>JAESFU010000070.1_pt1 | contig 207032 bp, 200 predicted proteins | sample 9269461 | NCBI WGS metagenome assembly JAESFU01 (sample SAMN14502556, study PRJNA617107) | algae metagenome | isolation source: Stenomitos rutilans HA7619-LM2 and co-occurring heterotrophs from cave walls | place: USA: Waikapalae cave, Hawaii | collected 2009-07-28 | reverse complement strand
TGATGCGGGCGTTACCCTTCGACTTGTACGCGCCGGCAGCCTGCTTGATCGTGTTCAGAGCCTGGGCCGACAGGTTCGAGCGATCCCAGTCGAAGAACACCATGAACGACGGCGGAGCAACGACCGGGGGCTGCGGAGCCGGCGGGGCCGGCGGAGCGGCGAACTTGAACTGCACGCCGGCCAGTGCCGAGATGGTCTGGTTCTGGAAGCTCACAGTGCCGATCGGCGTGTTGACGCTCGGGTTCGTCGTGCCGACATAACGGCCTTCGATCATGAACCGGAGCTGCTCACTCACATTGTAGGCAACGCCCACCATGCCCTGATAGGCGAACTGCGTGCTGCCCAGAGAGGCGTTGCTGTCGACGAAGGCGACACCGGCGCCGGCGCCGATATACGGCGTGATGATCGAGGTCGGCATGAAGTCGTACAGCAGGTTCGCCATCACATTGAGCTGGCCGACTTTGCCGTTGATCGCCGTGCCCGGGATGTTGGTCGAGGTCGGGATCTGACCGTAGGCGACTTCGAGCTCAAGGCGCGGGCCGACGAAATCGTAACCGGCCTTGCCGCCGACGGCCCAACCCGTCCAGGTCTGGCTATTGGAATTGGACCCGATAAACCAGGAAGCACCGCCACCGGCACCGATATAGAACCCTTCCTGCGCGTTGATCGCCTGGGCACCAGCAACGTTCGGCAGCAACAGACCCAGACCAAGCAGAGCCAAACCGGCTTTCTTCATAATTGTCCCCCAGCGCTCGTGTAAAAAAAATAGCGGGTTATTGCCAAGATCATAACACATGCACCCCGCATTACTCATGGAACAGTTTCGTTATCCCCCGAACCAATGTCGCACTGTTGCGCTTGGGCAACACTCTCAAGGAAGGGTTACCCCTTCTTCATAGGCGTCGAGTTCGTCCAGCAATGCCGCCAGACTCTCCGCAGTCATTGCCATACCGCAGCGCCGCAGGTTGGGCACGGCGCCAAACCCTCGGGGCACCAATCGGTATTGCCCGGCATAGGGCGGCAGATCGGGAACGAGCGCGATATCGAGCACGTCACGTTCTTCGGCAGTATCGGCCCCGGAACGGCCTGGCCGCATGAGATTCAGCTTCTTGCGGCGTGGATCGGCGCGAATTCTCGCCACGTCCAGGGCCCTCCTCGCGGGCTCCAGAGGATCGGCACGAATGAAGCGCCCAATCAGGGCAGCGTAACCGGGATGAAACCTCTCGATGGTCCCTTGAGCCGCCTCCACGAGGGTGTCTCTCTCCTCGCCAAATGACGCGCCGCCACGATGCCAGACGAAGAGCCTGGTCGCCGCCACGTGACGCCACCCCGCCGCCGTGGCCCTGAGGCAGAAGTCATTCTCCTCACCATAACCACGGCCGAACCGTTCCCGGTCGAAAGCGCCGATCTGATCGAGACAGGGGCGCCTCACCGCCATGCAGAAGCCAACGCCAGTCGGGATCTCCACGACGGGCAAGTCGATCGCCGCGCACAGGCGGTCCCATTGCGCGATGTCCACGCCGGCCGGCAGGCGATTTTCGCAGAGCGTGGCCGGATAGCTCATGATCGTCGCGGCATTGGAAAGGGGCGTTGCCGTCGCCGTCCGCGGCGTCCGCAGGGCCGACAACAGCCGATCGAGCCAATCGCCGAACACCCGGACATCCGAATTCAACAGGACGACGTCGCGCCGGGGATGAAGCGCGAAGCCCCGGTTGACGGCCCCGACGAAGCCGACATTGCGCTCGATCTCGATCAGGGTGATCAGGCCCGCTTCGGATAATGCCCTCAATTCGCTCCGCAGCAGCGGATCCGGCGAGGCGTCATCCACGACCACCAGTTCGAAGGCCTCCCTCACCGCCGCCCCGAGCACGCTATCGATCGCCTGAAGCGCCAGCGCCCGGCCGCCATGGACCGGCATGACGATGTCGACTACGGCGTTCATCGTGTCGGGGCGCCGATGAGCCAGCAGGCGCCGGATATCGGGAGGCGGAGGATCCGCTGGAACCGCAGCATCCCGCCCCTCTTCGCGGCCGAACCTCAGCCAATGGGCAAACGGCTCATACCCCGCCAGAGCGACATCCGGATTGTGCCGGCGATAGTCGGCCGGCGAGAAGCCGGCCTGCGGAAACCAGCCGCGTCCCGATCCGACCGTCAGATAGTGGAACGCAGCGGCATCCGGCGACGAGAACGATCGTCCAGCCGAGCGTGCGTAGTGCGCGACATCCACGGTTCCCGGCGTGAGACCGTACTGACGGCAGATGGCGCGCGTCCAATCGGGCAGCATTCGAGTGAGAACCGTTGCCCCGCCGCTGCTGTCGCGCACCGCCCGGAGCAGCAGATCGCCCATCGTCCCTGGCGATCGTCGGTCGCTCATCGGACCACCCATCGATCGCGCAGTTCGAGGAGCGTCGTCAGAAGCCTGTTCGGATCGGTCGCCAACGCCGCCGGCAGCACATGGCCGCGACCGAGCCGCCGCAGCCGTGCCGCCGGTGCACCAATGTCGAATGCGATCACGGGCAGCCCCTGCTTCAGCGCCGCCGTCAACACGAACGACCAAGTTTCCGGCCAGATGGCCGGCAGCAGGACCGCATGCGGGGCCGTTTCGGCGAGCAGCCTGCCCAGATCCTCCGACAGAAACGTGCCACTCACAGCAACACTTTGCGGCAGCGGTTCCGATGCCGGACCCAGCACCGACAACTGAAGCGGTGCGCGGGCCGGCTCCGCCGCATCGGCAAGCGCCTGCACGACACGCAGGCCCTTGCTGACATTCAGGGCGCCCAATGTGACGAGACGCAGGGGCTCGTCCTCGCGAACACGCGGCATTTGCTCGGGCGGCAGATCCGTGTCGCTCTCGGGTTCCCACACGGCGATCGGCTTGCGCAGGTGGCGCTGCATCCGCCCGGCGATGTCGTCACTCGGCACCACGATGCGGTCGGCGCCTTCCAGGAATACGAGGTGGTCATGTCGCCAGGAGAGTGGATCGAATTCCCGCACTTCGGCGCCATGGTCCCCGACACACTGGACGCAGGTCTCGGGCGGCGCCACATCGCAGAACGCGCCTTGCCCCGTGACCAGGTCGATCCTCGGACACAGCATGAAATAGTCATGCAGGATAACGTCATAGGGTATGCCCAGCCGCCCACCGAGATCCTGCACCCATGCCGTCATCTCCAGCGGACGATCGATGAGGTGGTTCACCACGAGCCTCGTCACGCGGCGATGACGGGCAAAATCGGTCAGCAGGTCGAGGCCGGACGAGAGGTCAAACGTTCGATCGCCGATGACCGCGAGAGTCGGCGCGTTCAGGATCGTCCTGGCACGGAGGACGTTGCGGCCCGTGTTCTCGATATCCTGCTCATAGAGATCGAGGAACCGGCTGCTCCCGCCTCCACGCCCGTGATGGAACACCAGCACGGCCTCGACGCCCTCCCGCCACGGCGGACGATCGGTCCGCGCCTCGACCTCGTTGCGGGGAGAGTTCCGCGAAAGGGGCTTCTCCATATGATGGAACAGGGGATCCAATCCTGGTGGCCGCTGCAGGTTTCGACGCCGGTAGAACGCGGGATCGAAGCCGGGGGCCGGCGCGCGGTGCGTCCGCCAGCCCAGCATCGCATAGTGCAGCAGCGGTGCGCGCGCGACGCGCCGGCGCTGCGCTTCGTTATCGAACTGGCGCAGGTAGAAATCCCGGTCGAAGCCGCGTTCGAGCACGGCCAGCCGCGGCGCCATGACATGGATCATGGCGGGGCACAGCACGCCGCCGAACATGCGCCCAAGCACCAGGCCTTCGACGAACAGGCCGGCAAGCCCCGCGAAAATCGCTTCGATCGCGACATCCGCCGCGACGCGAATTCGTCCGGCCAGCCCTGGATAGGGCTTGTATCGCGAGGGCGTGCGGACGCGCATCGCTCTAGTGGTCGAGGTGTGTGCGCCGCGACGTCAGCGACAGCGCCGGATGGAAGCAGGGATCGTCGAGGACGGCATCTTTCCAGGTCTCCAGGAAGTGCCGTCGCTCCTTGGCATAGCGCTTCGCTGTATTCGATCTTCCCCGTGTCGCGGACTCGCGATGCGTCGACACCGACTGGGGCGTGAAAACCGTCTTCCAGCCGCGCTGCCCCAACCGCAGGCAAAGATCTACGTCGCCGAGTTCGATCGGATATCTCTGCGCGTCGAAGCCTCCGACCGCGTCGAACTTTCTCTTCTCGACAGCCAGGCAAGCTCCGGTGACGGCTGAAACTTCATGCGGGACTGTGAAGCGGTCGAGATAGCCGCGGTGCGCGGGTTCTGCGCCAAGGTCGATATGGGCTGCATAGCCGCCGAGCCCCAGCACGAGTCCGGCATGCTGAAGGCGCCCGGACGGATAGACGAGCTTGGCCCCCACCGCGCCGACGTCGGGTCGCACGGCCCAGCTCATCAGGCTCTCCAGCCAATCCGGGTGCATCGCCGACGTATCGTTGTTGAGAAAGACGAGAACCCGCCCTTCGGCGAGTTCTGCCGCTCGATTGCACAGAGCCGAAAAATTGAATGGCTCGGCCACATCGAGGACCCGAGCCCAAGGGTGCCGTCCAGCACGCTCGAGCAGATCGCGCGTGGCCGGCTCTTTGCTCCCGTTATCGACGATCACCAGATCGAAGTTGCGAGGCTCGGTCTTCTCGAGGCCGGCCAGGCACGCCGCCAGCAGGTCGGCGCGGTCGCGCGTCGGGACGATCAGCGTGGCCGTAGCCCGTTCCATGGCCGGCCTGGCGGGGACGGTCGAAGCGCCCGCCTCCACTGGCTTCCACGGTTTCGTGAGCAGAAGGCGGCGTATGTGCCCCGCGAAGGCCTCTTCCGCGGCAAAGAGCGCGTTCCAGGTGGATGGCCGCAACAGCGCCGCCGCCGGGAGATCGGCATGCGCCTCGAGCGCCTGGCGGCGAAAATAGACGGCGCGGCCCACATAAGGCCGAGCCCGATGGAAGATCGGACTCCAGTCGGGCTTGAGTTCGGGCGCGACATGCCGCCGTTCGGCATTGATCGAGTCCTCATCGGCGTAGAACATCGAGCAGTCGGGGTGCCTCGACGCGTACTCGACCAGCGCCGCCATTGCGTAATCTGCAACGACATCGCCGGCCATGACCGGAAAGACGATGTCGGATGCTTCGAGGCCCTCCCACAGGCTCGCGGCCCTCGCGTCGCCCGCGACATGGAAGGCCTCTCCCGGATATGTCGTCTCCGTATCGACAAGGGCTAGCGACCAGTTCGGGTAGGTCTGCCGCTGCAGGGAGGCAAAGGTCGCAGCGAGCGCCTCGCCTGCTTTCTCCTCGTCGGCCTGGAGGATCACGCGGATCCGAGGTCCCTGGCCCCAGCTGTCCCGCCGGGCCTCCAGCCCCGCCCCGTCCAGCTCCCGCCAATTGAGCACACGCCATTCGTGATAGCGTTCGAAGGGCGTGGCGCCGAGAGCGTCCTTCAGGGTTTCGTTCGCATCGCCACGGCGCCCCACTATGTTCAACCCCGCCGCCAGCAGGGCCTTGCCTGCGCTCCGTTCCCACGCGCAGGAAACCACCTCCCGGAGCGACAGGACTTCGCACGATGCGAGACTGAAATCGCGGGCGGCATGGTCGGCCGGCAACACGATGCAAACCTGGTGAGTTCCTTCGGGGATCAAACCGACCCATTCTCCAGCCCCGAACAGGGCGGCCGGCATTGCGGCTTGAAGCTCTCCCTCTTGAGCGCCGAAGCGGATTGCGAGGCGGCCGGCTGAGCAGAAAAGGGACGTCGAATACCGCAAACGTATCCATCGGCCGGCTGGCACTTCACCCGCGAAGACCAGCTCGAACTGCACATTGGCCGCTCTTGACTCGCAAGAATCCACACGCCTCAGGGAGATGCTCCGTTCAACCACGATCGATCGCCGACGAGGCTCCTGAATTTGACGCTGCTCTCACAATTTTATCACTCACTGGTGCATATATTGCATCGCACAAATTCGCGATATTGCTTATCATAGGGCTCCCGCGCCCTCTCTGAAACGGAGATGGCCGCCTGTCGACAGTCTCGACGCAAGAACAACACAATTTCGCGTTTTGTTTGGGTCAGTAGTTTGATGTTACTTACTTCCGTGTGAGGGCATCGAGCCGGGGAGAGAGAATTTTATGTTGTGCGCAGGGTCGAAGACGACGTCTCACCGCGTCGGTGAACGAGCCTTTCAATGACGCGCCGGGATGAAGTAGCAATTGTCGGTTATGCCTGCCGCCTTCCCGGTGCGCGGGACAGCGGCGCCTTCTGGAAGCTTCTGCGCCACAACCGTTGCAGCGTCACCCAGATAACGCCCGACCGCTTCCCGACCCAGGCATTTTATCACCCCTCTCCCGACCAAATCGGCCGCAGCTATTCTTTCGCCGCAGGCGTAATCGACGATGTGTGGGGTTTCGACGCCACCGCGTTCGGCATGAGTCCACGCGAGGCAGAGCAGGTCGACCCGCAGCATCGCCATCTTCTCGAAGTGACGCATGACGCGCTTGCACACGCGGGCATCCGTCCGTCGCTCCTGACTGGCAGTCCCGTGGGCGTCTATGTGGGCGCATCCTCGGTCGACCACGCAGCGCGCTTCTTCGCCGACCCCTCAGCGGCCGGAATGCACATGATGACGGGCAATTCGCTCAGCATTATGGCCAACCGCATTTCCTACACCTTCGACCTGAGAGGTCCGAGCCTCGCGGTCGATACTGCCTGTTCGTCCTCGCTTGTCGCATTGGATTTGGCAGCGGAGGCGATCCGCAGCGGCGCCATCGAGACGGCGATCGTCGGCGGCGTCAATCTGCTCCTGTCGCCGTTCTCTTACGTCGGCTTTTCCCGCGCTTCCATGTTGTCGCCGACCGGACTCTGCCGTCCGTTCGATGCGTCCGCGGACGGCTATGTCCGCGCCGAAGGCGCGATCGTCGTGGTGCTGCGCTCGATGTCCTCGGCATTGAAATCCCGCAGCCGCATCCATGCAGTGATCGTCGGCTCCGGCGTGAATCAGGATGGCCGCACGACCGGAATGTCGCTGCCCTCCGCCGAATCGCAGCGGCGGCTTCTGGAGCAGGTCTACGGAGACTTCAGGGTCGACCCCGCCGACCTGGGCTTCGTCGAAGCGCACGGCACCGGCACGCGCGTCGGCGATCCGATCGAGGCCGACGCGCTGGGCAAGGGCCTCGCGCAGAAGCGTGCGCAGCCCCTGCCCATCGGCTCGGTGAAATCGAACGTGGGCCACCTCGAGCCGGTATCGGGTCTCGCCGGTCTGCTGAAATCGGTCATGGCCCTTGACCGGGGCCTCGTTCCCGCGACCCTGCACCAGCGCGCGCCGAATCCCGACATTCCGTTCGACGATCTCAACCTCGAAGTGATTGCCCAGAACCGGCGTCTGGCGGATCGGCGGGGCCCCGAACTCGTCGGTGTCAATTCCTTCGGATTCGGAGGCACCAACTCGCACGTCATCCTGCGCAGCGAAAAGGCGCTCGCCCATCTCGTCCAGGTCAGCACGGCTGCCACGCCACCTCCACTGCTTTTGACGGCCCACAACAGCGAGGCATTGACCGCCCTGGCGAGCCGCTATGTCGAGGCGTGGCCCGCCACGACACGAGAAGCCACCGCGTTCATCTCTGCCGCCGCCTATCTGCGCGACGCGCTGCCGCACCGCCTCGTCGCGCGCGGCGAGACGACGGACGAGGTTCGCCACCATCTCGCGGCGTTCGTGAAAGGCGAGCATTCCACTGCGGTCCTCACCGGTCAGGCGCAGAGCAACGACCAGCCGCTCGCTTTCCTTTTCTCCGGAAACGGCTCCCAATGGGCAGGCATGGGCCGCGACGCGTGGGAGAGCAATCCGGTCTTCCGCGAGGCGCTCAGGGACATCGATGGTCATTTCGCGAAGGCGCAGAAATGGTCGATCGTCGATACCTTGTTCGCCGACGATCTGGCGCCGCGCCTGCGGCGGGCGACCTATTCGCAGCCCCTGCTTCTTGCGCTGCAGGTCGCCACGGTTCGTGCGCTGGAAGAGCGAGGCATCGTGGCGAGCGCGACCCTCGGACACAGCGTCGGCGAGATCGCGTCGGCCTGGTGTTCCGGCGCGCTCAGCCTCGACCAGGCGATCGACGTCGTGATCGCCCGCAGCCGCAACCAGGAGAGCGTGCGCGGCAGCGGTGGCATGGCGGCGCTGATGCTGAGCGACCGTGAGGCTCGCCGCTTCCTCAAGACGGCCGGCGCGCTCAGCGTCGAGATCGCGGCGGTCAACAGCTGGCGCAGCGTTACGGTCTCGGGAACCTTCGCCGACATCGACCGCGTGCTTCAGGCAGCGGCCGACATGCGGATCAGCGCACGGCGGCTCGACCTGGACTATCCCTTCCACTGCGCGCTGATCGAACCCGTCCGCACCCCGCTGTTGCACGAATTGCAAGGACTGCGTCCGCTGCCTCCGCACAAGAAGTTCGTGTCGTCCGTCACCGGCGGCACGGTTGCCCCGGAGGTGCTCGGCGCAGAACATTGGTGGCGCAACGTCCGTGAGCCCGTCCAGTTCGAACCGGCGTTGAACGAACTGCTGAAAGACGGCGTCCGCGTATTTCTCGAGATTGGACCGAGGCCGATTCTAGCCAGCTATGTGCGTGATGTGCTCCGCGAAGCCGGAGCGCGAGGCGTCGTCATCGAGACACTGAGCGAAAGCGATGGGCAATCCGCCCTCGATCCGATCGAACGGGCGGCGTCGAAGGTTGCGCTGGCTGGTGGCAAGATCGAGATGCAGCGTTTCTTCGGCCCTACTCCCGCTTCTGCCATCGTCCTGCCGCTCTATCCCTGGCAGCACGCCCAATTCAAGATATCGGCGACCGACGAGGCCGGCACCACGTTGCTGCCTCACACCCATCCGCTGCTCGGCGCTGGTCCCCGCAAGGACACTGTCGAGTGGTTTTCGACCGTCGATCCCACGCTCTATCCGTGGATTGCCGACCACCGGGTGGGGGACATCCCCGTGCTGCCCGCGACGGCCTATGTCGAGATCATGCTGGCCGCAGCGCGCGAAACCCATCCCGAAGGAGCCCTGGAGCTACGGGACCTCGATATCCTTCGCCCGCTCGTTTTCGAGGGCAGGATTTCTTTCGAGATCTGGGTCAGGCTGGCACATGAGACGGGAATGGTCGACCTGCTTTCGCGGCAGCGCGGCGGAGGCGCCGACTGGACTCTCAATGCCCGCGGCGGCATCAGCCGCTCGCCGATCGCCGGCAAGGCGACCGTGCCGCCGGCGACGCCGGCCCATGCCGTCGTCGTCTCCAAGAGCAGTGTCTATGCGTGGGCGAGCGACCTCGGCTTCGGCTACGGTCCGGCGTTCCAGCGCATCAGACAGGTCGTCTTCCCGGAACCCAAGTTCGCGATCGGTACTCTCGACCGGCCGGACGCGTTAGTCGACGGCACGCGCATCATCGACATCACGGCATTGGATGCCGCGTTCCATGCGCTCTTCGCATCGGAGGAAGCAGGCGTCGCGGACATGCCCATGAAGCGCATGCTGCCTGTCCGCTTCGGCAGCGTTCGCGTGTTCCAGCCTGGCGCAATAGCCATACGCGTCACCGCACGCACCCTCAGGCAGTCACTGAGCTCGATGGTCGTCGATATCGACCTTTGGGACGAGAACGGAACGATCGTCGCGACGGCGCAGAATGTCCGACTTGTCGAGGCACCGGCGGAGCTGGCAACGGATCCTAGGTCGCTCACCTACCGCACCTCCGCCTTGCATCTCGAACGAGCCGGGAAGCCGTCGACACTGGCATCCAAGCATGTTGGCCTGGAACCGTCGGCGGGCAGCGCCGCCGCACTCTCCGAAGCCTTGCTTCTGCTGGAGGCTGGAACGCTTCGCGCGGCCTGGTCTGCCCTCCTGAGTCGCCCAGCCGCGGGAGCGCCGGAGCGACAGGAAGATGCCGGCGCCGATGATTCCACGCCGTGGGCCTCGTTCCTCCGGACGGCGCTGCTCTGGCATCTCGAGGCGAAGAACCTCGCACTCGATATCGACGGCGTCCGGATGCTGGTTCCTTCGTGCGATCTTCCCGAGATCGACTCCATCGTCGGCACGCTCCTGCTTCGCCACCCCAAAATGGGCGCGGAAGCAGCAAGCATCTCGCGTCTTGAGAACATCATCGGTCGCCTGAGCGACGGGGACCCCACTGCCGTCAGCGAACTCGGCTCCCCTCACTGGCGTAACCTGGGCGAGGCCTCCAATCAGATTGTCTGGCTGCGAGACGCCGTAGTGCGCGATGTCGTGGCTTCGCTGTCGGTTCACGACAGGAGCCGCCTGTTGCGGCTGCTGATGGTGGGCGCCGATCATTTTGCCACGGCCGTCGATCTCAGCGTACGTTTCGCCAACGTCGAGATCACCCTGACCGACCCGGACGATGACCGCCTCGAGCAGGCGCGGGCGGCCATCGGCGATGGCGCCCCGCTCGTGCGCTGCCTGACCTGGTCGCAGTTGGAGACCCTGCGTCCCGCTTCGCTGGACCTCGCCTTCGCTGTCGATTCCCTCAGCGAGACCGCCGCCGGCAGCGACGACGGCATCACGATCATTACAAGGTTGCTGCGCCCCGACGCGCCGCTCATCGCGGGCGAGTTGGCGCCCAGCGCCTTCTGGGACATCGTTCGCGGCAGCCGGCGACGCTGGTGGGCGCGGTCGGCGAATGCCGAGTTCCCGGTCGGAGCATTGTTGACCGACCAGGAGTGGATCGACGAACTAGAAACGGCGGGCTTCAGCGGCATTTCGGTGTCTCCCGCCTTCGGTGAAGCACGCGTCGGTGTGGTCATCCATGGCACGGCCGGCAGCAACATCGAGCGCAACCTCACGCCCGCGACGGAACCGGCCGTTTTTTCCTGGCAAGGCCCTACTGCAGCCGATCTCCGAGCCCTCGTCGGCCATCGCAGTGCCGACGTCGCTCGGCTCGATCAGGTCACGATAACCGACCATGTCCTGTCGATTTCTCCGGACGACGGGTCGCTGAACCCGGTCGAGGATCTCACCAATCATCTCGACGCGATCGCCGACCAATGCCGGCGGCTGGCAGACACGCCAACCCGCCTCTGGGTCGTCGTCGATTTCGGGCTGGATGAGTTCGTGCCCCTCGAGCAGCCACTCTGGTGTGCGCTGATCGCCGCGACACGCGTTGCGCGCAATGAATATCCGGGCGTGCAGATTTGCTGCATCGGCCTGGCAGGCCAGCCGCGTCCGGACGTGATCAAGAGGGCTGCCGACGAGATGCTCGCACCTGGCGGTGAGCGAGAGGTGTTCTTCCTGGGCGACAACCGCATTGTCTTCCGCGTTGAGCGCGGTACCGCGGCTCCCCGGCCACTCCAGCCCGTCGCAAGTGACATGGCTCTGAGGCTCGTGACGCGTCAGGGCTCCGGCCGGGGCGTGCTCGGATGGATTCCCGAGCCGCGCCGGGCGCCGGAGGCCGGCGAGGTCGAGATCGAGGTCGCGACCACCGGCCTCAACTTCCGTGACGTAATGTGGAACCTGCGCCTTCTGCCGGAAGAGGCCCTCGAGGACGGCTACGCCGGTCCCGGTCTTGGAATGGAATGCGCGGGCACGGTGGTCCGCACGGGCCCCGATGTCGAAGATCTGGCGGTCGGAGATCGCGTCGTGGCCTTCGCGCCCGGCGCCTTCGCCAGCCACCTCGTTGCGAAGACCTTCGCCGTGAGCAAGCTGCCGAGCCAGTTGTCGTTCGAGGACGCCACGACGCTGCCCGTCGCCTTCCTCACCGCCTACTATTCGCTCTTGCATCTTGCCCGCCTAGAGGCCGGCGAAACCGTCCTGATCCATGGCGGCGCGGGCGCCGTCGGGCTGGCCGCGATGCAGATTGCCAAGCATCGCGGCGCGACCGTCATCGCGACGGCCGGCAGCGGCGAAAAGCGCGCCCTTCTGCGCAGTCTCGGCGCCGACTTCGTCTGCAACTCCCGCACCCTCGCCTTCAGCGAGGAAGTGATGGGTTTCACGAACGGCCGGGGCGTCGATGTCGTCCTCAACTCGCTGGCCGGCGAGGCGATGATCCGCTCGATGGATTGCCTCAAGCCATTCGGCCGCTTCATCGAGCTGGGCAAACGCGACTTCTACGCCAACACCCATCTCGGATTGCGGCCGCTGCGCCGCAACCTGAGCTACTTCGGTGTCGACATCGACCAGCTCATCGGCGCACACAAGGCGCTCTCGCAGCAATTGTTCGCCGATGTCGTCGACCTGTTTGCCAAGGGCGAACTCTCGCCGCTTCCACATCGTGTCTTCGACGGCGCACATATCGGAGACGCATTCCGGCTGATGCAGCGCGCCGGCCATATCGGGAAGATCGTCGTGACACCAGCCCGCCAGGCTGGCCTCTCGGAAGCGCCCGTCAATACTTTCCCGGTCGACGCCGAGGGCTGGCATGTCGTCATCGGCGGCACCAGCGGCTTCGGCTTCGCGACAGCCGAATGGCTCGCGGACCGGGATGCCCGTCATATCGCGCTGATCAGCCGCTCGGGTCATCTGTCCGATTCCGTCGCCACCCAAGTCGATGCGCTGCGCGAGAAGGGCGTGACCGTAGAGGTGGCGGCTGTCGACGTGACGGACGCCGGTGCCCTCGAGCGCTTCGTTGATCAGCTCGGCCGCCGCCGTCCGATCAAGGGTATCGTCCACGCCGCCATGGTCCTCGATGACGGCTTGATCCAGGGAACCGACCGCGAATCGATCGAGGCGGTCCTTCGGCCAAAGGCCAGCGGCGCCTTGCACCTCGAGCAGATCGCCGCAAGGCTTGCGCTCGATTACCTGCTGTTCTTCTCGTCGGCCACGACGCTGTTCGGCAATCCGGGACAGTTCAACTATGTCGCGGGCAACGCCTATATCGAGGGCATCGCCCGGCGGCTGCGCGCCAGGGGGCTTCCCGCACTCGCCGTTGCCTGGGGAGCGATCGAGGATGCCGGCTATCTTGCGCGGCACATCGAGGCCAACGCGGGTCTGAAGCGGCGCTTCGGCTCCACGTTGATGGCCTCCCGTACGGCGCTGAACGGACTGGATTGGGCCTTCGACGCACAGGGAAGCCAGATTGCCGATGTGTGCGCGATCGCCAGGATCGACTGGGCCATGGCCAAGCGGGAACTCGCGGCGGTCCGGGCGCCGACTTTCAACGCCGTCGATACCGGCACCGTGTCGCGGCAGGCCGGCCAGGCGGCCGTCACTCTCGAGCGGCTGCGAGCCATGCCGCCCGAAGAGGCGACGGAGGCCCTTCTCAACATCGTAGTGGAGGAGATCGCACGCGTTCTCCGCCTGCCTCCCAAGGAGGTGGACCGTCATCGGCCGCTGGCTGAAATCGGCATGGATTCGCTGATGATGCTCGAGTTGCGTACGACCGTGGAGGCGTCGCTTCAGATCGAGCTACCAATGATGTCGCTGGCGAGCGGTATCACGCCAGCCGACGTTGCGCGCCGCATAACGCCGCTCGTGACCGGCGAGGCGACACGCGAGGCCGTGCCGAGCACCCTGGCGACCCTGTCTTCGAGCCACCTTGCCGATCAGGCAGCACAGGCGGATGCCTCGGAGCAGCGCGCGGCCATCAACGCCGTGATGCAACGCGTCAGGCAGATCGACGGACCGGTATGAACCAGCCGCGATCGAACGCCGCCCAGGAAACCGTCGACCGGGTACGGCAGGCACTCGGTCAATCCGCCGCTCCCCAGGCTCGCCCCGGTGCCGGTCCGGCGACCGGCGGACGACGGGACTTCGATTTCACGACGCTCCCCGAGTACGAAACCCTGAAGATCTGGAAGGCGGTCGGGGACATCACCAAAATCGGCAACCCCTTCTATCGCCTGCACGACGGGCGCGCCGGCAACACGACGTCGATCGACGGGCGTACGGTCGCGAATTTCTCCTCCTACGATTACCTCGGCCTGAACGGGCATCCCGATATCGCAGCGGCGGCGAAGGACGCAATCGACCGGTTCGGCACGTCGGTGTCGGCCAGCCGGCTGTCGGCCGGCGAAAGGCAGGTCCATCGCGATCTGGAGGCCGCGCTCGCCCGCCTGAGCGGCACGGAAGACGCCATCGCCTTCGTCAGCGGCCACGCCACGAATGTTTCGGTGATCGGCGAGTTACTGGGGCCGGAAGATCTCATCGTGGCGGATGCCGTCATCCACAACAGCATCGTCGAGGGTGCCAAGCTTTCGGGCGCCAAGCGCATCCTCTGCCCGCACAACGACCTCGATGCCTTCGAACGCGCCTTGCGACTCAACAGGGCGCGCTATCGCCGGGCCCTGATCGTGGTCGAAGGTCTCTATGGCATGGACGGCGACGTCCCGGACCTTGCCGGCCTGATCAAGCTCAAGCGCCGCTACAATGCGTGGCTCATGGTCGACGAAGCACATTCAACCGGCGCACTCGGTCGTACGGGTCGCGGCGTCGCCGAGGAACAGGATGTCGATCCGGCAGAGGTCGAGATCTGGATGGGCACGCTCAGCAAGACGCTGGCGGCAGCGGGCGGCTATATCGCGGGAAGCCGCGCCCTGATCCAACTGATCAAGTACACGTCGCCGGGCTTCGTCTTCAGTGTCGGTCTTTCGCCGCCGGTGGCCGCGGCGGCAACGGCCGCAGTCGACGTGATGATGCGCGAGCCCTGGCGTGCGGCCACGCTCCGCCGCAACGGGCTGGCCCTGCTCGAGAAGGCCAAATCGTGCGGTCTCGACACGGGACTGAGCATCGGCGCGTCGGTCGTACCGGTCATCGTCGGCAGTTCGCCGCAGACGGTGGTGCTGTCCGAGCGCCTGCTGGAACGTGGCTTCAATGTCGTGCCGGCGGTATTCCCCGGTGTTGCCGAGAATCAGGCGCGGCTGCGCTTCTTCGTCACCTCGCAGCACACGCCCGACCAGATCGAGGCGGTGATCGACGCGGTGGCCGAGGAGCTGCCCAAAGTTCGCAACGGCTCCTCATTCGTCAGCACCATCGCCGGTCGCTGACCTCGAAATCGACTTCAGGGCGATCGTCATCACCGGCGCGTCTAGCGGGATCGACGCGACGTGCAGGACCGCCAGCATCGATGTGTCGAACTAGATCGCCGTCAATCTCGGCCTCTACCTCGCGGGCATGATCAGCCAGCTCTCCCGCGACGAGCCGCCCGGCCGTGAGAAGCGCTAAAAGGGGATGCCAGCGGCGAGATGACCTGTCAGAAATCGACCAAATGAAACGGCATATTTCCGTCATCGGGCTGGGCTATGTGGGCCTGCCCGTCGCCGCCGGCTTCGGCCGCATCGGCTATCCGGTCCTCGGCTTCGACGTCGACGCCCGCCGCATCGCCGAACTCTCCCGCGGTCACGACCGCACGGGCGAGGTCGAGCCTTCCCTGCTCAAGGCGCCCGGCCTGCGTTACTCGTCGAACCCCAAGGATATCGCGGCTGCCGACTTCCACATCGTGACCGTGCCGACGCCGATCGATGCCAGCAAGCAGCCCGATCTTGGCCCCTTGAAAGGCGCTTCCCAGACCATCGGCCGGACGCTCAAGCGCGGCGACATCGTGGTCTACGAATCGACTGTCTATCCGGGCGTCACCGAAGACGTCTGCATTCCCGTGCTGGAAAAGGCCTCCGGGCTCAAATGGAAGACCGATTTCAACGTCGGCTACTCGCCTGAACGCATCAATCCCGGCGACAAGGAGCGCCGTTTCGACAGCATCCTGAAGATCGTGTCCGCCGACACACCCGAGACGCTCGACATTGTCGATGCGACCTACCGGGCGGTCGTGACCGCCGGCACCCACCGCGCCGCATCGATCAAGGTCGCCGAATTCGCGAAGGTGCTGGAGAACACCCAGCGCGACATCAACATCGCGCTGATCAACGAGGTTGCGCTGATTTCGGATCGTCTGGGGATCGACACGCGCGACGTGCTGGAAGCCGCCGGCACCAAGTGGAACTTCCTGCCCTTCAAGCCCGGTCTCGTCGGCGGCCATTGCATCGGCGTCGACCCCTTCTACATCGCCCACAAGGCCGAGGAAGTGGGCTATCACCCGCACGTCATCCACTCCGGCCGCCGCGTCAACGACAGCATGGGCGTGTACGTGGCCAACCGCGTGGTGCGCAACGTCATGCGGCATGCCGGCAATGGCCGCCCCGTCGTCACCGTGCTGGGCGTCACGTTCAAGGAGAACGTCCCCGATATCCGCAATACGCGCGTGGTCGACATCGTGCGCGAACTCGAGGATTTCGGCATCGAGGTGCAGCTTCACGACCCGATGGCCGACGGCGGCCTCCTGCGCGAGGAATACGATCTCGGGCTGACGCCGCTCGATCAGCTGGAGCCGGCCGATGCCGTGGTCCTGGCGGTCGCCCATCGCCCCTATCGCGAGGGCGGCTGGTCTCTCGTGAAGCCTCTGCTGAAGCCGGCCGCTGGCGGCTTCGTCGCCGACGTCACGGGCCTGCTCGACCGCGCCGCCGTGCCCGAGGGCGTCACCCTCTGGCGGCTTTGACCCGCCAGCGCGGCCGGTAACCGGCCGCGCGGTGACGAGGCATTACTTCTTCGACGTCGCGAGCGTGAGCGGCGGCCGGCCTGCGGCGTTGGCCGCCACGTCGATCCCCGAGCCGTAGTATCCACGATAACGCGAATAGTAGTCGCCGTGATCGCCGTAGCCGTAGCGCGCATGCTTGGCCAGGTTGACGCGGTTGATGACGACGCCGACATGGTTGCTCACGTTCAGCAGCGCCGAGATCGCCGTCTTCACGACTTCGCGCGGGGTCTTCGCCCACTGCACCATGAACACCGTGTAGTCCGCCAGACGCGAGATGATGCGTGCATCCGAGACCGCCATCACCGGCGGACCATCCAGGATCACGAGATCGTACCGCTCCGCGAAGACGCCGAGAGCTGCCTTCATGGCGTGGGACTCGAGGATTTCCGGCGCATTGGGCGTACTCGGACGGGCGCAGATATAGTCCACGCCCGACTGATCGTGGCGCCGGGTGCACTCTTCCAGCGTCTTGATGCCCATCAGGTACTCATCGATCGTGCCGCCGCGATCCTTGAGGCCCAGCGCTGCCGACAGGCGGGCCTGGCGGAGGTCGAGGTCGACGATCAGCACGCGACGCGACGCGTTCATCTTCGTCAGCAACCCGCCGAGAGCGGCCACGAAGGTGGTCTTGCCCTCGCTCGGCGTCGACGACGTGATCGCGATGATGCGCGGCGGCCGGTCGAGGCTGCCGAGACTGATGGCGGTGAACACCGCGCGTATCGACTCCGCGGCCGGAGACGTCGTGTTCTCGAGCACATGCGTCACGACGTTCGAACGCGTGGTCGCCGATCCCTTGACCTCCGGCACCATGCCGAGAACGCCGACGCCTGTGGCTTCCTCGACCTGGGAGGCCGAGCGGAACACGCGGTCCAGCTTTTCGGCCGCGACGGCGCCGGCCATGCCGAGCAACGAGCCGATGATGAACGCCGCCATGAGGCCAGTCTTGTAGTTCGGCGACGACGGCGCACCCGACGGATGGGCATAGGCGAGGATACGGGCATCGGCGCGCTGGATGTCCTGCTGCTCGCGCAGTTCCTTGAAGCGCGTCAGGAAGCCCTCATACAGGGTACGGTTGGACTGCGCCTCGCGCTCGAGCTGCTTCAGCTCGGCCTCGTACTGGCTGGCCGCTCCCGAAACCACCGACGCCTTGTCGACCAGTTCCTTGAGTTCCTCTTCCTCGGACTTGGCCGCGTCGAGCTCGGCTCGGACAGCGAGCGTGATGCGCTGCGTCTCGGTGATGAAGCGCGCCCGGATCGAGGCCAGCTCGTTGCGGACCTGCTGGATCTTGGGATGGTTCTCACCGAGTTGCGACGCAAGCTCGGCGCTCTTGCGGGTGAGCTCGACGTCCTGGATGCGCAGTGCGGCCAACGCCGTATTGCCCGACACTTCCGGGATGTTGGCGAGTTCGCCCGGGTTGAGGCTCGCCTTGCTGAGCGCGATCAGGCGGCCTTCCCGCTCGATGCGGCGGCCCTTGGCGGCCGTGTAGCGACCGTTGAGATCGGACAGCGTCTGGCTCGAGACCGTGCCCTCCGGGCTCCCGGCCAGGCCCTTGTCGCGACGATAGGCGAAGACGGCCTCTTCCGCGACCTGCAGGTTGCGGCGCAACTCTGCCAGGCGCTGTTCCAGCCACTCCGTGGCGCGGCGATTGGCTTCGTTCTTGGTGTCGATCTGGTCGGCAAGATAGGCCTCGGCGATCGCGTTGGCGATGCGCGCCGACATGGTGCCGTCAGGGCTTTCCACAGAGATCAGGATGACGAAGGTGCGACCAAGCAGCGTGACGCTCAGGCGGCTGGCGACGGCGCCGATCGCGGCGCGGCGGCGTGGGTCGTTGTCCTCGGCGGGACGGCCGGTGCGCGCGGGTGCGTTCGCGGCCGTCGCCTGCTGCGGCTTCGGCGGCGGCGCCAGCAGGGTGGAAATACCCGTGCTCCACAGATCCCGCAGGGGCTGCAGGGCGTTGTCGATGAAGCCTGGCGGCTTGGTGCCGTTGAATTCTGGATTGTTGGCAAGGCCGAGCTTGTCGACAACGCGGCCGATCAGGAACTCGGACTGGATGACTTCCAACTCGCTCTGGATCGCGCCCATGTTGAGCGTGTCGACGCCCGACAATGCAGCCTCGGTGCTGACCACCTTGAAGGTCCGCGTGTCGAGCATGATGCGCGACGATGCCTTGTAGAGGGGCGTCGCCTGGGCGATCACCAGGGCCATGAGCGCGGTCGCGATGAGGCCGCAGCCGATGATCAACGCCTTGCGGCGGTTGAGCAGCCGCAGCCATTCCCACAACTCGTTCGGCGTTTCGACAGGGCGCACTGGCGCAAGAGCCGCCGCTTCCGACGCCGACACCATCCGATTCTGGTTGGGCTCATCCACAATGTGGTCCGCCCGAGGCAACGATCCCATCCCACAACACTCCGCGAAAAAGACAACTCGCGACAACACCCGATCGATCGACGCAAAGCTGCGGTTCCCTGCGGGACCGCATCCCCTGCGCCACCGACCCTACGGGCAGTCCCACACCGCCCAACCCCAAGACTTACGCCAACGCTCTACTTCAAGCGCCTTACAGTAACCTTTAGAACCAACGCTCCGGCACGCGGATGATGTCGCCCGGCCCCACCGGAGAATCTTCCGTTACCGTTTCTTCCTGACCCTGCTGCGCATTGAAGCGCTGAATCGTGATGCGCGTCTTCGCGGCGCGCCGCGTATATCCACCGGCGATTGCGATCGCCTGTACGACGTTGATCCCCGATACGTAGGGGAACGACCCCGGACGGCTGATCTCGCCGATGATGTAGAACGGACGCCGGGACACCAGGTCGACACTGATCCGCGGATTGCGGAGATAGCCGCCCGATCGATAGCGGTCAGCCAGCATCGTCTCGATTTCCGGCATCGACATGCCCAGCACGATCACCCGCCCCGCCATGCGCGGCGAGATCATGCCGGTCGAGTCGACCTCGTATTCTCCGGACAGCTCTGTGTCAGACAGGACCGTCACGCGCAACCGGTCGCCCGGGGCCACACGGTATTCGCCAAGGCGCAGGTTCTGCGTGCCCAGCGAGGGCTGCTGGATCGTCATCGTCGACATCGGCGGCTGCGGATCGCAGGCACCGACGGCCAGCGCCGCCGCTATGACGAGCAGCCCGAGGCAGCGGGAGAGGAAACTACGCAAATTCACAGGCTCACCGCGCTCCAATGATTCGAACAGAGATCACTTCCCTGGTGAACGACGGACCACCACTGGCGACGTCGGTCGATGATCCAGTGGTATGTTCGTACAGGGGCCCAATCTGGACCTGCGGGCGCAGGGAATACAGCAATCCCAGTGACGCGCGCCAGTAGTAATCGGTGCGCGGCCCCACACCGGAGCCCGGCACGGGGTTGTATTGCGCAATATTGATGCCCGTCCCCCCGACCATCTTCCAGGCGTCATGGATATCGTAGACGAAGTCGATACCAAGCGTCGTCGACACGTAGTTCTGGTAGTTGCTGTAAGCCGATTCATTGATCGTCCGCAGGAACGCCGGCTTGATCGTCAGCGGCTCGTAACCGTTCCAGCTACCCGACAATCCGAACGTGAAGGCAGGGGTCGAGACGCCGTCCGCCATGAAGGTCTGGTTGGTGTAGCCGATAAAACCTTCCAGCTGGGTCTTTTGCGTGAACTTGTAGGTCGCTCCGACGTTCACGAACCAGCCGGTCGAATCACGCTGCTGCCCGAAGGCATTGATATACTGGTCATAGATGCGCTGGTTGAGGCCGGGTGTGATCCACACGTCGAAGCCATCGGCGATCTCGTAGCCGAGCCGGAGACGCTCCTCATATTCCATGCGATCGCGGCTGGCGCCCGGCAGGCCGCCGACGGGAATGAGGCTGTTGTCGATGTACCGGTAGCGGGTCGCGGAGACCTTGGCCTCGTAGAAAAACCTGTTGAATCGCTGATAAAGGCCGAGTTCGACCGGGAGCGAATCGGCGACGGTCGGAGCGCTGGCAACCAATGCGTTGGGCGTGCCGAGTGCTTCCGTCTGCCGACGGACGCCAACCATGCCAGTCGCGTAGAGATCCTCCAGGATGTCGAGGCGCCCGTCGACCTGGACGTAGCCGTTCCAGTAGTTCTGCGTGCTGGCGTTCGAATAAAAGCCAAAGCCGCCCCCCGCCGCCACGCGCAGCGAGTGGTTCAGCCATTCGGACTTCAGCTCGACGACCGGCTTGATCAGCGTATAGGGCGATCCCACGGTCGGGGCCGAGGTGGCGTAGACGTTGCTGTCGAATCCGCCCTGCACTTCCATCGTCGGGTAGAGGGTAAAGGCGCCGAGGGCGATACCGACCTCGCTGGTCCCAAGTCCGGGGGCCGCCGAAGACACAGGCAGGTCCGGAACGTCCACAGCCGGGGTCTGCTCGAAGAGAATCTGCGCAGCCGGCGACGACGATTCCATCTGGGCATGCGCAACCGATCCCGCACACGTCAGCAGGACCCAGCCGACAAAAGGCGACCAAATCAGTTGCGATCGATGCGCACTAATTGCCATGGGTTCTTGAGGCCATCCAGGTAACGGTCCGAAGGTCGGCTGGAAATAACTTCCCCGCAGACACTCCCGGACTTTACCTCGGGCTCTGCTGCTGCGGCGTCGTCGGGTCATAGATAACCGGTGGAAGCGGCCCAGGCGGTCCCGGAAACGGTGGCGCCGGAGGATAGGGATTTGAGACCGGCGTAAACGGCGGCGGCTGTGGCGCCGGCGGAAGCGTATTCACCAGGCTTACAAGCTCCGGACCGGAGGTTCCCCCCGGCTGCCCCAGACGGTCGGCAATGAACTGCTGCCAGGTCGGGCCTCCGAATGGGCCGTAGTTGACGCCATAGTATGGCGTGTCGTCCGGTGGCGGGATCAGAGCATTTCCAACCGTATTCAGCCCTTCGAGGCCGCCCGGAGGCCCGCTGTCCGGAGCCGTATTCTGCAACGGCGCGGCAGGCTGCAACGGACCCGCGTTCTGCAACGGACCATTGGTCTGCAGCGGCCCGGCACTTTGGAGGGGGCCCGCGCTCTGGAGGGGCCCCGCGCTCTGAAGCGGGCCAGCCGTCTGGATTGGACCGGCGCCCTGCAGGGGACCGGCATTCTGGAGCGGACCACCACCCTGTTGCGGCGCCTGCTGAGCCTGCTGCGTATCGCCGGCCGGGCCACCGCTGATCGCGGGCCCATTGGGGCCTGCACCCTGCATCGGTCCGGCACCCTGCATCGGGCCCGCGCCCTGCTGGCTGGGCCCCCCGCCGGGTTGGGAGGCGCCGGGCGGCGCCTGGGCTACCTCGGGACCAACCTGCGCAGAGGCGCTGGCGGCCCAGAGGAGGACCGACACTGCCGCGAAACACTGCGTCCGGAGTGCAATTTTCACCATATTACCCAACCCAACCGCGCGTCTGAGTGACGACATGGTCAATTTTTCGGAGGCAACACACCCACTTGGCCCACCTCGAGAAGCTCGATCTGGTCCCACCCAAGTCTTACAATAAACTAGCGAATTGCATGCAGAAAGCCAAGACCCCTTGCCCAGCCCTGGATTTCCACAGGCAGTACCGGACTTCCGCTCCCGGCACTGAAGCTCTGGCGCCAGATTGTGGCAAAATGCGAGAACAAGCTGCAGCAAAAACGCAAACAAGAAGGGCTTATCCAACACCTGTTCGGTGAATCATACGCGAGATCAGGACCCTGCGGATCATTGTTCTGCCATAGATTCGAGCGCCCTCGCGAAGCCCTCAAAATCTCCACATGAAACCCGCCAGTATCCGGCGGGCGCTGATCGAGCGAGCAGATCCACGTCAGAATCAGCACTACCCACGAAAAGCACCGGTCTGTTCGATTCCAGACAGGCGTAAATCTTGGACGGCATGACATAACCGACGAATGAGTCACGCAAAGTGACCAGGTGCGCCGCGGGCGCCCGGAGCAGGCCGGGCAGCTTTGCCAGGGACACGGGAGATGACCGATGGAACGGGAGACCGGCCGCGCGGAGCCGCCTGGCGATCTCCTCCGCACCGGCGCCTGTGGCACTAAGCCACAGCACGACACGTCCACTTCCCTGCCTGTGGTGAAGCTCATAGCCCCGCGCCACGGTCTCGACCTCGTGGGCGACGCCATAGTTGCCGGAGTAGAGCAGCACGCACTTGCCGGCAAGGTCAGGCGGCAGGGGCTCAGCCGGTCCCTCGGGATCGAATTTCACCGGCGAGCCGTCCCGAACTAGGGCGATCCGTTCGGCCGGAACGCCGGTCACGTTCAGGCGCCGCCGCTGGTCCTCCCCCAGGACCTCGAATCCATCGACCCGACGGCGCCAGAAGTTCGTCAGCCTCAACAGCAGACCCAGGGCGCGTGACGGCCGATCCTGCGCCGCGATCAGGCATTCGGGATGGAAATCGGTGATCCGGTAAATGAGCCGCCCCCGCCACAGCAGCTTCAAGGGCACCAGCAGGTGGATCAGGAAGGGCGGCGAACCGGTGAACAGGATGCCGTCGGCCGCCCGCAACGGCCCTAAGGCCGCAAGGATCAGGCGCATGTTCGTGGCGATCGTCCACAGCATGCGGCCCACCAGCGATCCTCGCGGCACCGGGCGGGCCGATAGCCTGATTGCCGTCAGGGTGCCCTTGCCGATCTCCTTGCGCACCGTCGACTCGGCACCCGTCGTCAAACCGACCAAGATCACCTCATGTCCCCGCTCGGCCAGCCCCTCAGCGCGCATCTCCATGTACTGCCCGACGGCGCCGAAATCCGGCGGCAGCCAGTCGGCGATGATGACGATGCGACGCTCCCTGGCCGGATCGAACGGGCTCTGCTCCAGCAGCTGCATCATGCCGCCGCTCCCGAACGCGCCGCACCGGCGATCGAACGGTAAAGGTCGGCCATCCGCCGCGCGACCGCAGGCCAGCCATAGTGATCGATGACATGGCGCCGGCCGGCCTCGCCCTGCCGGCGGCAGAGGTCCGGGTCGGCGAACATCGTCCGCAAGCCCGCGGCGATGGCCGTAGGCGTCGGGTCGACCACCATTCCCGCCTGCGTATCGCGCACGATCTCCGACATGCCGACGTCCGGCGTAGCGAGAACCGGCACGCCCCGCCGCATGGCTTCGAAGGCGGCAATGCCGAAATTCTCCGACAGCGACGTCATCGCAAACAGGCGGGCCGCCGAGAACAGCGCCTCCTTGTCAGCGCCCGAGACATGCCGCGCGATAATCGTCACACGGTCGGTGACGCCAAGGCGGGCTGCTTCCGACGCCAGGAAGGCGGCATGCCCGCCATCGTCGCCGGCCATGACAGCGCGCACGGAGGGCGCCTCGGCAAGGGCTGCGATCACGCGGTCGAGCCCCTTCTCCCAGCTTAGCCGACCGAACGACAGGACCATCGGGCCGCCGGAAATGGCCGCAGCCACATCGGGCGACAGGACCGCCTCCGACGGCGGCGGCGGATCGTCGACACCGTGCGGGATCATTGCGATGGGCGGCAAGCGCCAGCCGAAGCTGGCGATATGCTGCGCTTCGATGGCCGAGGTCGCATGGACTGCCGCGGCCGCCTCCAAGTTGGGACGGTCGATGAGGCGGATCCAGCCCTCCTTGACCCAGCGGCTCTTCCGCCGGATCAGCTCGGGCACCAACATGCCTCTCGGCGAGATCACATAGGGGATGCCATGGGCGCGCGCCGCGCGGGCGCCGGCAAGGATTGGCCACAGGAAAACCGAATGCAGATGCACGGCGTCGAAGCCTGCCGTCGATGTCGCGAGAGCATGCCCCATCGGCGGCGACCAGTAGAGCCGGCGCAGCACGCGACTCGGGAAATAGGTGACTTTTACCCCTTCGACGTCGACCGGAAGCATCAGCGGCACATTGCTGTCGGATGGACCGTCGACACTGGTGGTGAAGACCTGCACGTCATGGCCGGCTGCGGCGAGTTCGCGGCACAGCGCATGGACGGAACGAATCGGCCCGCCATACCTCACCGCCGGCAGATAGGTCGGAACGACGTGAAGAAGGCGCAACGGCTCGTCCACTGATTCGCAAGGGCTTGATGTAGCGGGGCAATTGATAGCATAGGTATTGCAGGAATGGGCTCCGCGATCGCATGAAGCTCCGAATCGATTTCCGGCCGTCGATCGTCGTGGCGCTGCTTGCCGTTGCCGCCTTCCTGTTCTGGCTGGCAACGTGCGTGCCCAGGGCCTTCTGGATCGCCCTGCCCTTCGCCCTCTTCTATTCGGTCCTCCTGGCCCTCGCGGCACTTGCCCTGCTGCGCATCCGCATGATCGAGCGGTGGATGGACTGGAACCAGCCGGGCCGGCTGCTGATCCTGGCGCCCCACGAAGACGATTGCGTCATCTCTGCCGGTGGGCTCGGCCTGCGCAACAGCCGCCTGGGCGGCGTGACCCGCGTGGTCTATCTCGCACGCGACGAAGCGCCGGCCCTGCCCGAGCAGCGCGAGGCGGAGGCGCGCACCGCCTGGACCATTGCGGGCCTCGGCGAGGCCGATCTCCGTTTCGTCGATCTCATGCCACCGCTCGAAAGTCGCGACCCCCGGAAACTGCACGCCGCCGCCGCCGCCCTGCGCGGCATCATCGACGAGTTCCAGCCGACCGCTATTGTCATGCCGGCCTTCGAGGGCGGGCACATCCATCACGACATGGTGGCGGCACTGATCAATCGGCTGGTCACGCCGGCCGACCGGTTCGCCGTGTTCGAGGCGCCGGAATACAGTCCTTATGTCTCGCTGCTCAACACGCCGCACCGCATCCTGGCACTCACCGCGCGCTGGCTGTTCGGCCTTGTCGCCTACAACGGACCGCCCGACGGCGTAGATGGACGCCCGATCCTGAAGCTCCGGCTCTCGCCGCAGGAACTGGCCGGCAAGCGGCGCATGCTGGCGGCCTTCGTGAGCCAGAACGCCCCGTCCCTGGTGGCGACACGCAGCTATCCCGACCGGCTCATCGCAAATGCGAGCGGTCACCGCCGGCGCCGGCCGTTCGACTTCGATCGCTCCTATCTGCGGTTCGTGCTGGCCTTGCGCCGGCGCCTGCCGGCCCGGCTCGTCGATCGCATGATGCCGGTGCAGCTCGGCACAATCGGGCGCATGGGCACGATCACCGACTGGGATTCCGAATGGAGTGGGGCATGACCGGCTTTGCCTCCGACCTCACCCATTCGACCTACGAATCGCCCGATATCGTGGCCCTCTATGCCCGGCCGGACGGGCTGCAGAAGCCGGAGGAGATGCTGCTGGCACAGCTCCGTCCCTCGCTCGGCGCGATGGACATGCTCGACGTCGGCGTCGGCGGCGGGCGGACCACCCGCCACTTCGCCCCGCTCGCCGGAACCTATCTCGGCGTCGACTACTCGGCCGCCATGATCGAGCGCTGCAAGCGGGAGTTTCCTGCCTTCCAGTTCGCCGTCGCCGATGCGCGCCGCCTCGCGTTCGCCGCCGACGAAAGCTACGACTTCGTCCTCTTCAGCTACAACGGCATCGATCATCTCGACCAGCGCGAGCGCACGATGGCTCTTGCGGAGATGCGCCGCGTCCTGCGGCCCGGCGGCCTGATGGTCTTCTCCAGCCACAACGCCAACTATCTCCCCGCGATCGTCGACCGTTTCCGCTTCCGCATCCACACCAGCCTGCGCGAGACGTTGCGCTCGTTCAAATGGTCGGGCGTGTTCCGGCTGAAGAACGGCCTGCTGCACTACCGGATGCCACTCGCCTCGGGCCGCGTCCATGACGGCACCCACTCGTTCCGGTCTTCGGCGCTCTACTACGTGAGGCCCGACCTCGGTGTGGCGGAGCTCCGCCGCCTCGGCATGATCGACATCTTCTGCGCCGGCAACGAGAGCCACGATTTCCTGTCGGGCGACGATCCACGCCTGCCGCAGGATTCCAATCCATGGATATACTACATGTCGCGCAAGCCGGGACGCGCCTGACATGGCGCTGTCCGTCGAACTCGTCTCGTCGATCGAGGCCTTCGAGCGCCTGCGGACGGAATGGAACGACCTCGTCGACGCGATGGAGTTCCCGGAGATATTCTATCGCTGGGAATGGAGTTTCCTGTTCTTTCGGCACTGCCGGACGGGCGACGAGCCCTTCATCGTCGTGGCGCGCGATGCACCGCAGGGGAGGATCGCGGCCCTTGCCCCGCTCTGTCTTCGGCGCACGCGATCTCTCGGCATTCCCGTCGCCGTGGCCGAAACGATCGTCGCGGGCCTCGCCGACTACCAGAACTTCCTGGTGCGGGCGGGCGTCCATCGCGGCCGCGCCATCGCCGACATCCTCGACTTTCTCAGGGCCCGGGCCGACCGCTGGGACGTGCTCGACCTCCGGCAGTTCTGCAGCCGCGACCCGACCACCTTCCAGATCGTGAACGCCGCGCAGGCGCATCACGACTGGACGGTGCGCACGCACATCGAGACGCCTGTGGCCGTGCGCGACCTGCGGCCGGGGCGCGCCACCGAGGATACCGGGCGGCTCCGCCGCATCCGCAGCCGATTCGAGGCGCTGCAGACGCGCGGCTTCGAGGTGCGTATCGAGTGTCCCGACTTCGAGGCACTCTGGCCGGCTTTTCGCGATCTCCACATCCGGACCTGGCCCGGCAGTCCACTCGGGCGCGAGAATGAGGGCAAATTCTTCGACGCCCTGGTGGCCAGTGACGGCATGCGGGGCCATCTCGATCTCTCGGTCGTCACGTCGGAAGGAAAGATCGCGGCCGGCCACTTCGGCTTCACCGACGCCCGCAAGGCCTACTACTACATGCCGGCTCGGGATCGGGCGTTCGAGAACGAGCGTGTCGGCGCCGTGCTGCTGCTGGCGCTCGTCGACCACTATTCGAGATCGCGCACGCTGTTCGACTTCATGCGCACGCTGGGTGCCTACAAGACCTGGTACACCGACACGATCGACGTGAACTACCGGATCGTCATCCACGCCAATGCGAGCTTCAGGGCTCTTGTCTACGGCGTGGTCGACGTCACGCGCCGCTTCCTCGTGGAACTCGGCCTGCCGCGCGCCTTGCTGCGTCTTTTGAAAGGGAAGCGCCGAGCGCCGCCGCTCAGCTGAGGCCGTATTTGTCGACCAGGGCCAGATAGGCCATCGCCTGGCTCTCGAGCGTGAACTTCTCCGCGATCATTTCGCGCGGCGCATAGAGGCCCGCCTCGACGCCGAACCAGAATTTGTCGAAGGCGGGCAGCAGATCGCCGCTGCCCTTGAACTTCATGCCACACCGCTCATCCCAGTACGGCACCGAGGTCACCGGCCAGAAGCGCACGAGATGCGGGGCGTACTTGGGATCCTTCCACAGTCCGCCCTGATCCCACGCAAGCAGTGGCACGTCGGAAGCCAGCATCTGTTGCGCGGCGAGGCCCTGCGTCTCGTGATGACTGAGGTAGACCATGGCTCGCGTGCGCCGGCTGAGGTCGTGCAGCCGCTCCTCGCGGTAGAAGCCGTAGCGAAGTATCTGCACGCTGAGCCGCCGGCGCCTGAACTCGTCGAGCAACGGCTCGACGATGGCGCGCATGTAACGGCTGCGCTGCCGGAAGATCTTGTCGTAGATCAGGACGTCGACATCCTTGTACGCGCGCTTCGACGGCGACCAGCGGTCGGTGTCGATGCCGGCGGGCCAGACGCTGATATTGCCGGGCCACACGGTCGAAAACATCCGATCGACCCATGGGCTCGGCACCAAGACGCGGCGGATTTTCCGGCGGCGCAGCAGGTCCGGATCGTCGCTGGGATGGTTGTAGATGGATGTGCCGAAAAGGATGGGCGTCTCCTGCGGGATCTTGGCCAGCACGTGCGGCTGGCCGACCACGCAGGCCAGCTCATGCGGATTGGCGCGGAGGTGCCCGTAGTCGTTGACCCGGTACGGCACGTTCAGACGGTCGAGGCCCGCGCACAGGTTGAGGTAGACGCGCATCGTTCCGCCGGGCTGCTTGGGGCCACGCAGCGCCCAGCGCACCATACGCCGCGGATAGCGGTCGAAGGGCGCCCATCGATCGGAATCCGGCTCTTCGTAGAAGAGATTGAGAGGCGCTCTCGACGGCATTAGCCCCGCCCTTCGGCAGCTCGTGCCCTATCGTCCATGATCTCGCGATAGAGCTTCGCCATGTCCGACGCGACATCGTCGATCGACCGCGTGCGACGCATATTGCTCGACAGTCGCGCCACCTCGGCACGATCGGTGGCGGCGACCCGGATCGCCTCGGCCCATGGCTTGGGATCGTCGAACGGCAACAGCCAGCCGTCGACACCGTGATGGACACGCTCGGAAATGCCGCCAAGGTCGGCGCCCATCACCGGAATGCCGAGGGCCCGCGCCTCCTGCACCACGATCGGTCCGGTCTCCATGTAGCGCGACGGCACTGCGAGCACGTCGATGTCGGCCAGGAACTCGGGCACCTTCTCGTGCTCGACCAGGCCCATCAGCTGGATACGCTTATCCTTCTGGGCCGCCTCCTCCATTCGGCGGGCAAAGCGCGCATCCTGGCCGACGCCGGCAATCCGCAGGCGAACCGGCAGGTCGGCGGGCAGTTCGGCCAGCGCACGCACCAACATGTCGGCGCCCTTATAGCGTTCGAGCCGGCCGAGGAAGCCGATCACGATCTCACGGCGGTCGACGCCCTGCAGCGGCCGCGGCTTGCGGTCGGAGAACTCCGCACTGGCCGACTGCCCCGACACCACCACCTTCTCAGGCGAAATCGCGTTCTCGGCCAGCGCCGCCCGTACCCATTCGCTGGGCGCCACGATGCGCTCACTGAGAGTGGCCATCGAGCGAAGTTGTCGCGCCTTGGTGGCGGCGGCCGCCCGCGCCGAGAGCAGGGTCGCCGCGCGCTGCGACAGGCGCGAGATCACGCTGTCGGTGACATCCCACCGCGGCAATTGCGACACGAGATAAGCCGCCGGCGCCGGCAGGCCGCGATCGAGCGCCCAGCACTGCGCGCACCGGCGGTCGTCTATCTGGCCGTCGCACGGACGCTCGTCGTTGAGCAGCATGGTGCCGCGCATGCAGATCGGCGACGGCACGTGCATCGTGACGACACTGGGAATGTCCATCCGCGACACCTGCCGCAGATGACTGAGGCCGGCGCCGCTCGTCCAGGAATGCAGGTGGAACAGGTCTGGTTTCGCGGCTTCCACGATCTCCTGGAACATGGTGCGCCGCTTGCGCACGTCGGTGTCACGGACGCGCTGGATTTCCGGCGCGTCGATCGGATAGCGCACGACGTCGACGCCATTCCACGAGTATCGGTCGAAGGCGCCGTCGGTCGCCGCGACGATCGTGCCGTCCATCGATTGCTGCGACAGCGCCGAGACCAAGTCACGCACATAGACCTCGGTGCCGCCGGTCGAATCGGGAAAATAAAATCCGACACAATGTACGATGCGAAGGCGCCTGCCCTTGCCTGCAGCGCCGGGCGTGCCGACTGCCGCAGACGTCATCGCCGCAGCATCCTGAGCCGCAGCAATCGCTCCGTCGTGGCGAAGCCCAGCATTTTATATGCGAAGGCCAGCGCCGGGCGCACCGGCGGCACGAACTCCGGATCGATCCGATAGATCCAGTCCACGACCTCCGCGGCTTCCCGCGGATAGGCCTTCGCGAATGCCCGCACGTTGGGCCACAGCATGCGGATGGCGGCGCGCTTGCGGCGCAATGTTGCCTCGCCGCGCTCTTCGAGCAGCCCCAGTGCCTTGCGATAGATCGATATATGGGTCCAGAAGCCGAGGTCGCGCTTGAAGCCCGCGGTGTACTGCAACCGCTCGCCGGCATGGCGGCGGTGCACGAAAGCCGGCTCGCGATAGATGGCCACACGCGGCTGGCGCATCGCGACTTCCAGGATGAACAGGCGGTCGTCGCGCAAGGCGAAGTCCTGGCGGTGCGGGATGCCGCGGATCAGGTCGCGGCGGAACAGGAAGGCGGAATAATGCGACGACCAGCCCTCGCCCAGCTGCTGGGCGATGAAGTCGTCGCAATCCTCCCAGGCATTGACCCGACGCTCTCCGGTTTCGTCGTCGTAATCCTCGTAGCCCGCGACGACGAGGTCGGCCCCGGTCTCGCGGGCGAGCGCGAGCTGGCACTCGTTGGCGTCTTCGCAAAGCCAGTCGTCCGAGTCCAGGAAGCGCACATACTCGCCACGAGCCGCCTGGAGCGCCGTCTCGACCGCCCAATCCTTGCCCCAGTTGTCGGTGCGGATGGCGACGATGTTCTGCTGGGCCTGCAGCCACTCCCAGGTCCCGTCCGTGCTGCCGTCGTCGACGACCACGATCTCCACGTTTCCACTGGCGGACCGGCACGATTCGACGGCCTGCGGGAGGGCCCACAGGCGATTGAAGGTCGGAATTACGACGGAGATGTCGCTCACGCCGTCACCTTAGCCGGTTCCCGGAGACAAAAGCATCGGCTGCTTCGAGCACGCCGTCGACAGCCCGTGCCGGCGAATAGATGTCCATGCGCTTCGCCAGCGCCCGGCGCGTCGTGCCGGAATCGAGCGCGAGGACCGAGGCGATCGCCGTGGCCAGCGCCGGGACATCGTCGAGCGGCGCCACTGCGCCGGTGACACCGGGTTCGATCAGGTCGGGCCCGCAGCCGACCGCATCGGACACCACCGCCGGGACGCCGCAGGCCATCGCCTCGTTGACTACCAGTCCCCAGGTCTCGACGGCGGTCGACGGCAGCACGACGACGTCGGACGAGGCATAGACGAACGGTAGTTGGCTCTGGTTGACGAAGCCCAGGAACCGCGCGTCGACGCCGCCGGCGCGGACGGTCTCTTCCATCCAGCCCAGCAACTCGCCCGCGCCCGCAACGACGAGTTCGAGCGACTGGCCCGCCGCGACGAGCCGCGAGACGGCCCGCGCCACATCGAGCGGCCTCTTGCTGCCCACCAGCCGGCCGACGAACAACACGCGCCGTCGCCCGTCCGATGTGCCCTGCCCACGCGCCGCGTCGCTGGCGCGCCTGAAAGAATCGTTGTCGACGCAGTGCGGCGAGAAGAACAGCCGGTCGGCCGGCACACCATAGTGTTCGAGGTATTCCCGGTTGCGCCGGCCGACATACAGGCAGGCGTCGAACTGCTTCAGCATGTGCGGGAAGACCACACCCTTGACCCGGCCCACCGCTCCGCCGCGTTGTCCCGCAAGTTGCGAATCGCCTCGCACCATGACCGGCACACGCGCACGCCGACACGCCCTCACCGCCTGCCAATAGGAGCGGAGCGACCAGCCCGGCACCACGAAGGCATCAAAGCGGCCATCGGCGATCCGGTCAGCGATCTCGGGCGTGTTGCACCCCGCGAAAGTCTGCGTCGACGGCACGCGGGCCACGTTCGTCAGGAACTCGCTCTCATAACCGGACAGGAGATCGACGTCCCAGTCGAAGGCGACGCCATAGCCCGCCCGCCCCTGCCCGGCCGCGTCCTGCCGATGGGCGAAGAACACGGTGAGATCGCAGCGTCGCGCGAGCTCGCGGAAGACCGGCGCGTAGTACTGGATCGGATGGCTGACCAGGAAACCGATGCGCCGTCTCATGTGCGCGTGGTCCGGGCACAGGCGCGATCCAGCGCCTCGGCGAACAGGCGCGTCGATTCGCGGGCTGAATAGCCCTCGAAGACGCTGCGGTCCATGGACGCCGCGTCATAGGCCGGCCGCTCGATGAAGCCCTGAAGCGAGGTGGCCACAGAATCAGGCGACGGCAGTTCACCCTCGGTCAAGGTCAGGACCTCGCCCACATGGGCCGAGCGAATCATCGCGACCGCCGTGCTGTCGCGATGGAGCAATGCGAAGACCGGCCGTTCCGACAGCATCGCCTGGAAGACCTTCGAGGGCGTGTAGTGCGGCTCGGTCGAACCGAGTACGAGCACAGCACTGCAGTGCATGAGATGGTTCAGCGTATCGACATAGCCGATGCGATGGGGATGCTCATCCACCATCTCCTCTACGCCGGCCGCGTGCGCACGCGGCAGCACGCGATGACCCTGCGGATCGTCTGGGGAGCTGCCGGTACCGACGAAATGGACGACAAGCCTCCTGGCAAGCTGCGGCGCCTGCTCGCGCAAGGTGCGCAATCCGGCCAGGAACGCGTCGAGCACGACGAAGCCGGCCGGCAACAGCGCGCCGGCATAGATCATATGGAAGCGGCCATCGGCAGGATCGAACAGGAAAGGCGCCCGTCCCAGATCGCGCACCAGCGCATAGTCTTCCGGCGCCGTGCCCATCGGCATGTAGGCCAGTTCCGACTGTGCCGCGACTTGGGGATTGCGCTCCAGCATGCCTGCCACATAGCCCGGCGCCATGCCGGTGATCAGCGCCGCATCGCGCACCGACCACGGTTCGAGGATTTCGGCCAGCCTGTTCGAAGCCCAGGCGCGGTTGAAAGGCTTCTCCACTCCGGTCCGGCGATTGACCCACGGATCCTGATAGTCGATGCCGAACGGCAGGCCGTGACGCAGGTGCACGAGCCGTCCGACCGGGGCCAGGAAATTGGACGGGATCGTCACCATCACGAAGTCGATCTCGCGGGCCTTCGCCATCCTCGCGAGCGCGCGATAGCAACCCCAGAAGGAACGTATGCCAATGTCGCCGACCAGCCGCACCGGACGCGTCGACATTGTCTTTGCATGGACGACCTTGAGGCCCGGCGCCACCAGCCGCTCGAGGTCCGGATCGGGGCGTTCCTCGTATTCGGCAGGATCGCCGGTGACGACCACCGGCTCCCAGCCGAACTCCGGCAGGTAGCGCGACCACAGGCGTGCGCGTTGCGCCCCCACGAGGTTGCTCGGCGGAAAGTGACCGCTGACGAGGGCCAGGCGGCGTGTCATGACCTCGCCAATCGGGCGCGTACTTTCGAGTAGAGATCAATATAGCGCGCTACCACGGCCTCGGCGGAAAAATGATCGACGGCGCGGCGGCGACATTCCGCGCGATCGAGTGGGCCCACGCGCTCGACGGCTTCACAACCCTCCTCGATGGAGTTGATCAGAAACCCGTCGACGCCGGGCCGCACGATCTCCGGCAGGGCGCCGCGCGGGCATGAAATGACCGGTGCACCGCAGGCCAGCGATTCGGCGAACACGATGCCGAAGGGCTCGTCCCACTGGATGGGCACGAGCATGGCCCGCGCCTGTCCCAGCAACTCATTCTTCTGCACATCGTCGACCGCCCCGACATACTCGATGCCGCCCTTGCCGATCTCCGGCGCAATCTTCTCACGCCAGAAGCGACCTTCCGGATCGTCGCGGTCGGAATGGTTGCCCGCGATGATCAGCCGGCGGCCGGTGCGTCGTGCGATCTCGATCGCCCAATGCGCGCCCTTGATCTCCTCGACCCTGCTCAGGAAGACCAGCGGCGCGTCGTCGGGTACCGACGTACTTCCGAAGGTCAGGCCTTCGGTGTCCGCGAAGTTCGGGATCCCGTGCCACTCGCCGCCTGCCGGCCGTCCCCGGCGCGCAATGTAGTCGCTGCATCCCGTGAAGGTGAGTCGCCCTGGCGCCGCCAGGCGCACGGCGAGGCCGACGGTCCGGTGCGTCGGCTCACGCTGAAAGGACATGACGAGCGGCGTGCGACCGCGCAGGTGCGGCAGCAGGTAGGCGATGCGCGAGAAGCTGTGCACGACATCTGGCCTGAAGGCCCGCACCGCCCGGGCGAGGGCGAGCGTGTTGGCCACCGTGTCGCGCCGCGACAGCGAACTCAGCCCCGGCCAGGGGAAAAAGGCGTCGCTGGGACATTCCGAGCCCGGCCGCGCCACCAGCCCGACCGTATGGCCCGCGGCCCGCAGACGGCGGACCAGCACGTCCACGATGCGCTCGATCCCGCCATAGAGACGCGGCGGGACCTCGATCTCCGGATCAGCAGTCAGCAGCAGGCGCATCAGTGTCCCGTTTCCCATCGCGCGAAGGCGGCGGCTACAGATTGCAGCAGCACGTTCTGCTCCCTGTCCCAGTTGTAGCGTTCGCGACCGAGGCGCCACGCGACCGCCGAAGCCTCGACGAGGACAGGCGGCGCGGCAAGCGAGTCGAGCGTCGCGGCCAGTCCCGCCGGATCCGTCAGGTCGCAAAGCCTCGCTGCCAGCCCAAGCTCGGTTGCCAGCAGTTTCTGGGCCGGCGTATCGCTCATGATCACCGGCACACCGGCCAGGAGATAGGTGAAGATCTTGTTGGTGAGGCAGATGCAACGATTCTCGCTGATCTCGGTCTCCAGCGACAGGCCGACATCGTAGTCCGCGGAGAACCGCACCATCTCTCCCGGCGGCGCCATCGGCAGGAGCTTCACCCGGTCGGCGAGGCCAAGCGAGGCGGCCAGCGCCAGCAGCGCGTCGCCGTGCCCCCAGCGGTTGCTGCCCCTGATGTCGAGCGTCACGCGCGTACTCGTGCGGGCCATCGCCTGGATGAAGGCCTGCAGGCCGCGATCTAGGCCGATCGTCTGCGAGAACCAGTAGGCCCTGAGGGTCGACGTTCCGTCCCGGCCCTGAGTCGATCGTGGCGCCGAGGGCGCCATCGACAAGGGAAAGACGTTGAGCACCGTGGCCGGGTCGGCGATGCCATATCGTGCCGCATAAGCCCTGCCGATCAACGGCGCCGCGGCGGTCACGTGTGTACAGGCAGGCAACGCGGCGCGTTCGACGATTTCGATCATCTTCATCCGGAACGCGTCGCCCGCCGCCCCTGTGCCTTCGCCCGAATGGAAGTCCTCGGCGTCGAAGCCGAGGAGAGCGCCGTTCTGGCGAGCCGCCATCGCGGCAGCCGGCAGGGCCGCCACATAATGGGCGATGTACAGATCGGCCGGCACATCCCGCGCACGCCGCATCAGCGCCGCGACAGGCGCGCGGGCACTGCATGCCGCCACACCGACAGGGACCGCGACGCCCATGGCCAAGAGCAGCTTCGCCAGCCCTGCGGCCAGGCGTGCCGTCGCGCCCTCGTTCGGCGAGCGCGGCACCCGGATCACCTTCCATGGCGCCGCGGCCTCGATCTCGTCGTCTGCCTGACGCAGCGTTTCGTCGTAGTCGCAGACGATCGCGGTTACGCCGTAACCGGCGCCGTGCAACGCGTCCGCCTCTTTCAATACCCGCGGATTGGACGCGAGGTTGCCGGGACTGACGATGCAAACCGTGCGGCGCATGGCTCGGCGGTCAGGCCGGCTCCGACGATTGGGAGTCGATGGACAACGGCGAAGCGAGTTCCATGGCAAGCACGCCGTTGCCGAGGCTTTGCTTGAAGTCGTAGGCGATGCCGCCCGGGCTCGAAGCGGCGACCCGGAACGGAATTGCGTTCGCAACGCCATGATCGATGGCGATGGTGAGCGAGTTCGTCGCGATGTCGAAGCTGTAGTCGCCCGACGCCAGGAAAAGCGGCTGCAGGCTGAGCGTGCAGACATGCCGGCCCTGGCTCGGCAACGGGGTCTGCGAGAAGATGCTGGACGAATAGAAGCCCACGGGCAGGTTGTTGGCGTCACGCAGCTGCAGCTCAAGCCCGAGGCCGGGTATGTTCACCGTCTCGACCTCGATCCGGAGATTGAACGGTGTGCCCGGCTCGTAGATGTCCGTCGGCACGCCCTGCGCGTCGAGCAAATCAGCAGAGATGATTGCCGAGTGATGGCCGCGTCCCCAGTCACGCGCCGCCTTGCCCTTGCTGAGCGACGCCGAATACTGAGCGATCGCGTTTTCGATCGGGCCGTCGAAGATGAGCCGGCCGCCCTTCAGCACGATGCCGCGTCGCGTGAGCGCCGCGACGGCGGCGAGATTGTGGCTGACGAACAGCACGGTCCGTCCCGCGCTGGCGACGGCGGACATCCGGTCGAGGCAGCGCTTCTGGAACTCCGCGTCGCCGACCGCCAGTACCTCGTCGACGAACAGGATCTCAGTCTCGAGATGGGCCGCCACCGAGAAGGCCAGCCGCGCATACATGCCGACCGAGTAGCGCTTGACCGGCGTATCGATGAACTTCTCGACACCCGAGAAGTCGACGATCTCGTCGAACCGCGCCAGCACCTCCTGGCGCGTCATGCCGAGGATGGCGCCGTTCAGGAAGATGTTCTCGCGGCCCGAGAGCTCCTGGTGGAAGCCGGTGCCCACTTCGAGCAGGCTGGCGATGCGGCCGTTCAGCTCGACCCTCCCCAGCGTCGGCTCGAGGATGCGCGACAGGATCTTGAGCAGAGTGGTCTTGCCCGCGCCGTTATGGCCGATGATGCTGACGACCTCACCGCGCTTGATCTCGAAATCGACGTCGCGCAACGCCCAGAATTCCTCGACCTCGTCACCCTCGACGACGGCACGGCCCCGCAGCATGTCGGCGCCGCGGCGCACGAATCCGCGCGCGCTGCGCACCAGTGCTTCGCCCAGGATCGCCGAGTATTCGACCTTGTGCCCGATGATGAATTTCTTGCCGAGCTTCTCGGCGCGGATGACGACGTCGGACATGCTTAGATCAGGTCCGCGAAGCCGCGCTCGGTGCGGCGGAACGTGTGAATGCCGAGCCAGAGCATGCCGGCTGCGACGAGCATGCTGACGGCGAAGCCCGGCAGGTAAAGAGGACTGTCGCCTCCCAGGATGGCCCAGCGGAAGCCGTCGATCACGCCCACCATCGGGTTCACGCTGTAGAGGAGCTGCCATTCCGGCGGCACGACCTTGGTCGAGAAGCCGACCGGCGAGACGTAGAGACCGACCTGGATGACGAACGGAATGATGAAACGGAAGTCGCGATACTTCACGATCATGGCGGCTGCCCACAGTGCCGGCCCGATGGCCACCAGCACGGCCAGGACGACGAAGACAGGCAGCAGCAGGATGTGCCAGTCCGGGATCATGCCGTACCACGCCATGACACCGACCAGGATGAAGAGGCTCACGCCGAAGTCGATGAGCCCCACCATCACAGTCGCGAAGGGAATGACGATCCGCGGGAAGTAGACCTTGCTCACGAGCTGCGAGTTCGTGATGACGCTGTTCGACGCGTCGCTCAGGATCGACGAGGCGAGCGTCCACGGCAGCAGGCCGGCGAAGACCAGCACTGCATAGGGTGCGTCACCCTCCGTCGGCAGCTTGGCGAGCTTGCCGAAGACCACCGTGAACACGATCATCGTCACGAACGGCCGCACGAAAGCCCAGGCCAGGCCGATCACGGTCTGCTTGTAGCGCACTGCGACGTCGCGCCAGGCGAGGATGAAGAAGAGTTCCCGGTAACGCCAGATGTCGGCCCAGTACTGGCGGTCGGCACGTCCGGCCTCGAGGATGAGCCGCTGCGAAGGGCGATCGCTGGATATCATAGGCCGGAAGTCATACGACGCGGCTGGGCTGCTAGGCGAGCGTAGAGTGCGCGTGCGGCGGCGACAAAATACGGCCGCCGATACGGCTCGACAGCAGCCGGATCAGCCCTACCCAGTGCAAGTTGTTGCTCGATCGCCGTAGCCAGCGCGGCGCGATCGGACGGATCGACGATCACGCCGACACGCTCATCGGGAATGGCGTCGGCCGTGCCGCCGCCCTTGCCGCCGACGACCCGCAGACCGCAGGCAGCCGCCTCAAGATAGACGATGCCGAATCCCTCTTCCGTGCTGGGCATCACATAAAGGTCGGCCAATCGGTAGAGATCCGGGAGCTCCGCGTCGGGCACGAAACGCAGGAAGCGCACGACGCCCGGCGCCAGCTCGGCAGCGACCGCTTCGAGACGCCGCCTGTCATCGCCATCGCCTGCCACGACATGGACGAGATCGGGATACTTCTTCCGCAAACCTGCGAGGACGGAGAAGATCGGCTCGTGGCCCTTGTACCGTTCGTTCGAGGCGAGCCGGCCAACCGTGAGGAGGATAGGCCCGACGCCCAGCTTCAGGCGCTCGCGCAGCGCCGCGGCTGCCTGCCCCGGCGTGTAAACATCTTGCACTGTATCCGGAAGAACGCGCACGCGCTCCGGCGGCAGGTCGACCCAGGCCAGCAGGATACGACGCGTCTCGCGGCTGACCGTTGTCACCAGATCGGCGTACTCGATCAGTCGCCGCACGAGGCTGCGCTGGTCCTTCCAGATGTCGGTGCCATGCGCCTGAATCCAGAAGCGCGCGCCGAACAGCCGGGAGAGAAGGAAACCCAGCGGCACCATGAAGACATGACCGCAGAATACGGTGTCGACGGGCCGGAAGCGCCACGCTGCGGCGATCGCCGCCAGAGAGAAACGCAGCCGCCCGAAGATCGATGGATTCTGCTGCACGCCGGGAGGGAGCACCATCCCGCCGGCATCACCATGGCGCGGCAGGATCAGGATCTCCGCCTTGCCGTCGGCCAGCGCATCGAACAGGTCCTGATTGTAGCGCGCGATGCCGCCACGCGCGCCGTAGCAGTCGCTGACGAGAGCGAGGATGCGCACCGCCATCGCGGCCCTTAAGCCGCCGCCGGACCGGTCCAGCCGGCGCGCCAGACTTTGAGCGCCCAGGCCCGCGAGCCCGCGGAGAGGTCGATGCCCGGCTGGCGGGGCGACCCGGCCGTGTCCTGCAGCCAGCGCCCATGCGGTGTCGAGAAGCCGGTCTTGCGCCGGTGACGGACGCTGTCGGGCAGCGGCGGATCCGGTACCTCGGCGATCGCGTCCTTGGCATTCATGGCTGCCAGGACGGGGCCGGACGGAAGCGCTGCGAGGAACACCGGATCGACAAACGGCACGCGGATCTCGATCCCGTGAGACATGCCCGCCCAGTCGGCGTCCCTGAGCAACTGGTTGCGCATGTAGAGCGATGTCTCCATCGCCGCCACGCGGTCGAAGTCCCCCAGCGGCTGGCCGGTCCGGATGGCGCCGGCGATCCGGCTGAGCGGCTCGAGGCGGCGCAGCCCATCCCGGACCAGGGTCGGATGGAGCAGATCCTCGAGCTCCCACGGCATATACACGCCACGGCGCAGCAGATAGGCGCCGGCCCAGCTGCCGCCATACTGCAGCACGCCGGCCGTCTTGGGATGCACGCGAAGTCCGGCGGCCCTGGCGCCCGACACGGCCCACCGCCCCAATGCGCCCAGGCCCGGCAGCCAGGAGACCGGCCTCAGCCAGTGCACGCTGCGCGGCACGTCGGTGAAGGACGGGTACCCGCCGAAGCACTCGTCGGCGCCGAGCCCGCTCAAGGCCACCTTGAGGCCGGCCTCGCGCGCCGCCTTGGCGACGAACCATGTGTTGATGCCGTCGATCGTCGGCAGGTCCATCGCATCCAACATGGCCGGTAGATCGCGCTCGAACTCCGCGCGATCGACGGTGCGCACGATGTGACGCGCGCCGTAGCGCGCCGCGACCTCGGCGGCCAGCGGCGCCTCGTCGAGTGCCAGCCCCTCAAATTCCTGGAAGCGCAGCGTCACGGCGGTGATGTCGCGGACACCCAGCCCGGCCATCGTCCCCAGCAAGGCGCCAGAATCAATGCCGGCCGAGAGGAACACGGCGACCGGGACATCGGCCACGAGATGAAGGCGAACGGAGTCGCGCACGGCGTCGGCGACGCGGACGCGGGAATCGCCCGGGACTGCTGCCGGCTCCGCGCGCTCCGCCAGTGCCGTTGCCACGTCGTAGTAGCGCTGCGGAATACCGGGTCCGGTCGCATCGACGGTGAGCATCGTCCCGGCCGGCAGCGACTGGATGCTGCGCCAGACGGTGAAGGGCTCGGGCACGCTGCCGAAGAGATGGAACCCGACGATCCCGGCGGGATCGGGATCGCGCGACACGGCGCCGCCCGCCAGCAGCGCCTTGGCCTGCGACGCGAAGCGCAGGGTCCAACCGTCGTCGGCCCAGTAGAGCGGCTTGATGCCGAGCGGATCGCGCGCCAGCAGCAGCGTCCGCTTGTCCGCGTCCCATAGGCCGAAGGCGAACATGCCACGCAGGCGGCCGACCATGCCCGCGCCGTACTCCGCGTAGAGCTGCAGCAGGACCTCGGTATCCGATCCGCTGCGGAAGGTGCGTCCCCTCGCCTGCAGTTCGGCCCGCAGTTCGCGGTAATTGTAGATCTCGCCGTTGAAGGTGATCGTGAGGCGCCCGTCGCTCGCCTGCATCGGCTGCGCGCCGCCTTCGGACAGGTCGATGATGGCAAGCCGGAGGTGGCCGAAGCCGGTGCGGCCGTCCTCGCTCACCCACAGGCCGCTGCCATCGGGGCCGCGCGCGATCATGCGTTCGTTCATGCGAACCAGCTCGCCGCGATCGACCGGGGGCGCGATGTCGAGATAGGCGTGGATGCCTGCTATGCCGCACATGGTTGCGCCGGAACCTAGCGCGCGCCGGTGCCGCGGAACACCACGGCGAAGGTCCTGAGGACGATCACCATGTCGAGCCACAGCGAGCAGTGCTTCAGGTAATAGAGGTCGTATTCCAGCTTCGCCCGCATCGCATCGGCTTCGTGAGCATAACCCTGGTTGATCTGCGCCCAGCCGGTGACGCCCGGCCGCACGATGCTGCGCAGGGCGAAGTGCTCGATGTCGCGAACATAGCTCTCCTCCAGCGAGGCCGCCTCGGGCCGCGGTCCGACCCAGCTCATGTCGCCCTTCAGGATGTTGAAGAGCTGCGGCAGCTCATCGAGTCGGCAGAGCCTGAGGAAATGGCCCGTACGCGTGATGCGGGGATCGGCCGAGGTCGTGAAGCTGGGGCCTGGTACCCCAACGAACATCGTGCGGAACTTGACCATGCGGAAGGCTTGCCCCCGCCGGCCGATGCGGGTCTGCAGGAAGAAGACCGGTCCCGGACTGTCGAGCCGGACGATCAGCGCGACCACGCCGAGGATCGGCAGCAGCAAGGGCAGGAAGAGAACGGTCATGACCCATTCGAGGGCACGCCGGACGACGAGATACTCGCGCGACGGCAACAGCGATCCGTATTCGTTGGGCGACAAGCCGCTAAGCGGCGTTCGTCCGGTCAGGTTCTCGACGATGTATCGCCGGTCGAGCACCGGCACACCGGCGATGGCCGCATCGGCAAGCGCCGCGAGTTGCCCTTGGCCGAGATCACCGCTGAGGTCGGCCACGATCGCATCGACCCTGAGGCGCCGCTGGCGCACATCGTCGAAGTCGAGCCACCGGCAGGTCGAAAGCCGCGGCAGCGAGGCGATCGCCGACTGGGGCGTCACGGCGTAATTGCGCACGAGGTAGCGTCCACGGAGCTGGGCGATCACCGCCATCCACAGCACGGTGAGAAATCCGCTGCCGAAAAGCTGGACGCGCGAATATTCCAGACGCAGCAACAGGAGGATGGCTGCGATCAGCGCGTAGGTGATCACCGCCACCGGAGCCACCTGGGCCGCATTGAGACCGGCACCCGGAAAGGCGTCCAGACGACGGCCGCAGTACCAGACGATCGCGTAGGCGAAGGCAGTGGTGACGATGGTCAGTTCGGAGGCGTCGAAAGGACCGACGAACGGCTCGTCGGTCGCATAAAGGGGGATAGGCAGCACGACGCAGAACAGGAAGCCGAGAACGGCGTCCACCCAGGTTTCGATGAAGCGCTGGGGTGCAGACCGCATGCGCGGCGTGCTGGTCGTCCGCTGTTCGTCGGATGACACCTCTACCTCAGCCACGATGGCTCTCGGCACACCCTCTCCCCATGTGGAATGACCGGCATTCCCGCAGGATCCGGCCGAACCTCTCCACGCTCAAGCGCTACACTTCCCAATCCGGACTTCCCATTCCGGAGTACGCCCTTGCGGCATACTTGCAGCTTTGATGATTATATCGTCATCATTCGTTTAGTGCAAAGCCCTGCCCCGACCGGTCCCTGCGACCGAACGACTGCGCCCACCCCATGCCGAGCAGGGCCGCCGTCACGAAGCCGATGGCTGGCATCTGCAGGCTGAAGTCGATGAGCGAATGAAGGATCGGAACGGCCGCGATCGAGAAGGCCGCAGCCGGTAAATAGCGATCGGCAAGACGGCGCATCAGGGCGCCGCGCAGGCAGACCGCCCACGGCAATATCACCACAACCATTGCTGGGACCGCCGCGAACACGCCGAGTTCGACTACCGTCTCGAGCGGCGTCGAGTGGGCGATGTCGTTGGGCTGCAGGCTGTTGGAGGGCTGCAGAAGCGCGAAGACGTCGCCGAAACCGCCCAATCCCCACCCCAACCAGGGAGACATGGCAATCGCCTGGAATGCCGCCGACCAGATCCGCAGGCGCGACGAGTCGTCGGCCGAGACGGCGAATTTGGAGAGCATGCCACTGCCGGCAACGCCGCCGACGACGACAATGACCGCGAGCCCGATGAAGAACATGCGGCCGAGTTGCGGGCGCGATCGCCCGCGGCCCCGCATGAGAAGCAGGCCGAGGAACAGAAGCCCGGCCATCGACGCGCCGAACCCTGCACGGGATGCCGACATCAGCAATCCGCCCAGCATCAGCAGCGCGAAGGCAAGCAGGACGACTCGCGGTCCGTTGAACCAGTCGATGAGGCGGAAATCCTCTTCTTCCTCGTAGCCGGCCGCTGCTTTGGATTTCCGGCGGTGACTGCTGAAAACCAGGGCGAGAGCTGCGGCCACGCACATGCCCATGTAGCAGGCGAACGAGTTGCTGTTCACGAAGGTGCCGCCCATTGGACAGCGGTCGGTGGAGATCAGTTCGAACTGCTTGCGCAGATAGCCGCCGAGATAGCAGGAGTTCGTCGACATCTGCATGGCGATACCGTAGCTCACGACCAGCACGCCGCTGACCACGAGGGCCACGAGCAACCACCGCGCATGGTCGCGGTCGCGGCAAAGGGCCCGCGCCATCAGGAAGATCAACGCGCAGGCCACGCATTTCAGAAGCGAATTGCGGGCCGCGTCGGCGGCGATCGCGGGGATAGGTGCATGAGCATCGCCCAGTATCTCGGCCGCACGGTTGAACAGCCAGGCATCGGCCGTGAGCGGCGTCCATGTCGTCATCTGCCACAACGCGAAGCCGGCAAAGAAAAGCCAGCAACCGACAAGCAACAGCAACGGCAGACGTTCGAGTGCGCCGACCGCATGCCCGCCGCGCGCGCCGAGTCCCAGCGAAACAGGAATGGCGATCAGCCCCAGAATCACGCAGAGCGGGGCCCATGCCCAGTCCCGATTGCCGCCCATCGGCAAGGCGGCCACCATGACGACGGTGAAGAAGACGAAGACCGCGGTCCTGTCGATGGCGCGGCGGACGAACCATTGCCAGTCGCGAAGCACGATGACACCCGGTTCGTGCCCCTTCTCGGTCCATTCCGTCATGACTTCTTTTTCCGGCGCTCGGCCAACAGGCGCGAGAGTTCTTCCTGCGCGCCCGCCTCGTTGCGGACGAAATAGCGGACGAACAGTTCCTCGACCGGTGTGCGGATGGCGTCCGCGAACCAGCCGTGATCGGGTGAGAGCTGCCAGGTCCGCGCGACATAGAGAGCGACCTGTTCGCGTTGCGCGGTTGTCAGCGCCGGCCAATTGTCGAGGATCAGTCTCAGCCGCGCCGGCCACAACGGCAGGAGCATGGGTGCGGTGTCGATCGACATCAGGAGCGGCGCAACCGAACTCTGCGAAGGCCCGCCGCGCGCCGAACGGATGGACGAGAGCCGCAGCCACTGTATTCCCTTCGCAGGGTCGTGCCCCAGACCGGCTCTGAGGTCGTCTTCAGCACGATTCAGCCATTCGGTCCGCTGCTGGGCCGTGGGCGTGAAATGGGGCGACAGCGCCGCGCCGGCCAGCAGTTCGGACCGCTGGAAGTGGCGACTGGCTATCGGATCGAGATCGACGGCACGGTCGAGCCTGTCGATCGCATTCATCAATGCGTCGAGAGACAATGTGTAGTTCAGGCGGAGTGCCGTTGCAGCGCCGTCGGCCTGCTGCGCCTGCCACGCGCTTTTCATCACCGGCCAGGCAAACCAGACGAGAACAAGCCCGCCAAGGCCGAGCAATCCGCGCACCAGCCCATTAATCCAAACGCCCAGAAATTACCCCTCAAGTATCGTCGGGACGTGTGTCACAGCCCTTTTCGCACTCAAGCGCTGTATTTCTCCGATGTCAAAGGGCTTGGGAAGGCGGCGCCTGGGGAACTGGTGCTGCTGTATCGGGTGGCGGTGGCGGCGCCGGAGCTGGTTCAAGCGGAACCGCCGCATCGTCGACCGGCGCGGGGGTCAACGTATGGACCTGGACATCGACTGACGCGTTGACAGTGACCTCGGACGACCCGGTGAACGTGCCCTTGATTGGCATGGCCTGCTCGGGGTCCCTGCCGACCGCCACGCGGATCAGGCGCTCGCTGCCGATGATCCCGTTGGTCGGGTCGAACTCGACCCACCCGGCGCCCGGCAGATAGACCTCCAGCCAGGCATGGGGATAGGCATGGGTCGTGGCCTCGCCCGGCGTCGTGTCGAGAACGGGATCGTAGAGATAGCCGGTGATGAAACGCGCCGCGAGGCCAAGCGAGCGGCAGCATTCGATCATCAGCAGGGCGTAGTCGCGGCAGGTGCCGCCACCGGTCTCAAGCGTCACGGCCGGCACTTGCGTGCCGATCTCGAAACGCATGGCATATGTCAGCTTCTCCTGGATGCCGGTGCAGAGCCTCTTGAGCAGCTCGAACGTATCGTTGCCGCCCTCGCCTTCCATGAACTGCTTGGTCCACGGGCCGACTATCGCATTCGGATCGGGATAGGCCCGTTCGACGTAGCGCGCGAGATCAGGCGCCTCTTCCGCTGCGTAGCTGAACGGCAAGGTGCGTGCGAATTCCTCGATCGGCGGCAGTTCCGGCGGCACGCCGAAATGCTCGAGCTGGATCGTGCTGATCAGTTCCAGCATCTGTGTGGTGCCTTCGAACGAGGCGATGGCGATCGAGTTGCCGAACGGATCATGGATCCAGCGCACCTGCGCTGCAGGCTCGATCACCAATCCCGTGTGAAGCAGCCTCAGATCGTGGCTGTCGCGCGGCCGGAACATCAGCCGGTGATCACCGAGCGTCACCGGCTCGGAATATTCGTAGCGAGTACGGTGAACGATCTCGAGGGTGCGCATGCGAGCAAGATAATGCCTCAATGCTCTCGCGGTTGCATCAGTGCTGAAGCGCACAGGTTCAGAGCGGCTGCAATCAACTGTCATTGGCACGTCAACCGCCTCGGCGATTATCGCGACAACTTCTCAAGGGGGAGATTTATGTCCAACGTCGCCATGCAGGCGCCACCGATCGAACCGGCAGCGCCCAGCTCACGCCCGAACCTCGACAAGGGCTTCAATCCGCTTTCACTGATCCTGTTCGTCGGCCTGCTCACAGCAGGCTTCCTGTACGTCGTGTACAGCGTCTATTCCGACGTCAACGCGTCGGGCACCAAGATCACGACCTTCCTGCCCTATCTCATGCTGTTCATCGCGCTGCTGATCGCGCTCGGCTTCGAGTTCGTGAACGGCTTCCACGATACCGCCAACGCAGTCGCGACCGTGATCTACACCCACTCGCTGCCGGCCGAGTTCGCGGTCGTGTGGTCGGGCGTCTTCAACTTCCTCGGCGTGCTGACCTCTACCGGCGCCGTCGCCTTCGGCATCGTCTCCCTCCTGCCGGTCGAACTGATCCTGCAGGTCGGCAGCAGTGCCGGCTTCGCCATGGTCTTCGCGCTGCTGATCGCCGCCATCGTGTGGAACCTCGGCACTTGGTGGCTCGGCCTCCCGGCGTCGAGCTCGCACACGCTGATCGGCTCGATCATCGGCGTCGGCATCGCCAATGCGCTGGCGCGCGGCATGGACGGCACCTCGGGTGTTGACTGGACCAAGGCGACGGAGATCGGCTACGCGCTGCTGCTCTCGCCGCTGTTCGGCTTCTGCGCCGCGGGCCTCGTCCTGCTGTCGCTTAAGGTGATGGTGCGCAATCCCGCGCTCTACGCCGAGCCGAAAGGCAACCAGCCGCCGCCGTGGTGGATCCGCGGCATTCTCATCCTGACCTGCACGGGCGTCAGCTTCGCGCACGGCTCGAACGACGGCCAGAAGGGCATGGGCCTCATCATGCTGATCCTGATCGGCACGGTACCCACGGCCTATGCACTGAACCGCACCCCGGCGCCGGCCCAGATGGAATCGTTCCAGGCGGCCTCGGCCGCCGCGGCCGTCGTGATCGAGAAGCAGGCCGCGGGCTACAACGCGATCGGCAATCCGCGTCCCGCCGTCACCGTCTACGTCTCGCAGCGCAAGATGAACGAGGGTACCTACGTCTCCCTCGCCGGCCTGGTGAAGGAGATCGCCGATCAGGTGAACAAGTACGGTTCCGTCGACAAGATCCCGGCCGACGCCGTCAGCAACACGCGCAACGACATGTACCTTGCCTCGGAAGCCCTGCGCTTCCTGATGAAGGACAAGGAGAACTCGCTTACCAAGCCCGAGGTGGCTGTCCTCAACACCTACAAGAAGGAGCTCGACATGGCGACGCGCTTCATCCCGACCTGGGTCAAGGTCGCGGTGGCGATCGCGTTGGGCCTCGGCACGATGGTCGGTTGGAAGCGTATCGTCGTCACGGTCGGCGAGAAGATCGGCAAGAGCCATCTCACCTACGCCCAGGGCGCGTCGGCCGAGCTGGTGGCGGCCGGCACCATCGCCGCCGCCGACATCTACGGCCTGCCCGTCTCGACGACGCACGTCCTGTCGTCGGGCGTCGCCGGCACGATGGCTGCGAACGGCTCGGGCCTTCAGTGGGCCACGGTCCGCAACCTGCTGATGGCCTGGGTGCTCACCCTGCCCTGTGCCATCGCGCTGTCGGCCAGCCTCTACATGATCTTCCTCCAGATCTTCTGAGCCAGATCTTCCGAGGAAGATGATTTGACGGGCACGGCGGCGGGCCTATCGTTTCCGCAACAACGGAACGGGAGGACGCCGCCATGCTCTATACCTGTGATCCGAGGCCGCGACGCCTCGCCGCTTCGGCAAAACGCGGCACCCGAAAGACCGCCGGTCCCGTCATCGATATCCACTGCCACATCGTCTCGCCTGAAGCCGCCACACTCGTTGCCGCCTCGGGCATTGCTCCCGACGAGCCGATGGGCCGCTTCTCGAACGACGCCACGCGCGCCGTGCAGAAGGGCCAGACCGAGACGGTCCGTCCCATGCTCACCTCCGTCGAGCGCCGCATCGCCGACATGGACAGAATGGGCGTCGACATCCAGGCGATCTCGCCCGCCCCGCCGCAATATTTCTACTGGACGCCCCCCGAACTCGGCCGCGACGCCGCGCGCCTGATCAACGACAACATCGCGGCCACCGTGGCGAAGCACCCGGATCGCCTGGTCGGTCTTGGCACCGTCCCCATGCAAGCGCCGGAATTCGCTGTCGCCGAACTCGAGCGCGCGGTGAAGACGCTTGGCTTACGTGGGGTCGAACTCTGCACCAACGTTGCGGGCGCGGATCTGTCCGAACAGAAGTTCCGGCCGGTCTTCGCCAAGGCGGAAGAGCTTGGCGTGCTGGTTTTCCTGCATCCCAACGGCTTCCCCGATGGCAGGCGTTTCTCCGAGCACTATTTCAGCAACGTGATCGGCAACCCGCTCGATTCCACCATGGCCGTCAGCCACCTGATCTTCGGGGGCGTGCTCGATGCCTATCCCAAGCTCAAGGTCTGCGTGGCCCATGGCGGCGGCTTCCTGCCGGCCTATGCCGGCCGCATGGACCACGCCCACGGCGCGCGCTCGGACTGCCGCCTGTGCATCAAGAAGAAGCCGAGCTGGTACCTGAAGAAGATGTACTTCGACACGATCGTATTCGAGGAGAGCCAGCTCGAATATCTCGTGAAGACCTACGGCAGCGACCACATCCTGATGGGCACCGATTATCCGTTCGACATGGGCATGTACGAGCCCATCGAATTCGTCTCGGGCGCGAAGCTCACCGCCGCCGACAAGCAGGCGATCCTGGGCGGCAACGCGGCGAGGCTCCTGAAGCTCAAGAACAAACGCCCGGCTCAGGCGAAGGGATAAGGTCCCCGGAACGTCCCGATCGGGACGAAGTGCGTGAGCAGCCCCGTCCCTTCCTGCCAGTGATGCAGCAGCATCGCCGGCGGCTCGAGATACGACGCAGGCTTGGCATCCGGTCGAAGCTGCAGAGCGATGGTCGTCGTCGTGGAGGGCGCGGTGCACAGCACCGTGCCGCCGAACCGAAGCTGCATGACGCGGTGGACATGGCCGCACAGGACGCGCTCGACTTGGTGGTGCCGCGCGATCACCTCGGCGAGCCGCTGTCCTTCTCGGCAGCAATAGGGATCCATGTAGGGAATGCCAGTGTCGAACGGTGGCTGGTGCATCATGACGATCGTCGGCCTCGCCGGTTCTTCGGCGAGCACGCGATCGAGCCAGGCGGCGCCCTCCTCGCTCACCGCGCCGTGGTGCAGCCCCGGCAGGGTGACGTCGAGGGCCACGACTCGCACGGGCCCATGATCGCCCACCACGTAGTCGACGGGGCCGCTCGCTGGCAGCCAGCTTTGGCCGGCGAATGCAGCCCTGAAAGCCTCGCGCTCATCGTGATTGCCCGGGATGGCCAGCACCGGGATTTCCAGACCCGCCAACAGTCGGGCCAGCATGGCGTATTCATCGGCATGGCCATGATCCACGAGATCGCCGCTCAACAGCACGAGGTCCGGCCGCGGATCGAGCGCATTCACATGCGCGATCGCCGCCGCGAACTGCGCATTCGAATCGACCACGCCCTGATAGAGCTCGCCATCCGGCCGGACGTGCGGATCGGAAAGATGCGCGATCAGCATTCAGGCCGGCTTGCGGTCGAACCGCTCCAGACCCTCGCGCCCCTTCGGCGTGATCGCATAGACACCCCGCTCCACCCTCTCGAACCAGCCATAGACGTCCTGTTGCAGGATCTGGGCCGCTTTGGGCGCGTCACAGGCGGCCCGCAGCGCCGCGACCTTCATGGGGCCGTTCGCCGCCAGCAATTCGGCGCAGCGCAGCGCCTCCTGGCGATAGGCCGTCATCAGCGGCGCCCGCATCGCCTGGCCGCCGAGATTGGGGTCACCGACCCTGCGCGCATGCTCACCCAGCATGCGACCCGCCTTGCGCTTGTTCTGGCGCGGCACGTAGGGCGCGGGATCGAGCACAACATCGGCCTTGTCCTTGGCGACGACGATGAAGCCCAGTCCCAACCGGCGGCAGAGCTTCTTCACGTTCTTCATCTGCTTGGGCCATTGCCCTACTGCGAGATAGACGAGATCGGTGAGCGCCAGCCGGTCGACTCCCTGCAGGACGAGGCCCAGCCCGAAAGTCCGCTTCAGTTCGACCACGACAGGCGGCTCCTTGCCGCGGACCGCGACCACGTCGCAGCCGCGCACCTCGCCCTTGACGACATACCCCTGTCCTTCGAGCAGCGCCTTCACCGGCGCATAGAGGTCACTCTCCAACGTCATGGCGGCGCACGCTATCATGCTAAGGAAGTGGGCAAATGAGGAAAAGCAGATGACCGAGTTGCTGGATCAGGGTGCCGCCGCCATTGCCGCCGCCGTGCGGACGGGCAAGACCAAAGCGCGCGACGTGGCCGAGATGGCCATCGCCCGCGTCGAGGCGCGCAACAAGCAGCTCACCGCCATCGTCGACTTCGATCCCGCCGAGGCCCGCGCCTCGGCCGATGCAGTCGATGCACGACGCAAGCAGGGCTTCGACGGCGCGATCCTCGGCGTCCCCTACATGGTCAAGGACACGACCTGGGTGCAAGGCCGCACCGTCACCAACGGCTCGCTCCTCTACAAGGACTTCAAGCCGCCGCGCGATGCCGTCGCCGTCGAGCGCCTCAAGGCCGCCGGCGGCATCTTCCTCGGCATGACCAACACGCCGGAGATGGCGGCCAAGGGCCACACCGAGAACAAGGTCTACGGCCCTTCGCGCCATCCGATGAACCCCGCACTGACGCCGGGCGGCTCGTCCGGCGGTGCGGCGGCGGCCCTTGCCGCCGGCTTCAGCCCGATCGCGCTTGGCACCGACGGCGGCGGCTCGGGCCGCCGGCCGGCCTCGCATTGCGGCGTCGTCGGCCTCAAGACCTCGGCCGGCGCGATCCCGTCGCCCTTCGGATTCGGCGGCGCCTACGGTCCGCTCTACGGCGTGACGGCGCCGATGGGCCGCACGGTCGCGGACGCGAAGGTCGCTTTCGAGGTCATGGCCGGCCCCGACCGGCGCGATCCGCATTCCGTCGCGCTGCTCGACGTGCCACCGCCCAGCAGCCCACGCATTGCCGTGAGCCCGCGGCTCGGCCTCGGCGTCGCGGTCGATCACGATGTCATGGCGGCCTTCGAGGCCGCCGTCGCAATGCTGCGTGCCGCCGGCTGGCGCATCGAGGAAGCCGATGTCACCTGGCCCAGTGACACGACCGAGACCGCTTTCGCGGCCGTGAACAGCTCGGCCTCCGCCCTGCTCTATGGCAGGCAGCAGGCCGCCGACAAGGACCTGTTCGGCGACAATGTCAGCGGACTGATCGAGCGCGGCCGCTCCGTGGCGGGCACCGAGGTCGTCGCCTCATTCCGCTTCGCCGATGCCTGCGCGCGGTCGGTGGCGCAGTTCTTCACCGAGTACGACTACCTGCTGACGCCGACGACGGCCTGCGTTTCGTGGCCGGTCGAGCAGGTCTATCCCAAGATCATCGAGAACAAGGAAGTGGGCCCGCGCGGCCACGCCGCCTTCACACCGCTGTTCAACCTCGCGCTCGTTCCGGGCATTTCGATCCCGTGCGGCACCGGTCGCGACGGCCTTCCGGTCGGCCTGCAGATCGTCGCGCCGCGCCTGCACGACCGTCCGTTGCTGGCGATGGCGCAGCGCGCCGAGACGGCGCTCCGCAGAGCATAGTTCTCGGCAATTCATGCAGCTGACCGAAATCCTGATCGTCGTGGGCGTGGCGTTCGTCGTAGCCATCGCCATCAAGGTCTTTCGCGCACGCCAGGCGGCGCGCAGTCGCGGGCCCGCCCATATCCACGAGGCGCTGATGAAACGCGCCGAACTTCACACCGAGCGCAGTCCGTTCCTTCGCAAGGTCGTGAGCGAATTCAAGGCCAACGGGCACGTCTCCAACCGGCAGGCCGAGGCGGTTGCAAAAGCCCTGAAGCGCCTGGAGAGCAAGTGAACCGGGGGCATTCGCATTGAACGCGCTCCTCACCTGACCGATAGTCGCCGCGCATCGGAGGGCGTGGGACGGAACACATGACGAAGGCCGCGACGACGACGACAGCCAACCTTCCGCTCTGGAAGAAGATCCTCTTCAGCTTGATCCTCCTGGTGGGTTTCCCCGTTGCCGGCCTCCTGGCGATCGAGGGCGCGGCCTACGCGGTCATGCATTTCAAGTACGGCGTGCCCGGCAAGAGCTACGGCCTCTGGACCTACGACGCCGAGCTCGGCGCGATCCATTCCGTCAACGGCTACAACTCCAACTCGCAGACCAACAATTACGGCTTTCGCAACAACGAGGACGTGATCGAGCCGAAGCCGCCGGGCTCGATCCGCGTCATCGCCTATGGCGGGTCGACCACCTTCTGCTTCAACCTCGAAACCGACCAAGCCTGGCCGATCCGGCTGCAGGAAGAGTTGCGCAAGTATGCCGGGCCGAAATCCCAGGTCCTCAACGCAGGCGCCATCGTCTGGTCGATCGGCCAGGAAGTGGCCCGGGCGAAGCGCGACCTGCCGAAGCTCAAGCCCGATGTGGTCATCATCTATTCCGGCCTGAACGAGGAGGCCAACGCCGGGCATCTTGCGGAAGAGGGAATCAGCCTCAAGGATGCGGTCGCCCAGGGCAAGCGCGGCCTGTTCGCCACCAACTTAGACCAGTCCCGATGGCTTAAGCGCAATTCGCTGATCGTGCGCTACTACGAGTACCTGAACCTTTTTGCGCCGCCTCCGAATCCCACGCCGGTGCCGGAGTATCCCATCGTCCCGGAGGTACAGGAGAACTTCAACCGGACGCTCCGCGAATTCATCGAGTTGATCCGTAAAAACAATGCCAAGCCGCTTTATGTCATCATGGGAGGACTGCACGAGATCGGCCAGAACCGATTGCTCCTGCGCTACTCACTCGAGGGCGCGGCTGTCGCGCGCGATCTGGGCGTGCCGGTGATCGATTCGAATGACGTCGTCAGGAACTACAAGGGCAACAGGGCCGATCTCTTCTCCTCCACCGGCGCCCACTGGTCGGCGCTGGGCGCCGAACTGCTCGCGAAATTCATCGACGAGCAGGCATTGAAAGCCATGGTGAACCCGAACTAGGAGTGCCCTGCTCACCAGGTGATGTGCACGCTGGCGGCGGAGCGCTGGTGCGGCCCGTGATAGACGGCTTCGACGTTGTTGCCGTCGGGATCGAAGGCGAAGGCAGCGTAATAGCCGGGATGATAAGGCCGCTCCCCTGGCCCGCCATTGTCGCGGCCGCCCGCCGCCAGGACCGCCGCGTGGAAGCGGTCGACGGTGGCGCGATCCTTGGCCTGGAAGGCGAAATGCACGTGCGCCACCGCGGGACCGACATCGACCCATAGCTCGTCGGCAAAGAAATGGTCCTTGCCCTCGACGAGCGGCACGCCGAGCGCCTCCATCGCCGCTTTGTAGAATCGCTTGGAGGCATCCAGGTCCTTCACCTTCAAATGGAGGTGATCGATCAGCCGCCCGCGATGGGTTTCCATGGAACCTCCTCCCTCAAGCGAATGGTTGGGAGAGGAAACGCCCTTATCCAGTGGCCGTTGCGGCTGCGACTGGATTAGTGTGGCGCCGTGTCTCGAAAAGTGAACAGGATCGGTGCCGCCGCCGCCCGGCGCATCGCGCTGGCGGCCCAGGGTTTCGGCATCCAGCGTCCCGACGGCGCCTCGAATCTCGGCCATGTGAAGCGCGCCATCGATCGGTTGGGCCTGCTGCAGATCGACTCCGTCAACGTGCTGGCCCGCGCCCACTACCTGCCGCTGTTCTCGCGGCTCGGCAATTACGACAGCGCGCATCTCGACGGGCTGGCTTGGGGCAGCAAGAGCCGTCGCGGCCTCTTCGAGTTCTGGGCGCACGAGGCTTCGCTGCTGCCGCTCGCGTCCCAGCCACTGCTGCGCTGGCGCATGGCGCAGGCCGCCGCCGGCACCAGCAAGGGCAAGCTGCAGGAATTCCGCCGCGAGAAGGCAGCCTACATCGAGGAAGTCCGGAAAGAGGTCGAGGATCGCGGGCCCATCGCCGCCTCGGAGCTGGCCGACGGCGGCCCCAAGCGAGGGCCGTGGTGGGGCTGGAACGACGGCAAGCTGGCGCTCGAATGGCTGTTCTACGCCGGCATCGTCACCACCGCCACGCGACGCGGCACGTTCGAGCGGGTCTACGATCTCACCGAGCGCGTTCTGCCGGCGGACATCCAGGCGCTGCCGACGCCGTCGCCCGAGGAGGCGCAACGCGAACTGCTGCGCCTCTCGGCCCGTGCGCTGGGCGTCGCCACAGAGTTCGACCTGCGCGACTATTATCGCCTGTCTGTCGCCGACACCAAGGCGCGGCTCGCCGAACTCGTCGAAGCGGGCGCCCTCATCCCGGTCGAGGTCGAGGGCTGGAACCGTCCGGCCTTTCTCGATCCCGAGGCACGCCACCCGCGGCAGGTCGAGGCGCGTGCATTGCTGGCACCCTTCGATCCGCTGATCTGGGAACGCGACCGCACGGAGCGCATCTTCGACTTCTTCTACCGCATCGAGATCTACACGCCGGTCGCCAAGCGCAAGCACGGCTACTACGTCCTGCCCTTCCTTCTGAACGACCGGCTGGTGGGCCGCATCGACTTGAAATCCGACCGCGTCAACTCGAAGCTGCTTGTGCCCGCTGCGCATCTCGAACCCGGCATCGAGGCGCGCGACGTCGCCGCGCCTATGCGCGAGGAACTGCGCCTGATGGCCGACTGGCTGGGCCTCGAAGGCCTCGCCTTGCCCCGTGCAGGAGCGCTGGGGCGCGAATGGAGTAGGATGGGCAAGTGATACAGGGTGGAAGGAAGAAACGAGTATGAACGATCTGGTTCTCAAGGGCGGCCGCGTGATCGATCCGTCACAGGGCATCGACCGGGTGACCGACATCGCCTTTGCCGGCGGCAAGGTCTCCGCCATCGGCGATGGCCTGTCGGGCACGGATACGCGCGATGTCGCCGGCAAGATCGTTTCTCCCGGCCTGATCGACCTGCACACGCACGTCTACTGGGGCGGCACCTCGCTCGGCGTCGAGGCCGAGCTGCTGGCGCGCTCGGGCGGCGTCACGACGTTCATCGACGCCGGCAGCGCGGGGCCCGGCAACTTCCACGGCTTCCGCAAGCACGTCATCGAGCCCTCGCCGGTCCGCATCCTGCCGTTCCTCAACGTCTCCTTCCCCGGCATCTTCGCCTTCTCCAAGACGGTAATGGTGGGCGAGAGCGCCGACATGCGCCTACTCGATGCGCGCGAGGCGGTACGCGTGGCACGCGAGCACAAGGACCTGGTGCTGGGTGTGAAGGTGCGCGTCGGCAAGTCGGCGAGCGGCGATTCGGGCATCATGCCGCTCGACATCGCGCTCGACGTCGCCGAGGAGGCAGGCCTGCCGATGATGGCGCATCTCGATTCTCCGCCGCCGTCGCGCCACGAGGTGGTGAGCCGCCTGCGTCCCGGCGACATCCTCACCCACTGCTTCCGGCCCTTCCCCAACGCGCCGGTCCAGCCCGACGGCAAGGTGCGCGAGGAAATCCTGGCGGCGCGGGCGCGTGGCGTGATCTTCGACATCGGTCATGGCGGCGGCTCGTTCGGCTTCGGCACGACGCGCAAGATGCTGGCTGCCGGCTTCCTGCCCGACGTGATCTCCTCCGACGTGCACGCGATCTCGATCGAGGGCCCGGCCTTCGATCTCCTCACCACCATGTCGAAGTTCCTTTGCCTCGGGCTCGACCTCGCCACGGTCATCAAGCTCGCGACCGTAAACGCCGCGGCGGCCATCAAGCGTCCCGACCTCGGAACGCTCAAGGTCGGCAGCATCGGTGAGGCCACGGTGATCGACCAGGCGAGTGGCCGGTTCGACTATGCCGATTCCATCGGCGAGAAGCTGATCGGCGAGAAGCGCCTCCTGTCGGCCGGCGTTGTGCTCGCGGGCCGCTGGTGGCATCCGGCGTAAATCGATGGACCCCTGGTATCTGGAAAACCTCACCTGTCCGGTGGACGGGGCGAGGCTCGAGTTCGACGGCACTCACCTGGTTTCCGGGGCAGGACATCGCTATCCCGTGGTCGATGGCGTGCCCGTCATGCTGCGGGCCGACCGCGAGCAAACCATGGACATCATCCGGATCGGTCTCGAACGGGCCAACGGCAACGTCTCGGTCATCGACCAGCGCGCGCCGGATTACTATCTCGAAACGCTCGGCGTTGGTGAACCGCAACGCGTGCGCCTCATCGAACTGGTCCGCGACGGGACCGGTGGCATCGATCCCGCCGTATCCCTGCTGGTCGCCGCGACCTCCGGTGTCGCCTATCTCCATCTGGTCGGCAGCACGACCCTTACCGAGTATCCCATTCCCAGGATCGACCTGCCGGCGCCGAGGGGAGGATATTTCCTCGACGTCGGTTGCAACTGGGGTCGCTGGTGCGTGGCGGCGACCCGCGCCGGCCACAAGGCCGTCGGCATCGATCCGTCGCTGGGCGCAGTCATGGCCGCGCGGCGCGTGTCGCGGCAGCTCGGTCTCGACATCAAGTATGTCGTGGGCGACGCGCGGTGGCTGCCCTTCGCGGGGAAGAGCTTCGACGTCGTCCACTCCTACAGCGTGGTGCAGCATCTTTCGAAGGTCGACGCCCGCCACGCCCTGCGTGAAGTGGGCCGCGTGCTGACCCCCGGAGGCACCGCGAAGATTCAGATGGCCCATCGCATCGGCATCCGAAGCTTCCAGACCCGTTGGCGGCGCGGCTTCACGCCGCCCGAGAAGTTCGACGTCCGCTACTGGCCGCTCTCCTCCATGAAGCGATCCTTCGAGCAATCGATCGGCCCCACGCGCGTCGTGACCGATTGCTATTTCGGCCTCGGTTGGCAGTGGGCGGACTTCGGCGTCATGATGAACCGGCACAAGCCGATCCTCGTTCTGTCGGAACTCCTGAAGCGCCTGAGCCAGGTCATCCCGCCCCTCACCCAGGTGGCCGACAGCGTCTATTGCGTCGCCACGAAGCCGAAGGCTTCATGTGCGGGCAAACAGGGTACGATCATGTCCGCCGACGATCCCGCCTCTCCGGCTTGCCTCGCCCACGAAGCTGACGACGCTTACATGGGCTTCGCGACGCGCGCGGAGATCGCCCGGTTTCTGACGGAACTCGATGCGGCCCCTGCCGCCCAGCAGGCCGATATGCTGCGCAGGATGTTGCCGAAAATTCGGAATGACCTTCTCCATGCCGAACTCAGCGCCCGCCTGGCAGCGATTATGCCCGCTGATTCAAAGGCTTAGAGAATTTCCACTTTTTTGGCGGATGGGCGGCAACCTTCAGGGGTAAGGCGCCGTTGATCCTGTATGGCTGGATAATGGCGTTGCCTCTGCCCCCGCTCAGCAACGCTTCTCTCCCCGTCCGGCCTCCAAGCCCGCTCCTGAGCCACCTCGGGAGCGGGCTTTCTATTTGTCGGTCAGGTCAGGAAGGCGACGGCAAACAACCGCGCCGGATCGGTCCAGGTGTCCGCGATGGAGAAGCCGCCCCGGCGCGCTAGTTCGGCAAGGCCCGCCTCGTCATACTTGTATGAGTATTCAGTGTGGACCCGTTCGCCTTCCGCGAAGGTGAAGCGGCGACCGGCAACGTTCACCGTCTGGTCGCGAAGACTGCGGAAGTAGATTTCGATGCGGCCCGCCGGCTCGTTGTAGAACGCCTCGTGAGCGAAGGCGGAGAGATCGAAGTTGGCCTCCAACTCGCGGTTCATGCGTCGCAGAAGGTTCAGCGTAAACTGCGCGGTGACGCCGGCGGCGTCGTTGTAGGCGTCGTGCAGACGCTGCGAATCCTTCTTCAGATCGACACCGAGGATCAGGGCGCCGTCGCTTCGCAGCAACCGACGCGCGCGGCGCAGAAACAGCGTCGCCTCCTCCGGCGTCAGGTTGCCGATGGTGGAACCGGGAAAGAAGCCGATCCGGCGGGCGCCGTTGATCGCCGGAGGCAGCGCATCGATCGCCATGTAATCCCCGGAAACCGGATCGACGCGCAGCCACGGATAGTCCTCACGCAGGCGCCGGGCGGTCGCGTCGAGATGCTGGCGCGAGATGTCGATCGGCACATAGGCGTGAAGATCGGGCATCGCCTCGATGAGGAGACGCGTCTTCACGCTGGAGCCGCTGCCGTATTCGACGAGCGCACATCCCCGTCCGGCAAGCCGCGCAATGTCGGCCGCGCCGTCACGCAGGATCGAGGTTTCGGTCCGGGTCGGATAATACTCGGGCTGGTCGCAGATCTCGTCGAACAGCGCCGAGCCACGGGCGTCGTAGAGGAATTTCGCCGGGATCGCGCGCGGCGAGCGGCCGAGACCACTCAGGACGGCACGGCGAAAGTCGTCACGGTCGGCGACGGCACCGTCGTCGATCGCCAGAAGCGGCACATTCATCGGAGATCCTCCGCGAGACGGATTCCGCCGAACATCCAGCGTGCATCGGACGGAAAGAAGTTGCGATAGGTCGGACGCACATGGCCCGCAGGCGTCGCGGCACACCCGCCGCGCAGCACCATCTGGTTCGCCATGAACTTGCCGTTGTATTCGCCGACTGCGCCGGGCGGCTCGCGATAGCCGGGGTAGGCGACGTAGGGGCTGGCGGTCCATTCCCAGACCTCGCCCACACCCTGCACGGCGCCGGCCGCGATCTCCCATTCGGCTTCGCGCGGCAAGCGCTTGCCCGACCATTTGGCGAAAGCGGCGGCCTCGAAGGCGCTGACGTGACAGACGGGTCGGGACGGATCGACCGGTTCGGGGCCCGACAGGGTGAAGACGTGCCAGCCACCGTCCTTCTTTTCCCAATAGAGAGGCGCTTCCCAACCGCGCTGGTTCACGCAGTCCCAGCCGGCCGACAGCCAAAACTCGGGCCGTCGGTAGCCACCTTCCTCGATGAAGGCGAGGTACTCGCCGCAATTGACCGGACGCATCGCAAGCGCGAACGCGTCGAGCCATGACCGATGGCGCGGTCCCTCATTGTCGAAGGCAAAACCCTGCCCGTCATGTCCCGTCTCGACCAGTCCTCCCTCGAACTCACGCCAGCCCATGGCTTGCACTGCTTGCATCTTGCCAGCGGCAGCACGGTAGGCAGGCTGCAGGGGGTTCAGGGAGAGCACGTGCTTGATATCCATCAGGATCAGCTCCTGATGCTGTTGCTCGTGATGAAGTCCGAGTTCAACTAGGTCGTGCGCCTGATGATCGTTCTGCAGGAAATCGACCATGGCGGTGGTGACGTGACGACGGTAGGCCAGCACTTCGTCGACACCGGGCCGCGTGATCAACCCACGCTGCGGCCTTGGATGCCGGGGGCCGACGGCCTCGTAGTAGGAATTGAAGAGATATTCGTAGGCCGCATCGAAGACACGATAGTCGCGGGCGTGCGGACGCAGCACGAAGGTCTCGAAGAACCAGGTCGTATGCGCCAGATGCCACTTGGTCGGGCTCGCGTCCGGCATGGACTGGACCGTCTGATCCTCAGCGGACAGCGGCGCGGCAAGCTCCTCGGTACGGGAGCGGACAGCCCGGAAGGACTGGAGGCCGTGCAGCTGCACGGGAAGCGTCATCAGTTTTGGCACGGGACCTCCGCACGCCTAACGTGGTGCCGCGACGGTCGGTTGCAAGGGCGTTGCCGGGCGCTCACCTTGCCAAGGTCCGCTCGTACAGATGAGGGAAGCAAGTGCCGATTTGCGAGATCGACCCGTGGCGCACTCAATATTTCGAGAAGGTCGCGTGTCCACCCGACGTCTTCATACCGACTGAGGACTCGGATGCCTGGCTATGGAATCCGCAGCATCGCTGGGCCTACGACAAGCTGGCGGTGGCGACGCGGCAGGGTCTCGATGCGGCGCCGCACGGTGTGGCGCCGAGGATCTACCCGGTCTTCTCGAAGCCGATTTACAACCTGAAAGGCATGGGCGTGGGCAGCCGGACGCTTCGCTCACAGGCCGACTACGAGGCCGCCTATCAGCCTGGGCACATGTGGATGCCGTTGCTCGAGGGCGATCACATCAGCAGCGACGTGGCTCTGGTCGACGGTTCGCCCATGTGGTGGCGCCATGCTGCTGGCATTGCCAGCGGCGACGGCACCTTCGACTACTGGGAAATCAGCGCCCGGCCCGAGCCCGCCGTCGAAACCTGGGCAGGCGAATGGTGCCGACATCATCTCGCCGGCTACACCGGCATGGTGAATCTCGAGACGATCGGCGGCCGCATCATAGAGGTGCATCTCCGCTTCGCCGATCAATGGCCCGATCTCTACGGGACGGGATGGGTCGAGGCGCTGGTGCAACTCTATGCCCGGCGCGAATGGCGCTACGACGATAGCGAAAGGCGCACGGGCTACAGCGTGGTCCTGTTCATGCCACACGGCCGTCCTTACCGGCATCCGCCTCGATTGCTCGTCGAGCGCATCGAGCGGCTAGCGGGCGTGTCGAGCGTGCAGATCACCTTTCACGAAACCATGGCACCGGAAAAGCACGCGATGCCGCCCGGCGGCTTTCGCGTCGCCATCGTCAATTGCTGGGACCGCGCCGCAGGGAACGAAGCCCGTTCCCTGCTCCGCGACCATTTCAACGCCTAGAGATTACGGCGGACGAAGCCGGCAAACAGGCTGACGACGAACAGGATGATCGCGATCACGAACAGGATCTGCGCCATGCCGGTCGCGGTCGAGGCAATGCCGCCGAAGCCGAAAATACCGGCCAGCAGCGCGATCACGAGAAACATCAGCGCCCAGTACAACATTTGCTTGCTCCTTCTTGGCGTTGGCAGCCGTTGTGCGAGTAACGTCGAGGCGCAAGAACGGGTTCCGCCGGGCAACCCTCGCATTGATGCGGGCGTTGGCTTCATGAACAAGGAGGGATTCCCCATGCAGCCCGAAGTTACTCCGACCGAAGCCCGTAGCGGCGTCGTCACCGGCCGTGTCTTTACGGTCCTCGTCATCTCGGCCATCGGCGCGGCCGTCGCGTTGGCAGTAGCCTGGTACGTACTCGCCCGCTAAACCTTCGTCATGAAAAGCCTGATGGTCAGCTACCTCGTCGCGCTCGTCATACTGGCCATCCTCGATGCGCTGTGGCTCGGAGTCGTGAGCCGCGAATTCTACAAAGCGCGCCTCGGCCAGATGCTCTTGGACAAGCCGATCTGGAGCGTCGCCATCCTGTTTTATCTCGTGCACGCGGCCGGCATTGCCGTCTTTGCGGTACCGCTGGCGCTGAATGCCGGGACGTGGCTTTACGCCCTACTCTACGGCGGGTTGTTCGGCTTCTGTGTTTATGCGGCCTATGATCTTACGAACCTGGCGACGCTGCGCGGTTGGCCGATGGCCGTAAGTGTCGTCGATCTCGCATGGGGCGCGGTGGTTACGGCGGCCGCGACCCTGGTGGCCTTCCTGGTCGTGAAGACCTGATCAGCGCTTGCTGTCGTCGAACTCGGGGTGACGGCGGATATAGGCGACGACGAAACTGCAGGCCGGGACGATCTTGAAGCCCTGCTTGCGCGTATCTTCCAGTGCCGCCTTCACCACCCGCGCGCCGATCCCCTTGCCCTCGTCCTCGGGCGGTACTTCCGTATGGGTGAAGATGCGGGCGTCGCCCTGCTCGCGATAGACGGCAACCGCCAGCCCGTGATCCACCGGCAGCTCGTACCTCTGCTGCGCGGCATTGTGCGTGACAGTCATTCGATATCCTTCAAACCGGACGGCCCAGCATTTGTTGTCAAACGCTGGGCCGTACAGCGGGTTCCCGCCTAGCGGTCGACCTCCCAGAACATCGGGTAGGACGACTGGATCAGGCCCTTGAGATCCGACCGGTAGCCGGCCGGGATCGTGAACTGGCCCCACATCACCGCCGGCACGAGCTCGTAGGAAAGCACTTGGATCTCCGCGGCGATCTTCTTGCGCTCCTCCAGAGTGCCGGCGCGCGTGAAGGCCTTCAACAGATCAGGAATCCGGTTGTCGCAGGACCAGCCGGGGAAGTCGTTGCAGGTCGCCGCGACGTAGAAGTGCGTGAGCGGCGAGTACATGTCCGTGCCGTTCGAATAGACCGGAAACATCGACCAGCCGTCCTTCTTGGCGCGACGTGCGAGCACGGTCGGCCAGTCACGCGGCTGCTGCTCCACGTTGAAGCCGACATCCTTCATGTTCTGAACCAGCACGCGCGAGGCGGTCTGGCTGATCGAGCCGGCCACTTCCAGGATGATCACCGGCTCGTTCTTGTAGCCGGATGCCTTCAGCTCGGCGCGCGCGGCGGCGAGGTCGAACTTGTTGCCCTTGGAACCGGCGTCGGTCGACAGCGGCGCGCCGCACATCCAGAAAGAGGCGCAGTCCTTGGTCTGGTATTTGTCGGGGACGCCGATCGCCTGGAGTACGCTGTTCGGATCGACCAGCTTCCACATCACCTTGCGCACCGCAGGATTGTCGAACGGCGGGGAGGCATGGTTCAGGCGGTAGTTGCCCTGGAACTGGTGGATGCCGCCCAGGCCCAGCAGCTTGATGGTCTTCTCCTTCTCGAGCACCGGCAGCATGTCGAACGGCAGGTACTGCATGTAATCGATCTCGCCGGCGATCAGCGCGTTCGCGCCGGTCGACTGGTCGGGCATCACGCGCAGGGTGAGCTGGTCGATCTTCACGTTCTTGCCGCCCGTGAGGAAATCCGGCGCTTCCTTGCGCGGCACATAGCCGGCGAAGCGCTCCAGGATCATGGCATTGCCCGGCCGCCACTGGTCCTTGACGAAGCGGAACGGGCCGGAGCCGATCGGCTCGGGGATGCGCTGATCCGCCGGCGTCGCGGCCAGGCGGGCCGGCATCATCACCGGCAGCGGCGCGTTCGGCTTGCCCAACACCTCGAGCAGCAGCGGGAAGGGCTGCTTCAGGACGAACTTGATGGTCTTCGGGTTCGTCGCTTCCAGCGACTCCGTGTCGGCCATCAGCATCTTGCCCAGCGGATCGCGCACCGACCAGCGCTTCAGCGAGGCGACACAATCCTCGGCCGTGACCGGGTTGCCATCGTGCCACTTCAGCCCGCCACGCAGGACGAAGGTCCAGGTGAGCTTGTCGGGGCTGCTGTCGAAGCTCTCGACCATCTGCGGCTTGATCTCGCCCTTGTCGTTCATGGCAAAGAGCGTGTCGAAGACGTGGGTGCCGAACGTCCGGGTGATCGCGGCAGTGGTCGCGTGCGGATCGAGGATCGTGACCTCGGATTCGAGCACGACCGTCAGGCCCTTGGCGGCGCGGGCGTCGCGCGGCCGAATCAAAGAAGTACTCGCCAGGGCGACACCGCCTGCCAGTGCCGTCCGACGTCCCAAAACAGTGCTACGCATGTGTAATATTTCCCTTCGTCCCCGAAGCGGCACCGTAGCGGTCTTTCACGCCAAACGAAACGGGCCGGCCCTCTCCTTTCGGAAAGGCCGGCCCGCGAAGTTCACTGGTCGGAAAGCGATTATACTGGCGACAGGAGACGACAGGTCACCCGGTCGACGAAGGTGGAGACCGGCGGTCCGTAGACCGGAACGCCCCAGCGCTCGCCGGGACCCGCCGGCGTCAGGACGATGCGCGTGTCCTGGACCGGCCGGCCGCCATTGGTGAAGGTGCAGCCCACCACCGGATCGACCACGTCGCCGCTGTTGTTGGTGACATAGACCACGGACAGCCAGTTCTGCTGCGGCACGGCCTGCAGCCACGGGCTGTCGATCACCACGGCCGGCACGGTCGGTCCGGCGGTGATCGGCACGGTGCCCATCAAATTGCCCCGGGGCCGCTGCACGACGATCTGCGTCCCGACAGACTGGGCGCTCGGGTCGAAGGCCTTGTCGGCCGCGGTCTTGGGCATCGCCGCCTGCTGCTGCGGGGTCTGATTGTCCTTGCTGACATTCTCGGGCGTCCAGACCTTGCCGGTCCGTTCATCCTTGAACTGGGTCACGCTGTTGGCGGAGACGCCGGCGCCGACCGTGCCGGGCGACTGGGCGAATGCGGATGCCGCCGAGACGACGAGGAGCGAACCGGCCAGGGTTGCGAGGAGAGCAGAGCGCTTCATGATCGTCACTCCTCACATTTGCTTAATGCGAGTCTTCTCCCAGGTGCCGACCTGGACTTCGGCTTCTTCCTTGGAGATGCCATAGCGGGCCTGAATCTTGCCCACGAGCTGGTCGCGCTGCCCCTCGATGGCGAGGAGATCGTCATCAGTGAGTTTGCCCCACTGTTCCTTCACGGCGCCCTTGGTCTGATTCCAGTTGCCCTTGAACTTTTCCCAGAGCGTCTTGGCGTCGCTTTGAGTGGTCGTCTGGCCGGTCGTCTGCGCAGTGGCGACAAGCGGCAGGGACACGACGGCGAGGCCGGCGCATACGGCCAGCGTTGCGATTGATCGCATGGATAACCTCCTGTTGGGACCTTGTAACGGTGCGGCCAAACCGAGGTTGCCCGGCTCAATCAAGGCGGAACCGGGCCGGCTCCGCGGCCTACACCCAGAACGACTTCAGGAGAAAGGCGATCGGGATCACGATGATCATGGCAACGTAAAGATCCATCAATTCGCCCGCCAGCGGGCTATGATCGGAATGGTCCTGCGTCATCATGTTCGACGTTTCGGGTACTCGCTTGGACTTCATGAACCCCTCCACGATTGCCCCATCCTGAACAGATGAACGCCGCAAAATCGTGCCGGGTTGCAGCCGTCGCGCGTGATTCATGGGAATCGCGGAAGTGGAAATCAGGCGATGTGCCGCGCGCTGTGATCGAGGGCCTGTTGCAGGTCGACCGACGAGTAAGGCTTTGAAATGAACAGCATTCCTTCGCCTTGCAGGCCGGGGCGACCGTAGCCGCTGGCAATCACGACGGGCAGCGAGGGGTACTGTTTCCGCACCTTGATTGCGAGCTCTTCACCGCTCATGCCCGGCAAGCCTACGTCCGTCACCAGAAGGTCATAGCCACCCTCCGAGGCCAGGAGCTCTAGGGCAGCCTCGCCGCTGCCGACCCCGGACACCGAGCATCCCAGCCTCTCCAGCATGTCCGTGGTCGACATGCGGAGCAGGACCTCGTCCTCGACCAACAGGACCCGCCGGGAGCGGTCTTGCGCTGCCGATGCCGATGCAGGCTCCCCGGAGGAAGCCCCGGACGATGGTACCGGGATGGGCCGCCTGCTCGCCAGGACAGTGCGCAACTTGGTCGAAAGCGCCTCGCCGCTGTAGGGCTTGGCAATCATCGGGTAGCCCGACCTCGTATGGTCGGGGATGAGCCCGCGGGCGAAGCCGGACGTCAGCAGCACGGCAATACCCGGCCGCAGGCGCTGCGCCAGGTGTGCGAGCTCGACGGCAGTCATCGTGCCCGGCATCACGATGTCGGTGAACAGGAGATCGAACGCGGAATCCTTCTCAAGGATGGCCGCCGCCACGTCGGGATCCTCGGCGGCCTCCACGCGGTAGCCCCAGCCCTTCAGCATGTCGACAACGGCGCGCCGGACATCCTCGCTGTCTTCCACGACGAGGATCCGCTCGCTGCCGCTCACGGCATTCACGGGATCGGCCGATTCCTCGACCACCGGATCCTCCGTGCGCGGCAGGTAGAGCTTGATGCTGGTCCCCTGCCCGATCGCACTGTCGATCCGGATATGGCCGTTCGACTGGCGCACGAAGCCATAGACCATGCTGAGGCCAAGTCCCGTGCCCTTGCCATCGCCCTTAGTCGTGAAGAAGGGATCGAACGCCTGTGCGGCCACCTCGGGCGGCATACCGATGCCCGTGTCGCTCACATCGACCAGGACATAGGGGCCGGGCGTCACGTCGGGATGAAGTGCCGCATAGCGGCGATCGAGCGTGGCGTTGGAAACCTCGACACGCACCGTGCCGCCGTCCGGCATGGCATCACGGGCGTTGATCGCGAGGTTGAGGATGGCGTTTTCGAGCTGCCCCGCGTCGATCCTCGCATTCCAGGCATTGTCCGCCATCCTGAGCTCGATGTTGATGCGCTCGCCCAGCGAATGCCGCATCAGGTCGGCGAGGTCGCCGACCAGCCCGGCGATGTTGGTGGGCTGCGGCGTCAGCGGCTGGCGCCGCGCAAAGGCGAGGAGCTGTTGCGTGAGGCGCGCGCCGCGATCGGCCGCCGACGTCGCGCTCTGCACGCGCATGAGCATGCCGGCATTGTCGCCGACCTCGCCCTTCAGGAGGTCGAGGTTGGCGCGAATGACCTGCAGGATGTTATTGAAGTCGTGCGCCATGCCGCCGGTAAGCTGGCCGGTGGCCTCCATCTTCTGGCCCTGCCGAAGCGCGGCCTCGTCATGCAGCTTCTCGGTGATGTCGACGCAGCGCACCACCGCGCCGCCGCCCGCCATCTCGCCGCGGTAGATCTCGTAGTCGCGACCGTCATGGACCACGCGAATGACGGCCGGCGTCTTGGCGGGAGTCGTGCCGAGATCGAGCGGCAGGAGCAGCGCCCGCGTGGCGGGCGAGCGCTCGGAGAGGAGCTGATCCAAGGTCGGCGGGGCCTGCTTGCCCGGCTCCCATAGCGCCAGCTTGGCGAACGCCTCGTTCCACGCCACGACGGCCCGCTCGCCGTCGATCACGAAGATGGGGTCTCGCAGGCTTTCGAGGGTCGCCTGCAGGAGGCGCGTCCGCCCGGCCAACGCGTACTGGCTGCGTTCCAGTCGGCCGGCACTGCGGACGATGATGACGATGCCGACGATCAGGCAGAAGAACGCCCCGCCCATCACGAGCAGGCCGGCGATATCGGCCTGCTCCTGCTCCGATCGCAGGGCCGTCAGGCGCCGCGCCAGCAGGAGCCTCTGCCCCTCGACGAGGGAATCGCCCAGCAGCCTGACCTGGCCGAGCATCGCCCGCCCGGCGCCCGCCTTGTCCAGCGCGAGGGCCGCCTCGCGGCCGCTCGACCGGTAGGCGCCGACCGTCGCGTTGAGCTGGTCGAACTTCTGCATCGTGACGGTGCGGAATTCCTGGAACTGCCGCGTCGTGTCGGGATCGCTCGCGACCGCCGCCTCGAGCTGGCGCATGCTCGAATCGATTCGCAGGCGTGCGCGCTCGTAGGGCTCCAGGCTCGTGACGTCGCCGGTCAGCAGGAAGCCGCGCAGCCCGATCTCGGCGTCCTGCACCGCGATCACCATTTCGCGCATCAGCGCCATGGTCTCGTAGTTGGCCACGACCAGGCGCTGCTGGCGCGCCGCCGATTTGGAATGCGTGAACGCCAGCATGAGGCCGGTCGCGATCAGCACGGCGAGGGTGATGCCCGCGATCACCCCCGTCGAACGCGCCGATCGAAGCAGGCTAGGCATTTGCCGGCTCGTCCGCTTCGGGCGTGGGGAAGACGACGACGACCCTGTTGCCGCCATCCGGCTTGCGCTCGATCGTGACCTCGCCGCCCAACTGCATGGCCAGCCCGCGGATCAGGGTGAGCGCGAAACCGCCCTTCCCGTCCGGCACCGGCAGGCCGGCATCGCGGGCGACACCATTGTCCTCGATGACGAGCTGCACCTCCTCGCCGCGCTCGCTCGTCTCGATGCGGATCTCCGGTGCGGCGGTACGGCTGAAATCGTGGCCGAGTGCGATGCTGACGGCTTCGGTCACGATCAGACCGATCGGAATGGCGGTATCGGGGCCGACGGCCATGATCGGCGCGCGGATATGGTAGCGCGGCGCCTGCCTGCCACCCGGCGTGCGGCCGACGGATATCTGCCGCACGAGATCGCTGATGAACTGCTGGAAGTCGACCAGCGACCAGCTCGACCGTTCATAGAGATGACGATGCAGGATCGACAAAGTGAGCACGCGGTTCTGCGCGTCGCCGAAGAAGCGACGGATGCGCGGCGACCTGATCTCGCCAGCCTGCAGATTGAGCAGGCTCGAGATCATCTGCAGGTTGTTCTTCACCCGATGATGAATCTCGCGCAGCATGTGGTCGCGCTGCTCGAGGTTCGCCCGCAGGGCGGCTTCACGTGTTGCGATGGCCTCGGCCATGGCCGTCACCCCTGCTCCGACGGATGCCATTTCAGGGCTCCAGGGCTGCGGCGGCGACAGGGTGATGTTCTCGCCGCGCGCGACCTTGTCTGCGAAATCCTGGATATAGCGCAGAGGCCGCACGCACCAGCGGTCGGCGCCGAACCAGATCACCAGCAGCACGACAATCGCGGCCAGCACCACGAGGGCGAAGCCGGCCCAGGCTCCGGCAAAGGCCAGCGGACTGTCGCTGACCGGCGCGGACACGACGGCAAAGAGCGCGTTTCCGCCGACCGGCCGGACACGGAATTCGTAGAACGAGCCGTCCTGTCCGAAGTCGGAGAACCTGACCTGGTTGCCTGTCAGCACCTCGGCCAGACGCGCCGGCACCGGCAGCCGCCGCATCGCCGTCGCGTCACCACCGATGGCAGCCCCAGAGCGGTCGACGACAGCCACAGCCGTACCGGCGGTGCCTTCCGCCTGGGCGGCCGCCTGCGCCAATCCCTTCAGCGTGATGCCCACGGCGCACATGCCGCGAAACGTGCCGTCACGAATGATCGGGATGGCGATGGGAATGATGGCGTTCGGCGTTATGCGGCTCGCGATCGTATTGCCGATGACGAGGTCCTTGGCAGGCCGAACCTTCTGGAAGACGTCCCGGTCGGCGAATGTCATGCCTACGGCCTTGGGATCGGTGGCGCATCGCGCGACGCCCTGATCGTCGGTCACCAGGGCACTCGAGTATTGGCCGGGATAGGCCGCGAGCAACTTCGACAGGTATGTTCCGCACCGGCTGACGACGTCCGCCGATACCTCGACAGCGGCACTCTGCTCGACGGATTCGTCGGCACACGCTGCCGACAGCAGGCGGCGTGACGCATCGAAGAGGCCGGCATACCGTGCGACCGCAAGATCCGACACGGATCCCAACGCAGCCGCACGACGAGAGATGGCCGCCTGTTCCTGAAGCTCAGCCTGCCACGCGGCCAAGCCCAGGACGGGCAGCAAAGCCACCCCAACGAGCGTGACGAGCTTGGTACGAAGCGACCATCGCGCCACGATCCGTCTCGGCCTCAGATCGATACGGTATCGAGCGCCTGGGCGATCGCCGCACGAAGGAGGTCAGGATCGAAGGGCTTGGAGATCACGAAAGCCGGCTCGACCTGCTTGCCCGTCAGCAGACGCTCCGGGAACCCGGTGACGAAGATCACCGGAACGGACATCGACTTCATGATCTGATTGACGGCCGAAATGCCGCTGTCGGAGCCGCGCAGCTGGATATCGGCCAGCACGAGATGAGGCGAGTGCTTCTTGGCCAGCTCGATGGCGGCTTTCTCGGTCGCCGCAATGCCCACCACTTCGTGGCCAGCATTGCGCACGATGTCAGCCACGTCGAGCGCGATGACCGCCTCGTCCTCGATGACCAGGATGCGAACCGACGCTACGCGCTGAAGTTCGCGCCGCGCTTCCTCGAGGCTGCGCTCGGCATCGTCGATGCTGACACCGAGAATGTGAGCCGCATCACCGACGGTGAAACCTTCGAGCACGGTGAGCAACAGCACCTGCCGCTGCATGGGCGCCATGTCGGTCAGCGATTCCTTGAGTCGGCCGCGGACACTTTCTCCCCCGCTCGCCGCCGCCTCCATGTCACCGAACGGTTGGCGAAGCCGATGGAACAGCGCGAACACGCCGAGCTTCGTATCCTCGGCCTCGGCGATCAGTTCCGGCTGCTGGACCGCCACCTCCGCGCAAAGGCGAACCCATTCGTCACCCTGCTGCTGCGAACCGGTAACGGCCCGAGCGTACCGACGCAGGAACGGCAGTGTCCTGGTGATCGCCTCGGACACCTTCTTCGAAGCTACCTGCTCTTCGGCCACGTCGTTCTCCCTCATCACTCGAAAATCGTCTCTCGCCGCAGGTCGTCCCGGGTCCGGTGCTTACAGTACGCCGTGCGCGACTGCAGACAAATCTCTATTGCACCTTCACCCGCGGACAGACCTCAAGGACGCTGCCCCGCGTCCGGCTCCAAAAAAGCGCTTGCGGACGGGATCCCGAACACCCGTCCGCAAGGCCTCGAATTCATTCTTCGTATGGCTGCCTCAGTGGAGCCAGCCAAGCACCCACATCAGCAGCAGCACCGGAATCGGTACTCCCAGAAGCCAAAGGATTGCCGCGCGTCCCATACGTTCCTCTTCATGGCATGAATATCGGCACCACAACGCATGACGGGCTTCGCGGTTCCCCCACGACCGATTCCAGGTATCACCTTCACAACAATTGCACCTACATGTGGGTTGCCGTCGCGATTCCCCCTTTCACGATGGCATCGCCATCCCTAAATGCAAAAATGATGAAAGACGAGATCGTCGCGCTTCTTCCCGATCTGCGCGCCTTTGCGCGCTTCATGTGTCGCGAGCGCGAGGCCGCCGACGACCTTGTCCAGAACACCGTCCTCGCTGCTCTCGACAAGCAGACGCAATTCACGCCGGGCACCAACCTCAAGGGCTGGCTCTTCACCATCATGCGTAATCGCTTCTATTCGGATCTCAGGACGCAGCGCCGTCGCCCCCTGACGATCGACAACGAGGCCGCGACGCCCCTGCCTGCGGTGGACAATCCCGAAGCGACGATGGCCTTGAAGGAACTGTCCTCAGAACTCTGGAAGCTCAATCCGCAATCGCGCGAGGCACTTGTGCTGATCGGTGCCGGCGGCTTTTCGTACGAGGAAGCCGCCAGGCTGTGCGGTTGTTCGGTGGGGACCCTGAAGGCGCGCGTCTCGCGCGCGCGCAAGTACCTTTCAGACAAGCTCCAGTAGGACATGTTGTTATTTTATTGAGTAATTACAGACACTTAAAAGATAGAGCGATCTTCGTGTAACCAAATCGTGCGTCCGACATTCATTTCACCAGGACGCAACTTTCAGGAGACCGCTTATGAGCACGCAGACCAAGCAGGATGACGGTACTCGCGACTTCCACGAGCAGCTCAAGACCGTCCTGCCCCGCCTGCGCATCTACGCCCTGTCCCTGACCCGCGACCGCGACGCGGCCGACGATCTCGTGCACGACACGGTGATCAAGGCGCTGACCGGTCGCAACAGCTTCCAGCCCGGCACCAACCTCGCCGCCTGGTTGTTCCGCATTCAGCGCAATGAATTCATTTCCGGCCTTCGCCGTCGGCGTCCGTCGGTGCCGGTCGACACCGCGATCGCCGAGAGCCTTTCCCATCCCCCGCATCAGGACAGTGGTTTGGTCATGCGTGAGTTCATGTCGGCCTTCGGCAAGCTTGCTGCAGCGCAGCGAGAGGCTCTGCTCCTCGCCGTTCTGGAAGGACTGCCGTATGAGACCATCGCCGAGCATACCGGCGTGTCGGTCGGCACGGTCAAGAGCCGCATCTCCCGGGCACGCGATACGCTCGAGCGGCTCCTTCTGGAGGGCGAAACCCGTCGCCCGGCCGAGGGTGGCCGGACATACGCCGACGCCCAGGACGACGAGTCGGTCGCCGCAACTCGCTAAGAGTCTTCTTTGAACTCCGACAGTTGAGTGCGACAAAGTCATGAGTGGTCCCAGGGGGAGAGTTGGATGGGTCGGACAGGATCCCGCGGAGTGGAGTTCCGCCTCCGGGGAGCATGTTATGGCCACGAATGACGACAAGCCCGACAGCGGGCGCGCCGCAAACGCGGCGCGCTCGAAGCCGCGCAGCAACGATCGGCCGTTCGACATGTGGCTGCACAAGCAGCTTCACGCGATGTATGACGAGATCGCGAGCGAGCCCCTGCCCGACGATCTCGTGAACCTCATCGAAAAGGACGCTGCCCAGAACAAGAAGGGCAGTTCGTCCGAAGAGCCTCCCAAGAAGTAGGCTCAGGAACTTCCATTCCCGCCAGACGTTGTGAGGGTCCATTCCATGGAGGCCCTCATGCTGAACAGTGAAGACCGCGCCAAGGCGCTGACGAATCCCAGCAGCATCTTCCGCCATCCCGCGGATGTGGTCGACAGTCGCGACCTCGATGCGGCGGAAAAATCCAAGATCCTCAAGCAGTGGGAACTCGATGCGCGCCTGCTCCAGGTCGCCACCGAGGAAGGCATGGGCGAAGGCGAGCGGAGCCTCTTCGCCGAAGTGAAGAAGGCCCAGCAACGTCTCGATGCGCCTGCGCTTCCGGAAGACGGACCGGCGACGAAGGTCGGCCCCTGATAATTGGAAACTACTTCGGATAGAGAATGGCGGCGGTCTTTCGACCGCCGCCACCCGTGTCCGCAACCTGTCGGTCAGCCCGGCCGACCTGCCGCGAACTCGTCTCCATCAATTCGTTACGCCGCACGTTGCTAGCCATCATCAACGAAGCCCTCTGTTTCAGGTTCCGCCCGTTCGCTATAGAGACGGACACGAAAAACGGGAGGCGCTGCGATGAAGCTCTTTGATCTTTCCGGCCGTGTGGCCGTCGTGACGGGCGGCAATGGAGGCATCGGTCTCGGGATGGCACTGGGCATGGCGCGCGCCGGCGCAACCGTCGTCGTGGCGGGCCGCGATGCCGCGAAGAACGAAGCGGCGGTCAAGGAACTGCAGGCGACGGGCGCGAAGGCCAGTTCTCTCATCGTCGATGTTCTCAAGGAAGACTCCTGCCGTGCGCTCATCGCCGATGCGGTGAAGGCCCATGGAAGGCTCGACATCCTGGTGAACAATGCCGGCATCAACATCCGCAAGCAGCCACAGGAATACACGCTCGCCGAATGGCACCAGGTGCTCGACAGCAACCTGACCAGCGCCTTCCTGTGCAGCCACGCCGCCTATCCGGCGATGATGAAGACCGGCGGCGGCAAGATGATCAACATCGGCTCGATGATGTCGATCTTCGGCGCCTCCTTCACCACGGCCTACGCCGCGAGCAAGGGCGGCATCGTCCAGATGACCAAGGCGATGGCTACCGCCTGGGCCAAGGACAATATCCAGGTGAACGCGATCCTGCCGGGCTGGATCGACACCGCCCTCACCCGTCGCGCGCGAACCGACGTGCCGGCGCTGCACGACTCGGTGCTGAAGCGCACGCCGGCCGGTCGCTGGGGCACGCCGGACGACTTCGCCGGCATCGCGGTCTTCCTGGCCGCTTCGGCATCGGACTATGTCACCGGCGCCGCCATCACCGTCGACGGCGGCTATTCGGTGCAGGGCTGAGCGATCAGGGCGAGACGATGCCGCAATCGGCGCGATCGACGAACAGGTCGGTCCGCGGACCATAGATCGTGATGCCGCCGCGTACGCCGGCGGCGACACCCGGCACCAGGACGCGGGTCTCCTCGACGGGCTTGCCGGCGTTGGTGAAGCGGCAGTCGATCATCGGCGCCAGCGTCCCCGCGCTGTTGTTGTTCACGTAGAGGACGACCTGCCAGCGCTTTCCGGGCACGGCCCGGAGGCTGGCATTGTCGATCGTCACGAGGGGCGTGCTTGGTCCCGCGCTCGGCGCGGACCATCCCAGGGGTGTAAAGTTGGGGCGCTGTATCATCATGCCTTTGATCCGTTTGGCCTGGGCCAGCGGATCGAAGGCGAGATCGGCCGGCGTCGGCTTGCCGATCGGCCCTCGCCCGACATTCTCCGGCGTCCAGACCTGACCCGTCTTAGGATCGCGGAATTCGGGCATGCCGGGGGTCGTCGGCACCTCGACACGACTGCGCGGCACAGGCGTCGGCGCGGTCTGCGCGCCCGCGGCGGTCGCCAGCATTGTTGCGGCCGCGGCCGCGATGATTGTCTTTGCGATCGGCGAAGGCATGGCGACTCCCTGTTCGTCGACCGCAATCTCAGCCGACGGCCAGCCTCGTTGCAACCCAAAGTCCGCCCACCGCGATCGCGGGGCCGTACGGCAGCCTTCTGCGCAGCGTTGCCTCGCCCGGGCTCGAGACGGGACCGAGGGGCACGCCCGCCAGAACGGCGATGCCCAGTAGCCCGCCGGCCAGTGCCGTCACCAGCAGCAGTTCGAGTATCCCGGCCGGACCCGCGAACAGACCGACCGCCGACAGGAGCTTGACGTCACCGCCGCCTAGAATTCCGGCAGCGAAGGCTGCCGCGCCGAGGAGAAACAAGCCGGCTCCGCAGGCGACGGAGAGGCCAAAGGCCGGCAGCGTGTATGTGTCGGCCATCAGGCCTGTGACGGCCCAGACGCAAAACAGGGCCGCAATGGCGACCGACAGGACATTGCCGATGTGGAGAGTGCGCAAATCCAGCCAGGCCGCTGCGATCAGCAGGGCCGCAAGGAGAACCAGGCAGCCGGTCTGGACCAGGTCCGGCAAGGCCGACTGCAGTCCGTTAGTTGAGGGACGCCGTTCCCAGGACGTGGGTCACCTTGTCCGTGACCGAGCGAATAGACGCGATGGCGGCGACGGCGATCAACGAGGTGATGAGCGTGTATTCGACGGCGGTGGCGCCCTGGGTGTTCTTCATCAGGCGACGAAAGATCGAAAGCATTCCCTGCTCCAGCGCTATTTGCCGGCCCCACGCCGAATCACTTAGCGAGGATACTTAAGGTAAATTATTAGGTCAATGAAACTCGGCCAATTTGTGACATCTTTTCTAACAATATGATTTCAATGAGAAATTTCTGGGGCCGTCTTCGCAAAAGCCAAAGGACGGCGAAATGGGATGAATTGGAGAATCAGGAATTTCTGTCAGCCAAAAAAGTCTCCGCCACCCGGGCTGCCGCCGTCCAGAAACAGAAGGCGGCGACTATCCCCGCCAGCCAGGGGAAAAGGTCAGGCAGGAGGCAGAAGAGAATGAAGGCCAGGATCGTCTCCGTCCCTTCCATGAGGCCGGCGGCATGGAAGAAGGACTTGCGCCCTCTCGCGCCCGTATCGCTTTCCCCGCGGCCGGCAGCCATGACCGCGCGCCCCAGAAAGGACGCGCAGGTGCAGACGAAGGACGCGAGCAGCAGAGACGCCCAGAGGGCGTTCTCCGGCCGTGCGAGGGCGAACCCCAGGGGAATCGCTGCGTAAAACGCCATGTCGCAAACGATGTCGAGATAGCCACCGAAGGCCGTTGCCCGACTGTGCCGGGCGACCGCCCCATCGAGCCCGTCGAGCAGGCGGTTGAGCAGGATCACCGCGAGCGCGGCGCCATAATGTCCGAACGCCAGAAGCGGCACAGCGGACAAGCCGATCGCCAGGCCGGTCAGGCTGAGGAAATTGGCCGATACGCCCCGCGCCGCGAGCAATGCGCCAGCGCGATCGAGGCTCGGATCGATCCAGCGACGCAGGACGGGATCGAGCATCAGCGCCGGCCGCGGATCAATCGCCCGCCGGGGTTCCCTTGTCGACCGACCGCAGCGGCACGACGGCCGCAGCCTCGGCAGCCTTGCGGTCCTGCTCCGCCTGGCGGCGATAGGCCATCAGGCTGAACGGAATCAGGCCCATGTAACCAAATCCGATCAGCGACAGCGCGATCCAGGGTGCGCTCGCCAGCACGCCCATGACCAGGGCCGCCGCCAGCATCGCCGGCAGCACGAGATGGCGGGGGATCCTGCCCTTCTTGAACGAGAAGGTCGGCAGGCGGCTCACCATCAGGCCGCCCACGGCCACCAGCACGAACCCGACGACGGCGGAATGGCGCGGCCAGGCGGCCTCGACTTCGAAGCTGAGCATGAGCGGCATCAGCGCCAGCAGCGCGCCCGCCGGCGCCGGCACGCCCGTGAAGTAGGAGCCCGTCCAGGCCGGCGGCGGCGTGTCGGGCTCCAGCGCCGTGTTGAACCGCGCCAGGCGCAGCGCCGAGCACATCGGGAACATGAGGGTCACGACCCAGCCAAGGGCGCCCGCATGCGTCAGCGACGACATATAGAGGACCAGCGCTGGCGCCACGCCGAAGCAGAGGAAGTCGGACAGCGAATCGAGCTCGGCGCCGAAGCGGCTGGTGACACCCAGCCGGCGCGCCACGCGGCCATCGAGCGCATCGAAGATCGCGGCCACGATGATGGCGATGACCGCCAGCCGCATCTCGCCCTGCAGGCCGAAACGGATCGCCGTCAGGCCCGAGCACAGGGCCGCCAGCGTCAAAATATTCGGGATCAGGCGGTTGATGGAGAAGCCGCGCAATCCGCCGCGGTTGGATCGCAGGTCGCTGTCCATGTCGGGCTCCCTAGGATTCGGGATCAGAACTCGATGGCGGTGCGCGGTCCGGCCACGACGGGATCGAGCTCGGCCATGACCGTCTCGCCGCCAATCATGCGCTGGCCCGGGGAGACCAGCAAACGTGCCCCTTCCGGCAGGTAGAGGTCCGTACGACTACCAAAGCGGATGTGGCCGAAACGTTCCCCTGCGGCGACCGTCTGGCCGGGTTTTACGTAGCAGACGATGCGGCGGGCCACATAGCCCGCGATCTGCACGCAACCGATGACGCGGCCGTCGGCGCGACGCAGCGCCAGCGCCGTGCGCTCGTTGTCCTCGCTCGCCTTGTCAGCGTTCGCACTCAGGAACTTGCCCGGCCGATAGGCAACGACGTCGACGGTGGCGGCGCACGGGCTGCGGTTGATGTGGACGTCGAAGACGCTGAGGAAGATCGAGACGCGGGTCAGCGGCTTGTCGCCGAGGCCCAGCTCCTGCGGCGGCACGGCATCAACCACCATCTGCACCAGCCCGTCGGCCGGCGCGATCAGCAGCCCGTCATCCTGCGGCACGCCACGCGACGGATCGCGGAAGAAATAGATCGACCACAGGGTAAGGACGAACATCGGCCAGAACAGCCACGCCACGCCGGTCAGGGCGGCGAGGAAGGTCGCAGCTGCAAAAAGCCCGATGAAGCGCCAACCGTCCTCGAGGATCGGCACCAGGAAATTGGCAAGCATTGAGTCTCGTGCTCTCCGTTGTCCGAAGGTCAGTTGACGTTCGGCAGGCTGAGGATTTGCCCCGGATATATCAGATGGGGATTTTTCACCTGATCCTTGTTTGCGGCGAAAATGACGGTGTGACGCCATCCCGCACCGTAGTGCGCCTGGGCGATGTTCCAGAGATTGTCGCCCTTCACGATGTGCAGGCGCCTGCCATCCGTGCTGGAGACCGGCGCCACGATGACACGCTCGAACGGCAGTTCGAGGCGCGCGATCGGCTTGCCGTCGGTGGCGATGCGGTCGAGCCTGAGCAGATGTTTGCCCTGCTCGAGCGGATCCGCCGGCTTCAGCCGCCAGCGACCGTCGGAGGCTGCCTTGCCTTCGGCGACCAACTTGTCGTTCACGTAAGCCCTGACAACCGCACCGGGCGCGGCGAGGCCCGACACGGTAACATGCCCACCGTCATCGTAATCCAGGGTCGAAACCGAAAGGTCGGCCGACTTCGGGACGCCGGTGGCGGAGGGAGCCTGCAGGAGTGTTGCAGGGCCGGTCGGCGGCGAGATCATGACGAGCGTCTCCGCGCGCGGCTGGAGGGGTGCATTTGCCGCGGGCGGTTCCGGTACGACGGCGACGACGGCCTGCTCCGAGGTGACGGGTGCCTTGCCCTCGATATGCTGCACGACGCGCAGTTCGTGCTGGCCCACTGAAAGTGGCGGATCCTGGACGATGACGACCCACTCGCCGCGCGCGTCGGATTCGGCCTTGGCGATCTCCTTGCCGCCGTCCAGCAGCACGATCTTGGCGCCTGGAGCCGCCCGGCCCGCGATCACGGCCCGGCCATCCGTACCGATCCGTGCAACATCGAATGAAGGCGCCGTGACGGCAGCAGGAGGAGCCGGCGCGAGCGCCGGGACGGTCGTTGCAGTCGCTGCAGTTGTTGCAGTCGTTGCGGCCGGCTGAGTACCGGGCGTGGCGCCGGACGCGGCGGTGGCCATGGACGCAGGAGCCGGCCCGCCGATGGCGGGTTTGACCGGCTGGTCAATGGCGGCCTGTTCGCTCAGCTTCCCCCGCCATGCGACGCCGAGCGCGATGGCGATCACCACCGCGCCCACAGCGACCAGCCCGAAAACAGTTCGTGACATCGCCCTCCCAACGGTGCGACCACCATCCCCATTGGCGTCGCAACCAGCCTCTGCGTAACAATACCACGTCAGACCCGCGCTGAAACGCGCCGGATCGTAACAGAAAAGCAGCTTTCGTGCCCGAGTTCACCCCCTCCTCCCTCTGCGTCTTCTGCGGCGCCCGTTTCGGAACGGATCCCGCCACCCGCGACACCGCCGTCGGCCTGGGACGGCTCCTCGCCGCCGAGGGCATAACCCTGGTTTATGGCGGCGGCGGCGTCGGGCTGATGGGGCTGGTCGCCAATGCCGCCCTCGACGCCGGCGGGCGGGCCGTCGGCATCATTCCGAACTTTCTCCTGCAGCGTGAAGCAGGCCACCCGGCGCTCACCGAGACGGTGGTCGTGGAAACCATGCACGAGCGCAAGCTCCAGATGTTCGAGCGCTCGGACGGTTTCGTGGTGCTGCCGGGTGGCATCGGTACCCTGGAGGAGTTCTTCGAGGTCCTGTCCTGGCGAACCCTCGGCCTCCACAGCAAGCCGATCGTGATCATCGATCAGGGCGGCTACTGGGAGCCGCTGGCGGCCCTCCTCCGCGGAGTCGTCGAGGGCGGTTTCGCCGAACGGACCCATCTCGACCATGTCGCCTTCGTGAGCGAATTGAAGGACGTCCTGCCTGCGATCGCGGCAATGCCCGCTTCCGCAGGCTTCGCGAAGCGTCTCGACAAGGTCTGACCTTTTGCAGGCCGGATTGCCGGCCGTCTTGCAGGCCCCTCACAGCGGTGCAACAAGACAGGCCTAATCAGCAAATTATCAACCCAGCCGGACCGAAAACGGCGTACGGAGGTGCAGGTATGTCAGATCTCGAAATCGTCTGGACGAAGGTCGATGAAGCCCCGGGGCTGGCGACGTTTTCCCTGCTCCCGATCGTCCAGGCCTTCGTCGCCACGGCCGGCGTGAAGATGAAGCTGGCCGACATTTCGCTGACCGGCCGCATCATCGCCAACTTCCCGGACAAGCTGAAGCCGGAGCAGAAGATCCCCGACGAGCTCGCCGAGCTCGGTAAGCTGGCGATGAAGCCGGAAGCCAACATCATCAAGCTTCCCAACATCTCCGCCTCGATCCCGCAGCTCAAGGCCGCGATCAAGGAGCTGCAGGGCAAGGGCTACGACATCCCGAACTACCCCGACACCGACGCGACGCCGGCCGACAAGGAAATCCGCGCCCGCTACGGCAAGGTGCTGGGCAGCGCCGTAAACCCGGTGCTGCGCGAGGGCAATTCCGACCGCCGCGCCGCCGGCGCCGTGAAGCAGTATGCGCGCAAGCACCCGCACAAGATGGGCGGCTGGACCGCCGATTCGAAGACGCGCGTCGCCCACATGACGGGCAACGATTTCTACGGTTCGGAAGTCGCCATCACCATGGCGGCGCCGACCAACGCGCGCATCGAACTGGTCGCCGCCGACGGCGCCACGACCGTGCTGAAGCCGAAGATCCCGCTCAAGGCCGGCGAGATCATCGACTGCTCGGTGATGAGCGCCAAGGCGTTGAACGCCTTCTACGCTTCGGCGATCGAGGCGGCAAAGAAGGACGGCATCCTGTTCTCGCTGCACGTCAAGACGACCATGATGAAGATCTCCGATCCCATCCTGTTCGGTCACTGCCTCTCGGTGTTCTTCGCCGATGTGTTCGCCAAGCACGGCGAGACGCTGAAGAAGGTGGGCGTCGATCCCGACACCGGACTCGGCGACATGCTGGCCCGCATCGAGACCCTGCCGGAGGCCGAGAAGGCCGCCATCAAGGCCGACATCCAGGCCGAGTACGCGAAGCGCCCGGGCCTCGCCATGGTGAACTCCGACAAGGGCATCACCAACCTCCACGTCCCCAGCGACGTGATCATCGACGCCTCGATGCCGGCGATGATCCGCGAGTCGGGCAAGATGTGGGGCGCCGACGGCAAGCTACACGACTGCATCGCCGCGATCCCCGACCGCTGCTACTCGACGCTGTTCCAGGCCGTCATCGACGACTGCAAGGCGCACGGCGCCTTCGATCCGAAGACGATGGGCTCGGTGCCGAACGTCGGCCTGATGGCCCAGCAGGCCGAGGAATACGGCTCGCACGACAAGACCTTCGAACTCGCCACGGCCGGCACCGTCCGCGTCGTCGCCGAGGACGGCAAGGTCCTGATGGAGCAGAAGGTCGAGCAGGGCGACGTCTTCCGCATGTGCCAGGTGAAGGACGAGCCGATCCGCGACTGGGTCAAGCTCGGCGTTCGCCGCGCCCGCCTCACCAACACCCCGGCGGTGTTCTGGCTCGATGCCAAGCGCGGCCATGACGCGGAGCTCATCAAGAAGGTCGAGAAGTACCTCAAGGACGAGGACACCAAGGGTCTCGACATCCGCATCCTGCCAGCGGTCGAGGCGACGAAGTTCTCGCTCGATCGCATCCGCCAGGGTCTCGACACGATCTCCGTCACCGGCAACGTGCTGCGCGACTACCTGACCGACCTGTTCCCGATCATGGAGCTGGGCACTTCGGCCAAGATGCTGTCGATCGTCCCGCTGCTGCAGGGCGGCGGTCTGTTCGAGACCGGCGCCGGCGGCTCGGCGCCCAAGCATGTCGAGCAGTTCCAGCACGAAGGCTACCTGCGCTGGGATTCGCTGGGCGAGTTCCTGGCGCTGGGCGCCTCGCTGGAGCACCTGGCACAGACGACCGGCAACGAGGACGTTAAGGTCCTCGCCGAGACGCTCGACGAGGCCAACGGCAAGATCCTCGACAACAACCGCTCCCCCGCCCGCAAGGTCGGCGAGCTGGATAACCGCGGCAGCCACTTCTACCTGGCCCTGTACTGGGCCCAGGCGCTGGCCCGCCGCGACAACAGCACTTCCCTGTCGGCCCGCTTCAAGCCGCTGGCGAAGACGCTGGAGGAGAACGAGGCCAAGATCGACGCCGAGCTGATCGCGGCGCAGGGCAAGCCGGTCGACACCGGCGGCTACTACCTGCCCGACCAGAAGAAGACGTCGGCCGGGATGCGGCCGAGTGAGACGTTGAACGCAGCCCTCGCCGCTCTTTAATAGGGCGACAGGTCAAGCCGCCCCGGGCAACCGGGGCGGCTTTTTAAATTGCGCTTGCTGAGACAATTGTGAGGTCCGGAAGATGCCGAAGATCAAGGTGAAGAACCCGATCGTCGAGATGGACGGCGACGAGATGACCCGCATCATCTGGGCGTTCATCAAGGACAGGCTGATCCTGCCCTATCTCGACATCGACCTGAAATATTACGATCTTGGGATCGAGAACCGCGACAGGACCGGCGACCAGGTCACGGTTGACTCGGCCAAGGCCACGCTGGAGCACGGCGTCGCCGTGAAGTGCGCGACCATCACGCCGGACGAAGCCCGCGTGAAGGAGTTCAATCTCAGGGAGATGTGGCGGTCGCCGAACGGCACCATCCGCAACATCATCGGCGGCACGATCTTCCGCGAGCCCATCGTCTGCAAGAACGTCCCCCGCCTCGTGCCGGGCTGGACGCATCCGATCGTCATCGGCCGCCACGCCTTCGGAGACCAGTATCGCGCCACCGACTTCGTGGTACCGGGCAAGGGTAAACTTACAGTTCGCTTCGAGGGCGAAGACGGACAGGTCATCGAGCACAACGTGTTCGATTTCCCGGCCGGCGGCGTCGCGATGACGATGTACAATCTCGACGAATCGATCATCGGCTTCGCGCGCAGCTCGTTCAATTACGGCCTGATGCGCGGCTGGCCGGTCTACCTGTCGACCAAGAACACCATCCTCAAGCGCTATGACGGCCGCTTCAAGGACCTGTTCCAGGAGGTCTTCGACAAGGAGTTCGCCGACCGGTTCAAGGCGAAGAACATCGGCTACCAGCACCGCCTGATCGACGACATGGTCGCCTCGGCACTCAAGTGGCACGGCGAGTTCGTCTGGGCCTGCAAGAACTATGACGGCGACGTGCAGTCCGACACGGTGGCCCAGGGTTTCGGCTCGCTCGGCCTCATGACCTCAGTGCTGCTGACGCCGGACGGCAGGACCGTCGAGGCCGAGGCCGCGCACGGCACGGTGACGCGCCACTACCGCGAGCACCAGCAGGGCAAGCCGACGTCGACCAACCCGATCGCCTCGATCTTCGCCTGGACGCAGGGCCTCAAGTATCGCGGCACCTTCGACGACACGCCCGAGGTCGTGAAGTTCGCCGAGGCGCTCGAGAAGGTCTGCGTCGCGGCCGTCGAGAGCGGCAAGATGACGAAGGATCTCGCGCTGCTGATCGGCATGAACCAAGCCTATCTGACGACCGAGGAATTCCTCGCCGTGCTGGACGGCAACCTCAAGGCCCAGATGGCCACGTGGTGAGCGTACGTTGATCGTCGCAGGCGCCGACGGCTGCCGCACCGGCTGGGTCGTCTGCCGGCGTGACGACGACGGCGCGCTCGACATAAGAGTCCTGAAGACCCTCGCGGAGGCCTGCGAGGGTCTTTCGATTCTGGCCGTCGACATGCCGATCGGCTTCGTCGACGTGCCGCGCCCGCCGCGCGCCTGCGAGGTCGCGGCCCGCAAGCTGTTGCCGGGCAAGGCGAGTTCGGTATTCCCCACACCCTGCCGGCCGGCGCTGGACTGCACCACGCATGCCGAAGCGAACGCTCTCAGCAAGAGCCTGGGGATCGGCCTGAACAAGCAGACCTTTCACCTCTTCCCCAAAATGCGCGAGGTCGACGCGCTGATGCGCGGCAACCAAAGCCTGCACTCGATCGTCCACGAAGCTCACCCCGAACTCGCCTTCGCCCGCATGAACGACGGCAAGCCGGTGCTCTCCAAGAAGCGCAAGCCGGAGGGATTCGCCGAACGCCTCGAGCTGCTCGCCCGGCACGGCTTCGGCTGGAAGTCGCAAGCGCTGTCAGGAGCCGCGCGCGACGACGTCCTCGATGCCATAGCAGTCTGTCGAACCGCCACGCTGATCGCCGAAGGCACGGCCACGCGCCTGGGGCCCGAGCACGAACGCGACCGTCACGGCCTGCCGATGAACATCTGGTTCTGAGTAGAAGACGATCAATGGAGCGCGCCACTCCAGTGGCGCTCGTGCTCCGTCGATCAGCAAGACAAGAGCGCCACTGGAGTGGCGCGCTCCAATGAGTCCTACTCTGGCTTGATGCCCGCCGCTTGCAGCACCGGCACCCAGATCGCCTCCTGCACTTTCAGCCAGTCGCCAAGCTCCTGGGACGTGCCGCCCATCGCGACGAAACCGCGCTTGGCGAGATCCGCCTTCTGCTCCGGTGTCGCCACGGCGGCATTCAGCGCCTCGTTCAGCTTGGCCACGATCGCAGGCGGCGTGCCGGCCGGCGCCAGCAGCGTGTAGACGATCGTGCCGTCGACATCGCCCGCGCCCAACTCCTTGAAGGTTGGGATGGTGGGCGCCACCGAGGAGCGCTCCAGCGAGGCCATCGCATAGGGCTTCAGCTTCCCGGCCGCGATCTGCTGAGCGACGCTGGTGATGCTCGACATGCCGAGCTTGATGTGACCGCCCAGAAGGTCGGTCACGAGCGGACCGGTCCCGCGGAACGGCACATGCGTCAGCTTGATGCCATTCAGCATGGCGAACTGCTCGGTCGAGAGATGCATCGGCGTCGTCAGGCCCGCCGTGCCGTACTGTACCGAGCCGGGCGCGGCCTTCGCCGCGGCGATGATCGCCTTGAGGTCGGGCCAGGGCGCGTCGAGGCTGCCGACGAGCACGGACTCCTGCTTGGCGATGAAACCGATCGGCACGAAGGCGGTCTTCGCGTCGAAGCCGAGCTTGGCCACGATATGCGGGTAGAGCGGCAGGTTGTTGGCGCCGACCACCATCCAGTGGCCATCGGCCGGCTGCTTGGCCACGAACTCGTGGGCGATGCTGCCGCCGCCTCCGCCCTTGTTGTCGACGATCACAGTGCCGCCGAGCGCCTTCTGCATCGGCTCCTGGATCGCCCGCGCAAGCGAGTCGGTGCCGCCTCCGGGTGGGAACGGCACGACGATATGGACGGGTTGTGACGGGAAGGCCTGTGTCTGTGCTTGGGCCTGCGCCGCCGGGACACCGCCCGCCGCAACTGCGGCGAGCGGGAGTTTGAGTACGCTACGCCTCTGTATCATCGGTCGGTCGAACTCCTCACGGCTGCGGCACCGCGACCAACATCGATCTTCTGACCGGTGTCGGTGATCTTGCCATTGTCGTTCTTGAACACTTGCAGGTTCTTCTCGTTCATATTCTGGACGATGATGGCCGAACCGTCGCGCGAGAACGAGGCGCCCTGCGACCAGCCGCCGATCGGCGCTTCGCCGGTCTTGGTGAGGCCGATGCCGTCGAGCCTGTAGAGGACCACCATGCCGTTGGGCTTGTACTGCGGCGCATCCTTGGGCCGGGTCGAACCGGCATGCGCGACGCCCGCGATCCAGCGGCCGTCGTTCGACATCATCATACCTTCGAGATTCTCATGGCCGATATCCACCGTGCCCACGATCTTGCCGGTGGCGAGGTCGATCACGGTGAGAATGCCGTTGGCCTTGGGATCGCCGAGGCTCGCGACGACGGCATTCTTGCTGTCCGGCGTCACCGACACCGCATAGGGCCGCGGTGCCACATCGAGCACGGAGGACGAGGCGATGTTGTCGCCACCGAGCTTCATCAGCTCGACCTTGGCGTCACCGTTGCGCGTCACCACGCCGGTCGCGCCGTCAGGCGACACCGCCATGTGGCTGAGCAGCGTCTTGGCGTCCATCAGCGGCACGGTCTTGACGACCTTCACGTCCTTGCCGTCGATCGACAGGATCGAGATCGATCCGGCCATACGGTTGGCGACATAGGCGCGCTTGCCGTCCTTCGTGATCGAGATGCCGGCGGCACCCGCGCCGGTGCTGAGCGTCTGGAGGATCTTGCGGTCCTTCAGGTCGACGACGGTGATGCGATCGTCGGTCGCGAGCTTGGTGGGATCGGCCGGATCGATCTTCGATGAAGAGGCGATCAGCGCGATCGACTCGTCGGGCGTGATCGCGACCGAGAGCGGCGGCCCGACGACGCTTCCGGGCACGTTGGCAACGGTGCCCACGACTTTGACCGGCAGCGTCCCGAGATCGAGGATCGTGATGCTGTCGGGTGGTGGATTGGTCACGTTCTTGGTGACGCCGTTCTCCTGAAGGACCTTGTGATCGTTCGAGGAAACGGCGATCTGTGCCTGCGCCTGAACGGCGCCGAGACTCAACGCTACGCAAACGCCCGCGATGACGGTGTTTCGCATGGTTGTTCCTCCACGGCCGGCTCCTTGGTGGAGCTTCGTGCCGAGGGAACCCTAGCCCCTGCCCGGGGCGTGCAAAATCAAATTTCCGTATTCAGTCCGGGTGTACTCAGACCATCCCGAGGGCGTGCTTGTAGACGTCGAGCAGCGTCTCCTGCTCGGCCCGGTCGGCGGCATCCATGGAGCGGAGCGACACGATCTTGCGCATGGTCTTGACGTCGTAGCCGACGCCCTTGGCCTCGCTGTAGACGTCCTTGATGTCGCCGCCGATGGCCTTGCGCTCTTCCTCGAGCTTCTCGATGCGCTCGACGAAGGCCTTCAGGCGGTCTGCGGAGATCGGGCCGGCCTTAACTTTCTTGGAAACGCTGCTGCCGTCCGGCATGTCCTGCTCCTTGTCTACGGCCGGACCATAGGAGGAGCGGCCGTGTCAGCTCAATGACATCGTTTGACTGAATGATGGGGATAACGGGGACGGCCTACGCGGCCGCCCGAATGCTGGCGTTGCCAGCACTAACCGTGCTTGTGCTGGCCCGCGTCGAAGGCCTTCTTCTGGTCGCCGGAGGCTTCCTTCTGGTGCTTGGCCTTCCAGTCCTCGTACGGCATGCCGTAGACGATCTCGCGGGCCTTCGGGTCGGCGATCTCGATGCCCTGCTTGCCCGCTTCCTCGCGGTACCAGCGCGACAGGCAATTCCGGCAAAAACCGGCCAGGTTCATCAGGTCGATGTTCTGGACGTCGGTCCGCTCCTGCAGGTGCGACACCAGGCGGCGGAAGGAGGCGGCCTCGAGTTCGGTGCGGGTCTTGTCGTCCATGATGCTCTCCTGAACCACAGGCTAAAGGCGTGTCCGGGGATATAGGCTCAGGCCGCAATATAAACCAGCCGGAAGCGGCGAACCGGGCGCATGGACCCTGCCCTCCTTCAGATGATTCGGCAGCAGGTGGCTGTGCGGGCCGGCAGGCGAACGGCCATCCGGCGGCGGGATCGGCTGGTGAACCTCCAGCGTGGCAAACGCCGAACTGAAAATCCGTGTCGGACTGGCCTTGCCGATCGCGGGACCGGCAGGATTATCCGCCGTCAGCAGCTTCCTGCCTAGGCCGGCAGCGAGCGCCCGGCACGTCTCCTGATCGTCCGGCGCCAAACGCACCAGCATGTCGATGTGAGGCACGCCGATGCCGAGATCGAACGTCACCTCGTCGAGCGCATGGATCACCGATCGCCCGCTGGCGAGGCGCGCCGAGCAGAAGGCGATTTCACGGATGCGGCCATTGTCGTCGACCAGGGCGAACGGCATGACGCCGCTCAGGTCGCCGATCCGCAAGGCGCCGCGCCGGCTCGACACCGAGAGCCCGTCTGCATTCACGACCAGATCCGGTTCACCCTCGTCATATTGGAATTCGCCGATGGCGCCCCAGGTGCCGACGCTCCAGCCGTTCGCGGCGTCGATCAGATGGCGCCGTACCAGGTCGCGTGGTGCCTCCGAAAGCGCGACACAGTTCACGCCAGCGCCTTTTCGACGGCGATCGAGATCGCTGGTGCCAGCCGGCGGCCCCAGGCGCGCGCATCGTCCGGCGTGCCCATCAGATCCTGCCGTATCTCGATCGAGCAATGCGGCAGCGCCCGCGACCGGGCATGGGCGGTCAGGGTGTATTCGTAGGCTGCCCGCGCCGAATAGGGCTCGTTGTCGCCCACCACCAGCGACGGATCGCGCCGCAACTCGACCAGCAGCGGCTCGGGTAGGCGCGGATCGTCATTCCACAGTACGCCGACATGCCAGGGACGTACGAAGCCCTTCATCACCGGCGTGAAGCTGTGCATCACCAGCAGGCAGACCTTGCGGCCATCCGCCGTCATTGCATCGAGCAGGCGGTCGACCTCGCGATGATAGGGCCAGAAGCAGGCTTCGGCGCGGGCGTCGACCTGTTCCTTGGTGAGGTCCTTGTTGGCCGGTATGACCGTTTCGTCACTGACCTCGGGCGTAGAGCCCTCGCCGCCCGGCCAGCGATTGCAGTCGATCACCAGCCGCGAGTAACCCGACGAGACCAGCGGCGCGTCGAGCGCCTTGGCCAGCTCGATGGCGGAGTCGAGCCCGCCGATATCCCAGCCGATGTGCCGCGCCAGTTCGCTCTCTGGAATGCCGAGATCGCCCAGCGCCTGCGGCACCGCCTTGCTGGCGTGATCGCAGAGCAGCAACAGCGGTGCCTTGCCCTGCTCGTTGAAGACGGAAAACGGCGGTGGATCGCCCGGCCGGAGCAACGGTTGCATCGCGCCCCTATAGTGCGAAGATCGGGCAAATGAAAGATGCCGACGCCCGCGCCCTGCTGCGCGCCCTTTTCGACGCCGCCCTCGCTGCCGCTCGCCCCGCCACCTGCCTTGCGCCCTATATCGCGAAGCTGCAGCCGCCGAAGGGCCGCACCATCGTGATCGGGGCCGGCAAGGCGAGCGCCGCCATGGCGCGCGCCGTCGAGGACCAGTGGCCGCATCCGCTCGAAGGGCTGGTGGTGACGCGCTACGGCTACGGTGAGACCTGCAAGCGAATCGAGATCGTCGAAGCCGCGCATCCCGTCCCCGACGACAAGGGCCGCGAGGCCGCCGGCCGCATCTATCAGCGCGTGCAGGGGCTCAGCGCCGACGACCTGCTGCTTTGCCTGATCTCGGGCGGCGCCTCGGCCCTGCTCGCACTGCCCGCACACGGGCTCACGCTCGGCGACAAGCAGGACGTCAATCGCGCGCTGCTGAAGTCGGGCGCCAACATCACCGAGATGAACACGGTGCGAAAGCATCTCTCGGCCATCAAGGGCGGCCGCCTCGCCATCGCCGCCCAGCCGGCGCGTGTCCTGTCCTGGCTGATCTCCGACGTGCCGAACGACGATCCCGGCGTCATCGGTTCCGGCCCCACCGTCGCCGACAAGACGACCTTCGCCGACGCGCTCGCCGTCCTCGCCAAGTATCAGATCGATCCGCCGGCCGCCGTGCTCAAGCATCTCCAGGACGGCGCCGCCGGCCGCATCGAGGAGACGCCGAAGCCCGGCGATCCGCGCCTGGCCAATGTCGAGACCATCATGGTCGCCACGCCCAAGCGCTCGCTCGAAGCCGCCGCGGCCGTCGCCAAAGCACAAGGCTGTGAGGTGATCATGCTGGGCGACAATCTCGAGGGTGAAGCCCGCGAGCTGGGCGCCGAGCATGCGCGGCAGGCCATCGAGATCGCGAAGCGCGGCGGCAGGCCCGTGGCTGTCCTCTCCGGCGGCGAGACCACCGTCACAGTGCGCGGCAAGGGGCGCGGCGGGCGCAACGTCGAGTATCTGCTGGCCCAGGCCATCGCCGCCAATGGCACGCCGGGCATCTGGGGCTTGTCGGCCGACACCGATGGCGTCGATGGCGCCGAGGACATTGCCGGCGCGGTGTTCACGCCAGACACGCTCTCCGGCGCGCGCGCCAAGGGCCGCGATCCGCAAGCCATGCTCGACGACAATGACGGGCACGGCTTCTTCGAGCTACTGGGCGACGGCCTGATCACCGGGCCGACGCGGACCAACGTCAACGACTTCAGGGTCACCTTGATCGCGCCATGACGACCTATCTTGGCTCCTGCCACTGCGGCGCGATCACGATCGCGCTCACCTCCGACAAGAAGCCCGAGGAAATGCGGGTCGGCCGCTGCGGCTGCAGTTTCTGCCGCCGCCATGGCGCTCGCACGATGGGCGATCCGGGCGGCACGGTTGAATTTCGCAGCGCACCAAACGCCCTGTCGCGCTACCGCTTCGGCCTCGGCATCACCGACTACCTGCTCTGCGCCAAATGCGGCGCCTATGTCGGCGCGGTGATGCCCGAGGAAAACGGCGCCATCGGCATCGTCAACGTCAACTCGCTCGACATCCGCGACACATTCGATGCTGCACCGCCGTTGCACCACTATGACGGCGAGGACGAGGCCCGGCGGCGCGCCCGTCGCCGAAAGTTCTGGATGCCTGCGACCGTCATCGCCTAACGTCGTCCCATGGCCATTCTTGGAGTGATCGCCGACGATTTTACCGGCGCAACAGATATCGCGGGCATGCTCGTCAAAGGCGGCATGCGCACGATCCAGACAATCGGCGTGCCGGCGAAGGGCACCATCCCCGACGACGTCGATGCCGTCGTCGTCGCCCTGAAGACACGCTCGATCCCCGCGGCCGATGCGATCGCCCAGTCGCTCGATGCGCTGAAGGCGCTGCAGGCGGCGGGCTGCGGGCGCTTCTTCTTCAAATACTGCTCGACCTTCGATTCGACCGATGCCGGCAATATCGGCCCGGTGGGCGATGCGCTGCTCGACGCGCTGAAGGCGAAGCAGGCGATCTACTGCCCGGCCTTCCCGGTGAACGGCCGCACGATCTTCTTCGGCCACCTGTTCGTCGGCGACATCCTGCTGTCCGACTCGCACATGAAGCACCATCCGCTGACGCCGATGACCGACGCCAGCCTGGTGCGCGTGCTGGCGCGGCAGACACCGCACAAGGTCGGCCTCGTGGCGCTGAAGCAGGTGCAGTCCGGTTCGGCCGTCCTGCGCGAGTCGCTTGACAAGCTGGCCGCCGACGGCGTGCGCCATGTCGTGGTCGATGCCGTGGCCGACACGGACCTTGGCATCATCGGCGAGGCGATCGGCGACGACACGCTCGTCACCGGCGGCTCCGGCGTCGCTCTGGGCCTTCCGGCGGCCTATCGCCGTCGCGGCCTGATGGCCCATCGCTCGGGCGCCGATACGCTGCCGAAGATCGAGGGCGCGGCGGCCGTGCTCGCAGGCTCCTGCTCCGCCGCCACGCTCGGCCAGATTGCGGCCTTCAAGGGCGCGCATCTGGCGCTCGACACCGATGCGATCTGCCGCGGCGAGGATGTCGCCGGCAAGGCGCTCGACTGGACCAAGGGCAAGCTCGGCAACGGCCCGATTCTGCTGTCGGCCAGCGACAAGCCCGAAGCCGTGAAGACGTTGCAGGCGAAGTACGGCATCGAGAAATCGAGCCAGGCCATCGAGAAGACGATGGCGGCGCTCGCACGCGGCCTCGTGGGTGCGGGCGTCGGCCGGCTGGTCGTCGCAGGCGGCGAAACCTCGGGCGCGGTCGTGAGTGCCCTCGACGTCACAGCCTTGCGCATCGGGCCCGAGATCGATCCCGGCGTGCCGTGGACGGCGTCGGTCGGCGCCAAGCCGATCCTGCTCGCGCTGAAGTCCGGCAATTTCGGCGCACCCGATTTCTTCACCAAGGCATTCGACAAGATATGAGCACCGCAGAAACCAAGATGCGCGAGAAGATCTGCGCGCTGGGCGCCAAGCTCGCCGCGCGCGGCCTCTGCCCCGGCACCTCCGGCAATATCAGCGCGAGGATCGCCGACGGCTGGCTGATGACGCCGACCAATTCCTCGCTGGGCGAGCTCGAGCCCGGCCAGCTCTCCAAGATCGACCTCTCCGGCAAGCATGTCGCCGGCGATCCGCCGACCAAGGAGGCGCTGCTGCATCGCTCGGTCTACGACGTGCGCCCCAAGGACGGTGCCATCGTGCATCTCCATTGCACGCATGCCGTGGCGATCTCCTGCCTCGACCCGTCCTGCCATCACAATGCCGAGACGACCCTGCCGCCGATCACGCCCTACTTCGTGATGCGGGTCGGCAAGCTGCCGCTGGTCCCTTACTTCAAGCCGGGCGATCCCAAGCTCGCCGACGCGATCCGCGACTACGCCAAGGGCCATCGCGCCGTACTGTTGGCCAACCATGGCCCGGTCGTCGCGGGAACGTCCCTGTCGGCCGCCTCCGCCTCCATCGAGGAGCTGGAGGAGACGGCCAAGCTCCACCTGCTGCTGCAGGGCTTCAAGCTGCGCACGCTCTCGGATGCGCAGGTGCGCGACGTCGAAGAAGCCTATCCTTCCTGATCGGACAAGAAGCATGCCCAAGCTCGCCGCCAATCTCTCGTGGATCTACCAGGAAGTGCCGTTCCTGCAGCGCTTCGGCGCCGCCGCCGCGCATGGTTTCAAGGCCGTCGAGATCCTGTTCCCCTACGAGGCGCCGGCGGCCGAGATCGCCGCCGAGCTGAAGAAGCACAAGCTCACGCAGGCGCTGTTCAACCTGCCGCCGGGCGATGCCAGCAAGGGCGAGCGCGGACTTGCGGCCCTGCCCGGCCGAGAAGCCGAGTTCGAGGCCGCCATCGACAAGGCGCTGGACTACGCGCAGGTGCTGGAGTGCCAGACCCTGCACGTAATGTCGGGCATGATCGCGCCGGGCGCCGACGTGAAGGCGATGCACCGCACCTTCGTGTCCAACCTCAAGAAGATCTGCGACCGCACCGCCAAGAACGGCATCACCATCGTGCTGGAGCCGATCAACCACCGCGACATTCCCGGCTACTTCACCAACACAACCGACCAGGTGAAGGCGATCATCGACGAAGTCGGCGCGCCGCATCTGCGCCTACAGCTCGACCTCTATCATATGCAGGTGACCGAGGGTGACCTGCAGAAGCGGACGGAGCGGCTGTTCCCGATCACCTCGCACGTGCAGATCGCCGGCAATCCCGACCGCAACGAGCCCGATATCGGCGAGGTCAATCACCTCTACCTGCTCGATGTGCTCGATCGCCTGGGCTACGACGGCTATGTCGGCCTCGAATACAAGCCCAAGACCACGACCGGCGCCGGCCTCGGCTGGGCCGCGAAATACGGCATCAAGGCCTGAACCATGACCGACAAGAACACCCCCGTCGTCGCATTCGTAGGCCTGGGCTCGATGGGCCTCGGCATGGCGAAGAACCTGCTGAAGCATGGCCACAAGGTGATCGGGGTCGATCCCAGCGCCGCCGCGCGCGATGCGTTCGTCGCGGCGGGCGGCACGACGGCTGCCTCGCCGGCCGAGGCCGCGAAGACCGCAGACGTCGTGGTCGTCGCCGTCGTTAACGCCCAGCAGGTCGAGACCGTTCTCTACGGTGAAGGCGGCGCCGCGGCGACGCTGCGCAAGGGCGGCCTCGTCATGCAGTGCGCCACCTGCCCTGCCGCCTTCATCCGCAAGCTCGACGAGCGCCTGGCCGCGAGCGGGCACGAACTGCTCGACGCACCAATGTCCGGCGGACGGGCGCGCGCGGAGTCGGGCGAGCTCACCTTCATGTCCTCGGGCAACGCGAGTGCCTACGCCGCCGTGGAGTCCATCCTCTCGTCCACCTCGGCCAAGGTGTTCCGCCTGGGCGATAAGGCCGGCATCGGCTCTCTGGTGAAGACGGTGAACCAGCTCCTGGCCGGCGTGCATATCGCCACCGCCGCCGAAGCCATGGCACTCGCCGCCAAGGCCGGCGCCGATACGCGCGCGGTCTATGACGTGATCTCGGCCAGCGCCGGCAATTCCTGGATGTTCGGCAATCGCGTACCGCACATGCTCGACGACGATTAGTCGCCTCTGTCGGCGGTCGAGATCTTCGTGAAGGACCTGGGCCTGGTGCTCGACACCGGCCACGAGCTGCGCCTGCCGCTGCCCCTGGCCGCTGCAGCGCACCAACTCTTCATCGCGGCTGCAGGCGCCGGTCACGGCAAGCTCGATGACGCCGCCGTCGTCAAGGTCTACGAGGCGGCAGGTGACTTCAAAGTGTCGTCCCCGGTGAAGTAGACTATGGGCATGCGCCGCAATCGTTTCACCAAGATCGTCGCCACGCTGGGCCCCGCCTCGTCTTCGCCGGAGCGCCTGCGTACCCTGTTCGAAGCCGGTGCCGATGTCTTCCGGCTGAACTTCAGCCACGGCCAGCATGAAGACCATCGCCAGAGGGTCGATCAGCTCCGCGCGCTCGAAAAGGAATACAAGCACCCGATCGCGATCCTGATGGACCTGCAGGGCCCCAAGCTGCGCCTCGGCACCTTCGCCAAGGGGCCGATGGAGCTCAAGAAGGGCCAGAAGCTGCGCTTCGACATGGATGCGGCCCCGGGCACGGCCAAGCGCGTGCCCCTGCTCCATCCCGAGATTTTCAAGGCCGCGAAGCCCGATGGCCTGCTGCTGGTCGACGACGGCAAGGTCCGCCTGCGCATCGTCGCGCATGACGCCGAAACGATCGACACGGTGGTCGAGGTCGCCGGCACGATCAGCGACCGCAAGGGCGTCAACCTGCCCAACCTCGTCCTGCCGATGTCGCCGATGACGCCGAAGGACCACAAGGACCTTGTCTTCGGCCTGTCGCTGGGCGTCGACTGGGTGGCGCTGTCCTTCGTGCAGCACGCCCACGATATCGCGGAGCTCAAGAAGCTTGTGGCCGGCCGCGCCGCCGTGATGGCCAAGCTCGAGAAGCCGCAGGCGATCGAGCATCTCGACGAGATCATCGAGCAGAGCGACGGCATCATGGTCGCCCGCGGCGATCTCGGCGTGGAAATGCCGCCCGAGGCGGTGCCGCCGCTGCAGAAGCGCATCCTTGCCGCCGCTCGCGTCGCCGGCAAACCCACCATCGTGGCGACGCAGATGCTGGAGTCGATGATCCATTCGCCGACGCCGACTCGCGCCGAGGTCTCCGACGTGGCCACCGCCGTCTACGACGGCACCGACGCCGTCATGCTGTCCGCCGAATCCGCGTCGGGCGATTACCCCATCGAAGCGGTCACGATCATGGACCGCATCCTGAAGAGCGTCGAAGGTGATCCGCTCTATCGCCGCCTGATGGATGCCAGCCGCCACGAGCCCGAGGCGACGACTGCGGACGCGATCAGCGCCGCCGCCCGCCAGTGCGCCCACACGCTCTCGGCCGCCGCCATCGTCACCTACACCAATACCGGTTCGACGACGTTGCGCGCGGCGCGCGAGCGGCCCGACGTGCGCATCCTCTGCCTCACGCCCAGCCTCGACACGGCCCGGCGCATGACGCTCACCTGGGGCGTCCATCCGGTGCAGACCGAGGACGCGGCGAATTTCGCCGACATGGTCCAGCGCGCCGTGCGCGTCGCACGCCGTGAAGAGATCGCCAAGGAAGGCGAGCGTCTCGTCGTCACCGCGGGCGTCCCTTTCGGCACGCCGGGCGCGACCAACATCCTGCGCATCGCTTACGTCTAACGCGCGTAACGCGCATGTTGTTAAGCAAGGGATGATCGCCGTCACCTCTCCGTAGTGTTCCGAGAGAACACAACGAGAGGTTCCATGGCTCGCCGCAATTTCGCCACTGTCGACGCACTGCTCATCCTGGCCTGCATCGTCATATTCGCTGGCGGAGCGCTGGCGCAGTCCGGTGCATTCTTTGCGTCGGCGCCTCCGCCTCCCGTCAGTACGGCCGGAGACACGCCGTGAAGCGCCGCCGCCTCTCGCTCGGCTGGATCGACTTCCTGGTCATCGCCGCGTCGATCCTGACCTTCGCCGCGGTTGCGGGCGCCACGCTCGGACACGGTTGACACAAACTTCCTTGGTGTCGCCTCAGTACGGTCGCGGGTCGGACGGAAATCGAATTCATAAAGCAACCATTCCAGCCCAGCCGATCACACCGTTCCCAGAGGGCATCATGAATAACGGCCAAAAAAAGATCCGCGCCATCGCTGTGCCCTATGAGCTCCGCAAGTCGCGCTTTTCCTGGATCGATCTGCTGGTGATTGCCGCCGCCCTCATCACCCTCGCCGTCGTCATCAACGCTTCGATGGGCCGCGCCAAGGCAGCAGCGCCCGCGTCGCAATCGAACCTCATTGCCGCTGAAGTCAGTCAGCTTCCGGACGATACGAGCCTGATCAAGGCCCGGATCCGGTTGGCGACGGGACTCTAGCCCTTCGGGCGCGCACGACCGGTTCAGTCCTTTGATCCACAACGGACGTGGCGGCCTCTCCTATCTGTGAGTGTCGCTTATCGCTTCGCCTCTCGACATAGCGACCTGGTAGGCCTCCTCGAACCACTCAATTCGCATCTCATGCGGGGAGAGTATCGGAGAGCCCTCGAACTGATGGGCGATCTTCTGCATCTGCTCGCAGGCTCGGTGATCTTCGTCGCCGGTCTTTTTTGTGAAGTATCGCACGAGCTGCGCGCGGATCATGTCCGAGAATGGACGCGTCCAGCGATCGAGTGCGCGCTCCTTCGCTGGAAATCCTGTCTGGAAAAGCCACCCCAAATGGTGCGTTTGCGTGGACGATGTCGGCGCGAACACCTGCACGTGACAAAACCAATAGGGTCGTGCGTTGAAAAGTGAAACCGCAAGATTGGGAAAGATATTGAAGATGCGGTAATCGCTTGGAGAATAGCGATTCTCCCGGCACGCCGCCGACATCGAGGCGAGCGTGTCATTGTGGCCCGTAAAGTGCGCACTATGCATACCAAAGCGGAAGTACGAAAGTTGGCTGTTCTTCGCGTAGGGCTTTATGTGGTGGATCGCGACATTGTGGTAGTCGTCCATCGTGATTTGCATCGGCAGTTTCCAATTGGCGGCGATTGGATCGTTCCAACGCTGTGGACGCTCGGGCATCGCGCACATTGCATCGAGGATGGGGAAGCCTTCACCGAGATAGTCCTCAAGGCTTTCGGATGTATTCCCTCCTGGAAACCGACCGAAGATGAGAGATCCGCAGGCGGCTATGTCCAGAGCGACCAGTTTGGCGCCGACGCCGCGCGGATTGGTGCCGAACAGCTCGAGACAATTGGGAATCCCGACCGCGTGGCCGCCCCCATCGTAGTGCCAGTGGTGAAAGCCACAAATTATCGGGCCGTTACCCTTGTCGGACGTTCGCAAAGGAAAGAACCGATGCGCGCAGCGATTCTCAAATCCATTGATCGTGTCACCGAATCTCTGCACGAAAACCGACCGACCGCCCAGGGTCGCGCGAAACCAGTCTCCATCCTTCTTCAGGTCGGGAGTAATCCCAAGAAGCGTCCAGCAATGCCCCAGCTTGGCCTGTTCTTCCCTGAATTCACGGTCGCCGGTAAGGGCACGCGCCCAGTCGGGCGAGATGCTCCCGCCTCGACCGGGCCTCGGCGAGTTGGCGGTGCCATACCGGTTGCTGTTGGTTAGCCAGTATTCGGTTCCCGCCACCCGGGCAGCAATGGGACCGCTGTCGCCGACCTCCGCGGGAAGCGCGAAAGAAAAGCCGAATTTGCCGTCTCCGATGCCAGCAGCGGCCAAATCCGAACGGAAGCTGTCGGCGCACACAACACCGACAAGATTGCCACCGGCATAGATTTGAATGGAGAGCCGCTCCCGGGGACGACCACTGTCGTATGCCCAACCAGATACGAGCCCATCGCTCAAGGCGTCGATGTACCCGCGATATCGAGGTTGTCGCAAATAATCGAATATTCGCACCAAGGTGGTATGCTCCCAGCCTCGATATCAGTCCGTGAGTCAGCCCGCGCGCTGACCGGAGCGTAGGGCAGACCACGTGCTTGCAACAAGATGGCTTCCGGCGCCGCTAAGCCGCTGCGTTGGTTTCCAATCGGACCTCCTTGCGGCGGAAGTCAGCCATCATCCCGGCGATCCAGGGCTGCTCGAAGCCCCGATCCGGTTGGCTTCGGAACTCTAGACCTTCGGGCGCTTGTCGATGACGCGGCGTGCCTTGCCCAGCGATCGCTCGATCGTTCCCGGTGCGGCAATCTCGACGTCGGCCGACAGACCGCACATCCCCTTGAGCCTGCGGGTCAGGTCGCCAGCCGACCGAAGCCGCTCGGCCTGCTCCTGATCCTGCCGCGCCTCGACGCGGATCAGCAAATCGTCGAGCGCACCGGTGCGGGTCAGTTCGATGACGTAGTGGCCGCTCAGGGCCGGATCGCGCAGGATCTGCTCCTCGACCTGGCTCGGAAAGAGATTGACGCCGCGCACGATCAGCATGTCGTCGCTGCGGCCTGTGATCTTGGCCATACGGCGCATCGCGGTGACCGTGCCAGGCATCAGCCGCGTCAGGTCACGGGTGCGATAGCGTACGACGGGCATCGCTTCCTTGGAGAGCGTCGTGAACACAAGCTCGCCCGGCTCGCCTTCGGCCATCGGTCGGCCGGTCATGGGATCGACGATCTCGGGATAGAAGTGATCCTCCCAGATCGTGGGCCCGTCCTTGCTCTCGACGAACTCGCAGGCGACGCCCGGGCCCATCACCTCGCTCAGGCCGTAGATGTCGACGGCATCGATGCCGAGCCGGCGCTCGATCTCCGCGCGCATGCCCTCGGTCCAGGGTTCGGCGCCGAAGATGCCGATGCGCATCGCCGTGTCGCGCGGGTCGATGCCCTGGCGCTCGAATTCGTCGGCGATGGCGAGCATGTAGGACGGTGTCATCAGCACGATCCGCGCCCCGAACTCGCGAATGAGCTGGACCTGCCGCTCACCGAAGCCGCCCGACATGGGTACCACGGTGCAGCCCAGACGCTCCGCGCCGTAATGGGCGCCCAGCCCGCCGGTGAAGAGCCCGTAGCCATAGGCATTATGGATGATGTCGCCCGGCCGCGCGCCGCCGGCATAGAGCGAGCGTGCCATCAGGTCGCCCCAGGTCGCGATGTCCTGCGCCGAGTAACCCACGACGGTCGGCCGGCCGGTCGTGCCGCTGGAGGCATGCAGACGCACACAGCGTTCGCGCGGGATCGCGAGCATGCCGTAGGGATAGGCGTTGCGCAGGTCGCCCTTCTCGGTGAAGGGAAAGCGCGCCAGATCGTCGAGGCTGGTGAGCTGGTCTGGATGAACGGCAGCCGCCTCGCACTTGGCGCGATAGGGCGCCTGGTTGTCGTAGGCGTGACGCAGCGTCGTGCGCAGCCGGTCGAGCTGCAGTGCCCGCAACGCATCGCGCGACAGGCCGAGCTCGGGAAACAACGCTCCGCTCATTTGCTGTCGAAGCCGAAGCGCCGGTAGGCGTAGCCGAGGCCGATCAGGGCAGCACCCAGGCCGAGGAACGAGAAGACCCTCAGCAGGCCCTGCAGCCCCGCCATGTCGATCAGGAAGACCTTGGCTACGACGATGCAGACCAGCGCCATGCCGGCATGCCGCAGCGCCGCGGCCTGCCGCACGAAGCCCAGCGCCAGCAAGGCCACGCCGAACAGCAGCCAGGCGATCGAGTAGGCATAGAGTTCCAGCCCGTGCGCCTCGAAGCCGCGCCGCTCGAAGCCCGGGTCGAAGACGTGACGCACCTCGAACGAGACATAGGCGAAGGCCAGGATCGAGGCGACCGCGCCCACGAGCGTATCCAACCGCCGGTCGGGTTCGACACCGTCCACCCAGCGCCGTGCGAGTGCCGCCATCGCCGCCGGGACGGCGTAAGCGAGCAGCAATCCGTTGAAGATCGGCAATTGGCCGACTTCGGCCGGCTCGAACACCGGATTGGCGACCAGCACCTGCAGGACCATCACCACCGCGACGGCAAGCCCGCCGCTCAGGCGCCACGCCCAGAGCGCCACCACGTCACCATCGAACCGCGCCTTCCACAGCGCCGCCAGGGCGAAGGCTCCCCAGACCAGGACGTAGAAGGCCCGCTCCATGAAGCTCGCGTCGGGCGTCATCATGGCGGTCGGCTGGAAGAGACTGCGCACTTCGAGGGTCAGCAGAACGAAGGCGAGCAGCGCAGCCGCCGCCTCGACCGCCCGCACCAGCCGCCAGTCGCCGGTCGGCCGCAGGAAGCGCAGCGCCACGACCAGCGCGGCGATGGAGATGCCGTAGCCCCAGAGCATCCAGTTCAGGATCGGCGTCAGGCCGATCGGATATTGCAGGATTTCGGGGTTCAGGACGAAGCGCACGACCACGATCGCCAGCAGCGGCCAGCAGAGCTGGCGCAGGGTCACCAGCCCGAGCTGGGCGGAGATGGCGGCGACCGCAGCCAGTTCGATGGCGTAGGCCACGGTGATCCATTCGCGATTGAGCTCGAGCGGAATGGCCGCGCCGATGAAGAACGTGACGCCGGCGGCGAGGAAGCCCAGCGCCTCCGTCGCACCCGGCATCGTCTCGCGCCAGCGGGTGAGACGCTCGGCGCCCACCAGAAACGGCGCCGCCAACCCGACGCTGATCAGGCCCCACGGCAGGCCACCCACCGCCGTGCCGCGCAGCACATACCAGGCAAGCAGGAAGTGCGAGAGCGCGGCCGACACCGAAAGTGCTGCCCAGAATCCCGGGCGTGGCGCGTTCCACAGCAGCGCGAAGGCCGCCGCCGCATAGAGGCCGCCGAAGCCGGTCACTAGCCAACCGAAGCGGTCGTCGCTCCATTCGGCCGGCACGCCGCCCGACAGCCACCACCAGAGCGCCAGTGCAGCCAGCGACAAGACCGGCGAAAGGCCGCCGACAAACTGGAAGCGTGGTGTCCAACGCGCGAATCCGAAGATGCCGATTCCGTGGACGGCGAGCGCCAGCCATCCCGCCGTCTGCACACCATGGTCCTGGGCGATGACGAGCACCAGCAATCCACCGGTGACAGCCAGCGATGCCCAGACCAGCGCGAGCACGTCCTTCGGCGGATTCTCGCTCTCCTGCATGCGCCGCCAGGTCGCCCAGACGAATAGGCCCGCAATCGCCACCAGGAAGATGCCCACCCAATGCAGCTCCGGCTGATCGGGATCGGCCAGCATCCATATGACGGTCCAGAGCGCCGATCCTGCCAGCACGCCCCAGCCCAGCGGCCACCATCCGCGCATCCGGATGACCGTGAGGGTGCCGGCCGCAATGGCCAGCAGGTAGCCGAACAGCACCGGCGTATTGGGCTGCTCGCTACCGATGATCGCGGGGCTCAGGAAGCCACCGATGAACGCAAGCGCGGCGACGAGGATGCCGTGGCGCAGCGAGAGCGTGATGGCGAAGGCCGTGAGCGCCGCCGCGCCACCGCCGGCCGCGACCTTGGAGATCATGTCGTAGAGCGCCACGGCCGACAGCAGCGAACCGTAGAGCGCCGCCACGCCCGCCGCGGCCAGCGCCTGCGACACGCGATCGTCGCGCGGCCGCATGCGCTCCGCGCCCGCTATCAGAGCGAAGCCGAACAGGGCCGCCAGGATGACCCGCACCTCGGGCGAGAGGTAGCCCTCCTCGATCGAGAAGCGGACGAGGAAGACGGCAGCCAACGCCAAGGTGATGGCGCCGAGCCAGAGAAACGCGCGAGCGCCCAGTCGCTGTTCCCAGCCGACCTTGACCGGCTCGACGGTCGGACCTGCGGGCGGTGCTGGTGAAGCCGGCATGGATGCCGGCAGCTCCGCGCCGATGACGATCGCGTCGGGCTCGGGAACGAAGGGCGGCGCCGGCGGTGGCGGCACGACGGCCTCGATGGGCACCGCCTCGGGAGGAGTCGCCTCCGTCGAGGCGGGGTCAGCCGGTTCTGCTTGAAGAGGCGGCGGAAGCGATTGCCGGCTCGCCTCCGCAAGCTCACGTCGCAACGATGCCAAATCCGAAGCAAGCCGGTCGTTCTGCGCGCGCAGGCCCGACGTGCGGACCAGCGCCATGATGGCGATCAGCGGTGTGCCGAGCGCCCAGGCGATCCCGACCAGGATGAAGAAGATTTCTTCCACGAAGTCTCCGGGATCGCCTTCTCTTGTCTCTACTCTGCCGCGACGCGTGCAGCCTGATGGGCAAAGGCCGCACGGTTGTCGCGGGCGACGATGCCGCGCTTCACCACCATGCGATGGTTCTCCTTGCGGGCCGCGCGCTTGATGTCGGCCAGAGCATCGCCGTCGCAGACCACGAGGTCGGCAACATTGCCTTCCTTGATGCGGCCATGGTCGGCCAGCCGCATCAGGTCAGCGGCACTCGCCGTCGCAAAGAACAGCGAGTCGCGGCTCGAAATGCCGATGTCGCACATGAACTCGAGCTCGCGCGCATTCTCGCCATGGCGATTGTGCGGCGTGCCGGCGTCGGTGCCCATCGCGATGCGGCCCCCGGCCGAGTAGTACATCTTGGTCGCGGCGATATGGCGGTCGAACACGCGGCGACTCTTCTCGATCACATAGTCGGGGATCGAGCGGTCGCCTTCGTCGTAGCCCTTCAGGATGTTCTTCACGGCGGCGAGCGTCGGCACCAGCCAGACGCCGCGCTCCTTCATCTCGCGGCAGCACTCCTCGTCCATGAAGATGCCGTGCTCGATGGAATCGATGCCACCGCGCACGGCGTTGAGGATACCCAGCGCGCCCTGGGCGTGGCTGGCGCAGCATTTGTGGAAGCGATGCGCCTCCGAGATGCCGGCCTTCATCTCCTCGGCGCTGTAGTGCGCATCCTCAGGATTGACACCGGCGGTCATGACGCCGCCCGTGGCCATGATCTTCACTAGGTCGGAGCCGGCATGGACCTGCTCGCGCACCGCCTTGATCACCTCGTCTACACCGTCGGCGACGCGGCCCGTGCGATTGCCGTGGCCGCCGGTCATGCAGATCATGCGGCCGGCGCAGCGCATGGTCGGGCCCAGGAAGCGGCCGGCGTTGTAGGCGTCGCGGATCGCGAACTCGATATAGTCCTTGCCGCCACAGTCGCGCACGGCGGTGACGCCGCCTTCCAGCGTCTGGCGCATGAACTCCATGCCGCGCACCGTGAGCTGGGCCGCGCTCAGCCGATCCTGCACCGCGCCCGGATTGCCCTCGGCGCCCGACAGCGAATGGACATGGCAGTCGATGATGCCAGGAATGAGCGTGGCGCCTGACGTATCGACCCGCTCGCCGGCAAAACCCTTGAACTCGCCCGCCGGCGCGACCCGCTGGATGCGGCCGCCCTCTTCCAGCACGGCTTGCCCGTCTTGCACCTTCTCGCCGTCGAAAAGACGGCCGCCGATATACAACGTGGCCATGAACCAACTCCCGAATCCGAATGCTGGGCGACTTTGCCCCCCGCCCTCCGGCTGGGCAAGGACTCGCCGCGCCAGGGAAAAAGGCCCGCGCAACAGGCGCGGGTCCAGTTTCCAACGACTCATGGAAGGAAGCGAACCCCGAGCAGCCGGGAGGTTTGGGCTGTGTGGGGCCTGACCGTTCGTCGCTCGCGTGTGGAAAACGAGGACGAACCGCCTCGGCGCCCGCTTCCAGGCGCCGAACGTCACACAGGGGGAGTGCATGACGCCCCTCGATAGTGGCGTCGCAGGCTGACGGCGACCTTACACGGCCCGTGCAGCTGTCCTACGTCGAGGGACGGCCGCACCCCAGCGGGTCGACGTCGGAACCGGCATCGCCGCCCAGCGCCTTCAGGCGCTCGATCTCGCTGTCGAGACCCAAGATGTGCGGGTTCCATTTGCGCGCCAGTTCGAAGGCCGCGACGGCGCGGGCATTCTCACCCATCTCCGCCCGGATCATGCCGAGGCCGGAATAGGCGCCGAAGTGGCGCGGCTCGCGCTTCACCGTCTCGCAGATGTCGGCCAGCGAGGCCGGGAAGTTGCCCATCAGCCAGTGCGCCGTCGCCCGCTTGTTCCAGGCTTCGGAGAGTTCGGGCGCCACGTCGATCAGGCGCGTGAAGGTGTCGATCGACGCCTCGAACTCCCGCTGCTGCATCTCCGCGATGCCGCGCATCATCATCGCGCGCTGGCCCATGTCGGGGACCATCACCCACTGCTCCCAGATCGCTGCCTCCAGCGACTTGATGGCCGACGGATCGGTGGCGCTCTGCAACTTGGTGAACAGGGTATCGAGCACGGTGCCGCTCCCGGCGTTCTGCGCCTGCACGTTGGCCCCGAGCATCAGTCCGAGCAGGGCGGCAAGGCAAGCGCGAAGAAAGGTCATGGCACTCTTGGCGAAGGCCCGGTCAGCCGAGCGCGGCAGGTCTCGGTCCGCCGGTGGCCCAGTCGAGCAGTTCCACGGTATGAGCAATCGGTATGCCGGTGCCCGAGGCGATGTTGCCGATGCAGCCGAAATTGCCGGCCGCGATCACGTCGGGCTTCACGCTCTCGATGTTGGTCACCTTGCGGTCGCGCAGGCGGCGCGACAGTTCGGGTTGCAGCACCTGGTAGGTGCCGGCCCAGCCGCAGCAGAGATGACCTTCGGGCACGTCCTTCACGACGAAGCCGGCATCGCGCAGCAGCTTCTTGGGCTGTTCGATCACCTTCTGGCCGTGCTGCATCGAGCAAGCCGAATGATAGGCGACGGTGAGACCCTTGGGCTCGACGTTCACCAGGCCGATATCGAGCATGACCTCGCTCACGTCCTTGGCGAGCTTCGCGACCTGCAGCGCCTTCTCGTGCCATTCCGGCTCGTCGGCCAGCATGTTGCCGTAGTCCTTGACCGTCGTGCCGCAGCCCGAGGCGTTGATCACGATGGCGTCCAGTCCGGCGCCGTCGATCTCGCGCAGCCACGCGGTGATGTTGGCCTTGGCCAGCGCGACCGCCTGCTCGTTGCGCCCGACATGGAGAACGGACGAGCCGCAGCAGCCCGAGCCCGCGACGTTCACGACCTCGATGTCGTGGCGCGTCAACAGGCGCACGGTCGCCTCGTTGACCTCCGGCGCCAGCACCTGCTGGCCGCAGCCCGGCATCAGCGCCACACGCTTGCGGCGCAGGCCCTTCGCCGGAAAGGTCTGCGGCCGGTCGACCGGTGACGGCGTCGGTACGCTGTCCGGCACCGCCTCCAGCATGGCGCGCAGGCGCCGCAGGAAGGTGGCGCCGCCGGGATCGGTGCTGGTCGCCGGCAGCAATGGGGCCAGCGGCTTGGCGAGACGGCCCAGCACCATGGACCAGCGGAAGGCCGCCGGCCGCGGCATCAGCCAGGCGAGCAGGTTTCGCATGAAGCGGTCGGTCGGCGACCGCGTATAGGTCTCCTCGATGCGATGCCGGCCGTGATCGACCAGGTGCATGTAGTTCACGCCCGACGGGCAGGTCGTCATGCAGGAGAGGCACGAGAGGCAGCGATCGACGTGCCGCACCTCCTGCATCGTGGGCGCCCGGTCGCCCTCCAGCATCGCCTTGATGAGATAGATACGCCCGCGCGGACTGTCGCGCTCGTCGCCCAGCAGCACGAAGGTCGGACAGGTGGCAGTACAGAAGCCGCAATGCACGCACTTGCGCAGGATGTGCTCGCTGCGCGCGTTCTCGTGGTCGGCAAGCTGGGCCAGGGTGAAGTTGGTTTGCACGTCAGCCCATCCGGCCTGGATTGAAGAGACCCTTGGGGTCGAAGCTTTCTTTTACCCGCGCGGCCAGCGCCACGAGCGGCGCCGATTGCGGCTGGAAGACCGGTACTGCCGCGCGCACGGATTCGGCGGCGCGGACGAGAGTCGCATGGCCACCAGTGGCGCCGAGCGCGCCGCGAACGATCATGTTGTCGGCGTCGGCCGAGGGCGGCAGCGCCAGCCAGATCAGCCCACCCGACCAGTCGTAGAACGCCTGCGCAGCAGGACGCTGCGCCTTGATGCGCGCCAGGATCGCCGGACCTTCGGTCGGCGGGCACGAGATCTTCCAGACCACGGCATCCGGCGCAGCGTTCAGGGGCGCCACGTCCCGCACCTCGCGCCAGAAGGTTCGGCTCTCGAGCGTGCCCAGCTCTTCCATCTTAGCGCCGGCCTCTGCCATCAACTCGCGCAAACCCTTGAGCCGCGCCTCGACCGAGGGCGCCACGCCTTCGAGACGCAGCGCCGTCCGGCCGGCCACGTGCGCCGCGCCCGAGACTTCGTGCGGGCTGCCCATCGCCGCGCACATCGCGCGCACGGCCGCGGCATCGTCGAGACCCAGCAGCAACAGTGTCGCCGTCTGGTCCGGCGCCGGCAGCACCTTGACCGAGACCTCGTCGAGCACGGCCAGCGTGCCCCACGAACCCGCAACCACCTTGGAGAGATCGTAACCGGTGACGTTCTTCATCACCCGGCCACCGGACTTGAAGGCCTCGCCGCGCCCGTTGATGCCGCTGAAGCCCAGCAGGTGATCGCGCGCCGCACCAGCCGAAAGACGACGCGAGCCGGCGAGATTGCCCATCACCGCCCCGACCAACGTGCCCTGCCCCGGCTCACGCCCCAGCAGCGGACCGAGATCGGGCGGCTCGAAGGCCAGCATCTGGTTGCGTTGCGCCAGCAGCGCCTCGACCTCGCGCATCGGCGTGCCGGCGCGCAAGGTCACGACCAGCTCTTCCGGCGCGTAGTCGACGATGCCGGAGATGCCCGAGAGATCGAGCACCTGGGCGCACTGCATCGGCTTGCCGAGCGCGAGCTTGCTGCCCTCGCCGCGCACGTCGAGCGTCACGCCCTCGCCCAGCGCCCATTCCACCGCCTGCCGCAGCTCCTCAACGTCGCGCGGCTTGATCGTCTGGCTCATAGGCCCTCTCCGCCCGCGCGCAGCGTGGGGGGAGAGGGAGGGGCCCATTGCGAAGCAATGGGAGGGTGAGGTGGGCGTCGCCACGCGGGCCGGCCATCGTGATGGCGCACCGCATGACCCACCTCACCTAGCCTCTCCCCCCACGCGGCGCGCGGGCGGAGAGGAACATGAAACAAAGAGGCAGCCATCGTTAGCCTAGAACCGCGGAATGTCGGGGAACGGGATGTTGTTCTGCGTCACGACCAGGCGGCCGAGTTCGGCGCAGCGGCGCAGCTTGGGGAACACCTTGCCGGGATTGAGCAGGTGGTCGGGATCGAAGGCGCATTTCACGCGCATCTGCTGGTCGAGGTCGATCTCGGTGAACTGCACACCCATCAGGTCGCGCTTCTCGATGCCCACGCCATGCTCACCGGTCAGCACGCCGCCGACCCGCACGCAGAGGCGCAGGATGTCCGCGCCCAGCTCCTCGCAGCGCTTCAGATCGGCGGGATCGTTGGCGTCGAACAGGATCAGCGGATGGAGATTGCCGTCGCCGGCATGGAAGACGTTCACGACGCGCAGGCCATACTCCTTCGAGAGCCGGCGCATCTCGGCCAGCACTTCGACCAGCTTGCCGCGCGGCACCGAGCCGTCGAGGCACATATAATCGGGCGAGATCTGGCCCACGGCCGGGAACGCCGCCTTGCGGCCGGCCCAGAACAGCACCCGCTCCTGCTCGTCGTTGCTGACCCGCACCGTCGTGGCGCCGCGGCCGCGCGCGATCTCGGCCACCCGCTCGACCAGATAGTCGACCTCCACCGGCGGACCGTCGAGCTCGACGATCAGCAGCCCCTCGGCATCAAGCGGATAGCCCGCGCCGACATAGGCCTCGGCACACTTGGTCGCTTCCTTGTCCATCATCTCCATACCGCCGGGGATGATGCCGGAGGCGATGACGGCGGCGACGCAGTCGGCCGCGCCCGCCTCGGTCGGAAAGCCCAGCAGCACGGCGCGCGCCGTCGAAGGCTTGCGCAGCAGCCGCACCGTCACCTCGGTAACGACGCCCAAAAGCCCTTCCGAGCCGGTCATGAGGCCCAGCAGGTCGTAACCGCCGGCGTCGAGATGCTTGCCGCCCAGCCGCACGACCTCGCCGTTCATCAGCACCATCTCGATGCCGAGCAGGTTGTTGGTGGTGAGGCCGTATTTCAGGCAGTGCACGCCGCCGGAATTCTCCGCGACGTTGCCGCCGATCGAGCAGGCGATCTGCGAGCTGGGATCGGGCGCGTAGTAGAAGCCCTCGTGCTCCACCGCCTTGGTGACGCCGAGGTTGGTGACGCCCGGCTGCACGCGGGCGCAGCGATTGGCGTAGTCGATCTCGAGCACCCTGTTGAACTTGCCCATGGCCAGCAGGATCGCGTCGCCCACCGGCATCGAGCCGCCGGACAGCGAAGTCCCGCCGCCGCGCGGCACGACCTTCACCTTGTGGTCCTGGCAGTAGCGCAGGATGGCGGCGACCTGGGCCACGGTCTCGGGCAGCACCACGACCAGCGGCATCTGGCGGTAGGCCGACAGCGCATCGCATTCGAAGGGGCGCATGCCGTCGAGGTCGTCGATCACGCCCTCGCCCGGAACGATGGCACGCAGCGCGGCGACGATCTCCGACCGGCGGGCGAGAATGGCGGGATCGAGCGGCGGCATCTCCATGCTTCGCTCATACGCCAAATGAAAAAGCGGCGGAAGCCGAAGCCTCCGCCGCTTTGTTCGTCAAGACGCTGACGCCGTCTTCAGCCCTGGCGGGCCTTGAAGCGCGGGTTGGTCTTGTTGATCACGTAGACACGGCCCTTGCGGCGCACGATGCGGCAGTCCTTGTGACGGAGCTTCACCGACTTGAGAGAATGACGGATCTTCATGGCCCTAACTCAACAAAAAGCCCCGGCCGGGCCGGGGTGAATTCCGAAAGCGGGCGGAAAATACGGATCGGAGGGCTGATCGTCAACCCATTGATTTTCCACTTAACTTCCGCTGCTCCCATTAGAGGCTAAAACCCTGATTCGTCAACAATTACAATAGCTTGACGACCAATTCCGTGGGCGACAGCTGCCCTACTCTTCCGGCTCGGTGCTGAACTCGAGCGGGTGGCCGGCGCCTCGGGCTAGGTCATTGGCTTCGCTGGCCTTGGATTCGGCGACATCGCGGGTGTAAGTCGCGACCACGCAGGCGCCGCGTTGATGGGCCGTCATCATGACAGCGTAGGACTGGTCCTCGGTCATGCGGAAGACCGCCTTCAAGACGACGACCACGAACTCGCGCGGTGTGTAATCGTCGTTCAGCAGGATCACCTTGTAGAGCGGCGGCTGCTTGGTCTTGGTCCGCTCTACCGTCTGAGGCTTGGTGTCGATATCGCTCATCGATCTTCCTTCGGTTTCCCTGAGGAGCACCAACGAGCGACAGTGTCACCCCACCGGCATCGTCTCGGCAAGAGGCGCCAGCTTCACCACCTTTTCGTACCAGGCCGCGAGCTTCGGGTGGCCGGGACGCCACGGCTCGTTGGCATAGCGGAAGTCGAGATAGCCTAGGGCACATCCGATGGTGATCTCGCCGATCGTGGTCAGGTCGCCCAGCGAATCGGCCTGCTTCTCCAGCTCGTCGAGCGAGCGCGTGACCTTGCCCTGCTGGAGCGTGATGTAGCTCTGGCGGCCCTCGTCCTGTGGCAGCGCGATCTCGCGGCGGCGCGGCTGCGTCGCGTCGAGGATGCCGTCGCCCAGCGCTTCCTGCGTCAGCGCCTTCCAGCGGGCCGGGCCGACCGGCGGGAATAACTTGGGCGCGCTGCCGATGCTGTCGAGATACTCGCAGATCACCGGGCTGTCGTAGATCGACGTGCCGTCGTCGGTGATCAGCGTCGGCACTTTAGACAGCGGATTGACCGGCAGCAGCGCGGGATCGGTCGTGCCGATCTTCCAGCGCTCGATCTTGTCGTTGAGCCCGCGCGCGATGGCGCAAGCCATCACTTTCCGGACATACGGACTTGCAGCGGAGTAGGCGATCTTCATGGCAGTCCCCCTTGAGATTCGTCGGATCGGCGCGCACGTTATCCCGCCTTCCGGGAGCAACGCCATGAATTTCCAGACCGAGAAACTCGGGCCGCACATGGCCGCGGCGGTGAGCGGCATCGATCTCAACAAGCCGGCCGATACGGCAACGCAAGCGGCGCTGACCGGCGTCCTGCACGACAATCTCGTGATCTGCATCCGCGACCAGCACTTGGCGCCGCCGGCCTTCCTCGACGCCATGTCGAAGTTCGGAACGCCGATGCTGCGCAAGCAGCTCGCCCGCACACCGGAATGCGCCGAGGTGAACATCATCTCGAGTGAAGACCGCGACGTGCTGGGCGACGGCAAGAAGATCGTGAACGGCGCCAACTGGCACACCGACGACAGCTTCATGCGGGCCCCCTGCTCGCTCACCATGCTCTACGGCGTAGAAGTCCCGTCGCGCGGCGGCGACACGCAGTTCACCAACATGTACGCCGCCTACGAGGACCTGCCGGCCGAGATGAAGGCGCGCATCGATCCGATGAGGGTGATCCATAAGTACCATTCGAGCCGCAAGCTCAGCCGCATCTCGACACGGCCGGCCGAGGAGATGGCGGCGATGCCCGAGGCGACCCATCCGCTGGTGCGCACCCATCCGGAGACGCGGCGCAAGTCGCTCTATCTCAACCCCAACCGCATGGAACAGATCGTGGGCCTCGACCGCGCCGAGAGCGACGCGCTGCTCGACCAGCTGATCGCCCACGCGACCCAGCCGAAATACGAGTACCGCCATGCCTGGCGGCAGGGTGACATCGTGATCTGGGACAATCGGTGCACGATGCACAAGGCCAATGCCGACTATCCCGAGGGCGAACGGCGGCTGATGCACCGGGTCATCGTGGCGGGCACGGAGCCGTTTTAAGAAAAGCCCCCGTCGTCTCGACCGGAGCCTCGCGCAGCGAGGCGTAGTGGAGAGACCTTCGCTCCACGATTAGCCAGCTATTAGTGGAGAGAAGGTCTCTCCACTCCGCGCTGCGCGCTCCGGTCGAGACGACGGGTGTTACGCTTCGAGCAACACACAATGCTCGGGCGAGAAGGACAGCGTCACGTCGGCGCCTTCCGGCAGCAGATTGGTCGGCGGGCGGCGGACGATCATCGCACCCACCGGACTGTCGACGACGTACTGCACGAAATCGCCGTGGAACAGGCGCTGGCGGACCTTGCCCGGCACGTGGTTCTCGCCGGCCAGCGGCTCCAGCCCGATATAGGCGGTGCGGACGGCGACCTCGGTCTCCCTGCCGTGCGGCTTGTGCGGCGCCATCACTCTCAGCACCGTGCCGCCTTCGGTGACGAACGTGCCGTCGCCAGCAGGCTTTCCCTTGATCAGGTTGGCCGAGCCCACGAAGTCCGCGACGAAGCGGCTGCGCGGTCTGTTGTAGATCTCCTCCGGCGTGCCGATCTGCTCGATCACGCCGACATTCATGACGATCACGCGATCGGAGATGGCCAGCGCCTCTTCCTGGTCGTGTGTGACGTACACCGAGGTGATGCCCAGCCGCCGCTGCAGCTCGCGCAGCTCGACCCGCATCTCGGCGCGCAGCTTGGCGTCGAGGTTGGACAGCGGCTCGTCAAACAGGACGACGGTCGGCGAGAAGGCGATGGCGCGGGCCAGCGCGACTCGCTGCTGCTGGCCACCCGACAGTTTCGACGCCCCGCGCTCGGCGAGATGGCGCATCTGCACCAGGTCGAGCGCGCGCTCGACATTGGTCTTGATCGCGGCCTGGTCCTGCTTGCGGACCCTGAGGCCGTAGGCGACGTTGTCGAACACGCTCATATGCGGCCAGATGGCGTAGGACTGGAACACCATCGAGACGCCGCGCTGCTCGGTCTGCACGTTGGTGCGCGTTGCCGCATCGTAGACCGCGCGGCCCTCGATGCTGATGCGGCCGCCCGACGGATATTCGAGGCCGGCGATGGCGCGCAGGGTCGTGGTCTTGCCGCAGCCCGAAGGCCCCAGCAAGGTCAGATGCTCACCCCGGCCGACCGTGAAGCTCACGCCGTTCACCGCCACCTGGTCGCCGTAGCGCACGACCAGGTCCTTTACTTCGATACGCGTCTCGCTCACTGCAGCTCCTTGGTCATGCCGCGCGCCACACGGAACAGGATGACCAGCGCCACGATCACGGTGAAGGTCTGGATGAGCGCCATCGCGGCCGTCAGCTCCGTGCCGCTGGTGGCGAAGGCGCTGACGATCGACGGCGCGATCACCTTGGCGTTGGGTCCCATCAGGAAGGCCGAAGCGCCCAGCTCACGCACGCAGGCCATGAAGATCAGCAGCCACGCCGCCAGGATGCCCGGTTTGAGCAGCGGCAAGGTGACCGTGCGCATCTGGTAGCCCCACGAGGCGCCGCAGACGCGGGCACACTCCTCCAGGCTCTTGTCGATCTGCAGCACCACGCCCGCCAGGGTGCGCACGCCGAGCGGCAGCATGACGGTGAAGTAGGCCAACGCCAGCAGCCACAGAGTGCCGTAGATGCCGATCGGGATGTTGAGCCAGGCCCACAACAGCGCCAGGCCGAAGACGAGGCGCGGCACCGCCTGCGGGAACATGACGAGATATTCGATGGTGCCGCGGCCGCGCAGTTGCGAGCGGTAGATGATCCAGACCAGCAGCGCCATGATCACCACGCCGACCGTGGCGACGCCCAGGCCCAGCATGATGCTGTTGAAGAGCGCCGTGCGCACCGGGCCGAGCGACAGCGCCGTCTCGTAGTTGGCGAGCGTCCATTGCGCCTGGTCCAGGAGCACCGTGGCGAAGCGCTGCAGCGAGGTCATGAGGAGCGCCGCGATCGGAAACACCACCGCCAGCGCCACGTAGAGCGCGCAGACGCTGAACAGCACCCAGGCGAGCCGGCCCATGTCCATCGGCCGGGGCCGGAAGGCCTTGCCGCTGATGGTGGTGAAGGTCCCACGGCGGATCATGCGCCTGTAGAAGGACAGCATGAGGAACATGACGAGGAACAGCGACAGGCCCATCGCTGAGGCGCGGCCGTAATCGGGCGGATAGGAGAGCGTCGAATCCCAGATCGCCGTGGTGATGACGTAGATGCGCCCGGGAATGCCGAGCACGAGGGCGGCGGCAAACGAGCCCAGCATCTCGGCGAAGACGAACAGCATGGCGCCCAGCACGCCCGGCATCACCAGCGGCAGGGTCACGGTGAACATGGTGCGGAACTTGGAGGCGCCCATGACCCGAGCCGATTCCTCGAGCGCCGGGTCCATCGACTTCATCGACGCCGAGATCATCACGAAGGCGACGGTGCCCTCGAACAGCGCCATCACCCAGGCGATGCCGAAATGGGTGTAGATGTCGGCGATGTCGCCGGTGCCGCCCACCGCCTTCCACAGCTGGTTGATGAAGCCGCTCTTGGGCCCCGCGATCACCGCCCAGGCGAGCGCGCCCACCAGCGGGGTCATGTAATAGGGCAGCTCCATCAGCCGCTCGAGCTTCTCGCGGCCCGGCACGTTGGTGCGCGTCAGGATCCAGGCCAGGGTGAAGCCGATGAAGATCGCCATCACGGTGGCCATCACGGCGATGATCAGCGTGTTCCAGACGGTCTTGAGGTCCTCCTGGAAGATCGCGACATAGTTGGCGATGCCGAACTCGACGGGCGGAAACGCCATCGGATCGCCGACGTTCAGCGACTCCTCGACCAGGAAGACCATGGGGAGCAGGACCAGGAAGCCCACGATCACGAGGACCGCGAGCGTCGTCAGAGCCTGCCCGTTCAGGCGGGGGCGCAGTACGCCGCCCACGCCAAACGCCTTGGGACCATCAGCCAAAGCCTAGCGCCCGGTGCCGACGATGCGGTTCCATTCCTTGGCGAAGGCCGGACGATCCTTCTCGAAAGCGTTCCAGTCGGCCGGCGACAGCAGCTTCATCTTGCTGAGCGGCACGGTGTCGGCGCCGCCCGGCGGCGGCACGTCCGAACGCGGCGAATGGAGCAGCAGCGCCTCGGCCAGTGCGACCTGGCCGACGGGTGAAAGGAACCAGTCCATGAACAGCTCGGCGGCGTTGGGATGCGGCGCCTGGTCGACGATGCCGTAGGTCTCGGGCACCGCCGGCACGCCGGTCTCCGGAAACACGAAAGCGAGCGGCGCGCCCTTGGCCTTGAACTCGATATAGCCCGAGTATTGCGCGCCCATGATCACCTTGTCCTGGCCGTCGACCAGGCGACCGTACTGCTGGACGTAGGAGTCGAAGGCGCGCGGCTTCTGCTCGCCGAACTTCTTGAAATACTCCTGTCCGAGGATCGGCAGCAGCATGTACCAGACGCCGTGCTGCAGGCCCGAGCTCGACACCTTGACGTTGATGCTGTCCTTGAATTTCGGATCGAGCAGGTCTTCCCACTTCTTGGGCGCGTCAGCGGCCGACACCTGATTGGGATTATAGGCAATGCCGGCCATGATGACCGAGCCCCAGGTCCAGAAGCCTTCCGGCTCACTCTTGGCCTCCTTGGGGAAGAACTGCATCTCCGGCGAGACGTACTGGCGGAAGCCGCCCTTGCGCTGGAAGTCCAGGATCATGCCCATGTCGGAAATCTGGATGACGTCGACCAGATAGGACTTGGCCTGGCGCTCGGACAGGACCTTGGCGTAGAGCGCGCCGGCCTGCAGGCGGACATAGCTCGTCTTGATCTTGGGGAACATCTTGTTGAAGGCGGCCAGCAGCTTCACCTGCCCCGCTTCCGGATCGGTCGAGTAGAGCGTGAAGGCGCCCTCGGCCTCGGCCTTCGCCACATCGGCACAGGTCTTGAAGCCTTCCATCTGCTTCGGGCTGGCGCAGAGCTTCGCTCCGCCGGTGGACTGGGCGTTGGCCGGGGAAGCAGCGGCCAAAGCGATAGCGCACAGAGCCGCGGATGCGGCAGCGAACAGCTTCAATGTTTCCTCCGATTGCTCTTATTTGCAACGAGCGTAACGACCGCTGCCCGGAGGTTCAATCGCTGTGTTAATCGTCGCCTTGATACGCTGACTGCGCCGTCACGTATCCCGCCGCGATGTCCGCGGCCAGCGCAGCCGCCGGGCGAAGTTTCGGATCGCCGTGCCCGCCGCCTCCGGGTGTGCCCAGCGAAACCGTGTCACCCTTGTTCAAAACATACTGCTTCTTGGGATCGGTCTTCTCGCCGTTGATGCGCAATTCGCCGGGCGCACCATCCTTGCCGCCTTCGATTCCAAATGCCGGAAAGAGCGTGCGTTCGGCAAGGAACGACACCGCGATCGGCGTTTCGCTGCGGCTCTCGATCAGGATCTCCTGCCCCAGCCCGCCGCGATGACGACCGGCGCCACCCGAATCGGGCCGCAGCTTCTTGTGATGGAAGCGCAACGGCGCGATGTGCTCGCTGATCTCGATCGAGGTCGAGCTGACGTTGGATGGCCACGAAAGGCAGGTGACGCCGTCCCGCTGCGTGTTGCCGCCCATGCCGCCATTGTAGAAGAACATGTTGGCGTAGGGCTTGCCTTCGCGCACGCCCGACTGGTTCATGCCCCACATCGGCGAGCCGCAGGCCGCCATCACCCTCTCCGGCACGATCTGGCCGAGACAACCGAACACCAGCATCGGGATGTAATGGCCGATCAGCATGCGCGAGCCGCCCGGCGCGGGGAACTGCGGGTTGACGATGCAGCCCGGCGGCGCGGTCAGCGTGATCGGCCGCCACGCGCCTTCATTGTTGGGCAGGTTGGAGTTGGTGCAGACCTTCACCCCATACATGCACATCGCGTTCGTGTAGCACATGGCGCAGTTGATCGCCCGGTCGACCTGCGCGTCGGTACCGGCGAAGTCGATCAGGATCTCGTCGCCCTTGATGGTGAGCGCCATCTTGATGGTGATGGGCTTGTCCATGATGCCGTCGGTCTTGAGTTCGCTGTGATAGGTGCCGTCCGGCAGTTCGAGGATCGCGGCGCGCATCGCCGCCTCGCAGCGTCCCTGGATCTCACGCGCCAGGTCGGTGAGATCGGGCAGGCCGTAATTCTCCATCAGGACCAGCAGACGATCTTCCATGAGATCGAGCGCCACGATCTGCGCATACAAATCGCCCATGGTCTGGTCGGGCGTGCGCACGTTCTTGCGGATCAGCGCGACCAGCGTTTCGTCGGTCTTGCCGGCGGCGATCATCTTCATCGGCGGGATCTGCAGCCCCTCCTCGAAGACCTCGCGTGGCTCGGGGCTGCGAATCTTACCGCCGATATCGGGCACGTGCGCCGTCGTGGCGCTGAAGGCGATCAGCTTGCCGTTGCGGAAGATCGGCTTGGCGAGCGTGACGTCGGGCAGATGGCCGGTGCCCAACCAGATGTCGTTGGTGATCAGCACGTCGCCCGGTGAGAGCTGGTCTTCCGGGAAGTGCCGCAGGAAGTGCTTCACCGTCTCCGGCAAGGTGCCGATGAAGCTCGGGATGCTCTCGCTGGCCTGCACCAGCGACTGGCCGGCTGCATCGGTCACGACACAGGAGAAGTCGTAGCTCTCGCGCACCAGGGTCGAGAAGGAGGTGCGCACCATGGCCGCCGCCGCCTCGTCGACCAGCGAGATCAGCCGGCGCCACAGGAGTTCCAGTTCGATGGCATCGAAGGTGCGTGACATCAGTTCGCCTCCGCCAGGATGGAGCCGTCGGCCAAGAGCCGAGCTTTGGAGTTCGGCCCGACGATGAAGGTGCTTTCGTTCTCCTCGAAGACGGCCGGGCCGTCGATGCTGACACCGGGTTCGAGCGCGTAGCGATCCCAGACCTGCGTCGGCAGCGTCTTGCCTTCGTCGGGGAAGAAGACCGGCCGCGTTCCTTTCAGTGCGGCGGCCGAAGCGTGACGCGGCAGTTCGAGCTTGCCACCAGTGCCGGGCATCGGCGCGCTGACGGAGAGGCGCAGCGCCACGAACTGGATAGCCGCACCGGGTGGCGTGCGCGCAAACAGCGCCTTGTAGGCGGCCTCGAAGGCGGTCTTCACGGCCGCCTCGGTCAACTCCGGCGGCAGCACGACGGTGATCTCGCTGCCCTGCCCGATGTAGCGCATGTCGGCGAGAAGACGGACCGTGCGGCCCTCGATGTCGGCGCCGGTCAGGCGCAGCACGTCGAGCGACTCCTTCTCGAGCCCGGCGAAGATGCGACCCGCGGCAGCGAGATCGGCGCCGGCCAACGGCGTCGTGAAGCTCGCGACACGATCGACGCGCGCGGGCGCCATCAGCATGCCGATGGTGCTCCCCGCGCCTGCGCCCGGCGGACAGACGACGCGGCTGACGCCGAGCTTGCGTGCGACATGCCAGGCATGGACGGGCCCGGCCCCGCCGGTCGCCAGCAGCGCGTATTCCGACGGGACTCGCCCGCGCTCTGCGATGGCGACCCGCGCCGCACCGGCCATGTTCTCGTTTACGACATCATGCACACCGAAGGCCGCGCGACCGGACTCGACGCCCAGCGCGCCGGCCAGCTTGCCGAAGGCCGCGTTCGTCGCAACCGCGTCGATCTTCATCGCGCCGCCCAGGAAGAAGTCGGCGTTGAGATAGCCCAGGGTCAGGTCGGCATCGGTGACCGTCGCCTCGGTGCCGCCGCGGCCATAGCAGGCAGGCCCCGGCTGGGCGCCGCTGCTCTCCGGTCCGACATTCAACGTGCCGAGATCGCTCTTGTGCGCGATCGAGCCGCCGCCGGCACCGATCTCGATCAGTTCGACCGTGGCGATCTGGATGGGCAGGCCGGAGCCGCGCAGGAAGCGCTTTTCACGAGCCGCCTCGAAGCCCCACGCGACCAGCGGCTCGCCGTCATCGACCAGCGCGAGCTTGGCGGTCGTGCCGCCCATGTCGAAGGCCAGCACGCGCTCCAGGCCTGCGTTGCGGCCGAACCAGGCACCGGCCAGCGCGCCGGCGGCCGGCCCGCTTTCCAGCAGCTGGACCGGCGCGCGCTTGGCCTCACTCACATGGGTGAGGCCGCCGTTGGAGAGCATGAGGAACAGCCCGCCGGGAATGCCCTCGGCACGCAGCGCCTGCTCCAGCCGTTCGAGATAGATCTCGGCCAGCGGTCGCACATAGGCGTTGGCCACCGTCGTGCTGGCGCGCAGATACTCGCGGATCTCCGGCGCGATGTCGGACGACAGCGAGATCGACAGGTTCTGGAACCGCTCGGCCACCGCGGCACCGATTTTCCGCTCGTGCGCGGCATTGGCATAGGAATGCAGGAAGCAGATGGCGAGGCTTTCGACACCCTGCTCCACGAGGTCGGCCACCTCGGCGAGCGCCGCGTCGACATCGAGCGCAATCTCGACGCTGCCGTCCGGTCCCAGCCGCTCCTTCGCCTCGCGCCGCCAAGCGCGCTGCACCAGCGGCTTCGGCATCTCGATGAAGAGATCGTAGAGCTCGTACTTGCGCTCACGCGCGATCTCCAGCACGTCGCCGAAGCCCGCCGTGGTGAGCAGGCCCGTCTTCGCGCCCTTGCGCTCGATCAGCGCGTTGGTGAACAGCGTCGTGGCGTGCACGACCCGGCCGATCTCCTGCGGTTTGGCGCCCGCCTTCTCCAGCACCCTCCGCGTGCCTTCGAGGGCGCCTCGGGCCGGATCGTCCGGTGTCGTACTTTCCTTCCAGATGACGGCGCGCCCGGTGCGCGGATCGTGGATGACGAGGTCGGTGAAGGTCCCTCCGATGTCGATTCCGAGGGAAAGCGGCGCACTCATTACACGTCCTTTACTATTCAGCCTTCACATTGCCCTGCTTGGCGACCTTCGCCCAGCGCTCGCGGTCCTTGACGATATAGGCGGCGAAAGCATCGGGGCCCTGGTTGATCGGCTCCAGCCCCTGCTTCGCCAGCGTTTCGGCATTCTTGGGGTCGGACACCGCCTCCATGAAGAGCTTGGCGAGCGCGCCCTTGATGTCGGCCGGCAATCCGGCCGGCCCCATCAACCCGAACCAGTTGTTGATGTCGAGCGCCGGAATGTCCTTGGTAAGCAACGGCAGTTCCGGCGCCAGGGGCGTGGGCTTGGTGGACGCGAGCGCCAGCACGCGGACCTTGCCGCCGCGCGCCTGGCCGATCAGCTCCGACACGTTGCCGAAGAACATGTCGACATTGCCCGCCGCCACGTCGGCGATGGCGGGCGCGCCGCCGCGATAGGGAATGTGGTTCAGCTTCAAGCCGCCGGCTTCCGCAGCAAGGAACTCCGCGCCCAGCTGGTTCGTCGAGCCGAGGCCGGTCGAGGCGTAGCTGACCTTGCCCGGATTCTCCTTTGCATAGGCAACGAACTCCGGAATGGTCTTGAAAGGCGCATCCATGCGCACGATCAACGCCATCGGCACGCCGACCAGGTTGCAGATCGGCGTCAGCTCCTTGTCGAGGTCGAGCGGTATCTGCGAACCCGGCACCACGGGGCCGACGGCGAGCTGGCCCATGATGCCGATGCCCACCGTGTAGCCATCGGCCGGCGCCTGGGCCACGGCCTTGAGGGCAATGAAACCGCCGGCGCCGGTCTTGTTGTCGACGACCACGGTGTAGCCGTGCTGGCGCTGGATCGTTTCGGCCGCGATGCGGGCGGCGATGTCGGCGGTGCCGCCGGGCGCGTAGCCGACCAGGATCTTGATCGGCTGTTTCGGCACCCATTGCTGGGCGCGTGCCGACGTGGCGGCGAGGACGAGCGGAGCGGCAAGCAGGCTTCGACGGAACATCACGACCCCCAATTCCCAATGACGAGCCTTAGGCAAGCGGCGTGCCGGGTCAAGGCGCCGCGCTTGAGATGAAACGGCCTTCGGGTAGTCTCCGCGCGCATGCCTCTCGCCCAACCCGCCGCCGATGTCTGGACGATGATCGCCGACATCGCCGGACAGACGCCCGACGCACCGGCCTTCCTGCACGGTGACCAGACCCTTTCCTTCTTCGAGCTGACGGAGCGTGCCCGGCGCGCAGCGCAGGGCCTCGCGGACCTCGGCGTCGGCCCGGGCGACCGCGTGGCGCTGTGGCTGCCCAACGTGCCGGCCTATCCGATCCTCTATCTCGCCTGCATCCGCCTCGGCGCCATCGCGGTCGCCGTGAACACGCGCTATCGCGCCGTCGAGGTCGCCGACATCGTGGGCCGCTCCGGCGCCAGGGTGCTGGCCTGCGCGCCGGGATTCCGGCGCATCGACTTCCTGTCGATCCTGGCCGACATCGAACCCGACGCGCTCGACAAGCTCTCGGCCATCGTCACCGTCGGCGACGAACCGACCGCCATTCCGTCCGCCATCGAACGGCTGCGGCGGGTGCCCTACGAACGGCTGCTGTCGCGGCCGCGGCTCGGCCTGAACAACGCGAAAGCCAGCGCGCCCTGCAACATCTTCACGACCTCCGGCACGACCAGCGCGCCCAAGTTCGTACTGCACCGCCAGGGCGCGATTGCCGGCCACGCGCAGCAGGTGGCGCGTGCCTTCGGCTTCACCGCGCCGGACACGCTGTCGCTGTCGATCCTGCCCTTGTGTGGCGTCTACGGCTTCGACCAGACGATGGCGACGCTCGCCGCCGGCAAGCCCTGCGTGCTGGTCGAGTCCTACGAGATCGACGAGATCGCGCGGCTGATTGCGCATCATCGTCCGACCACGTTGTTCGGCAGCGACGACATGTACGCCCGCCTGCTCGACGCCGTGCCCGGCGACCATCCCTTCCCGTCGGTGAAGTGGGCGGGCTACGCCGCCTTCAATGCCTCGCTCGACGACATCGCCGAGACGGCGGAGCGGCGCAGCCTGCATCTCTGCGGGCTCTATGGAATGAGCGAGGTCCAGGCGCTCTATTCCCTGCAGCCGATCGATTCGGACGTCGCGTTTCGCAAGAAGGGTGGTGGCGTCCCGACCTCGCCGCTCGGTCATGTCCGGGTGCGCGATCCGGAGACCGGCGAACTGCTGGGTCCCGGCCAGCCGGGCGCGCTCGAATGCGCGGGCCCCTCGCTGATGGTCGGTTACTACGGCAATGAAAAGGCCACCGCCGAGACGGTGACCGCGGATGGCTATGTCCGCACCGGCGACCTCGCGGAACTCGACGGACGGGGCGGCTTCACCTTCCTCAGTCGCATGGGCGACGTGCTGCGGCTTTCGGGCTTCCTGGTGAATCCGCTAGAGATCGAAACCCATCTGCAGAAACTGCCAGGCATTGCCGGCTGCCAGGCCATCGCCGTGCCGCGCACCGACGGTGTCCGCGCCGTCGCGCTCGTCATCCTCGCCCCGGGCGCGACGCTCGACGAGGCCGCCGCGATCGCGCACTGCAAGCACGGCCTCGCCAACTACAAGGTGCCGATGCGCGTCTTCGCGATCGACGACTTCCCCAAGACGCCGTCGCCCAACGGCTTCAAGATCCAGCGCGCCCGCCTGCGCGACATGGCGCTGGAACGGCTCTAGCGGCCCTTGAACTTCGCCGGCTTGCGCTTCTCGGTGAAGGCGCGCGCGGCTTCCTGGAAGTCCTCGGAGAGATAGAGCCGCTCGGGCGCGGTCTGGTGCATGATCTCTCGCGTCATGCGGTCCATGTACCAGCGTCGCGTCCTGACCGTGGAACGCACGCTGAGCGGCGGGTTCTTCGCGACGTCGCGCGCGAGCTCGCGCGCCACCTCGAGATGTTTGTCCTTCGGTGCAACGCGATTGATCAGGTTGGCCGCAAAGGCTTCCTCGGCCGTGAAGAAGCGGCCCGCCAGAGCCGCTTCCATCGCGAAGGCGCCGCCGCCGCGGAACTGCATGATGCCCCAGTAACGGCCGGCGCCCAGGCCGCGCGACGTCTCGGTGATCTGGAAGCGCGTCCCCTCCTCGGCGACGATCAGGTCGCATTCCAGCACGATGCCGACCGAGAGGCCCAGCACATAGCCGTGCGGCGCGGCGATGACGGGTTTCCAGTTCACCGACTTGGTCAGCAGGTCGGCCGAGTGCGTGCCACGGCCCTGCGGTCCGCCGAGCCGCAGGAACTCTTCGCGGCTGCGCAGCTGGCGCTGCTTCACGTCGGCGCCGCTGGAAAAAGCGCGGCCGCGTCCGGTGATGATCGCGATCTGCGCCTCGTCCTCCATGTCGAACCGGTGCAGCGCGTCGGAAAGCGCGCCGACCAGCTCGTCGTTGAAGGCGTTCAGCTTGTCGGGGCGATTGAGCGTCAGGGTGACGATCTCGCCGTCCCGCTCGTACTCGACGAGCGTGCTTGCCAGGCTTTGGGTCATCGTTCCTCCTCATGGAAGCATTTGCCCCGGCGGGCGGAAATGCAATGCTCCGGGCCTCCAAGGGAGAGAAACGATGTCCAAGCGCAAAAGCGTCAATTACCCGGGCTACAGCCACCAGAACCCGATTCCCAATGCCAGCCGCATCGGCAACATCGTGATGTCGAGCATCATGAACGGCACAGAGCCCGGCACACGGAACATCCCGCCCGACCTCGCGGCGCAGGTCACCAACATCTTCAAGCACATCAAGCTCTGCGTCGAAGCCGCCGGCGGCACGCCCGACGACATCATCAAGATCAATTTCTGGATGAAGCAGCCATCGACGGGCCGCGCAGCGCTGAACGATGAATGGGTGAAGATGTTTCCCGACGAAGCCTCGCGCCCGGCGCGTCACACGCTTCAGCTCTCGGGCGACAGCCCGCACCAGGTGACGTGCGACTTCACCGCCGTGATCGGCGGCTGACGGCTACGACTACCGGCCAGGCAGCTTGAGATTGGTGACCGCCGATCCCACGAAAATTTGCGGCATCGACGGCGTGGGGACTCCCAGCCTCGTTTCGAGGTTCTGCACGCAGGTGCGGGTGGCCTCAGCAAGCTGGCCCCAGGTCGCGGCGGCGTCGAACTGCTGGAGCAGGCACTGATCGTAATAGGCGAACGTGCTACCGGTGCCGCAGCCGAAGCTCGCGCGATCGGCTGCTGCCGCCGTCAGCACCACACGGTTAGGCTGACGCATGCCCGGCGTGAGGAAGATGCCGCTGTGGCAGGCCGAGACGATAAGCACCGTCGGCAGGCTGCCACATCCCACGTCCAGCGCGTTGTCGAGATTGCCCGGCCGGATGACACCGTTGGCCTGACGCAGCACGACGCCGGTCTCGTTGCCGTGGCTGGTGATGAAGGCGAGGCAAGCCCCGGCTCCGCCGGCATTGCGCAACGCGCTCGAAACGTTCGCCGCGGTGGCGACCAGCGCCCACGGATTGCGTTGCGGATCTGACGTGAGCAGGCGGATGTCCAGCACGCCGCGCGCCGCGAGCTTGTCGCGCAGCGCATCGATGCCGTTGTCGAAGGACGGGCTGTTGTTGTCGCCGGCGATCAGCACGGCATGCCAGCGCGCCGCCGGCACGTCGCTGGGTACGGCGCCCGTCACGGGGGTACGGGCGGCGGGCAGTGCTGCGTCGGAATCCGGCGTGCAGGCGACGAGCGATGCCAGCAACGCGACCAGGGCGACGACGCGAATCAACATGCCTTACGCTCCAGTTACCTGAACTCAAGCCTGCGGCGTGGCTCCGACGACACGCAACGCCATGTCGGTATAGAGCTTCGCCATCTGCTCTTCGGTGAGATCACCGCCCGGACCGTACCACATCGAGACATGGGTGCACTGGTCCAGCAGCGACATGGCGATCGCCTTGAGATCGTGCTTTCCGTCGATGCGCGGCGGATCGAACACGCCCTGCTCGATTCCGTGCCTGAGGATGGTCACGACGATGTCGCGGATGGCGCGTCGGCTGCGGCGGATGTCGGCGACGCGCGCGCTGTCCAGCCAGCCGATCTCGCGGTTGGCGACCAGCGCCTCGATGCGCAGCCGGCAATGACGCATGACATAGACGCGCACGAAGGCCGCGAGCTCGGCGCGCGGATCGCCGCCCGCCCCCGCCACGGCCTGCTGGCACAGCCGCTCCAGCTCGCCCTGGGTCGAAGCGATGATGTCGTGCAGCAGCTCGTCTTTCGACTTGAAGTGATTGTAGAGCGCGCCCTGCGTCAGGCCGCAGGCCTTCATGATGTCGCGCACCGTGACGACCGGGTAGCCGCGCTCGGCGAACTGGGCGAAGGCGGCGGCGCGGATCGCCTCGACCGGCGGGCGTGCCTCGCGTTCCGCGACGGCCACCGGCGGCTCGTCGTCCACCTGCATCGTCTTGCGCTTGCTCATAGCGAGGCTCCGGACATCTTGGCGACGATTTCCCAGGCGAGATCGGCCGCGGGCTTCACCAGCTTGCCGGAATCGGCAGCACGCATGTTGGAGGCCGTGCCGTCGAGCGACCTTGCATAGACGCCCTGGCGAATGCAGGATACCCGGAAGAGGTTGTAAGCCATATAGAATTCCCAGAGCGCGGGCGCCGGGACAGCGCGCTTCGACAGGGCGCTGTAGTAGCCCACCATCTCGGCTTCCGTCGGAAGACCCAGAGCATCGAGATCGTGTCCCAGCAGGCCGCCCCAGTCCTTCGGCGTGCGCCAGAGCATGCAGAGATACGCGAGCTCGGCCAGCGGATCGCCCAGGGTCGAGATCTCCCAGTCGATGATGCCCAGCACACGCGGCTCGGCCGGATGGAAGATCATGTTGTCGAGGCGGTAGTCGCCGTGGACCAGCACGGTCTCGTCGTTCGTCGGCAGGTTGGCCGGCAGCCAGTCGAACAGCCGGTCCATCGACTCGATCTTCTCGGTCTCCGAGGCCTTGTACTGTTTTCCCCAGCGCGAGATCTGGCGGGCGACGTAGCTGCCCGGGCGGCCGAAATCGGCGAGGCCCAGGGCGACGTAGTCGACCCTGTGCAGCCGGGCCAGCGCCTCGAACTTGGCGCGATAGATGGCCAGCCGGGCCTCTTTCGGCACGTCGGGGAGCAGCGGATCCCACAGCACCCGGCCGTCGCAATATTCCATTATATAGAAAGGAGTGCCCACGACGCTTTCGTCGTCACTGAGGGCGTAGGCCCGCGGGGTCGGCACGTCGGTGCGGTTCAGCGCCGAGATCACCCGGAACTCCCGGTCCACCGCATGGGCCGACGGCAGCAGCTTGCCCGGCGGCTTGCGCCGCAACACGTACTGGCGGCCTGCGCCATCGGTCAGCCGATAGGTCGGGTTGGACTGGCCTCCCTTGAACTGCTCCACGCGGACGGGAGGCGTGAAGCCCTCCACGTTGGCGGACATGAAACGGCCGAGCGACTGCTCGTCGAACCGATGCTTCTCCTGCACCGCCATCGTGCCGATATAGTCTTCACCCCGCCGTGACACCCGAAAGCCTCCTGAACGACCGTTCACATTGGCCGGGAGTTTGCTCGCGCGGTGGGGCGCATGCAATATCGACCAACGGGGACATTGACGCGTGGAAGCGTTGCTTTCGGCTTATCCGCTGGCCGCCTGGGCGGCCCTGCTGGCGACGGGAGTCCTGATCGGCCTGCTGGCCGGCCTGCTGGGCGTCGGCGGCGGCATCGTCGCCGTCCCGGTCCTGCTGGAAATCTTCGAATTCATTGGGATTGCCGATTCACTATCTGTGTCACTGGCGGTCGGCACAGCCCAGGCCAGCATCCTGATTGCCTCGACGACGGCCGCCGCCGCCCACTGGCGCGCCGGCACCATCGACCGCGAACTGGTCCGCTCGTGGCTGCCCGCCCTGATGGTTGGCGCCATCGTCGGGCTGGCCCTGGCGCCTCTCGCGCCGTCACGGGTGCTCACCATCCTCTTCGCCGTGGTGGCGGCCGCCCTCGCCCTTAAGATGGCGGTCGGCGATCGCCTCATTATTGGGCAGCATCAGCCGCGAGGGCCGCTCTCCCATATGCCACCGGCTCTTGTGGGCGGATTGGCGGCAGCCGTGGGCGTCGGTGGCGGAACTTTGAGCACACCCGTGCTGACGCTTTTTTCATTTTCCATCAAACGCGCGATCGGCGCGGGCGCTCTGTTCAATCTGGTGATCGCGGTGCCGGCGACCGTAGCCTTCCTGGCGATGGATCGTGACGTTCCGGGCCGTCCCGCCGATGCGCTGGGCGATGTCGCCCTGTTTTGCGTTGCGACCCTGTCGCTTCCCGCGCTCTTTGTCGCGCCGTTCGCGGCGCGCTGGTCGACAAGGGCACCCGTCGCTTTGCTGCGGCGATTGTTTGCCCTTTGCCTCGCCATAATCGCAGCCCGTCTGATTCTGCGGTGATGCAGTTATCACTTGTAATGCACTTGGCACTTGGGCAAAGCGGCCGAATTGTGTTTAGCTGTGAGCGGTCCGGGGGTTCGGACCCAAACAGCACACTGAAGACGACGCGTTTCTGGGGAGGCATCGTTGAATCGATTCCTAAGCAAGGACTTCCTGTCCGGGCTGATGTTCATTGGCTTCGGAATACTAGCTCTCTATGTCGGGCAGAAACTCGCACTCGGCACGCCGGTCCGAATGGGACCGGGCTACGTGCCGCGTATGCTCTCTCTCATCCTGCTGGCGCTGGGCGCGTTGGTTTGCATCATCGCAGTGGTGAGCGGCAGCGAGCCGGTCGAAAAGCCAAAGTGGAAGCCGATCACGCTGGTCACCCTCGGGATCGTCTGCTTCGCGCTCCTGTTCGAGCGAGCAGGTCTCATCCCGGCTCTGATCGTGCTGGTCACGATCGCGTCGCTGGCTGGCGAGGAGTTCAAACTCACTGAAGTGGTGGGTCTCATCGTAGCGCTCTCCGTCCTGTGCACACTCGTCTTCAAAGTCGGGCTGGGCATGAACATCTACATCGTGCGCGGAGTCTGGTGAGATGGAACTGCTCGACAATCTCGCGCTGGGCTTCAGCGTCGCCTTCACCTTCCAGAATCTGACCTATGCGCTGCTGGGCTGTCTGCTCGGCACGCTGATCGGTGTTCTCCCCGGCATCGGCCCCGTGGCGACCATCGCCATGCTGCTGCCGATCACCTTCCACCTGCCGCCGACGGCCTCGCTGATCATGCTGGCCGGCATCTACTACGGTGCGGCGTACGGCGGTTCGACGACCTCGATCCTGGTGAACCTGCCCGGCGAATCTTCTTCGGTGGTGACCTGTCTGGACGGCTACCAGATGGCCCGCAATGGTCGTGCCGGTGCCGCCCTGTCGATCTCGGCGGTCGGCTCGTTCTTCGCGGGCACCGTCGGCACGATCATCATCGTGATGTTCGCGGAGCCGTTGACACGCATGGCGCAGAAGTTCGGTCCGGCCGACTACTGCTCGCTGATGGCGCTCGGCCTGGTCGCCGCCGTCATCCTGGCCAGCGGCTCGGTGACCAAGGCGATCGCGATGGTGTTCCTCGGCCTGCTGTTCGGCCTGGTCGGTACCGACGTGAACACCGGCGCCCAGCGCTTCACCTTCGACATTCCGGAGCTGAGCGACGGCATCGACTTCGCGCCGATCGCCATGGGCCTGTTCGGCATCGCCGAGATCGTGGTCAATCTGGAGAAACATCTCACCCGAAGCGGGGGCACTATCAAGGTCACCTCGCTCTGGCCGACGGGAGACGAGATCAGGCGTGCGATTCCCGCCGCCTTGCGCGGCACCTTCCTGGGTGCCGCCCTCGGCGTGCTGCCGGGCGGCGGACCGACGCTGGGTGCCTTCTCGTCCTATACGCTCGAGAAGAAGATCTCGAAGAATCCGAGCAAGTTCGGCAAGGGTGCGGTCGAGGGCGTCGCGGCGCCTGAGGCAGCCAACAATGCGGCTGCCCAGACCTCGTTCATTCCGATGCTGACGCTCGGCATCCCGTCCAACGCCGTCATGGCGCTGATGGTCGGCGCCATGATCATCCAGGGCATCCAGCCGGGGCCCGAGGTCATGACCAAGAAGCCGGACCTCTTCTGGGGCATGATCGCCTCGATGTGGATCGGCAACGCCATGCTGGTGATCATCAATCTTCCGATGATCGGCATCTGGGTGAAACTGCTGACCGTGCCGTACCGCTTCCTGGCGCCAGCCATCCTGCTCTTCTGCTGCATCGGTGCGTACAGCCTGCAGAACAGTACGTTCCATGTCATGCAGGTCGCCCTCTTCGGCGTTCTGGGCTACATTTTCGTCCGCCTCGGCTGCGAAGGCGCTCCGTTCCTGCTCGGCCTCGTTCTGGGTCCGCAGATGGAGGAATACTTCCGGCGTGCCATGCTTCTCTCGCGCGGCGACGCCATGGTCTTCCTCCAGCGTCCGATCAGCCTCGGTCTGCTCATCACGACGGCGCTGTTGCTCCTCTTGATGGCCATACCGAGCTTCAAGAAGGCGAGAAAAGAAGCATTCGTGGAAGAGGAGGGCTAAGGCCCCTCCTCCCAAAATCCGGAGGAAGACCATGTCGGACCTGCCCAAGCGAGTGACAATCGACGAGGAGGGTCCTCGCGAGGGCTTCCAGTCCGAGAAGAAGATGATCCCGGTGGCCGACAAGGTCCGTCTCATCGAGGCGCTTGCGGACACCGGGTTGAAGCGCATCGCCTGCGTTTCCTACGTCAACCCGAAGCGCGTGCCGACCATGGCCGACGCCGATGAAGTGGCCTCCAAGATCGATCGCAAGCCCGGCGTGCAGTACAGCGCGCTGTGGCTGAACCAGCAGGGCCTCGAGCGCGCGCTCCGAGGCCCTTTGCATGTCGACGGCGGCGTTCGCGTCACCGCCTCCGACACCTTCTCCCGCAAGAACATCGGCAAGTCGGTGCCGGACGCCATGGTCGAGCAGCGCATGTCGCTCAAGACCTTCAAGGACCGCGGCATGCCGGTCGAATGGGGCGTCATCCTGGGCGCTTTCGGCTGCAACTATGAAGGCGAGCTGTCGACCGACCTGATCCTGCAGCGCGTTCAGCTTGCGCTCGACGAGGCCGAGCTGGCCGGCTTCAAGCTGAAGGGGATCAAGCTCACCGATGCGATGGGCTGGGCCACTCCCGCCTCCGTCGAGCGGCTGATCGGCGCGGTGCGCTCGAAATGGCCCGATCTCGAGATCGCACTTCACCTCCATGACACGCGCGGCACCGGCGCTGCGGCGGCCTATGCCGGCCTGCGCATGGGCGTCACCAAGTTCGACGCCTCGGTCGCCGGCCTGGGCGGCTGTCCCTTCGCGGCAACCGACGGCGCGGCCGGCAACATCTGCACCGAGGACTTCGCCTTCATGTGCGAGGAGATGGGCGTGGAGACCGGTCTCGACATCGATCGCCTGATCGAGGTCGCCAAGCTGGCCGAGGAGATCGTCGGCCGCCCCCTGCCCGGCCACGTGATGCGCGGCGGCACCCTGAAGGCGGCGCGCCGCAAGGTGGCGGCATGAACGCCGAGACCCTGGCCGGCCTCGCCCCGGATTCCACCTATGTCGACGTCAAGGACGTGCCGTGGCAGCCGACGCGCTTCCCCGGGGTCGAGTGGAAGATCCTGATGGAGCAGAAGGAAACCGGCCTCTCGACCTGCCTGATGCGCTGGGCGCCGGGCGCCCGCCTTCCGGCGCATGAGCATGTCGCGATCGAGCAGACCTATGTGATCGAGGGATCGTTCGCCGACCATGCCGGCGTCTGCACCGCCGGCAACTATGTCTGGCGGCGCGCCGGCAGCCGCCACGACGCCTGGACCGACGAGGGCTGCCTCATGCTGGCGGTCTTCCTGAAGCCCAACACCTTCTTCGATTAGAACCGGCCCGCGACCTCTGCTAATGCTCGCTCGCAGCCGGTCCATCCGAGGCCGGCGCCAGGGAGGCAGGGTCAATGTCAGGCGTTCTGGAAGGTATTCGCGTACTCGATTTCGGCCGCTACATCGCCGGTCCGTTCTGCGGCACGATGCTGGCCGATCTCGGCGCCGAGGTGATCCGCGTCGAGAAGCTCGAGGGCAGCGAGGACCGCTGGGTGACCCCGGTCGTCGACGGCGGCGAAGGCGCCATGTTCCTCCAGATGGGCCGCAACAAGCTCGGCCTCACGCTGAACCCGATGAAGCCCGAAGGCCGGGAGATCGTGAAGAAGCTGGTGGCGAACTCCGACGTGGTGATCGCCAACCTGCCCTACGAAGACCTGCAGAAGATGGGCATCGACTACGAGACCATCTCGGCCATCAATCCGCGCATCATCCTCGCCACCACCTCGACCTTCGGCTCGGAAGGCCCCTACAAGACCCGCGTCGGCTTCGACACGATCGGCCAGGCGATGTCCGGCGCCATGCATCTCTCGGGCGACGGCGAGACGCCGACCCGCATGAACGCCCCGTTCGTCGATTTCGGCACCGCACTTCTAAACACCGTGGGCGTCCTGGCGGCGCTGATGGACCGCGCGAAGAGCGGCAAGGGCCAGAAGGTCGAGACGGCTCTGCTGCGCACCGCCATCAACATCACCAACAGCCACCTGATCGAGCAGGCGATGCTCGACCTCAACCGCATCGCTACGCTCAACCGCGGCTTCACCGCCGGTCCCTCCGATACCTACAAGTGCAAGGACGGCTGGATCTACGCGATGACGATCGGCCAACCGCTGTTCGTGCGCTGGTGCAAGCTGATGGGCGACGAGAGCCTGGCCGCCGATCCGCGCTTCAAGGACGATCTCGCCCGCGGCGACAACGGCGAAGCGCTGTCGGCGATCATGCAGAAGTGGTGCGAAAGCCGCACGGTCGCGGAGACATTGGCGGCGCTCGAGGCCAGCCGCATTCCCGCCGGCCCCGTCTACACGCCGCAGCAGGCGCTCGACGACAAGCACGTGCAGGAAGCCAAATTCTTCCACTCGATGGACTATCCCGGCGCCAAGATGGCCGTGCCCGTGCTGCAGGAGCCGGTGAAGCTCTCGCGCACCCCCCTCACCATCCGCCGCCGGGCGCCGACGCTCGGCGAGCACACGGAACAGATCTTGCAGGAACTCGGCTACGACCCGGCCGTTATCGCAAAGTTGAAGGCCGACCGGGTCGTCTGAGGGGCTGATCCGGTGGCTCCGAAGGGCGTATAATGGACTAGGAGCCCCGGATGTTACGTCGTCTGATCCTTGCACTGGCGATCATGGGCTGCGGTTCGGCCGCCGCCCAGGCAACTGCCGATTTCCCTTATGGTCCCAGCCACGTCTTCGCCGCCTTCCGCAACGGCGAGCGGATCGGCACTCATTCGCTCAGCTTCCAGCAGAACGGCGACAAGCGCACGATCACGACCTCGATCGACTTCGCGGTGAAGGCTCTCGGCGTCACGATGTATCGCTACAACCATCGCGGCCAGGAAGTCTGGAACGGCAATACGTTCGAGTCGATTGTCACGCAGACCGACGACAACGGCACCAAGTACGCGCTCAAGGCCAAGCATGATCCGAACGGTGTGTCGGTCGTCCGAGAGGGCGGCACCGCGCCCAAGGTCGCGAGCAACGATACGGGCTTCCAGCAGGGCGCGGCCAAGCAGGTCACCATGCCGGCCAGTACGCTTCCCACGACGCACTGGAACCTGAACCAGGTCAAGCAGTCGGCCATGCTCAACACCCAGAACGGCGACCTGTCCAAGGTGCAGATCACACCCAAGGGACGCGAGACGATCAAGACCGCCAACGGGACCCTGCAGGCGAACCGCTACTCCTATTCCGGCGACGTCCAGATGGACCAGTGGTTCGACGACCGCGGCCGCTGGGTGAAGGCCGCTTTCAAGGCTTCCGACGGATCGACGATCGAGTACATACTGCAGGAATGACACCTGCAGATTGTTTCGCGAAGCTGCCTGCTCTCCTTGCTGAAGACGCCGACCTGCTGCGACGCGGTCGCTGGCTTACCGTCGAGTGCAGGATCGATATCGGCGCCGAGCCTTTTCATCTGACCCTGAAGGACGGCGCCCTCGCCTCGCTCGATCGCGGCCCGAAGCTGATGAGCTCGACCTCCTTCACCGTGCGCGGCAGCGACGAGGCATGGCGGCATCATTGGCGGAGGATGCCGGAACCCGGCTGGCACGACCTGTTTGCGCTGACCAAGCGCGGCGCCGCTTCGCTGGAAGGTGACCTGCGACCGTTGCTGCAGAACCTGCAGTACTTCAAGGACCTGCTCTCCCTGCCGCGCCGCCTGCCGGAGGTCTCCTGAAATGGCGCCCGTTTTCGATCCCATGGTCGGCCGCTACGTGCGGCTCGATATCGACGGCACGCCCCATCGGATTTATTTCGAGGAAGCGGGACAGGGCATTCCCCTCGTCTGCCTCCACACGGCAGGCGCCGACAATCGCCAGTTCCGCCACCTCCTCGCCGATCCGGAGATCACGAAGCGCTATCGGGTGCTGGCCTTCGACATGCCCTGGCACGGCAAGTCGACGCCGCCCATTGGTTGGGAGAGGACCGAGTACCGGCTGACGACGGCGTCCTACACCGCCGCCATTCGGGCCTTCTGCCAGGCCATGGAACTCGACAGGCCGGTCGTCATGGGTTGCTCGATCGGCGGCCGCATCGTGCTCAATCTCGCCATCGAACACGCCGCCGAGTTCCGGGCGTTGGTGGCACTCGAAGCCGCCGACTTCCAGCAGCCCTGGTACGACACGGCTTGGCTGCACCGTCCCGACGTCCATGGGGGCGAAGTCTGCGCCGCGCTGATCTCCGGCCTGATCGCGCCGCAAAGCCCGCCGGTCAGCCGCCACGAGACGCTGTGGATGTACATGCAGGGTGGCCCCGGCATCTTCAAAGGCGATCTCTACTTCTATCGGGTCGACGGCGACCTGCGCGAGAAGGTGAAGTCGATCGACACCAAGGTCTGCCCGCTCTACCTGCTGACCGGCGAATACGACTTCTCCTGCACCGCCGAGGACACGCTGCGCACCGCGGCGCAGATCCCCGGCGCGCAGGTGCAGGTCATGAAGGAGCTGGGCCACTTCCCGATGAGCGAGAACCCGGCGAAGTTCCGCGAATACATCCTGCCGGTCCTGGAGAAGATCGCGGGGCCGGCATGGCGAAGAAGAACAGCCATGACGCCTACATAGCCGCCGCATCGGAGCCGTTTCGCGCCCTGTTGGGACAACTGCGTGCACAACTATCGCGGGCGCTGCCGGACGCCGAAGAAGTCACGAAATACGACATGCCCGGATTTCAGATCGGGGCAACGATCGTCGCGGGCTATGCCGCCTTCAGCAAGCAATGCGGCCTGTACGTTGACCCGGCCGCAATTGCCGCCCATGCGGACGAGATCGCGGCTTTGAAACTCAAGGCAACCAAGACCGGCATCACCTTCTCGGCGAGCAGGCCCATTACGGGTGAACTCGTCGAGAAATTGGCAATAAGTTCGCGCAAGAAGAAGGGGCTCTAGCAGCCGTCGCCCTCAGGACCTGCTGTCGAACGCCAGTCGCGTTGCCAGTCCAGCGAAGACGGCGCCCAGGAAATATTGCGGCAGGCGGCGAAAGCGGCCCTGTCCGGAGAAGACGCGGCCGAGGCGGCTCGCGCCGAAGATGACCGCGCCATTGACCATCAGGCCGATCGCATTGAGCACGGTCGCCAGCACCAGGATCTGCAGCGCGACGGAGCCCGCTTCCGGTTGAACGAACTGCGGAAACAGCGCCAGAACGAACAGGGCCATCTTCGGGTTCAGGAGGTTGGTCAGCAGACCCTGCCGGAACATGGTGCCGATGGCATGGCGCGCCGCCCCACTTTCGGGAGACGTCGTCACGGCACCGGAGCGCACCGTCTTCCAGGCGAGATAGAGCAGATAGGCGGCACCCGCGTAGCGCACGGCGTCGTAGGCGTGCGGCACGATCAGGAAAAGCTGCGACAAGCCGAAAGCCGCCGCCAGCGCGTGGCAGTAGGTGCCGACCTGGATGCCGGCCAGGGTGGCGAAGCCTGCCGCCTTCCCCTGGCTGGCGCTACGCGACGCGATCAGCAGCATGTCCGGCCCCGGCGTCATCGTCAGCGCCAGAGCCGCCACGCCGAACAGGGCGAGCGTGGAAAGGTCGACCATCAGAGGATCTGGAAGACTTCGTAGACCGGCCCGGTGGGATCGCGCCGGCCGGTCGAGACGCAGACGATGCGGTTGAGGAAACGGTACTTCTCCGACGCCGTCTCGAAGTACGGCGTGGCGCGAAAGTAATACTGGCTGGGATCGACCTTCTCGCCCTTGTTGAGCTGCTCGATCACCCAGGCCGGGCCGTGCCGCATGCCGCGATAGCTCATGTAGACGAGATGGCCGTCGTCGGTCTTGAGCGTCAGCCGCACGTCGAGCATCAGGATGCCGTCGCGCCGCTGCAGCAGCCAATCGCCGGCCGGCGTCGGCAGCACCGTGCCGCGCAGCTCCTCGCCCTCGAAGGTGCCACCCGTGACCGTGGCGATGCGGCGGCGCCCATAGGGCGTCTCTCCGACATCCACAAAATTCGGATCGACCTGGAGAGCCAGGGTGAAGAGATGGGCGGAACGCAGGGTTGGTCCGGTCATGATGTCCTCAAATCTTGGCCGTCCGGCCTTCCCAGTAGGGAGCCCGCAGCTCGCGCTTCATGATCTTGCCGATGGTGCTGCGCGGAAGCGAGTCCCTGAATTCGACGGCGACGAGCCGCTGCGTCTTGCTGAGCTGGCCGTTCGCCCACTCGCGCACTGAATCCTCGCTCACCATGGCGCCGTCGCGGCGCACGCAGAGCGCCATCGGCGATTCGCCCCACTGATCGCTCGGCACGCCGATCACGGCGGCGTCGATCACGTCGGGATGCTTCAGCAACAGGACCTCGATGTCCGCGGCATAGACGTTGAAGCCGCCGGAGATGATCATATCCTTCTTGCGATCCAGCAGGATCAGGAACCCGTCCTCGTCGAGCTTGCCCATGTCGCCGGACTTGAAGAACAGGCGGCCCTTCTCGTCGTACCAGAACAGCTCGCGCGTCTTGTCGTCCTGCTTGTAGTAGCCCTTCATCATCATCTCGGCGCGCCCGGCGATCTCGCCGACCTCGCCTTGCGGCAACTCCCTGCCCTGCTCGTCGAGGATCCTGAGTTCGACGCCGAAGCCCGGCGTGCCGACCGTGTGGAGCTTGTGCGGATGCAGGTTGGCTTCGAGCATGCAGCTGCCCCCGCCCTCGGTCAGGCCGTAGATTTCGATCAGGCGGCCGGGCCAGCGCTTGACGCAGTCTTCCTTCACCTGCGCCCTGAGCGGCGCGCTGGTCGACAACTTGGTCTTGAAGGCGCCGAGGTCGTATCTGTCGAAATCGGGATGCGCGAGAATGCGCTGGTACTGGACCGGCACCAGCATGGCATGCGTTACCCGCTCGCCCTGCGCCAATTCCAGGAACTTCACCACGTCGGACTTCCGCATCAGGATCGACGTGCCGCCCACGCCGACGGTCGCCAGCAACGCGACCAGCGTGGTGTTGGAATAGATCGGCGTCGAGACCAGCGAGATCGTGTCCGGCCCATAGTCGAAGGCCGGGAATCGCACCGGAAGCTGGCTGCGCAGGGCGTGCGAGTGGAGGATGCCCTTAGGCAGGCCGGTCGTGCCGGAACTGTAGATGATGTTGAAGTCGTCGAGCGGCTCGATCGCTGTCGCGAAGGGTGCATCGCTCGCCGGCGCCAGCCACGCCTCGAAGTCCTGCCAGCCCGGTCGCGCAAAGTCGTAGGCGATGCGTCCGCCCTCGACGAGCTTGCCCAGCCGCGCTTCGTAGGGCTCGACCAGCGCGCGATACTGGTCCGACAGGAACAGGACCTTGGCGTCGCAATCGTCGAGCATCTTCTCGAGCGCATCCGCCGCCGCCATGGTCGACAGCGGCACGACGCAGACGCCGGCGCGGAGCCCGCCCATGAAGGTCTCGAGATATTCGATCGAGTTGGCGGCGAGGATGGCGATCTTGTCGCCCCGTCCCAGCCCCATCTCGGAGAGCCGACGGGCAATCCTGTTGATGCGCCCGTCGAATTCAGCCCAGCTCCGCACCACCCCGTCGCACTTCACCGCCGCCTTGTCCGGATGGCTCCGCGCGTGGCGCGCGACCAGCGCCGGGATCGACGTGAAATCGGGAATATCGTCGATGACCGGCTGGGGAACTATCGGTTGGCTGGCAGGCTGGTCGGGGCTCACGGCCGCGCCCTACTTCTTGGGCTCGACCGTCTCCACCGGGCCGCCGGCCTTCTTCCAGGCGCCGAAGCCGCCCTCGAAATGTGCGACCGGGGTCAGGCCCATGTCCTGCGCCGTCTTGGTCGACAACGCCGAGCGCCAGGCACCGGCACAGAAGAACACGAACTTGTTGCCGGTCTGGAAGTAGTCCTTGGCGTAGGGGCTCTTCGGATCGATCCACATTTCCAGCATGCCGCGCGTCACGTTGATGGCGCCGGGGATCGTGCCGTCGCGCCACAGCTCGCGGATGTCGCGGATGTCGATGAAGGTGACGCCGGGCTGGCCATGGATCTTCATCGCTTCGGCCAGCGGCAACGTCTCGATCTGGCTGTTGGCCTCGTCGACCATCTGCTGGACCGTCTTCTTGATCTCGAGCGGCATCGAATCCTCCCTACGCTGCACCTTCGGGCCTTGGTAGCATTTTGGCCCGAGCGCGCAAACGACGCGAACTCGCCGCGTGAAAGTCGCGGCTTCTATTTTTTCTCTGGGCCCGGAATGGCCTTCATCTCCTCAAGCCACACGTCGGGACTGCCGTCCGACGGCGCACGCCAGTCGCCGCGCGGCGACAGCGAGCCACCCGACGAGATCTTCGGTCCATTCGGCACCGCCGAGCGCTTGAACTGGTTGGTGAAGAAGCGGCGCAGGAACAGCGCCAGCCACTTGCGGATTTCTTCCAGCGTATAGGCACGCCGCGCGCTGTCCTCGAGGTTGGCCGGCCAGGCGCCCTTCCCGCTATCGTGCCAGGCGTTCCACGCCATGAAGGCGATCTTCGACGGGCGGTAACCGAGGCGCGTCAGGTAGAACAGGTTGAAGTCCTGAAGCGCATAGGGCCCGACGAAGCTCTCGGTCGCCTGCACCACGCCCTTCTCGCCCGCGGGGATCAGCTCGGGCGAGATCTCGGTGTTCAGGATGTCGTGCAGGATCTCCGCCGTCTCCTTGCTCACGTCGCCGGATGCGGCGACGAAGCGGATCAGGTGCTGGATCAGCGTCTTGGAGACCGAGCCGTTGGGATTGTAGTGGGACATGTGATCGCCCACGCCGTAGGTGCACCAGCCGAGGCCGAGCTCGGAGAGATCGCCGGTGCCGACGACCATGCCGCGCTGCTGGTTGGCCAGCCGGAACAGATAGTCGGTGCGCAGGCCCGCCTGCACGTTCTCGAAGGTGATGTCGTAGACCTTCTCGCCCCGGCCGAACGGATGGCCGATATCGGCCAGCATCTGCGTCGCCGCCGGCTTGATGTCGATCTCGGCCGCCGTGACGCCCAGCGCCTTCATCAGCCGCCAGGCGTTGGTGTGGGTTTTGTCCGACGTGCCGAAGCCCGGCATCGTGTAGGCGAAGACGTTCTTGCGGCTGAGGCCGAGCTGATCCATCGCCCGGCAGATGACGATCAGCGCATGCGTGGAATCGAGACCGCCGGAGACACCGATGACGGCATTCTCGGTACGGCTCGACTGCAGCCGCTGCGCCAGCCCCTGGACCTGGATGTTGTAGGCCTCGTAGCAATTGTCGCGCAGCTTGGCCGGATCGGACGGCACGTAGGGGAAGCGCTCGATGGCGCGTTCCAGCGCGACGCTGTCCTTGGGCGGATCGAAGGCGAACGGCAGCGTCCGGAAACGCTCGACCCGCTCCTTCTCCAGCAGCGCGCAATCGGCGAAGCCGTTGTAGCGCAGGCGCTCCTGACGAATGCGGCCGACGTCGATATCGGCCTGGATCAGCGTCGAGTCCTTCTCGAAGCGCGGCGATTCGGCGAGTTGGTCGCCCAGCTCGTAGATCGCGGCATGGCCGTCCCAGGCGAGGTCGGTGGTCGATTCACCAGGGCCCGACGCCGAATAGGCATAGGCCGCGACCGCACGCATCGACTGGCTGCCGCACAGCAGCCGCCGCGCCTCGGCCTTGCCGATGGTGATGTTGCTGGCCGACAGGTTCACCAGCAGCTCGGCGCCGGCGAGGGCCGCATGGCTGGACGGCGGGATCGGCACCCACACGTCCTCGCAGATCTCGACATGGAAAGTGAGATCGATGCCGCTCGCCTTGAAGAGGAGATCGGTGCCGAATGGCACGCTCTGCCCGACCAGCTCGATCTCGCGGGTGATCACGTTGGCGCCGGAGATGAAATGGCGCTTCTCGTAGAACTCGCGATAGTTCGGCAAAAATGTCTTGGGAACGACGCCCAGCACCTTGCCGCGATGGACGACGATGGCCGTGTTGTAGAGGCGGCTCGATATCCGGAGCGGCGCCCCGACGATCAGGACGGGGAAAAGGTCGCGCGACGCCTCGACGACCTTGGCGATCGACCGCTCGACCTCGTCGAGCAGCGCGTCCTGCAGCAGCAGGTCCTCGATGGCATAGGAAGACAGGCCGAGTTCGGGGAAAACCATCACAGCTGCCCGCGCCTTGTCGCCCTGGGTCGCGAGTTTCAGCGTCTCGGCCAGGTTGTAGGCGGCATCGGCCACGCGGGTGCGCGGCACGCAGCACGCCACGCGCACGAACTCATGGGAATAGAGCGAAAAGAAATCGGACATCGGGACTCCAGCCTTCCTCTACTGGTGCCTCGACGCTGGCTCTCAATCAAGGGGCGGCGAAGAGAAGGCGATGCGATCCGCTCGGCCGCCTACCAGCTTGTACGTTTCTGATTGCCCGTCTGCTGGCTGTCTTTGTTGCCCTTGTTGCCCATAGAGCGAGTCAGGTTCTTCAGGGTTCCCAAGCGCCGAAGGACGGGCGGGGAGTACGCGCTCTTGTCCGCCGTCAGGTCAATGCGAGGATCTGTATTGTCGTCCATGCTGCCACGCTCGTCTTGGAAAAAGACTGACACGGCGCCACCAAAATCGCAATCGAAGGCCTGCGCGAGCGCCACCGGTGACGCAAGTTGACCAGCGCCAAAGGGATTGCCCACGCCGCAGGCTGAAGCCTAAGGGAGCGAAAGAAGCGCACACGGAGCGCAGCGATCCGCAAACCAAGAAGAAGGCGATGGTGGGCGCGACAGGGATCGAACCTGTGGCCACTGCCATGTCAAGACAGTGCTCTACCGCTGAGCTACGCGCCCATCACCTGCTGCTGCCGGGGTCGAAACCAACCGGTAGCGCGGAAGGCGGTCCGTCTACATTGCCGCAAACGGATTGGCAAGTGCGCGAAGCGTGACGTGCCCGGTTCCACCGGCTATGACCGTTATATGGATTTTGTCCCGGTCCTGTCCGACCACGAGGCGCTGGATTGCCGCTTGCCGGCACACCAGACCGTCCCGGTAGTCGTTGCCTCGCCGCACAGCGGCTCGATCTATCCCCCCGCCTTCCTCGAACAGGCGGCGGTTTCCCTCTCCGCCCTGCGCCGGGCGGAAGATGCCTTCGTCGACGAATTGTTCGCGGCCGCGCCGTCGCTCGGCATGCCGTTCCTGGCCGCCCGCTTCCCCCGCTCCTACGTCGACGCCAACCGCGAGCCCTATGAGCTTGACCCCGGCATGTTCGAGGGCCCATTGCCGCGGCCCCTGAATCATCGCACCACCCGGGTGGCGGCCGGTCTCGGCATGATCCCGCGGGTCGCCGCCAGCGGCGAGGCGATCTACCGCGGCCGTGTCCCTGCCGGCATCATCGAGCACCGGCTGGAGACCTGCTGGCGGCCCTATCACCAGACCCTGTCGCAACTGGTCGAGCACACCTACAGCACGTTCGGCGGCGCCCTGCTGATCGATGCCCACTCGATGCCCTCCTCGGCCTCCAACCTCGGCACGCGGGACCGCGACCAGCGGGTCGACATCGTTCTGGGCGACAATCACGGCGACGCTTGCGCGCCGGAGTTCACCGCGGCAGCTGAGCGCTGGTTTCGCGCACGCGGCCTGCGAGTCCTGCGTAACCAACCCTATGCTGGCGGCTTCACGACCCAGCGCTACGGCCGGCCGGCCCTGGCCCGTCACACACTCCAGATCGAGATCAACCGGGCGCTCTACATGGACGAGGCCCGGCATGAGAGGCTTCCCGTCGCGGGTGTCTTCGCCCGCCTGATCACCGGCTTGCTGGAGGAGATGGGCCAGCAGGCCCAGGAAACCCTGCAGCCGCCGCGGCCCCTGGCCGCCGAATAAACCCACTGATCTGGCTGATCTGGCCGTTCAGGCAAAAAAAGGGGCCGCGACAAGCGCGGCCCGAGTTTAGGGAGGAAACGCCCAAGACGGGCATACAGCAAACAAAGAGGCTACCGAGGTAGCGTTTGCTGCCCGCTAAGAATGGTGCACCTGCGAAGAGAATGCAAGAGCGAAAAAGAGCCCTGATTTCACATATTTAGCGTTTGTTGATGTCTGGCAGCCGGTGTGCTGTTTTTGCAACGCACAAGAATAGTGCGATGCAGCTTTGCACAGGATGCATTGCTTCAGCAAACACGCGAGGTGTGCGGTTTCTATAGGGTGTTCAAAGACTTAAGTCCTGGATGGAGGGGTTGTTGGCCAAGAAGTTCGTAGTCGCGATGATGATGCACGAGACCAATACGTTCTCGCCTCTGCCCACCCCCATCGAGTCCTTCACCCGGGGTGGCGGCCAGGGCGCCCTGAGCGGGCCCGCGGCCATCAAGGAGTCCGAAGGCACCAACACCTCGCTGGGTGGCTTCATCGAGGTGGCCCGCAAGGCCGGCGCCGAATTCACCGTCCCGATGGCGGCTTCTGCCCATCCGTCGGGCCTGGTCACGAAAGCGGCATACGAGCAGATGACGACCGCCATCGTCGACGAGGTCAGGAAGGGCTGCGACGCCGTCCTGCTGGCCCTGCACGGCGCCATGGTCGCCGAGCACTATGACGACGGCGAAGGCGAGCTGCTCAATCGTATCCGCGCGATCGCGCCGGACGTGCCGATCGCCGTGGCGCTCGATTTCCACACCCAGATGACCGACGCCATGGTGAACGGCGCCACGATCATGACGGGCTACCGCACCTACCCCCATATCGACATGGCCGACACGGCCCGCCGTGCCGGCCGGACGCTGATCCGGACCCTGGCCGGCGAAGTCCAGCCGAAGATGGTCTGGGGCAACCGCCCCATCATGAGCAGCTCGCTGGTCCACACGCCGTCGCGCGAACCGATGAAGACGCTGATGGGCATGGCCAACCAGGCCGAAGACACCGGCGAAGTGCTGAACGCCTCGGTGTTCGGCGGCTTCCCGCAGGCCGACATCCCCCACCTCGCCCTTTCCTCGGTCATCGTCTGCGACAAGCGTACGGCCGAGGGCGAGATCCTGCTCAACCGCATCCTCGATACGGCCTGGGAGAAGCGCGAGGGCTTCCTGTTCCACCCCGAGCCGCTGTCGGTCCAGGTCGGCCGCGCCAAGGGCTACACCGACTACCCGGTCGTCATGGCCGACCACGGCGACAACACCGCCTCGGGCGGCACCCAGGACGTGATGAGCGTCATCGAGGAAGCCCTGAAGCAGGACCTCGAGGATGCCTGCGCCGGCCCGATCTGCGACCCGGCCTGCGTCGAGCAGATGATCAAGGCCGGCGTCGGCGCCGAAGTGACGCTCGAACTGGGCGGCAAGATCGACATGCCGGCGATGGGCCTGAAGGGCAAGCCGCTCAAGATCACGGGCAAGGTGAAGGCGATCACCGACGGCCAGTTCGTCGTCACCGGCCCGATGGCCACCGGCACCACCGTCCGCATGGGCCGCACCGCCGTGCTCGACACCGGCAAGATGCAGATCGTGGTCTCGGAGAAGCGCGCCGAGCCCTACGACCTCGGCGTCTTCACTCATTGCGGCATCGATCCGCGCCGCAAGAAGTACGTGCTCATCAAGTCGCGCCAGCACTTCCGCGCCGGCTTCGAGCCGATCGCCAAGCACATCGTGATGTGCGACGGCGACGGCTGCACCGCCTCCGACCTCAAGCTCTTCAAGTACGAGCGCGTGAAGCGGCCGCTCTACCCGTTCGACCTCGACATGCGGCTCGGGCGCAACGAAGCCTAGAGGAATGCGAAGGATCCCTCGCTCCGCTCGGGATGACGCCTGTCTGGTTCAGCGCACTACGCAAATCCCACCGCTGGTGTCATCCCGAACAAAGTGAGGGATCCTTGCTTCGTATGCGATTGCCCCGCGTCACATCTCAAATAATACCGGTCCAGGAGTTCCCCATGGCCACTTACGACATCGTCATCCGCAACGGCCAGGTGGCCGACGGAACCGGCAAGAAGCTGTTCGCCGCCGACGTGGCGGTGAAAGGCGACCGCATCGTCGCGGTCGAGGCGCCGGGCACCTTGAAGGGCGACAACGAGATCGACGCCGCGGGCAAGGTCGTGGCGCCGGGCTTCATCGACGTGCACACGCACGACGATACGGCCCTGATCGACAATCCGACCATGGCGATGAAGGCCAGCCAGGGCGTTACGACCGTGGTCTGCGGCAATTGCGGCGTCTCGGCCGCGCCGTATGTGCGGCCCGACGTCGGCCACTGGATGTCGCTGATCATCAAGAAGAAGGAGAATCTCTCCAAGAGCTTCGCCGACTTCGCCGGCAAGGTGGAGGCGGCCAAGCCCGCCATCAACGGCGCCTTCCTGATCGGCCACGGCACCCTGCGCATCAACACGATGGGCGACGACCTGAACCGCGTCGCCACCGGCGCCGAGATCAAGCAGATGCGCGAGCTGCTCGACCAGAGCCTCGAACAGGGCGCGATCGGCATGTCGAGTGGTCTCTTCTATGCCGTGTCGAGCCATGCCTCGACCGACGAGGTAGCGGAAGTGGCTGCCCCGCTCGGCAAGTGGGGCGGCGTCTACACCGCGCACATGCGCGACGAGGGCGACCATATCCTGAAGGCGATGGACGAGACGTTCGAGATCGGCCGCCGCGTCGGCGCCGAGATCATCGTCTCGCACCACAAGTGCTCGGGCCGCTCGAACTTCGGCCGCATGAAGGAAACGCTGCCGCACTTCAACGAGGCGATGAAGAAGCAGCAGATCTCCTTCGACGTCTACCCGTATGTCGCCGGCTCCACGATCCTGCGCAGCGACATGCTGGAACGTGCCGACAAGGTGCTCATCACCTGGTCCGACAAGGTGCCGGGCATGAGCGGCCGCGATCTCAAGGAGATCGCCGACGAGATGGGCTGCTCGATGAAGGAAGCCGCCGACCGCATCCAGCCGGCTGGCGCCATCTACTTCATGATGGACGAGAAGGACGTGCAGGCCGCGATGTCCCATCCCGGCGCCATGATCGGCTCGGACGGCATCCCGTTCGACGCCCATCCGCATCCGCGCCTGTGGGGCACCTTCCCCCGCGTGCTCGGCCACTACTCGCGCGACCTCAAGCTGTTCCCGTTGGAGGATGCCGTGCGCCGCATGACCTCCTACTCGGCGCAGCGCTTCCATCTCGCCAAGCGTGGCGAGGTGAAGCCCGGCTTCTATGCCGACATCTGCATCTTCGATCCGGCGACGGTGATCGACACGGCGACCTTCGAGAAGCCGATCGCACCGGCCGCGGGTATCGACACGGTCCTGTGCAACGGCGCCATCGCCTGGCGCGACGGCAAGCCCGGCGGCGGCCAGGCGGGCCGCGCGCTCAACCGGCAGGCCATGCAAGAAGAAGCGAAGGCCTGACGGCAGCGACGAGAACGACAAAAGAAAAGGCCCGCATCATGCGGGCCTTTTTATTTCCTCAGTCGTTGCCTTCGTCGCGGCGGGTGCGCTCCATGCGTTCGTGGCGCTCTTGCGCCTCGACCGACAAGGTCGCGATCGGACGGGCCTCCAGACGCTTCAGCGAGATCGGCTCGCCGGTCTCTTCGCAGTAGCCGTAGGTGCCTTCCTCGATCGACTTCATCGCCTGGTCGATCTTGGAGATCAGCTTGCGGAAGCGGTCCCGGGTCCGCAACTCCAGCGAGCGATCGGTTTCGGCGGTCGCGCGATCGGCGAGATCGGGCTGCGCCAGGCTCTCCTCCTGCATGTTCTGCAATGTCTGGTTGGATTCGTCGATCAGCTCGCCCTTCCACTTCAGCAGCTTCTGCCGGAAGTATTCCTGCTGCATCGGATTCATGAACGATTCACGGTCTGTCGGCCGATAATTCTGCGGCAACGTAATCGACATCGTCGGCAACTCCACTCGCAGCATCGATGGTCTACCAGGGGAAGGTGGACCCTTTTCGAAGCGCGCGGAGTATAGGGATGCGCCCTTCCGGAGCAAGAACGTTTAGAGTCCGGCGCCCGATTCAGCCGTGCGCTGCAACAATTACAATGGCTGTAACAATCCCCAAAATATGGGGGTTTTCCTGACTCTCACGAGTCGCCATGCTGCATCGCAGCAAATGCCTCCAAAGCAAGCAGCCGTGCAAAGGTTATGGACAGGTCAAAGTCCGGTTCGACTAAAAACGCAAGCTCGGCTCCGCCCTCCAGGGTCGCACCGCTTTCCAGCGCCCTCACGAAGGCCGCCTCTCCCGAATTCAGGCTCGCAAAGGCCGCGTCCTCGGCCCGACGCAGGACGATCACCGCGGCAGGCCCTTCCGCCAACGACACGCTCCCCGTCACCGCCCCGGGTTGAGAGGCATGCCAGATCCGGTCGATGGGATAAGGCGACTGGATCAGGGCCGAGCCGGCCGCCAACGCCAGCCTCAGCCCGAGCAGGCGCTCGGCCGGTACGCCCGTGAGATCGGCCGCGGCCAACCTGCCCGTATTGGTCGTATGGAACGCGAGATTGAGGGCCCAATCGAGGCGCGCCATGTCGGCCAGATAAGGCAACGACGCGGCAGGCCCATAGTCGGCAACGAAGGCCGGGAAATCCCCGCCGTACTCGGCCAGCACCGGCTGGCGCGGCAGGTCCTTCGCAACGTACGCCCCGGCCATGGCCCGGAAGAACGCCTCGCCCACGATCGCCTGGACGGTCGAATAGGTGGCCGCCAGGGCCGTCGCCAGGCTCTCCGTCACATGATGGCGATGGATGCGCAGGCGCGCTGCCGCGCCGATCGAATCGCCGACGACGATGTGGGCTAGGTCGGGTCGATCCTCGCCGCTGAGATGGGCCGCGAAAGCCGCCTGCAGGTCACGCAGCGCGAGCATTGGCTCCCGCTCCTGCGAGCGCCCGCGCCGCGCGCCCTGCTTCGTCGAGCAGGACATCGAGCGGCGGCAGGCCGGTGTCCCATTCGACCAGCGTCGGCCGCGGCCCGTAGCGGCGCACGATCTCCTCGAACAGGGTCCAAACATTTTCGCCGACCCGGCTGCCGTGATCGTCGATCAGGATCGGCTCCCCGTCTGCATCGTTCACGGCATGACCGGCCAGGTGATATTCGCCGATGGAAGAGACCGGCAGGCCGTCCAGCCACGCCTTTGGATCGAGCCGCAAATTGTGTGCCGTGACGGTGATGTTGTTGGCATCCAGTAGCAATCCGCAGCCGCTGCGGCGGACCAGCTCCGAGAGGAACTCAGGCTCGGATAGTGTCGAATGCGCGAGGGCCAGATAGCAGGAGGGATTCTCGACCAGCACCCGCCGTCCCAGCCGCTCCTGCAACCGGTCGAGGTTGCGCACGACGACCTGCAGCGCCTCCTCGGTATAGGGCAACGGCAGCAGGTCGTTGAAATAGCGACCGCCGGTTACGCTCCAGGAGAGATGATCGGAGACCAGCGCCGGCTGGAGACGCTCGACCAGTGTCGCGACACGGTCCAGGTGCGCCTCGTCCAGACCGTCGACCGAGCCGAGCGACAGGCCCACCGCGTGGACGGAGAAGTCGTAGTCCTGGCGCAGCCGTTCGACGGTCCGCAGCGCCGGCGATCCCGCGAGATGGTTCTCGGCGTGGATCTCGAGAAAGCCGGTCGCCGGCCTGTCGCGCGCGATCTCCGCCAGATGCGGCGAGCGCAGCCCGATGCCGGCGACCGGTCGCATGCTCAGCTGGCGGTCAGCTTGCCGCCGATGATCTTCTCGCAGGCGCCCTTGGGAACGGAGATCCAGGCGTCGGCTTGCGCATCCTTCTTCGACGTTCCGGCGCAGGACGACTTCGCGGTCTGGCAGTCATTCTTGCCGGCCTTGGCGATGCCGTAGCACTTCTCCATGTTGCCCTGCGCCTGGCTGGTGGCGGCCGGCAGCACGAGCGCGGCGGCGAGAGCCGAGGCGATGGCGACGCGGGTCTTGTTCATTGTGTCCTCCATGACTTGACGACGCCCAGTCTATACTTCGGATTGAGGCCAGAAGGCGTCACGGACGTCCATCGTATCGGCACTTGGGAGTAACGAAAACTTATTCGACAGGCCCGGCAATGGACTGTTCAGCCCCGGCGACTTCGTCCGCCACCCCGACCGGCCGGATTGGGGGCTGGGCCAGATCCAGTCGATGGTCGGCCATCGCATCACCGTCAACTTCGAGAATGCCGGCAAGGTCGTCATCGACGGGAATGTGATCGAACTCGCTCCAGACGACGCATCGCCTCGCTGAGCTCGGCCGGCGTATTGACGTTGAGGAAAGGCGCCGCGTTGCCCGGCCACACGAGTTCCTCGAAGGCATAACGCTGGGCGAAGGTCTCGACCCGCCGCATCCCCTCCTCGAGGATCGCCCGCCGAAGATCGGCGGCGAGCTTCACCGACCAGACGGCGATCGTATACTCGCGGCGCTTGCCGTGACGGACCATCAGCACGTCGGGCTCGGGCACATGCATCAGCCCGCACAGACGGACGGTGAGGTCGAGCGGCAGAAACGGCACGTCGGCTGGAGCCGTCAGGATCCAGCCGGAATGAGGATGGTGCCGGCGGGCCCATTCCATGCCGGCGAGGATACCCGCCAGGGGCCCGAGCCGCCGTCCCTCCCGCGCTGCCGCTTCCTCGATATCGGGCGGATCGGCAATCACCGGCACGTCGAGGGTGCGGAATTCCGGCGATGGATCGTTGGCGACCACCACGAGATCCATGACCTGCGGCCGCAGCCGCTCCACGACATGCGCCACCATGGGCCGGCCTGCCAGCTGGCGCAGCGGCTTCAGTGCGCCTGGTCCCATACGCCGACCCTCGCCGCCGGCAAGCACCACGCCCACGACCGCACCGCTACGCACCGGTCCGAAATCTTGCAACCTTCTCGACGTCATGATGGCACTATGCGAGGACAAGCAACGCAAGCAAAGGGGAGCCTCCAATGACGTTCAGCATCGCCAAGGTCGCCAACTGGCTGCATCAGGTCGACAAGGCCCGCGCCGTGGTCGGCTGGTGGCCGGAACAGTTCGCCACCGATGACGAGCGTCTCGCCTACAAGGTCCAGGACGCCTTCCTGAAGAAGCAGGTCGTCAAGCAGGGCCCGCTGGTCGGCTACAAGATCGCGCTGACCTCGCCGCAGATCCTGGCGCAGACCGGCCTCAAGGGCCCGGCCTACGGTCCGGTCCGCAAGAAGCGCGTCTTCGAGCACAAGGCTTCCGTTCGGGCCGATCGCTGGACGCGCCTCGGCGTCGAGCTCGAGATCATCCTGACGGTGAACGCCGACGTGCCGGCGCCGAAGGGCAAGCCCTACGACAAGGAGTCGGTCGCTGAATATGTCGGCGATGCGCGCGCCGGCTTCGAGCTGATCGAGGATCGCGGCGCCGACTACAGCCGCCTCGCCGTCAATCCGCTGATCATGGATGCCGGCTGGAACGGCGGCTCGCTGTTCGCCAAGCCCAATAAGGACTGGTCGAAACTCGACCTCGGCAACCTGAACGGCTCGATCTCCTTCGACGGCAAGGTCGTGCGCGAGGGCCATTCCGGCGACGTGCTGGGCCATTGCTACAATTCGCTGGCGTGGCTCGTGAACAAGCTCGGCGACCACGGCAAGCGACTGAAGAAGGGCATGTTCGTCTCGACCGGCAGCATGGTCGCCTGCCAGTTCGTCCCGCCCGGCAGCACCGCCACCGGCAAGATCGAAGGCCTGGGCGAAGTGACCCTGAAGTACGAGCTGCCGAAGTAGACCTAAGCGAAGGTCGCGTCGGGGCGGAGCCGCCGCCACGACAGGCGGCGTACCGCATCCTTCCCGACGACCAGCGCGTCGTAGTCGTCGGGGAAGAGCTGCGCGATCGCCGGGTCGAGCGCATTGAGGCCACCGGCATAGGCGCCGAAGGCCGGGAGAATGAGACGTCTCCCGTCGGTGAGGAAGCAGCGCCGCCGCAGCCCACGTCCCCTCACCGTCAAGGCCGCGACCGGATGGTAATGGCCGGAGATCTCGCCATCGGCCGGTCCGAACAGCGCCTCGTGACGGAACACCAGCGGCCCTGCCTTGATCTCTTCCGCGACCTCGCCCCAGCCCTCGGGTGGCGGCGCGGGATCGTGGTTGCCGGCAATCCAGACGAAGCGCGTCCGTGCCGTCATCCGTTCGATCTCGATGCGCTCCGCCTCGGGCATGCGTTCGATGGCGGCGCGATCATGGAATGAATCGCCGAGACAGACGATCGTGCGCGGCTGCACGGCATCCATCAGTGTCGCCAGCATGCCGAGCGTCTGCCGCGTGTCGTAGCGCGGCAGCAGCTTGCGGGCATTGACGGCATAGGACGAACCCTTCTCCAGATGGAGATCGGCCACCGCCAGCAACCGCTCCGCCGGCCAGTACAAGGCGCCCATCGGCAAGGCTTCGAGCGGCTCGCCGGCGCAAACGAACTCGAGTCCGTTCATGCCCGGTTCGGACGAGACGTCCGCCAGAATCCTGCCACGATCTCTCGCAATTTCATGTGAAGCACGATTGACCCGATGCAGCGCCGTGCGCAAGGTGACTCGATGCATCGCCTTGTGTGTTTCGCCGTCGCCGCGCTCCTGTGCGGCCCGCAGCTGGCCTATGCGCAGATGCAGCCGCATCGCGCAGAGTATGTGCTGAGACTCGGAGCCGCCGCCAACGCGCCGCGCATCGGCACCGCCGTGCAGGACCTGACGCAGGATTGCGGCGGCTGGCATCTGAAGCGGGACATCATGTCCGAGATCGCGCTGACGGCCTCGTGGAAGATGAGCCTCTCCTCCAAGCTCGATGCGGAGGAATCGCGCAGCGGCAACAATTTTCGCTATCGCGCCGTGCAGGTTCAAAACGGCAACTCGCGCGAGACCAAGGGCCGGGTCCAGCGTGCGGGTGGAGAGGTGAAGGCCGAGATCGTTCAGGCGGGCTCGCCGCCCTCGCAGTTCACCCTCCCCGTTTCGACCCTGATGCCAGTCGCCGCCATCGACCACCTGATCGAGCGGCTTCGCGCCAACGCGGCATCCTTCCCGGCGCTGATGTTCGATCCCGAAGTGATGGGCGACGTCTTCCTGATCGACGTGACGCAACTGGACGACGATCGTTTGCGAGGCGCGCGGCCGACGGACAAGCGCGTCGCCACGCCGAAAGGAAAGTCGTGGCCGGTGTCGATGAGCTTCACGCGCGGCCGGCAACAGGCCCAGCGCCCGATGTTCTCTGTGACGGCCCAGATTTTCGAGAACGGCGTGCTCGACCGGCTCACCGTCGAGACCGGGCTGGTCACGGTGACGGCCGACCTGCAGAGCCTGGAAATGCGGCCCGTGCCGAACTGTCCGCGCTCCTGAGTCCGGGCCTGATCTCATCATCCGTCCAGCCGCTCTGTGCGTATGCCGGACATGTCGGTTTCGATCGTCTGGTTTCGCAACGACCTCCGCCTCTCTGACAACCCAGCCCTCGTCGCGGCCGTGGAGTCCGGGCGCGCCGTGCTGCCGGTATTCGTGCTGGATGAGGAAACCGACGGAATCAGGCCCCGTGGTGCGGCATCGCGCTGGTGGCTCCATCACAGTCTGCACGCTCTCGACGAGTCGCTGCGCAAACTCGGATCGCGCCTTGTGCTCCGCCGCGGACCTGCCGAGAAAAAGATCGCCGACCTCGTCTCTCAATCCGAGGCCCAGGCGGTGTACTGGAATCGTCTCTACGATCAGGGATCGCGCGACCGTGATGACCGCCTGAAGACGGCACTTGCCCGACGCGGCGTGACCGTCGAGACCTTCAAGGCTAACCTGCTGTTTGAGCCTGAGGAGATCAGCACCCAGGGGGGCAACCCCTTCAAGGTCTTCACGCCGTTCTGGCGCGCCTGTCGCAAGCTGCCGCCACCCGACAAGCCCCTGCCCGCACCGAAAAGGCTGCTGGCACCAGACAATCGGCCAAAGAGCGATGCGCTTACCGCTTGGCACCTGTTGCCGACGGCGCCGGACTGGGCGGGCGGTCTGCGCGAAACCTGGACACCCGGTGAGAAGAGCGCCAAGGCAGCGCTCGCGAACTTTCTCGACGACACGCTCGAGGATTATCGCCGCACGCACGACCTGCCGGCTGTCGAGGGCACATCGCGCCTCTCGCCGCATCTCGCCTTCGGCGAGATCAGCCCACGGCAGATCTGGCGGGCCGCCACCACGACGCACGGCCAGTCGGCCGCCACCGAGAAGTTCCTGTCGGAGATCGGATGGCGGGAATTCTCCTACCATCTCCTCTTGCACTTCGGGGACATGTCCCAGCGCAGTTTCCGGCCGGAGTTCAACGCCTTCCCCTGGATGACCGACAGGAAGGCGCTCGACGCATGGCGTCACGGACGGACCGGCTATCCCATCGTCGATGCGGGCATGCGCGAACTGTGGCGCACCGGCTGGATGCACAATCGCGTCCGCATGGTGACGGCTTCCTTCTTGACAAAGGACCTGCTGATCGACTGGCGACACGGCGAGCGCTGGTTCTGGGACACGCTGGTCGACGCCGACATCGCCAACAACGCCACCAACTGGCAGTGGGTGGCCGGATCCGGCGCCGACGCATCGCCCTACTTCCGCGTCTTCAATCCCGTGCTCCAGGGCGAGAAGTTCGATCCTGAGGGAGAGTATGTCCGCCGTTGGGTGCCGGAACTCGGCCCCCTGCCGGACAAAACGGTTCACAAGCCGTGGACCGCGTCGGAACCGCCATCGGCCGACATCTATCCCGAGCGAGCCGTCGAGCACGGCGCGGCCCGGGATCGGGCGCTGACGGCATTCCGCAGTCTCAGAAAATCGGCCTAAAAGTACCGAGGGAGTTTCTAAAAATGAAAATCGCCGTCATCGGCGCCGGCGTCTCCGGACTGGGAGCCGCCTGGCTCCTCAGCCGCCGCCACGATGTGGTCGTCTACGAGCGCGAGAACCGCTTCGGCGGCCATTCCTGCACCGTCGACGCCCCGACGTCGCAAGGCCGCACGCCGGTCGATGTCGGCTTCATCGTCTTCAACGAGCGTAACTACCCCAACCTCGTGGCCTTGTTCGACCATCTCGGCGTCCCCACCGAAGCGTCGGACATGTCCTTCGCCGTCAGCCTCGACGAGGGCCGGTTCGAATACGGCAGTTCCTTCACCGGCTACTTCGCGCAGCGCCGCAATCTCGCGCGCCCGTCGTTCCTGCGCATGACACACGACATCCTGCGATTCAATCGCCTGGCGCCGAAGCTTCTGGAACGGTCCGAAGACCTGAATTTCACCATCGGCGATTTTGTCGCCCATGCCGGCTTCGGCGCGGCCTTCCGCGACCGCTATCTGGTGCCCATGGCCGCCTGCATCTGGTCGACGCCGCTCGGACGCATGCTCGATTACCCGGCGCAGACCTTCGTGCGCTTCTTCAACAATCACGGCCTTCTTACCGTCGGACCGCAGCTTCAGTGGCGCACGGTGAGCGGCGGCAGCCGCTCCTATGTCGAGCGAATCGTGACGCCGCTGCGCGCCCGCGCCCGTCTCGCGACGCCGGCCAGCGCCGTGCGCCGCACGCCCGAGGGAACCGAGGTGCGTGATGCCGGCGGCCACTGGGATCGCTTCGACAAGGTCGTGCTGGCCTGCCATGCCGACCAGGCGCTCCGGTTGCTGAGCGACGCCGACGAGCAGGAGCGCGACCTGCTCGGCCGCTTCGCCTATTCTTCAAACGAGGTCTGGCTGCATGGCGACGCGAGCCTGATGCCGAAGCGCCGCAATGCTTGGGCAAGCTGGAACTACGTCACCGATTCGGGCAACCGCGACGGCAACGTGAGCGTGACCTACTGGATGAACCGCCTGCAGAACCTGCCCGACAGCACGCCGCTCTTCGTCTCGGTGAATCCCGGCCGGGCGCCCTCGCCGGCGACGGCGCATTCCCGTTTCACCTTCGAGCATCCGATGTACGACGCGGCCGCCATCCGGGCGCAACGGGACCTGCATCGCATCCAGGGTGTGCGCGGCACCTACTTCTGCGGCAGCTATTGCGGCTATGGCTTCCACGAGGATGCCCTCTCCGCCGGGCTGGACGTCGCCGAACAGCTCGGCGTCCATCGCCCTTGGCGGCGCCCCGAGGAGCACCGCCGGATCGGCGATCCGCCCCGCGTCGTGGGCGACCGGCCGACGATCCTGCCGGTTCCCGTGGCGGCGCGTGTGGCAACGGAAACGACGTGACCGGCCCATCTCCCCATTCGATCGTCGACGCGACCGTCGTCCATCGCCGGCTCCGGCCGCGCGAGAACGCGTTCCGCTACAAGGTGGGCTACCTGTGCCTCGGCCTCGATGCATTGGAGAGCGCGGCCGGTCGCTGGCTGAAGCTCGACCGGCGCGGCCTCGTCTCCTTCCGGCGGGCCGATCATGGTGCGCGCGACGGCTCGGACCTCAAGGCCTGGCTGACGGGCATCCTGCGGCAGCACGGGCTGGCGGAGCTCTGCGACGGCGAGGTCGTGTTGATGACCCTGCCGCGCATGCTGGGCTACGTCTTCAATCCCGTGAGTTTCTGGTTCTGCCGCGATCGCGAGGGCGCGCTGCGGGCCGTGCTGTGCGAGGTGAACAACACGTTCGGCGAGAGCCATTGCTACCTCGTCCACCATGAAGATCGGACGCCCCTCCAGCCCGACCAGTGGCTCGAAGGCCGCAAGGTCTTCCATGTCTCGCCCTTCCTGCCGATCGAGGGCGGCTATCGCTTCCGCTTCCGGCTCGACGGGGAGCGTGCCCATGTCGACGTGAACTATCACGATGCCGAGGGGCTGATGCTCGCCACCTCGGTGGGAGGTCGCCGCGAGGCCCTGGACGACCGGAGCGTGCTGCGCCGTTTCCTGGGCAACCCGACCATGACGGTGGCCGTCGTGCTGCGGATCCACTGGCAGGCCTTGCATCTGTGGCGGAAGCGGGCGAGATTTTACAGCAAGCCAGCACCGCCGTCGGAGCTCGTGACCCGCTGACTTCATCTCGGACCGCATGCCACTCGCCGCCCGGTTTGTCCTGAAATCCCTGGAACGCCTGTCCGTTGGCCGGCTGGTCGTGCGGCTTCCCGATGGCCAGGTGCGCACGTTCGGCAAGGCCGACGCAACACCTCATGCCGAGATCGATGTCCGGGACTGGCGCTTCTTCCGCCACATCCTGCTCGACGGCGACATGGGCTTTGCCGAAGCTTACATGGAAGGCTTCTGCGAATCGCCCGACCTGCCGAGCCTGATCCGCCTGCTCCTCGCCAACGAGAAGGCGCTCGGCAAGATCACCCGGACCAATTTCCTCCACGGGCTCCTGCTGAAGTTCCTCCACCGGCGACACGAGAACACCCGCGAGGGGTCGAAGAAGAACATCCACGCCCACTACGACCTGGGCAACGAGTTCTACGGCCTGTGGCTCGATCCCTCGATGACCTACTCCTCCGCCCTGTACGGCGGCGAGGCGGAGAAGCCGCTCGAGGCCGCCCAGATCGCCAAGTACGAGCGCATCCTCGACCAGCTCGGCGCCCGCCAGGGCGACAGCATCCTGGAGATCGGCTGCGGCTGGGGCGGCTTCGCCGAGGTCGCCGCCCGGCGCGGCATGAGGGTCACCGGCGTGACGATCTCGAAGGAGCAGTTGGCCTACGCGCAAGCCCGCCTCCAGAAGGCTGGCTTGGCCGACCGGGTCGACCTGCAGTTCCGCGACTATCGCGACATCGAGGGCCGCTACGACCATATCGTGTCGATCGAGATGATCGAGGCGGTCGGCGAGCGCTTCTGGCCCGACTATTTCGCGGCCCTGAAGCGCCATGTGCTGCCGGGCGGCTCCGCCGTCGTGCAGGCCATCGTCATCGCCGACGATTTCTTCGAGCGCTACCGGACCCATCCGGACTTCATCCAGACCTACGTTTTTCCGGGCGGCATGCTGCTCTCCCCCGCCAGCCTGCGCGAACAGTGCCGGCAGGCCGGGCTCAAGGTGGCCGAGCTCTACAGTTTCGGACTGGATTATGCGCGGACCCTGGAGACCTGGCTGGGCCGCTTCGACAAGGTCGCCGACCAGGTCGGCCGCATGGGCTTCGACGAGCGTTTCCGCCGCATGTGGCGGTACTACCTCGCCTATTGTGCCGCAGGCTTCTCGACACGCCGCACAGACGTTTTGCAGGCACACTTCCGGCATATATAACTGTCGGCAATCAATGGCCGCCGGTCCACGGTGAGCTGAACAGGAAGGCAAAATCAGCGTGCATGCGCCCAAGTCCGGCCTCGGCTCGACCACGTCCATAAGGCTGCGTTTCGACCGTCTCGTCGCCTACTCCACCAACCAGCTTCCGTTGAACATGGCGGCCCTGCCGGTGGTGCTGAACGTCAGCCATTTCTATGGCGAGATCCTCAAGGTGCCGCTGGGCATCATGGGCCTGATCTTCATCACGACCCGCGTGATCGACGCCGTCCAGGACCCGGTCATCGGCCTGATCAGCGACAAGTTCACCCACCGCGGCCCCCGCGGGCGCCTCACCTTCGTGGCGCTGATGCTGCCGCTGCTGATCGGCGGCTTCTACATGCTGTTCCATCCGCCGCAGTCGCTGTTCGACCAGCCCGTGCTGCTGGCGACCTGGCTGTTCGTCGCGCTGTTCGTGGTCCACCTCGGCTATGCCGGCGTCTCGATCAGCTACCACGCCCACGGGGCCGAGCTGACCGACGACTACAATGAACGAACGAGAGTCACGGTCGGCCGCGAGGTCTTCGGCCTGATCGGCATGACCCTGGCGGTCGTGCTGCCGACTTACTTCACCGCCCAGTTCGGCGACCATGCCGGCTACGTCTACATGGGCCTGTTCTTCATCCCCATCGCCATCCTGTTCGCCCTGCCGACCCTCCTCTGGTCGCCGCCCTCGGTGCATCCCGCCGTCGTACGCGAGAACCCGGAGATCCATGTCCGCTACTTCCGCGACTGGCTGATCGGCATCATGCCGTGGCTCACCCGGCCGACGCAGAACATGGAGCGGAACTTCACGATCAAGACGCTGATCCCGTTCTTCGCCCCGCTGAAGAACCGGCTGTTCCGTCGCCTGCTGCTGGTGTTCATCGTCAACGGCGCGGCGCTGGGCGTCGCGGTGTCGGTGATGCTCTTCTACGTCGAGCACGTCCTTAAGGGGAACAAGCTGCAGGCCGGCATCATTCTGCTGGTCTATTTCGGCGCCGCCGCCGCCAGCGTGCCGCTGTGGTTGCTGCTGTCGCGCAAGCTCAGCAAGACCGCCGCCTGGTTCATCGCCATGGTGATGACGGCCGCTTCCATGTCGCTCGCGGTCTTCCTGGGCGCCGGCGATTTCATCTGGTTCATGCCCATCGCCATCATCACCGGCCTGGGAATCGGCGCGGACTACGGCCTGCCGCCCTCGGTCCTGGCCGACATCATCAACTCCGACGAGGGCAAGGACACCAAGGGCGATACCGGCGCCTATTTCGGCCTGTGGGCGCTCTCGACCAAGCTGGCGACGGCGATCGGCGCGGCGGGCTCGCTGCCGGTGGCGGCCCTGCTGGGCTTCAACCCCTCGATGGGTCTCTACAGCGCTAGCGCGCTCATCTTCGTCTATATCGCCATTCCGGTGGTCATCAAGATCATCGCCGCGCTGCTGATCTGGTACATCCGCATCGAAGCCGACCGCGGCTCGGTGCGCGACGAGATCCTGGGGCGGCGCGCCGCGACGCTTCACTAGCAGGCCGCGGAGGGAAGCGTCGCTTCGAACGGCGGCGGGTCCGGCCCGACCGCCTCAGGACCAGCGCGAAACCGTTGGCTCGTCGAAGGTCCGCCCCCGGATTTCCGGTATGGGGGTCAATATTCGTCGTTCGCTCAGGAAGAGCTCGACGTTCCTCTGAAGAAGCCTTGCGGCGGCTGTCTGCACTTCCGGCGCATGAGCCGCCACGTGCGGCGTCAGCACGACATTCGACATGTCGCGAAGATCCTGCGGTATCGACGGCTCGTCCTCGTAGACGTCGAGGCCGGCGCCGGCGATGCCGCCGGACCTGAGCGCGGCGACCAGCGCTTGCGTGTCGACAATGCTGCCGCGTCCGACATTGACCAGGAATCCCCGGGGTCCCAGCGCCGCCAGCACGGCGGCATCGACCATGTGGTGGGTCCCTGCGCCGCCGGGCGCGGCGATGACGAGGCAATCCACCTCCGCGGCGAGGGAGACTGCGGAGTCGAAGTACCTCCACGGCAGGTCCGTCCGCCTACGCCGCGTGTGATAGGCGATCTCCATGTCGAAGGCCGCCGCGCGGCGCGCGACCCTTTCCCCGATGCCGCCCACCCCGATCAAGCCCAGCCGTTTTCCGGTCGGGATCGGGCGCGACCCGATCGTGCCGCGCCAGTCGCCGCGGCGCGCCGAGGCATCGAAGCCCGTGATGTTGCGCATGACGGCAAGGAGCAGCGCGAAAGCATGGTCGGCCACCGCCCCGGCATTCGTCCCGGCGCCATGCGACACGAGGATGCCGCGTTCACGTGCGGCGTCGAGATCGACGTTCTCGTATCCGGTGCCGACGCAGCAGATCAACGCCAGAGCGGGAAGCGACGCCATATCCACGCGCGTGGCGCCGGCATTGCCGCTGGTCACCAGAACCTCTGCCCGCTCCCGGATCCCGGCCGCCGGCAGGGCGCCGAGCGGCGGATAGTCGATCAAGGTGAAGGTCTGCGCCAGCAGATGCCGGTAATGAAGCGCTTCGACCTTGAACAGCAGTTCTCGGGTCACGGAGACACCTTTTATGATGTTCACCGGCAACCGACTCCCTCAGGAGTCCGCCACCAGCCAGTTGCTCTGCGGGGACCACGAGGCCCAGACCTTGTCGCCGACGGCGAAGGATTGCGAAACCGCTTCGCCCTGGCGGTTGGGCAGGAAGGCGACGAAGGGCTCGCCATCGTCGAGCCGCAGGTGAACATGCGTGGCCTGCCCCTTGTAGACGACCTGCTGCACTGTGGCCGAGGTGCCGCCCAGCGCATCGGGGACCGCCTCGTCGATCGGCGAAAGGCCGACGGCCTCGGGCCGCACGGAGATCAGCACCTCCTTGCGATCGTCACTCGACCACGGCACCTCCACCTGGCCACCGCCGGACAGCCTGACCTGTGATTGGCCGCCGCTGCGTCCCACGACGCTGCCGCGCAGGAAGTTCGAGGCGCCGATGAAGCTGGCCACGAACCGCGTGGCCGGGCGGCTGTAGATGTCCTGGGGCGTGCCGACCTGCTCCAGCTTGCCGTCGCGCATGATCACCACGCGATCCGCCATGGTCAGCGCCTCCTCCTGGTCGTGGGTGACCAGGACGGCGGTGATCCCCAGACGCTTCTGGATCTGGCGAATCTCGACCTGCATGCTTTCCCGGAGATTGCGGTCGAGCGCACCCAGCGGCTCGTCGAGCAGCAGCAGGTTCGGCTCGATCACGATGGCGCGGGCCAACGCCACGCGCTGCTGCTGGCCGCCGGACAGTGCCGCCGGCAGCCGGTCGGCATAGTCGCCAAGTTGCACCAGGGCCAGCGCCGCTTCCACCTTGGGCCGGATCGCGGCCTTGCGCAGCCCGCGCATCTGCAGGCCGAACGCGACGTTCTCGGCGACCGACAGGTGCGGGAACAGCGCGTAGTTCTGGAACAGCATGCCGATGTTGCGGCGATGCACCGCGATGTGGGTCACACGCGACCCGCCGATCATCACGTCGCCTTCGGTCGGCTCGACGAGGCCCGCGATCATGCGCAGGGTGGTAGTCTTGCCGCAGCCGCTCGGGCCCAGCAAAGCCACCATCTCGCCCGCACGGATGCGCAGGGTGACGCCGTCGACGGCAGTGCTGGTGCCGTACACCTTGGTCAGGCCGGATAGAGCGAGATCGGTGGCGGGAGTGGCCGCGAGTGCCGGCGTCGCCACGTTCAGCTCCCGAAGACCTGATTGAACTTGTCCAGGATCGCGCTGCGCTGCGGATTGATCTTCTCCCAGTCGAGCACGTAGAGCTTCATCTCCTTCATCCGCGCTTCCGGATAGGGGACGATGGCTGCGGTCTTCGCATCGAGATCGATACCGCTCACGGACGGGGCTGCGATGGTGAATTCCGCCATTCCCTTCTGCACCGACGGCGACAGGATCCGGTCGATGAAGGCGCAGCCCAGATCGGGTTCGGGCGCGCCTTTCACCAGGGTGATGGTGTTCACGCCGGCGAACGATCCTTCGGCCGGCTTGCTCTGCACCAGCGGCGCGCCCTTGGCGATGTAAGGCAGGACGCTCTTGGAGAAGTCCGGCCCGCCGACATCGGCCTGGCCCTGCGAGACCTGCAGCACCGCATTGCCGAACGTCTCGTAGATCGTCTGCACGTTGGGCTTCAGCTCCGCCATCTTGGCCCAGCCCTTATCGAGTTCGTACTGTGCCTCGAGGATCGGCTTGCCGGTGACCATCGACGCGGCAACCGCGAGGAGCTGCACCGTCTGGGTCTGCTTGGGCGTCACCATCATGTAGCGGCCGCGGAAGCGCTCGCTCCACAGGTCGGCGAAGCTCTCGAGCGGCTTGATGCTCTTGTTGTACCAGAGCGACACCGTCGAGATCGCGAAGGCCGCGCCGTGCGAGTCGTTGTACATGAAGTTCGGGAAGACCTTGGCCAGGTTCGGAATCTTGTCCTTGGGCAGCGGCGCGATCAGTCCTTCCTGCTTGGCGATCGGCACGCCGACATCGTCCATCATCATGGCCGAGTAGTTCGGATTGGCCTTCTGCGTGCGAAGGATGCCGATGTTGCCCAAGGTCACGTTCTCGGTCTGCAGCACCTTGCAGTCGAGGTCCGACTGGAACTTAGGGATCACGTGCCGGCGGATATACTCGCCCTGCACGCCGGTATAGGTGCCGACATACATGGACTTGCCGGCGGCCCAGCCGTTGCGGATGAAGAACATCGGAGCGGCAAGTCCCGCCGCGGCGATCAAGGAGCGGCGTCCGGTAGCGAGTACCCTCTTCTTCCCAGCCTGATCAGACATATCGGTTACCCCTCTGTTTGACTCACGTTGACGGTCCAAGCGCCGTTCAGATGCTCATGGCCTTGCGCAGGCCCACGAGCTTTTCGAGGCCGATCACGGCCAGGATTCCAGTGAGGATCATCAGGCTCGACATCGCCGCGATCGACGGGTCGAAGACCTTGCTCATGCTGTTGTGGAGGTAGATCGGCAGCGGCATGGTTTCGACGTTGGCCAGCCAGAACGAGATCGGAAAGTCGTCGAAGGAAATCATGAACGCGAACAGGCAGCCCGCCGCGATGCCGGGCACGATCTGAGGCACGGTGACCTTCCAGAACACCTTCCACGGCGGCGCGCCCAGGGTGAGCGCAGCCTCCTCGAGCGTGCGGTCGACCTGCTTCAGGCTCGCCGTCACGGTGCGGATCAGGTACGGCAAGGTCACCAGCACGTGACCGATGAACAGATTCACGCCGGCATCGCGCATGCGCATTGTCGCCATGAACTGCAGCAGGGCGAGACCGGTGATCAGGATCGGCAGGATGAAGGGCGAGAGCAGCATTGCCTCGATCGCGCGCGCGGCCGGCACGGGCCAGCGGTTCAACGCATAGGCAGCAGGCACACCGATCACAAAAGCGGCGACGGTCGCCGCGAGCGCCAGCACCACGCTGATGAGAAAGGAGTGCTGGAAGTCCAGATTCGCGATTACGTCGGCATACCAGGACATGGTGAAGCCGACAGGCGGGAAGATCGCGAGGCTGGCTTCGGAGAAGGAAAGGGCCACCACCACGGCCAGCGGCGCCACCACGAAGACGAGAGTCGCCGCGGCCACCATGTAGGTGATCAGCCCGCCGCCGCCGGAAAGACGCGCCGCCATCACCGGGCTCCCGAACGGAGCTGGCGGAGCGCCGCGCGGCGCTCGACCAGCCAGGCCACGCCGACATTGGCGATCAGGGCGATGGCCACCATCACCGACGCGATGGCCGCGGCCATCGGCCAGTCGAAGGCGGTGTTGATCTGCTGCTCCAGCAGCACGCCCAGCATCAGGCCGCGATTGCCGCCGACCATCTGCGGCGTCACATAGGAGGCCGCGGTCAGTGAGAAGACGATGGTGAGCCCTGCCACGAGACCAGGCACGCTGAGCGGCAGAGTGATGCGCAGGAAGGCGCGCCAGGCCGGCGCACCCAGCATGCGCGCCGCCTCGTTGAGCGAGGGATTGATGCGGCCGAGTGAACCCGCGATGGGCAACACCATCAACGGCAGGAAGACATGGACCGAGGCGATCACGATCGCCCACTCGGTGTAGAGCACTTTGACCGGAGCCTGCCCGGCGCCGAGCGTGCCCAGGACCCAGTTGAGCCCGCCGGTGTTGCTGTTGCCCAGCAACAACTGCCAGCCATATGTGCGCACGATCACGCTCACCACCAGCGGTGCCACGACGAGGATCATGGTGATGCGACTGGCCATCGGCCGGCCGTAGGCGATCACCATCGCCAGCGGATAGGCGAGCAGCGACGTGATGAGCGACGTGAAGAATGCGACCCTGAGCGTCGTCATCGTGACGCGACGATAGGCGGGACTGAAAATCAGACGTTCGTAACTGGAAAGCGTCATCGGCAGGCTGATGTCGCCTGTCTGGTTCTGGGTGAACACGCTGTAACCCAGCAGGATCGCCGAGGGCACGACGAGGAACACCACCAGAAAGGCGAGTGCCGGCAATAGCAGCAGCATGCCGATCACAGAGCGCGGAACAGCGAAGCTTCTCGCCTTCTCGATTCCGCCGGTCGTGTGAAATACGTTCGTCGTCATGACATCGTATCCGGGCTTGCTTCGGCGCGGCGTCGCAGACGCTCCTCGAGATAGTGGATCGTCACTCCACCGGCTTCGAAGGCCGCGTCTTCAAGGATGAATCTGTGAAGGTCGGCATTCACGGTGATGCCCTCGACCCGCAACTCGGCCAAAGCGGACTTCATCCTGACAATGCACTCAGCACGATCCATGCCGGACGCCACGATCTTCGCGACGAGCGAGTCGTAATGGGGCGGCACTTCCGCGCCCGACACCATGTGGCTGTCGACCCGGATGCCCGGCCCGCCCGGTGCATGCCAATGAGCCAGGCGGCCCGGCGAGGGCTGGCCGGTGAAACCATGCTCGGCATTGATGCGGCATTCGATCGCGTGCCCCCTGCACACCACATCGGCCTGCATCAGCGACAGCTTCTCGCCCTGCGCCACACGAATCTGCTCGCGAACGATGTCGAGGCCGGTCGTTTCCTCGGTGACCGTGTGTTCGACCTGGATACGCGTATTCATCTCGATGAAGGCGAACACCCCGTCCTCGTAGAGGAACTCGAATGTGCCGGCGCCGCGATAGCCGATCGCTCGGCAGGCGGCCGTGCAACGCTCGCCGAGTTTTGCGATCTCGGCTGCGGGAATTCCCGGCGCCGGCGCCTCCTCGATGACCTTCTGATGACGACGCTGCACCGAACAATCGCGCTCGCCCAGCCACAGCGCATTACCGTGATGGTCGCAGAGGACCTGGATCTCGACGTGTCGCGGATGTTCCAGGAATTTCTCGACATAGAGATCGGGATTGGCGAAGGCACGAACCGCTTCCTCGCGAGTCGTGGCAATGGCGGTCGCCAGCTGCGCGGCATCGCGCACCACCCGCATACCGCGGCCGCCGCCGCCGCCCGACGCCTTGATGATGAGGGGATATCCGACGTCGGCCGCAATCGCCCTGCAGGCCTCCACGTCTGTCGGCAGCGCACCGTCGCTGCCGGGCACGCAGGGCACACCCGCCGCGCGCATCGCCTCCTTGGCGCGGATCTTGTCGCCCATCATGCGGATCACCTCCGAAGTCGGACCGATCAGCGTGAGGCCGGCCCGCTCCACCTCCTCCGCAAAGGCGGCGTTCTCGGCGAGAAAGCCGTAACCCGGATGGATGGCCTGGGCGCCGGTGGCCTCCGCCGCCAGCAGCAGCGCCGACGCATCGAGGTAACTGCGGCCCGCCGGCGCCGGGCCGATGCAGACGCTGTCATCGGCGGCGCGCAGCCATGCGCCGCCGCGATCGGCCTCCGAACACACCGCGACCGCGCGCAGGCCGAGCGTGCGGCAAGCGCGGATCACCCTGAGCGCGATCTCGCCTCGGTTGGCGACGAGAACCGTGTCGAAGGCCATCGCGATGCCGCTCAGTTCGCGAGTTCGGTGAAAGGCACGATCTTGCCGCCGCCCTTCTCGACGGTCTGGCGCACGGCGGTGGCGATCGCCACGGCGCCCGGCGTGTCGCTGTGCACCAGTATGCACTGCGCGTCGAACTTCACCCGCTTGCCGGACTGCGCCGTGAAGGTGCCGTCGTTCAGGAACTGATCGATGCGCGAGACGACTTCGTCCAGGTCGGTGATGACGGCGCCCGGCAGCCGGCGATTGACCAGTCGGCCATCGTCGTCATAGGCGCGGTCGGCGAACACCTTGCCGACCGTGCGCATGCCGATCTTCCTGGCATACGTGGCGGCATAGCCGTTCGGCGCCGTGGCATGGATCAGATCCTTGTCGAAGGCCTTGAAGATATCGAGCATCAGCTCGACATACTCGTGGTTCTTCGCAAACATGGTGCCCATCGCACCATGCCCGCCGGCGTGGGTGATCTTGTAGCCGCCGACCTTGGCGATCGCGGACAGCGCACCCAGCTGGTAGAGCATATGCTTCTGCAGGTCCCTGGGATTGATTTCCATCGGCACGCGGCCGAAGCCCAGCAGGTCGGGCAGGCCGCAATGCGCACCGATCGCCACGCCGTTCTCCTTCGCCGCCTCGACCATGCGCGTCATGATGATGGCGTCGCCGGCGTGGAAACCGCAGGCGATGTTGGCGGAGGAGACCAGCTTCATCAGCGCCTCGTCGTCGCCCATCTTCCACCGGCCGAAGCCTTCTCCGAGATCCGAATTGAGATCGATCTTCATCAGACGTCCTTTCGTTGGCGTTTGCTTTGAAGGGAAGGCAGCGGCGCCAGGGCAAGCAGCTCGGTGCCGAAATCGACCCGCTGCCCCGGGACCGCGAAAAGCCGCAGCACGGTGCCGGCACGGGGCGCCACGACCGGCTGCAGCAGCGCCCCGATCGCGATCACGGCAACCACCTCGCCCGCCACGACTCCCGTGCCGGCCGGCAGCGCGTCCGTGCGCGCGGGATGACCCGGCAGGAAGACGCCGCAGGCGGCGGCCTTCACGATCGTCGGCTCCGGCGCCGCGACCGCGGCGGGCCGCGTCGTCTCTTCCGGCACGGCGATCCGCAGCGCGTCGCCACCCTCGGCGATTTCGATTTCGGCCACGCCGGCGTTGCGCATGTGCGCAGCCAGCTCGGTGATCTCGTCGGCGGTGAGAATCATGCCGCCTTCTCCAGGACGGGCCGGCGGCAGTAACCGGCGAGCCGGCGCAGAGAGGACAGCCAGGACGCGATCTCGCGTTCGGCAGCGCGCGCCTCTTCCAGCGTGCACGACGCGAAGCGCAGCCTGTTGCCCGGAGCGGCCTGCGCGAGACGCCAGAGATCGGCCTCGATCACCACCCCGATCTTGGGATAGCCGCCGGCCGAGTTGCCGTCGGCGAGCTGGATGATCGGCTGGCCGGATGGCGGCACCTGGATGACGCCGGGCACGATTCCGTGCGACCGCATCTCCACGAGTTCCGTACGCTGCAACCCCGCCCCTTCCAGGCGATAGCCCTGCCGGTTGCTCTGCGACGTCACCTTCCAGGGCGTTTCCCAGAGATGGTCGTGCGAGGCCGCGTCGAACTGTCCGTATTCGGCGGCCGCGATGGCGCGCAGCCAGATCGCTTCGTCGGTGGCCGACGCTGGCGTCGGCGCGGCGAGGGCCTGCGACGGCGGCAGCGCGCCATAGCCCGCCTCGTCGCGCAACGTGAAGCACGCCGACGGGACCATCGCGAGCCGGTCGCCGGCTGCCAGTGCACGACCTTCGTGGCCCCCGAATCCGTCCCTCATCTGGGTGCTGCGCGATCCCAGCACGACCGGCACATCGAAGCCGCCCGACACGGCGAGATAGCTGCGCAGTCCGCGCCTCGGCGGCGACAAAACGAGTTCCTGCCCCGCCCTGGCCTGCGCCACCCACCACGGCGGCAGCGGACGGCCGTCGAGATGCGGCGCGCAGTCGGCGCCCGTCAGCGCGAACACCGTGTCGACAAGGAAGCGCAGCCGCACGGGAAAGAGCTGCAATTCGATCCCGGCGGCGTTCTCGTCGTTGCCCAGCAAGGTGTTGGCGGCTTGCAGGGCCACCCTGTCCATTGCGCCCGCCCGCCCCATGCCATGGCACCGGAAACCCGGACGGCCGAGGTCCTGAACCGAATTGAGTGGTGGCGTTTCGAGGATCTCGATCACGCTTCGATCCGGTCTATGCGAAAGCGGATTCGATCGCCCAGCGACAGCAGGTTGGGCGGGTCGTTGGCGAGGTCGAACGGGACCGGCACGTCCGGCGCGCGGCCTATCGTGTGCCAACCCGTCGGATTCATCGTCGGACCGCCGGGCGTGTAGGGTTTGCCGAGATTGGACTGGGCGCCGCCGATCGAAACGCCGCCGCCGACCGGTCGCATGACCGGCACCTTGCGGCGCGGCGTGAACAGCCTCGGATCGAGACCGAACAGATAGCCGAAGCCCGGCGAGACGCTGGGCGCGAACACGACATATTCGGGGGCCGCGTGCAGCGCCACGATCGCTTCCGGTTCGGCACGATGATAGGCCGCGACGTCGGGCAGGTCCTGGCCGCCCTCGCCGCCGTACACGACACCCACCTCCAGCAGGCGGCCGGCGATGCGGCCCGCCTCGATGGTCGGCCACAGGTCGAGCATGCGCGCCGACAGTTCGGCGGGATCGGCATCCAGCGGATCGAGCACGACCAGCAGGCTGTTCATGCCGGGTTGCAGGTCGATCACCCCGTCCCACTGCCGGACGATGTCGCCCAGTCGCCAGATGCGCTCCTGCGTCGGCAGCGACAGCGGACCCTCGGCGTCGAGCAGCAATGCCGCGCTGCCGCACAGGCTCACGCGTGGACTGGCCAGCTCGATGACGCCGGAATTCATTCGGCGGCCATCTGCTGGACGGCCTCGAGAGTGAACAACGGCTGGCCCGCCATCACGTCTTCGCCGTTCTCCGCATGAATGCGGGCGATCACGCCGTCCTGCGGTGCGACGACGGAATTGAAGACCTTCATCGCCTCGAGGATGCAAAGCGCCTGACCGCGGGCGACGCTCCCGCCGACGCTGACGAAGGGCTCCGCCCCGGGCGCCGGCGAGCGGTGAAAGACGCCATGCATCGCGGCCGTCACCAGGATGCCCGATACCGGCGCGGCCTCCACGGCCGGCGCCTCGGGCGACGGAGCCGGCTCGACCGGCGCCGCCGCCAGCGCCGGCGCGGCAAGAGGCGACGCCGATCCGCGCTTGCGCAGGATCCTGAGCCGAAGGCTGCCATCGGCGACCTCCAGCTCCTCCGCACCGCTGCGGGCGAAGGCGTCGATCAGTTCCTTGAGCGTGGCCAGGCGAGCGGGCACCACGGTAAGCCCCCGCCTACGTCAGCAGCCCGATGGCCGCGGCGATGCGGGCACAGGCCGCCTCCAGCCGTTCCATCGAGGTCGCGATCGAGAGTCGGAAATTCGGCGACATGCCGTAGGCAGTGCCGTGGACGACGACGACCCGCGCCTCGTCGAGCAGGTATTCGGCGACCTCGATGTCGCTGTCGAGCGTCGCCCCCGCTTGCGTCCTCTTGCCGATCAGGCCGCTGCATTCGACGAACAAATAGAAGGCGCCTTCCGGCCGATGGCAGCGCAGGCCAGGCACCGCACCCAGCAGCTCCATCACCCGGTCGCGCCGCGCCTGGAAGGCATCGGACCGCTCCTGGAGATAGGCCTGCGGTCCCAGCAGCGCGGCGATCGCGCCGGCCTGGGTGATCGAACTGATGCTGCCCAGCGATTGCGACTGGACCTTCCTCATCGCCGCGATCAGCTCGGCCGGGCCGCCGGCGAAGCCCAGGCGCCAGCCGGTCATGGCATAGCCCTTGGATACGCCGTTCAGGGTGAGCGTGCGCTCCTTCAGGTCGGGCGCCACCTCGGCGAAGCTGTAGAAGCGCAGCCCGTCGAAGATGATGTGCTCGTAGATTTCGTCGGTCATCACCAGCATCTGCGGATGGCGGCGCACGACGTCGGCAAGTGCCTGCAGGTCCTCGCGGCTATAGACGGCCCCGGTCGGATTGCATGGGGTGTTGAGCATCAGCCAGCGCGTGCGTGGCGTGATCGCCTGCTCGAGGGTCTGGGCATCGAGCTTGAAGCCATTGTTCTGCGCGCAGCTCACGACGACCGGCGTGCCGCCGCAGAGCTTGGTCATCTCCGTGTAGGAGACCCAGTGGGGTGCGGGCACGATGACCTCGTCGCCCGGATTGAGGCTCGCCGCGAGGGCGAGATAGATCGTGTTCTTGGTCCCCGCACTCGCCAGCACTTCCGTGAGATCGTAGGCGAGGCCGTTGTCGCGGCCGAACTTCTCGATGATCGCCTTCTTGAGTTCGACCGTGCCGCCGGTGCCGGTGTAGCGCGTCTGCCCCGCGCGCATCGCCGCTATGGCGGCTTCAATCACGTGTCCGGGCGTGTCGAAATCGGGTTCGCCGGTGGCCAGCGTGATGACATCGACACCCTTCGCGATAAGATCGCGTGCCTTTTGAGAGGCACCTTCGGAGGCGGACGGATTGACCAGGGCCAGGCGATCGGCGGACAGACGCATACGAAACTCCCACTGCCCGCACCGGCATTACCGGCGTGGGTCACGTAAAAATCCCGTCTTGTCGATGTTTCCCCGGCTGCGCATGTAATTTGGAAGAAGCGCTCGCCCTGTGTGACAAAGAGATATTGCTCCGGGTTTGCGCGCATCCAGTGATTTGATCGATGGCACATGCGATAAGTTTTAGCTAACGACTTCGGAACCATTACACGTGACCGACCAGACCTTTCCGAATCTCCGGCATGCATGCCTGTTGCTCATGGTGAGCGAAGGCGCGAGCGTCCGCGCGACGGCGCGGCGCGTCGGCCTCACGCAGCCTGCCGTCACGCTGAGCCTCGCCACCCTCGAGCGCCTCTATGGCGTCGCCCTGTTCGAGCGGCGACCGAACGGGCTGGCCCCCACCAAATACGGCACGGTGCTGAGCCAGCGAGTCGCACGTTGCATGTCGTTCCTGACGCGCGCGATCCGCAAGGTCCCGCGCGAGGCCGACGCCGGCGGGTCTCGCGTCGAGAAGCTGCTGCGGGCCCTCACCACCGGCCAGCTTCGGGCGCTCGTGGCGCTGGATCTGCACGAAGGATATGCCGGCGCCGCCGAGAGTCTCGACCTGCGCGTGCCCTCGCTGCATCGCGCCGTCAGCGCCCTCGAGGGTGCGCTGGGCGCCGCGCTGTTGCATCGCGAGAAGCGCGGCATACGCCTGAATGCGCTCGGCCACGAGATCGCGGTGCTGTTCAATCTCGGCCTCGAGGAGCTGCGGTCGGCAGCCGACGAAATCAAGGAAGCCGATGGCCGGCTCGAAGGCACGGTGACGATCGGCACCGTGCGCGCCGCGGCCGCAGGCGTCCTGGCGGCCACCGTCCTGCAACTCTCGACGCGCCATCCCGCAGCACGCTTCAACGTCACCAACGCGCCCTACGAGGAAATGCTGCTGGACGTGCGCGGCGGACGCCTCGACTGCATGGTGAGCACCGCGCGGCCAAATGTGCCGGCCGACTTCGCGATCGAGGAACTGTGCCAGACCGAGGTGCGCATCATCTGCCGCCGCGATCATCCGCTCGCCGGCCGCCGCGAGATCGCCGCGCGTGAACTGGCGCGTTATCGCTGGATCGGTGCTCCACCAAGCACCGGTATCGCGCAGCGCTTCCGTACCATTTTCGAGGAGGAAGGCATCACGCCGCCGGACTTCATCGCCCGGAGCGAGCTTTTCGAGCTGACGCGCCGTCTGGTTCTGAGCGGGGAGTTCCTGGCCCTCACCGTGCGCAGCGACTTCGGCACGGACTACGAGCACCAGGGCCTGACCATACTCAAGCGGCGGGTGCCCAACGCGGGCAGGCCGATCTTTCTGATCACCCGGCGCAACTGGAAGCCAACGCGCCTGCAGGAAATATTCGCAAGGACGCTTCAGGAGGTCGTGGAGGCGCGTCGGAAATAGGCAGGTCCCGACGCGCCGCCAGGGCGCTAGGTGAGGAAGCCGAGCTTCTGCGGCTGGCGCAGGCCGAAATCGCATTGCTGGCCCCAGCATCCCTGGGCCAGCGTGGCGAAGACGTTGCGGAAATCGACCGTGTGTCTGAGATCGCCGTCCTGCAGGTCCGTGAGCGACGGATAGGCGCCGTGCAGTCCGCCCTTCACGCCGCCGCCCATGACGAACTGCGGCGCCGACGTGCCATGGTCGGTGCCGCCGCTGGCGTTCTGCTTCGCCCGCCGGCCGAATTCCGAATAGGTCATCACCACCACGTCCTTCCAGAGGTCGGCGGCGATCAGGTTGCGGCGCAGGATCGCCAGGTTCGATGCCAGGAACGCCAGCAGGCGCTCGTGCGTCGGCATCTGATTGGCGTGCGTGTCGAAGCCGCCCATGGCCACCTTGATGGCGACGACGGGGATCTTCGCGGCGATGATGCGTGTCGCCAGATCGAGTTGGCGACCGAGCAGGACTTCCTGCGGATAGGCCTCGGTCGGCGCCGGCGCATCCCGCAGCCGGTCGCGCAGGCCGGCCGCTGCGGCATTGATCTCGTGCCGTACCGCCAGCAGGTGGCGCAGCGCCGGGTTGCCGCCGTCGGCCATGGCCGATGCCGCGCCGATCGCATTGGCCTGGCGCAGGAAGTTCTCGGCATCCTGCATCACGATGGTGCGCAATGACGGACCGGTCGAGGGCAGCGCATTGGTGTCGGCCACGATGCAGTCGACGCCGACACCCTTGGCGAGTTTGGCGCCGTTGAAGGCCTGGGCGACCCAACCTTCGCTCAGCGTCTGGGACGCAGCCGATGCGGTGTCCCAGATCTCGATCGAGCGGAAGTGCGAGCGGTTGGGATAGGGATAGCCGACGCCCTGCAGGATCGCGAGGTCGCCCGCCTTCCACGAGTCCATCAGCGGCGCGAGCTTTTCGTGCAGTCCCACCTTCTCGTCGAGCTGCACGACCCTCTCGCGCGGCACGCCGATGCCGGCGCGCAGCTCGCGATACTTCGGGTCGGCATAGGGCACGAGCGTGTTCAGCCCGTCATTGCCGCCCTTCAGTTCGACCAGCAGGAGAATACGGCCCATCGCCCTCTCCTCACTTCAATTGATAGGACGTGTCGAGCAGCGCCGAGGCCACGATCGCGCCCGCGGTCCCGTTGCCATCGACCCCGTCGACCGGCTGGCGTGGCAGCAGCGTGCGCAGCAGCGCAGGCCCGTCGACGCCGGCCAGGGTCGAGCCGAGACGCACCTCGGTGCCGGCATTGCGGAGGCTGCGGCCTTCCACGGGACGAGGCGGTTCCATCATCTGCATGGTTTCGGCGGCGGGAATCTGCTCGCGGCGGTCGGCGCGCCGGTTCGGGCGGTTGGCCATCTGCATGCCGCCATCCATCGGCGCCACGGTGGTCGCCTCGATCATGCGCCGCAGGAACTGCTGGCGCAGCAGCAAGGTGTAGGTCGAGATCCAGCTCTCGCCGCCGGCCCAGCCCTTCACGTTCGGCGGATCGAACGGGACCTGGCCCAGGCCCTGCAGCATGCGCACCAGGCCGGTCTTCTCCGGCACCGGCAGGCCGAGCACATGGACCGAGCCGACGATCAGGTCGACCGGCGACTTGATGAGGGCGCCGCGGTTGGCGGGATCGCGGAAGGCAGGCGACAGGAACAGCGCCCGCATCAGCGGCTTGATCTCGTAACCGCCCTCGCGGAATCCGGCCGCGAGTCGCTTCACTTCGGCGGTATCGGGCCTCAGCGACACGAACTCGCGCCAGAGTTTCTCGACGATCATCTCGGCGGTGCGCGGCTGGGCGAGCAGGATCGTCAGGATCTCGTCGCCGCCGAAGCGGCCGGACCGGCCGAGAAAGGTCTTCTGGCTATCGTCGTGCTGGCGGGGATGCTCGACGAACTGCCCGGTCTCACGATCGACGCTCCAGCCCGTGAAGGCGCGCGCCGCCGCCTTGATGTCGGCCTCGCTGTACCGTCCCTCGCCCAGGGTGAAGAGCTCCAGCAGCTCGCGGGCGAAATTCTCGTTGGGCTGGCGCGCCACCGATCCCCTGCCGTCGAGATAGATCAGCATCGCAGGGTCGCGGGCGACGGCCTTCAGCAGGGTCGCGTAGTTGCCCAGCGCCTCGCGCCGGAACAGCGCGTTCTGGCGAAACAGCGCCCCCGGATAGCGCACCTTCATCAGCGAAGAGGTGAAGTGGCCGTGCCAGAACAGGGTCATGCGCTCGACCAGCGGCTGGTCGGTCGCGATCATCTCCTCGACCCACCAGTTCTTCAGCTCGCGGCCCTGCTCCTGGACCGGCCGGACGACGGCGAGGTTCTTGCCGTCGATGCCCTTCTTGCGTTCGGCTTCGGCCGCCTGCTGGCGGCGCTGCAACTCGGCCGGGCCGATGCCGAGCCATTCGGGCGCCGGCGTCATCGCCTCGCGCCGGGTGTTGGCGAGCAGGCGGTCGACAGCGACCGAATAGTCGACGGCCTCGAGCGTGCGGATTTCGGCCGGCGTCACGCCGAACGAGGTGCGGGACAGGAGGTGTCGGGCATCGTCGAAGCCCATCGCCGACGCCGCGTGCACCGGCACGGTGGACCAAAGACCGGCGGAAAAGGCAGCGGCCCCTTCCATGAAGCCGCGACGACCAAGGCGTGTACTCACGACAGGCCTCCTATTGCGGTGGACGCGGCGGCCCCCCGGCCGGTGGACGAGGCGACGGCATCGGCGAAGCGATTCGTTCGACGAGCACCTTCTGAAAGCGTTCGAGCTGATCGGGCCGCAGGCTCGGCTGCAGCTGGGTCAACGTGCGCAGCGTTTCCTTCTGCTGCTCGGCACGCAACTGACTGACCTGATCGATGAGTGTGTCGATCTTCGCCAGGTCCAGGGGCGTGCGGACCATTTCCGCGCTCGTCTGCTCACGCAGGCGCCCGATCGCCTGCAGGCGCTCACGGCGCTCCTTGGCGTATTGATCGAACAGGCCCTGCATGACCTTGCGCTGCTCGGCATCGAGGACGAGATCGTGGGCCACCATCTCGACGGGATTGAATCGCGGTCCGCCCGGTGCTCCTGGCTGGCCCGGCATGCCCGGCGGCGGCCGGTGCATCTCGAACGGCGGAGGCGCGATCCAGCTCCGATAGACGAAGCCGACCAATACAAAGGTGTTCAGCAGCAACGAGAGGCCGAGCAGGACCTGCAGCAGGCGCGAGTTCATGTCAGATCCCGTCGCCGGCGAAGAACTCACTCACTTCGTTCGAAGTCGTCGTTGCGGTGCTTGCGGTCTCGGTGGCCGAATAGCCCTCGCGCTGCTGGGCAAGCGACTCACCCAGGCCGCCGCCGACCAGGAAACCGCCGGTCGCGATCACGAGGGCCGCCACGGCCATGACGCCCTGCTGGAGGGCATGACGCGGGCCACCGAACAGCCATCTGCCGAACAGTCCACGCGGCGCCGCCTGGCGCTCGGCCTCGAAGCCGACCAGGGCACGGGCGCGCACGACCATCCGCTCCGGCGCGGCCGGCAGGGGCTTGCCCAGAATATCGGCAAGGTCGAGCGCGGCGCGGCGCAATTCCGGATCCGTTGCCACCGCAGATTCGATCGGGGCAGCGGCCTCCTCGGAGAGGCGGCCTTCGAGCCAGGCCGCGAGTTCCATTTCGCTCACCGCGGCAGGCGCGACGGCAGGCTGGCTGGCGAGGCTTCGCCACAGCTCCTTGTCGCTCCTCGGGGTTCGCTCGATGGTCATAGGTCGCTCCTGCCCATAATACGCCAAAACATCCCGGTTCATCCCCCACCGCTGGGGTCATCTTCGCGGAAATGTGCACGCAGCCTTTGCAGAGCCTTGTGATGGGTGCTGCGAATCGTCTGCGCATCCACGGACAGGAGCCGTGCAACTTCCATGACATCCCGCTCCTCGTCATAGAGGTACTTGAGAATCAGGATTTGCCGGGCCGTCAGCAGCCCTTCGGGAATCTTGAGTTTTTCGACATGGTGGTCCTCGACGCCGAGGAAAGCCTCCGGCACGTCATCGATGGGTTCGGTGGCCTGGCGCCGGCGCCGCACATGGTCGATGGCGCAGGATCGCGACACCACCGACAGCCAGGTCGGCAGGCCGGCGCGCGCCGGATCGTAAGTTTTCAACAGCCTGAAATCCTGGGCGCACAGGCGGACGAAGACGTCCTGGGCGGCGTCCATCACGTCGTCCTCGCTCAGCCGGTAGGAGCTGAGGGTCCGGCGCACGATGGCATTGATCAGCGGTGCAGCGGCAACGACGAACGCATCCCATGTGCGCTTGTCGCCCTTGGTGAGTGCCTGCAGATCGATCTGGTTCAGTTCAGCCACGCCACGATCTTTCTGCCGGTCCGCCCTGCAGTTTAACAGGCTTTGTGGCCAAAAGAGGCCCCGCTACAGTCATTCCTACCATTTGAGGAGCATCGATGAGCGAGTCGCTGACACGGCAACTGAAATTCACCAAGCATGCGGTTCGCGGCAAGGGTGTGGTCGTCGCCCAGAACGTGAAGGCAGCCGAGGTCGGCGCCTCGATCCTGCGCAAGGGCGGCAACGCCATCGACGCTGCGGTCGCAACGGGCATGGCGATCGGCGCCCTCGAGCCCTGGATGAGCGGCATCGGCGGCGTCGGCTTCATGACCATCTGGAGCGCCAAGGAAGGCCGCGCCTGGACGGTCGACTACGGCCCCGTCTCGGCCAAGAAGCTCGATCCGTCGGTCTACGAGATCGTCGGTCCCGGCCCCGCCAACCCCTTCGCCTGGCCCGACATCAAGGAGCAGCGCAACGAGGTCGGGTACCACTCCATTGCGGTCCCCGGCATGGTCGCGGGCCTTGCCAAGGCGCTGGAGCGCTTCGGCTCGCTGAAGTGGAAGGACGTGCTGCAGCCCGGCGTCGAGATCGCCCAGCGCGGCATGGAGCTCGACTGGTACATGCAGGTGATGATCGCCAACGGCGCGAAGCACCTCGAGAAGTTCCCCGCCTCCAAGGCCAACTATCTGTGCGACGACGGCCGCGTACCCGCCAACGACTGGGCCGGCACCCGCCGCTACATCAAGCTCGGTAACCTGGGCGAGACGATGCGGCGCCTCGCCGAAGGCGGCCCGCGCGAATACTACGAAGGCAGCCTGGCGCACGACATCGCCAACGACCTGCAGGCCGGCGGCTCGAAGATCTCCTACGAGGATCTCGCGAGCTACGAAGCGAAGATCGTCGATCCCCTCGCTTTCGAGCATAACGGCGTCACCATCAACGTCGCGGGCGGTCTCACGGCCGGCCCGACCCTGCGCCGCGCCATCGAGCTGGCGGGCGCCGCGACCAAGGGCAAGGGCGCGCCCGGCGCCGACTTCTTCGCCGCCATCGCCGAAGGCATGCACAAGGCCTACGAGGAGCGCCTGAAGACGCTGGGCGACAAGCCGACCGAGACCTGCACCACGCATTTCTGCGCCGCCGACTCCGAAGGCAACATGGTGGCGCTGACCCAGACGCTGATGAGCCTGTTCGGCTCCTGCGTGATGCTGCCCAAGACCGGCATCACCATGAACAACGGCATGCTGTGGTTCGATCCCGAGCCCAACCGCCCCAACTCGATCGCGCCGGGCAAGAAGCCACTTTGCAACATCTGCCCGGTCGTCGTCACGAAGGACGGCAAGCCGTGGTTCTGCATCGGCGCCTCGGGCGGGCGGCGCATCGTGCCGGCGGTCTCGCAGCTCTCCCTGATGATGATCGACCGCGGCATGGACGTCGAAGCCGCCTTCCATCAGCCCAGGGTCGACATCTCCGGCGTCGGCCCGATCCGGGTAAATCGCGACCTGCCCGATGATGTTAAGAAGGCGATCGCGGCCAAGCTGCCCATGGTCGAGGTCGACAATCCGGTCTCGCCGCTGGGCTTCGCCAACCCGTCCTGCATCGTGCGCGATCCCAAGACGGGCGAACTGACGGGCATGAACGAGGTCATGTCGCCGTGGGCGGGCGGCGCGGCACAGTAAACCGGGCAATTCTCCCGCCGACGTGATGTCGGCGGGAGCAAATACCGCTGAACCTGTCCAGGCCCGCTGCGTTATTGCCCAGCAGCGGGAGGGAAATAATGGCCAGGACCAAGGCCCGCAAGGGCTCCCCCAGCACCTCTCTCGACAAGGCCGAATTCGAGCGGCGCCTGCGCCAGCGCTATTACGATCCCGCCTTCGGCCCCCTTGGAAACGACATCGAAGAGATACTGGCCGTCGCCTGGGCGGCCTATCGAGACAGCCGCAAGTCGCCCGTCACTCGCCGCGCCGGTCCGGGCTTCGCCAATCCCGACTACGAACTCTCGGTCGAATGGCTGGCCGCACGCGGTGCCATCCGCCGCGCCGAGCGCCGGCACAAAGCCGCCACGGCAACATCGCGGATCCTGCTGATCAACGGCTCACCGCGCAGCGACCAGACCTGTCCCGGCGAGGTGTCCAAGACCTGGCGCCTGGTGAAGATCGCCCAGAAGGTTTTCGAGGAAGCGCGCGGGGTCGAAGTCGAGGTGCTCGATCTCAGCCGCATCACCGCCGAGCGCAGCCTGCATATCCACCCTTGCAAGGCCTGTGTCTCGACGGCCATGCCGCTCTGCCACTGGCCCTGCTCCTGCTATCCCAATCATTCCTACGACCAGATCAACGACTGGATGGCCGACATCTATCCGATGTGGGTCGCCGCACACGGCGTCATGATCGTGACGCCGGTCCACTGGTACCAGGCGCCGACGGTGCTGAAGTCGATGATCGACCGGCTGGTCTGCGCCGACGGCGGCAACCCCGATCCGACCTCCACCCAGGGCAAGGATCCGGAAAGGGCCAAGGCGATCGAGCGCAATGGCTGGGACTTCCCGCGCCATCTCGCGGGCCGCCTCTTCTCCGTGGTGGTGCACGGCGACACGGCCGGAACCGAGAACCTGCGCCGCTCACTCAGCGACTGGCTGGGCGACATGGGACTGGTCGATGCCGGACACCAGGCCGTCATCGACCGCTACGTCGGCTACTACGAGAGCTATGCCGACAACCACGTCGCGCTGGATGGGGATCGCGCCTTCCAGGAAGAGACGCGGAATGCGGCGCGGACGCTTCTCGACGCCGTGAAGCTCAAGCGCCGGGGGAAGGTCGTTGCGGCGGACGCGGACCTCGAAGAGCCCCGCCCCAAGTGATCCCGTCACTGTGGGTCGCATTCCCGCGGGTCGGTAGACGATTTTCCCTTCGCGCAATCCGGCAGGTAGGGGCCCTGCGATGGCGGCACGTATTGGCCTCGCTGCATGACCGCAGCGAGGAAGAATATGCCGACGATCACCACGACGAGGGCGACCATCCCGATGATGAGATCCCGCACCTACAACCACTCCGTCATGAATATTACCGATATTGCCCGGTCCGGTAGTGTGTCGCGGCGCTACCTAATCAGTCCGGAACGGAGCAGTCCAGCCTCCTAGTGGTGCTTGCCGGGGGGTGTCGAGATGCGGTCGACGACCGCGATGCCGACCGCCGACAGGATGAACAGGCCGTGGATGATCGACTGCCACATGATCGCGGCTTCGGTGTAGGTCGCGTTCGGCTTGCCGAGCGAGCCTGCCTCGATGAACGTCCGGAGCAGGTGGATCGACGAGATGCCGATGATCGCCATCGCCAGTTTGATCTTGAGGACGCTGGCATTGACGTGGCTCAGCCATTCCGGCTGGTCGGGATGGCGGTTCAGCTCCATGCGCGACACGAAGGTTTCGTAGCCCCCCACGATCACCATGATCAGCAGGTTCGAGATCATCACCACGTCGATCAGGCCCAGCACGATCAGCATGGCCTGCAACTCGGTCACGCTGGGGCTTTCCATGACCAGGTGAAGGAGTTCCTTCAGGAACAGGAAGACGTAGACGACCTGCGCCACGATCAGCCCGAGGTAGAGCGGAAGCTGCAGCCACCGGGAGGCGAAGATGAAGCGCGGGATCGGCCGCAGGCTGCGCGGGTCGCGGACGGTCTCGGAATGCGCTTCGGTCGGCATGGCAGCTCCTCGATGTGGGTCGGGAGGCGCTTTTGCACCAATCGGGCTGCGTCTTGCAACCCGCCTGCAATGACGGAAATAAGGCGCTAACTGGCCGCTACCGGGACGTTCGCCGGAGCCGATCCCGGCGCAACGGGCGCAGGCGGCATGCCTTCCGTTCCGTCGTTCGAGGCCGGACCCGTGTGAAGCACGACGTTGGCCCCCTCCTTTGCGAACTCGAAGCCCATCGCCGGGAAGGTGCTGAACATGCGCTTGAGCGCCTCGCGCTGGATGGCCGACGGATTGCCAGGCCTGGCCGTGAACTTGAAGCGCACCACGATGGCGTTGCCGGCGATGTCGGCCACACCCTGCATCTTGAACGGCGCCAGAATCTGGTCGGCGATGGCCGGCATCTCCATCATGTCGGCGCCGATCTTCTTGGATGCCTTGCGCAGCTTCTCGACGTCGGTGTCGCGGGCGAAGCGCAGGTTGAACTTCGTCGTGATCCAGTCGCGGCTGAAGTTCGTGATCTGGCCGAGCTGGCCGAACGGGATCGTGTGCACCTGGCCGTTCTGGTGGCGCAGCTTGATCGAACGCAGGGTGAAGCCCTCGACCGTGCCCTTGGCCTTGCCGCAGTCGATGTACTCGCCGACCCGGAAGGCATCGTCGGACAGGTAGAACAGGCCCGACACGATGTCCTTCACCAAGGTCTGGCTGCCGAACGAGATGGCGATGCCGAACACCGAGGCGCCGGCGATCAGCGGCGTGATGTTGATGCCGAAATCCTGCAGCGCGACCATGACCGCGACGAGGATGATCAGCACGGCCGCCGTGCGCCGCATCAGCGGCATCATGGTGCTGAGCCGCGACGCCGGCGCCGCGTTCGCATCGCCGTCGACGATCGCCTGGGCGGCGTCCTTGGTCTTCGTGCCCATATAGGGCTCGGTCATGTACTTGAAGAGTTCCCAGGCGACGTAGGCCACGAACAGGGTGACGCCAGCCGTGCGCGAGGACGCCGTGAGCTGCTCCCACTCGCTACTGTTTACCAGCCCCAGCACATGCACAACCCAGCTCTCGGCGATCACCACCGTGACGCCGATCAGGACGGCGACGCGGATGCAGCGCGCCACGACGTCGGGCAGCTTGGGAACATTGCCGGCAGGTGTCTTGCCTTCGAGCTGCGAGTCGAGGCGACGCACCACGGCCTGCATGAGCGTCTCGAAGATCAGGACGCCAACCACGAGGTTCAGCGTCACGACCATCGCCGACGCAACGAACATCTGGCCCGACACCGCGCCGTAGATCAGCGTCACGCCCAGTGCCGCGAAGAACAGCGGCGCAATGGGGATCCACTTGCGGCCGACACCACCGATGAGGGGCGCCAGCTGGCCGAGACCGCCGAACCATTGCTGCGCGGCGATGCGCGAACGGAACGCCAGCCACATGAAGATCGCGAGATAGATCAGGCCGGCGATCACCTGAAACGTGGCCATCGCGTCGGGCGGCGTTTGGATGGCCATCAGCACCTGGCCCAGGATGCGCATCAGGACGATGACCAGCATCACCGCGGAAATCCGCAGATAGAAGGTCTTTGCCTCGTGATTGCCCGCCGCGCACAGGCGCGCGGCCGGCAGCTCCGGCTGCAGCACGATGCGGAACAGCAGCACGTAGAGGCGCCACGTGAAGATGCCGGCCAGCACCGCCGCGGCCAGCCTGTCCTGCCCGGTCGTGCCGGTGAACCAGAGGCCCGTGGCGGCATTGCAGATCAGCCAGACGGCGAGCACGCCCAGCCCATCGAGCACGGCCAGGCCTACAAGGTAGAGAAGCGATCGCGTGCCCTTCTCGGGAACGGCGTTCATGGCAAGCCGTGCGCGCAGCCCTTGCAACATCAGGCGCAGGACCGCCTCGGCCGCGACCGCCGCGACAACCACGGCGCACAGGAGCAACAGGAAAGCCGAGGTGCTACGACCTCCATCACCCCGCTGATCGAGCAAGGTCGAGAGCCGCCTGAAATTGGTGCCGAGTTCCGGAAGCGCGTGCACCACCCGCTTCGTGCCGTCGATGAAAGCGACGAACGGGTCGGGGCCGGACTTGGGCTCGACATGGACGATCTTGGGCGGCGGCGGCGCCTTCGACTTGGACTTCGAATCGGACGCGGCTGGCGCCGGAGCGGGCTTCGGCGCGGCGGCCGGCGCGCCCGCGCCTTCGGTCTTCAGCTTCTCGGTGACGGAATTGCTGATCGCATCGACCAGTGAATCGAACTGCTGCTGCGAAAGACCGGCCGGCGGAGAAGCCGTCGCCTGGGCGTAGGCTGAAAAAGCGAAGCCGAGGGCCGACGAAATGGTCAGCAAAATCGCCAGGGCGAGCGTGCGAAGTGCGTTCACGATTTCAATCCTCCCGTGAGCCGGTCGCCGGTCGAGGCTGGCGTAAAGACAGAATTCTACACTATTTAACGCGCCATCTCCTCTCCTTCTTCATCGTCAGTGCAGCCAAATGCTGAGACTTAAAGGCGCACTCGGGCCAGCGGCAAGGCAAGGCCGGGCACGTCGACCTTCACGCGGAAGATGCTTCCGCAGTTCTCGCTCGGGCCACCGCGCGAGCCGGTAACGACATAGAGATCGCGCAGATCGTCGCCACCGAAGCAGACGCTGGTGACCATGGGCAGCGGCACCGCGAGGTCCGTGCGATGCGTACCGTCGGCGTTGAAGACCGCGACCCGCCCGCCATGGGCGTCGGCCACCCAGACCGATCCATCGCTCGCCACCTTCAGCCCATCCGCCACGCCGCCCGGCCCCATCGAGGCGAACTGGCGCCATGGGCCGACACTCCCGTCTGCACCGGCATCGTAGACGCGGACGATGCCGGCCCGCGCGTCGCTGTGATAGAGGCGCTTGCCGTCCGGCGAGAAACCCAGGCCGTTGGTGAGCAGGACACCATCGGACACGGTCCGCATCGATCCATCGAGGTCGATGACGTGCAGGAAGCCCGGCTTCGGCTGCTCGCCGCCAAACACCTTGAAGGCCAGCGAACCGACATAGAGGCGGCCGGCCTGGTCCGTGGTCAGGTCGTTGAAGCCGGTCGCGCCGGGAATCGCATCGAGCGCCAACAGTGTCTTCGGCGCGCCGCCGTCGAACGGGACATGGGCGATGTCACGCCCGCCGATCACCAGCCCACCCCTCTCGTGCAGCGCCATGCCGCCGATACCGCGCCGCTTCGGCACGACCGGCGAGACCTTGCCCGCGCGACCCAGGAGGAAGACGCCGCCGTTCAGCACATCGCTGAAATAGAGCCCGTGGGCGGGATCCCAGACCGGACCTTCGATCAGGCCGTAGCCGGTGGCGACTTGCTGCATGGCCGTCCTCCTTGCAGGCGCTTCAGGTGCGCCGGTCGATGAAATCCAGCATCGATTTCGCGCAGACCCAGGGATGGGTCGCCGCGACGTGATAGGAATCTCCGGGCACCACCATGAATTCCGACTTCGGAATCATCTGCTGCCACTCGCGAACCGCCTCGACCGAGCCCAGGCCGCTGCCGTCTGTGGTCACGACCAATGTCGGGCAGGCGATCGACGGCAGGTCGGCGCGTACGTCGATGGCGGGCACGGAGCGGATGAAGCCGAGCTGGGTCGAGAGCGGCGTCTTGCCCATCAGCTTCGCCCAGCCTTCCATCATCGCCGGATCGCACTTGCTGCCGAGACGGCCCGGCATGGTCCAGCGCGCCCAGCTCTCGACGCCCTTCTGCTCGATATGCTCGAGCCACGAGGCCGCGCGCGGGCCGACGGAGATCTCACCCGAGACGATGCCGCCCAGCACCGCGAGCGAGCGCACGCGCCCGGGATGGCGCGCGGCCAGGCGAAGCGCCAGCGGACAGGCCACCTTGGCCGCGCCGATATGGAATGACGCCAGCCCCAGCGAATCGGCCAGCGCGATGAAATCGTTGATGAGACGGTCGACCGACCATTTGTAGTCGAGCGCCATCGGCGTCGACTGGCCGAAACCGCGCATGTCGGGCCGTACCACCCGGAAGCGGCGGCCGAGGACCGGCATCAGGCCGTTCCACGCCTCGCCGCTTTCGGCATTGCCGTGCAGCAGCAGCATGGCTTGCGGCTGCGCCCAGGAATCGGCGAAGCATTCGTCCCGGTAATGCATGTCGAGATCGGGCGTGATCTTTGCGCGCGGCATCTCTCGCTCCCTATTCCGGCTGGATGCCGGCGGCGCGGATCAGTTCGCCCCATTTGTTGACGTCGTCGCGGATCAACTTCGCGAAAGCCGACTGCTCCATCGGAGCCGGCTCGGCGCCCTGCTGCTCGAGCTTCGCGCGGACGTCCGGCTCGGCCAGGACGGCGCGCAGTTCGCTGTTCAGCTTGTGCACGATCGGCATGGGCGTTGCCGACGGCACCAGGATGCCGTTCCAGCCCAGGACCTCGTAGCCCGGCACGCCCGCCTCCGCGATCGTCGGCACGTCGGGCAGCAGCGGCGAGCGCTTCAGCGTGCTGACACCCAGCGCGCGCAGCCGCCCGTCCTTGACCAGCGGCACGGCGGTGATCGGCGTGTCGAAGAACACGTTGACCTCGCCGCTCATCAGCGCCTGCTGGGCGGCGGGCGCGCTGCGATAGGGAACCTGCGTCATCTCGATGCCGGTCTTCGAGCGGAACAGCTCGGCGCCGAGATGCGCCAGGCTGCCGGCGCCGACCGACGCGAAGGTGACGCGTTCCTTCTTTGCGAGCGCGATCAGCTCCTCCACGTTCTTCACCGGCAGCGACGGCGGCACCAGCAGCACCAGCGACACGGTGGTGAGCGTCGTGACGCCGGTGAAGTCGCGCAGCGTGTCGTAGGGAAGCTGCTTCTTCAGCGTCGGGTTCACCGGATGGCTGGGATAGACCATCAACAACGTGTAGCCGTCCGGCGCCGCGCGGGCCGCGACCTCGGTGCCGATGATGCCGCTCGCGCCGGTGCGATTGTCGATCATCACCGGCTGGCCGACGCGCTCGGAAAGGCGTGCGCCCACGATGCGGGCCACGATGTCGGTGATGCCGCCTGCACCCGTCGGAACGACGATGCGGATCGGCTTGGAAGGATAGGCCTGCGCCCGCGCGTTCGGCGCGGCGGCGGAGGCGACAACAGACAGGAGACCCGCGCCCGCGGCGCGTCTCGACAGCTTCATCCGACGTTTCCTTCCCTCTTTCTTTATGGGGCGAGGCTAGGAAGCCGGTCGAAGCACGGTCAAGCCGGCCCTTCTGCACCGTGGTGCGGCCTTGTCCTTGCGAGCGGCATTCTTCACATTGCCGTTCGCTTCGAGGAACGCGGCTTCGATGCCACTCTCGCACTGAAGGAGCATCGGGCCATGGACAAGGAACGTCTGGAGGAAGTGAACCGGGCGCTCGCCCCGTGGATGCCGGCGCGCCGGATACACCGGCATCTCGTGATGGCCCTCATCGGGCTCGGCCTGATCCCGTTCTTTCGGCCGGACATGCATATGGAGTTCCTGCTGCTGGCATGGCTGGCACTCCCCTTCACCTCGCCTCGGGTCAGGGCCACCGTCGCCGGCTGGTTCCGACGCTAGCGCGTTTATGATATAATCGATGCGCCGCCTGCTCCATCGTCAGCGAGCACAGACGAAATAAACGCAACAGACGAAACGAACGAAAGGGAAAATCGGGATTTTGGAGAATTGGGAATTGCGAGGCTGCCCTAGCTATCCCAGGTCCATCTCCCGGTAGCCGTCCGCGGCGACCTCGTCGCAGCGGGCGCGATAGGCCGGCGCGCTGCCGCTGTAGCGCGAGATGCGCCGCGTCTGCTTGCCCTCGACATTGCTGTTGATGCCGGTGAACCAGGAATTGACGTCGTTGGACAGCAGGCCGACCGACGCCTCCTGCACCGTCTTCATCCAGGCCTTCACCCCGTCGGGCCGGGCATCGATCCGGGTCAGGCCGCGGTCGCGCATGAAGCGCATCAGGTCGGTCACCCATTCGACATTGTATTCGATGCTGCGCGGGATGTTGCCCAGCGCGGTGTGCGGCCCCAGCAGCATCAGCATGTTGGGGAAGCCCTCGACCGACATGCCGACGAAGGTCTCGGCGCCGCCCGCCCACTCGTCCTTCAGCTTGCGGCCATCGACGCCGCGGAAGTCGATGCGGTCGAACGCGCCGGTCAGCGCGTCGAAGCCGGTCGCGTAGATGATCATGTCGAATTCGTATTCTTCCGCACTGGTCTTGATGCCGGTGGGCGTCACCCGCTCGATCGGCGTCTCGGTGAGATCGACCAGCTCGACGTTGGGCTGGTTGTAGACTTCGAAGTAGCGGGTCTCGAGCGGCACGCGCCTCGTGCCGAATCCGTGGTTCTTCGGAATGAGTTTCTCGGCGACCTTGGGGTCCTTCACGCGGCTCCGGATCTTGCGCGCCACGAAGTCGGAGATCAGCGCGTTGGCCTCCTTGTTGGTCAGGATGTCGTTGAAGTTGCCGACCCAGATGCCGAAGCCGCGCTCGCCGTAGAGCTTCTCGAAGAAGGCCTCGCGCTCCTCCGGCGTCACCTCGAAGGTGCCGCGCGGATCGGCGGTGTGCAGGAAGCAGGCGAAGGTCTCCTGGCAGCGCCGGAAGATCTCGGGATAGTCGGCGCGGATGCGCGCCATCTCGTCGGCTTCGATCTTGCCGTTGTGCAGCGGCGCGCACCAGTTGGGCGTGCGCTGGAACACGGTGAGCTTCTTCGCGGTCTTCGCCACTTCCTGGATGGTCTGCACGCCGGTCGCGCCGGTGCCGATCACGGCGATGCGCTTGCCCTCGAAGCTCACCGGCTCATGCGGCCAGCGCGCGCTGTGGCAGCTCTGGCCCTTGAAGCTGTCGACGCCCTCGATGCGCGGCATGGTGAAGGCCGAGAGCGGGCCGATGGCGGTGATCAGGAAGCGCGCCGTGTGATGGCTGCCATCCTCCAGAGTGACCTGCCAGCGTCGTCCCTCCTCGTTCCAATGCGCGGCTGTGACCTTGCTGTGAAACTGAATGTCGCGCCGCAGGTCGAACTTGTCGGCGACCTTGTTGAGGTAACGCAGCGTCTCGGGCTGGGGCGAGAAATGCTCGGTCCAATCCCACTCCTCGAGCAGTTCCTTCGAGAAGGAATAGCCATAGGAATAGCTCTCCGAATCGAAGCGCGCGCCGGGATAGCGGTTCCAGTACCAGGTCCCGCCCACGCCCGACCCCGATTCGAACACACGGACCCGGAGGCCCAGTTCGCGCAGCCGGTGAAGCTGGAAGAGGCCGGACATGCCGGCGCCGATGATGATCGCGTCGAAATCGGGGCTTTTGGCGTCTGAGCGGTCTGGGGCGGTCATGGGGGCAGCCTATCCGCGAGTGTGGCCGATCTGCAACGCATCACCACCGCACAGCGATGCCCCAGCCGCGAGCGCAACCGCGGCTCCACCGACCTCGTTGGCTCCCCATCAATTGCAGATACAGGAGAGGTCCATGATCAAGTCCATCGTTCTCGTCGTCCTGGTTGGCGCCAGCGTGGCCGCCTGCTCCGTCCGTAGCGAACGCGTCGTCGAGGTCCCGGCTGCCTCCACGACCCAGCGCACGACCACGGTCTCGACGGATCCGTATGCGCCGGCCGCGACGACCACCACCACGACCTATAGCCGCTAACCGATACCGAAGGGCGCGGCCGTCACCGGATGGTGGCGAGCCGCGCCTTTGCTTTGTCCAGGCAGGCCGCGTTGCGCTAAGAATGCCTCATGGCTTCCCCCTCGCCCAAGCGGCGCATCCTCATCGTCGAAGACGAAGCGCTGGTTGCCCTGCAACTAGAGGACATGCTGGCAGAACTCGGTCACGAGGTCGCCGCTTCTTGCGCGAGGCTCGATGAGGCGGTGGCGACGGCCCGCACGGTCGCGTGCGACGTCGCCGTCCTGGATATCAACCTCTCCGGCCAGAAGAGCTTCCCCGTCGCCGAGGCCCTGAAGAGCCGCGGCCTGCCGTTCTTCTTCGCCACCGGCTATGGCGCCTCGATCCTGCCGCCGGGCCTCGTCGGCACGCGGGTGCTGCACAAGCCTTACAGTCTCGAAGACCTCGAGGCGGCACTGCTCGGCGCCCTGGCGTGAGTCATCGGCCGGTGCAGGTGCCGGCATAATAGGCGTCGGCCTCGCACGACTTGCCGTTCGGCAGGGTGCAGCTTCCCCGTTCAGGAGTCGCGCCGGGCGCCGATGAGACCGAGTAGCGTCCGCCCGTGATGGCGCAGTAGCGGCCCGCCTGCGTGACATAGCCCGTCACGCGCAGGCCGGCCTTCGGGCACTCGCCCCGCAACAGCGCCCATTCCTCGCACTGGTAGTTGTCGGTGAAGGTGCAGACCCCGAACTGGCCGCCATCGGGCCGCTTTTCGATGGTGAGGGTGCCACCCTGCTGCATGCAGTTGACCGAGGCCGGGTTCGCGAGCTGCGTCTGCGCGACGGCGCCGGCTGCCCAAAGGATGAAAATTACTGAAACGAACATCCGATACATGCAGGCCTCCTGCCGAACCTTAACTCAACCGGTGCATTGCGTCCGCAGCCGGTCCGAGGCCAGACTGCGAAAATGATTCCGACATGAGCGCGCCTTCGAACCTTCTGCCCGACGACAGCATCAAGCGCCTTTTGCCTTGGCTGGTTGCCGTGGCGTTCTTCATGCAGTCGCTCGACACGACCATCCTGAACACGGCGGTGCCCGCCATCGCCAAGGCGATGGACGTGACGCCGCTCGACGTGAAGTCGGTACTGGCCAGCTACACGCTGAGCCTCGCGGTCTTCATTCCGGTGAGCGGCTGGATGGCCGACCGCTTCGGGACGCGCCGCGTCTTCGTCACGGCGATCGCCCTGTTTTGCCTGGGCTCCCTGCTCTGCGGCCTGTCGACCAGCATCGAAATGCTCGTGGCCTGCCGCGTCCTGCAGGGCGCCGGCGGCGCCATGATGATGCCGGTCGGCCGCATGACGCTCGCCCGGACGTTCGGCAAGGCCGATCTCGTACGCGCGATGAGCTTCGTCGCGATCCCAAGTCTGATCGGCCCGATGATCGGTCCGGTGGCCGGCGGCGCGATCGTGCACTGGCTGCACTGGAGCGTCGTGTTCTTCGTCAACATCCCGGTCGGGATGATCGGCCTCTACTTCGTGGGCCGCTACCTGCCGGACTATCGCGAGGAAAAAACCCATCCGCTCGACGTGCTGGGCCTGATCCTGTTCGGCGGCGGCATCGCGCTGTTGTCCTATGTCCTGGAGGTATTCGGCGACAACAGGCTCACCGGCGAGGAAGTGATCGTCCTGCTGGCGATCGCGGCGGTCCTGCTCGTGGGCTACGGCCTCCGCGCGACGCTGACAGCCTTCCCCTTGCTCAATCTCGGCCTGTTCAAGATCCGCACCTTCCGGGCGGCCGTGAATGGCGGGTTCTTCACCCGGCTGGGCCTGGGCGGCATCCCCTTCCTGTTTCCCCTGCTCTACCAGATCGGCCTCGGCTTCTCGCCGATCCAGTCGGGCCTGCTGGTCCTGCCGCAGGCCATCGCGTCGATCGGGCTCAAGAGCTTCATGCCGGCGATCCTGTCGCGCCTCGGCTACCGCAACGTGCTGGTCTTCAACACGATCGTCGTCGGGCTGCTCATCATGTCGTTCGCCACGGTGGGCGCCGAGACCCCGATCTGGCGCATCGTCGTCCAGGCTTTCGCACTGGGCCTGTTCACGTCGATGCAATACACCAGCATGAACACGCTGGTTTATGCCGACGTCTCGGGTTCGCAGACCAGCGGCGCCAGCACCATCGCGGCCACCGGCCAGCAACTCGCCATCAGCTTCGGCGTGGCCGGCGCCTCCCTGATCGCCGCCATCTTCGTGCCCGAGGAGATGCATTCCCATGCCGGTGCGATGATCTACGGTGTCCAGCAGGCCTTCCTGATCCTGGGCGTCATGACGATCGTGTCGTCAGTCGTCTTCATGGAGCTGAAGGCCGACGACGGCAACGACATCAGCAAGCACGACGCGCCGCCCCATCACGAGCCGGAGAAGTAGTTAGTTGAGCCGCCAGATGGCGATGTTCAGCGCGGTCGCGAAGGCGATCCAGGCGAGATAGGGCAACAACAGCAGCGCCGCCCACCGGTCGATGCGGCGGAAGAGCAGCGCCGTCACCAGCACGAACAGGTCGAGTGCCAGGATGACGGCGACGGCGAGGCCGATCTCGCGCAGGCCGAAGAAGGCAACGCTCCAGCCGAGATTGACCGCAAGCTGCAGCGCGAACACCGCCAGCGGTCCCCTCGCCGTGTCCCGGTCCGCCTTCCGCCACACGCGCCAGGCAGCCACCGCCATCAGCACGTAGAGCGCCGTCCAGACCGGGCCGAACACCGAGTTGGGCGGGTTGAACGACGGCTTGGCGAGCGTGGGATACCAGGTCGAGACGCTGGTCGCGGTCACCGACGCGCCCAGCGCGCCGATGCCGAGGCACAGGACCACGAACAGGACGAGCGCCAGGATGTCCCTGCCCGGGCCGAGTTCCGATCGCCTAGAAGAGACTTGCTCCGACATTGATGGTGAGCGCCAGGATCGCGGTGTTGAAGGTGAAGGAAACGATGCCGTGCACGAGGGTGATCCGGCGCATCGCCGGCGAGACGGTGCCGACATCGCCGGTCTGCGCCGCGCAGCCGATCACGAACGAGTAGTAGAGAAAATCGCGATAGTCCGGCGGGCGGTCGCCCGGAAACTCGAGTCCGCCTGGCCCGTCGTCGTCGGGCCGGTAATAGATGTTGGCGTAGTGCAGGGTGAACACTAGGTGGGTGAACGTCCACGAGAGCGCCACGGTTGCGCCGGTGAGCGCAAGCGCATGCCACAGCGAGCCGTGCGGCGCCTTGAGGACCGCGAGCTCTGAGAAGATGGTGGCGAAGCTCGCGCTGGCGCTCACGATGACCACCAGGAGGATGACCCAGTCGCCCTCATCGTAGTAGGCGGCGCGCGCGTAGCAGGTGTCGACCGTCGACTTGGCGATCATGCGCAGCGTCATCACGATGTAGGACAGCGCCATCAGGTCCCAACCCAGCAGGATCCTGGTCGCGAGCCGCATGTCCTGCGGCAGCACCAGGAACAGGGCGAAACCGGCCGCCAGCGCGATAAACAGCCGCGTGCGTGCCTGGACGAAGCGGCGGAAACCGCGGGGCGGGACGGCTGTCTCGGTCATTTCCATTCCATAGCCGCACTCTGCCATCTCGGCGACGGGCGGCAATCGCTGTAATGTCTCCGCGATGCTTTTCGACACGATGGACCTGGCGGCGACCTTCGTGTTCGCCATCAGCGGGGCGACACAGGGGGTGCGCAAGCGCTTCGACCTGTTCGGCGTGCTGGTGCTGGCCTGGGTGGCCGCGGTGGCGGGCGGCATGGCGCGCGACCTGATGATCGGCGCCGTCCCGCCGGCCGCCATCGCCAACTGGCGCTACCTCGCCGTCACGATGGCCGCCGGTCTCCTGGGGTTCTTCGCCTCCGACCTGATCGCCCGGCTGCGCACCCCGGTCCTGCTGTTCGACGCGGCCGGCCTCTGCCTGTTCGCCGTCACCGGCACCCAGAAGGCGCTGGCCTACGGGCTCAGCCCCTTGATGGCAGCGATGCTGGGCATGGTGACCTGCATCGGCGGGGGCGTGGCGCGCGACCTGCTCACCCGCCAGATCCCGACCGTCCTGCGTTCCGAGCTCTATGCCGTCGCAGCCCTGGCCGGCGCTGGGACGGTGGCGGTCGGGTTCTGGCTCGACCTTCCGCGCCACCCGATCGCCCTGGCCGGCGCCGCGATCTGTCTTTTCCTGAGGCTCATGTCGATCTACCGGGGGTGGCGCCTGCCCATCGCCGTGACCAGAACCAAGTCCCCCATGGAAACCGATTAAAAATCCTGCGTTTCAAATGCTGGATCGGCCGCCGCCCCTTGCCGGTCCTTTGTATGAACGCTAAACACACGCCCGTCATTTTGTCGCAAGCGGCGTGGGGGAAAAAGGCAGCATGGCGACGAAGAAAAAGGTCAAGTCGACTGAAACTACGACGGCAAAAAAGGCCGCCAACAAGTTGACGGAAAAAGGGAATTCGGACCGTGCCAGCGGCACGCCGGAAGCGCGGGATACCGCCCGTCTCCTCCTGGAGATCGAGGCCATCCATTGTCGCCCGGACAATCCGTACATCTTCACGTCAGGCCGGGCGAGCCCGGTCTACATCGACTGCCGCAAGATCATTTCCTTCCCGGAGGCCCGGGCCAAGATCATGGCCCACGCCCACAAGGTGATCGAAAAGACCATCGGCTGGAACAAGATCGACGTGGTGGCCGGCGGCGAGACCGCGGGCATCCCGTTTGCCGCCTTCCTGGCGGCGCTCTCCAAGAAGCCCATGATCTACGTGCGCAAGCAGCCCAAGGGCTTCGGCCGCATGGCCCAGATCGAGGGCGAACTGAAGCCCGGCAAGCGAGTCCTGCTGGTCGAGGACCTCGCGACCGATGGCGGCAGCAAGCTGGTCTTCATCGAGGCGCTGAAGAAGGCCGAAGCCAAGGTCACGGACTGCTTCGTGGTGTTCCACTACGGCATCTTCCCGCAAAGCATCGAGATGCTGGCCGCGGCCGGCGTGAAGCTGCATGCGCTGGCCACCTGGTGGGATGCGCTGGAAGCGGCCGAGAAGCACAAGTATTTCGACGAGAAGGGACTCGCCGAGACACGCGCCTTCCTTGAAGCGCCCGAGAAGTGGTCGGCCAGCCATGGCGGCCGCCCACCGTCGCGCGCGCTGGGCCGCTAGCCGGCTCTTTGCTACGGTGCGGCGGACATGATCCGCCGCCTCCTCTCCACCATACTGGCGCTTGGCGCCCTCGCCTCTCCTGTCGCCGTCAAGGCACAGGCCAAGGACGAACTCGTCGTGGCCATGACCCAGATGCCGGGGACCTGGAACCCGATCATCAGTTCCATGCTGGCCAAGTCACTGATCGCCAACATGACGGCGCGGCCGGTCACGGCCTACGACGCCGACTGGAAACTGGTCTGCCTCGTCTGCACCGAGTTGCCTACGATCGAGAACGGCAAGGCGCGGGTGATCGATCTTGCCGACGGCAAGAAGGGCATGGAGATCGACGTCGAACTGCGCGACATGCGCTGGGGAGACGGCACGCCGGTCACCGCCAGGGACGTGGAATTCACTCTGGAAGTCGGCAAGCATCCGCTCTCGGGTGTCGCCTCTTCAGAGGGTTACAAGCGGATCATCAAGCTCGACGTGAAGGACGACCGTCGCTTCACCATGACGATCGACCGCGTCACCTTCGACTACAACAGCATCGGCCTGCTGTTGCTACCGGCCCATATCGAGAAGCCGATCTTCGACGCCAACCCGGCCGAATATCGCAACAAGACGGCCTACGACACGCAGTCGACCAATCCAGGCCTCGCCTTCGGCCCCTACCGCCTCACGGAAATCCAGCCGGGCAGCCGGGTCGTGCTGGAGCAGAATCCCACCTGGACCGGCCAGAAGCCCTACTTCAAGCGCATCACCGTCCGCATCATCGAGAACACGGCGGCGCTCGAGGCCAACCTTCTGTCAGGCAGCGTCGACTATGTGCTGGGCGAACTCGGCCTCTCGCTCGACCAGGCCATCGCCTTCGAGAAGCGCCACAAGGAAAAGTACAACGTCATCTACAAGCCGGCGCTGATCTGGGAGCACATCGACGTCAACCTCGACAACAAGCTGCTGGCCGACAAGCGCGTGCGTCAGGCCATGCTGCTGGCCATCGACCGCAAGGCTATCTCGGAGAAGCTGTTCGAGGGCAAGCAGCCGATCGCCCATGGCGGCATAAGTGAACTCGACCCGATGTTCAGCCCGGCCGCCCGCCAGTACGGCTACGACGCCGCGGCGGCCCGCAAGCTGCTCGACGAGGCGGGCTTCTCGACCATCCGCAACAATGTCCGCCAGAACGCGGCCGGCGAGAAACTGTCCATCGAGCTGGGCACGACTGCGGGCAACCGGGTACGCGAACTGGTGTCCCAGGTGATCCAGAGCCAGCTCCGCCAGGTCGGCATCGAGGTGCGCCTCAAGGCCGAGCCGCCGCGCATCTTCTTCGATGCCATGGGCAAGCGGACCTACAGCGGGCTCGGCATGTACGCCTGGGTGCAGCGGCCCGAGGGCGTGCCGCGGTTTCTGGGTTCCAAGGAGATTCCCACGGCAGCCAACGGCTGGAGCGGCCAGAACTACCCGGGATACGCCAATCCCATAATGGACAAGGCACTCGATGCCGCCGAGATGGAACTTGACGTCGTCAAGCGTCGCGCCTTGTTCGCCGAGATCCAGAAACTGGCGGCCGACGACCTGCCTTCCCTGCCGATGTTCTTCCGGGTCGATCCCTTCGTGATTCCGAAGCCGCTCAAGGGCGTGACGCCGACCGGCACGCTCAACAGCTCGACCCTGTGGGTCGAGCAATGGCGCTGGGAGAGCCAGTGAGCCGCTACTTCGTGGCGCGCGCGGTCCAGACCGCCGTCACCCTCCTCCTGATGAGCCTGGTCGTCTACCTGCTGATCGGCCTGATGCCAGGCGACCCGATCGACATGATGCTCTCGGGCGACCCGACCATGACCAGCCAGGACGCCGCGCGCCTGCGGGCGGCCTACGGTCTCGACAAGCCCCTGTTCGAGCGATACCTCGCCTGGCTCCTGCAGGCCCTGCAGGGCAACTTCGGCTACTCGCGCTCCTTCGGCCAGCCGGTGCTGGCCGTGCTGTGGCCGCGACTCCTCAACACGCTCCTGCTGGCGGGCGCCGCCTTCGTCCTGTCGGTGGCGATCGCCCTGCCGCTCGGCATGTGGGCCGCCGCCCATCCGCGCAGCCGGGCCGACTACCTGATCAACCTCCTGTGCTTCGGCGGCATCTCCGCGCCGCCTTTCTGGCTGGCACTGCTGCTGATCTCCCTGTTCGCCGTGAAGCTGGGGTGGCTGCCGGCCGGCGGCATGGCCGACATCCGGCCGGGAATGCCGTGGACGACCGCCCTGTGGGAGCAGCTCCGCCACCTCGCTTTGCCCGTCCTGACGCTCACCCTCGTCCAGCTCGGCGGCTACACCCGCTTCATGCGGGGCGCGATGATCGAGGCGCTGCGGCAGGACTATGTGCGGACGGCCCGCGCCAAGGGCGCCTCGGAACGCATCGTCCTGTGGCGACACGCCTTCGCCAATGCGCTGTCGCCGGTCCTGACGATCCTCGCCCTCTCCTTCGGCGGGCTCGTCTCGGGCGCGCTGATCACCGAGACGATGTTCGCCTGGCCGGGCATGGGCAAGGCGATCTACCAGGCCATTCTCGAGAACGACTACAATCTCGCCCTCGTCGGCCTGCTGGTGGCGACGACCGCCACCATCGCCGGCAACCTGCTGGCCGACCTCGCCTACGCCTGGGTCGATCCGCGCGTCTCGCTGGCGGATGTCGCGCCATGACGACGGTCGCGCTCCGGCCGGCCGCCTGGCGCCGCATGCTCCGTCACAGGCTCGCCTGGGCCTCGCTGGCATTCCTGTCGGTCATGCTGGTGCTGGCGCTCGCGGCGCCGCTGATCGCCGAACTACGTGGCATCGATCCCACGCAGACCGACCTGTTCCGCCGCTTCGAGGGCCCCTCGGCGCAGCACTGGCTGGGGACAGACGATCTCGGACGCGATCTCTTCCAGCGCCTGCTCGACGGCGGCCGCGTCTCGCTGCTGGTCGGCATTTCGGGGGCGGTCCTGTCGGCGATCCTCGGCGCCGTCATCGGCGTCCTGGCGGGCTATCTCGGCGGACGCTTCGACGCCTTCCTGATGCGCCTCACCGACGGCGTGATCTCGCTGCCGCTGCTGCCGCTGCTGATCGTTCTGGCGGCGGTCGATCCGCGCAAGCTCGGCATCCCGGCCGAAGTCGCGCAGTCGGAGATGTTCTCGCTCTACCGCATCGTGGTGATCGTGGCCCTGACCGGCTGGACGACCGTGGCGCGGCTGGTCCGCGCCGAGACCCTGTCGCTGAAGGCGCGGGATTTCACGCGGGCGGCGGTGGCGCTGGGCGCGCGGCCGCAGCGCATCATGTTCCGCCACATTCTGCCCAACACGGCCGGCACGCTGGTGGTCGCCACCACCATGTCGGTCGGCACGCTGATCCTGTTCGAATCGACCCTGTCGTTCCTCGGCCTCGGCATCCAGCCGCCCGCTGCGAGCTGGGGCAACATGCTCACTGGCGCTCAGGAGCTGCTGCAGGAGGCGCCGGTGCTGGCGCTGTGGCCCGGCCTTTTGATCTTTTTGACTGTAATCGCCTTCAATTTCCTGGGCGATGGACTGCAGGACGCCCTCGATCCAAGAAGCGAGAGACGCTGATGACCGATGCAACGTTGAAGTCGACCGAATTCACTGCGATGAGCCGGCTGACGCCGGACATCGACCTCAATGCCGAGGGCAAGGCCACGGGCTTCGTGCGCGTGCCGCACTCGGTGCACCGCTCGGCCTATGGCTGGATTCCGATCCCCATCGTGCGCATCAAGAATGGCGACGGACCGAACGTGCTGATGCAGGCTGGCAACCATGGCGACGAATGGGAAGGCCAGATCGGCCTCGGCAACCTGATCCGCGCGATCGGGCCCAAGGACATCAAGGGCCGGCTGGTGATCCTGCCCTCGGCCAATTTCCCGGCCGCGATGGAAGGCCGCCGCACCTCGCCGATCGACGAGGGCAACCTCAACCGTTCCTTCCCCGGCGATGCCGAGGGCACGATCACGCAGCAGATCGCCTACTGGATCGAGCACGCGCTTCTACCAGGCTTCGACTACGCCTTCGACTTCCATTCCGGCGGCAGCTCGCTGACCTACATCCCGAGCGCGCTGGCACCCCGCCACCAGGACGCCGCGCGCATGGAGAAGGTCATGGGCCTGCTGAAGGCCTTCGGCGCGCCGGTGAGCTACATCTCGGCGGCGCCCCAGGGCGGCGGCCGTACCTTCACCTCGGCATCCTATCGCCAGGGCGTGGTCGGCATGGGAACGGAACTGGGCGGCGGCGGTCTCGTGACGCCGACCTCGCTCAAGGTCGCCGAGGATGGGATGCGCCGCATTCTGGCCCATGTCGGACTGCTGCAGGGCCCGGTGCCCGCGCCGACGAAGACGCGCTTCACCGAGATCGGCGGCGACGACTACTATGTCTATGCGTCGGACGGCGGCCTGTTCGAGCCGCTGGTCGAGCTGGGCGACGAGGTGAAAGCCGACCAGCCGGCCGGGCGCATCCACTTCCATCACACGCCCTGGCGTGAGCCGGAAGTCGTGAAGTTCAAGCGCGCCGGCCTCGTCCTCTGCAAGCGCGTCCCGGCTCGCTGCGAACGCGGCGATTGCCTGTTTCACCTCGCAACGGATTTGGCGGTTTAACTTTCATTGGGGCGCGCCACTCCAGTGGCGCTCATGAATCTGATGCGCCACTGGAGTGGCGCGCTCCATTGCTACTCCGTGCGACAGCTCTTGCAGGAGAGCTTCGGCGCCGTCCGCCGCCCGTCCTTGCGCGGGCGGGTCTCGGCGTGGCCGCAGACGCTGCAGCCGTCGATCTCGAAGTCGATCCAGTGGGTGGGATCGCCGCAGGCCTCGCACGGCAGGCCACGGCGCGACTGGATGCGGCCGAAGCCCGGCGCCTGGCATTTCGGGCAAAGACACTGCAGGCGTTTCGCCAACTGCCAGCCTGCCGCGCGCAGCACCTTCATGCGGGTGGGATTTCGGTGCGCGCGCATGTCCGAATAGAGGACCGCGAGCCCTTCCGTGGAGCGCTCGGCTTCGCGATCCATGGTGGCGATCACCTCTTCCTCGGTGGCCAGGCCCTTCACCGGATGGTCCATGTCGCTGCTGCAGGCGACGAAGACGCCGTAGCGCGGGAAGCCCATGGCGCGCAGCACGGTGAGGCGGGCAGAATCGCCGGCGCGGAAGCGCGACAGCCGCCAGCTCGAATGGTGCGTCGGGTAGGTATCGACCAGGCGCAGGCCGCGCTTGCGGTCGACGAAGGCCAGGATCTCGACGCCGCTCGAGATCAGCGGCACGCGGTCGATGGGCCCGTAGCTGCCCTCGCTCGCGACTGCGCAATCGACATCCATCGTCCTGAAAGCGAGTTCGGCCTTGAGCAGCGAGGTCTCGACCAGCGCGTCCGGCCGCGGCACCTCGCCGGAGAAGGTGCCGAGCGTGTCGGTGTCCAGCTCCGGCACGGCAACGACCTCCGCGCCGAGCACACGCCGGAAGGCGGGCCCGAGCGCCCGCTCCTTCTCGTGCATCGTCGCCAGCCCGATTCGGGCACCGGCGTAAGGGTGCAGAACTGACACGACCGCGTCGCAGGTTGGAGCTTTGGCTTACTCCGCCGCCTGCGGCAGGGCCTCGCGCGCGAGCTGCTGCTCGACCAGGGTCGCCCAGTAAGAGGCGCCGATCGGCAGGATCTCGTCGTTGAAGTCATAGCCCGGGTTGTGGACCATGCAGCTTCCGACGCCGTCGCCGTTGCCGACCCAGATGTAGCAGCCCGGCTTCTTGAGCAGCATCCAGGCGAAATCCTCGGAACCCATGGCCGGCGTCGGGTTGCGGTTGACGTTCTCCAGCCCGACCAGCGATGCCGCCGCGTGGGCCGCGTACTCCGTCTCCTGCACACTGTTCACGGTCGCGGGATAGCGCTTCTCGTAGCGCCACTTCACGACCTCGGCGCCGAAGCCCGCCGCGACGTTGCGCGAGATCTTCTCGATGTTCTTCTCGATCAGGTCCTGGACCGGCTTCTTGAAGGTGCGGACGGTGCCGCGCAGCACGCATTCCTGCGGGATCACGTTCCAGGCGTCGCCGGCATGGATCTGCGTCGTCGAGACGACGGCGGTGTCCATCGGGTCGACGTTGCGCGCCACGATCGACTGCAGCGCCGTCACGATGTGCGCGCCGACCACGACCGGGTCGATCGTGTGCTGCGGCATCGCGCCGTGTCCGCCGACGCCCTTCAGCACCACCTCGAAGATGTCGTAGGCGGCCATCATCGGGCCGGGACGGACGGCGAACTTGCCGACCGGGATGCCCGGGATGTTGTGCATGCCGTAGACGCCCTCGACCGGGAACTTCTCGAACAGCCCCTCTTCGACCATCACGCGCCCGCCGCCCTCGTTCTCCTCGGCCGGCTGGAAGATGAAGTAGACGGTGCCGTCGAAGTTCTTGGTCTCGGCAAGGTACTTGGCGGCGCCCAGCAGCATCACCGTGTGGCCATCATGGCCGCAGGCATGCATCTTGCCGGGGATCGTCGACTTGTGATCGAACTCGTTGGTCTCGTGCACGTCGAGCGCGTCCATGTCGGCGCGCAGGCCGATCGCGCGCTTGGACGTGCCGGAGCGCAGGACGCCGACAACGCCGGTCTTGGCCAGGCCGCGATGGACCTCGATGCCGAAGCTCTCCAGCTTCGCCGCGACGACGTCGGCCGTCCGCACTTCCTCGAAGGCCGTCTCCGGGTGGCTGTGAATGTCATGGCGCCACGCGGTCATGTCCTTGTGGAACGAGGCAATGCGGTTGATGACCGGCATCCTTAAGTCTCCGTTGAAATTGTTGCGCCGGATCGTAAGGGAGCCTCGCCACAGATCAAGCACGCTCCGCATGCGCCCGCGCACATCATCGCGCGTGCAGGTAAAATCGGGGCGCCCGATACCTTCTGGACGGCCCGAGGACTGAGTGCCCTGTGGTTTCGCTTTACAAACCGGGCGAGGTCTATTATTCGGGCGCCATGATTACGATCACGCGAACTCCGCAACCAGTGCGAGTAAATAGGACCAGATAGCCTACCTGGTCCCGCTCAAGTCTCTTGAGCCGCGTCTTCGCAAGTTGGTGTACCGGGCGTCCTGCCCCTCACCAATATCAGTCTACCCCACAGCAATGCTCTCCCTCGAGAGAACCTGTCGTTTGGCCAAAGGAGCCTTGTCGTGACTACGACGTTCACAGTCGACGTGAGTCAGCGTGCGCCCATCAAGATGTGGACAGCCGGCGTGCCGGTCGAAAGCGCCGCTCTGACCCAGTTGCACAACGTGGCTTCGCTGCCTTTCGTGCACCGTCACGTCGCCGTCATGCCCGATGTCCATTGGGGCATGGGCGCGACCGTAGGCAGCGTGATCCCCACGAAAGGCGCCATAGTGCCCGCCGCCGTCGGCGTCGACATCGGCTGCGGGATGATGGCCCAGCGGACCACGCTGACGGCGTCGGACCTTCCCGACAGCCTACTCGTGCTGCGCACCGAGATCGAGCGCAACATACCGCATGGCCGCACGAACAACGGCCGGCCGGGCGACCGTGGTGCCTGGGGCGACGTGCCGGAGAGCGTCTCCGGCGCCGTGCCGAACGGGATGGCCGCGGGTTTGCAGGAGCTCTTTGCCAAGCACCCCGTGCTCGGCAAGCACTGGTCCATGGAGCGGGCGCTGAGCCATGCCGGCACGCTGGGCACAGGCAACCACTTCGTCGAGGTCTGCCTCGATGAGGAAAGCCGGGTCTGGGTCATGCTGCATTCCGGCTCGCGCGGGATCGGCAACCGCATCGGCACGTACTTCATCGAACGGGCCAAGGAGGACATGCGCCGCTGGTTCATCAACCTGCCCGACGAGGATCTCGCGTACCTGCCGCAAGGCTCTGACCTGTTCGATGACTACGTCACGGCGGTGAAGTGGGCACAGCAATACGCTGTGTTCAATCGGCAGCTCATGATGGCAGCCGCGCGCTGTCGCGGGAAGTGCCCAAGCCCTTCTCCTGCGATTGCGAAGCCGTGAACTGCCATCACAATTACGTCTCGTGGGAGAGCCACTTCGGCGAGAATGTCATCGTCACCCGCAAGGGTGCGGTGCGGGCGCGCGAAGGCGAACTCGGGATCATCCCGGGCAGCATGGGTGCGCGCTCGTTCATCGTCCGAGGCAAGGGCAATGCGCAGTCGTTTTGCTCCTGTTCGCACGGTGCGGGCCGCGCCATGTCGCGCTCGGCAGCCAAGAAGAGGTTCACGCTGGAGGATCACCGCGCGGCGACAGCCGGCGTCGAATGCCGAAAGGATGCCGACGTGCTCGACGAGACGCCCGGCGCCTACAAGGACATCGACGCGGTGATGGCGGCGCAGGCCGATCTCGTCAGCGTCGAACACACGCTGAAGCAGGTGCTCTGCGTGAAGGGCTGATCGGGAGGGCCGCTTCCGCCGTCAGGATCGGAGTGAATAACTCCGATCCTCCACGGGGAGACGGCCCTCCTCGATCGCGTGGCAGGCCACCGTGCCGCCCTCGATCGGCAGCGCCTTGGGGCGCTCGATCTTGCAGCGGTCGTTGGCGACCGGACAGCGCGGATGGAAGGAGCAGCCCGAGGGCGGATTGATCGGGCTCGGCACCTCGCCGCCGACCGGGCTGCGCTGGCGGCCGGTCATGTCGAGGTCGGGGATCGTGTCGAGCAGCATCCGCGTGTACGGATGCTTGGGCCGCCGGAACAGCGTCTCGGTCGGCGCCACCTCGACCAGGCGGCCGAGGTACATCACGCCGACCCTCGTGGAGATGTGATAGACGACCGCCAGGTTGTGGCTGATGAACAGGTAGGTGAGCTGCAGGCGGCGCTGCAGGTCGACCATCAGGTTCAGGATCTGAGCCTGCACCGAGACGTCGAGCGCCGAGGTCGGCTCGTCGCACACCAGGAATTCCGGCTCGCTGGCGAGCGCGCGCGCGATCGAGATGCGCTGGCGCTGGCCGCCCGAGAATTCGTGCGGGTACTTGCGGCCGTCGGCCGGATTGAGCTTCACCTGCCGCAGCAAGCCGGCAACGCGGGCTTCGAGGTCGGCCTTGTCCGTGGAAAGGCCGAAGGCACGGATCGGCTCGGCGATGATGTCGAACACGCGCCAGCGCGGATTGAGGCTGGCATACGGGTCCTGGAAGATCATCTGCATGCGCCGCCGCAGCGCCGCCATATCCGACCGGCTGTGACGGCCCGCCATGTCGTTGCCGTCGAACGCGATGCGGCCGGCCGTGGGCGGATAGAGCCCGACCACCAGGCGCGCCACCGTCGACTTACCGCAGCCCGACTCGCCCACCAGCGAGAAGGTCTCGCCCTTGGCGATTTCGATGTCGATGCCGTCGACGGCCTGCACCACCTGGCGCGGCCGGCCTTCGAGCTTGCGCACCAGCCAGGGTGCGGAGACATCGAAGTGACGCTTCAGCCCTTCGATGCGGACAAAATCGGCGCCGCCGTCAGGCATCGACCGTCTCCTTGAGGATGGGCGCGCCGACACCGCCGCGATCGTGCAGCCAGCAGGCGGCCTGCGTGGCGCCGGCCGGCATCAGGTTCGGCCGCTCGACGAGGCAGCGCTGGCCCTTGAAAGTGCAGCGCGGGTTGAAGGCGCAGCCGGGTGGAATTTCCGTGAGGCGCGGCATGGCGCCGTCGATCTGCGTCAGCCGCTCGTTACGCACGCCGAGGCTCGGGATCGAGCCCATCAGGCCCTTGGTGTAGGGATGCTTGGCGTGCTTCACGACCTCGCGCACCGGACCGATCTCGGCCACGCGCCCGGCATACATCACGGCGACGCGGTCGGCCGTCTCCGCGATCACGCCCATGTCGTGGGTGACCAGCATCACCGCCGTGCCGTGCTCGCGGCACAGCCGCTTCAGCAGCGCGATGATCTGCGCCTGGATCGACACGTCGAGCGCAGTCGTGGGCTCATCGGCCACGATCAGGCGCGGACCGGCGCACAGCGCCAGGGCGATCACGACCCTCTGGCGCATGCCGCCGGAGAACTGATGCGGATAGTGGTCGATGCGCATCTCGGCGCCCGGGATGCCGACTTCCTTCAGGAGCTCGATCGCCCGCGCCTTGGCCTGTCCGGCCGACAGCGGCATGTGGGTCTGGATCGTCTCGACGAGCTGGCGGCCCACTGAATAGAGCGGATTGAGGCTGGTCAGCGGGTCCTGGAAGATCGCGCCGATCTGTGAACCGCGTATCCGGCGCATCTGCTCATACGGCAGATTGTCGATGCGCCTTCCCTCCAGCCGGATATCGCCCGCGGCGATGCGGCCCGGCGGCTCCAGCAACCCGATGATCGCGTTGCCGGTGAGCGACTTTCCGGCTCCGGATTCACCCACCACGCCCAGCACTTCGCCGGGCGCGATGTCGAAGGATACGTCGTCGACGGCGAGCAGGGTGCCGCGGCGCGTCGGGAACTCGACCCGAAGATTGCGGACTTCGAGGAGCGGCTGGTTGTTCGATGCGGCGGCCATCGTGCGTGACCCTTATCGCAGCTTCGGATTGAGGGCGTCGCGCAACCAGTCGCCCAGCAGGTTGACGGCCAGGACCAGCGCCGCGAGCGTGACGGCGGGGAAGACGGTGATCCACCAGTCGCCCGACTGCAGCACGTCGTTGCCGAGGCGGATCAGGGTGCCGAGCGAAGGCTCGGTCGAGGGCAGTCCGACTCCCAGGAACGACAGCGTCGCTTCGGTGATGATGGCGAGGCCCAGGTTGATGGTGGCGATGACGAGCACCGGCCCGGTCACGTTGGGCAGCACGTGGCGCACCATGATCAGCAGCGGCGACAGGCCGATCACCCGCGCCGCCTGCACATATTCCTTGTTCTTCTCGACCATCACCGAGCCGCGCACCGTGCGGGCATACTGGACCCAGAAACTGAGGCCGATGGCGCCGACGATCACGAAGACCGCGATCTCGTCATGGCGCTGCACTGAGATCACGCTGCGCACGATGCCGTCGATCAGCAAGGCCACAAGGATCGCCGGGAAGGTGAGCTGGACGTCGGCGATGCGCATGATCAGCGCGTCGATGGCGCCGCCGAAATAGCCGCTGATCAGGCCGAGTGCGATGCCGATGGTCATGGCGACGACCACCGACGCGAAGCCGACGACCAGCGAGAGCCGCGTGCCGTACATGATCGACGAGAGGATGTCGCGGCCCTGGTCATCGGTGCCGAGCGGGAAGGCCCAGTCGCCGTCGGGCGACAGCAGCACCGGCGGCTTCAGCCCGTCGCTGAGGCTGAGGGTCGCGGGATCAAACGGCGTGTGCGGCGCCAGCACCGGCGACAGGAAGGCGATCAGGATGATCAGGATCGTGCCCACGGCGGCGACGACCGTGAGCTTCGAGGACTTGAAGCTCCACCAGATGTCGCTGTCGGTGATGCGGTGCAGCCAGCCTGGCTGAGTCAGGGAACGGTCGCTCATCTCAATGTCCCGCCACGCGCGCCGCACCGCCCTGGCTGCGCAGGCGCGGATCGACGACGAAATACAGAAGATCGACCGTGAGGTTGATCAGCACGAACAGCAGGCCGATCAGCATCAGGTAGGCGGCCATAACCGGAATGTCGGAGAACTGCACCGACTGGATGAAGAGCTGGCCGACGCCGGGCCAGGCGAACACCGTCTCGGTGACGATCGCGAAGGCGATCAGCGCGCCGAGCTGCAGGCCGGTGACGGTGATGACCGGCACCAGCGTGTTCTTCAGCGCATGGCCGAAATTGATGGCCCGGTTGGTGAGTCCCCTCGCCCGCGCGAACTTGATGTAATCGGTGCGCATCACCTCCAGCATCTCAGAGCGCACCAGCCGCATCAGAAGCGTGAGCTGGAACAGGCCGAGCGTGATCGACGGCAGGATCAACGCCTGCAAGCCCTTCACCGTCAGGAAGTTGGTCGGCCACCAGCCGAACAGCATGACCGTCTCGCCACGCCCGAAAGACGGCAGCCAATGCAGCCAGACCGCAAAGACGAGGATCAGCAGGATGCCGATCACGAAAGTCGGCAGCGAGATGCCTATGAGCGAAACAGCCTGCATCAGCCGGCTCGACCAGTGTTTTGGATAGAGCCCGGTGTAGACACCCATGGGAACGCCCACGAACAGGGCGAACAGCGCCGCGCAAAAGGAGAGTTCCAGGGTGGCCGGGAGGCGTTCCAGGATCATCCGGCCGACCGGCTCGGAGGTGCGATAGCTCAAGCCGAACTTGCCCTGCGCCGCATTGCCGATAAAGCGCAGGAACTGGAGCGGCGGCGCGTCGTTCAGGCCGAGCCGCTCGCGCAGCGCCTCGCGTTCGCTCGCCGGCGTGTCCTGGCCGACCATCGAATTGATCGGATCGCCGACATAGCGAAAGAGTGAAAAAGACACCAGACCGACCGTCAGCAGGACGGCGATCGATTGAAGAAGTCTTCTGAGGATGAAGGCGAGCATATTTTGCTGTTCTTGGCCTGGCGCAGCCCTAGCAGGAAAGACGCCAGAACGGAACCGGGCCCGGTCGCAGGGTGTCTGCGGCCGGGCCCGGTCGTTTGTGGTGTGCCTACTTCAGGTTGACGAAGCGCAGCGGGAAGCTGTTGTCGGCCGGCTGGACCAGGTCGACGTTCTTGCGCGTCGCCCAGACCAGCGCCTGCTGGTGCAGCGGGATGTATGCGAAGTCGTCGACGTAGATCTTCGTGGCCTCGGCAATCATCGCGTCGCGCTTGGCCTTGTCCGTCTCGACCTCGACCTTGCCCGACAGTTCGTCGAACTTCTTGTTCGAGTAGCCGCCGGCATTATAGAGGCCCTTCTTGGCCTTCGCGTCCGGCGTCTGGATGATCTGCTCGAAGACGTTGTGCACGTCGTAGGTCGTCGCCGGCGACCAGCCCAGCATGTAGAAGCTGGTGTTGCTCGGCTTGCCGTCCGCGGTGCTGCGCAGGATTTTGGCGAAGTAGAGGTTGCGCGTCTGGGCGCGCAGATTCACCTTGATGCCGATCTTGGCGAGCATCGCCACGACGGCCTGGCAGATCTTCTCGTCGTTGACGTAGCGATCGTTGGGGCAGTCCATGCCGGTCTCGAAGCCGTTCGGATACCCGGCATCGGCCAGCATCTTCTTGGCTTCCTCGGGCTTCAGCAGCGCCGGGCGCTTGTCGAGGTCCTTGGTGTAGCCGTTGATGCCCGGCGCGACCATCAGGTTGGTCGGGAAGGACTGGCCGCGCATCACGGTGCGCTTGATGGCGTCGACGTCGATCGAGCGGTGCATCGCCTCACGGACGCGCTTGTCCTTGAAGGGGTTCTTGCCCTTGACGTTCGACTCTACCAGCTCGTCGCGCTCCTGGTCGAAGCCCAGGAACACGACGCGCGTCTCCGGCCCTTCCAGGACCTTGATGTTGGCGTCCTTCTTGAGGTTGTCGGTGTCGGCCGGCGGGACCTCGTAGGTCATGTCGATGTCGCCGGCCTTGAGGGCGGCGATGCGGGTCGCGGCGTTCGGTACCGGCGTGAACACCACCTCGGTGAGGTTGTGGACCGGCTTGTCCCACCAGGTCGGGTTCGGCACGAGGACCGTCTTCTCGCCGGCGCGGCGCTCCTTCAGCATGAAGGGGCCGGTGCCCATGGCGTTGCGGGTCGCGAAGTTCTCCTCGTTCTTGATCATGTCCGCGGGCTGCGCGGCGTTGTTCTTCTCGGCCCACGCCTTCGACATGATCGAGATCGACGCCCACTTGTCGGCGAGCAACGGGTCGGGAACGCTGGTCGTGACCTCGACGCGGTGGTCGTTGATCTTCTTGATCTCCTTCATCGAGGAGAAGTTGCCGTTGACGTTCGAGCCCGGGCCGTTGGCGCGGTTGATCGAGAAGATGACGTCGTCGGCGGTGAACGGCGTGCCGTCGCTGAATTTCACGCCTTCGCGCAGGTCGAAGAACCAGGTGTTCGGGTCGGTCTGGCCCCACTTGGTGGCGAGCGCCGGCTCGAGCTTCAGGTCCTTGTCGCGGCGGACCAGCGGGTCGTAGATGTTCGCGGTGAAGGTCAGGAGGAAGGTCTCCTGGCGGGCATAGGGGTCCATCGAGCTGACGTCGCCCGAGTTGGCCCACTTGAAGGTCTTGGCGTTGGCCGCCGGCGCCATCGCGAATGTCGCGCAGGCGAGCGCCGTCAGCGCCACTGTATGCCGCAGATTGAAGTACATGGATTTATCCCTTCGATGGTCCCCATTGGCGCTCGCAAGTGGGGCCTCCCCGGCCGCCGGCCCCTGCGTTGGCGCATATCTCACACAAATTGCACCGCGGCTCTGAGCGCGTCAATTGCACAAAAAATTTGCATGGACAGATACAGTGAACTTCGGTCTCAGCCGGGCTATCGTGCACCCCTCCACAGTTTCAGGGGTATCGGCATGAATGACGTCTCTCGCAGTTTCCGCGGCAATTCCAACGCCTCGCGGGACATTGCCCATCACCTCCACCCCTACACCAATTTCAAGAAGCACGAGACGACCGGTCCGCTGACCATCGTCCGCGGCCGTGGCGTCTACGTCATGGACGACGACGGCAAGGAATATATCGAGGGCATGGCGGGCCTCTGGTCGGCCGCCCTGGGCTTCAGCAACGAGCGCCTCGCGACCGTCGCCTACGAGCAGATGAAGCAGCTGCCGTTCTACCACGCCTTCAACCAGCGCTCCCATGAGCCGGCGATCAATCTCGCCGAGAAGCTGAAGTCGATGGCGCCGGTCGAGATGTCGAAGGTGTTCTTCGCCAACTCCGGCTCCGAGGCCAACGACACCGTCGTGAAGATGGTCTGGTACATGAACAACGCGCTGGGCCGGCCGCAGAAGAAGAAGATCGTCTCGCGCACCAAGGGCTATCACGGCGTCACCGTCGCCTCCGCCAGCCTCACCGGCCTGCCGGTCAACCATCGCTCGTTCGACCTGCCGATCCAGGGCGTGCTGCACACGACCTGCCCGCACTTCTACCGCTTCGGCGTCGAGGGCGAGACCGAGGAGCAGTTCGCGACGCGCTGCGCCGAGGAACTCGAGGCGCTGATCATCAAGGAAGGCGGCGCCGACCAGGTCGCCGCGATGATCTGCGAGCCCGTCATGGGCGCCGGCGGCGTCATCGTCCCGCCCAAGGGCTACTACGAGAAGATCCAGGCGGTCTGCACCAAGTACGACATGCTGTTCGTCGCCGACGAGGTGATCTGCGGCTTCGGACGCACCGGCAACGTCTGGGGCTGCCAGACGATGAACATCAAGCCGGACATCCTGACCTGCGCCAAGGCGCTGTCGGCCTCGTTCCTGCCGATCTCGGCGGTGATGGTGAACGAGAAGGTCTACCAGGCACTGATGAGCGAGAGCGACAAGGTCGGCACCTGGGGCCACGGCTTCACCTACTCCGGCCATCCGGTCGCGGCGGCGGTCGCGCTCGAGGCGCAGAAGATCTACGACGAGACCGACCTGTTCGGTCATGCCAAGCGCATGAGCCCGATCTTCACCAAGCACGTGCAGTCGTTCGCCGACCATCCGCTGGTTGGTGAGGCGATGAGCGTCGGCATGATGGGCGCAATCGAGATCGTCGCCGACAAGAAGACCAAGACGCCGTTCGACCTCGTCGCGGTCGGCGCCGGCATGCGCGTCTACAATCACGCCGTGGCGCGCGGCCTGTTCATCCGCAACATGGGCGACCGTGTCGCGATCTGCCCGCCGCTGGTCATCAACGAGACCGAGCTCGACGACCTGTTCGGCCGCCTGCGCCAGTCGTTCGACGCGACGCTCGCCGACCTCAAGTCGGAAGGCCTGTTCAAGGGCTGACCGTGAGCGCTGGTTCCGAAGGCGGCGGCGCGGAATCCGTCCGAACGCCGCCCTTCGGGACGGGCCAGCGCATCCGCACCCGCGCGATCTGGGCGGTGTCCCTGTTCACCGCCGCGATCCCGCCCGCGATCGTCGGTCTCGGCATCTCGACGGCGACCGACGATCAGGTGAATGTCGCAATGCCCCTCGCCCTCATCTTCTGGGCGCTGGGGTTTTTGTTTGCCTTGTGGGCTGCCGTGCCGACCTTGCGCCACTGGGACGGCCTGCCCCAGCAGACCCGCTGGCTGGGCTCGCTGCCTCTCCTCTCGGTCTCCCTCTTCCTCAGCTTCGCGCTAATCGTTCCGCTGCTGCTGCGCTGACGATTTCCGCAAAGACAGGCCCTGCGAACCGTTCTTAGTTGCCGTCACACTCCCGCGACCAATTGTGTCTGCGGGCAAAAGCTCCTTGCGCCTAAAATCGTCGCGCGGGAGACACCTGCCCATGGATTACGAGGCTTTCTTCAACGGCCATCTCGGCCGCCTTCGTGACGAAGGGCGCTATCGCGTCTTCGCCGAACTGGAACGCATCGTCGGCGCCTTTCCGCGCGCGCGCCTTCATCGCGAGGGCGAAGCGCCGCGCGACGTCACCGTGTGGTGCAGCAACGACTATCTCGCCATGGGCCAGCATCCCGCCGTCGTCGAGGCGATGCAGGCCGCCATCGGTGCGCAGGGTTCGGGCGCCGGCGGCACCCGCAACATCTCCGGCACCAACACGCTGCACGCCGCGCTGGAGCGCGAACTGGCGGCCCTTCACAACAAGGAAGCCGCCCTCGTCTTCACCTCGGGCTATGTCGCCAACGAGACGACCCTGCAGACGCTGGGCGCCATGCTGCCGGGCTGCGAGCTCTATTCCGACGCGTTCAATCACGCGTCGATGATCGCCGGCATCCGGCACTCGGGCGCCACGCGCCGCATCTTCCGCCACAACGATCCGCGCCATCTCGAGGAGCTGCTCTCGGCCTCCGATCCGGCGACGCCCAAGATCGTTGCCTTCGAATCGGTCTATTCGATGGACGGCGACGTGTCGCCGATCGGCGAGATCTGCGACGTCGCCCACCGATACGGCGCCCTCACCTATCTCGACGAGGTCCATGCCGTCGGCATGTACGGCACGCGCGGCGCGGGCGTGGCCGAGCGCGACGGCGTGCTCGACAAGGTCGACATCGTCCAGGCGACACTCGCCAAGGCGTTCGGCGTGGTCGGCGGCTACATTGCCTCCACGGCCGCAACGGTCGACTTCGTGCGCTCCTGCGGCTCGGGCTTCATCTTCACGACCTCGCTGCCGCCGGCGATCGCCGCCGCGGCCCTGGCCAGCGTGCGTCTCGTCAGCGGCCAGCCGGAACTGCGCACCCGGCACCAGGAACGCGCCACCACCTTGAAGCGCCGCCTCGCCGGTGCCGGCCTGCCGGTTATGCCGTCGACCACGCACATCGTCCCGGTCTTCGTGGGCGACGCAGCGCTCTGCAAGCAGGCCAGCGATCTTCTGTTGGAGCGCCACGCGATCTACGTGCAGCCGATCAACTATCCCACCGTGCCGCGCGGCACTGAGCGCCTGCGCCTCACGCCAACACCGCTGCACGGCGACGACGAGATTGCACGCCTTGTCACGGCCCTGCAGGATGTGTGGCAGACGCTGGGCCTCGGCTCCCGCGCCGCGGCGGAGTAGCCTCGCTACTCGACCGTCCGCATCGACCAGAGTCGCGAGCGCAAGAGCACGATCGCGATCATCAGCAACATCGCCAGCGCCGGAATCAGAAGCGCGGCCTTGAGGCCCCAAACCGAGCAGATCGTGCCGGTGAGGAAGGCGCCGATCGGGCCGCCGCCGCTGAGGCCCAGCTGGAACAGCGACATGAGGCGTGCCCGATGGGTGGCCGGCGCCACGATCTGAACCACCGTCCGGCTCTGCGTCATGGTGATGCCGGCGCCCAGGCCCCAGACGAAGATCAGCGCCAGGAACACGGGGAACGGCGGCAGCTGCGACAGCGACAGCAGCACCACCGCGCCGACCAGGATCGCGGTTCCGATCAGCCGCCCGCGTAATGTCAGCCGCCGCGCGAGGCCGACCAGCGACATGCTGGCGACGATGGTCGCGGCCCAGAAGGCCAGGTTCATGTAGGAGAGTTCGAGGGCTCCGCCGGCATAGTGATCGCGGATCGCGAGCGGCAGCACCGCCATGAACGGCCCGACATAGAAGATGCCGACGCCGAAGTTGAGCAGCAGCACCGGCCAGATCTGGTCCGACTTCGCCGCGGCCGACACGCCTTCCCCGACGCTGCGCCAGAAGCCCGGATGGTCGGTCTTGGGATGCGGCGGCGGATCGGGCAGCCGGCGCACGAAGAGGCAGCCCGCCAGCACCATTGCCGAATGCAGCAGCAGGAGGGGAATTGCGCCGAACCGGTCGGCCATGGAGGCGCAGGCGATGCCCAGGAGCTGACCGCCGAACTGCAGCGCCGTCGCCAGAGCCACCGCCCTCGGCAGGCCGCCCTTGGGCGCCACGACCGGCAACAGCGCATCGCGCGTCGGGATGGCGAAGGCGCCGATCGCGCCCGCCGCGATGCCATAGGCGATCAGCAGCGGGTAGCTCAGCCCGTCCGACCACAGGACGAGTGCCAGCGCGAGCGGCGGCAGGGCATAGACCAGGTGATAGCGCAGCAGGAGTGCGCGGGCGTTGCCGCGGTCGGCGACCAGCCCGCCCAACGGCAGGAACAGCAGCGACGGCGCCATGACGGCCGCCTGGGCAACGCCCACGGCAAAGGCATCCATGTGCAGCACCACGGCGACCAGCCATGGGAACAGCACCATCTGGATGCCGAGGGGCACGAACCAGCTGCCCAAACCCGCCAGATAGGCGGGAAAAGCGTTCACAGGGGGCTTGCCTTGCTCCAAGGCACATCCATCTATATCTTAAGCACTTAGTGCCCGTTGCTCATGCAATAGTCAAAGGCGCAGAACCTGTGTCGACCTTCAATCGCAACACCCTGGTCAAGGTCCTCGAGATCCTCGACAGCAGCCACGCCCAGGAGGCGCTGGCTGCGGCCAAGCTCGCCTCGGCCATGATACGCGAAGCAGGGCTCACCTGGGACCAGGTGATCGACGACACCATCCTGCCACGCGTCACCTCTTCCGCCCCGGCGCAGGAGCCGGCCCAGGCCCGCGTGCCCGGCGCCGGTCCCTTCGGCTATCGCCGCGAGCGCGAGCTGTCGCCGCACGAACAGTTCTTCATGGTGCTGCTGAGCCCGCGCACGCCGGTCGACATCAAGCGCAAGCTCCGTTCCTGGGAAGGTCGCGTCCTCGACGGCGAGATCACGCCGCAGGAGAGTGCCGACCTCCAGTTCATGTACCAGAGCTTCGTCGTGGGCTGACCGCGGCCGTTCTTCCTCACCTCTTGAGGAAGAACTGTATGGGGACGACGATCTCGAGGCTCTCGCCCGGCTGATCCTGCGGCAGCGGCGGCAGGGGCTGCGCACGCTGCAGCAGGTCGAGCCCTTCCTGGTCGAGCGCCGCGAAGCCCGAGGCCCGCTCCAGCCGCATCGCAATCACCCGCCCGTCCCGGCTCATCGTGAACCGCACGTAGGTCACGCCCTCGTGCCGCGCCCGCTGCGATTCCGACGGGTAGCGCTTGTGCCGCTCGAGATGACGGAGCAGCAAACCCTTCCAGGTCGGCAACGTGTTCGACGGCGGATCGGCCGAGGCGCCGGGCATCGGTGCCGCCGCCGTCTGCGCCTGCTCCGGTGCCGCCTGCGGCGCCTGCACCCTCGGCTGCGGCGGCTTCTTCTCGACCTTCTTCTCGATCGGCTTGGGCGGCGGCGGCGGCTTCAGGTCCACCGGCGGCGGCGGCTCGGGTTCCGGCAAGGTCACCTCGGCCAGCACCGGCGGCGGCATTTCCACGGGCGGCGGCTCCTCAGGCTCCGGGATCACCTCGCTCAGCTCCGGACCCGGTGGCGCCTCGGTGGGCGTTGCCTCAGGGGCGGCCGGTACCGGCGCCAGTTCCAGCATGATCGCCGCCGGCGGCGGCGCATACGGCACCTCGCTGTTCACCCAGCCCAGCGCAATCCGGATCGCGCCCGCGTGCAGGGCCAGCACGAAGACGAACGCGCCGATCCAGCGGGCTGCTTCCCTCATTGCTCCAGCCCGACCAGCGCCACCTTCAGGTAGCCCGCCGTCCGCAGCACGTTCATCGCCTGCATCAGCTCGCCATAGGGCACCGCCTTGTCCGCGCGCAGGAAGATGCGCTCGTCCTTCTTGCCCCCCGTCGTCTCGTCCAGCAGCTTCGGCAAGGCCTCACGGCTCACCGGCGTGTCCTTCAAGGTGAACGACAGGTCGCCCTTCAGGGTCAGGAACAGCGGCGTATCGGGCTTGGGTTGGCGCTCCGCCGTCGACACCGGCAAGTCGACCGGCACGTCGACCGTCGCCAGGGGTGCCGCCACCATGAAGATGATCAGCAGCACCAGCATCACGTCGATGAACGGCGTGACGTTGATCTCGTGGTTCTCGGGCAACTCCTCGCCGCCATGGTCGAGCTTGACCGACATGGCTTACCTCCGTCCCAGGTCGCGGGAGACCAGCCGCAGCACGGCGGCCGACGTGTCGCCGACCAGCGCGCGATAGCCC
>JAESFU010000069.1_pt1 | contig 210065 bp, 195 predicted proteins | sample 9269461 | NCBI WGS metagenome assembly JAESFU01 (sample SAMN14502556, study PRJNA617107) | algae metagenome | isolation source: Stenomitos rutilans HA7619-LM2 and co-occurring heterotrophs from cave walls | place: USA: Waikapalae cave, Hawaii | collected 2009-07-28 | reverse complement strand
ATTAAAAAATTCGTCCCCGAAGGCATCGAAGGTCGTGTGGCCTTCAAAGGTAGCCTGTCGGAGATCGTCTATCAATATGTTGGCGGATTGCGTTCAGGAATGGGTTACTGCGGTGCTCCCGATATTGAAAGCTTGCAAAGCGCACAGTTCATCAAGATCACCAACGCCGGAATTCGGGAGAGCCACGCTCATGACATTGAAATTACCCGCGAAGCACCAAATTACAGCAGGTAGATTCCGCAATGCTTGAAATGAATAAGCGTCTGACTAAAATTTCGTTCATTTTTTTATGCCTCTGTTGTCTGTTCTCGCGTGTTGACGCTCAGGCCGACTCATGCAAGTTCGAAATCAGTTTGCTTACATGCAGCCCGGGAGAAGAACTGTATTCGGCATTCGGACATAGCGCATTAAGGCTGCGAAACCATGCGACAGGGGAAGACTTGGTGTTCAATTACGGAACATTTGATTTCAACGATCCGGCGTTCTACTCAAAATTTGTCAGAGGAAAGCTATTGTATTACTTATCGATCGAGCGCTTTCCGGATTTTGCCGCTGCGTATGAGTATGAAAAACGAAGTATTATTGAGCAAACCTTGTCGCTTTCATGCGAGGAGAAACTCGCACTAACGTCTGCGCTTTTCGAGAACGCTCAGGAGCAGAACAAGTTTTATGCTTACGACTTCCTTTTTGATAATTGTTCTACCAGGCTAAGGGATATTGTGGCAAAGGCAGGTAAGACGCCATTAGCATTCAGGCGAATTGTTCCTCAGGACGCACCAACGTTCCGCGACCTGATCCATGAGTATCTTGAACGCGGCGGACAGTTTTGGAGCAAGTTCGGAATTGACATTCTTCTTGGATCACGGTTAGACAGACCAGTGGAAAATGCAGAGGCTATGTTTCTGCCTGATTACCTACTTAAAGGATTTGATAGTGCAAGCTTTGCATCACGTCCATTAATTCAAACGAAGTCGGTACTGGTAAATGTGAGAGCCGACCAGGAAGAACGTTCATGGTTTCGACCAATCGTAGTAACGTCGGCTTTGTTGATTCTTGTTGTGTTAATCCAGTTTTCCAAAAGCAGGTGGTCTGCGAACTTTTTCAAAATTTTTGACCGGGTGTTTTTTATGGTACTCGGCGTCATCGGCATTTTGATTTTATTCATGTGGTTCGGAACAGATCACAGGGTTTGCCGCGATAATGCTAATCTTTTGTGGGCACTGCCGATACATGTACCGATGAGCTTATTCACTTTCCGCCGCAAAAACTTCGTGAGCATATATTTCAAATCAGCAGCTTTCTATTATTTCGGATTGTTTTTTGCCTGGGCACTGATTCCTCAGGACATGAATTCGGCAATCGTTCCTTTGGTGATATTGGCTGCGATCAGAAGTTATGAACAGTTTAGAAAAACGAAAGCTCGTGATTAGAAAATCGATTAATTACAATTCGGCGACCATTGCCTACACGTTGCTTGGCGAAGGAAAACCTGTTGTACTCTTACACGGTTTTGGAGAGGATTCCACGGTTTTTGACTCACTGTCGAATCAATTGTCGAAAGCCTACAAGGTTATCATGATCGACTTTGTTGGTTCCGGCAAATCGTCGGAGCTCGTTGGACGTACCACTCTCAGGGACCTCGCCGAAGATGTGGTTCAAGTTTTAGTTCATGAGAATATTCATTCATGCACTTTGCTTGGCCATAGCATGGGCGGCTACGTAGCGCTTGAAATTTGTGCAAATTGGCCTGATCGTATTTCGGCAGTTGGCCTTCTTCATTCATCCGTATACGGCGATTCCGAGGAAAAGCAGGCGGCAAGGGATAAGAACGTTGAATTTCTCAAACGAAACGGAACACGCATGTTTCTTGAGCAATCAATACCAGGACTCTTCAGTGAGGAGACAAAGCGATCAAAACCCGAGTTAATCAGCAGTTTCATCGAACAGTATACCAACTTTTCAGCGGAATCGCTCGTACAGTATACGTTAGCAATGAAGAGCCGGCCAGATCATTCAGGTACAGTCAGCCGGTTCCGAAAACCGGTTCTTTTCATTATTGGAGAGTACGACACTGCAGTCCCTTTGGAAACAAGTCTGCGTCAAACATATTTACCCGAACTGGCTCACGTCCATATTTGTACAAGATCCGGGCATATGGGCATGCTTGAAGAGCCGGACTTTGTAAACAATGCCGTCGAATCTTTCCTGTCAGCAATATGAATTTGAGAGCTTCTTTGCTATTATTGTACACACTAGATGAAGCGATTTCTCCTTATACTCTTAATCCTTACCGGGAAGGCCATATCCCTGACTGCTGCACACATCAGGGGAGGAGAAATTTACTACAGGTATGATGGTCCAGGAAATGGTGCAAATACTTCCAGGTATATCGTCACACTTAAGCTTTACATTGATTGCTCGCAGAACTCACCCGGGCAGTTGAATACCGAGGTGCCTTTCACGATCTTCTCTAAGGAAACGAATACCCAATACGGACCCGCATTAACGGCGGATATGTCTGACGAAGCGTTTATCAAGTACGATCCCGCTTCAAACCCGTGTATTTCGAATCCTCCCACTGATGTGTGCTACCGGTTACGTTATTACCAGCGCGCAATCGAACTTCCAAACAACGCGGATGGTTACATTATATCGTATCAAAGATGTTGCAGGATACAGGGGATCCAAAACATTCAACCCCCAAGCAACGATCTCGGAGCTACATACTTATGTGAAATTCCAGGTACCGGAGTCTCTCCTGACGCATATAAGAATTCAAGTCCTCTTTTCAACACTAACGATGCGGTAGCGATCTGTGTTGGTTCAAATTTTACATTTGATTTTTCAGCTGAAGATCCAGACGGAACTGATTCTCTTGTTTATCAGTTATGTACCGGTTTCACAGGTGGTGGCACTGATAATTTCCAAAATGGAACTTGTACATCCTGTCCGACTCCTGATCCTGCTGCACCGCCACCGTATGTTCCGTTGCCCTATCAATTTCCTTATTTCGGCACACAACCACTTGGCAACGCTGTGAACATCAATTCCAGGACTGGAATTATCACGGGCGTTGCGCCTGGAAAGATTGGCCAGTATGTTGTTACTGCATGCGTCAACGAGTATCGAAACGGTATACTGATAAACACTCACCGCAAAGACATTCACGTAAAAGTATCGGACTGTGTTCCGCTACGCGCCGTATTGAATCCTGACTATTCGTACTGCGACGATTTCCTGGTTTCGTTCCGGAACGAACAGGTGAACCCTGCCGGCTCGGTATATATTTGGGATTTTGGTGATAACTCCGGTACAGACACTTCTTTCGACCAGGTTGGAGCTATTCAACATCAGTATTCTGATACCGGAACTTTTCGTGTAACAGTAAAAGTCATATTGGCCGGGCAATGCGTTGACTCGACTTTTACAAGTGCAAAAGTTTATCCTGGGTTTTTTCCGGGTTTTATCTACACCGGGTCTTGCCAGTTTTCGCCTTTCCAGTTTGTTGATACCACCGCGAGCAGGTATGGGTTGGCAAGCGACTGGAAGTGGTCATTTGGAGATGAAACAACACAGTCGGACAGTTCAGCATTAAAAGCACCGACGTGGCTGTATAATTCACTCGGGTTGAAAACCGTTCGACTTATCGTTGGAAGTTCTAAAGGTTGTCGGGATACGGTCGAAAAAATAATCGAGGTACGAGACAAACCCGCTCTTACGCTACCATTCACGGATACTTTGATATGCAGTATCGACACCTTGCAGTTGCGCGCGGTCGGAAACGGGATATTCTCATGGAGTCCGTCTTATAACATTCAGGATGCGAACACATCAACTCCGCTTGTATGGCCCAAGCAGACGACCACCTATACTGTTTCGTTGAATGAAAATGGTTGCGTATCTTCTGAAAATCTAAGGGTTCGGGTGGTTGACTTTGTAACCTTGAACGCAGGAGTGGATACAACAATATGTCGAACGGACACGATAATGTTGAACCCTGCAACGGATGGATTGAAGTTTACATGGACCACTAATCCGACAGCTCCGATAGACGATCCGACTTTAAAAAATCCTTTGACCTCGCCTACTTCTCCTGCCACAACATATGTTGTGGAGGCAAGAATTGGCAAATGTTCTGCCACTGATGCTGTCGAGGTCCGCACCATCCCTTATCCAGTCGCAAATGCGGGGGCTGATACAATCATCTGTTATGATGACACGGCAACACTTCGCGGTTCAATGAACGGATCAAGATTCGTATGGACTCCTGTAAACACAATGGTTGACCCTACAACATTGTCTCCGGAAGCGTTCCCTAGAAATTCAACTTTATACACTTTGATGGTTTACGACACACTCGGTTGTCCTAAACCAGGGGTAGACCAGATGTTTCTGACGGTTCGGCCAAAGATTGTTCCGTTTGCCGGCAATGATACAGCCGTAGTTGTGAATCAACCTTTGCAGTTGTCCGGTTCGGGTGCCCCATTGTTCCGATGGTTTCCATCCAACGGCCTTTTACAGGACGACATGCAAAATCCAGTTGCAAGATTAAATGACAACACGACGTTGGTAATGATGGCATATACCGCCGAAGGATGCTTTGCCCTCGACACGATCAATGTGCAGGTCTTCCGAACGCTGCCCGATATATTCGTGCCAAATGCGTTTGTGCCTAACGGCAAAAACAATATGCTTTTTCCGAAAGCAGTCGGTATTTCAAAACTTGACTATTTCCGCGTCTACAATCGGTGGGGACAACTCGTCTTTCAATCCACTTCGTTAGGTTATGGCTGGAATGGAAGGCTGAACGGAACCATCCAAGCTACGGGAAGCTATGTGTGGGTTGTAAGTGGCACCGATTACACCGGCAAAAAGGTTTTCAAAAAAGGTACAGCAGTCCTGATACGCTGATCTCTTTCAATCAATTATCTTGCTGGTGTTAATTCAAAACCTCACATGAAAGTTTTCATCACCGGGGCATCTTCAGGCTTTGGCAGATCAATGGCTTATGAATTTTCAAAAGCCGGCCACCACCTCATCCTTAATGCACGAAGAGAAGATAAGCTATTACAACTGCAGGAAAATTTGACAAACCAATTTGGAAACGACGTTCGAATTCTTGTTGCTGATTTGAGGGACCGCAAGATGATTTTCGAAGCGATAAAGGGTATGGGAGAATTTGTGCAGGATGTAGATGTCCTCGTCAACAATGCCGGGTTAGCAGTTGGTCGCGACTATTTCGACGAAGCGGAAATAGATGATTGGGAACGAATGATCGACACAAACCTGAAAGGGCTGTTGTATGTAACGAAGGCCATAGTGCCGTACATGATAAAACGGAGAAAAGGACACATCATAAACATTGGTTCAACAGCGGGCAAAGAAGTGTATGAAAAAGGAAATGTCTACTGTGCCACGAAGCATTCGGTTGGTGCAGTTTCACAGGCAATGCGTATTGACTTATTGAGGCATCGAATAAGAGTCACGGTAGTGCATCCGGGCGCAGCCGAAACAGAGTTTTCAGTTGTCAGGTTCAAGGGAGACGAAGAACTGGCCAAAAGAGTGTATGAAGGATACCAGCCATTGTCTGCTTCGGACGTAGCTGGTGTGGTTTTGTATTGTAGTTCGTTACCGGAGCATGTGTGCATTAATGAAATTGTGATGACTGCGACAGCCCAAGCCAATTCTTTTTACTTGCAAAAGGATTGATTTACAAACGCTTAAAGACTTCACAACCAAATTACTCTCCTGACCTTGGGGGTTGGCGTTATTTGTTTATTTTTGAGATAGTTAATCCCGATCCTGATAAAAACCTTGTGGTATGTACAAGTGGTTCCTACGAAAAGTCATCTCCCTTTTAATTCTTCTTCTGCCCTCCCATTTTTTGGTTGCTCAAAGTGATGTCATCAGGCAGCAAAGTTGTGATGGCAACCCTTACCAGCAAACAGTCGATAGTTTGAAAGAAGTTTTCGCTGGCCAGGGTTTCAGTGTTCTGCGAGAAGCATCGATGACAATGGAGAGCGAGTACGAAATGCCTATCGTGCTTCCAATGACGCAAGGCACCTGGTATCATTTTATCTTTATCGGTGACCCAACAAGTAGGTTATACGAAGTGCGGATGTTCGATTACAGCGAAAAGCAAGTCGTTTACAAAAAAAATATGTGGGGAGATGTAGACGGAAATATCATCAGCTACTCCTACGTTCCAAAGATGTCGGAATATCACATGATAAAACCCGTGCAAGTTAATAAGACGAAGAAAAAAATGTGCGGTTACGTACTACTGTTGAGAAAAAATCAACCGGCCCAGCCAGAGAAGTCCAGCCGCTAATTTCCGTCACCTCCATTCTGCTTTCCCGAATCCACGTCTCTGCCAGTTAAGTAACTTATCCTAAGTCCCGTCACGAAAAAAATGTATTGGATACATCTTGCGAGTGATATCAATCCCGAGTTTGCGTCAGCTCGTCCTGTAACGTCGTCGTGTTGAGAAATAATGTACAGAAAAATTTCAGACGAAGACAAAAACAGCAAACCACCGCAAATCCAAAAGTTCAAATGGTAGTAAATTAGCTTCGTTGTATTTAACGAAAGGATCGAAATTGAAAACAAGGAAAGAACAAGGAGGGATGTAGAACACAACAGTCTCGAGACGAAGAAATCTTTCAGCACTAAGACGGTAAATGAGACAGAAAAGAAAGCTACAGCAACGACGGATACGACATAAAAAAATTTGTGAGTTCTCCATTCCGACAAGACGGAAAATGCATACAGTGATGACGTCACAAAGAAAAAGAGCATTTCAGTAGTGATGTCACCGGCGTAATGCCATTTCCATTGAGATAACACATCAACTAATGCGGCGGCAAAAAGCGTAAGAAATGGCTGCTTCGATAAGAGCTGCCAACGGATAGTGACACCAACAAGAACCAGCGGCAGTAAAAAGCCTAGAAATTCGACTACAGTAAAAAAAATAAACCCGGTCTCAGGCATTTTGTTGAGTTACCGGTCGTTCAAGGCGTATGGGCAGGTTAATCGATAAGATTGTTTTTAACGGCGAAGAATACGAGCCCGGCAGTGTTTTTTGCGCCGAATCGCTCCATCAGTCTGTCTTTTATAGCTTCAACGGTTCTTGGACTAACATCAAGTTTCTGCGCAATTTCGTGTGCTGTAAACTCCATGCAAATGTATTTGATCACATCCCGTTCCCGATCGCTCAATGTGATTTCACTGTTTAAGGTTGGAGCGACCTTTTGGCGCGAGTGTGATTTTTTTAGCAGGATACGGTTCACGAAATTATTGAGGTAATATCCTTTCGCCATTACTTCCGTTATCGCCTTTTTGATCTCAGCAGGATCTGCGCTTTTCAACAGATACCCATTCGCTCCAATCTCCATCATGTGGCTGACGAAACGTTCGTCTTCATACATTGTAAGAGCTATGATATGGATGTTAGGATATTGCTTTGCGACAACCTTGGTAGTTTCGATCCCATCCTTTTGGGGCATACGTAAATCCATAAGGATCACATCAGGCGCTTCGGGCGCCGTCGCGAGATTATCCAGCAATTCCTGTCCATTCTCTGCTTCCAGCACGAACCGGATATTGGTGTACGGTCTGAGCGACAAAATGACCCCCTTACGGAATATCTTGTGATCATCAGCAATTGCAACCTTGATCATAAGCAGAATATTGGAATTTGAATATAAGGGATATTTGATTCATAGGTGTTACGATCATTGGCTTAGCCGGCAACAAGCTCTTCCTCAAGTTTCGGCACTTCAATTGTTACCTTAAAATATGTTTGAGACAAGTCCTTTTCGAAGAAGATTCGGCCTTGCAGAAGCTTTAGCCGGCTTTGAATATTTTTCAAACCGAGTCCGCCACTGCTTTTATTTAGCTTTTCAAAATCAGCCTGCGTTAAGCCTTTACCATCGTGATGTAAACGGATATAAAGTTTATTGCCACTGATATTTTGAGTAAGATGAATGAAACTTGAATTGCTATGCTTAAGGATATTATTGATCAGTTCTTGAATCACTCGGAAAATGATAAGTTCCTGATCAGGAAGCAAGCGTTCGCGATAGTCATGGAAGCGGCAGCTTGCATTCAGGCTGCCCGAGCCGCTTATTTTCTGAAATAGATCATTAACGGCCGACTCGAGACCGAAATTTTTCAACGTCGGCGGCATCAGGCTGTGCGAAATGTTTCTGATAAGCTGAATAGTATCGTCTATGATTTGCTTCGCATTATAAATGCTTTGAAGCTGAGTGGTTTTATCGAGGTTAACCAGATTTTCATTAAGGTATAATCGGGCTGTGGCGAGCAAGGGTCCTGCATCGTCGTGGAGATCTGCTGCTATGCGTTGGCGCTCTTCTTCCTGGAACTTGATTGAGGCGTTAAGTAAGGTCTTCTGTTGCTCGTACTCGAGTTTTTGAAGTCGGCTTTGGTACCTGATGACTTTCCGTTGGTGGAATATGATAAAGACGATCAGGCCGATGGTAAGAACCAGCATTCCGATGGTGCCGAAGAACAGCACCAATGATATTTCGCTACCCGTATTGTTTACTTGGAGAAATATCATGGGTCAGGGATGGGGTATTCGTTTTAAAGGGCTGTGTTAAACGGTTTTTCAAACAGACTTTCCTGGGTGTTCCATGGATCGTGGTCCTTCGGCTCATCTTTCCTCATTAAAACGGCAACAGAGAACAAGATATTTTTGAGTGTCGTGCAGAGATAGTTGATAATTGACCATTTTGCCCACTGCTCATTTGACAGACTATCCGACTGCATAAAAAAGAAAAAAGTCCCAGTTGAGTAGACAAGGATGGCTACCAACATCCAAAATTTGTATGACGAATAAATGAAGGTAGCCTGTGGCTCGCCAAGTTCATCGAAAAAGTAGAACAAGCAAAAGATAATCAACAATAAGTTTTCTAACGTAATTGTAAGAGCGTCGATGTTAGACGATGAATTGAGGAACTGATAACAAGAAAAAGCCAAGAAAAGCGGAGTCGCGTAGATTATAATCTTTTTGAAAAGGGGCTTCCTAATATTTAAATACAATGCATATGAGAAAAGCAAATATTCGACAATTGTAAATAGGCTTAAAAATATAAAAATCGCATCGTCGTTCCCACTTCCTTTCAAAAGCCTTAATAAGTTATCATTCGCAAATGTGTAAATTGTATAAAACAAAATTACCCTTATGTCCCTTGCTTTGTTCCGTGTCGAGAACATCACAAAGAAAAATAAGGGCAATAAATGTGAATACAATGCGATATGAACTAAGAAGTCACTTATATATTTGAATTTCTTTCAAATATATAAAAATCGACCTTGAAGTTCAAACTATTTGCTAATCAACTTGCCAGTTGAAATCATCGGCATCAATTCCAACTGAACCACGTCCACCTCTTTCTATTCTATCAGCAACAATTGCTGGAGATGTTTCAAAAGCTCCGCTTTGGTTTACTTGAACGTATTCCAGTAATGCCTTTCCGGTTGCATCAAGTCCCATGTACACGAGTGTTTTTTCGCCTTGCTCGTTCAATGCGTTATAAACTTTCAGTCCAACGCATCCTGGTTGCGATAAGATTTGGTCGATGACCTGTCTTCCGATGACAAAAAAAGAATTCTCGGATGGAAATGCATTTTGAAAGCTTGCTACCATTTGATTTCCGAGCTCATAACCAATTTCTTCGCCAATTGAAGCTACTGTTTTAGAGAGGGTCTGATTTTTAGTCATAATCGAAAGTTTTGAGGTTCTATGTTAGTTTGGGACATAAATGACCTCTAAAAAAAAAATCCGACCAACAGGTGTTTCAGCGATCAAAAAGGTTAATTTGCCTGGAATTCAAGCCAGTGGAGTGTTTCGCAGAAATTTTCTCGTTTTTTTCCCATCAAAAAATGAGAAAAAGCACGAGACCGAGTTAGTAAAAATACTATGATCGACTTAGTGCTTTTTCTAAGAAAATTTTCAGCAGGTGTGAGTTATTCACATTGTGCCGCAAAATGTGCATAAGTGCTTACCCTTAGAGTATTGGAGAGTAAAAACGGGACTTTGCGAAAATGTTTGCGGAAAGCGACGAGCGGTTTTCAAGGGAACAAAAAATGAAGTTGACTGATATGGATTTTCAAGGTTTTCATAAGATGCTGGAATATTTTACTGGACGGTAAAATAAAGGACATTGGACGGTTTGGTAAATCAGCTTACCAATCAACTTCTGTTCAAATGTACCGGCCATCGCCTTATGAAAGAAGAGAACAATCACCTGATTTTCTAAATTCAGTTTCTACGGTGGATACGGAAAATTCCTATCTGCTTATCGGAAACTTCCGAGTACGCAAGTCTGTAACAATGACGTTATGGCGAGTGTACAAGGAGTTGTAGATTTACACGATCCTGAAAAACTGTTGCCAAACCTAACCCGCTATGACTGCAGAACTGATCATCAAGGTATCAATTGCCGATGACCACAAAATTTTCCGCGATGGAATCAAAATGGCTCTGAAGGGAAAAGAGTATCTCAAAATTTTATGGGAAGCTGAAGATGGAAAAGATCTGATGCATAAAATGCAACTTAAAAAGCCCGACGTGTTGCTTATGGACATCAGGATGCCTGAAGTTGACGGCGTGAATGCGATCGGTATGTTGCGAAAGGAGTACGATGATGTTAAAATTATTGTATTGACCATGTATGATGATCAGGAGATGATTACGAAAATGATGGAGATGGGCGCAAATGCTTATCTAACTAAAACCTCTGATCCAGACGAGATCTATCAGGCGATATTGACGTGCATGAATGACGATTTTTACTTCAACGACCTTGTGAACAAGGCAGTGCTCTCGAAGTTGCAAACGAAGCGACAGGTTCGCCAGTTCTACCCCAACCCTGTAAAGTTTTCTGAAAAAGAAGTGCGCATCTTGAAACTGCTGGCGGAGGATAAAACGACTGAAGAAATCTCGAAAGAAGTATACCTAAGCCCCAGGACGGTTGAAACGATTCGACAAAACATGAAGACAAAGGTTGGTGCAAAGACAATTGCAGGTTTAATTATGTATGGAATGCGGAATAAGATTATTGATTAACTTCAAAACGTTTCGATCCCATGCCTTACTGAAAACATCGCTAAGCCAATTCTGCTTTTTACGTCCAGCTTCGTGAATAGGTTGTCGCGTAAATTATCAATTGACCTTGGATTCATTCGCATTTGTTCAGCGATTTCCTTATATGTAAGCTCGGTGCAGGTAAGTTTCAAGAATCTAATTTCAATGTCACTCAACATATTTTTATGTAATTGAGTGTTTTCTCCAGCTTTTCGAAATAAATTAACAAGCTTCCCTGTTGTATTATTTGAATAATAGTACCCCGAATGAATAACCGATGCAATTGCAAATTTCAACTCCGACGGATGCACATCTTTCTTCAGGAAACCCTTGACGCCCGCTTGAAGGAGTCGAATCATGGTCAATTCCGTATCATACATAGTAAGCATGAGAATGTTGACGTCAGGGTAACGTTCATGTATCCATTTTGCAGTTTCTTCACCGTCCATAACAGGCATATTTAAGTCGAGAATTACGACATCGGGAATATTCCCGCTACTAAACAACTTGATCAATTCGAGACCGTTGGGTGCGTGATAAATCACTTTGCAGTTGTCGAAAGATTCGATGAGATTTGCCAATGCGGTTCTAAGGATTGTATGGTCGTCAGCCAATGCGACCTTAATAGTTCTCGGCGGAGTATTCATTTCAATGTTTTGTTATCGGAAGTACTACAATTATTCTTGTCCCGACATCTACTTTACTCTTGATTGTGAATGTTCCATTGACAGATTCAGCACGATGTCGCATATTAATAAGTCCACAGTGAGCTTCTCCGTCAACTGAAGCAGCCTTTGAAACGACAAATCCCTCACCATCATCGGAAATTTCTAATCGAATGAAGGTATTGGTTTGGTTAATTTTCACTACTACAGTCCCGGCATTTGAATGCTTCAAGACATTGTTTAATGCTTCTTGTGTAATTCGAAATAACACAACTTGTAAATGGAAGGACACAGTCGATATTTGACCATTTGTGAACAACTTAACGTTATTGAAACCACTACACTTCATCAACTCGAATTCTCTTTCGATTGCGAAGACCAGTCCGTTAGCTAGTATTGCTTCGACGTTTAATCCTCTCGAGATGCACCTAAGTTTTTCGATCACTTCACCGAGTAGTTGAATCGATGATTCGAGTTGAGGATTTTGAGGTTCATGCTTGATGCCGTATGTAATCAGATTTAGTTTTGCTAAGGTCAATGAGGACCCGATGTTGTCATGAATCTCTCGGCCGATATTTTGAAGTGTTTCGTCTTGGATTTCCAGCTTTGTTTTCAGGGTCGTGCTCTCAGTTCCGCTCCGTAGCTGCTCTAGCCTATTGCTGACAAGTGTAGATTCCTGTTGCGACGCTCGAAACATCAAGCTGATGTACGAAGTCAGAATAAGCACTGCAACCGTCATTATAATAATGAACCATGAAGTATCGATGAGTTCCATTTGTATATCAGCGAAAGAAGTTTCAAGATTTTATGTTGACCAATTACCTTAATTAGCAACACAGCCTATACTCCTTGTCTATTTTCAAGTTTCCGCCGCTGCACTGCGATTAAGAAACACGAGAACAGTATGCAATACGCCAGGTAATTGAAAGTATATAAACCTTCAACAACAGATTTAAGCTCTGATGAAAGTCTTTTTAACAAGGAGAATATTGGTATCATAGAAGCAAAGCAAACAAAGACCCCGGTGACAACCCAATACTCAAATAGAGAAAAAGACTTGCCGTGCACCGACGCCCCCACATTTTGATAATAATAAAGCAGGCAGGGGATGAGTAAAACAATCGATTCAACGACAGTGAGAGTTGCCGGAAATGCATCGAATGAATTAGTTACCCACCAAAAGAAGAAAGCGAAAGCAATGAACGCAAAGGACAGAGAATAAATAATAATTTTTCCGATGCGACTCTTGATCAACTTAACCAGAAGCCAATTCAATAACAACACCTCGCAGAGCATGAACACACTTATCGATTGATTTGTCGCCGTTTGCGGTTCAGACAACAATTCTGGGAAGCCAATTAACACCACTGAAAAAAGCCATTGTAGGAAAGAAATGTTCGAGTACAAAAAAATTACGAGGAGAATCCGGTCATTCTTTATGTGACTAATCGTGGAGAATTGCAGCGCCAGAGCAAGCAAAGGCATAATCAGATTGACGAAAAAGGAGTTAACAAAGTAGTCAAGCATCAATTTTTATGTCAAATTACCCCTCCCCATCCATCAAAAACACCGTGAAATAACCCGTATCTGCGAAGAAAAAAACTGTTCGGGATTTGCGGAAAAACCAGACTTTTGCAAACTCATTTTTGGAGCGGGCGCTCCGCAGGATTCAACGTAAAAATTCTCCGAACCTCCCTGTCGCCACTCACGACATCAATGAAACTTCGAATCTCCTTCAATTCATCATCCTTGGTTGCATAAATAGCAGAAACATAAAAATCATCAAAGCGATACAAAAAGGTCCTCGTGCTGTCCTCCAGGTTTTGCGCAAGCAAACGGCCATACTCAAGTATCGCCGATAACTTACCGGTTTCATCCAAATCTGCGAATTCCTGGATCGTCATCAAAGAGGCTTTCCCTAATTTACGAAACGTTTACGCCATTTCAATCAGCCCCCAAAAAATTGTTGATGCCGTAATGTACCGACGGTCATCTGCAACATTCATTGTTCACCGCATTATCAAAAATCACTAGCTCTCAATCCATTTTCGTTTCCGGCACCTCTTCTTCTACCACCATCCTTCCCTCAATCAATCTTCATTTCCGGCACCTCTCCTTCTACCACCATCCTTCCCTCAATCAATCTTCAATTCCGGTACCTCTCCATCTACCACCATCCTTCCTTCAATCAGTCTTTATTTCCGGTATCTCTCCTTCTACCACCACCTTCCCCTCAATCGATCTTCATTTCCGGCACCTCTCCTTCTACCACCATCCTTCCCTCTGTCTTCGCCCTGATCTCATCCACCCCCACTCCCGGCGCCCTTTCAAGCAACTTAAATCCTACCCCTTCCACAATCTCCAGCACCGCAAGCTCCGTCACCACCTTCTTCACACAACCAATCCCGGTCAATGGCAGCTGACACCGCTTCAACAACTTCGACTCGCCCTTCGGATTCGTATGCATCATCGCAACAATAATGTTCTTCGCACTCGCCACCAGGTCCATCGCACCACCCATCCCCTTCACCATCTTGCCCGGTATCTTCCAGTTCGCGATATCTCCATTTTCCGCCACCTCCATCGCGCCGAGTACCGTCAGATCCACTTTGCCAGCGCGGATCATCCCAAAACTTTCGGCGCTGTCGAAAAACACACCTCCCGGCAATACGGTCACCGTTTCTTTGCCGGCGTTGATCAGATCCGGATCCACATCGCCCTCGTCCGGATACGCCCCCATACCCAGCAATCCGTTTTCCGACTGCAACATAATGTTCACTCCATCCGGTACATAATTCGCCACCAGCGTCGGTATCCCGATCCCCAGGTTAACATACATACCGTCTCGCAACTCCTGCGCAATCCGCTTCGCTATTCCAAATTTGTCGAGTGCCATACGATCAGGATTTACGAACGGTTTTTCTTTCTATTCTTTTTTCATACCGGGTTCCACGGAAAATTCGATGCACATAGATGCCTGCCACATGAATCGCATCCGGATCGAGTTCTCCGGGTTCCACCAATTCCTCAACCTCCGCTATTGTAACCCTCCCGGCCTTCGCCATCGAAGTAGAAAAATTTCTTGTCGTTTTCCGGAAAACAAGGTTCCCATAACGGTCACCCTTCCACGCTTTCACGAGCGCAAAATCCGCATGGATCGCTTTCTCCATCAGGTACTTCTTCCCATCAAATTCCCGGGTCTCTTTCCCTTCCGCAATCTCGGTTCCAAATCCCGCCGGCGTAAAGTATGCCGGTATCCCCATCCCCGCCATTTGAATACTTGTAGCCAGCGTTCCCTGGGGTAATAGATCAACGTCAAGTTCGCCGTTCAGCAACTGACGCTCGAACTCTGCATTTTCACCCACGTACGAACTGACCATCTTTTTGATCTGTCTCGTGTGCAGCAACAGTCCCAAACCAAAATCGTCAACGCCGGCATTGTTAGAAATACATGTGAGTCCTTTCACACCCTTGCGCACGAGTGCCGCAATACAATTTTCCGGGATCCCACACAGGCCAAAACCGCCGAGCATGATAACGGCTCCATCCGGTATATCGGCAATCGCCTCATCCGCATTCGTAACTACTTTATTCATCCGTACAAACCTTTGAATTAATAATTGTCGCAAACTATCGCTTTAGCCACCGCTTCATTCGCATTTGACACTATCACTCAAGAATACTCCGAACTATTTCAACATAAAACGCATCATCGGCTCAATACTCTTCTCGTGGATTCTCTGCACTCATCCTGTGGTAATCACCGCCATAAACATCCGAATCAATTCTCACAACTCTTCTCAGGGATTCGTTCACATTGGCACCGGTGTGATTCAATCAATATAACCCCTCGAATAAATTTTGTATCGTGTAATACCAGATCAAAGTAAAACACCATGCAGCCCTGAAACCTCTGACTATTTCAACGTATCACGCATCATCGGCTCAAAACTCTTCTCGCGGTACTTCTCCGCATTCGCAGAGATAGAATCGAACACCGGCTTTGCTCTCGCCGGATCGGCCATATAGTATCGATAACTGTCAGCAAACTGCTCCTTGTTGATACCATGCTTCCTGAAAATCGACTCATACAAAGCAATCGTCCGCACCTTCGCTACACTGCTGTCAAACTTGGGATAAAGATATGCATTGGCATAGCGGTCCGCCTGAAGCATGTCCCACAGCACATTCTCCATCTTCTCTGCTGCAATAAGATTCGAGGGCTTCTCATCCCGCTCACATGAACCCAACACAAAAAAAAGTACAAGTAATCTCCACATCATCGAAGTAGGTTTGCCGGCATCTTACTGCTGCCGTATCTCTCTCAACCAAGGGTCAACACCGGTTGAAACTTTCTCATCGCAGTATTAATTCAGGAAATATTTTCAGTCACCATAAGGTCGTCAACAAAAATTTCAAAGCACCTATTCTCGCAAGCTTCTCTTCGCATTGTCATGCACTTATTTCCCATTAACCGCACACTTCACCAATCACCGCAGTTCCTGTTTGTATGCATTCGCATTCGCAATATCGATCCGCATCAGCATCTCCTGTACCCTCTGCTTCTCCTCCGGCGGCGCCTTCTTGAACACCCGGATCAGCTCATTGCTCTTACCCTGAAAGAAGAACTGTACGATCATGCTGTTCGGAATGTCGTTATTGACCGTATTAAAAAGGTTTATCGCCGTCAATATTGCTTGCCGTGCCTCCGCCTCATTTTCGTACATGAAGTCCATACCGAGCCTGTAATAGCCGTAAATCGCCTCATGCACCTGCGCATACCTGCTGTTAGTGAAATTTTCCATCAGCCAGTACCTGTTCCTCAACCCGTCGAACGCCTTCCACCCGATAATGTCCCTTCCTTCCGGAGCATTGTTCACAATATTCTGCGCCTTGGAAAAAAATGCATCCCCCCCTCTTAAACTAAATGACGAATAATCAAGCCCGAGTATGATATACACATAGTAAGCAAGCGTCGCAGGAAGATTTGATACCAGCCCATCTGTACCAGCCACGCGATTCTCGTTGAACTCAATGGTCTGGTACTCGACATACTTAAATATCAAACCTTCGTCCTGGAAATTCACCAGCGGTGTCTGGTAGGTACTGTTATACACCGGCCTTGCTGCCTGCACCATCAACTCAGCTGAAAACACATTGTTGTCCGCCTTCGTGATGTTCATCAAGAAATTGCAGGCGATCTTCTCAGACGGCTGAAACACATCGTTCGTCCACTTCCTGTTGTTCAGAAAATTGTGCAACGCCGTTTGAAGCGTCTGAAATATTTTCTTGTCCACCTGCGAACTGACAAGACTCGAATTGATCGAAACCCTTGCCTGCAGCTCCTGCGCCGAAGACACCGACGCACCACAAATCGCAATTACAAAAATCAAAATGTACTTAACCATGCATCAACTTTACTATTCTATCAACGATATCTTTCGCCACTTGTTGCTTGGGTTTTCGGTCGTATTGCAGCTCTGTTCCGGTTTTCTCAAAAACCGTTATCTTATTCGTGTCATGGCCGAAGCCCGCCCCCTCGTCGTTCAGCGAGTTCAGAACGATCATATCGGCATTCTTACCCTTCAGCTTCTTTAACGCATTCTCTTTTTCCTGCTGTGTCTCCAAAGCAAATCCCACAAGTATCTGACCATTGTATTTCTTTTCGCCAAGCGCTTTAAGGATGTCCTTGGTTTTAACGAGCTCAACCGTAAGCACCTCCGATTCCTTCTTGATCTTCTGCCCTGCAGCAAGCGCGGGCTTGTAGTCTGCCACCGCAGCCGACATCACGGCCACATCGACACCAGGAAACAATCTTATGCATTCATCGTACATCTGCTCCGCCGTTTGCACGGAATGAACATTCACACCTTTGCGGCTCGCTGCAATCGCCGATGGTCCAAGTACCAGCTCAACCTGCGCGCCACGGTTAGCAAACTCATTGGCAAGCGCCAGACCCATTTTGCCCGACGAATGGTTCCCAATAAATCTTACGGGATCAATCGGTTCGTACGTCGGTCCCGCAGTGACCAGTATTTTTTTTCCGGCCAGGTCGGCCGACGTAAAAACATTCGCATGAATGAATTCCATGATCGCCTCGGGTTCCGCCATTCTGCCGTCGCCAAACAAACCGCTCGCGAGCTCGCCTTTTCCAACAGGAATAATTTTATTTCCAAACGACTCAAGCCTGCGCAAATTCGATTGCGTTCCCGGATGGTGATACATATCCTCATCCATCGCCGGCGCAACCACCACTGGGCATGTGGCCGACAGATAAGTTGCCATCACTAGGTTGTCGCAAAAGCCATTGGCCATCTTTGCCAATGTATTGCAGCTTAATGGCGCCACAACCATCACGTCGGCCCAGCTGCCAAGCGCAACATGGTTGGTCCATGATCCTTCAGAAAAAAGATCCGTCGATACCGGATTTTTCGCCAACGTCGAAAAGCTGAGTGGAGTTACAAAGTCGCGGGCCGCAGGGGTCATGATCACCTTCACTTCCGCACCCGACTTCACAAGCAGGCGAACAAGCAACAGTGATTTGTAAGCGGCAATGCTGCCGGTTACGGCAAGCAAAATTTTTTTCCCTTCAAACATGCGCTAAAATTAGGCTTTTAGACTCAATGTTAACAGCCACCACCTGCCGGGGTGATCCGTGTCGGACCTTGACCATCACCCATAAAAAAAGCGACATTTCTGTCGCTTTCAATTTCATATCGCCAGGATCAGCTGAACAGGTCATCCTCGTTCTTCCTGTAGTAAATCTTGTCTTCGAGAAACTCCTGTGTTGCCAGCAATGAAGGATTAGGCATCCTTTCATATGCCCTCGAAATTTCAATCTGCTCCTTGTTCTCGTGAATTTCTTCGAGACTGTCGGTATGCGTAGCAAACTCTTCGAGCTTGTTGTGCAATTCTTCCTTCAGAGAGATGTTGATCTGATTTGCCCTCTTTGCAACGATCGCGATAGATTCATAAATATTGCCGGTCTTCGACTTGATCACGTTCAGATCCTTTGTTTCAGCAACATTCGCCGTATTGGCGCTAATTTGACGTCGTAACCTGCTCATTTTGTAATCCTTTAATATTGTTTTGTGATAGATTCGAAAAACGTTCAACTTCCTTTAATAGTGTACTCTCCGGAAAACGGTCCGCAAAATCAGTACACTCTTTGACGACCTGCTCAAACCGCGCAGCCTGCTTTTCCTCGATGCTGTTTTGAGCGTACAAATAATATGACCTGATGACCTGCAACTTGTACTCGTCACTTTTCTGGGAATCAGGGAAATTTTCCATGAGACTTGAAAACGCGATTGCCGCGGCCCGGTAATGCCCGAGGTTATAATACAATTCAGCGTTCCTGAACTCCTTCACTTCGAGCTTCGCGCGCGACTGGTCGATGATCTTCGTGGCTTCTGCAATCCTTGGTGAACCAGGGTGACTATTGATAAAGGTCTGCAGCAGACCAATCGATTTCATTGTGTTCGTCTGGTCGAGTTCCTGCTTGGGCGACTGTCGATAAAACGTGTATGCCCGCATATATTCCATTTCCTCTGCGCGCGGGCTCGTTGGGAAAACTTCTACAAACTGCTTGAAAAGATTCTCGGCCTGCAGCCAGTCACGCAAATAGTATGAACAGTAGGCGTATTTGTAAAATATGTCCTCAAACTTCACATCGCCCTTGAATATGGGAAACAGCTCTTCATACAGTTGCTGGGCGTAATTGTATTTTTTAGCGATATAGTACTTCTCGGCCATCCGCAACTTGTACTCATAATCGTTGCTTTTCTGAACCTTCGCAAATTTCGAGCACGATGTAACGCACAGTGAAACCAATATCGCAATCAGGGCTGCTCTCATAAAGTCGGCAAAATTAAGCTTTTGCCTACAAATATTCGTTGTGGCTTGCAAATAGGGAATTAAGGGCTGTTAAATTAAAAACAAAACCCCATCGGCCAGGCCGACGGGGTTTTGCCTATAAGCAGGTAGATTATCTCCTTCTGAGGTTCGGATGCGGTGCGGGCACCGTATTTGGACCATCTTCTTGTGTACCGTCTCTGAAATCAACAGTATTGCAATCACCGCCTTCCTGGCCATATTTGAATATGAACCTGTCAGCACTTACACCTTCTCTCTCTACAAGGTAGTTGATCACTGAGTTAACACGATCCCAGCTCAGCTGTTGTTCTGACTTGCTCGAAGAGCAGTAACCAACAACTGCGATTCTGCACTCTGAGTTATCGCGGATCTTCTGTGCTACACTCGCAAGCAATGCTCTTGCATCGTTGCTGAGGGCAACCGAACGACCTCTGAATGTAATGCTTGGAAGATCTCCGATGTTGCAACGACCGCGGATACCATACTGCATCAGCGAATCAATTACGCGGCAGCAATCTGGCGGAGGACATTTACCTACACCATCAGCATCAACCGGCTGGCATTGTGTTGGCGTAATAAGTTCTTTATCTCTTGCATCAGGTACACCGTCACCATCAGTATCGCGGCTTACACCGTGACTGTCAACCGGTGAACCTGCAGGAGTATTGGGTTCGTTGTCGAACTGGTCTGTAATACCGTCGCCATCAGCATCATCAAGCACCGGCTTCGGCAGCTTCATGTGGTTAGGCTTGTTGATCTCATTGTAAGCATAATCAAGCGGGTTCAGCCACCACAATGGTTCAACAGATTTTGCACCGAGCGACAGGTTAAGACCGACAGACAGGAAGTTTGTCAGGTCATAGTCTCTTGTTTGTGAAGTAGCAGAAGGATTCGCGCTCGCATCATTTTCCTGCCATTGCTGACCATCGATCAGGTCTGACTTGGTGATGTTGAAACGATCTTCGAATGCCAGGCTCACCTTACGGCTAAGCTTGAACTGCACACCCGCACCGGCTGTGATAACCGGATGAAAATTCGGCTGGCTGTTGTCTTCTTCAGCATCTGTTTCGTAGTCGCCGTCAAGCAGATCCTTCAGATCGCCTTTGATGTCCTTTCTGTCTGAATAGTCAAACTCAGGACCGTATTGAGCGATGATCGGAGCAAAATTATACGGAGTTGAGCCGTTCAATGCATCGATCTTCGTATCATAAATGAGTGCGCCGATACCTCCAAACATGTAAATATTGAATCCACTCTTAGCCCTGTGGAAACGGATATTGTTCAGTGTTACGACTCCCTGCAATGAGAGGTCGAAAACAGTTGTCTTGTAATTATAGAATACCGCTGTTGACGGAGCCGGAAGACCTCCGACAGTAGTCTGGTAAGGATTCCAGGCAGAATTTTTTAGGTAGTTTGTCGAAGGCTGGAAGTTCAAACCCTTTGTGGTTCCGAATCCTACTTCACCGCGAAGTGAGAAAACGTAACCAAGAGCCTTTCTGACATGCAAGCCTGCACCGAAACCAGGGAATCTCGAACGCACGTCACCGGAAACGCTGAATGCACCTACTTTCAAACCAAGCTCCCACTGATTTCTCGGTTTCGCAGGAAACGCATAGTTGTTTGCCATGAACTCCGTATGCTGCGGCAATCTCTTTGCCGGCACCACCGAAGAATCCTGTACATCGTAGCCTGCGCCTTCTTCCTGGGCGAAAGCTCCGCTGACCAGCAGGCACAAAATCCCAAGTAATTTCAAGTACTTTTTGCTTGCCATAATCGAATTGAATTTTATTACGAACATTAAGAATTTGAATGAGTTAACGGCACAAAAATATTAATTGAAAGTTAAAATCCAAATTTTTTTACCGGGTCAGACCCTGTATAACTAAAAGTTAATCAATCAAAAAAGCGGCTTCGGGGTACCGTCTGTCACAATCGGTTCGGATATCATTCAATGTAGTAATTTGCCGTCCGCAAGAATGAAATTATCGGAAGCAATAATTCAAAATGAGCTAAAAATTTTCGAAAGAGAATTCCGCGAGGCTGTGAAAAGCCAGGTTCCGATGCTCGACCGGATCATGCGCTACATTGTCAACCGGAAAGGGAAGCAGCTGCGGCCGATGTTCGTTCTTCTAAGCGCAAAGCTCTGTGGTGAGATAAATGCCTCGACCTACCGCGCAGCCTCACTTGTAGAGCTGCTTCATACCGCAACTCTTGTTCACGACGACGTAGTAGATGAATCCCCTGAAAGAAGGGGTTTTTTTTCAACCTATGCCCTGTGGAAGAGCAAGATTTCCGTGTTGGTTGGTGATTATCTTCTGGCCAAAGGCCTGCTGCTGTCGCTCGATCATAGCGATTTCCGGATACTCCAATTGTTATCGCAGGCCGTCCGGCTCATGAGCGAAGGAGAACTGCTCCAACTTGAGAAATCCCGGTCGATGAACCTCGACGAAACCGTATACTATGAAATAATCAGAAATAAAACGGCTTCGCTTCTTGCCTCAGCCTGTGCGGCGGGTGCGTTCTCCGGTTCGCAAGACGAAGGACAGGCCGAAAAAATGCGCCAATTCGGTGAAAAAGTCGGTATGGCATTTCAAATAAAAGACGACCTTTTCGATTATGGCAGCGAATCCATCGGAAAACCAACCGGCAACGATATCAAGGAAAAGAAACTTACCCTTCCCCTGATTTACACACTCAACAAAGTGTCCAGGCCGGTCAGACGGAACATCATCAATGTTCTAAAAAACCACAACCGCGACAAAGCGCGTGTACAGGAAGTGATCCATGTTGTCGAGGAAACCGGCGGCATTGATTACACGCGCGAGCGCATGTTCGGGTTTCGCGACGAGGCCCTTTCAATACTAGGCGAATTCAATAATCAGGAAATAAAACGAGGTCTCGAAGAACTCGTACGTTTCACAACCGACAGAAAATACTGATGCGCGAGAAGAGATGGAAGATAGCTCAATGCGATCCGCAGAAGATCGAATCACTGCAGGCAGCGCTGAGGATCAATCCGGTACTGTGTTCCTTACTTGTACAACGAGGTATTGAAACGTTCGATGAGGCCAAAGACTTTTTCCGTCCCTCACTTAGCAGCCTCCACTCGCCCTTTTTGATGAAAGACATGCAGGAAGCCGTGGACCGCATTTTTTCGGCTATGCATCAGCGTGAGAAGATACTGGTGTTTGGGGATTACGACGTCGACGGCACCACTTCGGTCGCATGTATGTACGACTTTCTGTGCCGCATATACGATAAGGCAAACCTTGATTTTTATGTGCCGCACAGATATCGTGAAGGATACGGAATTTCAGAGGCCGGAATTTTACATGCGTATCAGTCGGGCGTAACACTTATCATCTGCCTCGACTGCGGAATCAAGTCGGTTGCACTCATCGCTTATGCGAAGACGTTAGGAATTGATTTTGTAGTTTGCGATCACCACTTGCCGGATGAAACATTGCCTGATGCCGTCGCGATCCTCAACCCCAAACAGTCCGATTGCAATTATCCATTTAAGGAACTGTGTGGATGCGGCGTCGGCTTCAAACTGATCTGTGCACTGTCGGAAAAACTCGGACTAACATCAGAGGCTCCTTTCAAATACCTTGATCTTGTTGCTACGGCAATCGCCGCTGATATAGTTCCTGTTCGTGACGAAAACCGGATACTTGCATTTTATGGTCTTCAGAAAGCGAATAAAGATCCTAACACAGGCATCAAGGCACTGCGGTTTTTAAGCAACATCGAAAAAGAAATTCACATCTCGAATCTAGTATTCATGATCGCTCCGCGCGTTAACGCGGCCGGGCGTATGGACGATGCAAAGAAGGCCGTTCAAATGTTTGTTGCACAGGATTACGAAGAAGCGCTTAGTTATGCGCGGTTGCTGCACACAGACAATTCTCATCGCAAAGAAGCAGACCTTTCGATTACTGAAGAAGCATTGTCATTGATCCAAAGCAATACTGGCTGGGCCGACAAAAAATCCACGGTCGTTTTTCAATCGCATTGGCACAAGGGTGTCGTAGGGATCGTTGCCTCCAGACTGATCGATCACTACTACAGACCGACGATCGTTCTTACCCAATCAGGGAATTACGTTGCCGGCTCCGCCCGAAGTGTAGCCGGATTCAATGTATATGAAGCTTTGCACGAATGCAAAGATCTGCTGCTCGGTTACGGCGGCCATTTTTATGCGGCCGGCATGACCATGGAGCTTGATAAAGTAGATGCGTTCCGGGAAAAGTTCGAAGAAGTAGTTGCTTCACGCATTGCGCCGGAAATGCTTGTTCCGGAAATACGCATCGATGCGGAGGTTTCGCTTTCCGATCTTACTGCCGCGTTTTACCGCATCCTTTGTCAGATGGAACCATTCGGACCCGATAACCTCAGGCCAACGTTCGTAATTAAAAACGTTCTTCCAAATAATTGCTGTCTTTTGAAAGAACAGCATATTCGTTTCTCACTCGGTCAGGGACTTGCGAGCTTCAAAGGAATCGCGTTCAACATGTCCTCCAAGTTTCCAATGCTGCAAATGCAAAAGCCGGTTGACATCGCCTTCACGCTCGATGAAAACGAATGGAATTGTGAGAAGAACCTGCAATTGCGGGTCATTGATTTCCGTCTGTCCGAGCCGCAATAAAAAAAAGCAGGGAAGGTTCTGCTTGTAATAATTTTCACGATCCGGTGTTACTAAGCCTCAACAATGATCTTACTTTTCTGCGGCCCTTCCATCAGCTCGACACTGCGCGCAATGAAGGAAGTCAGCTGATTGCCTTTTAACAATCCCTGCGACAACAACGCAAGATCTGCGAGATTCCGAACGGTCTTTTCCTGCTTCACCTTGTCAGATTCGCGAAGGATATTTTGATATATCGGGTGATTGCCATTTACGGTAAGCGTAACCTCGTCCGGCATATTCGCATAGAACGAACCCATCTGTCCGCTCATCGCAGACATGTCTTTCATCCGGCGCATAAATTCGGGGCGCGTTGCAACAACCGGTGGCGCTTCAGTGCTAAGACCTTTGACTTCAACACTCAGATGCAGCTGTGGAACCTCAAACTCGAACATCTTCTTAAGCTGCTCCTGTTGTTCGCCGCTTAACAGGCTTTCAACGTTTTCAGATTTGTCTATCAGATTGTCCGGTATATCAGAATCCACACGGGTAAAGTGTACGTTCTCCCATTTCATTTCCATCTGGTTGATGAATGCAGCATCAACCAGCGTTTCCATTTTTACAACCTTAAATCCTTTAGACCGCGCAGCCTGAACATAGCTGTCCTGTTGCACGGGATTCGTTGTATAGAGGATCACCAGCTTGCCATCTTTGTTCTTCTGAATAACTTCCGTTGTGGACCTGTATTCTTCGAGAGTGTAGTATTTGCCTCCTTCCGCGTCTTCCATGATGTGGAACCGATTCGCTTTTTCAAGGAACTTATCGTCGGTCATCATTCCATATTTCACAAACAATCCGAGGCTTTCCCATTTCTCTTCAAATTCTTTCCGGTCCTTGTTGAAGATTTCATCAAGCTTGTCAGCAACCTTTCGCGTAATATGGTTATTGATCTTTTTTACATTCGGGTCGCCCTGCAGGTAACTGCGGCTCACGTTAAGAGGAATGTCCGGGCTGTCTATCACACCATGCAACAGCATCAAAAATTCCGGCACAATGTCTTTTACTTCATCGGTCACGAAAACCTGGTTGCTATAGAGCTGAATTTTGTCCTTCTGAATTTCGTAGCTCTGCTTGATCTTGGGGAAGTACAAAATGCCGGTGAGGTTGAAAGGATAATCCACATTCAGGTGGATCCAGAATAATGGTGGCTCTCCGAACGGATACAGCTCCTTGTAAAAATTCTGGTAATCCTCAGAAGTAAGTTCAGAAGGTTTTTTGGTCCATGCAGGAGATACGTTGTTGATTTGTTTATCGTCGAACAACACGGGCACAGGAAGAAATCGGCAGAACTTTTCAAGGATAGATCTGATCCGCGATTCATCAAGAAACTCACTGCTTTCCTCGTTCACGTGAAGAATGATATCAGTCCCCCGGTTGTCCTTTTGCGTTTCTTCAAGAGTATATTCCGGACTGCCATCGCATATCCACCGTACTGCCTTGCTGTCTTCCCGAAAACTTTTGGTTACGATTTCCACCTGCTCACTTACCATGAACGATGAGTAGAAGCCCAGACCGAAATGGCCAATAATATTGGCGTCGGGCTGGCCCTTATACTTGTTCAGGAATTCTTCTGCGCTGGAAAACGCCACCTGGTTGATGTACTTGTCAACTTCTTCTGCCGTCATTCCTATCCCGCGATCGGAGATGGTAATTGTCTTTTGCTCTTTATCAAGGGAGATGCGGATATTAAGCTCGCCGAGATCCCCCTTGGCCTCCCCGATGGAAGACAGGGTCTTCACCTTTTGTGTGGCGTCGACAGCATTACTGATCAGCTCCCGGAGGAATATTTCGTGGTCACTGTAAAGGAACTTCTTAATTATTGGAAAGATATTCTCAGTTTGTACCCGTATTGAACCCTTTTGCATGCCTGGATTTTTGGTAGGGCTACCAAATCGGATGCCACAAGGGGTCCAACGGCAAAATTGTCAGCGTCGGGACGGTATTCCCAGCCGGAATCTGCTTTTGCCTTTTGCTTCAATTACCCTACCTTTGCCACCCATTTTAATTTTTAAACAAACCAGGGCATGCAGAACTATGAATTGATGGTGATTTTTACCCCTGTGCTTTCTGATGACGACTACAAGGCCGCTCAGAAAAAATTCACTTCGTTGATCAAAGAAAACGGAGGCGAAATATTGCACGAGAATCCATGGGGACTGAAATCACTGGCGTATCCGATAAACAAGAAGACCACCGGTCTTTATTGGGTATTGGAATATACTGCGCCATCCGACTTCAATGAGAGGCTGAAGATTCAGCTTCTTCGTGACGACAATGTAATGCGTCACATGTTCACAGCACTCGATAAATACGCCGTCGAGTACAATGAAAAGAGGAGAAGTGGCGTATCTACAGGAATCGAAAAAGTGGAGGCATAATCAATGGCAAAAGCGAACGAGATTAAATATCTCACGGCGATAAAAGCCGACAAGCCGCGGAAAAAATACTGCCGCTTTAAGAAGATGGGCATCAGGTACATCGATTACAAAGATGCCGAGTTCCTGAAGAAATTTTTGAACGAACAGGGTAAACTCCTTCCCCGCCGGATTACCGGAAACTCGCTGAAATTTCAGCGCAAGGTTTCGCAGGCTGTGAAGAAGGCTCGCCAGATGGCATTGCTGCCCTATGTTACTGACCTTTTAAAATAGTACGCCATGGAAGTTATTTTAATTCAAGACGTAGATAACCTGGGTGCTGCCCACGAAGTGGTAAAGGTCAGAAACGGGTACGCCCGGAATTTCCTTATTCCAAGGAAGATGGCGATGGAGGCAAGTGCATCAAACCTTCGCCAGCTCGAAGAGCGGATGAAACAGTTTCGCAAGAAAGAAGAGAAAATGCTCAATGACCTGAATCTTGTCATCGCGAAGTTGCAGGAGGCGCCTCTTAAAGTGGGAGCGAAAACCGGAACAAGCGGCAAGATCTTCGGAAGCGTTACTCCTCTTCAGCTCAGCAGGGCGATCCGGGAACAGAAGGGCTATGAGATCGAAAGAAGAAAGATCCACATCAATGATGAAGTGAAGGAACTTGGATCGTATAAGGCAACGATTGAATTTGGCAACGGAAAATCAACAGAAGTTGATTTTGAAGTTGTAGGAGAATAAGAGATCGCATTCAGTATTAAAAGCCTCCGTAAACCGCGGAGGCTTTTTTTTGTGTGATGTTGATAAGATTCTGTGGGGCAAAGACCTGGGGCTAAGAAATTTATGACGTAATAAAATTATTACCTACCTTCAATCCTGATTAATGTAGTTAGTTCTCGTGTTCTGAAACGGCTTACCTTTTTTCTCGGTTTCCTCAGTTCATTGTAGCAACAACTGTCATAATCGGATTTCAGAACATTAAATTTAGTTTAAATGAACATTTACGTAGGAAACCTCTCATGGCAAATGACCGATGATGATCTGCGTACTCTCTTCGAGCAATACGGCTCGGTTACTTCGGCTAAAATTGTAAAAGACAAAGTAAGCGGAAGAAGCAAAGGATTCGGTTTCGTTGAAATGCAGGATGACACAGAAGCGCAAAACGCTTTAAGCAGCTTGTACGACTCTGAAGTTCTTGGCCGTAAAATCATCGTGAATGAGGCGCAACCAAAACCACAAAATGGAGGCGGCGGCGGAGGCTTCAAAAAGAGAAGCTTTGGCGGCGGCGGAAGCGGCGGTGGCGGTGGCTACAAGAAAGGCGGCTTCAACAGAGGTGGTGGCGGCGGAGGTTACAATCGCGATTATTAATCGGAATTCCCAAATCATACATCTTCTTAAATCCCTTCTTCGAAGGGATTTTTTATTTCCCATTTCGGTTCTGCCTCCATTGTGTTTCAAACGATTCGGTTTCGTGTGGAAAAAAAACTTTCCCATCAGGAGACTTTCGCCCGTGTTCGATAGACAAGGCATACCATTTGTCTAAAGCGGGTGTTAGTTAACTCTTAAACCAAACCGAATCCTATGACAGCAAGTCTGTACAAGATCCTTGTGCTCGTTGATTTTTCACGCCGCAACCAACGAGCGATAAGAAAGGCATTGGAAATTTCTAAGACCATCGACTGCGAGATTCATCTCGTGCACGTCGTTTCAAAATATCTTATCCCGTTTTTACCTATCGATCTTTCGAAGCTGCTCGCGTATGATTTCACCGTAGATCTCGACTATGCGCAAAAACGCCTTCAGCATCTGAAAGAACATTACAAACGAGAACTTCCTGCCAACAGTTGTATCGAGATCAGTCTTCTTAATGGCGTGCCCTCGGATCAATTTGTAAAATACATCAGGCAATACAGCATCGATCTTGTTGTACTTCGGTTATCGGGATACAATCCTCTTCAACGCATCAATACCTTTTTCCGCATCCTCTTGCTGACAAGAAAAACTGCGGTACCTATCGTCACAGGCAGATTCACCGGTGTAATCAACAGGCTTACCCGTATAGTGCTGCCATTGAAAAACGAACTGGAGGCCCAAAGGATTCAACTCGCAGTGAACATCGCTCGCCGCGAATCATCTGCGTTCTACATCGTGCCCTTTGAAAAGAAAGCCGACTCACAACTTTTGATGAACAGCATCATGAAGATGATTTCGGTTATTCCGGCGGCGACATCATCTATTCTTAAAGAACGAAAAGGTTTTTTCAAACTCAGTTTTTCAAAAACAGATGATAAGCATGTTCCTGAGGATATGGAAACACATTCGACACCGGCACCGGGATATGTAAAGGAAACTACGCCTCCGAATTTTTACCGCATCGAGTAGAGGAACGTTGAAGGCATTTATTCAAAGTACTTATCTTTAGTCAAATGCCTTTTATGCATCGAAGACAGTTCATCAGGCAGGCCGGTATCGCAACCGCTGGTATCACCATTCTCAACTTTCCGGTGTTCGGAAAAAACGCACCCTCAAATAAAGTGGTGCTGGCGGTAATGGGTGTAAACAGCCGCGGAGCGTACCTCGCAGAATCTTTTGCGAAACTTGCAAACGTTGAAATCGGATACCTCTGCGATGTCGAAGAGAAAGCTATTGCCAACGGACTAAAGCCATTTGCAACTGCGCAGCGAAAACCGACAGTTGTGAAGGACGTGAGAGAACTTGTAAAGAAAACCGATTTCGATGCTCTGCTCATTGCAGCCCCCGACCACTGGCACGCTCCTGCATCGATCCTTGGTGTCGCAAACGGCAAACACGTTTTTGTTGAAAAGCCATGCGGTCACAATCCCTATGAAGGTGAGCTGCTGATCCGCGCAATGAATAAATATGGAAAACTGATACAGATGGGTAACCAGCGTCGCTCGTTCCCTACTCTCATTCAGGCAGTGAAAGAAGTAAAAGAAGGAGCGATCGGCAACGCATACTTTGGAAAAGCCTGGTATGCGAACAATCGAAAGTCGATTGGCAAAGGTGCAAAAGTTCCTGCGCCTTCTACACTCGATTTCGAGCTGTGGCAAGGACCGGCAATTAGGGCCGAATACCGCGACAATCTTGTTCATTATAACTGGCACTGGTTCTGGAATTGGGGAACCGGCGAAGCTTGCAACAATGGAACGCACGAAATCGACTGTTGCAGGTGGTTTCTTGGAGTCGACTACCCAACGAAGGTTACATCATCCGGCGGGCGATATGCGTTCCAGGATGATTGGGAAACTCCCGATACACAGGTCGCTACCTTCGAGTTCGGTAACAAGTCAATTACATGGGAAGGAAGAAGCTGCAACAATTTTCCTGTTGAAGGCGCCGGCAGGGGCTTTGTCATTTATGGAGACAAGGGAACTCTTGTAAACGGAGGTGGCGGCGATTACAAAATCTTCGATGAGAAGAATAAATTGGTGAAAGAGGTGAAATCTGAATCAGGTGCCGATCCGACGAACCCCGTGAGCGCAAGCGGAAATCTCGATCTGTATCACTTCGACAATTTCGTGAAAGCAGTAAGAGGTGAAGCAAAACTTACTTCCCCTATCGATGAAGGACATAAAAGCGTTCTACTTTGTCACCTCGCAAATATCTCACAGCGAACATCATCCACATTGTTTTGCGATCCTACGAACGGACATATTCGCGATAACAAGAAAGCAGAAGCATTATGGAAAAGAGAGTATGCAAAAGGATGGCAGCCGGTCGTTTAATAAATTGGAAAATCATTTAACTCCAGATATCAGATGGGAATGCAAGCCATTCCAACGGTTATCCCTAACCGAACTTTACCGTATACTTCAGCTGCGTACGATGGTGTTCATAGTAGAACAAAATTGTCCCTATCTCGATGAAGACGACAAAGACAAAGATTCACTCCATCTCATGGCGTGGAACGACAATCAAATTATCGCATATACAAGACTGTTACCTCCCGGCATCGCGTTCGACGAAGCTTCCATTGGGCGCGTTGTAACCCATTCCCAATTCAGGAAACATGGCCTGGGACGGGAATTGATGAACCGCTCGATTGAAATATTATTTTCAGAAATGGGTACGCAACCCATCCGCATAGGCGCCCAATTATACCTCCGAAAATTTTATGAGTCGCTTGGATTCTATGCCTGTAGCGATGTTTACGTTGAAGATGGCATCGATCACATCGAAATGCTTCTGCTTCCCAACGCTTTAGTATAAACGCAGTTACGCAGGCAATAGAAAAAGTACCTGCGACACACACAAAAAACATCTGCTTGTGCGTTATATATGACCACCGGGAGTTTTTCCGGCATCCTTTGACCATCTGAAAACTAAAATCAATATCCCATGAAACAGGGTTTACACTCTTCTGTTTGGAGGTGTAGTTTGCTCGTGATCCTAGCCTTCAATTTAACTGTTACTTCCTACAGCCAGTACCAGGAAAGCGCTTCGCATTTTGAAGCCGGTATTTCTCTTGGCCCGTCAAATTTTCTTGGCGACCTCGGCGGAAACCTTGGTAAGGGTACAACCTTTATTAAGGACAACAACTTCCAAATGACGAAGTTGACGTTCGGAGGTTTTATTTCATATCATCCAAAAGAATGGCTCGGCGTTCGTCTCGGACTCAACTTCGGAACACTCGAAGGTGATGACGCGATCATAAAAGGCAAGGGCGGATTGGAAGAAGCCAGAAGGATCCGCAACTCAAATTTCAAATCGAAACTATCAGAAGTTATTTTGATGGCCGAGATATATCCTACGGTGTTTTTTGAAATGACACCAGACGATAATTACCGGAAGCTCCGTCCCTATGGCGTAATTGGCGTAGGAGCCTTCAAGTTCAACCCTATGGGCACTGATCCGGTAACCGGCGAATGGGTCGCGTTGCAGCCATTGAGAACGGAAGGTCAGGGATTCGCGGAATATCCTGATAGAAAACCATATAAACTTACACAGCTTAATATTCCGATGGGTCTCGGTGTCAAATACTTTGTCTCCGAAAACGTCAATCTTAGTTTTGAGATCGTGCATCGCAAAACATTCACAGACTATATCGACGATGTTAGCACGAACTACATCGATCCGGCACTCTTTTCAAGTTATTTGCCGGCACCACAGGCACAGCTTGCAGCCAGAATGGCAAACAAAACAGATGTAACAGGCACAGGAAACTTTGCTTACGGTCCGGGTGCGAAAAGAGGAACTCCTACAAACAACGACTCGTATTACACGGCCGCATTCAAACTTGGATTTGTTCTGAACAGCAGCCGAGGCACAGGAACAAGTTGCCCTGTACGATTCTGATCACCATCGATCCGCATCTATGAACAAGCATTCGATTGCTATCACCATCCTTGCAGCTACACTTATGTGTTGGACTCAAAGTGCGAATGGATCTGCTATTGCACAAGAGATGCGTAATGAAACTTTCGGTGATTCAATACTTGTTCAACGGAAAAAAAACGGGCGCTCACAAAAAGTACAATTGTATCCAAACGCCGACCACCAGGTGTTGTTCTTTGGAGTGAATGGTGAAAAAGGAAAGATTTACCAACTGTTCCTCTTTGATATGGACGGAAAGCTGGTGCGCCAGACAAACATCAGAAGCAAACAGACAACTGTTTTGAATAACATTGACAAAGGGAATTACATCTTCGAAGTATTCAGTGAAGACGAGAGAATTGAAACTGGTCAAGTTATAATCAAGTAATAAACCAAAAGACAACTCTAAACCAATAAGCAGCAGGGAAATTAGTAGAATCTAATATCCGGTTGAGTCAAAACCTGATCCGTTCCCTATATTCACGTACCCCTATATCTAAGATTTTATTAATCACTCCCTGCATTAGCTTATTGGAAAATTCTGGTATAATCCCCAGTATCCTCAGCAGCCGGCGATGAGCAATTGCCGGCTGTTTGTTTTTTGGTATCTTGAAGCTCAACCCCTCAAACATGAGACTAATTGCATTCCTCTTCATTGCGATTACCGCTATTTCCTGCGAGTTTAAGACGGAAGTAAAAACAGGATCTTCCGGGGAAACCAAAATCAGAAACGGAATCGAACTAAAAGCAAACGGAGTTAAAATCAGTCAGGCGTTTTTACTGTATGAAGACGGTACCCTGGTAAACGAAGACAACGTTGTCGGAGTCAATCAGCGAGTGGATCTTCGGCTCATCGTTGACGAAGGTTTTCAGGTGCGGGAAGGGAAACATTCGATCGGCATTTCAGAAAAAATAGAGACGAACACCCGTGACGTTGTCCTCGATGAACGCGACCTTTTTGCAGACAGCGCTCCGGTCGAAGCAAGACAACCGCAATTGCTGACCATCTCTGCAATCATAACTCGCATCGATAAGTTGTACGATTATTTTCTTGTTTCGTTCAGAGTGTGGGACAAGTATGGAATGGGCCAGGTGAGCGGCTCCTACAAATTGTACATCAAATGATCAAAGGAAGATGGCGGCAGCTTCCTTCCAGTTGTTGATGCGGTCGTAGCCTGTAATGTTCAGGTTATGCGCAGATGTATACAGGTATTTCTTTCCGACAAAATGTTCGAGGTTCCTTACATGATCGTCGATCATATAATCCCCGGCGATCAATTTCTTATCGCCGCAAAGAACCACCTGCTTCCATGTCAGAAATGGAAAGTGTTCAATGAGCCATTCGAGCTTATCCTTTAAAGAATTTGGAAACTCCATCGCAGCGGATACGATGTATACTTCGTACTTCTTATTCATTTCACGGATCACTTCGACACTGTCTTCCATCACTGGCAGGTTTCGAAAGAAACCTACAGACAACAGCCTTTCCTTGACCAGTTCCTGGTGGTGGTCAGGGAAACCCCTCAGCCATGAACCTGAAAGCATTTTCTCACGGTCCACTTCAAGTTTGTATTCCTTCATGTACCAATCGATCATGTCGCCCATGGGGTCGGCGATCACTTCATCCATGTCAATGATAACGCGTTCCTTTTTCATGCTGATTAATACAAATTATGCGAGTTCGGGTTTAAGAAATCTTGCAGTGTGGCTTTCTTCAACATCTACCAGCTCTTCGGGCAGGCCTTCAAATAGTATCCTTCCTCCCCCATCACCGCCTTCCGGACCAAGGTCGATTATATGGTCCGCCACTTTGATCACGTCGAGATTGTGTTCTATCACCAGCACCGTATTCCCTCTGTCTACAAGCTTATTGAGTACGTTGAGTAAGTGTTGAATATCCTGGAAATGTAACCCTGTGGTCGGCTCATCAAGAATATAGAATGTCTTACCGGTATCTTTCTTGCCCAATTCAGTTGAAAGCTTGACGCGTTGCGCCTCACCGCCACTGAGTGTAACAGCTGACTGTCCGAGCGTAATGTAACCGAGTCCCACTTCCTGCAGCACTTTGATCTTTCGAAAGATGAACGGAACGGCAGCGAAAAATTCAACTGCTTCATCAACGGTCATGTTCAGCACGTCACTGATCGACTTTCCTTTGTAGCGTATTTCGAGCGTCTCGCGGTTGTATCTCTGTCCATTGCATTTTTCACAATGCACATATACGTCGGGCAAAAAATTCATTTCTATTACGCGCATACCGCCGCCTTCACAAACATCGCATCGTCCGCTTTTTACATTGAACGAAAATCTGCCGGCATTGTAGCCTCTGATTTTTGCTTCAGGCACCGAAGCAAACAACGTTCGAATGTCCGTGAAGAATCCACAATACGTGGCAGGATTGCTTCGCGGTGTGCGGCCGATCGGTGACTGATCGATCTCGATCACCTTGTCGATATGTTCAAGACCCTTAATTGTTTTGTATTCAAGCGGCGACGTTCGTGAGTTGTATGCGTGCGTACTCAGAATGGGATACAATGTTTCATTGATCAACGTTGACTTGCCGCTGCCGCTCACGCCTGTAACCACTATTAATTTGCCCAGAGGAAATTTGACATTCAGGTTGCGAAGGTTATTTCCATTGGCGCCTTTCAGCTCAAGTGATTTTCCGTTCCCTTTTCTTCGCGAAGATGGAACGGCGATGGCAGCGTCGCCAAACAGGTACCTTGAAGTTTCTGAGCCTTCGATATTCAACAAAGCCGGGGGACCTGCTGCAACGATCTGTCCTCCCTGCTTTCCTGCTTTCGGTCCAACGTCCACGAGATGGTCGGCAGCAAGCATGATGTCTTTGTCGTGTTCGACAACTAGCACGCTGTTGCCTATGTCGCGAAGGTTCTTTAATGCCGAGATCAACCGTTGGTTGTCCCTCGAATGCAGGCCGATACTTGGTTCGTCGAGAATGTAAGTGATACCCTGCAGCTGCGATCCGATCTGCGTTGCAAGCCGGATCCGCTGTGATTCGCCGCCACTCAGCGTTCTGGCGGATCTGTTCAATGTGAGATAGTTCAATCCAACGTCGAGCAGAAACTGAAGCCGCTCACGTATCTCTTTAAGAACGTCGCGCGCAATCACATTTTGCTTTGGCGACAATCGTTGTTCGATGTCGGTAAACCAAAGCATGAGTCGCTCAAGTCCCAGTTCGCTGAGTTCCGAAATGTTCCGGTCATCAACCTTGAACCAAAGACTTTCTATTTTGAGTCTTGCGCCCTTGCAAACGGGGCAAGGTTTGAGTTCCATAAACTGCTCGACCCATTCGTGCAGGGCTTCGCTGGTACCACCGGCAAACCAACGTTTCAGTTGCGGCACTATTCCTTCATACTCGGTGGTATATAGCTCCGTAGTTGCGGTAACATCGTCGAACTGCTGTGGATCGTCGGCCGGCTTTGTTTCCTTTCCATACAATACAAGATTGATCGCCTTTTCCGGCAACTCGCTGATAGGCTTGTTCAGATCAATCTTATTTTTTTTCGCGAGTTGTTTTACCTGCTGAAATACATAGGCTTCGCGTTCTTCGCCAAGCGGTGCAAACGCCCCTTCATTGATACTTAAAGTAGTATCCGGCATAATGGCCGTCATACTTACCTGGTAAACCGCGCCAAGTCCTTTGCAGTTCGGACAGGCACCGTACGGTGAGTTAAATGAAAATGAGTTCGGCGAGGGCTCTTCATAACTGATACCAGTATCCTCACACATCAATTCTTTACTGTATTGTACCGGCTTTTCGGAATCGTTGATCAACAGGAACATCAGGTCCTTTCCCAACTGCAGAGTTTTTTGAATACTCTGGCTAAGCCGTACATTCATATCCGCCGTTGCAGGCAGGCGATCGACCACCACTTCAATGTCATGAATCTTATACCTGTCGACCTGCATTTTTGGTGTGATCTCTTTCAATTCACCATCGACCCTGACTCTGACAAACCCCTTCTTCCTGATATCTTCAAACAGCTCTCGGTAATGGCCCTTGCGACCACGAATCAACGGAGCAAGAAGCGTGAGTTTTTGACCGCTGTATTTTTCATAAATGTTGCGTACGATTTCCTCTTCGGTGAACTTCACCATCTTCTTCCCGGTGTTATAGCTGTACGCTTCACCTATACGTGCAAACAACAGGCGCATGAAGTCATAAACTTCTGTGATGGTGCCTACCGTTGAGCGCGGATTTTTGTTGGTGGTTTTCTGCTCGATGGAAATCACTGGCGATAAACCAGTGATCTTGTCCACATCCGGCCTTTCCATATCTCCGATAAATTGTCGGGCATAGGCCGAGAAGCTTTCCATGTAGCGTCGCTGGCCTTCGTTGTAGATCGTGTCGAAAGCGAGAGAAGACTTACCGCTTCCGCTGACGCCCGTAATAACGACAAGCTTGTTCTTCGGTATGCGGATGTCTATATTCTTGAGATTGTGTTCCCGGGCACCGTACACTTCAATGTATTCCTGCACTTCATCGGTGACCACTTCGTTCGGCACCGGCCTTTCCTTTGATTTCGCCATGATGAGGCTGCAAATTTACGGACTATCGGGCAGGCGCAGCGACCGAAACTCGAGGGCTGGTATGAGCCGTCCACAAAACTTTGTTTGAAACGGGGAAGTGCCTACATTTGCGCGACTGCATCGTTCTTCGATGGCCATTTGTATGTTAAAATGCGCAGATCTAACGAACGACCAGTAAATTTGCAGTCCAATGAGTTCCAACCATCATCACCTGTTGACTTATTCCGCCAGAGTTATTTGCGGCGGTTGCTGTTGTATGCCGTAAGGCATACCATAATTTCGTTCCCCCAATATTCCCATTAAGTCTGCTTTTCTTTTTTCACCTACAAAATTTTTTTATGGGCAACTATCGCTTCGAAACACTTCAGTTACATGCCGGCCAACAGGTCGACCCTACAACTAAATCCCGCGCCGTACCTATTTATCAGACCACGTCATATGCTTTTGACAATGCCGAACACGCTGCAAATTTGTTCGGCCTACGTCAATTCGGAAACATTTACACCCGGATCATGAATCCGACTACCGATGTTTTTGAACAAAGGATCGCAGCCCTTGAAGGCGGTGTTGCGGCGCTAGCTACTGGATCCGGCCAGGCAGCCCAATTTCTCGCTCTGAGCAATATCCTTCAGGCAGGTGAAAACTTTGTAACCACGTCGTACCTGTACGGCGGAACTTACAACCAGTTCAAGGTGTCATTCAAGCGCCTTGGGATAGAAGCACGATTCGCAGATGGCGATAATGTTGAAAGTTTTGTAAAGCATATCGATAAGAATACAAAAGCCATCTACCTCGAAACAATCGGCAACCCGCGGTTGAACATCCCCGACTTTCAGAAGTTCGTCGAACTCGCGAAAGAATACGATCTTCCTTTAGTTGTTGACAACACGTTCGGAACTGCCGGATACCTTTTCCGCCCGATCGAATGGGGCGCAAACATCGTTGTGCAATCGAGCACAAAGTGGATTGGCGGACACGGTACAACCATTGGAGGAGTAATTGTTGACGGAGGAAATTACAACTGGGGCAACGGAAAGTTCCCTCAGTTTACCGAACCATCGGAAGGATATCATGGACTGAAGTTCTGGGATGTTTTTGGCGAAGGCAATCCGCTGGGACTGCCCAATATCGCTTTCATCATCCGTGCACGTGTTGAAGGACTTCGTGATTTCGGCACTTCGCAGGCTCCATTCAATTCTTTTCTTTTGCTACAGGGATTGGAAACACTTTCATTGCGTGTACAGCGTCACGTCGATAATGCATTTGCACTCGCAAAATGGCTCGAGCAGCATCCGCAGGTTGAGGCAGTGACGTATCCGGGACTTGAATCGAGCCCCTATCATGAGCTTGCAAAGAAGTACCTCACCAACGGCTTCGGCGGAATCGTCAATTTCACATTGAAGGGCGATAAGCAAAATGCAACCAAGTTCATCGACTCATTGAAACTTGCAAGTCACCTTGCGAATGTGGGTGATGCGAAAACACTTGTTATTCATCCTGCTTCTACAACACACGAGCAACTTTCTGAAGCGGAACAGCGCGCCGCCGGTGTCGAACCAACACAGGTACGTGTAAGCGTTGGAATCGAACATATCGAAGATATCAAGTCGGATTTCGAACAGGCTTTTCAAAAAGTGTATTCTAAGGAACTCGTAGGATAAATAACAAAAAGGCGTTGTAATGCAACGCCTTTTTTCTTTGATGCCGCAGACATATTTACATAATGATCCGTTTACTCTCGAGTCGGGTATAACCATTCCGCGATATCATCTTGCGTACACTACGCACGGTGTGCTAAATGAAACGAAAGACAACGTCGTCTGGGTGTTCCATGCGCTGACCGCAAACAGTGATTCATCAGAATGGTGGCCGGGTCTTGTGGGCGAAGGAAAGATTTTTGACCCTGCACGATTCTTTATCGTGTGTGTGAACATGCCAGGTAGTTGTTACGGAAGCCTGGGTCCACTGGATCTGAATGCAGCCACTGGAGAACCGTATCACCACGCGTTCCCGTTATTCACTACGCGTGATATGATACGCTCTTATCAGCCGTTGCGCGAACATCTGGACATCAAACGGATTCATATTGGCATCGGCGGTTCAATGGGTGGGCAGCAACTACTTGAATGGGCGATAGAAGAGCCCTCTTTGTTCCGTTACATTGTGCCCATCGCAACAAATGCCAGGCATTCGCCCTGGGGCATCGCTTTCAATGCAAGCCAGCGTCATTGTATTGAAACGGATCCTACGTGGAGCCAGAATCATGCGGGGGCAGGCCTAAATGGAATGAAAGTGGCGCGTGGTATCGCACTGATATCTTACCGGCATTACGAAACTTACGATAAGGGTCAGGCAGAGACTTCCAACGAAAAGTTTGTGGGCTTCAACAGCGAGTCTTACCAGCGCTACCAGGGAGAGAAACTGGCAAGGCGCTTCAATGCGTTCAGCTATTACCGGCTTAGCCAGTCAATGGATGCGCATAATGTTGGTCGCGGACGCGAGTCGATCGAATCGGCGCTTGCCACAATTACAGCAAAGGCTTTATTGATTGGTATCGAAACCGATATCCTGTTCCCGGTATCAGAACAGAAATATCTTTTTTCACATATCCGCAACGCCGACTTCATCGAAATAAAATCCTTTTACGGGCATGATGGATTCCTTCTGGAATTTGAACAGATCGAAAAGGCTATTAGTGCGTTCGCAGATCTGCACATCAATACATCTATACTTAAAGAAATCACCGATTGAATGGACACACATAAACAACTGGTCATTGGTTTATTTGGTTTTGGCGTAGTTGGTGAAGGTTTGTACAAAGTGCTTAATCAAACTCCTTCGCTAAAAGCCACGATCAAAAAAATTTGTATCAAGAATGCGGGCAAGAAACGAAATGCCCCTGCCGAGCTTTTTACGACCGATCATGCAGAGCTGCTCGGCGACCCGGAGATCAATGTGATTGTTGAAGTCATCGACGATTCCGAAGCCGCTTTCGAGATTGTTTCTATTGCATTGAAAAATCAAAAAGCGGTTGTCAGTGCAAGCAAGAAGATGATCGCGGAACATCTTCCCGAGATCCTCGAACTGCAACAAACAACGGGAGAACCTTTCCTTTGCGAAGCGTCGGTATGCGCATCGATCCCGGTGATAAGGAATCTGGAAGAGTACTACGACAACGACCTTCTGCATGCGATAAAGGGAATTGTAAATGGCTCCACGAACTTTATTCTCACCAAGATGTTCGAGGAGAAACTGGATCTTAAAGATGCGCTATTGCTTGCCCAGCAACTCGGGTTTGCAGAAAGCAATCCGAAACTTGATGTTGAAGGGTACGATGCGGTGAATAAGTGGACCGTTTTGCTTGCTCATGCTTACGGTATCATCGAACATCCGAAGAACATTGTGTTCAACGGAATCCAGAATATTCAAAAATCCGATGCACTTGTTGCGAAGGAAAAGAACGTACAGATAAAACTCGTGGCGCAGGCAAAGAAACTAATCAATGGCAAAGTTGCCGCGTTTGTGCTGCCACAATTCGTTCCGGCTGAGGACCATCTTGCCTTTGTGAAAAATGAATACAACGGCGTTGTGATCGAAAGCGGATTTGCCGATAAACAATTCTTCTACGGAAAAGGGGCGGGAAGTTTTCCGACAGCTTCAGCGGTGCTCAGCGATATTTCGGCTTTACGGTACCAATACCGGTATGAGTATAAGAAGCTCTATCATCATGAGCCAAATCAATTGAGCAATGATTTTTATCTGAAAGTGTACATCAGCTTTGATGATTGGAAGTATGTGCCGAAAGAGAAGTTTGAGTGGATAGAAGAATGGCATGCCGAGCAGGAACGTAAGTACCTTGTAGCGGTGATTGCTTTCCGGGAACTGGCAGGATCAAACTGGTGGAAGGAAAATGGCAATTCGCTGATCCTTGCGCAGGAGCCGATCCTCGAAGACGTTGAACTTAGGAAATTGAAAAAGAAAAGCCTTGAACTCGCCGGTGTTTTATAATTGAACCGGAACACTGTTCAACAGGAACTCTTTCAGCAGATCATCTGACGGATCAAGTTTCACTGCGTGCTTAGGCAAGTTCATAATGCGTGTAACGCGCTCGGGAAGAGATACCGACTGATCGATCAGCGGCTCAACGGCATCGAAGAACTTTACCGGATGAGCCGTTTCGAGAAGTATACCGTTCGTTTCGTGGTTCGATTTCATGTAACGGTCCAATGCCTCGTAAGCAACAGCTCCATGCGGATCAAGCAGGTAACCGGAGCGTGAGTAGACACTACGGATAGCCGCCTTGGTTTCTTCATCACTGATGCTGATCCCCGACACATGTGTCTTAACATCTCCAAACTTATGGTCGAAGATCTCAAGCATGCGAATAAAATTGCTGGGGTCGCCAACGTCCATTGCGTTTGAAAGTGTGGCAACCGCTTTCGCAGGCGCATACTTTCCGGTGTCAAGATACCGGGGCACGACGTTATTGGCATTGCATGCTGCAATAAAATGTCTAACGGTGAGGCCTGACCGAAATGCAAGGAGTCCCGCGCACAAGTTGCCGAAGTTGCCACTCGGTACCGAGATGACGGGTAAGGTTGCATCTGCTGTCCATTGCTGATAAGCGAAAAAGTAATAGAACTGCTGTGGCAGCCACCTTGCAACGTTGATTGAGTTGGCGGAGGTGAGAAACAACTTCCTGTTCAGTTCGGCATCGGCAAATGCAGTCTTCACCAATTTCTGGCAGTCGTCGAATGTGCCGTTTATTTCGATTGCACGGATATTTCGTCCGTAGGTCGTCAGTTGCTTTTCCTGTACAGCACTTACCTTACCTGATGGGTACAATATCACCACTTCAACCCCCTCGACATTGAAGAACCCGTCGGCAACCGCACCTCCAGTATCTCCCGAGGTTGCGACCAGTACAGTGATCTTTCGTTCTATGCCTTTCGCGAAATGGCCAAGGCATCGGCTCATGAAACGCGCACCGACATCTTTGAACGCGAGCGTCGGACCGTGAAAAAGTTCAAGCGCGAAAACATGATCATCAACTTTCGCCAAGGGAAACTTGAAGTTCACCGTTTCGCTCGCAATCGAAAACAACTCGGCATCCGGAATCGTTCCGCCGATATATGGTCGGATGACGTCGAACGCTATTTGCTCCTGCGATTTCGAGCGGATATCATTGAGCCATTGCGGCGAAACTGCAGGTATCGAATCAGGGAAATACAATCCTTTATCGGACGGCTGTCCATTGATCGTTGCTTCTCTAAAGTCGGCCACTGCGGCTTTTCCGTTGGTACTGTAATACTTCATATCAAATTTTTCGCGGCAGCTTCTTCGCGCACTGTGACGCCGTTATCGTTAATGGTTGTAACGTAGGTTTTGAAGTCGATACCAAGTCTCAGATACATTGAACTCATGATCTTCTCAATTCCGGATGCCGTATTCTCGTCTGCACTCAGCATAAAAACCGAAGGACCTGATCCTGCAATACCGCCTCCCAATGCTCCTGCTTCGATGCATGACTTTTTTAGTTCTGCGAATCCGGGTATGAGGATGGAACGAACCGGCTCAATAATCACGTCTTCCAACGATCGTGAGATCAATGAATAATCACCTTTCATAAGACCCGTAACAAGTCCTGCAATATTTCCCCATTGCCTGATCGCATCTTTGAGTTGTACTTCTTTACGCAGGATCTGTCTTGCATCCGAAGTACGTACTTCGATCTGCGGATGAACTACCGAAACGTACAGCGGTGGATGATTGAGTTTTACGATGTCGAGCGGAAATATGGACCTGATGAGGGTGACACCGCCGTAGATACACGGCGCGATATTGTCGGCGTGCTTCACACCTGATGCAAGCTTCTCTCCCGACATTGCAAATCGCACCAGATCGGTGCGGGAAAATTTATTGTCGAGCAAAAGGTTCGCTGCGGCCACTGCACCCGCCGCGCTGGCAGCACTGGATCCCAGACCGCTGCCCGGCTTGATGGATTTACGTACGACCAGGTCGAAGCCGGCCTCGTCTCCGAGCTCTTCCATCATTGCGAACAATGCGGCGCCGGCAACGTTCGATTCAGGGGCCTCTGGCAAATCAAATTCATCTTCATGCCTGATGCGAAGTCCGGGTTGATCAGACAAAGAAAGTTTCATCTCGTCGTTCGGGTCGGACAATGCCATACCGAGAACGTCAAATCCGCAAACAAGATTTGCTACCGACGCTGGTGAAAATATCGTAACCGATTTCATATTAGCTTCTTGAAGCCCTGATAATATCTGCGAACACGCCTGAGGCGGTTACTTCCGCTCCGGCACCTGCACCCTTTACCACCAGTGGCTGATCTTTGTAACGGTCGGTGTAAAACAAAACGACATTGTCCTTGCCGTACAAATGATAAAAGTCATGCTCCGGATGCACCTGTTTCAGTCCAACCGACGCTTTGCCGTTTCGATAACTGGCAACAAATTTCAGCTTATTACCTGCTTTTGCGGCATCGTCATAAATTTTTTTGAAGTGGTTCTCATGACGTCCCATCTCCCGGTAAAAATCGTCAACCGTTCCCTGCATGCATGATTCAGGCATGAATGAAATGTTTTCGATATCATCCATTTCCATCTTTTCCCCCGCCTCGCGAGCGAGGATCATGATCTTGCGCATCACGTCCTTTCCGCTGAGGTCAAGTCGCGGATCCGGTTCAGTATAACCCTCATCCTGTGCCTGCTTCACAATTTCTGCGAAGCTAACCGTACCATTATAATTGTTGAACACGAAGTTCAGCGTACCGCTGAGTACTGCTTCGATGGTATTCACTTTATCGCCGCTCCTGAGGAGATCGTTAAGCGTACCAATTACCGGAAGCCCCGCCCCAACGTTCGTTTCGAAAAAGAACGAAGCGTTGAATTCACGGGAAAGGTGTTTTAACGATTTGTAGTATTCGAAAGAAGACGAACACGCAACTTTATTGCAGGCAACGATGGAAACGCTTTTTGAAAGCAGCCGTTCGTAACACAATGCAACGTCTTCGTTGGCGGTAACATCCGCAAAAACGGCATTGCGCATATTTCTGGATTCGATGTTGGATATGAAATCCTGCAGATCCATCGGCCTGCCGTTTTCGAGTGAAGCCTTCCAGCTTTTGAGTGAGATACCATCGTCGCTAAAAATCATTTTCCGGCTGTTGGCAAGACCGATAACGCGCACCTGTAAACGAAGATTTTCCTGCAGGTACTGTTGTTGCTGATGGAGTTGCTCAAGCAGCCTTCCGCCTACATTTCCGGCACCGGTAACAAAAAGGTTGATTTGCTTGTAACTCGTTTCAAAAAATTCTTCATGCAGCACATTGATCGCCTTTTTCACGTCGGTACTCGAAATCACCGCAGAAATGTTTCTTTCCGAAGATCCCTGGGCGATCGCACGCACGTTGATGCCGTTGCGTCCCAGCGCACCAAACATTTTGCCGCTGATTCCGGGATGGTTCTTCATATGATCCCCTACAAGCGCCACTACTGCAAGCGAGGTTTCCACTACGAGCGGTTCAACCTGACCCTTTGCAATTTCAGCAGCGAAAGCTACATCTATCGCAGTCTTTGCGCGGTGCGAATTGGATTCTTCAATGCCCACGCAGATCGAGTGTTCCGAGGATCCCTGTGTTATGATGATAACGTTGATGGATTCCAGAGCGAGTGCCTCGAAGAGTCGCTTCGAGAATCCGGGAATACCCACCATGCCGCTTCCCTCCAATCCGATCAATGCGATGGTGTTTATGCTTGATATGCCCCGAATGATGCTGCCATTCAGCGCAACTTCGTTGTCGATCAGCGTACCGTGGTCCTCCGGCCGAAAAGTATTTTTGACTCTAACGGGAATGCCCGAGCGAAGTACGGGTTGAATTGTCGGAGGGTAGATGACCTTCGCTCCAAAATGGGAGAGTTCCATTGCTTCCTGGTAAGAGATATGCGGAATCACCTTTGCGTTTGCCACATAGCGCGGGTCGGCAGTCATGATCCCTGATACATCGGTCCATATCTCGAGAAGGTTTGCTTTCAATGCAGATGCGAAGATGGCTGCAGTGTAGTCGGAACCTCCCCTGCCAAGCGTCGTGACGGTTCCATCGGTCGCAGACGCGATAAAGCCGGGAACCACATACAGGCAATTCGAATCTGGCTTAACCGCCGCGCGGATTCTTGCATCCGTTTCAGTAAAGTGAACACGTGCGTTTCCGTAATTGTTGTCTGTAACAATGAGGTTTCTGGCATCGAGCCATTCGCTTTCGGACGATCCGCAAATGAAGGCGGCCGCCACAATCTGCGACGACAACAATTCGCCATACCCGATCACTCTGTCGCGGGTGCGCGGCGAAAGCTCACGCAACAGGAATATCCCGTTGCAGATGTCTTCAATATCGTTGCATTGCTTTTTTACATTACTCAGCACGCTGCTTTGCTTCGTAACCGGAATAAGTTGCTGCACCGCGGTGAGGTGCCGCTCCTCCACGTTTGAAAGAAGATTCTTGAACGAAGGATCCCCCTCCGATGCAAGCTGTGCACAGCGTATAAGGGTGTCGGTTATGCCACCAAGTGCGGAGACGATCAGGACTACCGGCCCCGAATAACCGCCATTGACAATGTTGATGACCTTCCTGATATTTTCAGCGTTGGCAACCGATGAACCACCAAATTTTAGTACTTGCATTATTGATTAAATGAAATTGATATGATTTAAGACACCGTTGTAACGGCACGTCAGCAAAAGCCCAGGGGATGATATCAGAAAGTACAACCCTTATCGGGTTGTAATGGTGGTATTCGTAATGGTAGTATGGGATATGGAGTTCATCCCCGAAGCACCGGTAGTAACGATATGTGTATTGAACTGTTTCACGGAAAGTGCCGCTAAGTTATAGAAAACGTTTTAAAAAAACCATGCAATAGTAAAAAAGAATTATTTTGAGGCGTCAAACGTTGCTGCTTGTCTAAAACAATATTTCATCTATCTGATCATGACGGACCATCAGTCTACAAAGGGGTTGCAGCAATTTAAAAACTATGTAGGCATCAAGTTTCAGCTATACAATAGCCTTTTTACTTCGCTTCCATTTCACCGCATCGAAAAAACCGGCATACTCCTTTCACTGCTTCAGAACAATTGTGAAGAGGGTTATAAAAAGAAACAAAGTCCCGAACAGATCATCGACGAGTTTTTCCAGAAGCACACGAGTTATAGCCGTGAACAGGACAAACTCGATCTGCTTTTCAGGTTCATTCAGTACGTCGAAAGGCAGGTGGTATTGTTCGATGCTCTTGAAGATGCTGCGTTCCGTGAAGTGAACGACATGAGCGGTGTCGGTACCCTTAAACATCTCGAATCCGAAGTGTTGCAAAGCGGAAAGCAACAAGAACTTGCGGCAAAGCTCGAAGACTTTGCGATCCGCCTCGTGCTGACGGCGCATCCCACCCAGTTTTACCCCGGATCAGTACTCGGCATTATCAACGATCTGTCAAAAGCACTGTCCGACAACAATGCGGCACAGATCAACATGTACCTGCAGCAACTCGGCAAAACTCCGTTTCTCAACAAGCAAAAGCCAACGCCTTATGATGAGGCGATGAGCCTCAGTTGGTACCTGGAAAACATCTTCTATCCGGCTGCGGGAAGGATTTTATCGTTCATCAAAAATCAGCTGCCGAAAACGACTACTGAGTCAAATGCCGTGATCAATATGGGATTCTGGCCTGGCGGCGACCGCGACGGGAACCCGAATGTTACCGTCGACACAACCCTTAAGGTAGCAGATGCTCTGCGGGGAGGAATCATCAAATGCTATTACCTCGATGTTCGCAGGCTAAAGCGTCGACTCACTTTTAAGGGCGTCGATACGATCCTTGCCGACCTTGAGAAACAACTGTACAATAACATCTTCATTCCCGACCACCGGACGGATCTGAAGAAGCAGGATATCCTGGACGCGCTCACACGCATCCGCGAAATACTTGTTTACCAGCACAACGGGTTGTTCCAGCATATGGTCGACAATCTGATCAATAAAGTGCATGTATTCGGATTGCATTTTGCCTCGCTCGACATTCGTCAGGAGAGTTCGGTACACAACAAGGTACTCGAAGCTGTGGCAGAAACAGAAGGCATCCTGCCATCCAATTACGCCGGGCTCGGTGCGAAGGAAAAGATTGATGCATTGTGCAAGCTGAACGGTTCGGTTGACCCTGCCCGTTATAACGATCCCCTTATCCGCGACACGTTCGAAACTATAAAAGCAGTCAGGCAGATCCAGCAATACAATGGTCCGCAAGGTTGCAACAGGTATATTATCAGTCATTGCAAAAGCGCATTGAACGTTCTTGAAGTGTATGCATTGTTCCGGCTTTCCGGATGGCCGAAAGGCGAAATGATGGTGGACATCGTTCCGCTTTTTGAAACGGTGGAAGATTTAAGGAATGCGAGGTCGGTGATGACTGAGCTGTATACGAACAATGCGTATGTTGAGCATCTGAAGTTCAGGAACGATCGGCAGACGATCATGCTTGGATTTTCGGACGGCACGAAAGACGGCGGTTATCTGATGGCCAACTGGAGTATTTACAAAGCGAAAGAAGAGCTGACGAAATTGTCTGAAGAATACAATATCGATGTCATCTTCTTTGATGGCCGCGGCGGTCCGCCTGCAAGAGGCGGTGGAAAGACGCATAAATTTTATGCGTCGATGGGCAGAGATATTTCGAACAAGGAGATTCAACTCACCATACAAGGTCAGACGGTCAGTTCGAATTTCGGAACGCCCGATTCAGCGCAATTCAATATCGAACAACTGATCCATGCAGGAATTTCAAACAGTGTATTTTCTACAAGAGATGTGACGCTGGATGAAAATGAAAAGGCATTGCTTGAAGAATTGGCGGAAGAAAGCTTTCGGTCGTATACTGAGCTGAAGGAACATCCCGACTTTCTCGATTACCTCTCGGAGATCAGTCCCCTTCGCTACTACGGCGAAACAAATATCGGTTCACGGCCCTCAAAGCGTGGCAGTTCCGCAAAGCTTTCACTGAAAGATCTTCGCGCAATACCGTTCGTTGGCGCATGGAGCCAGCTGAAGCAAAATGTAACCGGCTACTATGGCGTTGGAACTGCGTTGCAGCAATTGGAAAAAAAGGGCAAGTGGAACCTCATCAAGCAGTTGTACCAGCGATCATTGTTTTTCAAAACGCTTGTCGACAATTGCGAGATGGCGATGAAAAAATGCTACTTCCCGCTTACCGAATATCTTTCGAAAGATGCACAATTCGGTGAGCTCTGGAACATGATTTACAGCGAGTATGAATTGACGCAGCGATATATTTTCCATCTTTCCGGGAAGAATGAGCTCATGTCCGATTATCCTGTCGAACAATTATCGATACAGATGCGCGAAAGGATCGTGCTCCCTCTTACAACGATACAACAGTATGCGATGTGCAGGATCAGGGAGATGGATAAGAAGATGATGAATTCTCCGTTGAAGGAATCTTACAGCAAGCTGGTGATACGGACTTCATTTGGGATCATCAACGCCGGCAGAAACTCTGTTTAAGATAGATGACGGTTTGATTATTTCCTTCCGGGCATATCGCTGACTCGTGCTTCAATTAATCATTTTATCATTACCAGGTTAGAAAAGATAGAGAAATAAAAAAGGATCCGGCTGTCCGGATCCTTTTTTATAACGTACGAATTGTCGGTTCTTGAAAATATTATGGGAACTTGTAGATCGCTGCCATCAGGAAAGATGCAGTGCTCTTTGAACCTTCGCCTTTTGACTTTACATACAGCTCTGTGTCGGCATTTTCCAACCGGAATTCCGGGATGATCGTCAAACCACCGATCCTTATGTTTCCGGAAAGTGTTGTTGCGATGATGCTCGAATTGAAACCGATCACTTCTTTCTTATCATCGAAGTACTCACCGCGCAGTGTAAGACCAAATTTGCTTGTTGGATCATAGTTCAGGTACAATGCCGATCCCCACCAGCTGTTCGCGTCTTCGAATTTGTTGGTCAATTCATCTTTCAGTTTTACGGATTGTACTGTACCGTTGTAGCCGATATTGAATTTATCGCTCAGGGTACCGAGAACAACCAGATCGAACTGATTCAGCTTTTTCATTTCATCTGCCTTTCCGCCCTGGTAATTCAGATAAAATTTCAGCCTGTCATTTGCTGCAACGGCATACTGTGCCAACAGCATTTTTTGGGCGAAGTTTGCACGCTTCAGGTCGGTCGGGTTAGCGATACCAAGCATGAAGGTGCTTTTACCGGCTGTTAGTTCAGCTTTTACACCGGTGTGAAAGAATGGACCATACGAGAACATATAGCTCATGCTATAGTTTCTGTTCAGATATGGGTCAACCAGTTCGTAACCGACATGGGTTGCCCAGCTACCAGCCGTGAACTTTAGTTTATCATTCGGCGCATACGTCAAATAGGCCTGTTTAATGGCGAGCATTGTGTTTGCGTCGTTGTACGAAAACTCCTCTGCCCTTGTGCCGAATCCGAGATCCGCAACCACGCCTACCTTACCAAAGGAATGTTCAACTTTCAACGAAGCCATCCCCAATTCGAAGGAGTTCTGGGAATTCGTAAAGCTGGTGAAGTTGTTGGTTATGCCTTCGTCACCTACGTTACGGGCGTTAGCAAAATTATATCTATAATAGACGTCGACGTATCCGGTAAATGTTGGTTTTGGTTTTTCCTCAACAAGAGCAGCAGAATCCTGAGAATTAGCTCCGACAAAACAGGCCAGAGCGATGCCTGTTGCAAATAATTTTCTTAACATTGCGATTGATTTTAAGTGTTTAAGGAAAAGGGTACAGCCTTTGAACTTGGATCAGAAGTTCATTAGCAAGCTGTACCTTTTTCTATTTACTGATTTGAATAGGGATAAGAACGAGCTCAGTTACTACGCGCCGTAGAAAACTGTTTCCGGAGCGCCCTCAGATTCCTTCACTTTACCATTAACCTGAGCGCCGGGAGCCACGAGCAGTGTGCCCTGGAGATATTTCTCGTTGTGTTGTGTAGCATCCAGACCGAGTTCTTCTTCTTCAGATGTAACACGCAATGGAAGAATGAAGTTGATGAACTTGAAGATCAGGAACGACACTGTGAAACTGTATGCAACTACGATCGCCATTGCTTTGAATTGGGTGAAAAAGAATTCAGGATTTCCGTAGAACAAGCCTTGCGGACCATCCTTGATTCCATGTACGAGCTGGTTGGCGAACACACCTGTAAGGAGCATACCAACGATACCGCCGATACCATGGCAGGGGAACACATCCAGCGTGTCGTCGAGGCGCGACCTTTGTTTAATTGCTATTGCAACATTGGAAATGATCGCTGCTACAAGACCTATGATTATACTTTGAGGGATGCCTACATAACCGGCGGCAGGAGTGATGGCCACAAGACCAACGACTGCACCGATACAAAAGCCGAGAACCGATGGCTTTTTGCCTTTGATGACATCAAAGAACATCCATCCCAAACCGGCAGCAGCAGCTGCAGTGTGAGTGGTTCCGAAAGCGTTTACGGCAAGAGCGGAAGCGCCCACAGCAGATCCGGCGTTGAATCCGAACCAACCGAACCACAGCAAGCCTGTTCCGATGAGTACATATGGAACGTTGGCCGGTGGGATTTCCTTCTTTTCAATATGAGATTTTCTTCTTTTAAGAACCAGGGCACCAGCCAGTGCAGCGCAACCAGCGGTGATGTGTACAACGGTACCACCTGCGAAATCCCATGCTCCCATTTTTGCAAGAAACCCTTCCGGATGCCAAGACCAGTGTGCCACCGGGGCATACACGAGAAGGCTGAACATCGCTATAAACAGAATATAGGATGTAAAGCGAATTCTTTCTGCTACTGCACCAACTACCAGTCCGGGCGTAATGATCGCGAACATGAGCTGGAACAAAGAGAAAAGAGTGAGAGGAATTGTGTTTGCAAGTGGCCATGGGGCTGCAGACTTAACACCCTTAAAGAAAGCGTAAGTGCTTGGGTCACCAATTAACCCACCACCAAGAGAATCGCCGAAGCTCAAACTGAATCCTACCGTGATCCAGAGAACACCAACTACACCGGCGGCAACAACGCTTTTGATCATTGTTGAGATCACGTTTTTACGATGAACCATTCCACCGTAGAAAAATGCGAGACCGGGAGTCATGAGGAATACAAGAGCTGTTGATACCAGTACCCATGCAATATCGGCTGAGCTGTATTGGGGTTCGGTTGCAGCCGGTGCATAATCGGCTTCGCCGCCAACAAACATTGCTCCTACCGCCACTGCACTTAGTACAAGGAACGGGGCAATTTGCTTAAAGGTGATTTTTCGCATACCTGTCGTTGTTTTAGTTTAAATATTCAAAATAAAAGTAATTTGAATCGATTTGTTAAAACTACAGAAAAATCAAATTAACAGATACAAAATTGTTATATTTTATTTATTATAATTTGACAGAGGCGGGTTCAATACAATTGAGTGGCAGCGTGAGTTCTGTTCAAAAAGTTGATAAACAACGGATCACGGCCGATAAGCAATTCGCCCAAATATTCGTGAGCCGTTCAGGAGAGCGCAATAAAAAAGGGCCTCGAAACGTTCGGGACCCTTTATATGTTGCAAAATTGTAATGTTACAATGCTATAAATTATCGTCCTTTGTCTCAAGAATCGAATATCCCATCAAAAATTCATCCACCTTCCTTGCGCATTCACGGCCCTCACTTATGGCCCATACAACAAGCGATTGTCCGCGGCGCATATCGCCAGCAGTAAAAATTTTTGGGATGTTGGTCTGATACGAACGTTCAGCAGCTCTAACGTTTCCGCGTTCGTCCAACTCTACGGCGAGCTCATTAATGAGACCTTCCTTTTGCGGGTGAACAAATCCCATCGCAAGCAGCGCAAGTTCACAAGGTATCGTGCGCTCGGAACCCGGCACCTCAACAAAGTTTGCAGGACGACCATCCTCTGAAATTTTCCATTCAAGATTCACGATCTTTAACGCTTTCAAATTGCCCTGGTTATCTCCAATGAATTCCTTTGTTGCAATCGCCCATTGCCTCTCACATCCTTCCTCGTGCGAAGTCGAGGTCTTCAATGTCATAGGGTAACTCGGCCACGGCATATAGTCGGTGCGTGAAGAAGGCGGCTTAGGAAGCAATTCAAATTGTGTGACAGATATTGCTTTCTGCCTGTTTGATGTGCCCACGCAGTCGGACCCGGTATCTCCCCCGCCAATCACAACCACATTCTTGCCTGTAGCCAATAGTTCTTCCTGCGAAATAGATTTGCCACTTACTCTTCTATTTTGCTGTGTCAGAAAATCCATCGCAAAATGCACTCCTGTCAGGTCGCGACCCGGTATCGGCAGATCCCGGGGTATCGTAGATCCTCCGGTCAGTACGATCGCATTGTAGTTTCGCAGAAGGTCCGTTACACTTACGTTCACACCAACGTTTGCGTTGCACCTGAAGGTTATTCCTTCTTCCTCCATCAATGAGATCCTTCTTTCAATCACCCATTTCTCGAGTTTGAAATCCGGAATGCCATATCTGAGCAACCCACCCGGCATATCGTCTCTTTCGAAAACCGTAACACTATGACCGGCTGAATTCAGCTGCGCCGCTGCTGCAAGACCGGCAGGACCTGAGCCAACCACCGCAATCTTTTTACCAGTGCGCAGATTCGGTTTATTGGGTTTCACAAAACCCTTTTCAAAAGCAATTTCAATTATATGTTTTTCGATCTCTTCGATCGTTACCGCCGGCTGATTGATCCCAAGCACACATGCGGTTTCGCAGGGTGCCGGACAAATCCGTCCCGTAAATTCCGGAAAGTTGTTCGTCGACGACAATATATCATACGCTTCTTTCCAGCTTTGGCGGTAAACGGCATCATTGAACTCAGGAATTACGTTACCCAGCGGACATCCGCTATGACAAAAGGGTACCCCGCAATTCATACAACGAGAAGATTGTTCCTTCAGCTTCTGCTGCGGATACAAATTCACAAACTCCTGGTAATCGTTCAGACGCTCGCTCACCGGCCGCTTTGACGGCAGTTCGCGGGAGAACTCAAGAAAACCTGTTGGCTTGCCCATATCTTTTTGCGAAAGCGATCGCTTTCGAATGTTGAGTTATTTGTTTACAATTACTTTTTCCTTCGACAGCTGCAGCACCTTCTTATAGTCTTTCGGGTAAACCTTAACGAAGTTTCGGGTTTGATTCTCGAAATCCTCAAGAACGAATTTCGCAACTGTACTCTTCGTATAACCGTAATGCTTGCTGATCATCTCATGCAGGAAGCTGATGTCTTCGCTGTTGAGCGGATCAAGGTCCACCATCTCCTGGTTGCAAAGCGATGCAAATTGTGTCTTTACATCATACACATACGCAATCCCCCCGCTCATACCCGCCGCGAAGTTCCTACCAGTTTCTCCGAGAATAACTGCAGTTCCACCGGTCATGTATTCACATCCATGATCACCCACTCCTTCAACCACTACGTTTGCCCCAGAATTTCTTACGCAGAATCTTTCTCCGGCTTTTCCGCGAATGAAAGCTTCTCCGGCAGTTGCACCATAAAATGCAACATTGCCGATGATGATGTTTTCTTCCGGAACGAACGTCGACTGCTTAGGCGGATATACAATCAACCGTGCGCCGCTGAGTCCCTTACCGAAATAATCGTTTGCGTCGCCTTCGAGTTCAAGTGTTACACCCTTCGTATTGAAAGCGCCGAAGCTTTGACCCGCAGTTCCTTTGAACGTAAAATGAATCGCGCCATCAGGAAGTCCGGCCGCTTTATATTTTTTGCTGATCTCGTTCGACAGAATAGAACCTGTAGAGCGATCGGTGTTCCTGATGTTGAAATCAGCTTTCACCTGTTTGTTTTCAGCTATTGCAGGCTTCGCCGCATCAAGCAATTTCCAATCGAGTACATGATCAATCTCATGATCCTGTTCCTCTGTGTTATACAACCCCGTATACAACGACGATGGCTCTTTGTACAATACCGGCGATAAATCAAGCTTCCGGTATTTCCAGTGTGTAACATTATCGCGAGTTTCGAGGTAATCGACCTGGCCTACCATTTCATTGATGGTTCTAAAACCAAGTTCGGCCATAATCTCTCTGAGTTCCTGAGTGATCAGTTTGAAGAAATTGACCACATGATCAGGATTACCGGTAAAGCGTTTCCGCAATTCCGGATCCTGTGTCGCCACTCCAACCGGGCAGGTGTTCATGTGACATTTCCTCATCATAATACAGCCTTCCACAATGAGAGCAGCTGTTGCGATTCCCCATTCCTCCGCACCGAGCAATGTAGCAATCGCAATATCTTTCGCCGTCTTCATCTGCCCATCGGCCTGAACCACAACACGGCTTCTTAATTTATTTTTTACAAGTGTCTGATGCGTTTCGGCAAGTCCGAGCTCCCATGGTAGTCCCGCATGCCGGATAGAACTGATAGGCGACGCGCCCGTTCCGCCATCGTGGCCGGAAATCAAAATCACGTCTGCTTTTGCTTTCGCAACGCCTGCAGAGATAGTACCCACGCCGGCTTTCGATACCAATTTCACATTGATGCGCGCCTTACGGTTTGCATTCTTCAAATCGAATATCAACTGAGCAAGATCTTCTATCGAATAAATATCATGGTGAGGCGGCGGCGATATAAGCCCGACACCGGGAGTTGAGTGACGTGTTCTTCCAATCCACTCATCAACCTTGTAGCCCGGCAGCTGTCCGCCTTCTCCGGGCTTCGCGCCCTGTGCCATTTTTATTTGCAGTTCATCCGCTTCGGTCAAATAATAGCTCGTAACTCCAAACCTGGCCGATGCAACCTGCTTGATTGCGCTGCGCATTGAGTCGCCATTTGGCATTTGCTGATACCTGATCTCGTCTTCCCCACCTTCACCCGTATTACTTTTACCTCCGAGCCGGTTCATTGCAATTGCAAGCGTTGTATGCGCTTCCCACGAAATTGAACCGAACGACATCGCACCCGTTGCAAAGCGCTTGTAGATGTTCTCCGCCGGCTCTACCTCTTCAATAGGAACAGGTGGACGATTGTATCTGAATCTAAACAGGCTTCTCAGAGTACATGCTTTTTCGCCCTGCTCATTTACTGCACGTGAATATTTTTTAAACGTGTTGTAGTCGTTCATCTTGGTTGCATACTGCAGCAGATGAATTGTTTGCGGATTGAAAAGATGGAACTCCCCTTTTCTCTTCCACTGATAAACACCGCCAACCGGTAGTCTGTCGACCGGAATATCTTTTTTGCTGAAAGCGAAGTAATGTTTCGCAAGAGTTTCTCTGGCAATTTCATCAAGACCCATTCCTTCAATGCGAGACACCGCACCGGTGAAATAGGTGTTCACAACAGACTGATTCAAACCGATGATCTCAAAGATTTGCGCACCCTGATACGACTGAAGCGTCGAGATACCCATCTTAGAAAACACTTTCAGCAATCCGTCGCAAACAGCCTTGATATAGTTCTTCTTCAAGTCTTCCGGCTCCTGCGTCGTTTCCATTTTTCCCGTCAGACGCATGTCGCGAATAGAAGACAATGCCAGGTAAGGGTTGATGGCTGTTGCACCGAACGCGAGCAGACATGCGAAGTGATGAACTTCCCATACATCGCCTGCTTCCACAACGATTCCAACCTTGCCACGGTAACCGCGCCTGATGAGATGATGATGAACTGCCGCCGTCGCAATCAATGAAGGTATTGGCGCGTGTTCGGAATCGATTGCGCGGTCTGTAAGGATTAACACTTCAAAGCCGTCTTCCACAGCGTCTGCTGCATACCGGCACAAACGATCCAGTCCTTTTTTCAGCGAACCAGGTTTACCGTCGGCACGGAAATAACATTGTAATGTTTTTGCCTGGAAAATGCCGGTATCGATACTTCTGATCTTTTCAAGTTCATGGTTTGTCAGGACAGGATGCTTAAGTGCCAGCGTGTGACAACTGAGAGGCTCCTCGATTAGAAGATTTCCGTTGTTGCCCACAAAAGTCGCAAGCGACATTACCATTCTCTCACGTATCGGATCGATCGGCGGGTTGGTAACCTGCGCGAACAGTTGTTTAAAATAACTACTGAGGTGTTGAGGCTGGTCGCTGAGAATCGCGAGGGGGATATCTGCAGCCATTGAACCTACCGGCTCTTTACCTTCCATGGCCATCGGCGCAATAATGGTGTCGAGATCCTCCGTTGTATAACCGAATGCTTTCTGGTATTTGAACACCTGTTCATGCTCAAGATGTGTGAACATGACGCGCGGCTCCGGCAGTTCTTCAAGCCGGATCTTGTATTTGTTCAGCCATTCGGAGTAAGGCTTCCGCGAACATATATCCTGCTTCAGCTCTTCGTCGCTGATGATGCGGCCCTGTTCCATATCAACGACGAACATTTTACCTGGCTGCAGGCGGCCCTTCTCGATGATCATTGAAGGATCGACTGGCAATACTCCGGATTCGGAGGCCATGATTACGCGGTCGTCGGTGGTAACACAATATCGTGAAGGACGCAACCCGTTTCTGTCGAGTGTTGCGCCGATGATCTTTCCGTCGGTGAATGAAATGGAAGCCGGTCCATCCCAAGGTTCCATCATCGAAGCATGAAACTCATAGAACGCTTTCTTTACGGGATCCATATGATCATTGCCATCCCATGCTTCCGGGATAAGCATCATCATTACATGAGGAAGCGATCGGCCGGACAGTGTCAACAGCTCGATCATATTGTCGAGGCATGCCGAGTCCGACTGTCCGTCGGTGACTACAGGCAAAATCATTTCCATTTCTTCTTTGGAGAAGAACGGAGAAACAAATCCTTTTTCGCTCGACTTCAACCAGTTCAGATTCCCCTGAACCGTATTGATCTCACCATTGTGAGCGATGAAGCGGAAAGGCTGTGCGAGCTTCCACGAAGGGAACGTATTTGTTGCAAAGCGCGAATGCACAAGTCCAAATGCAGATACAACACGCTTGTTGTTCAGATCAGGAAAATAACCGCGTACCTGCAGACTCGTAAGCTGCCCTTTGTATACAACGGTTTTGTAAGAAAGAGATGCGATGTAAAATCCGATTGCATCCTTTTTTACAGTATTGTTTATCGTATGACTGGCGTGGTTGCGAAGGATGAAAAGCTTTCTTTCAAATTCGTCACGCTGATTGATATGGTCGGGGCAGGCAATGAAAACCTGTTCCATTTCGGGTTCGACGGACAAGGCTGTTGCACCAATGTCATCGGGGTTTACAGGCACCTTGCGGTATGCGAGAACTTCGAGCCCGAGTTTTTCAGCCGTGCGGTTGAAAATGTCGCGGCACTCTTCTCTTAAGCGGATATCGCGAGGAAAGAATATAACGCCCACACCATAGCGGCCAAATGAGGGCAGGTGAACGCCCAGCTTGATGCATTCGTCGAAGAAGAATTCGTGCGGGACCTGTATCATGATACCGGCACCATCACCCGTATTCGTTTCACATCCGCATGCTCCGCGGTGCGCCATATTTTCGAGTACAGTAAGCGCGTCCGCAATAATCTGGTGCGACTTCGAGCCTTTGATATTGGCAACAAACCCAATTCCGCAGGCATCCCTTTCAAAAGCCGGAGAATACAAACCGTTGCTGCTTGCCATCGTGTTAGTGCAGTTTATTTTCAATTTTTTCAATCAAGTATCGGTTTCATTGAACGGATCAATGATTATACGGCAGGCATCCTTTTAAAATTACGAGAAAAATCGCAAATCTTGAACAAATGACCGGTTTTTCTGCCAACATCCGGGAGCTTATGCTTACACCAGGTAACCGAACAGGTCATCGTTCTTGTTCAGTTCCGTAAAACTGAACTTTCTCGAATTCAGGTTGCGCAAAAGCGCTTCGTAGTCTTTTTTGCTTTTCAATTCAATTCCAACAAGCGCAGGTCCGGTTTCCTTGTTGTGTTTTTGTATGTACTCAAACCGTGTGATATCGTCGTTCGGCCCTAGCACATCGTTCACAAATTCCTTCAAAGCTCCGGGTCGCTGGGCGAACCGGATCAGAAAATAGTGCTTCAGTCCCTCGTATTGCAGTGAACGCTCCTTGATCTCCTGCATCCGGTCGATATCGTTGTTGCTGCCACTGACGATACACACAACGTTTTTGTCGCGAATGTCCTCAGCATAATGATCCAGCGCGGCAATTGCGAGTGCGCCAGCTGGTTCCACCACGATCGCGTCTTCATTATAAAGCTGAAGTATGGTTGAACATATCTTTCCTTCCGGCACCAGGTGCATGTCGTCAAGAACGTCCTTGCAGATACTGAAGGTGAGTTCACCCACGCGCTGGACGCAAGCGCCGTCAACAAACCGATCAATGGAAGGAAGGGTTACAGGTCCGCCATTTCGCAACGCCTCGAACATAGAAGGAGCTCCTTCAGGTTCGAGACCGACAACAGTAGTCTTCGGCGAATATGTTTTGAAGTAAGATCCGCATCCAGCACTTAATCCACCACCACCCACGGGAAGAAACAGATAGTCGACCTTCGAAAGATCGTCGAGTATTTCCACCGCAACCGTTCCCTGCCCTTCGATGATGCGCAGATCATCGAAAGGCGGGATAAAGGTCATTCCGTTTTCTTCAGTGAATTTTTTCGCGGCCACTGCACAGTCGTCAAACGTATCGCCGGTTAAAACGATCTCGACAAAGCTTTCACCGAACATCTTGGTTTGTGAAATCTTCTGGTTCGGAGTAATGATCGGCATAAAGATCACGCCTTTTGTATTCAGTGCCTTGCAACTGAATGCGAAGCCCTGCGCGTGATTTCCTGCACTTGCACAAACCACGCCGCGCGACAGCTGACCCTCCGAAAGCGTACTCATCATGTTGTACGCTCCACGCAGCTTATACGACCGTACCACCTGCAAATCTTCACGCTTCAGGTAGACATTTGCATTGTACCTGCGAGAAAGATTCTGATTGTATGTCAGCGGCGTTCGTGTAACGACTTTTTTGAGACGCTCTGCAGCTTTGTGAAAATCCAGATTGATACCGGTATTGGTCTGACTACTGTTCATGAACAATTTTTAACGGTCATGTATAACCGAATCAGCTGACGGCTTCCGAAAACTTCAGGTCGCGAGGCAGTTCGTCCGCCGCTGGCTTTTGGTTCTCGGGACGAAGACTTCTCACTGTTTTTCCTGCCTGCCACAATTCGCTCTCGCGCAATTCCTTCAATTCTACTTCCAGCTTTTCCCTGTAGTCTGGCTTTCCGTTGCTTTCAATGGATCGGCGCGCTTCGTTGCCTGCAGCTACGCTTTCATATAATTCTGTAAATACGGGCAATGTTGCGTCACGGAATTTCTTCCACCAGTCAAGCGCACCTCTTTGTGCAGTAGTTGAACAATTCGCGTACATCCAGTCCATTCCGTTTTCGGCAACCAGTGGCATCAGCGATTGTGTGAGCTCTTCAACTGTTTCATTGAATGCTTCAGAAGGCGTATGGCCTTTCTTTCTGAGCACTTCGTACTGCGCGGCAAAGATTCCCTGTATCGCGCCCATCAAAGTGCCGCGTTCTCCTGTAAGGTCGCTGAACACTTCTTTCTTGAAATCGGTTTCAAACAGATATCCGCTGCCGATGGCAATTCCAAGAGCAACGACTCTTTCAAACGCACGGCCGGTGGCATCCTGAAATATTGCATAGCTGGAGTTCAATCCGCGGCCCTGCAGGAACATTCTTCTCAACGAAGTTCCAGAACCTTTCGGAGCAACGAGGAATACATCAACGTCTGCAGGAGGAACGATGCCAGTCTGATCGTTGTACGTAATTCCAAAGCCGTGAGAGAAGTACAGTGCCTTCCCTTTCGTGAGGTATTTCTTTACGGTCGGCCACAGCTGAATCTGCGCGGCGTCGCTGAGCAGGTAACAAATGATGGTTCCTCTGTCGAGCGCTTCCTCAATGTCGAACAATGTTACACCCGGAACGAATCCATCGCGTACCGCTTTGTCCCATGACTTTGAATCCTGTCTCTGACCCACAATCACATTGATGCCATTGTCTTTCTGATTGAGAGCCTGGCCGGGCCCCTGAACACCATAACCAATTACAGCTATGGTTTCGTTCTCGAGAACTTGTTGCGCTTTTGCAAGGGGAAACTCTTCGCGTGTCACTACATTCTCTTCGACACCACCGAAATTTAGCTTTGCCATTTGTGTTTTTATTTGATTGTTGAAAACTATGATTGTTATGAAGTGATATTACATGGTAAACACTTCTTCTTTCTTATTCAGGTATTGGTTCTCGATGATAACTTCAGAACCTGGTTCTGACTTTTCGAATTCTTTGAGTTTCTCATGGAACCCTTTGCTCGCTTTGGTGATCGCTACCCTCGCGCTGCGAACGAACTCGATCAGTCCGTATGGTTCGAAGAAGCGTACGAGTCTCTCTGTTTCTTCGCGATGCCCCGAAGTTTCGAAAATCGTGTAGTCCTTTCGGATCACGACTGCGCGGGCGCCGTATTCACGAAGCAGTCTTTCGACCTTGATCTTTTCCGCGATCTGATCGGTTGAAACCTTGTACAGCGCAAGCTCCTGCCAAACGATCTCTTCGTTAGTGTTATAGCGCGCCTTCAACACTTCAACCTGCTTTTCGATTTGACGAACAAGTTTCCGAACAACATCTTCCGTTTCATTGATGACGATCGTGAACCGGTGTATGCCCGGTATCTCCGATGGCGACGTGTTCATGCTTTCGATGTTCAGCTTTCGCCTCGAGAAGATGATGGCGATCCGGTTAAGCAAACCAATATGGTTTTCCGTGTGAACCGTTATTGTGAATTCCTGTTTCATATTCGACTCGCCTTGACTGGCGTTTAAGTGATGCTGTTTAAATTTTATTTCAACCGGATCTCCGCAACACTGCAGCCCTGCGGCACCATCGGGAATACGTTGTTTTCTTTTCCAACCATGGCTTCAAGAAGGTAAGGACCGTCGTGTTCCAGCATTTGCTTCAATGCATTTCGAAGGTCGGAGCGATCGCTTATTCGCTGCCCCTCGATACCATAGCCTTTCGCTACCATCACAAAATCAGGACTGGTTATATCTACGAAAGAATATCTTCTTTCATGAAAAAGTTGCTGCCACTGTCTCACCATGCCGAGGAACTCGTTGTTCAGGATGAGGATTTTTACGTTCACATTGCTTTGCATGATGGTGCCAAGTTCCTGGATGGTCATTTGAAATCCGCCATCACCGATGATCGCGACGACAGTTCGGTGAGGCGCACCAAACTTCGCACCGATCGCTGCAGGAAGAGCGAATCCCATTGTACCGAGACCGCCGGAAGTAATGTTGCTTTTCGATTCATTGAATTTTGCATAACGACACGCTACCATCTGGTGTTGACCAACATCTGTTACAATGATTGCATCGCCTTTCGTGAGTAAGTTCAGCTCATGAATCACTTCACCCATCGTCATCTTATCTGCTGTCGGATGCAGCTCATCGGCAATAACCGCTTCAACTTCCTGCTGCTGGTAATCTCTGAACCTCTTTACCCATTCCGTATGCGTTTTTGCAGCTATGCGTTCAGTCAACAGCGGAAGCGTTTCCTTGCAATCGCCCCAAACAGGCACAGTTGATTTAACGTTCTTATCAATCTCCGCAGGGTCAATGTCGAGATGTATCACCTTCGCCTGCTTTGCGTATTTGTCGAGACGTCCCGTTACACGGTCGTCGAAACGCATGCCCACTGCGATGAGTACATCGCAATCGTTTGTGAGAACATTCGGACCGTAATTTCCATGCATGCCGAGCATTCCGACATTCAATGGATGATCGGTGGGCAGCGCACTGAGGCCAAGTATCGTCCATGCAGCCGGAATGCCTGACTTCTCGATGAACTCAGTGAATTCCTGTTCGGCCTTTCCGAGGATGACACCCTGCCCAAAAATCACGAACGGACGCTCGGCTTCATTGATCAATTTTGCCGCCTGATCCAAATACTCGAGCCGCACATTTGGTTTGGGCCGGTAACTCCTGATATGGTCACATAATTTATAATCGGCGCAATTGAACTTTTGCAGTTGCGCATTCTTTGTAATGTCGATGAGAACAGGTCCCGGTCTACCGCTTTTTGCAATGTAGAAGGCCTTTGCAAGTACAGATGGAATTTCATTTGCATCGGTCACCTGGTAGTTCCATTTTGTAACCGGCGTTGTAATATTGATCACATCGGTTTCCTGGAAAGCGTCGGTACCCAGCAAATGAGCAAACACCTGCCCAGTGATGCAAACGACGGGCGTACTGTCGATCTGAGCATCTGCGAGACCCGTCACCAGATTTGTGGCTCCGGGGCCGCTTGTTGCGAACACCACACCCACTTTTCCGGATGCTCTTGCATAACCCTGTGCTGCGTGGATGCCTCCCTGTTCATGACGCACAAGGATATGCTGCACTCTGTCGCGGTAATCATACAATGCGTCGTATATCGGCATTATCGCACCACCCGGATACCCGAAGATGGTTTCAACATTTTCAGCGAGCAGTGCCTTCATCACTGCCTCGGATCCTGTGATCTCGAGGTCCTTTTCAACAAGCTGAGGCGCCAGCGCTTCCATTGATGTAATCATTGATCAAAATTTTATAATATCCTGTTTAATTAGTTTTCATCGGTTACGCACCCTGCTGCGGCATCCGAAACAGATCGCGCATATTTATACAGCACTCCGGATCTTACTTTCAACGCGGGCTGCTTCCAATTCTTTTTTCTTTCTGCGATCACCTCGGGACTAACAGCCAGGGTTATGCGATTATTCGCTGCGTCAATCTCAATTGGGTCATCGTCGTGCACGAACGCGATAAGGCCACCATCGAATGCCTCGGGAGTTATGTGCCCTACAACAAATCCGTGGGTACCGCCACTGAACCGTCCGTCGGTGATGAGCGCAACAGATTTCCCAAGCCCCGCACCGATAATTGCTGATGTAGGCTTTAGCATTTCAGGCATTCCGGGAGCTCCTTTCGGCCCAACGTTTCGGATCACTACAACATCTCCCGGCTTCACACGGCCGCTTTGAATTCCTTTGATCAATTCGAATTCGCCATCAAACACACGGGCGGGTCCGTTGAATTTTTCACCTTCCTTTCCGGTGATCTTGGCAACACTTCCGCGCTCTGCCAGGTTGCCGTAAAGAATCTGAAGATGTCCTGTCTTCTTCACCGGCGATTCGGTTGGAAATATGATCGTTTGTTTAGTAAAATCGAGATCGGTGACGTCTGTAAGGTTTTCCTCGATTGTGTTTCCGGTTACAGTCAAACAGTTCCCTTTCAACAGTCCTTTCTGCAACAAATATTTCATTACCGAAGGCAGCCCACCGTATTTGTGCAGGTCCTGCATCAGGTATTTTCCACTCGGTTTCAAATCTGCAAGCATAGGCACCCTGTTGCTCACCGACTGGAAATCGTCCTGAGTCAACGGAACTCCTACGCTTTTTGCCATTGCAATCAGGTGCAGTACCGCATTGGTACTTCCTCCAAGTGCCATAATCACCACCATTGCATTTTCAAATGCGTCACGCGTCATTATATCGGCCGGCTTGATGTCTTTTTCAATCAGCAGTCGTATCGCTGCGCCGGCTCGCAAACATTCATTCTTTTTCTCCTCACTCAGGGCGGGGTTCGACGATGAATAGGGAAGGCTCATGCCCAATGCTTCGATCGCCGAAGCCATAGTATTGGCTGTATACATTCCACCGCATGCACCGGCACCGGGGCATGAACGTTGAACGATCGCTTTGAAATCCTCTTCGGTCAACTGACCGGCGATTTTCTTTCCGAGTGCCTCGAAAGCTGAGATGATGTTCAGATCCTCTCCCTTGTAATGCCCGGGTGCGATGGTACCGCCGTACACCATGAGGCCCGGCCTGTTCAGGCGACCCATTGCCATTATCGATCCCGGCATATTCTTGTCACATCCCGGCAGGGCGATCACTGCATCATAGTATTGAGCTCCGCAAACCGTCTCGATAGAGTCGGCAATGATGTCGCGACTCACAAGTGAATAGCGCATGCCTTCTGTGCCATTGCTGATTCCATCACTCACACCGATGGTGTTGAAAATAAGTCCCACCAGGTCGTTGTCCCATACACCCTGCTTCACGAGTTTTGCGAGGTCGTTGAGGTGCATATTGCAGGTATTGCCATCATACCCCATACTCACAATTCCTACCTGTGGCTTCTTAAGATCTTCTTCGGTCAGTCCGATACCATACAACATAGCCTGTGCGGCAGGTTGTGTGGGATCCTGTGTGATCGTTCTTGAGTATTTATTCAGTTCGTGTTGCATTAGATGTTGTTGGCTGCTTCAATGGGTTCCGGTATCAGATCTCTCTCGCGAACTTTGGCGAGATATGCTTTCCGGATGCTGCTGCTGAGTGTTTCGGTCCAATTCATGTTGAGTTTGCGATCGTCTATCGACTCAAATCCGATGATTTCGGCGGCAGTACCGCAAAAAAATGCAGCGTCCGCTTTGTAAAGATCCTCAAGTTTATAACGACCATGCTCAACCGAAATGCCGAGTTCATGACAAATTTCAAAGACGGTGGCTCTTGTAATGCCGGGAAGAATATGTCCTTCCGCCGGCGTGAACAGTTTCCCGTCTTTCTCAAAAAACAAATTTGCTCCCGGTGCTTCAGCAAGGAATCCGGAGGTATCTGTCAGCAGAGCCTCATCGTAACCTTTGGATTTCACTTCCTGGCTTGCCATGATTGAATTGACATAATGCCCGGTTGCTTTCACGCGCATGTTGAATGCGCCGGGGTTTGGGCGTTGAAGCGATGACGTTTTAACGCGCAACAGTTTCTCACCCAGAAACGGCTCCATTTTCCAAACGGCGATGATGATGTCAGAATCTTCATTCGTAGAGAAACTCATGTTCGCCGGCGCCACTACCAGCGGCCGGATATATGCATCTGTTAACGCGTTTCTGTCGAGCAATTCATACGTTGCCTCGATCAGATTTGCGTTGTCGAATTTGTACGGCAGATTCAGCGCTTGCGCCGAATGCATGAGACGTTCAAAATGTTCGACGGCCTTGAATATCCTTGCAGATCCGTCATCACACCGATATGAGCGGATGCCTTCGAACACTCCGTACCCGTAATGAAGGGTCTGACTAAAAAAGTCGACCCTCACGTCGGCTGCCTTTACGAAAGCGCCGTTCACGAACATCATTGTATCACCGTTGTAGTATTGCATTATGCCATATTAAAATTCAAAACCCGCCTTTTGCGGAGGCGGGTCGTTTATAAATTTTCGTGTGTTTATATACTTAACCTCCTCCGTGAAGTGCGGGAATAATAATGACCACCACAATAATAATTGCGGTCAGAACAGTGGTAGCATTATTTTTTCGTCCTGCAAACATTGAGGTTCGTTGAAACACGAATTTACTCCCGCCAAATGAGAATGCAAAGAACTATTCAGGATTTTTGGATTTTACTCGTCACACAAGCGTCAAATGATCGTCGACTTGCTCAGTGTGATGTTGTTTCGGTTGATATCGGATGGAATACGGTTTTCTATAAAGTCTCGTACAAGGTCACCTACCGTTGTAGTTGAATAGCTGTTAATTGAATCGATGTCCTTTGTCACAAATCCATGTGACAAGGTCCATTCCACTGCAGAGCGAACCAGTGATGCTTCTTCCAGCAACCCGAAATGTTCGAGCAGCATGGCCGCAGAAAGAATCGATCCAAGAGGATTTGCAATGTCTTTGCCTGCAGCCTGAGGATAGGAACCATGAATGGGTTCAAACAACGCGGTAGCATTGCCGACAGATGCCGATGGAAGAAGACCGAGCGAACCACTGATCACACTTGCTTCATCGCTGATAATGTCGCCGAACATGTTTTCAGTAAGAACAACATCGAACTGCTTTGGATTGACGATGATCTGCATTGCGGCATTGTCGACAAACATGTAGTCGACAGAAACTTCAGGATAGCTCTTGCTGATCTCCTGGATCACCTTTCTCCATAGCCTCGAGGTTTCAAGCACATTCGCTTTGTCAACGAGCGTCAGTTTCTTCCTTCGTTTCATCGCATAAGCAAACGCAAGGTGCGCGATCCTTTCAATTTCTTCGCGGCTGTAAACACAATCGTCGGACGCTACGCGCTGATCGTCGCTCAAGGTTTTCTTTCCGAAATAAATGCCGCCGGTGAGTTCTCGAAAAATAACAAAGTCAACTCCTTCAAGCTGTTTGCTCTTTAGTGGAGAAAGATGTTGCAAACTTGGGTACGTTGAAACGGGCCTGATATTGGCGAACAGCTGCAGGGATTTGCGAAGCTTCAGCAGTCCCTGTTCGGGGCGCACTTTTGCAGCGGGATCATTATCGTATTTCGGATGTCCGATCGCTCCAAATAAGATGGCATCGCTTTCCAGGCACACTTCAACCGTTTCGTCGGGAAGCGGATTGCCTGTCTTGTCGATCGCATCGGCACCCATCAAACAGTATGTGTAATTGAACTTATGCGAATACTGCTGGGCAATTGCGTCCAGAACTTTTATCGACTGACGCGTGACCTCAGGGCCGATTCCATCTCCAAGTATGACAGCTATATTCTTGTTCATCGTTTGTTCTTAAGCGTTTGTACTGCTATGCGTTTACGGCCTGTGGCTGACTCGATTTTTCAAACGTTTCGATATCGGCTTTGATACTTAACAGGTAATCGATGTCGTCGTACCCGTTAAGCATGCACGTCTTCTTATAAATATTAATATCAAAGGTTTCGGAATCACCGGTGCGATCGATGATAATTGTTTGTTTCGCAAGGTCGATTGTAAGCGTCGACTGGCTGTCTTCTGAAAATATCTTCTGCAGAAAGGCGTCTGAAACCTGTACCGGAAGTACTCCGTTGTTCAGCGCATTGTTTTTAAATATGTCGGCAAAGAAACTTGAGACAACTGCCCTGAACCCATAGTCAAGAATCGACCAGGCCGCATGTTCGCGGGAGGATCCGCAACCAAAGTTTTTACCGGCCACGAGTATCTCTCCCGAGAATTCAGGCCTGTTCAGAACGAACTCCGGTTTCGGCTGTGCCTCATCGTTATTGAAATAACGCCAGTCGCGGAAAAGATTTTTCCCGAATCCGTCGCGTGTCGTCGCCTTCAGATAACGCGCAGGAATGATCTGGTCGGTATCAACATTTTCCACTGCGAGTGGAACGAACCTTGACTTCAATATGGTGAACGCTTTCATGTTTGTTATGCTGGTTGTGGTTCAGCCGAAACCGCCTCGAGTTCGCGTACATCTGTGACAACACCGGTGATGGCTGAGGCCGCTGCCGTGAGCGGACTTGCCAGCAGCGTACGCGCACCCGCGCCCTGCCGGCCCTCGAAATTTCGATTTGAAGTAGAGATGCAATAATCCCCTGCAGGAATCTTGTCTTCATTCATACCGAGACAGGCACTGCATCCTGGTTGTCGGATTGCAAAACCGGCTTCTTCAAATATTTTGTCGAGTCCTTCTTTGCGAACCTGGGCTGCAACCTGCTGTGAACCGGGAACGATCATGACTTCCACATTTTCCGATTTCCTCCTTCCTTTTACAATCGAAGCCACCAGTCGCAAATCTTCAATCCTTGAGTTTGTACAACTGCCGATAAACACGTGTTGAACGGGCATACCGAGCAACTGCTGTCCCGACTGCAAACCCATATAATCAAGTGCCTTCGAAAGATTTCTTCGTTCGTTTTCGTCTGTAATGGCTTCGGTGACAGGAATTGAAGCTCGAACCGGAATCCCGAGACCTGGGTTTGTACCGTAAGTGATCATCGGCTCGATCTCCGAAGCGTCGATATGAATTTCACGATCAAATTTTGCATCGGAATCTGTGAACAGTTGCCGCCATTCTTCAAGTTTCGTATCCCACTGACCATTCGATGGAGCAAACAGACGTCCTTTGATGTATTCGAATGTCGTTTCGTCCGGGGCGATCATTCCACCTCGTGCTCCCATTTCGATGCTCATGTTGCAGATGGTCATCCTTGCTTCCATGCTCAGCGAGCGGATCGCCGACCCTGCATACTCAACAAAATAACCCGTGCCGCCGCTGGCCGATATCTTCGAAATGATATAAAGAATAATGTCTTTCGATACAACTCCGTTGTTGAGTTTTCCTTCGATGTTGATGCGCATTTGCTTAGGTCTGGTCTGAAGCAAACACTGACTCGCAAAAACCATTTCTACTTCACTCGTTCCGATGCCGAATGCAATCGATCCGAATGCACCATGCGTGGAAGTATGGCTGTCGCCACAAACGATGGTCATGCCCGGTTGAGTAATACCGAGTTCAGGACCGATCACATGTACAATGCCCTGGAAAGGATGCCCGAGGCCGTACAATTCAATATTATGATTCTTGCAATTTTCAATCAGTTGCTGCACCTGTTTGCGTGAAAGCTCATCGCGGATAGGAAGGTGCTGTTGGATGGTTGGAACATTATGATCCGCTGTGGCAACAACCTGTTGCGGGCGGAACACTTTCAGCCCGCGATTTTCAAGACCCTTGAAAGCCTGCGGACTCGTCACTTCGTGTATAAAATGTTTGTCGATGTACAATACAGACGGACCGTCCGGTATCGTTTTCACGACATGCTTATCCCAGATCTTATCAAATAACGTTTTTGGCATTTAATCGTAATTGTTCTTGTGTCTAACGTATATGCTTATGCGCTGACGGCGACCGCGTTGTATTGTCGGGCGAGCGCATTCAGATCTTCCTCGATCACTTCTTTTTTCGAATCTGCGACCTTCAAAAATTGTTCATAAAGAACATCAATATCATTGCGGTTGAAATTGTAACCAAGTTTTTGGAAACGATGCGCCAGCGCACTTCGGCCGCTTCTCGCGGTCAGCACGATCTTCGAGCACTCGGCTCCGACGTCTTCGGGATTTATTATCTCATACGTGAGCGCATCCTTCAGAAAGCCGTCCTGATGAATACCCGACGAATGCGAGAACGCATTTGCGCCAACGATCGCTTTATTGGGCTGAACACTCATTCGCATCGTATCGCTTACGAGTCTGCTCATCGGATTGAGCATTTTCGTATTGATGTCTGTATAAAAGCCGAGGTCGCTGTGCTGGCGAAGAACCATTACTACTTCTTCAAGCGAAGTATTACCGGCTCGTTCTCCCAGACCGTTGATCGTACATTCTATCTGACGCGCACCATTGATGACGCCATAAATAGAATTTGCGGTGGCCAGTCCGAGGTCATTGTGACAATGGCAGGATATGATTGCTTTGTCGATATTCGGAACGTTGTTCACGAGGTAGGCGATCTTTTCGCCATATTGGTGCGGAAGGCAATAGCCAGTGGTGTCGGGAATGTTTACTGTCGTGGCACCCGCCCGGATCACTGCTTCGATAACCTTTGCCAGGTAGCTGTTCTCCGTTCTACCCGCATCTTCTGCATAGAACTCCACGTCGTCGGTAAAGTTTCTTGCCCATTTCACACATTGAACCGCTCTTGCAAGGATCTCTTCCCGGGTCGAATTAAATTTTCCCTTGATGTGGAAGTCGGAAGTACCTATACCGGTATGTATCCGGGGTCGTTTTGCATATTTCACCGCCTGTGCGGCCACTTCAATGTCTTTTTGAACCGCACGGCTGAGGCCGCAGACGGTTGCCTTTGTGATCACCTTAGCGATTTCCTGCACCGACTTGAAATCGCCGGGGCTGGAAACGGGAAATCCTGCTTCGATAATGTCCACACCCAGCGCCTCCAGCTGCAGGGCGAGATCAAGCTTTTCAGCCGTATTGAGTTTGCAGCCTGGTACCTGTTCGCCGTCGCGGAGTGTTGTGTCGAAAATGAAGACTTTTTGTTCAGCCATAATCAAAGTTTGAAGCAAGTTTCCTGGATCGCCGGGTTTACGTATTTCATTGCCTTACAACACGGTAAAAAACACCGGGGTTCCGAAATTATCCACTTACAATAAGGTTATAAAATCAATTTTGGTGGTATTTTACATCATTAAAACATGTCATATTCGTCCTAAAGCCTTGCCAGGCAAGGGGTTTAAGGATTTTTAACTACGATGCCCAACCGAACTACAGATGCCCTTTTTCAACTGGTCAAATCGCTGGAAAAGTCGGAAAAACGGAATTTCAAGCTTTATGTGAAAAGGAACTCAGGTGGAGAGGACCTGGTCATCGTTCAGCTATTTGATGCTCTTGATAAGATGATGGAGTATGACGAGGCGGTTTTACTCAGGAACAAAAGGATCAAGAAACAGCAGTTATCCAATATAAAGGCCCACCTGTACCGCCGGATCCTGTCGAGTTTGCGCAGCCTTAAAGATACTGATAATATCGACCTGCAATTGCATGAGCAGATGGACCATGCCCGAATTCTGTACAACAAGGGATTGTACCTGCAAAGCCTGAAGATGCTGGACCGCATGAAGGAAACCGCCCGGCATCACAACCAGTTCACCTATTTGATGCAGGCTCTCTTCTTCGAGAAAAAGATTGAGGCCCTTCATATCACACGAAGCATGCAGGACCGCGCCGAGAAGTTGACCCTCGAAGCGGAGCAGGCCAATCAGCGGCTCGTAAGAATTAGCCGTCTTTCGAATCTCTCCCTCCAGCTATACAGTTGGTACATCCGAAACGGGCACGCCAGGAACGCGAAGGACGACGAGGCAATTTCGAAATTCTTCGAAACACATTTGCCGAGGACCATTCACCAGGTCAAGGGATTCTATGAGCAACTGTACATGAACCAGTGCTACTGCTGGTATGCGTTTATACGCCAGGACTGGCTGCTATACTACCGGTATTGCCAGAAATGGGTTGACCTCTTCGATAAGGAGCCACAGATGTTGCAAGTGGAAACCGCGCATTATATCAAGGGCATGCACAACCTCCTGAACGCGCATTTCGGACTGCAGAATTACCAGAAGTTCAATGAAACCATTGAGGAATTTAAAAAGTTTGAGGGAACCGAACTGGTGCAACTGAACGACAACAACAGGATCCAAACCTTCGTGTACCTGAACATTGCTCTGATCAATAAGCATTTCATGGAAGGAACGTTTACTGAGGGGCTACAGCTCGTTTCGCATATCGATGAGAAGCTGGTTGAATATGAGCTTTACCTCGACAGGCACCGGATCCTGGTTTTTGATTACAAAATTGCCTCACTGTATTTCGGCAGCGGGAACTACGAGAAGACGATCGAATATCTTAATAAGATCATCAACAGTAAGGTCGACCTGCGCACCGACCTTCAATGTTATTCGAGATTGTTGCACCTCATCGCACATTACGAGCTCGGCAACTTCCGGCTTATCGAATACCTTGCTAAGTCGGTCTATCGCTTCATGGCCAAAATGCAAAACCTGAGTGTTGTTGAGGAGTACATCTTCGAATTCCTCCGGGAATCGTTGCGAATTTCGCCTGCCCAAATCAGGACTTCTTTTAGGACACTGCTTGAGAAACTACGACAGCACGAAAAAAATCCGCTGGAAACCAGGGCGTTCTCTTACCTGGATATTATATCATGGCTTGAAAGTAAAATTGACGGTGTTCCGGTTCAGGACGTGATCAGACAGAAATATCTTAAGAAGATGGCTTCCTGACGGGTCAAAAGAATCATACAGAAAACTTAGAAATTGTTCAATGGAAACAGAAGCAATTCGTACTGCTGTTGAGAATACTGTATCGATCTGTAATGGAAGAAGAGAGGATGCCTTCTCGACGGATCAAAACAACCGGATACCTGCGTTAACGCCGAAAAATCCGAATGAATTCTTGTTTGGCCGAAGCGGACCACCGGTGACCTTGCTTCCATGAGCGCTTTGGTAGCGAACCCCGAATTGAAACTGCTTAACATTGATTCCCGCGCCAAGTGCCCAGAAGAAGGCACCGGCGGAGTTCCTTGCCCAGTCGCCACCGATGTCAACACGACCACCGAATTCTCCGTAGCCGATCTGGGGCTCAATGAAAACGGTGCCGATGTTGTGCTTGTATCCTAACAAAACCGGAATCATCCTGGTATTGCCCGCCTTTAAGCCTTCCTGTGCGTCTGCACGAAATTTTATCACGCCGGTCATCAACGTAAGATGTCCGGCCTCTCCGACGCCATGATTGTATTTCACGAAGCCGCCAACCCCCGTGTTGTTGCCGGGCGACGGAAATCCGGCTTCGAGGATAAGTTGAAGCTGATTTTTTCCCCTTTGTGCAAGGGTCGATGCCGGGATAAGCAACACCAGCAATAGATGTATAGTACGGTTCATATGGCGCAGGATGTGTAACTAATTTACAAAACATGCCCGGTTTGTACATGCCTCGAACTACCGAATTATGAATTTTGCAGGTTGAATTATGCAACGCTCCCATCTATTTTTCAATCAATCTTACATGCGAACCTCCATTGCCTGCCTGTTGCTTGTCCTGGCACTTGCATCCTGCAACCGATCGGACACACCGAAAAGCTCTGCGAAAGTTGAAATTTACTTGCTTGCGGATTTTGAGCGCGTCCCTAACAAATGCCAGATAGACAATCGAACCATTTCGCTTGGACCGGCGCTCGTATCGAATGACGAGATCGTTGCATATCACCACCGAAAGTATGAGTTCACGATTTTGGCTTCGGCAGTTGCACGGTTTACTGAGGACGTCCATTTCCGTGGTTTCGCAGTGACAGTCGACCGCAACCTTGTTTACACAGGCTTCTTCCGCCCGTCTTACTCCAGTTCCTCGTGTGAACACTCGGTAGTAATCGATCCGTTTATCCATGATAACAAACTGCGTATCTCGCTCGGCTATCCATCAGCCGACTTTTACACCGGTGATGATCCGCGCAACACCTCAGCACTTATTGAAGCGCTGCGGGGGCAGGGTAAGCTCCGATAGTTTCGTATTTGTAAAATTGTCCAAAATAATAAGTTCTGCTTTCAGCGTGTCGCCGCATGCACTAACTTTAGTATACTCACTGTGGCTTACGAGGTGCATGTCATGAAACAGATCCAACTTACTCTTGTATTATCCATCCTTGCAGTTGCAGCTTTCAGTCAACGTACCACCGAACTTGACCGTGTGATGGAAAACGTTGACCAGATTGCTACAAATTGGCAAAAGTCTTTTTACGTAGACAAGACAATTGACGGCGATAAAAAAGTTCGCGAACGCTGGAATTGCGCTGTTGATCGCGGCAACATCCTGTTTCGCATCGAATACCAGATCGACTCGCTCGAATACTACGAATTGTATTACGGAAACCGCGCGGGACTTATTTATAGCGAAGAGTTCGAGACGATGAACTATACCTCACGCGAAGATGAAGTGAGATACGGGGGTATCTATTATTTCAGAAACTCCGGTTTACAGCACTTTGCTTCACTTGGCCGAAAGACGGGTCGTGTACATCCCTCCCAGGTTACACTTGCACGATTCGACAAAAGGCTGGATGAATTGAAGTCGAATTCTACATTCTGGCAACTAATCCGGCGGTAAAAAAAATACCCTTTCAGTAAGTGAAAGGGTTTATAGAGGGTAAGTTTTAGAGGATCGGATTAGGGGTTACAATCATGTCGGAGTCAAAATCCCGAATAATTGAATTTTACGGCGCGCCGGCACGTTGAAACTTTTTCGAGTACCTGATTTCTTTAACGGCTCTACAAGTAAACACTTAACGCAGGGTCATGCTCTGCGCGGCGTAACCAGCGATGCGATCTTACTGTGTAAATCTTCCGGACGGAAAGGTTTATTGATATAATCGACAAAGCCTTTCTTCAACAGATCCACCTGCATGTTCTCATATACTGCAGCCGTAAATGCAACGGCGGGAACTTTCTGATCTATTTTTCTGATCTCCTTCAATGCAGTAGCGCCATCCATCTCAGGCATTTCAAGATCGATCAGCATGAGGTCGTACTCTCCTGTGCTGAATCTTTCAACAGCCTCTTTACCATTGGATGCTTCACTTACTTCGATGCCCCATTTATTCAAAAATCGTTTTGCGATCGTAAGGTTCACACGGTTGTCTTCTGCAATAAGAACTTTTACACCGGTAAGCGAGTTCAATTGCTTGGTGGTGTCTTCGTTGATGTACAATTTTCGACCTTCGTTGATTTTTAATTCAACGGTGAATTGAAACGTACTGCCCACACCCTCTTCACTGTCCAATTGCAATTCGCTGTTGAACATCGATATCAGCTTTTTACTTATTGCAAGTCCTAGACCCGTGCCACCATATTTCCTTGTCGTTTTTACATCGGCCTGAGTAAAACTTCCGAATATTTCGCGATGCTTGGCTTTTGGGATGCCGATACCAGTGTCGCGCACCTGGAATTGAACCGTTGATTTTTGACTTGATGCGAACAGCTGATTCACTGACAGGGTAATGCTTCCGAAGTTGGTGAATTTGATCGCGTTGGAAAGAAGATTACTCAACACCTGGTTGAGGCGAGTTTCGTCCGTGATCAGTTCCATATCGAGATGTTCATCGATACATGTTTTGAATTCCAGTCCCTTTTGTTGGATCTGTGGTGAAAACTGACGAATGATTTTATTTACGAATTGCAGAATGTTGACGGGCCTTTCTTCAAGTTCCATTTTGCCCGCTTCTATCTTGTGATAATCCAGGATGTCGTTGATGAGGATCATCATGTGTTCCGATGAATACTTCAAAATATCGAGCTGCGGCTTTTGTGACGGCAGGTAATCTTCCTGCAGTAAAAGGTGCGAAGCGCCGATAATGCCATTCAAAGGTGTTCGCAGCTCATGGCTCATGTTGGAAAGGAAACGCGATTTCGTTTCAGCGGCCACCTCTGCTTTTTCTTTTGCCTTCATCAATTCAAACTCGGCCATCTTAACGTCGGAAATATCAAGGATGCTGACCTTTAGGTATTTGGTTTCTTTATAACTGAATGGCACTACACTCACATAACCGAAGAAGCTGTTTCCCGCCTTAGTTGTAAACGACAACTCGCCCTGCCAGTTCTTTGTGCGATCGGAAATCGATTTTTCGACCGCCTGAAATTTATCCATATTTCCTTCGTTGAACCACTTCTCGATATGCGTGCCCTCGAGTTCTCTGCTGTCTTCCACTTCGAACAATTCAACGGATCTGTGATTACAACTGCCGATAATCATCGACTGCTGAAAGACAATGAACACTGCGTCAAGGGAGGTATTGTAAATGGTGTCTCCGAATTTCTTTTCCTGAAGTATCGCGACTTCATTGTCTTTGTTGACACGAAGAATCGCGTACGAAAAAATCAGTGTGAGAAACATTGCAATACCAAGATTGCTCGTATAAAGACGGTTGTATAAAGCTTCAGATATCTGTTGCACGTCGTTGGTAACCGGACTCACCTTAACACAAATAAGAGCCGAGAAAACGGTGATAGAATATACAAGTAACAACTCTCGGAAGTTTCTCCGAATACTGACAACGAATGTGAGTACAAGGAAATAAGGAAAATACAAAAGGTATTCGCCCGACTTCAGTCCTTCGATGTAACAAATGATGATGAGATAGGCATTCAGATTGATGACGGACACAATACGTCCGAGTTCGAGCCGCTTCTTCGAATTGAAATAATATGCGAGCAGGAAAACATACGCTGACGTGATGTTGATCAGAGCGCTGATGTACAGTCCGTGAAAGAAATACGACAGAACAGAAAAAAAGTTGACGAGCAGCGTGAGGATCACAAACTGATTGAGCCGGATGATCTTTTTCCGCTGCTCTTTCGAGGTGGCGGCATCGAGACCGGAGTAGATGATATCCCGATAAATTAACCAGCCGAGATATAATATTTTCTGTTTCATAGAGTTATTGGATAGGAGTACCGGTTTATTAACGCGAAACCCGTAAATCTATTACCCTATGAACCCCGAATATTCACTTAAGAAGTTCATATTCAACAGTAAAATAGACGCGAACTATCTGCAATCATTATACGAAGACGATTACGCGTACATCGCTGAAATCTTCGAAACCTCGTTGCAGGATATGGACGCCGATCTGAATGCAATTGAATTTGCGTTCGAAAGCAATGAACCCAAATCGTTGCGTAAGGCGGTGCATAAGTTGAAGCCCGTGTTTGGATTTGCCGGCATGTTGGAAGAGCAACAGTTGATGCAAGAGTTCGAAACGCGGTGCGAAGAAGCGGAAAACACAAAATCCCTTAGTTCACAATATCAATCGTTAATCCGAGTTATTAGGGAAGCGGAAGTCATTCTCCGCAACGACCTGACCCGGTTGAAAGCATTCAACGCCTCTCACATATGACCCTGACCTGCGTAATTGTCGAAGACCTTAAGGTGGCATCTGACTACCTTACAAAATGTTGCGAGAAAAGCGGCATTGTCGAGGTCAAAGGCCACTTCCCCGACGTTAATCAAGCCCTGGAATTTCTAAATTCCAATTCCGTAGACCTGATTTTCCTTGATGTGGAAATGCCCGGTGCCACAGGTTTCGAGCTTCTCGATAATCTTGCATTCAGTCCCAAAGTGATCCTCACTACCTCGAAAGAAGAGTATGCATACAATGCATTTGAATACAACGTAACGGACTTTCTTAAGAAGCCATTTACGTATCAGCGCTTCCTTGAAGCGCTGCAGAAGGTGTCGATCGCCAGCGAGCCCAATGCTAACGGCAACGGCTCCACGAACCATATCTTCATCAAGAGCGATGGGAAACTGGTGAGACTGAATAACGATGACATTCTTTACATTGAAAGCATGGGCGACTACGTTAAGTTTGTAACGCCCGCAAAAAAGTACATCACACACAACACAATTAAGAACCTTGAGGAAAAGGTGAACAAACAATGCTTCATGAAGGTTCACCGGTCGTACATCATCAATATTCTCAAGATTGATGATATCCGCGAAAACGACCTGTTTATTAAAGGCAACGAAATCCCCATCAGCAAGGCACACAAGGCGGAAGTGTTGAGGAGGTTGAATATTATTTGAGCTGTGAGCTTTGGGCTGTGGGCTTTGAGCCATGAGGATCAATTTTTTCTCACGACTGTTGAGGCTTCATAGCATCCCCTGTTATCTCCGGCATATTGAAGTCAATCTGTTTCGCCACAGGCGTGGAAGTCTGCAATATTCTAGACGTCTTCGCTAAACGGTCCGCTCTTTCGGGCGATTCATCGACCATTAATAGCTATACATCTAAAACATTCGATTTTCAGGTTTCTCTTCACGAATTTTGATTCGAGAACAACGAACAAGCAGCAACAGCCGAGAGCTCATAGCTCATAGCTCAAAGCTCAAAGCTCTAAAATATAACCCGGACGGTTATCGGATTTCGGAAAATCCCTGAACCCTTGAAACGGGCGTTGAAGTTGTGCGGACTCCAGCCATCACAATACTTCAATTACCGATTCAGCATAAGCCGAACCAATGGTTCGGTTTTTTGCTTTTAGTTCTTTCTCATGCATTTATGACGCATCAAAGTGAATTGCACATCCAGTCCTTTGCGCCCCGGCAAGCCCTTTTGTCCCATTTTTCGCATTCACTGGCAATCACGAATGCTGCCAGCTGAATGCTGGAGGTTTTCCAAGACACCCTCGGTTCCCGCCGCAAAAACAGCCGTTTCCGGCAATTTTTTCACCCAAAAATCGAAGAAAAACACCCAAAAATCGAAGGCAGAATCGGCTTCGTCGAAACGATTATGCCTTCACCGATTTTAACTCAATCTTTGTCTTGTTATCCAAACATCCTTAGAACAACCAGAACGCTGATCGTACCAATCCAAGTTCCACTGAAACCCAAACCAAAACCAACGCCAGGTAAGAAATCCAATCCAATGAATTACCAGTAATCTCCTCGAAGAAAAACCAAATCCGATCCTTGAAAAGTCAATTGTCCAGATCCTGAAGTTCCTTGAAGAAAGACCAAATCCGATCCTTGAAAAGCAACTGACCAGATCCTGAATTTCCTTGAAGAAAAACCAAATCCGATCCCTGAAAAGCAGCTGACCAGATCCTAATTTCCTTGAAGAAAAACCGAAATCCGATCCGTGAAAAAGTCAAATGTCCAGATCCTGAACAACCCAGCCAGATCCATGAAAACCAGTAACCAAGTCCCAATGGAAAACCGATTGATCACCAAATCTGACACCCTACGATGAAACAATTCAACATTTGACGACCCGAGATCAAAAAATTTAAGGCTGCCCCACAAGGCAGCCTTATTCATTTCGATGAATTCATCTTCAATAACAACCTGAAATCGCCCGTTAAGTCAATCCGATCTGGTAGTGTCGGGAAGGTATCTCGACGTCCTGAAATCCTTTTCGCATCAGTCTTTCCCGGAATTGTGTTTGTACATCATACTCGCCATGCACCAGGAAAAGTTTTTTTACTGCGCGCGGATCCTGGTAGGCGAGAAATTGACTGAGATCTTCATAATCACCGTGGGCACTCATACTCCGGATGCCCGCAATGTCGGCATGAACCTCGTGCACAACACCGAAGATCCGCACTTCCTTCGCTCCTGCAAGTAACCGGCCGCCGAGCGACGATGGTTCGCAATACCCTGTCATCAGTATCGTGTTCCTGCTATTCTCGATATTGTTGCTGATGTGATGCTTTACCCGGCCGGCATCCGCCATTCCGCTCGCAGAGATAATGACGCAGGGCTCGTTGCGGTAGTTGAGCCTCTTTGATTCTTCAACACTTCGGATATAACTGAGACCTTTAAACGAAAACGGATCCTGATCGGATTGCAGCACCTTCTGCAATGTGCGGTTAAAATATTGAGGATAGCTTTTAATTACTTCGGTTGCTTCGACGCTTAATGGACTGTCGACAAAATAATCCACAGCAGGAAGGCGACCTTCCACCTCGAGTTGGTTCATCGTATACAATAATTCCTGCGTCCTGCCAACGCTAAACGCCGGTAGTATCAGCTTCCCCTTTTTCTCGATACAGGTTTTTTGTATGTACCCCAACAGAATTTCCGGAGTTGTATGCTGAACATCGTGCAAGCTATTGCCGTATGTGGACTCGAGCAGGATGTAATCGGCCTGAGGAAAATTATCGGGAGATTTCAGAATGATGTCGCGATACCGGCCGACATCTCCACTGAACGACAGCTGAATGGTCTTCCCCTGTTCTTTAGCTCGCACGTGTACAGCTGCACTGCCGATGATGTGCCCCGCATCTGTAAACAAAATTTCGACATCGTCATTCACACGATGCCAGCTTCCGTATTCGACGGAAACAAAAAGGGGAAGGGCAAGTTCGACATCAGGAAGAGTATACAAAGGCTGAACGTAAGGCCTCCCTTCTGCGGCATTTCTTTTATTCGCATACTTGGCGTCGTCTTCCTGGATCTCGGCAGAATCAAGCAACAGTATACGCGAAAGGTCGGCAGTGGCGGGAGTGCAATAAATTTTTCCACGAAATCCGTCCCTAACGAGTTTGGGGATGAGCCCGCTGTGGTCGATGTGTGCATGACTAAGAAACAATGCATTGATGCGGGCAGGATCGAAACCCCATTCGCGGTTCATTTCAGCAGTGTTCGGACCCATGCCCTGAAACATCCCGCAGTCGAGCAGGTACGCATCACCGTTATTGAGTGTAAGAACATGCTTTGAGCCGGTAACAGTACGCGCGGCGCCGTGGAAGGAGATTTTCATTGTTGAGCTTTGCAATTATGTTTTACGCGAGGTCTGGGTTTCGGGTGTCGGGTGATACATTTTTGTGTTTTCTATTGATGCCTAAATCGATAAGTTTCCCGACCGTTCCCGATACCTGACACCTGATACCTGAAACCCACAGCTCAAAGCTCATAGCTCATAGCTCAAAACCCACCTGATTCCTCAACAAATCCTCCAACACTTCCGCTTTGCGTATCAGCTTCGGCTTTCCATCTCTCACCAGTACTTCAGCGGGCCGGAAACGTGAATTATAATTTGACGACATTTCAAAACAATAAGCGCCCGCATTCAGGAAGCCCAGGTAATCGCCTTCATGAACAATCGGCAGCTCACGATCAGTTGCGAAGGTGTCGGTCTCACAAATATTTCCCACCACTGTATATCGCTTCTTCTCTGCATCCGGATTTGAAATGTTGATGATCGTATGATAAGCATCATAAAACATCGGACGGATCAGATGGTTCAGCCCTGTGTTCAATCCAACGAAGTTGATCGATGGCGTTTCCTTCATTACTGTAACAGTAGTTACAAGGTAACCAGCTTCGCTCACAAGATATTTCCCCGGTTCAAACCATATCTCAGGTGAAAGACCGGTCCTTTCATCATATTCTTTCACAACTTCCGACAGTCGCCTTCCAAGCTCCGTGATATCCGATTCGTGATCATCTGATTTATACCGCACCTTGAATCCTCCTCCGAGGTCGAGATATTTCAGCGATGGAAATTTAACTGCCAGATCGTAAAGTATTTCGACGCCGCGCACGAATACTTCCACATCAGCAATATCACTGCCTGTATGAATATGAAGTCCATTGATAACAACTCCTGTTTCTTCCACGACCTTAAACACCTGGTCGATCTGCTCGAGCGGAATCCCGAATTTGCTTGAGTCGTGACCCGTCGAGATCTTTAAATTACCACCTGCCATGATGTTCGGACGTAGCCTTATTCCAACAGGATAACCGGCTCCAAATTTCTTCCCGAACTTCCGGAGATTTGAAAGGCTGTCGATGTTGATATGAATCTTAAGTTCTGCCGCTTCGATGAGTTCTTCGAATGAAATATTATTTGAGGTATATAGAATCGATGATGGATGAAAACCCGCTCTCAGAGCGAGTTTGGCTTCGTTGATGGAACTGCAGTCAATATTGCAACCGATCTCGCGGATATAACGAAGCACATTGATATTCGTAAGTGCCTTACATGCGTAAAAAAAACGCGAACGCGAACCATTGAACGCGCGCGTCAGTTTTTGAAATTGCTCAAGGATCTTTTCCGCGTGATACACATATACCGGCGTTCCGAATTCCTCTCCAATACTTTTCAGAATGCCGGGTGAAAGGGGCTCGAACATAGGTCGGCGAAGTTATGGCATCAGTGCCAGAGTTGGAGTTGCATTGCAACCGGTGATGAAAGTTCAGTCGCTGCTTTTCTCTTCAGCAGGCGGTTCGTCAGCGTCGGGATTGTCGATCGCGAGCTCACCATTGCCATTGACCACCAGCGGCGTCACTTCTTCATTTTCGTTCGCAGCGGTTTCCGGTTCCGACAATGCGCCGATAACAGTTGGATTCACGAGGGAGTCATCGAAAATCTCCTTAAGCTTCGGCAGGTCCTGGGGGGAGTTGATGCCGAAATAGTCCATGAATGTCTTAGATGTATTATAGATAAGAGGCTTACCGGGAAGTTCTTCGTTTCGGCCGGTAATAATGATCAGCTCTTTTTCGAGTAGCTTTTGGATCGAGTAATCGGAGTTCACGCCACGTATGCTTTCGATCTCCGATTTTGTGATCGGCTGTTTATAAGCGATGATCGCAAGCGTTTCAAGAGCCGCACCGGACAAGCGTTTCAGAAACTTTTCGCCGTTGAGTTGGGCAACGGTTTTATGAAAATCTTTCTTCGTAAGAAACTGCCATCCGCCTCCACTTTCCTTCATTTCAAAAGGATAAAATTCGGAACTGTATTTTTCAACGATGCCTTCAACTGCTGTTTCAATTTGCTCCATAGTGATCTTATCATCCATGAAACCGAAAGCATTGTTGATGAGGTCAGTGATGTCCATCGTCGTCAACGGTCTGTCACTCGCAAAAACAAGCGCTTCGATATGCAGGATGATATGACTGATGTCCATGCGAAAAAATGATTGAGCGTATCAGCCTTTCAATGCAGCTGCACCACTTACGATCTCTGTAAGTTCGGTTGTAATCGCGGCCTGCCGCGCACGGTTGTAAGATATCTTCAATGTCTTAAGAAGCTCATTGGCGTTTTCCGTTGCCTTGTCCATCGCCGTCATTCTCGCCCCATGTTCGGATGCATTCGCATCCAATACAGCCTTGTAAAGTTGTGTATTCAAAATCTTGGGCATCAGCTCTGCGATCAATTGTTCGCGCTCGGGTTCAAAAATGAAATCACTCTTCTTAGATCCGTCTTTCGCATCAACTTTAGGTATCGGAAGAAATCTTTCAACCACAAATCGCTGTGTGGCCGCGTTCCGGAATTCGCTGTATACAAGTTCAACCCTGTCGAAAGTCCTGTCCTCGAACGCCTGAACAGCAGCTTGTGCACACGCTTGCACAGATTCGAAGTTCAGTTTGAGGAAAATGTCTTTATGAGCCGCGTTCACTTTATAATTTGACTTAAGAAAATGTTCGTATCCCTTTTTACCAATCGACCAGATCTCTACATTTCCCTTGGCAAACGCTGCTGAGTATCGTTGCTGAATGGTTTGCTTCGCAAGTTTTATGATGTTGGCATTGTAGGCGCCTGCAAGTCCCCGATCACTTGTGATCACAATGAACAGGATACGTTCCGCCGGCCTTTCAGCGGCCAGTGCGTTACCGGCGCCGGCGTCCGAACCGCTCACGATGTTCGACAACAACTCCTGTAACTTCCTCGAATACGGTCGCATCTGCGAAATGCCCTCCTGTGCCTTCCGGAGCTTGGCGGCACTTACCATCTTCATGGCTTTCGTGATCTGCTGCGTATTTTGAACCGACTTGATCCTGTTACGAACTTCTTTAAGCTGACCTGCCATATTTCACGTTGCGTTTAAGACGGCGCAAAGGTAGTGGAAAGATCGGGAATAGCTATAAGTGAAGGCCTGCCTTCGAATACCTATTTTTGCCCGCCAAACGATTGTCGGCAATGGCTAAAGCGAAGAAAAAATCCCGTCCCATCATTCTTGTCACCAACGACGACGGCATTACCGCCCCGGGCATACGAAACCTTGTGGATGCGGTAAAGGACCTCGGGCAGATCGTTGTTGTGGCTCCGGACAAACCGCAGTCCGGAATGGGCCATGCCATTACCATCGGACACCCGCTGCGGCTTCAACAGGTGCAGATGTTCAATGATATTGAAGCGTATCAATGTACCGGCACACCGGTGGATTGTGTAAAACTCGCCGTCGACAAGATCCTGCACCGCAAGCCGGATCTCTGTATCAGCGGAATCAACCATGGCGCCAATCATTCTATCAACGTTATTTATTCCGGAACAATGTCGGCCGCCGTTGAAGCAGCGATCGAGAGTATCCCTTCGATCGGCTTTTCGTTGCTTGATTACAGTATCGACGCCGATTTTTCTGCGGCAAAAAAGTACGCAAGAACCATCGTGCAGAAGGTATTGGAGAAAGCAGTTGACAAGCATATGATCCTGAACGTGAACTTCCCGGCTGTTTCCGAAAACCTGATCCAGGGAATCATGATCTGCCGCCAGGCTTACGCCAAGTATGAAGAAGATTTTATTGAAAGAAATGACCCTAATGGAAGAAAATACTTTTGGCTCACCGGTGAATTCGTAAACTTCGATAAGGGTAAGGACACGGACGTGTGGGCGCTAGCCAACAATTATGTGAGTGTGGTTCCCGTGCAATTTGACCTTACGAATTACGTTCTTAAGGCCAAACTCGAAAAAACGTGGAAGTTCTAATGCTGAAAAAAGACAATATACGGCTCGGTCTTGTTCTCGGCTTCATTGCTCCGCTGGTGAGTCTCATCGTTTACTACTTCTTGAAGTTTTATCCACTGTTTAGTGTTGGCGACTTCATCCAATTCATCCGAGAAAACAAATCGCAGATCACTGCGATCTCCGTTCCGTGCCTGCTATTGAACATTGTTTTGTTCACGATCTATATCAACTCGCATCGTGACCAGACGGCGAAGGGCGTGTTCGCTGTAACTCTAATCTATGCTATCATCGCTTTGCTGTTGAAGTTCGTATTGTAAAGCAGTCTCACTCACATTTATTGTATTTTGCAATCATGCGTCTGACGCAAATGATGCCATGAAGTATTATATCATTGCCGGTGAAGCGTCGGGTGATCTCCACGCAAGCAATCTTATCAGGGAGCTGAAAAAACATGATCCGCAATTCGAAATACGCGGGTGGGGCGGTGATCTGATGGCGGATGAAGGAGCAACCATTGTAAAACACTATCGCGAACTCGCCTTCATGGGATTTGTGGAGGTGTTGATGAATATGAGTACCATCCTCAAAAACCTTCGCGACTGTAAGTCAGATATCCGGAATTTTCAGCCAGACGTTGTGATTCTTGTTGACTATCCCGGTTTCAATCTGCGAATTGCACGCTGGGCAAAGGAGGCAGGTTACCCGGTTGTATATTATATCTCCCCTCAGGTGTGGGCCTGGAAAGAAAGCAGGGTGAAAGACATCCGCAAGTATGTTGACAAGATGCTGGTGATCCTTCCATTCGAGAAATCATTTTACAAAGAACGTAGCTATGATGTTGAATATATCGGACATCCCCTGGTGGATGTGATTTCAAAAGCGCAGACCGACACCCAGCCGATTCCGCCAGCGACCGGTTCTCCACTAAATGAAAAAAACATCATCGCTTTGCTGCCGGGCAGCCGAAAACAGGAGATCGCCAAGAAGTTACCTGTTATGTTGGAAGTGAGCGGCCGTTTCCCGGATCACCGTTTCATAGTGGCAAAGGCTTCTTCAATCGACGATGACTTCTACCAACAATTCACAGGCGCGTATCCGAATGTGCGCACCATTCGAAACAAAACTTATCAGTTGCTGATGCAGGCAAAGGCTGCACTTGTAACCTCCGGAACGGCGACATTGGAAACTGCGCTTTTCGGGGTGCCTCAGGTGGTGTGTTATAAAGGATCGCCTGTTTCCTACCAGATCGCGAAACGCGTGATCAAAGTGAAATATATTTCGCTTGTAAACCTGATCATGGATCGCCCTGTCGTTAAAGAACTGATACAATCTGATGTAACCGCAGAGAACGTGGACCGCGAATTGCGCAAAATATTGTTTGACAAAGACACTATCCTGAGAATGAAACGCGATTATGCGGAGCTTAAGAGTGCACTAAGTGAGGAAGGAAGCGCGTCGGCAAAAGCGGCGTCGCTAATCACTGATTTTGTAAAAAAGAGATTGACTATCTCCGTGTAAACAATTTGATCACAAGAATGATCAGGGCAATCAGGAACATGAAGATGGAAAGGCGGTTGATGCCGTGCATGTACTTCATCCATTTCGTTCGTGGCGCATTCGGATCCTTCTTGCGCAGATACAGGTATTCAGTCAATTGCCGCCATACTCCCATAACGCAAAGATAGGAGCAGAAAAAAGCCAATAGCGAATGCTACCGGCTTTTATTCTGAATCTGATTGACTATTACTATTTGACTACGACGATTTGCTTTCCGATCACCTCGTTGCGTTCGGTGATCGTAACAACATACGATCCGCGAGAAAATGAATTGTTTTTGAGCTCCACACGGTTTGCACCACCGCTTGTCAACTGTGAGTTAAGAAGCACCCTGCCCGTCATGTCGTACACACGCACAATGGAATTATCCGGCGCAGTTACGTTCATGGCACCATTGCTGATTACTGTGGGATATACCGAAACGCTCGTCACTGTCGCCTTTTTATTCACCGCAAGGACAGATGAATATCTGATCTCACCGCTTATATCAACCATCGCAAGCCTGTAATAAACCGTAGAAGCTAATGGCCTAACATCGGTGAAACTATACGATCTCAATTGTGCAGGAGAACCTGTGGCACTTACATTGCCGATGGCCGTGAAAGCCTGACCATTCCCACTCCTTTCAACTGTGTAATGACTGAAATTGACTTCCTGGGCCGATTTCCATTGAAGTACAACACCGCTCACTTTTGCGTCAGCCTGCCAGTTCAAAAGTTTTACCGGAAGCATCGCAGCAGACATTCCAAAGCTCAACCTGTTGTCTCCGCCATTCTCGTAGTATTCGAGCACCATATCATATGTGCCACTCAATGGAGCGGAATAACTTGAAACCTTGTAAGACTGGTCTCTCCACTGATCAATCACCCAGGTATTTCCGCCGTCAAGACTCAAACGGTATCCGTCATCGCCTCCGATTGTTATCACATAATTTCCTGCAGGCAGGTTCCTTTTCATTTTGAAACGTGCAGCAAAGGACTGTGTCCTTACCTTACATGAGTTGGTATTGTATTCTACATCTGCTCCACCAAAATTTTCATCGAAGTTCGGATCTATGCTCGATCCTTTCTTCACTGATCCTTTGTAAGAATTGAAGTTGCGGCCCTGATACATATGACCGATCCACTCCGAATTTCCGAATGCCGTTTCCTCGCCAATCGCCTCGCAACCTGTTTCGATCTTGAATGATACGCGGTTGTTGATGAAGCGCTCGTAATATTCTAATACAAGGTCAACGTTTCCACTGAGGCGTACTGTATATGAACTAGTGGTGTAGCCATGGTCGTTCCAATTGTTGATTGCCCATGTTGCACCGCCGTCCAGACTCAACCTGTAACCATCGTCACCGCCAACAGTGATGATATATTCGGCGTTGGTGAAATTCTTTGAAAGGCGGAATCGAACACTGAACGTATCGGTAACAATCGGACAACTGCTGGTGTTGAACGTAACGCGATTGCCGCCAAAACTTTCATCGAAGTCGGGGCTCGACGCGTTGCCACGCGTAATTGTACCGGCATATGTGTTGAAAGATGTGCCCTGGTAAACATGACCTATCCAAACGTTGTTGGAACCGGATGCTGTTTGATTTCCTGCAGCGGAACAGGTCTGACCATTTGCAGTAATGCAAACGGAAAAACAGGCGACGATCAGTGTGAGTACGTTGCGAAAGAAAGTTCGAGTTTTCATGGATTGAATCTTGGCACGAAGAGAAATCGATCATCGTACCAAAATGCAATTTGCTATAAATCAGCACATTGCAGCGTCCAAAGAAGAATCAGGCTGTCCCGGAATGAAACCGTTTTCCAAAACATGGAAACAAACAAAAACGTGCATACTGCAACGCTTCAAGCGGGCAAAGGGAGGTTTCAGATTGATTAATGCAGGTTGGATGGATGACCCACTTCAACATCCAATTTATTCAACTCTCAAACTTTTAACCGGGTTTGCCCCCGCTTTCCGTAAAGCATGGAATCCGACGGTAAGAACCGCAATGAGCAATGCGATTGTTCCAGTGGTGATAAAAAAGCTGGGCTGTATCGATATGCGATAGAAATAGCTTTGGAGCCATTGATGCATGAGGTAACAGGATACGGGAACCGATAAAAGGATTGCAACAGCCACAAGTTTGATGAAGTCGGACACCAGCAACGCGGTGATGGTTCCAACCGACGCACCGAGTACCTTGCGTATGCCGATCTCTTTTGTTTTGTTAACTGCTGCAAGATTTGCCAGGCCGAAAAGACCGAGACAGGCGAGAAAGATAGAAACGACGCCCGCGGAGCCTGCGATGCCCGCCCATCTTTCTTCTGTTTTATAGAACCGGTCGAAGGCTTCATCGAGGAAATGGTACTCAAAGGGTAGTCCGTTGTAAACGTCTTTCCATGCGCCTTCTATTACGGACAGTTGTTTCGAGGGATTACCAGGTTGAATCCGGATGAATATTTTCTGAATGTTCAACGAGGGGGGCCTGATAAAGATCTGGGCCTTTACGGCATCGCTCAAACTCGAATAGTTGAAATTTTTCACAACTCCGATGATCGTGCGTGGTTTACCCGGTCCGTTAAATGATGCCTCCGTCACCTGTGTTCCAACTGCACTTTCAAGAGGTATGGAAAAATCTCTAAGAAAGTTTTCATTTACGACGATCGAGGTCGTTGAGTCCATCGAAACTTTTTTCTCAAAGTTTCGGCCCTTCAAAATCTGCACACCAAGTGCAGCGACGAAATCCTCATCAACCGGATAAACGATTACTCCGGTCAATTCACCCTTGTTTTGAAAAGGAAATCCCATATAACCGGAACCATCACCGAGGCCGATTTCAGATCCGCTAACCCGAATAATGCCCGGTGAGGATTTAATCGCTTGTTGAAAAACCGGAAATTTTGCGGATGCGCTTATGCCCTCTGCGTCGAGTACAATAACATTCTCCTTGTTAAGACCGATGTCGCGGTTCCGCATGTAGTTTAGCTGACTCACCATGATTGCCGTACCGGTGATGAACAGAATCGATAAAAAGAACTGAAACGTTACCAGCGACTTTGTAAATGCATTCGCACCACCTACTCGGATGCGCGACTTGAATATCTGCAATGGATTGAATCTGGACAGCACAAACGACGGGTAAGCTCCTGCGAGTATTGCCGTGATGATCACAACAGTTGCCAGCAACAAAATCAAAAGCGGATGTTGATCGAAATACCATTCGCTACCTGCCAATTTATCGAACAATGGAACACATGCTTTGACAATAAGCAATGCAAGTATTGACGCGATGACGGTAAACAGCAATGACTCAAACAGGAACTGTGCTGCGATCTGCCGAACATGCCCGCCCATTACTTTACGGACGCCGATTTCTTTTGCGCGGCTGGCCGACCGTGCAACAGCAAGTGTTGTAAAGTTGATACACGCGATCAAGAGGATGCCAAAAGCAATTGAAACGACGATCCAGATATACGAAGGATCGATAGATGGAGCCATGCCACTTACTTGTGGTTGAAGATGTACATCCTTCAGAGGCTGAAACCCGAAGCGCACCGGTAATGGGCCGGTGCCATTCCAAAGTCCTTCCGTTTTTAAGAATTCCGCTTCGTCCGGATGATATTTGCTGCGCAGGTCGGTAAGCAGCTGCTTGTTAGAGGCGACCCTGCTCCCTGGGGAAAGCAGGCAATACGTTTCCGCGCCGACAACGATATTTACGTTTGACTGACTTTCCTTTCCGATGGGCGTCGTAAGAAAGAATTTCATGCTCGCCAGCACATTGAAGGTCACTGAACTGTTCGCAGATATGTCTTTTGTTACGGCGCCAATTGCAAATGGGGCAAAGCTTGTGTCGATTTTTATTTGAACAATCCTGCCGACAACATCTTTTTTACCGAACCATTGAAGAGCTTTCGATTCCGAGACAACGATCTTGGTGGGATCGTTCAACGCGTCGGGCTCGCCGTGCACAATTGGAAAAGTAAAAATTTTGAATATCGATGCGTCGGCAAACTTGATTTTGTCGCGCAGGATATTGTCGCCGATCCGGATCAGTTTGTCATCAAAGGGGGTTTGAATGCGGACGAATTCTACGACATCCGGAAGGTCCTTTTTTAACAACGGACCTTGAGGAATTCCGCCAATGGCTTCTTGTCGGGCTTCACGACCCGGCATTGCATCAAATACATCGATAAGCCTGAAGATCCGGTCTCGGTTTACATGACCGCTGTCGAAGTTCAATTGATTGAAGGCAAACACAGCAAAAAGAAAGAAACAGGAAAGCCCTATTGATAAGCCGGTGATATTTATAAACGAAAGCGTTTTGTGCCGAAAAATGTTTCGGATGGCAATAAGGAAGTAATTGCGCAGCATGATAATGGTGTTATAACACTGCGCGCAATATCATGCCGGGCTGCAATCGGTTGAACGTCAAGCATGTTGATGTGATCGAAGCTGTCCGGTGTTCGAATTGGGACATGCAGCGTGCGGATTTGATGCAGGAAGTGGGAATAGGTCAGGCGTCGCCAGGTTGAAAGTGAAAAGTAAAAAGTGAAAAGTAAAAATTGCGTGACGTCCGCGGTTGACTGGCTTCCCAGGCCGATTGCTGACAGCCGATTGCCGACAGCCCAACTTGGAAGCTCCTTCTACTTAATGCGATCCCTGTTGCGGTCCGTTGGATCCGGAACGTTGGCGGTCGGTGTTGCGAGTAGTTGACGTAGTGTTCTTTCGTTTGCTTTGCGAAGTCTTATTGTCCTTTGATTTTTTTAATGTCTTTGTTGGAGTCTTTGCGTTCTTTTTCATACTTGAATTGTTTGAGTGGAGGTTTCGGGTTCGAGGTTCAAGGTTCAATGTTCAATGTTCAAGGTTAAGTCTCTGCATCGCCATATTTGTCATTACTTTCCCTTGAACATTGAACCTTAAACATTGAACGAAGAATTATATAAAGAAGCGGAAAGACTGTGCCAGTCTTAATTACAGCCGATCAATGAGGAACAGTGACAGATCTGTTGGGATGCGTGTGGAAAATCTTGTACCGTGTGGAAACAGGCCGCTGTTCGATCGGTGCAGCGAACGGTTCCGGTAACAGACGACCTAATAAAATAAAAAATGGGTTCCATTAAACTGGAACCCTTCATTGAAAGTGACCCCGCAGAGACTCGAACTCTGGACCCGCTGATTAAGAGTCAGCTGCTCTACCAACTGAGCTACGGAGTCTGACCATTAGTATTTCGACAACTCAGGCTGCACTTCATCGATGTACGCGAAAATGCCTCCCTTCAAATTGTACAAGTTGTTGTAACCGAATTTTTCTTCCAGTTCACGAATTGCTTTTGCACTTCTTCCTCCAATCTTACAATGCACCACCACTTTCTGGTCTCTGCTTATCTTATCGGCGTTGTCGACCACTGTTCCCAGTGGTATCAGTTCCGCGCCAATATTCACTGTCGCATATTCCGAAGGTTCACGCACATCAATGAGCTGAAACTTTTCGCCCCTCACCTGCCAGTCGTACAACTCGCGGGCAGTGATTTCTTTGATCGGCTTTTCTACCGCTCTCACGCCGCAGAATTGTTCATAATCAATCAGGGCGGTGATCGTTGGGTTCTTGCCATTGATCGGATTGTCCTCTCTGGGCTTTATTACAAATGTCCTCGTTTCAAACCCAAGGGCGTCAAAAGTAAAGAATCGTCCCGACAATGTTTCACCGATGCCGGTAATCACTTTAATAACTTCAGATGCCTGCAAGCTGCCGATGATGCCGGGCAGTACTCCAAGCACACCTCCTTCAGCACAACTCGGAACGAGGCCCGGCGGCGGAGGTGTGGGATAAAGATCCCGATAATTCGGCCCCCTGTTTCCCGATGCATCTACATAGTTGAATACCGAAACCTGTCCCTCGAACTGAAATATCGATGCATATACATTCGGCTTATCAAGCAATACACACGCATCATTTACAAGATACCGGGTTGGAAAATTATCGGTGCCGTCGGCTACCACATCGTAGTTGCGAATGATGTCCAATGCATTTGCCGAAGTGATCTGCTGATTGTATATCTCAATGTTGATGTAAGGATTGAGTGCTTCAAGCCGGCGTTTCGCCGCTTCCACTTTTGGCTTGCCGATTTCGTCGACACCAAACAGTACCTGCCTCTGAAGATTGCTGTCGTCCACGATGTCGAAGTCGACAATGCCAAGGGTACCAACGCCGGCAGCAGCCAAATACAACAACACCGGGCTTCCCAGACCTCCCGAACCGATCACGAGCACACGCGCATCCTTCAACTTCTGCTGCGCCGCAATTCCAAATTCAGGTATGATGATATGACGATTGTATCGTGCAAGCTCCTGGGGAGAAAAACTATTTGATTTTGTACTCATAACTGATGATTGTTTGCTCCGCCTGCAATGGCGGGTATGATACTGATGACAGTGTCTTCTTTTACCTGTGTTTTTTCCTGCTCCAAATCCCTAATATCCTTGTCGCCAACGAAAATATTTACGAAGGTTCTGATCTGCCCTTTTTCATCAAGCAGATGTTTTTTCAGATCCGGAAAGTTGTGTGTGAGTTCATTTACGCTGTCCCCAACTGTTGAACCGCCTATCTGCAAACGCGCAGTGTTGTTGGTGAACTTTCGCAAAGGTGTAGGAATGATGATCGTTGCCATGCTTACTGATTTATGATATTTATCGGGTGTGAAATTGTTTCTTCGTCGAATACGAGATTGTCGTTGAGCACCCATGAGCGGATGTCGGCGATTTCTTCTTTTCTGACAGATACGATGATGTATGAAAACCAGGGCTGTGCCGCAACCCTGTCGTGTTCAGAAGGTATTGCCGGATGGTCGGGGTGTGAATGATAAACACCCAGAAGCGTGAGTCCTTTTTCATCCGCATATTGCTCTGCCTTTAGATAGTCGGTGGGTGTGATACGAAAACGGCGCTCCCTATTTTCTACTGAGCTGTTGTTTACAATCATTACTTCAGTAACCTGCCGGTTGCCTTTCTGGTCCTCGACGCCGAACATGAATCCGCAACATTCGAATGGATACGCTGATATAGCATCCGTATCTATGTCCGTTTTAGCTTTCGGTTCGATCGATATCATTTGAATAATTTATTGATCACTTCTGAATATTTATCGGCATTATCCGGTAGCACCGTTACGATATTTCCCGATTCGATTTGTTCTGCAACCCTGATCGCTCCGGCAAGATTCGCGGCGGATGAAGGACTCAACAGTATTCCATGCTCCTGTTTTACTTTTTTCAGAATCTCATATGATTCTTCCGTTGTGACCTCGATGATCTCATCGGCAAGCGACGCATCGTATATTTTCGGAACCACGGCGGTTTCAAGGTGCTTCCACCCTTCGAGGCCGTGCAGCGCCGAATCCGGTTGCAAACCAATCAGCCTGATATTGCTGTTGATTTCGCGCAGCCTTCGGCCAGTGCCGGTAAATGTGCCGGTGGTACCAAGACCGGCGACAAAATGTGTAATATCAGGAACGTCACCAACAACTTCCAATGCAGTGGTATGGTAATGAGCAAGCCAGTTGTTGTCGTTCTTATACTGGTCTGCATAGAAGTACTTCCCTGGATCAGACGTAGCAAGACGAAGTGCTTCCTGCTGTGCACCATCAGTACCTTCAAACTTAGATGTGTAGATTATTTCAACCCCAAGTTCCTTGAGGATATGTTTTCTTTCAGCGGAAGCATTTTCTGGAAGACAAAGCGTTACGCGAAGGCCGGCTGCTTTTGCAACCTGCGCGTAAGCGATGCCTGTGTTTCCACTTGTGGCGTCGAGTAAAACTTTCTGTTCGTTGAGTGCACCGGTCCTGACAGCTTCAGATATAATTCTGAACGCCGCCCTTGCTTTGACGCTTGAACCAAATTGCATCCATTCCTGCTTTGCAAAGATGTTGACGCTGGCGTTTCCGATTATTTGCGGTGAAAGTTTAAATAATGGCGTATTGCCGATTTTAGAAGCGATTGCCTGCAGTTTGCGCGACAATCCCGATTCCGTTTCAATCACCTGTTGCGTCATGTACTAAAAAACGAAGCTCCACTTTCGGTGGAGCTTCTTGTTATTTCGTTTGTATATGAGTTTAATGGTTGACATCCACCAGGCCAACCGGCATACTCGCCATCAGACAACAACAACAAAAACAATTGTATGTGGTTCGCGACTGTTTCATGGTGAACAGGTGCAAAGATAATTGTTTTGACATTTACTGGAAATGTGAGGCGCTTTCACACTGTTAATGCGGTCATAATGTCTTTTCGCATCTGTCAGCGACTGGTCTCGCCCGCCTTCTCCCCAATTTTTACAGGCGCGAGATCAGTACTTGCAGGTCCGTTCAGCAGCTTGCCTTCGCAGGTGAACCTCGAGCCGTGACAGGGACAGTCAAATGACTTTTCCTCGCCGTTCCATTCAAGCACGCATCCGAGGTGCGGACAGATCGCCGTATAAGCATGCACGTTACCCTCCATGTCTTTGTAAATGGCATATTTCTTCAGTCCCTTGCTCAAAATACCACCATAACCGGGGTGCAGGTCCTCGGCGGATTTGATATCGCCTGCCGACAGATAATCGAAATACTGCCCCGCCATATTTGCGGCCTCTTTGATATAATCATCAGTAACCTTTAGACTGATGCGCGAAGGATCATAGAGATCGGCCCAGGGATTTTCAACTCCGGTAATGAGGTCGGTGATCAGCATACCTGCAATCGTTCCGTGTGTCATGCCGTTGCCGGAATCTCCGGTAACGATGTAAATGTTGTCATCTCCCGGATTCTTTCCAATGAACGCAACATGATCAAGCGGTTCGAGTACCTGCCCCGACCAACGATAAACCAACTCACCAGCCTGCGGAAAATGATGCCTCGTCCATTCCTCGAGAACTTTGTAGCGTTCTTCCTCCGGTTTGTCCTCTGCATCTGCCTGTCCGGTTTTATGATCCTCACCCCCGCTGATCAGCAGATAATGCGAATCGCTGAAGGGCTGGATGCGTACGTAATGGTAGGGCATCGATATCCATTTCGAGTCCTGATCGCCGGTGTCCCACCATAACGCAGGTTCGATTTGATTCTTCTCAACAGCCATCGCAACTACATATGTTCTATATGGATACTGCTTTGTATGCATCGTAACGAGGTCGTTGATCGGACTGTTCGTCGCAACTACAATGTGATTGGCCGATATTCTGTGTCCATTCGCAACAACGTGATCCTTCTTTACTTCAGAGACGCGGGTCAGAGTATAAATCGAGCCGCCCATTGAAGTGATGGCTTCTGCAAGTCCGGTGATATATTTCATCGGATGGAATTGCGCCTGTTCCGGAAATTCGAGAACGGGACCTTCCACATTTTTTATTCCGGGCATTGAATTGACCAGAGCCGTATTTATTCCTGCGCGATGTGTGGCCTCATATTCTTCTTCGATGGTTTTCGGTTTATCGGAAGTATGCAAGAACAGGTATCCGGACAATCGCATGAAATCGCAATCGATATTTTCTTCTGCGCTTGTTCTTTCGATGAAGTTGATGGCGGCAGTATGACTCTCAGCTGCAAGACGGGATTTTTCTTCACCAAACAGACTTTCGATGGAGCTGTAACGGTCGTCCAATGCGTTCACAACATGGGCAGTTGTACGACCGGTTTCACCGCTTCCGATATGACCGTCGTCAACTACAACTACACGTTTTCCCTTCTTTGCGAGGCAATATCCGGTGGTGATACCCGAGATACCGGCACCGATGACGACAACGTCGGTAGAGATGTCGGCGTCGAGCGTAGGGTATGTTTTCTGTGAAACCGATTCGATCCAATATGATTGGCTGGAGCCCGATGTGCGAACGCCATCGCGATTTGCAGTAGTCATGTGATGCTTGTTTGTGGAAACGGATTCAATAGGTGTGCCTGCGCGGAGCCATGAGCTTTGAGCTATGGGCTATGGGCTATCAGCTATCAGGTATCAGTGTGTTTGGAGTAGGATACACATTACCAGAAATCATTTGAGTTAAAAAGACTCTTTTGTGAATTTCGTTTATAGTCACATGAAGAGGTAAGAGAAATTAATGAACCTTGGAATGCTCAAAGCTCATAGCTCAAAGCTCAAAGCTCAAAGCTCAAAGCTCATAGCTCAAAGCTCATAGCTCATAGCTCATAGCTCAAAGCCCGAAACCCGATACCTACTTAATGTAATGATCCAGCTCCTTCAACGTCAGCGGCTTTTCCCAAACTTTAAATGAAGAAGCGATTTTCTCGGGGGTATGCGGCTGGTAAGCGCTGATAAGATGTACTTGTAATTCGGGATATTTTTCCAGAAGCAGGGCTGCTTTTTCCCAACCAGTACCATCCGGGAGATTGTTGTCAAGAAACAAAATATCAGGAAGGACCTGTTGAAACTGGGTCATTCCCTCCTTTAGTGTGTGAGAATAATAAACTTCATAGTTACGGCGATTGAGGTACGACTTCAGCAGGAGACACAAATCCACTTCGTCGTCGATTATCAACACCTTTTTTCTGTTGCTCATAGTAAGCTGTAATGCTCTAGGTTTAAATATAGAAATTTTCTTACCAAAAGGTATTTGGCTGAGTTGTAGAATATAATACTCAGGGCCCGGCGATTCAGTACAAATACGGACACGTGGCAGTTCCATTGCATCCGGCACAAATATTACTCTCAAACAAGTGGTTACATTATACTTCTTCACTCAATTAAAAAACAAATTATGAGTACATCAACCAAGGTCATACTCGGAATCGTAGGCGCGGCTGCTGCCGGAGCCATCGTGGGTATGTTATTGGCTCCTGAAAAGGGCAGCGATCTGAGGCAGAAAGTTAAAGACACTGCCAACGATTGGGCAACACAACTCGCAGACCTTCTCGCTGAAGGAAAGTCTGAGTTACAGAATCTGAGAAACAAAGCATCGAAAGGGGCTCGTGATCTTCAGGAAAATGCTGAAGACAGATACAACAACGCGAGGGAAAGTTTAACGTAAAGAAAGCGGGCTAAGCCTGCTTTCTTTTAATTACTGTCATTATGGAACAATTGAAGACCAAGGTCGAAAACCTGAGCTCAAGCGTAAAGGACTACCTTGAAACATCGTATAAGCTAACGGTACTTAACGCTACCGATAAGGCCACCGGCATCGCGGCCTCCACGTTGGCGGCATTCTCAATTTTATTCCTCGGAATATTTGTGCTGTTCTTTCTGGGAATCGCTCTGGGGGTATGGTTCGGGCGCATGCTCGAGAACCCCGTTGCGGGCTTTCTACTGGTAGCTGCCGTCTATCTTCTTATCATAATCGTATTGGTGGTATTGAGAAAACGCATCGTTTTCCCAATGATCCGTAATCTTATTATCCGCAAATTGTATGAATAAGAAAATCACTACCTACAATGACTTTCTTGAGGAGAAAGAAAGAATCAAGAATCTGCACGCTCTGCACAAGCAGCATGTGTCGCAGCATTGGACCGAATTCAAGGACGGGCTCACACCGGTAGGAAACGCATTCAGCGCAATTGGCAAAATGGCTCATCGCGACAAAAGCAATCCTCTGGTAAACATGGGGCTCAATGTAGCGGGCGATCTTCTCTTGAAAAGAGTTCTTCTGGCCAAGGCCGGCTGGTTCACTAAACTCGCCGTTCCGTTTGTTGTGAAAAATTACTCTTCTCACTTACTTGCTGCAAAAGGTCGCGGCTTATTGCACCGGGTATTGGATATATTCAGAAAGAAGCCTGCTCCGCGTCATATGTCATCCGCAACGTACGATCAGGGTGGCTACAGAAGCGCTTCGGATCCCGGATATCAACGACCTGCGATGAGCACCGAAATGAACGGTACAGAGCGCGTATCGTCGCCTCATATCGAGTTGAACCCTGGTCAGTCGACTAACCAGGAACCGACGCGGTCGTAAACCAATACGAACGAATTTCTTCAATAACTCTGATGAGCCCGTCAAAACTGACGGGCTTCACTATGTATGTGTTCGCCCCCAGTTCATAACACCGCCGTACTTCAATCTCACTCTTGGTGGTAGTAAACACTATCACAGGGATTCTTTTAAACACCGGATGTTGCTTAATCTCTGACAAGGCTTCCCTTCCATCTTTTTTGGGCATGTTCAGATCAAGGAGAATAAATCTTGGATACGAAGTGTCTTCACCATCTTCATGATGTATCCGGTGCAGGAAATTCATAAGTTCGATTCCGTCCGGAACGAATTCAATATGGTCGGTAAATCCCTGCTCCTTGAATACCGATTCGAGGAGGAAACGGTCGTCCGCATCGTCTTCGGCGATCAAAATAAATACCTTCTGCATAGGTAGGCTATCCCTTTCTTCTTCCGCCTCTAAGTATTGCCACAAGCAACAAAATAAACACCGCAGCACCGATTACCCAGGCCCACGGTTGCTGATACCAGGGCTTCTCAACGCCGATACTGATTTCGAGATCCTTGTCCTGCGCAAACACCTGCGGAACAATTAGGATGAATGAACTTACCAGAAGAGAGATACGGAAGCGGAGCCAGGCAAGGTGCAAGAGAAGTTTCATACGTGTGTGTTTACGGGAACCATAAAAAAGCTGTTCCGAACCGAAGCCATATAACGGACGTTATTTGCACACCGCTAAAGTCGAAGGCTTAAACATCTGAGTAAATTGTTCCCCACATCCTAATGGCTGCCTACGACGACTACAATTCATATTCCTATTGTCCTGAGTTTGACGGTAACCGTTTCTGGTATCGTTTTTTCATCATCCCAGTTAAACATATATCATGAATCCGAATCAAAATCAACACGACGACGGTTTGTTGTCGAACGGAAGAAACGATCCGAATCTGAAACGCGACAGCGATCAGGTCGTGAATGAGGAGGACCAGAACGTAGCTGTAAACCCTGTGGGTGGCGAACGAGGTGAAGAGTCAAATGAAGAACAGCCTGGGGAAATTCAAATTCCCGACGGAGGCAGTGAAGTCGAAAGTCCTCAAAGAATAGAAGGAGACGACGCGGCAAGTACTGAAAGGAAGATTCCGAATCTGTGAATACTACGAGGTTAACGACCAACAGGTCCTTAATTTCAAACCTCCCGGTTTACCACTCATGTGTTGAACGGGAGGTTTTCAATTAACAAGAAAAAACATACATCTATGAAACTGAAGTTTGGATTTGCAATCATTGTGAGCGCAGCGCTCGCTGTATCGGGGTGCAAGAGTTTATCGAAGTCGCAAAAAGGAGTTCTTATTGGCGCAGGTGCAGGCGGAGCCGTAGGTGCCGGTGTTGGTAAGGCCGCAGGAAACACTGCGTTGGGTGCCATCATCGGCGCTACCGTTGGCGGTGTGGCCGGAGGTATCATTGGAAAAAAGATGGACAAGCAAGCCGAAGAGATCTCGTCGATCCCTGGAGCCGAAGTTAAACGAGTTGGCGAGGGAATCAACGTCACGTTCGAGTCGGGCGTTCTGTTTGGTTACGACAAGCACAATGTGACTTCCGACGCTGAATCGAAATTGAATGAACTTGCAGAAATTTTGAATAAGTATCCTGATACGTATGTACTCGTCGAAGGTCATACGGATGCTGCAGGAACGGATGATTACAATGAAAATCTCTCGGAAAGAAGAGCCAGGGCAGTAGCCTCTTATCTACGTTCAAGAAATGTGAAGGAAGGAAGGGTTAAAACTGCATGGTATGGCGAACGTCAACCGAAGTTCAGCAACGAAAACGAATCCGAACGCGCAAAGAACAGAAGAGTGGAATTTGCGATCTACGCAAATGAAAAACTCGTGAAAGAAGCGAAGGAGCAAGCGGAAAAAGAGTAGTTGAAAGTTGAAGGTTGAAAGTTGAAAGTAAAATTCTAAGCCGTCGGTTGACGGCTTTTTTTATAACGTAAATGAACAACCGAAATCGCCACTTTCAACCTTCAACCTTCAACCTTCAACTTTCAACTGTCAACTCTCAACGAAAAAGGTGCAGACACCTGCACCTTTGATTAGCCCTCATGAACTACCCAACTACAAAAAAGACTTATTACATCTGACTGTAATCTTACATGACGTAAGACCTGACCTTCCATCTATCAGGATTTCCGGAATCCGCCAGCAATCAGCGAGATCAGAAACAGTACGATGAAGATGTAAAAGAAAATCTTTGCGATAGAAGCCGCACCAGCTGCGATGCCTGTGAATCCTAACAACGCCGCAATCAGGGCTATCACCAGAAAAATTACTGTCCAACGTAACATAAGTTTACTTTTTTAGATGATTAATATTCGCACGGACCCCTTGACCATTGTGTGCGTTCCATCTATATTGTTAAATTCATATGCCATCTCTGCAAAACACATGGAGATAAATCCGACTGTGAAAATCCTGAGTAACGTTTTACACAACTGACCGAGCAAACAAACACGGTCCGAAGCGGGAACCATCAGTTCTCTACCGGGAAGTACATCATGAAACTGGCACCGCTGCCTACTGCGCCGGTGGCGATGATGAAGCCGTTGTGATTCGCCATCACCCGCTGAGCGATGGCAAGCCCGATCCCCTTACCACTATAGTCGGACTCCTGGGTATGCAGGCGTTGGAAGATCATAAAGATTTTTTCGGCGAACTCGTTGTCGAAGCCGATGCCATTGTCTTCAATGGTAATCTTATGGTAGTACTTCACGTCGAGGTGTGAGCCATTCGGCCCCTGGTTTCCATACATCTGTTCAGCCCGAATGTTGATCACAGGTGGCTCTCCGGGTTTTGAAAATTTGAATGCGTTGTCGAGCAGAGAACGAAACAGTAACAACAGTTGGTCGCTGTAGCCGGTGATAACAGGCAAGGGTTGGGCATGTATCTGTGCTTTTGAATCCTCCATCACCTTCGCATACTCACGCATCGCCGACCGTATGGTTGAATTAAGATCAACATCCGAAAGTTCTTCCTCCTTGCTTACGAGGGTTGTGAAATTTACCATGTCCTGTATCAGATCCTGCATTCTTTCTGCCGCATGATGTATCCGGTTAAGGATAGCGGCTGCATCAGTGTTCAGTTCATGTCCATGTTTGTATTGCAACCGGTCGGTGAAAGTCCGGATTTTACGGAGCGGTTCCTGAAGATCGTGCGAAGCAACAAACGTGAACTGCTCCAGTTCCGAGTTTGACCTGTTCAACTCATGCAGCTTTCGTTCAAGTTCTTTCTGATACCTGAAACGCATGCGCACTTCGCGATTGATGAACACAAACGATACGAGTGTGATAACACCGGCAAAGATCAAAATGATATTGAAGTAGTTCGGAGTAATGTTCTCGAAAAGCTGTTTGGTATCGTTCTTCGCTCCCCTTCTCTTCAGTGCAACGCCTTCGATCACCTGCGCCTCCCTCATAAAATTGTCCATGATACTCTTCCCTCGTGTAAGCGAGGTGACGAGTCCGGTACTGTCGTCACGAATGAAACGGTTCAAATTGATGCTTAGCACATTGATGCGGTTCTTCACCGTTGAATGCATCAGCATCACCCTTCGCAGTTGCTCATCGTCGTCTTCAACAAGAATTTTGAGAGAATCAATGATAGATGTCACTGAATCTTCGAAATAGGGCATGTTACGCAAAAAAGCACTGTCGCGAGTGAGCATAAAACCTCTCGTGGAACTCTCCATTTCAGTGAGAGTGCTTTTCAGTTTTGAAATCTGAAGGATGATGTTATGGCTTCGTTCGAAGTAATCGTTGTATCCCACACTCGTGTTCACTTTCTGATAAAAAAGGAACGACAGAAGGACCAGGATCCCGAGCGAAATGATGAATGCGCCGTATAAATAGCCAAACCTTGGTTTCATTTGCGTAATGCTATTTTCCTCAATCTGGGGAAATCAATCTACACGGTTTGAGAGTTGTCCATCCGGAGGCAGCAGGGGTAATCAGCCGAATTTCAATACAGAAAAGGGTTTCATTGAATTTTTGGTGCCACATGAAATTTTGGAGTCCTGATTGCATCCTTATATCCTACAAACAGCTCCCTCATGATACACCAAAACTTGTCCCAACGCCAACAACTTAAGATACTTCCTCAACAAATCCAACTTCTGAATTTGTTTCACCTCAACACCATTGAGCTGGAACACAGGATACAGCAGGAACTCGAAGAGAATCCGCTGCTTGAAGAGACTCCTGCTGAAGAAGATCTGGACGCTGATAAATTCAGTAAAGAGTCGGTTCAGGACTATAAAGATTGGGAAGAATATGGATATGATGATGTGCCTGACTACAAAACCGAATATGAAAATTACTTCAACAACGAAAAGATCCCTGAAAGACCGATCCCGGAAGGCTGCGACTATCGGGAAGTTTTGAAACAGCAGTTCAAGTTCATGTACAGCGATGAAAATGAGATCACGCTCGCCAATTACCTTATAGACTCGTTCAATGAAGGAGGGCTTCTTGAGCAGGATCTCGGTGCAATTGCAGATGACCTCTCATTCAAGCACAAGAAGTGGATCGAAGTAGAGGAGCTCGAGGAGGTGCTCGCTAAGATCCAACAATTGGATCCTCCGGGAATTGGGGCACGCAGCATTCGCGAATGCCTCCTGCTTCAACTGAACAGAATGAATACCAAACGTCCTGACGTAAAAACGGCAATCAAGCTGCTGGAAAATCATTTCTCCGACCTTGGCAGCCGTAATATGGACAAAATAATGCACCAGTTGAAGATAGAAGAAGACGAATTGAAGATCGTTCTTCAACTGATTGCAAGCCTGAAAATGAAACCGATTACAGAAAGCACCGAATCGTTCCAACCGAACCAGCAGATCATGCCCGACTTCATCATTACGATCGACGGCGAACATCTGGAAGTAGCCTTGTACAAACAACGCTCAGCTTCACTTTACATTAATCAGTCGTGGATGGAGAACATCAAATCGACAGAAGACAATCAGCATACGGACAAAGCCACAAAGCAGTATCTCCGCAACAAGTTGAACGCTGCCCAGTGGTTTGTGAGCGCAATAAAACAACGCGAAAGCACAATGCTGAAGGTCGTGAAGGCAATTGTAAAACTTCAATACGAATATTTCCGCGAAGGCGATATCAAGCTCATCAAGCCGATGATCTTGAAAAACGTCGCTGAAATGGTGGGTGTAGACATTTCAACTGTATCGCGGATCACTTGCAACAAGTATGTAGCAACGCCATTTGGGACGCTGCTCCTAAAAGACCTTTTTACAGAAGGCATTATCAACCAGCAGGGTGAAACCATCAGTAATCGCGTGATTCAAACTGCCATTGAAGAAGTGATTGAAACAGAAGACAAACAAAAACCATTCACCGATCAGCAACTGGTTGCTATCCTTTCGCAAAAAGGATTCAGCATCGCAAGAAGAACAGTTGCAAAATATCGTGAGCTGCTTCAGATTCCGGTAGCTCAGATGCGCGCTCTGTGGGCATAATAATTACAGCGATTTAAGGTACTTTTGAATTGAAAACACCCTTCATGCAAAAAATTCTTGTTATCGATGATGACAGAGATATGTGCCTATTGTTAAGGCGGTTTCTGTCAAAGCATGGTTTTGAAGTTGAGGAAGCAAACACTGCGAAGCGGGCCACAGAACTCCTTGATGCCATACATTTTGATCTTGTTTTATGTGATTTCCGCCTTGACAATACAGACGGAAAAACAATGCTTGTCAAGATCAAGGAAAAATATCCAAACATTCCGGTAATTATCATAACAGGATACAGCGACATCAAGATCGCTGTCGAAGTAATGAAGCTGGGTGCCTATGATTATGTTACCAAACCTCTGTTTCCCGATGAAATCATTGTAACGATCCGGAAGGCTCTTGAAAAAACAGAGACTAAGACGATACCGGCACAAAGTCCATCCGTTGGCCCAGGAGAAGAGAAAAAAGAGAAGAAGTCGAATATCACGGTGAGTGGACAGTATATTTTTGGAGACAGTCCCTCTTTCCGCCAGATCATTCAACAGATTGAACTCGTCGGGCCCACCAACTATAGTGTAATCATCTACGGAGAAAGCGGCAGTGGTAAAGAAGCGATTGCCCAGGAGATTCATAAACGGAGCAAACGGAATCACAAGCCTTTCGTAGCGATAGATTGCGGAGCCCTTTCACGTGAACTTGCAGGCAGCGAACTGTTTGGCCATGAAAAGGGCGCATTCACTGGCGCACTTAATCAAAAAACTGGAAGCTTCGAGCTGGCAAACGGGGGTACAATCTTCCTCGATGAAATTGCAAACCTTTCTTATGATATCCAGGTTTCACTCTTGCGTGTAGTGCAGGAGCGCAGAATGCGTCGCGTCGGTGGAACCAAAGACATAGAATTGGACGTCCGCATCATCATCGCGAGCAATGAACCACTGTGGGAAGTATCGAAAAAAGGCAAATTCAGGGAGGATCTTTTCCACCGTTTCAACGAGTTCAGCATGACGATTCCACCATTGCGCGAACGCAAGGAAGATATCATGGTGTTTGCCCGCCACTTCCTCCAACTAACGAACGAAGAACTTAATAAGAAAGTCAAAGGATTTTCGCCCGAGGTAGAAGAAATTTTCCGCACATATATATGGTACGGGAATCTGCGTGAACTGAAGAATGTAGTGAAGCGTGCCACTCTCCTTACTGACGGTGATTACATCGAGGACCGCTCGCTTCCATTTGAGATCGTGAACTTCAATAAGCTGTCGTTCGACAACAATACTGAACCTGCCGCTGTATCTCAGGTTGCAGCAACACCGATTGCGGTTGCCGCTCCGGCGCTTTCCTCGCCAGGGAGAACAGTTCTTGATGAAACAACGCTGAAAGCTGCCAGCATCGATGCTGAATATGAGATGATCATTGAAGCCCTGAAGCAGGCAAATTTCAATAAGAGCAAGGCCGCAAAACTGCTCAATATCGACCGGAAAACGTTATACAATAAGATGAAGCAATACCAGGAATTCAACAATCATTGAAATGCCTGTTACAACAAGGCATGATACGAGGATTAGGCTAAGGCAGTTTATCAAACCCGGTGAAAACAATCAGCATCTACTTGAAAGGATAGCGGATTGCTTCCCCGCTCTCATATTTATTTTCGATCCCGAAACAAATAAGATAGATTTTCTCAACCACCAGTTCGAGCGCTACCTGCATTATAACGATTCAGACATCGAAGGTTTTGACGGAGATCTGTTCGAACTCGTCTATCCGGAAGACCGCGCACACATCGAGGAACAACTTCGATTGATCCGTGAAGACGCTGACGAACATACGCGCTCTTTCCGTGCACGCTTCAAAGAGAAATCGGGCGACGTGCTTGATTTCCAAATTATCGTCCTTCCTTTCTCCAACGAAGACCAGGTTTCAGGAAGGTATGTATTGTTCATTTGCGAGGATGTCACCACCCAGCTTCACAAAGAAGCTGAACTCGAGGCGCTCAAGGAACTCGAGAACGAAACGGAACGTTTACTTCACTTCGGCACCTGGCAGTGGGATCTCAGCACGGACCGCATGACCTGGTCAAACGGCATGTACTCCTTGCTCGACTATCACACCGAAGAACAGCCATACGACATCACAAGTACTATATTTTATAGTCACGTACCACACCACGAACTCGAAAAGGTAACAGCAGCGTTCCAGTTTTCGATAAATACAAAATCTCACTTCGAATTCACTCATTCGTTGAGAACACTTAATAACCAGGTAAAAATTGTTTTCACGAAAGGAAGAATTGTTTGTGACGACGAACAGCGAGTAATTAAGCTGACGGGGGTCACACGCGATGTTACTCAGCAATCGCTTGCACACAAGGACCTTGCAGATTACAAGCAGATGATGCTCGACAAGGAAAAGTTTTTGAACAGCGGTTCATGGGAGTACGATTTTGAAGACGGTTCGCTTATCTGGTCGGAAGGAAACTTCAGGCTGTTTGGGTTCGATCCGGAAACCGAAGAGCTTCCTGCACGCGTAAGCAGTGACCTGTTCAGGCAGTTCCTGGACGACGACGATAGATTATCGAGCCGTAATATCTGGACCGAATTTGTTGGCAACAAAGACGAACAGACCTGGGAGTTCAACATCATTACAAGGCAGGGCACCCGCAAAAGGCTCGAGAGCTACGCGCGAATGATCCGCGACAATTCCGGAAACCCGGTGAAGGTGATCGGAACTTGCAGGGATATCACGCAGGTGCGCAACTACGAACAAAGCCTGAAAGAAAAAATAAATGAACTCGACCGGTCCAACAAAGAACTGGAAGAGTTTGCATACATCGCATCACACGACCTTCAGGAGCCGCTTCGCAAAATCACTGCGTTCAGTGAACGATTGAAAGAAAAATCCGGTGATAGCCTCGGCTCCGACGGACAACTGTACCTCGATAGAATGCTTGCTGCGACGGTGAACATGCGAACACTTATCGACAACCTCCTTGAGTTTTCGCGCACCAGCAGATTCAATCAACCATTTACAAAAACCGACCTTTCAGATGTGGTCTCCGCCGTACAGGCAGAACTTGAATTGACGATTGAAGAGACGAAGTCGGTGATTCGGGTCAACTCCATGCCTTCAATAGATGGCATCCCTTCGCAGATGCAGCAATTGTTTGGCAACCTGATAAATAATGCGATCAAGTTCCGTAAGCCCGGCGAACCGGCGCATATCACTATTTCATCCCAGCCACTTACCAAGCTTGAAAAGCAGGAGAAGCGGCTCAGGACCGACCGCACTTATTTTAGGGTGGTCGTGTCCGACGCGGGAATCGGTTTCGAGCAGCAATTTGAAAACAAAATATTTCAGATATTTCAACGACTCCATGGGAAGGCCGAATACCCCGGCTCCGGAATCGGTCTTGCGATTTGCAAAAAGATCGTTGAAAATCACAAAGGCTTGATAACGGCGATTGGGAGGCCCGACGAAGGCGCCGAATTCGTAATAATTTTGCCAGAAGTACAATGAACCGTGAGATGGAAGCAACAAAACCACATACAAGTATCCTCATCATCGACGACGATGAAGATGACTTCTTTATAACAAGCGAATACATCAGACAAATTCACGACCGTGAGTTCACCATCGACTGGTGTTACCGGTATAACGAAGCAATCGACCATATACGCAACCGGCGATACGACATTTATTTCGTAGACTATTATCTTGGCGCAAGAACCGGCCTGCAGCTTATTCGCGAAGCCTGCAACTACTATTGTGAAGAACCCATGGTGTTGCTTACCGGTAAAGGAAATCGCGACATTGACCGTGAGGCGATGCAGGCAGGTGCCATGGATTATCTTGTTAAATCGGATTTGAATGTTGAGAAACTCGAACGTTGTATTCGGTATTCGCTGGAACGTGCCGCTTCGTTGAAAGCATTGAAAGCAAACGAGCGGAAGTATCGCAGCATCTTCGAGCGATCGAAAGATGCGGTGTTTCTTGCAACGCCGGAACTGGTGTTCCTCGACGTGAACGACGCCACTTCGCAGCTGCTGAAATATTCGAAGGAACAACTTCTAAACCTGAGCCTGTACGAGCTGTTGGATGAAAAAGAAAACCTGCACATTGCTACGCAAATCAAAATGTACGGCGTTGTGAATGATCGTGAAATCGAATTGCAATCAAATGAAGGTGAAAAAAAGAATTGCATTCTTTCGCTATCGCTTGAACGGGATCTCGAAGGAAGAAGTTTCATTCACGGACTGCTGCATGATATCACCCAATTGAAGAAAGCGGAGAAAGCAACATTACAAGCAGAGAAGCTCGCTGCAACAGGAAGGCTCGTACAAACGCTGGCTCACGAGGTGCGAAACCCGTTGAACAATATCAACCTATCGCTCGAGCAACTGCATCACGAAATAGCATCTTCAGAAGACTCGGGACTTTATCTCGACATCATACAACGAAACAGCAAGCGCATTGGAGATATAATAACGGAACTGCTGCATTCATCGAGGCCTGCGGAGATGACATTGCAGAACAAGCCGCTTCAGGTGATCATGGACGAAAGTATTTCGGCTGCACTTGACAGGATAACGCTTCAGCGGGTAAAACTGCAGATCCGGTACTGCAATGGTCCGGCATATGTTCGAGCAGATTCCGAAAAATTGAAACTCGCATTCTTAAATATCATTATCAATGCGATCGAAGCGATGGAGGATGAAAAGGGTTTGCTTACGATTTCGATTGACTCCGACAATCTCAACCATGTTGTAAAGATCCGCGACAATGGTATCGGAATTAGTGAAGAGAACCTTTCAAAACTCTTCGAACCCTATTTTACGTCGAAACGGAATGGACTCGGTCTGGGACTTGCTTCCACTTTGAACATACTTCAGTCGCACAAGGGTCGCATCGAGGTCAGTTCGGCGCTTCAGCAGGGTACTGAATTCGTGATCAGCTTTCCTATTGCCGATCCGGAAGAAAATTGACCTTTGTTTCACGAAAGATATCACGCGTAAAGTGTGAATACACTCGTGCTGCGCAAAAAAGAATTGTAACTGTATTGTAGTATACAAAAAGAAAAGGGCTGCCTGTCGGTAGCCCTTCCCCGTAGTACTTCACAGAAATCAGAATCCAAGTCCGATATACAAAGAGAATGCGCTGTTTTTTGAGTCGCTAAGTGCGCCGGCTTCGCCAACGCCCTTCAAACCAAGATCATAACGCGCTCCAATTGTAAAATTCGCAACGTCAACGCCAAGTCCACCTACCAGACCGTAGTCAAAACGATTGAAGTCGTCTTCATCCAGGTCAGTGATTTCATTTGCGCCACCGTCGCCTTCAAGTTGTTTGATGTTAGCGGATGCGAGATACGCTCCATAACCGCCGACATGCAGATTGAAATTTCTGGCAAGATTGATTACTGCAAGAACCGGAACTTCAACATAGTTAAGGTTGAAGCGGTACTCGCCTTCGTCAAGCAATCCACCAGTTGTTAGTTTTGTTCCTTTGCTTGAATACAATAATTCGGGTTGGATCGAAAAACCTTTTGCAACAGGAATTTTCGCGAATAACCCGAGATTGAGGCCAAGTTTTAATTTTTCGTCCTCAACATTGTCAACCCTTAAATTTGAAAGGTTGCCACCCAATTTTACGCCAATCTTAGGACTGCGGCCGGACTCTGAAGGAGTTTGTTGTTCCTGAGACCATGCAAGTGAAGTACAGATAGTCAACATCGTTGCAAGCGCAACAGCATTTCGAAGAACGGTTTTCATAAAATTACACTTTGGTTCACTGAGGTAGTTCAAATACTGTACCCTCAGGCGTATCAATCCTAACTAAGCGATGATCAAATACCTGACGAGGAACAAATTCTACAGGAATGACGCCGTTTCTAACCTCGATGGGCGGTCGGTGGCATAAAAGTTTCAGCCATTTTTTTAAATATGTGTTATGCGTTCAATTTGGACCGGCGCAATCGGCTTCGGACTGGTCAATATTCCCGTTAAGTTGTTCAGCGCTGTTCAACAAAGCGAGCTTGATCTTGACATGCTCGACAAGAAAGATCACTCGAACATCCGCTTTCAACGCGTGAATGAAAAGACCGGGAAAGAGGTAGCATATGAAAATATTGTTCGCGCGTACAATTATGAAGGGCAGTACGTCGTGCTCGACGACGAGGACTTCAAAAAGGCAAGTCCCGAGAAAACCAAGATCATCGAGATCGCCGAGTTCGTAAATGAGTCGGATGTAGATACATTGTATTATGAAACTCCGTATTACCTGGAACCGCAAAAAGCCGGAGAGAAAGCGTATGTGCTTCTCCGTGATGCATTGAAAAAATCAGGGAAAACGGGTCTTGCTACGTTCGTGTTGAGAACGAAAGAAAGTCTGGCATTGTTGAAGACAATCAACAATGTGCTTGTCCTTCAAAAAATCCGCTACGAACAGGAGATCCGCAACACTGAAGAGCTGAACATTCCAAAGGTTGAAAGCAAGCCTGCCGAAATGAAAATGGCGATGGCGCTCATTGATCAATTGTCCGGCAAGTTTGATATTTCGAAGTATAAAGACACATACTCGGAGCAACTCATGAAGTTGATAGAGGCGAAGGCAAAAGGCCGCAAGATCCCTGTTCCGGAGATGCGTGTTGTTCATTCGAAGTCGAAGGACCTCATGGAGCAATTGAAAGCGAGTTTGGAAACAAAAAAACGAAAGGCTTCATAAGCCGGTTGATACAATATGCCGGTATCTGCTAAAAAGAAGAAATCGCCTGACGCAGCAAGGAAGTCGGGTAAACGACGCGTTCCGGAACTGCCGGAATCCGGGAAATACAGCGACTTCTTCAAACCCATGCTCGCAACACTGGTGGATGCGCCTTTTGACGATCCGGATTGGGTGTTTGAGATCAAGTGGGATGGCTTCAGGGCGATCGCAGAAATCACAGCAGCAAAAATTCGTCTGTATTCGAGGAACGGCCTGTCCTTCGTTTCGAAATTCCCTCTCATCATTGAGGAGCTAGCGAAAATACCTGACGAAGCAATCATCGACGGTGAGATCATCGTACTGAATGAAGAAGGAAAGGCAGACTTTCAAAAACTCCAATTTTACGAAGGCAATAAGCATCTTCAACTTGTCTATTATGTCTTCGACATCGTGAAGTTGAACGGCAAGGATCTGACTCGACTTACACTGACAGAAAGGAAAGCAATTCTCAAGAAAATGCTTCCGCAGTCTGAGGTAATTCGCTATTGTGATCATATTGAAGAAGACGGAACAGGGATGTTCAATCAGATCAGGGAACACAACCTCGAAGGGATCATTGCGAAACGCGCTTCGAGTGTGTATTCGCCGGGAGCACGCAGTAAAGAATGGCAGAAGATAAAACATCATCAGAGCCGTGAAGCGATTATCTGCGGTTATACGGCACCGAGAGGAGCAAGAAACCACTTCGGTGCTCTGATACTGGGTGAATACGACAACAACAAGCTAAAATACATAGGGCATACAGGTACCGGATTCAACGAAAAAACGCTGGCTACCCTTCATGCGAAGATGCAGAAGCTCGTTACAGCGAAGGCGCCGTTTGCAACCAGGGTGAAGGTGAATGCCGGGGTCACATGGCTAAAACCAAAACTTGTTTGCCAGGTCAATTACAGTGAGGTGACCAACGACGGCATGCTCAGGCATCCTGTGTATATGGGGCTCCGAAACGACAAAACAGAAAAGGAAGTGCAACGAAAAAATGAAACGCCGGTCGCCCTGCATGAGCCTGTGAAAGAAGTGGAAGTGGACGAGGCGGCAACGCAGATTGTAGTGGACAAGCGCACCGTAGCCGTATCGAATCTTTCGAAATTGTATTGGCCGGATGATGGATACACAAAAGGCGATCTGATCGAATATTACCTTGGCGTAGCCAAATACATCGTGCCCCATCTTCAAAACCGGCCGATGTCGCTAAAGCGTAATCCGAACGGAATTCTTGATGAGGGTTTTTATCATAAGGATGCAGGCGGCTCGGCTCCGTCGTGGGTGAAGAAGAAATTGGTTCACTCGGAATCCGCAAACAAGAACATCAACTACCTGCTGTGCAACGACGCGGCCTCTCTCATTTATATCGCAAATCTTGGTTGCATAGAGATGAATCCATGGAACTCGCGAATCAATAAACTGGATCATCCCGATTATCTGGTAATAGATTTAGATCCTTCGGACAACAATACGTTTGAACAGGTAATCGAAACGGCTCTGACGGTACATGAACTGCTTGAATCTCTTGCAATACCAAATTTTTGCAAGACTTCAGGAGCAAGCGGACTACACATTTACATTCCGATGGGAGCAAAATACGAGTATGACGAGGTGAAAGACTTCGGAAAGATGATCGCTTCACGCGTTGTTCATCAACTCCCTGAGTTTACGACCATAGAACGATCATTAGCGAAACGGGGTCCTAAAATCTATGTTGATTTTTTGCAGAACCGGCAGGGGCAAACCCTGGCGAGCGTTTATAGCGTTCGCCCAAAACCTGGAGCGACAGTTTCAGCTCCCCTGGAATGGAAAGAAGTAAAGAAAGGTCTTCATCCCGGCATGTTCAATATCAAAAACATGCTTGAACGAATCAGCAAAAAGGGAGATCTTTTTGAAGGAGTGCACACAAAAGGAATCGACCTCAGGGCAGCAATCCGAAGACTGAACCCATGAGGCCGATTAAGTATTGGTTGATTATTTTACCGAAAACTTCGAGTATACTTTAGAATTGGAATGCCAGTTCACATAAACCAGGAAGTAGCTTGAATTGAATTCAACCAGGCGATAGCGAAGCGGCTTATATTCGTGGTTGATGAAATCAAGATACGGACCGTCTTTATCAGCGCCGATCGCATAATTTCTTGTTACTACTGCTGAATCATTGCCAGCAATCAATTTGCCGTTTTGCTGAATCTTCACTTCATTGTTTGAGGTAAACAGGTTGAAATCGTCGCGGATCCATGAGCTTACGTATGGCCAAAGGTCTGTTTCCTGTTTTACTTCATTGTCTGTATCTACATAGTCAATTGGCTTGTCGGCATAGTATTCACTCACCTGGAATTTCTTTTCGACAACATATGTTTTGAATTCGTTCGCTTTTGCGATGTCTGCTTCACTGGCACCGCCGTTGTTGCCACCATCATCGTCGTCTTTTGAACAAGCGGATAGAGAGCCGAGAGCGATGAAAAGAGCTAGGGAATACGTGATCAGTTTCATAATGTAAAAATTATAGTTTGAATGGTAAATAGCGCTTTAACGTGCACCCGGTACCTTTTATCAAACGCCGTACGTTTGTGTTTATTTGCGGAACCGGTTCCTATTCTCATAATTTAAGCCTGCCGGCGTCTTCTTCCTGGTATCGTTCACGATTTGCGATCGCCTTAAGCATTTTGAAATACACCACCATCTTGCTGGAATTGCTGTTCCAGTAGTGAGCTTCCTCGGTAACCACTTTCACGAGACATAATTTCGGATCATCCTTGCCTCCCGGAAACCATGCTTTCATGATGGGGTTCCAAAGCTCATCTATCTTTTTTCTGTTTACTATCAGTGAGCATGTTCCTTTCACGGATACATACACGTTTTTCCCCGGATGAGCATAAATCAGGTAAACAGTATTGTCTTTTGATACTTCCTGTATTTTTTCAGAGAATTCATTCGTAAAGAACCATGCGTTGCCTTCATCGTCGATTTTTATCGTTGACATCGGGCGGCTGAACAAATGGTTGTGATCGTCAAGAGTCGTAAACATGCATACGTTCACGTCGGCCACGAGGTCCCGGAATTTTTTTATCGCTTCATCGCGCTGCAACAGTTGAGTCATAAACGAGGTTTAAAGAGTTCAGGCAACTATCTTATTTCTTGACTGATGTAGAATATGATACAGCAATGCACCAAACATAGGTATCGATATCACGAGTATCAGCCAGAAGGTTTTTTGGTATCTTTTCAGATCATCCGTTCCACTTACTTCGATAATGGACCATATCCAGTAGATGGCACCCAGTATCAGACCTGCATACATCAGCCATTGTCCGGATGGATAGTTATTGGCCATTAATAGGATTGCGATCAGAAACACCACATGGCTCACCAGCCCCAGGATGAATTGTGGCTTCTTCAGCGATTTCATTACCGACAGTTTTCTGATAGTTAAGACAAAAGGCAACACCGCAACAACCTCCGTTCAATTCACAAGCTGATGTTCCTACCAATTCTTATATGAAAATCTGTGCCATAACGCGTGGCACCGGTCGCCGAACCTTTGACCTGCGGTTATATAAAAAGTTAAAATGGAGACCAGCGATTTATGTGCTCAAATGTGATTCTGGTATTTCCTTCGCTTCCTTCTTGATAATGAACACCGCCGTGCTGTTTGGCCGGATGCCCCCTCCATTATGAATAGCAAACATTTTTGTAAATTCTGCGCCGAAGTACAGGATGAGCGAAGAATAGTAAACCCACGTTAGGATAATTACGATCGAAGCCGCAGCACCATAGGTCGGTCCCAGATTCGAAGTGCCAAGATAATAGCCGATTGCAAACTTTCCCAGCAGGAACAGCACACTCGTAAACAATGCGCCGACGAAGGCATCTCTCCACCGTATGATGGCATCAGGTAGCACTTTGAAAATCACGGCGAAGAGTATCGAGATGACCACCAATATGACAATTATGTTGATCGCATAGAACAAGTAGATCGTGGCATCTTCAAAATATCGTATGAGCCGGTCACTTAGCATATCGAGAAGCGCGCTGACAAGGAGCGATACCAGCAAAACGAAGCCCATACTGATTATCAGTGAAAATGAAATCAGGCGATTGGTGAGGAACTTGAGCCACCCTTTTTTAGGTTTTGCCTTTACCGACCAGATATAATTAATGGAATCCTGCATTTCGATAAACACGCCGGTGGCGCCGATAACCAATACAATCGTTCCGATGATCGCCCCGACAGCGCCCTGATCGGTTTGCTGAATATTTTTTATGATTTCCTGCACCTGGATGGCGGGTTCGCTGCCGATCAACCCCTTCAATTGATTGTAAACCTTTCCCTGTACGGCTTCCCGACCAAAAAAAGCACCGGCCAGAGAAATGATGATGATCAACAGTGGTGCAAGTGAAAACACAGTATAGTATGAGAGACTTGCACTGAGTTTGAAGGCGTTATCTTCAATAAATCCGAGAAACGTTTTCTTAAGGAGACTAAAAAACGATTTCAATTTCTTCATTCAACAACTTAAATGATTTCTATGCCACATTTAAGTAACAGCAGCATCCAATTTCTACAAAAGCCGAGAGTTGTAGAACTGCTTCCCCAATAATGGAAAAACTTGTTGGTGACAGAATAGATTTTCTATGGCAGAAAAATTTTACTTATTACTTCAATAAACCAATTGTGCGTGGCATCCTGTATATCGTGGCGGTGATACTTGTGATCGGCTGGCTGTTGGGGATCTTTGTTTATAGTGCGAAAGGATTGATCCACATCCTTATTGTGCTCGCAATAATTGCTTTGTTGCTTGGCGTTATCCGGAGATCATAACGACAACGAATTCCATCCGTGCCCTCTTATCCGTTCCCTGTTGAATTCCCTATTGATATAGGTCTCCAATTTAAAGCCATGGACAGCCATGGTTTTTTATTTGCTCGCCACTTTCTTCTGGATGTTCTCCACGGCAAGAATGAATTGGTTCACTTCCGGATCTGAGTAAGGTCCGTACGCGTCGATGAGTGTTCCTTTGTTTCCGTCAGAAGCTTCGATCACATAAAGGATCGCCATATCATCAGGATTGGAGGGCCCTTCGAATCGAAAAAAGTTCACGATAGAAACTTCATCCGGCTGATAAACTTTATCGGTCCGGAGAGACTTAAGTCCCTCTTCTGTTGCCTTGAAGTCATCGGTATATCCGTCACCAATCATCTTATTCAGGCAACTGGTGAGGCTTTTCATATAGGGCATACTGTTGTTGTCGTTGACTATCATGGGATCAGTTTGTATTATAAGTAGGTATAAATCCCACGCCACTCTTCAACATGCATAAACTAGGGCGCATTGCTGCTGAGTGAATTCCACAAGGAGACCCCGACTTGCGCGCCGTACGAATAACACACCGTGTAAATGAGAAAGCCGGTCGTATGACCGGCTTTCTCATTCTGCAAAAATTTGTACTGCTTCTTACCTGTTCACAGCAGCATGCATATCCCTGTATTTCTTTATCACATCGTGTGAAGTCTTCAATGAGGCTTTTTGATTCGTGATGAGCTGGCGTATATCAGCAGTCATCTCAGCGTCTGATCTCAATGCGAGGTCATATGCTTTCTGTGCTGCATCTTCACCGAACTCGCAATTTTCAAGAACAGCCTGACGACTGTGTCCAGTGAACGTTGCTTTTACATCCATCCACACACGATAGATCTTTCCGGAATTAGTGGTACCTGTTGCAGGCTCACCACCAAGCTTAACAACTTCCTGGGTAAGTTCAGCTGCGTACTGACGGCTCTCATCCGCCATGCGGGTAAACACCGATCTCAGATCCACATCTATATCCCTTGCTTCCTCTGCAGCTTTTTCATATCCGTTTATACGGTCGTTATTAATGCGAATAAGATCATTCAGCACATCAATCAGATTGTCAAGATTATCGTTCGTTGCCATAAAAAAGATTTAAATGGTTTATAGATGTTAACGGGAGGTGAGTTAAAAATTCATGCCGCGAGGTTCGAGTACGTGGGGATGGTGGTTTGGCTTTCAGCAGTCGGCTATCAGCTGATAGCTGATAGCCTATAACCGACAGCCAACGCTAAACCAATGGAGCCCGGAGGCTACTTATCTCCCCTTCTTGGCCGGTTTGCGACCCTTGTTGGACTTCTTCGCTGAGTTGCGACCCTTGTTCGAAGAACCGGATGCCGGTCGTCTTCCTTTATTAGAAGATTTCTTCGCTGGCCTACCCGCAGATTTTTTTGCAGGCTTGCGGCCCTTGTTCGATTTCTTGGCCGGTTTACGTCCCTTGTTGGATTTGTTTCCGGAAGGTCTCCTTCCCTTATTCGATTTTTTTGCAGCCTTACCTGCAGATTTTTTCGCCGGCACCTTCTCACCCTTTTCACGCGCTTCCGACAATCCGATTGCAATTGCCTGCTTAGGATTTTTCACTTTCGCACCGGATCCGGATTTCAATCTTCCTCTTTTCATTTCATGCATCGCATCTCCGACTTCTTTTTGAGAGCCTCTTGAATATTTTGCCATATTCTGTTTATATATAAAAGCAGAAAAGTTGTGCCAAGGGAGCTATGAGCTATGAGCTTTGGGCTATGAGCTGCGGAATGTAGCGTGTAGTGTATGAAATCATGAAACCATGTTATGCCGATTACAATCCTCGTTGTTTAACAACAATCCTTTGCTGACAGCGGATGGCTGATAGCTGAAGGCTCAAAGCTCATAGCCCATAGCTCATAGCCCCTACGTAATCGCCCCCAAAATCTTCATCAACACTTCTTCAGACTTCGTCAATCCCGACACCTGGTCGTCCTGTTCAATATCATCGAGATGCTGAATGTATCGTTTCAGACTTTGTTCTTCATACAAACGGATCAATCCCGGATGCACATAATATTTCTTACAGACGGTTCTCGTATTTCCAAGTTTCTTGCTCACGGCATCAAGTGCTTCGATGACGTTCTTCTTGCATGCGGTGACCGTCGTTGCTTCGCCGATCGCTTTAAAAGCCCATAAAATGTTCAGCGAACCGGCCCAGGTGCGAAAGTCCTTTGCCGTGAAATCCATGCCGGTCGCTTCCTTTATATATGCGTTTACCAGCCCCGAATCGATCGATCTCCTCTCACCGTTCTCAGTAACGTATTGAAAAAGTTCTTTACCCGGAATGTCGCGACAAGCTTTAATAACTCTAGCAAGTCGGCGGCTTTTCAGCGTCACTTCGTGATCAATGCCCTTCTTTCCTTTAAAACAAAATTTCACTTCCGAGCCGTTGATCTCCACATGCTTGTCCTTCATCGTCGTGAGTCCATATGAACCGTATAATTTTTCATAACCGCTGTTGCCGATGCGGATGTAAGTACGCTCCATGATACTGATCGCAAGGGCAAGTACACGCTCCTGCGACAACTCGCGTTTGTTCAGATCCTGTTCAACCCGCAACCTCAACTGCGGCAATGCCTTGCCGAATTCGAGCAACCGGTGATATTTCGTTTCATGCCTCAGCGCGTGCCACGACGCATGATAGCGGTATTGTTTTCTTTTCCGCATATCAAGTCCGGTCGCCTGAATATGACCGTTCTCGACAGGACAAATCCAAACCTGCGTCCATGCAGGCGGAATCGCCAGTTTCTTTATTCGCTGCAGAACCTCGGGCGTTTTGATCAATTTGTTTTCAAGACGATAAGAAAATCCATTTCCTTTTCTGATGCGCACGATTCCCGGCAAACGATCGTTCACATAAATCAGATCGGCAACCTTCGCAGCTTTCTGATAGTCGCGATCGATCTTCAGAAACTGCTTGTGAGAAAGACCGATATCGGGAAGGTGGTTGTCCATTGGGCTTTGAGCTTTGAGCTTTGGGCTTTGAGTGGAGTGTCGGTTGTCGGGTGTCGGGTATCGGGCGTCGGGTATCAGGTGTCGGGTATCAGGTGTCGGGTATCAGGTATCAGGTATCGGGTGTTGCCAACAGCCGATTTTTTACTATTCACCCGCCTCGGCTAACGCCGGATTCGGGCAGGCTTTTCTACTTTTCACCCGCCTCGGCTAACGCCGATTCGGGCAGGCTTCTACTTTTCACTTTTCCTTCCCTCCATACTTCCAACGCAAAAACATCATAAAAAGATTTACAAGTAAAGCAAAAGAATTGGTAACAATTATCGGATAATCGTCTTTCATGATGCCGTACCATACCCACAGGACGATACCGGCGATCAACAAAAGTATCATCACCACTGAAACCTGCCCCGCTTCTTTTTCTTTGATCATCTTTATTACTTGTGGAAGCATCGATGCGCTCGTAAATATTCCTGCCGTAATCCCTACAATTTTCGTCGTTTCTATCGCCAGCATTATCATTGTTACAATATTCATTTCAAAAAAAAGCCAGGCACGATGGCCTGACTTTAACCCCTAAACCCTACTGCTTATGAGCGCAGTTATTTACTCTTCAGTTTCTTCCTCACCGCCTTCTTCCTCAGCCTGAAGATTGATATCGTTTTCTGCAATTTGTGTGAGAAGCTGATCGGTCTCTTTTTCTTCTTCAAGAGTCTGACCAAGGAGATCCGCAACTTCGTTCATACCCATTGTTCTTGCAAGCTGGGCAAGTCCGCCGTATGCTGCTATCTCATAGTGTTCAACTTTCTGAGCCGAAATGATCAATGCTACGTCACGTGTCTTTGATCCTTTTTCAGTTTCTTCAATCACTGTTTCAGCTTCCTTCGACAAGCCTTCCATTGCCTCGCATTTCTTCGCCTGCGCCTTTTTGCCCATGATCTCGAAAATCTGCTCCAATCTTGCGATCTGCTCTTCTGTTACCTCGAGATGATCCTGGAATGCCTGCTTCAATTCCTGGGATGTAGCCGCCTTCTCAAATTTTGGAAGTGCCTTTGTCAGGTGCTTCTCAGCCCAGTATATATCTTTCAATGAATCGATCATGAATTTCTCAAGCATCGTATTCTGCTCGCTTGTCATTGTTGCCGACGATGCGCTCGACTTGTTCGAAGATTTATTGGAAGAGGAAGAAGATCCACCTGACCGTCCTGAACTCTTCTTGGCTTTGGTTGCTTGTTTTGCCATAGTGAAGTTTTTTTTAGGTTAACTATTATATGGAGAGGGAGTTAAAAAAATAATGCCGGGCGATTGTACTTGGCCTCGGCTGAGAGCTATGAGCTTTGAGCCATGATCTTCGAAGCGTAGATTCAGAACGATCTTCTTCGCTTTGGCGCTTCACCAAAGTCGATTGTTTTGGCTTTTTTCAAGAAAGTTGTACGTTCAGGTGAGTACAAAGACTGCTTACAGAAACCAACTGACAATTAAACTTGCTAGACATCAAATAATTGTAGAGACAAAAACAACTGCGAGATACATGAAAAATTCGTCAGCAAGCGACCTGTTGTATTTCATAGCTCACAGCCTATAGCTCATAGCTCATAGCTGCTTTACCCTTGGGGAACATCTTCTACGAATGCCGGCACGTGTTGCAACGCGAAAAACGCTGGGTGATGGTATCAGTTTTGAACTATTGTTAAAAAATTTCACAGATGCTCTCGAAGACCCAAATAACCTTTCTGCAGGAAAAAGTATTACAACTGCGGAGTGCATTGTTTTTCAGCATGAGCAATTCGGTGCTGAAAATCCCCACAACCATTGTTTCCGCACTTAAAGTGGACGAGGTTGGACAAGTATGGTTTCTCATTCATCGACCCAGTCAACAAATCCAGGAATTCGATAAAGAGTTTCCCGCAAAGCTCGATTTCTTCAAAAAAGGAGAGAATTTCTATCTCAAACTGATCGGCAAGGCATGTCTGGTAAGCGACCCCGAGGAACTGAACGAAGTAATTTCAGTGGGCGATGAAGACAAACAGAAAGCTTCGGACGGATTTATTCTGGTCAAGGTGCGTGTATCTCAAATCAGCTATTACGTAAATGAAGAGGAGCAAACCTCAACGTGGATCGGAACGATACGTTCGCAATTTTCGAAATGGCTCCACAAACCGCAACCCCGCCTGCGTCCCTATTCGTTTAGCTCAGATTCTTTTGCGTGAAAATTGAATTGCGGAACGACTATTGAATAGTATAACAAGTAATCAACTACCCTATCATGTACAAAGGTGATGTCCGTTTATTGAAGGAAAAGATAGAATTTATCAAATATGGTATCTTGAAGGTTACCGGCCCCGGTCTTTTCAAGGTCCCGTCCTGCCTGATAGAAAGTTTCCAGGTTGATGATGAAGGTGGGATCTGGTGCTCGGTCTCAGAATCCGTTTCTGAACTGATGCTTTCAGGAAAGTCGTTCCCCGTTCAGTTGAAATATGTTCATAAAGAAGAAGGCTTGTTCCTGAAAGTACAGGGCAAGGCCACAGTTGTTCAACACATCAAAGTGATCAACGAAACGCGTCGCCACAACCAGGGTTATGTTCAACAAACAAACCGTATGATCCTGCGCGTGCATATCGAAGAAGCAGAATTCTTCAAAAAGCAGGTAATGTCGCGTTACACTTCATTCTTCCAGTCCGTATACAATTACTCATACAAGCAGGTGTCGCGACTCGGTCTCAGCATCTCCCAACCGTTCTCGCGCGAGCAGCAACCTTCAAGAGCCTGAAATTTGGAAGTCGACGAGAGACGTGCCTCAGCAGCCTTCGAGCGCCTGAAGGATGTCCTGAAGTATATCGTCCTTGTGTTCAAGGCCAACGGAAATTCGGATCAATCCCGGTGTGATCTGAACTTCTAGTCTTTCTTTCTCTGATAGTTTCGCATGCGTTGTACTCGCCGGATGTGAGGCGATGGATCTTGAGTCTCCAAGATTCGCAGTCAGCGAAAGAAGTTTAATGCCGTTCAAAAATTTCCTCCCGGCTTCTATCCCTCCTTTCAATTCAAAGCAAACGATCCCTCCTCCATTTTTCATTTGCTTCATCGCAATAGCATGATGAGGATGACTCTTCAATTGCGGGTAACGGAGTGAAGCGATCTTCGGATGCCCTTCCAGTGATGTGGCTATATGCAGTGCATTGGATGCGTGGCGCTCCATCCGTACATCGAGGGTTTCGAGACTCTTGCTCAATACCCAGGCATTAAACGCCGAAAGTGCCGGGCCCGTTGACCGGCAAAACAGATACACATCGTAAATCAGCTCCGACCTGCCCAGTACAAGTCCGCCAAGAACACGGCCCTGGCCATCCATCCACTTTGTGGCGGAGTGAACAATGATGTCTGCGCCATATTCGATGGGCCGCTGAATAACCGGGGTCGCAAAACAATTGTCGACGTTCAGCAACAATCCATGCTCCTTCGCCAAGCCTGAAACAAACGCAAGATCGATCACATCAAGACCCGGGTTGGTGGGGGTTTCGAGGTAGATCATCTTTGTGTTCGGTTTGATTGCCGCTTTCCATTCTTCCGGCCGGTTTGCATTAACGTACGTATACTCAATGCCGAATCGTGGCAGATACTTCGTGATTATAGTATGTGTACTCCCGAAAATTGAACTGCATGAAATGAGATGGTCGCCCGACTTCATTAACGCCATGAATGATGCGAACACCGCACTCATGCCGGAAGCAGTTGCATAACCATCTTCAGTGCCTTCAAGAACACAGGCACGTTTTACGAATTCATTTACCGTTGGATTCGAAAACCTGCTGTAAATATTATCATCCGTTTCGTCGGCGAAAGCAGCGCGCATATCTTCAGCATTGTCGAAACAGAAGCTGCTTGTGAGAAACAAAGGGCTCGAATGTTCCATTTCATCCGTTCGCTGAGTTTGCGTGCGGATGACCTGCGTAATAGGATTGTTCATTTATTTTTATTGATTTCCACTTTCCACGTGATATTGGTGCCCGAACCCCGAAGTGTTTGGGCTACCGAACAGTATTTTTCGATCGACAGTGCTACCGCCTTTTCGGCCTTTTCGCGGTCAATGTCTCCATCCAGTTCAACGGTCATTGTTACGTCTTTCCAAAGTGATGGCTCTTTTCCCTGCTCGCGTTCACCGTCGATCTTTATCCTGAACCCGTCTACCTGCTGCCGTTGCTTTTTAAGGATAGCGACGATGTCGATCCCACTGCATCCGCTAAGTGCCATCAGTACCAACTGCATAGGCCTTACTCCATAATTAAGGCCACCGGTTTCCGGGCTCGTATCCATCTTCACTGAGTGCCCATTCGAGTCGCGAGCGGTAAATCCAAATTCATCCGAAGTACGTTCCAGTTCTATCGTTATCATCGCCAAACTTTTTATAAATGTAAACTAGCCAACACTTTACTTTGCATGCAATTTAAAACAGATGAATGTCTTCCACGATAACCGGCCCTTCCACCTCGAATCGGGTGAGGCATTGCCGGAGATATTCATCGCTTATGATACCTACGGCACACTGAATAGCTCAGGGGATAACGTCGTATGGATCTGCCATCATCTTACCGCGAATTCCGATGCCGCTGCATGGTGGCCGGGTATGGTGGGCGAAGGCAAAATCTTCGACCCGTCGCATCATTTCATCGTATGCGCAAACATCCTCGGTTCCTGTTACGGAAGTTCCGGACCGCTGACGATAAACCCGTCGACCGGAAAACCGTTTCATTCCTCGTTTCCTTTTATTACGATTCGCGATATGGTGAAAGCACATCGCCTGCTCTCGGTTCACCTCGGCATTAATAAAATCGCAATCCTCGCAGGCGGCAGCATGGGCGGATACCAGGCGCTGGAATGGGCAGTTGATCAACCCGACTTCATCCAGCAAATGATCCTGCTGTCGACATCAGCTTCTGAAACAGCATGGGGCATTGCGATTCATACCGCACAGCGCCTCGCCATTGAAGCGGACTGCAGCTGGCAAACCGACAAACCCGACGCAGGAAGCAAGGGACTGAAAGCCGCACGTGCAATCGGTCTGATCAGTTACCGCAATTACGACATACTTGTTGCCAAGCAAACCGACCCCGATCCAAATAAGACGGATGGTTTCCGATCAAGTTCTTACATGATCTACCAGGGCGAAAAGCTTGTCAACAGGTTCAACGCTTTTTCGTACTGGCTGCTTACAAAAGCGATGGACAGTCATAATCTTGCGAGGAACCGCAGCAGGCCTGCTGCCGAAATCCTTCAGTCGATCCGTCAAAGAACTCTTGTTGTGGGCATCAAAAGCGATATCCTGTGCCCGCTTGCCGAACAGCAGTTGCTTACTTCCAAGATGCCGGACGCCGCATTGGTGACTATCGATTCGATTTATGGTCACGACGGTTTTATGGTTGAATCAGAACTCATCTCCGGCCACATTTCGCAATGGCTGCAAGGCTGAAAATGTCTTTAACGGAGGCCATTCAACGGATCAGAGACTTCCATGCTGATCTTAATTATACCACCCCGAGCGACTTCAAAAGGATCCTGATACTCCAGATAATTACAAGCCCGCCTACCGCAAGAAACATTGTTTTCAACGGCAATTTTCCCACGAGCCTTGCAGCAATAGGAGCAGCGAGGATACCACCGATGATGAGACCGAGAATCACCTGCCAGTGACTGATGCCCAACAACGAAAAGAATGTTACAGCGCTGGCGAGCGTTACAAAAAATTCCGTGATGCTCACCGAGCCGATCACATACCTTGGAGTACGGCCCTTTGAGATTAGCGTACTCGTTACCAATGGGCCCCATCCTCCCCCACCGAATGAATCGAGGAATCCGCCTACGCCCGCAAGCCAGCCGACCCGCTTTACTTTTTTCGCCTTTACTTTCCTGAACGCTGCAATGATAATACGCGTACCAAGAAACAATGTATATGCTGCAAGCACCGGCCGAACATATTCGGCATATTCCGTCCCAAGCTTCGAAAGCGCTATCGCACCGGCAACGGCACCGATAATCCCGGGAATCAGCAATGCTTTGAAAAGTTTCTTATTAACGTTTCCGAACTTATAGTGACTGTACCCCGAAATTCCGCTTGAAAACATTTCAGCAGTATGAATACTGCCGCTTATTGCAGGCAGATTTATTCCAAGCGAAAGCAAAACGGTTGTGCACGTTACGCCATAACCCATACCCAGTGCACCGTCCACCAGCTGTGCGAGAAATCCGGCTGCGATCATCCAGTAAAAACGGTTGTCGATCTCCGCCGCCTTGTCTCGGAGGGACTCGAACAGTTCACCCAAAGGAATCAATGATAGAAATCCATGGCCGATGAACATGAAGAAGAACGCAAACAAAAACCAGGATGCAATGGTCTTCCATTTTCGTTCACCGGTTCTTGAATCGATGCTTTTTTTTGTTGCAAGAACACTGGTTATCTCATTCAACCGCTCGACCTTCTGGGCAAAGTTGCCATTGAGTTTACCACGGATGATTTGAAGGTTGTTGAGCACATCGTCCAACTGATCTGGCAACGCTTCGCTAAAAACATCTTTGAGTCGCTTTGCAATGGTGGGCGACTTACCATTCGTAGAAATAGCCACTTTCAAATTTCCTTTCTGAACCACGGAGCTCAGATAGAAATCACATAACTCCGGCTTATCTGCTACGTTAACCAACAAGTGCCGATCATGTGCATCGGCCGCAATCTGCCTGCTCGTTTCGATGTCATTTACCGCAGCGATCACAACCATTATTCCATCGAGGTCCGAAGGCTCAAAAGCTTTCTTAATAAGTGTGATGTTCGGATGACTTGCCGCAAGCTGATGAATTTGTACATTGATCTCCAGCGAAACAAGTTTCACTTTCGTCAAAGGAGAGTTCGACACCACGGCATTCAATTTCTCAAGCCCCACATTTCCACCGCCAACGATCAGCACAGGCAGGTGTTCCAGCTTCAAAAAAACAGGGAACAACTCATTCTTCGTATCGCTTGCGGACTTCTTCATTTCATCTTGCTTCGCGCAAATCGTTTTAATGTGCCTTGTTTCTCAGATCCAGGTTTTGAAAATAAAAGACCCGTATCGCATCTGTGTTCCTGTATTTGTTGCCGGCAGCGAGTTGCTGAAATACATTCATATAACCGAATTGCAACTGGTCGTGATCATTAATGTGAAACACGAAGCCTGTAAAGAACCGGTTCTGATCGAAATAATTGTTTACAATCTGTTTTCCCGCATTGATCATCACCTCATTGTTCACTACCCATGAGAGTGTGTTTTTCGCAAACTTTTTCTTCGATAAAGGGAACGCAAGAAAGATGTTGTACCGCACGCGCCAATTAAAATTGTATCCTGAGGCGAGCTCGTCGTTGTCCTTTATCTTTCTTCTGTATCGCTCCTCGAGGCGAAACCATTGCATCATTCGCAGGTTCGGAAATCGCGAATGCCATTGGATCTGCTGCCACGGCCGATGCTCGGGCATTGATATATCCGGATGATTCTCCGCCGGAAAATGATTCACAAATGCATAACCTGCCGTGATCTTCGTTTGATCATTCAGGTAATACATCAGTCCGAGTCTTCCAATAAATTGCGAAACATCGGAAACGAAATCTTCTTTCGTACGTAAATGAAGATCCAGCCAAAGGCCCCATTTATCGCTCAGGCGGGCCTGGTTGAAATAACCTGTCCATACTTGTTGAACATGTTCCTTCGATTTTTGCGCCTGCACACCGAATCCGAGTCCCAGGCAAAGAACCATCAAAAGCAATCCGCTTCTTGCTGCCATCTTAGTTCGCTGATTGAAAATATTTACGCCATGTAAAATCGCCGAACCGTTCCCTCCCGTTTCTTTCTTTAGCAAATTGCGAGAACAGATCATCAAGCTCCGTGAGTATTGCTGCCTCATCAAGGTTTTCCTTGTATATCTTGTTCAATCTTGTTCCGGTATTGTCTCCGCCGATGTGCAGATTGTATTTACCATACGATGTTCCGACAAATCCTATTTCAGCAATATATGGTCTGGCACATCCGTTCGGGCAACCGGTCATACGGATGATGATGTCTTCATCTTCCAAACGATGGTGTGCCAGAAGCGGTTCAATTTTCGTGATAAGCGAAGGAAGGTATCGTTGTGCTTCGGCAAGTGCGAGTGGACAGGTGTTCAATGCAACACAGGCCATTGAATTTTTACGTACTACAGACACAGCGTCGTTGTATTCCTGAACGCCGTACGACTTAAGTATCGAGTCGATCTCCGATTTATCCGCTGCAGCGATATCACTTAGTATCAGGTTCTGGTTGCAAGTAAACCGAAAATTTGCCTTGCCCGTCTGCGCAATATTGTACAAAGCCGATTTAAGTTTCAGGTCGGCCGTGTCAAGCACTCTTCCATTTTCAACAAACACCGTATAATACCAAAGGCCCTGCTTGTTCTGATGCCATCCATAATAATCAACACGCTGTTCAAACTCGTAAGGCCGCGCCGTCTCAAGTTTGAATCCGCAACGCTCCTCAACCTGTGAGCGATACCAGTCAACACCAAACTTGTCCACCGTATACTTCAGTCGCGCAAACTTCCTGTCGCTCCTGTTGCCGTAGTCCCTTTGAACGGTGAGTATTTCATACACTGCTTTCAGTGTTTTTTCTTCAGTATCTGTGAAACCAATAACAGTCGCCAATCGCGCATACGTGTCGGGGTTACCATGTGTCGTCGACAATCCACCTCCGATTGCAATATTGAACCCCTGCAATTTGTTGTTCTTGATAATTGCTATCAGTCCGATGTCGTTTCCAAAAACATCCACATCGTTGTTTGGCGGAATAGCAATACCGATCTTGAACTTCCTCGGCATATAACGATCCTGGTACAACGGATCTGTTTCGTCAACCTTCTCGTGTATCTTTTCATCGTTCAGCCAAATCTCATAATACGCCTTCGTTTTGGGCATCAGCAGCGTACTGATCTTGTCTGCATATGCGAATACCTGTTCGTGTATCGGCGATTGCTTGGGATGCGAACTGCAAATAACATTGCGGTTGATATCACCGCATGTTGCTATCGAATCGAGCTTCGCCGCATTGAATGCCCTGATGGTTGGACGAATCTTCGATTTAATGATGCCATGCAACTGGATCGTCTGGCGTGTGGTAATCTTGATAACGCCTGTTGAGAATTCGCCAGCCACATCATGGGTTGCGAGCCATTGTTCAGGCTTCAAAAAGCCACCCGGCAAACGAAGCCTTATCATGAATGAGTACAGGCGATCGAGCTTGCGCATCGCGCGCTCTTCGCGGCGATCGCGATCGTCCTGTTGATACATGCCATGGAATTTGATCAGTGCCTGGTCGTCTTCGCTGATTGCACCGGTAATTTCCTTTTCCAAACTGTCCGGGATCGTTCCACGCAGACCTTCGCTCTGTTTCTTTATCCTCTCTACCGGCGATTCGTTCTTATTATCTGACATCGTTTAATTCGGTTAATTATTGATCAGTAAACGTCCTTGAGATATCTGCCCTCTTCTTTCAATCTGTCGATGTATGCTTCGGCTGCATCCGGAGTATGACCGCCCGCTTCATGCACTATTCGTGCAAGCATTGCCTCCACATCGTTGCTCATTGGATCCTTTGCGCCGCACACATAAAGTGATGCACCGTTCTCAAGCCATTCGTACAGCTCAACAGCCTTGGCATGCATGCGATGCTGCACATAAACTTTTTCCTTTTGATCGCGCGAAAATGCAACATTCACTTTACTAAGCACACCGGTTTCGGCCCAATTCTGAATTTCGGTCTGGTAAAGAAAATCGGTAGCGAAATGCTGGTCGCCAAAAAACAACCAGTTTCTTCCGGACGAGCCGGTGGCATCGCGTTCGGCAAGAAATGATCTGAAAGGAGCGATCCCCGTTCCAGGCCCGATCATGATTACGTCCTTATCATCCGCCGGTAGTTTGAACTGCGAATTTTTATGGATGTAAAATTCAATCTCTGAACTCTCGGCGATCTGACACAACAGATCGGAGCAGTGCCCATATTTCTTTTCCTCGTTTATTGTATAACTGTCACGCGCAACCGTAAGATGAATTTCTCCGGGATGAGCGTTGGGAGATGACGAGATCGAATACAACCGCGGAGTGATCGGATCAAGTATCGAAACAAGATCATCAAACTGAGAGAAAGTCTTTAACGGATAAATCTTCAGCAAATCAAGTAACCCGATTCTTGTTGCGGGAACCTGCTGTCCTATCAACTCACTGTATTTTGCGATCACCCTCTCGGAGAGCGACAGGATGTTGAGTTTGCTCTTTAACAGCAATGCCGCAGGCTGCGATTCATTCTTATACGTGATCTTGATGTCGGGCTCAGCACCGGCAACCTGCAATATATTCTGTACGAGTGTTTCGGAGTTCCATGGAATCATTCCCAACGAATCGCCAGGCTGATAGTCGACATCTTCCGCTTCGATCTCGATATGATGTGTTTGCTTAAGCGAACCACTATCGTTCAGACAAATGTTCGTCAATATCCTTCCGGTATAGGTTTTCTTCCCCGACGACTTTTTTGCAACAACCTGGGGTGCCGGCGCGGAAGGCTGTAAGCTCAATTTGCCAAGCACATTCTGAAACCAGGCATCGGCCTGATCTTCGTAATCCGTATCGCATTTTTCGAGCGACACGATTCTTTCTCCTCCAAGTTTCTGTAGCTGCGCATCCACATCTTCACCGGCCTTGCAAAATAGCGGATACGACGTGTCTCCAAGTGCGAGAACGCCATACTTGAGCTGCTGCAGCTTGAAGCCGTTCTGATGGATATGGTCGTAAAACTTCTTCGCCGATGCAGGAGGCTCTCCGTCGCCTTGTGTACTGATCACCGTAAAGAAGAATTCTTCCTTTGCAAGATCGTTCGGACGGTATTGTTCGAGGCTTACAAGGCGCGCGTTGATTCCTTTTTGCTTTGCCTTCGCAGCAAAATCTGTGGCGAGCCGTTTCGAGTTACCGGTTTCGCTTCCGTATGCGATGGTTACCTTACCTGCAACGGGCTTCGAGGCAGCCTCAGGTTGCTTGCCCGATGAAACAATTCCCGAAAGATATCCATTGATCCATATCAGCTCCTCCCTTGTTGAGGTGGAGATAAGATCCATGACCATCTTAAGTTTTGAAGATTGAAGCATGATGTATTCAGCTTATACTATTAATTGAAACTGATCTTATAAAAAAACCGATAACCGCAGCCGCAACAATCACAAGCGGCTCCGGAACTTTCGCCTTCCATAAAATAACAATCGTCAACGCTGCAATAATTACCGTCGGAATATCAATCAACGAACGTTGAGCCAATATGACTACTGCGCCGGAAATTGCACCGATCGCGGCCGCTGTTACTCCATCCACAAACGCTTTGATTGCAGGACGACGCCCGTATTTTTTAAAATACGGTGCAGGTAATATCGTAAACAGATAGCATGGAAGAAATGTTGCAAGCGCCGCAACTGATGCCCCCGAAAATCCGGCCACAAGAAATCCAATAAAACCAACCGTGATTACAACGGGTCCCGGTGTTATCATCGCAACCGCCACCGAGTCCATGAATTGTTGTTCATTCAGCCAGCCGAATTCCTTCACCACACCACTGTACAAAAATGGAACGATCGCAAGTCCGCTTCCAAATACAAACGCACCGGCCTTGAGAAAGAAGAACAATATCTTACTATGTATCGAAGCTGCTGCAATCGTTGGGATTTTCAGCAAGAAAACCGGCAGCGAAACAATGCGAATAGAATTCAACAACGACGGCACTTTGATGAGCATGTAGATGATTCCGGCGGCGAGAAATAACCAGACACTTTCAGACTCGGTGATCACTGTCGTCACTGCCGAAACGCCAAAAATCGTCCACAGGAACCAGTCGGTACCAATCGATTTCTTTGTAAGCTTGAATGCGCTGAATGCAATAATGCCGATGACGCTGGCGCTGATACCATAAAAAATAAATTGTATCCAGCTAAGGCCTCCGTATTGCACATATGCCATCCCAAGCAATAGAACCATGATGAACGATGGCAACACAAACGCCAATCCTGCCAGCGTAGCGCCAAGAATACCGTACCGCACGTAGCCGATGTAGATCGAAAGCTGTGCAGCGAGTGGTCCCGGCGCGAGTTGCGACAATGCAAGTCCTTCGCGATAATCTTCTTCCCTGATCCAATTTCTTTTTTCAACAAGGTCGCGGTGCATGTAACCAACAAGCGCCACAGGCCCTCCAAAGCCTGTTGTGCCCAGGCGAAGGAAGTACATCACCAGATCGCGCAAAGAATAATATGTGTTGTCTGCACTCGTCACGCGCGCTCAACTTTTCCGTTTTGTTTAATAAGTTTTCCTTCGATTGGCTGAAAATATTCCTGATCAACCGTCGAATTCGTTAGCCAGGAAAAACTATCGTGAAGGGCAACAACTTTTCCGATGATAAGCAATGTGGGAGACGCAAATTCAGTTGTATGCTTTAGTTCAAGATACTCGCGTAATTCGTAGACATGCACTTTCTGAAACGGAGTTGTCGCCTGCTCGATCACCGCGAGCTTTTTTGACTCCGAAATATTTTCCCCCACCAGTTTATTCACCACCATTCTCGTCGTTTCGCCCGACATGTAGAAAACTAGAGTATCGTCAGTGGCCGCGAGCTCGGGCCAATAAGTCTCAGGTACAATGTCCGATTTGTAGCAGGTTAGAAATCTTACTGCAGTTGAATAACCGCGGGCGGTAAGAGGGATGCCTGCATAAGCTGCAGCACCCATACCTGCCGTCACTCCGGGCACAAGTATGTAATCGATTCCGTGTTCGACGAGAACTTCCAGTTCGTCCATCACGTTTGAGAACAATCCAACATCACCGCCTTTCAACCGAACCACAGTTTTTCCCTCCAATGCAAACTTTACGATCAGCTCATTGGTAGTTGACTGAGGTACCGACGATCCGCGGCGGCATTGCTTCCCAACATACACGATCTCGGCAGATGCGGGTACATACTGCTGAAGAATATCTTCACTCACAAGCCGGTCGGTCAAAACAACATCTGCAGCCGCCAGATATTTAACTGCCTTGACGGTAATAAGATCCGGGTCGCCCGGACCGGCACCGGCGATGATCACTTTACCTTTTGTTTTGAATACGTTCATGTTTGGGCGTCGTTCTTTATTGTAACATGCATGCGCCAACGGTAACATTGCTGGTTTCGTCGATCAGTATCGCGCTTCCGCCTGTTCTCAAATCGTTATAAGAATCGAAAGGTACCGGCGAAGCGGTCTTGATCTTCGCACGAATCACATCGTTCAAACCTGCTTCCGTACTTCCGAATTTTTTTTCAAGCGTATTCACGTCAAGCTTGTATTCGATGTCTTTTACGATAGCGCGCACCGTATGGGTGTTAATCTGCATCAGGTACCTGCTGCCCGGTGTTAACGGCTTTGCATCCATCCAGCAAACAAATGCCTCGAGGTCGCGGGAAAGCGAGGGCATGTGTTCTGCCTTCACTATAAGGTCGCCGCGACTGACATCGATATCATCTTTGAGAAGCATGACCACACTTTGCGGTGCGAATGCTTCTTCCAGTTCAACTCCTGCGGTCTCGATGCGCTCAATCGTGGTAGTGAGTCCCGAAGGTTGCACTATCACTTCATCGCCTTTTTTATAGGAGCCGCTCAGAATGCGACCAGCATATCCACGATAGTCGTGCAAGGCTTCGGTCTGCGGACGAATCACATATTGTACCGGGAAACGCGGAACCGTATGGTTCACGTCACTGTCGAGTTCAATCGTTTCAAGAATTTCAAGCAGTGGTTTGCCATCGTACCAGGACATCCGGGCAGATGTATCCACAATGTTGTCGCCATGTATCGCACTGATTGGAATGTAGCGCACGTCTTCAAGGCCAAGTGATTTCGCTACCTCAGAGTAATCGATCACGATGTTGTTGAATACGTCTTGCGAAAAATCAACAAGATCCATCTTGTTGATCGCAACAAGAACGTGAGGAATTTTAAGAAGCGATGCAATGATCGAATGCCGGCGCGTTTGTTCAACGACACCGTTTCTTGCATCTATGAGTATGATCACAAGGTCCGAATTCGAGGCGCCGGTAACCATATTGCGTGTGTACTGGATATGACCGGGAGCATCTGCGATGATGAATTTCCGCTTCGACGTGGTGAAATATTTGTAGGCCACGTCAATTGTAATACCCTGCTCGCGCTCGGCCCGTAGCCCATCCGTAAGTAATGCAAGATCAATCTCACCGTCTTCGCGGTTCTTTGTTTGTTTGCCGATCGCTTCAAGCTGATCGATCATGATCGATTTGCTGTCGAACAGCAAACGGCCGATCAGTGTGCTTTTCCCGTCGTCAACACTTCCTGCAGTTATGAATCGTAAAAGGTCCATTGCAATTTGTTTTTAGAAATAACCGTTCTTCTTCCTGTCTTCCATCGCAGCCTCGGATACCTTGTCGTCGATTCTTGTTTCGCCGCGCTCGCTTGTCTTTGTAACAATTATTTCATTGATGATGTCGTCGATGTTCGACGCAGTGCTTTCGACTGCGGCGGTACATGTCATGTCTCCTACCGTCCTGTATCTTACACGTGCCTTATACACTTTGTCCTCGGGGTCGAGGCGAATGAAAGAAGAAACAGCAACCAACTGTCCTTCGTGTTCAAGCACCTCCCGTTCGTGTGAAAAATAGATGGAAGGCAAATCGATCTTTTCGCGGCGGATATAGTTCCACACATCGAGTTCCGTCCAGTTGCTGATGGGAAACACTCTTACGTTCTCGCCCTTGTGTATCCTTCCATTGTAGATATTCCAAAGCTCAGGACGTTGCAACTTGGGGTTCCATTGTCCGAACTCATCGCGTACAGAAAAGATCCGCTCCTTCGCTCTTGCTTTCTCTTCATCTCTACGCGCACCGCCGATGCAGGCATCGAAGCCAAACTCTTCAATCGTATCAAGCAATGTATATGTCTGCAACGCATTGCGGCTCGCGAATTTTCCTTTCGGCTCGGTAAGACGTCTTTGTTTGATCGTGTCTTCGACATTTCGGACGATCAGTTTTTCACCAAGACTGTTCACCAGATGATCGCGAAAGTCGAGCGCCTCCTGGAAGTTGTGTCCCGTATCAATGTGCACTAGCGGGAATGGAAATTTACCAGGACGAAAAGCCTTAAGTGCGAGGTGCACCAACGTTATTGAATCCTTACCGCCCGAGAAAAGCAATGCCGGTTTTTCGAACTGCCCCGCTACTTCGCGGAGAATATGTATTGCTTCCGATTCAAGCTGATCAAGGTAATCGATCCTTTTCTTCATTTCTCTAATTTGTTATCGCTTGCTGCTTGTTGATTGTATTGTCGACGACGTGTAAGCCGCATTCTTTCTTACTGCTGTCTTCCCACCACCAGCGACCCGCACGAAAGTCTTCGCCCGGACGAATTGCACGCGTACACGGAGCACAGCCAATGCTGACGAAACCTTTGTCGTGAAGCGAATTGTATGGCACATTAAATTGGTCGATGTATTGACGTACCTCAGCCGTGGACCAATGCAACAAAGGATTGTATTTGATGATACCGTTTCCCTCGTCCCATTCAAACAGTCGCATGTCCATCCGGTTTTGCGAATGCTCCGCACGCAGGCCGGTTACCCAGATCGCGTTTCCTGCAAGGGCCCGTCGAAGGGGCTCCACTTTGCGGATGAAACAGCACGACTTGCGGTTTTCTACCGACTCATAAAAAGCGTTTGGCCCATTGGCCAGTACAAATTCTTCCAGTTCCTGATGACGCGGATAATAGGCTTTGATTTTCGTATCGTACAACTCGTTCGTACGGCTCCAGACGGAATAAGTTTCGGCAAACAGCCGGCCGGTGTCTAGAGTAAAAATTGAAACGTTGATTTTGTTGGCGAGAATTTCGTTTGTGATCACCTGGTCCTCAAAACTGAAGCTCGTAGAAAACGTGACTGCCCCCGGATAGAGTTTTGCCAGGTACGAAAGCGTCTCGCTGATGGTGAGACCCTGGGTAGTCTGTTCTATTTGATATAAAGATTCCTTGAGCATGGGAGGTTGAATTGAAATATGGAAGCAAGCGGACGCTATCAGCAACAACAACAAGAGGAGCAGGCAAAACCGGGAGACATTCGATTGAAAGCGGCGTTGTGCATGATAGTCTATCTATAAGGTGCACAAATATACTGCATAAAACCGCTGTACCTGAACGCGGGTGCTAAGAAATGTAAAAAATTAAAGTCTACTAAACTGGTGGAGTCAATCGAAGTAAGTCAATCTAACGCACCAACAAAACGGTTCCTTTCTTTTCGATCACCTGGCCCGAGTAGTCAAGCGCGCGCAGGGAGTACACGTAAAGGCCGGCAGGTTGCGGTTTGCCGGCGATCGATCCATCCCAGCCGGTTTCAGGATTCAATCCTTCATACACCTTCTGGCCCCATCGATTGAACACTGCAAACCTTTCGAGCTTCGCAATTCCTGCGAGTATCACATTGAACCGGTCGTTCAGTCCGTCGTTGTTGGGCGTGAAGGCATTCGGAACAAAAACTGAAGCGGCCGTATTGAAAACTTTAATGGTAATGGAAGCTGTTTCTGAACATCCGGCAGCATTGCCAACGGATACAGTGTACCGTTTCCCGGCATGAGCTTCAGTGAACAAGGCGATCGGGTCGGCAACATTCGCGGCCGACAGGTTATCGGGAGGGAACCAGTTGTATTGGGTGCCGCCGGTTGCCATCAAACGAAGCGGTTGGCCGACGACAACTGTAGTGTCGCGACCGGCATAAGGACGAATCGGGGGTAATACGGTCACCTGCACCTGGTCGGTTCCTGGTTTCGGACAGCCGGCGTCGGCGAATACCGAAAGTGTATATACAGTCGTTTCTTCCGGTCGAACTATCGGGTCGAGGCTGCTTCCCCCATGTGAACCGGGGGATGGTGTCCAAAGAAACCTGTTTCCGTTCATTGTGCCGTCGAGTTCGGCAAATGTCTGGTAACAGATCATTGTATCGGCGCCTGCGTCTGCAATGGGGTACGGTACAGCGGTAACTTTCACTTCATCCGTCGCCGAACAGCCTCCAATAGTTCCGGTGAGGGTGAATGAGGTGGTGTTATCAATTTGCACTGTAGGATTCGCGGCCCGGCTGTTGTTCATGTTCACCGATGGTACCCACTCATACCTGAGAGCATTTGAAGAAACCCGGAGCTCAACAACATCCGTTGCGCAAACGATAGTATCCGGCATCGCCTGCAAGGTGACTTTGTCTACCACGTTGACACGAACCGAATCCGTATTTGTACAACCCTGGTCATCGAGCGCAACGTAATACATGCTCGTACTCTGAGGTGCAACGGTTGGTGTTGGGCTGTTTCCGTTTGTCATGGCTGTCCCCGTCCAGTTGAATATGCCCCGGCCTTTCGCGTTCAGTTGTAGTACGTCGTTTTTACAAATGAGCGTATCCTTGAATGCAAGTTGCAGGTTTGCCTTCTCCAGTATCGTTAATGACTTTACAACCGTATCTATACACCCTTTCGTGTCACTAACGACCATGCGCACACGATGTCCGCCGGTTTGCCTGTATATGTATTCGGGGTTTCGTTTGTCGGAAACATCGAACAAATTCAAATTGTCGCCAAAGTCCCACTGCCAGGTTGCAAGCGAGCCATAGCGGCTTTCGGAAGCGTCGAAGAACTGAGTATTTTTATTCACGCACAATCCCTGCACTTCAAAGTCAGGTTCGAAGCCGGGATACACGATCGCGGTAGCCTGAGTTGAGTCGGAACATTGTTGACCCTGGTTGATCAGCAAATCAATCTTATAAACACCGGTATCCGGGAATTTATAATTCAATGAACGGGCGGCGGAAGTGAACAATACGTTGCCATCGCGGTCCATCACGTTCCACTTTGTAGAATTGATCAGCGGGCTGTTGGACATGTTGGAGACACCCACGTTGAACGATTCGCCACAAAGAATGAGGGAATCAGGAAGAGATGCAGCCGCTATCGTGCAGGAGGTGATCGTGATCTGAAGATCCTTGCGCTGTCTTGCTATCACTTTTCCATTTCTGATTTCTTCTACGCAAACCGTCACTACGTAAATGCCCGACTCCGGGGCAAGCCCTCTTATCAGTCCCGAAAACGGATCGATCTTCACATGTTGCCCGAGCGGCGCGGTGCCGGCGGCGCTCTGATTATATGGAACCGAACCGTAGGGTGGTGGTGTCGGTGGAATGGCGCTGTTCGCGAATCCGGCGCCGCCAACATATGCATTACAGAACGAGTAACGAAGTTCGTCGCCGTCCGGGTCCACAGCCTTGAAGCTGTACGAAAAAGAGTTGTTTGCACATACGATCACGAGGTCGCTCGCAGAAAATTTTGCACTGTTGTTTTGTGCCTCTTGCGTACTGTTTATTGTTCCGGGAATCTCGGCAGTGTATGTTGCTCCAATGTTGCCGTAATTGGTGATCAGGTTAGAGATACCCTGAATCCTGAACACCACCTGGCACGACAAAACATATCCGTCTTCCGAAGGCGGCAGTTCCATCGAAAACTCATAACGACCAACGCGATAACAAACAGGTGGCGGATCGGTGATACAACGGTTGGTATTTGTAAGGGCAAGTTCTTCGGAGCCGGCCAACGAAACCGTGATATCCTTGATTCGCAAGTTCGTGGCGCGGTCGAAAACAGATACGATCGTAGGATCGTTGAACATCCTCGAACTGCTGCACAACATGAAGAACTTTACAACGACATGGTATTTGTTGTTGCCATTGACGACCCCCTCAAAAGTATAGTACATCTCACCACCTGTTATGTGGTCGGCACGGGCGGACAGTAAACAACCCAAAAAGCAACAAGCCAAGATCGTCTTCTTCATGCGCAGTAGCAGGAAGAGTAATATAAGTTTTTTTCGTGGCTTATCGATCCTGCGGTGCCGGTTATTCGATCTCTACTTCGAACGTAACATCCAGGTCGGTGGACGACTTGGGAGAGTCAATCGGATCGGGCGTTTGCTTATCCGGAGGATTGCCCGGGTAATGCCTCAACACCACGCGGAGCCTGCCCTTCGTGATGTCGGGAGTGGTGACCGTTGACTCGAGCCCGACCGGGACATTGTTTGCATCAAGATCGGTGATCTGGGGAGTGAAATTGAAGCCGTTCAAGGCCTCGAAGTAGAAGCGGTGCGCCTCCCCTTCCTCACGAACTTCAGCCGTTATGTCTTCGGCCGGCGTGACAGTTTCATTCAGGAGCCGGATTTCAAGATCGTAGGTCGTATTCGCGGCAAGAGTTACTATGTCGCGTTCAGGATCATTGCCGCCGGGGCCGTCCGCATCCCGATAGGAAAACGTTTGTGAATTACCGCCGGATGCAGGTGTAAAGATGAGGTCGAAAGTGGTGATGATCTCTTCTTCGTTTCCTTCGCCTTCGGAATCCTTTTTACATCCTGTGAAGACTATGGGAAGGCTGATCAATAGAAATAATGCGATAGGGAATCGAATAATATTTGGTGACATGGTAAATCATTTGTTGATGAAAAACTTCAGCTTGATGGATACGTTGCGACCGATATCGTCGGCGAAATACCGGAAGCTGTTGAGATAATCCCGATACCGCTGGTTCAGAAGATTTCTTCCAGCGACAGAAGCGGTGAATCCGGCGGAGCGGATGTTAAACGGAATCGAAACATCAGCATGAACAAGCGTGTAGCCTGTTGGCGGAACCTTGTAATCTTCTCCACCTTTCAAAGGATCCGCGGTTCGTGTCTGACGCAGCACATTTTCAACTTCAACGCTCACGTATGGATCCGTCGAACTTCCTGATTGTTTCAGGTACCACGTGAGTTCATTGCGAATTCTGTCGGATGGCATCATGATCAGCCAGTCGTCCAATGAAAGATTACGGGCGCGTAACATGGAATATTTCATTGTCCATTCGAGCCATCTCCATGGTTTGAGCATTGACGTGAAGTCGATGCCACTCAATTGAGCATCGGACTGCGTGTACACCCACTTTGGAAATGCCCCGGCTATCGTGAGCACCGGTTCGTCGGGAACCGGCTGAATGTAGATGAAGTTGTTTATCCGGTTCAGGTATGCTGAAGCCTGAAGCATGAATGTGCCGCCCGGTGCTGCATAATGGCCGTTCAATGATGCATGGAACGAACGTTCCGGTCGGAGGTCAATGTTGCCTACCTCATACGTTGCGGTTCCGTGATGAATGCCATTGCTCAGCAGTTCATTTACGTGCGGAGCGCGGGATGACAACGATAACAGCACTCCGATCCGCAACCGGTTGTTCGGCTTGAAGCCGGCATCTATTGATGAAGCAAAAGTTGAGAAGTTGAAATCGTATGAATCGAACTCCGTTCCGTTCGCCAACAAACGGTTTGTGCGAACCGACTTCCAATCGAACCGCGCGCCAGCCTGTGCATCGAAATTTCCATTCTGGTACTTCCTGATCGCGTATGCTCCGACGGTATTTGAAAAATATTTCGGAATGAAATATCTCCCCGAATAACGGTTGTCCTGCTGCATGGCCATCACCCCTGCAACACCCGACCAATGCCTGGACTTTGGATCCTCCCATTGCAGGTCTTCTGTGACGGTCAGGATGGCAAGGTCCATTTGAGGTTTGGTGTTCTGGGGGTTTCGCACAATGTCATACTCTTCGCGAAGGTTGTATTGCGAAGCGATCAACAGGTTGAACTTGTGTCGTCCTTTTTGCAGGTTTGTTTTCCATTTAAGGAGATGATGCGTTACGTCCTGGTTGGGCCGTCCGATGTCGTAGGTCTGCTCATTCGTGAATACCGGATCTGGCCGTGGAGCCGCAATGGCGGCTTTCAGGTCGCTCAGGTTACCAATATGAGATCCACGGAAGATGCCGGCCTTTGTATGATAATAGCTGTAATACCACTCCATCTGAACATGTTCCTTTCGCAATCCGAGCGTTGCCGAAAGATTCTCTGCCCTTGATGCTGTGTTGTTCAGGAAATAATCCGGTGTCTGGAAATTGGCGCCACGCTTCAATGATGCATGAACACGATACGTAAGAGAAGGAATGCGTTTCAGTTGCTGCTCCCAAATTCCGGCGGTTACCCATTGCCGGTTGTTGGTGGAGTAGGCCAGATAGTATTCAGCGTTTAAACCGGCACGGTCCATCAATGGCCGTGGTTCAACGAGAATAACACCGCCGATAGCATCCGATCCGAATCGGAGTTCGTCGACACCTTTTATAATTGTAAGCCTGTTGGCAATGAAGGGATCAATTTCGGGGGCGTGTTCGTTGCCCCATTGCTGACCTTCCTGCCGGACGCCGTTGTTGATCGTGAGGATACGGTTGCCGTGCAGTCCGTGGATTACAGGTTTTGCAATTCCGGAGCCGGTTTGGAGCATGGTAACACCGTTCATTTTGCTGAGAGCCTCGGCGAGTGACATGCCCCTGGTTTCTTCCAGTTCTTTCCCTGACAAGCGGGAAGTAACGGAATTGTTGGCCGGCTGCAATCCTGTTACTGTTACGGATGCGAGCGTGTCGTTCACCAGCTGCAGATCGATGTCGATATGAGCGTTTGCAAGCAAATGAATCAGGCGCGTAGCCGTATCATAGTTGGTATGAGTGGTATGTATGGTGTACGTACCTGCGCAAAGATTGTCGAACGAGAAATCGCCGTTTTGATCTGTGACGATCGAGCGACCGGTTTCAAGCAACGTGACCGTTACGTCTGCGACGTTTTCATGGGCGGCGGTGCTGTGAATATGGCCGGTGAGCCTGAGGTTGCAGACCTGTGCGTTCGACTGAACCAGCGCAAGCACGAAAAATGCGATCAGGAAAATCGTTTTCATGCCTGTTGATTGAGATGACCGATAAATTTTGCGTCACGCAAAATTTGGCGGACCTCTTGAGTCAACGGGAACAATGGCGGTGAACGTCGTTTCGGAAAGAGGGGAAACGACATGTATTGTAAGAAATGAGGGAAGAACAATTTCGATGGCAGCGGAGGTTTGCACGAAGGGCGAGCTGACGACAGGATCGTCGCAACCGCAGTTGAAGCCGGCGGGGATGACGGAGCTGTGATCAGCTTTTGTTTCAGAGTATAGGTCTGTGTGATTTGCAAACCAGCGATGCAGGTATTGTTTGGGCGTGATGCTGAACAGGAGGATGCACAGCATTGCCAGGGAGAGAACGGGTCGTATGGATGAGAGTCGGACCAGAGTATAAAGGTAGGGAAATTGGATTTCGTGTAAGTTTAAGAAAGGCTAAGGGAAAAATGAAAAGGGAAAAGGAAAAACGATCGTGCTGAAAAGTTAGTTGTAGGATTTTCCATCCGAACATATGTACCCCTTCTCCAGTAAATTATTGCTTCCGGACACCATCGCCAGAGTTATCATTCTTCTTGAAATTGCTGATTACAAGCTTCACCGGTTGTCCGTCGGGTAAATGTGCTATTTGCCTTGCCAGGTCAGCATTGTAGCTAAGATACTTCGGAAATTGAAGCGCATAGAAATTTGAAATCTCGTATTCACCCCCGATTACAAATGGTTTCTTTGGACAAAGCCGTTCGTCCATTTTCAAAGTATTGTTTTCGCACCATTTCATTGCAAATGATTCACCGGTGTAATAATCGAAATCTGAAAGGATGACTGAAATCCAAGTTGAAAAGTTTTCTGAGATCTCCTGGCATTCTGCGGTTTCGCAATTAAACCATACGACCTTTTTAGATGGCAGGCCAAAAGCGAATTGGTTGCCAAAAATGTCCTGGCCAAATGCTAGCAGGTTTTGCCAAAGGTGTCCGTACACGCTGGCGGCAGTCTCATTAACCATTCTAATATTTCTGAAACCCTGTTCTTCATTGAATCCGTACAACTGAAGTGCCTTATGAAAGAAAAACCCCCCACTGGGAAACTCAAGCATTACTTTGAAATAGAACTCATCGTTGATTAATGTCCGGTATTCAGACAGTAACGACATGTCCAACGATCCGAAGTGTGTATCATCTCTTTTACTCAACAATCGGTCCCATAACTCAAAATTCATTTACAAGTACTTTAGCGGCCAAACGGATTTTCCGCTCTTTGACCCGAGTTAATCTACAGACCAAACAAAAAATGGATCTATAAAAATGTGAAGACAGAAAATGGCAACAGTCACCGCAAAGACCATCAAGTGCAGTCTTCTCACTTTCACTTTTGTAACAAAGGTATTGAGTAAGAAAAGTATCAAGACTGCAATAACCGAATATATCGTTATATCAAAAAGTTTATAAGCAATTACACGGTGAGTATCAAACCCTGCAGATTTCGGGTCCGGGTTGCCGTACTCAGGAAATTTTCCGGTTTTCAAAGCAACTCTAGCAACTAATAAATAAAAGGTCAAAAGGTATACCGAGGGAACGTAGGCTAATAAAACAATAATCTTTCTCATGAACTATTGTATCATCTCGATTAAGTTCTTTCCACCTATGTCTACAAGAGTATACCCCTCATTTCTACACATTTGTATCGTTTTTTTGCCAACCCAGTAGCCGCGCTTTACGAGTTTCACATACACACTTTGTTGCTTAATATATTTGGCCAGCATTTTGTAAAATTCAATACTGGTTTGATCCAAAGGAATTTTCTCGTTCTTATTGTAAAAAGAAGACCTATTGCTCAAGGATCCTGGCCCTATCCGCTTGTCTCTTTCTTCAATCATACCGGGAGAGTAAAACTCGATAGTAGGTCCGCCTGCGGTTTGGCTAATATAATAACCACCTTTCTTTTCAAGAAAACGCATTTCCAGCTCATATTTGAACGTCTCAGGATGAAGAATAAACAACAAACTGTTGTCTGAGGCGTATGGTTCATATTCGTGTAATGAAGAAATAATTATATAAGTCTTGTCTTTGTAATACAAATCCGGAACAATTAGAAAACCAAATTTGAACAGAAGATCTGCGAATTGAAGTTTTTCCGCTTTACATAAGAAGAAGTCAATCTGCGCCATCATCACTGTTTAGGTAAGAGTTCTATCGCCAAACTCTTGATATTATATTTTTTGAACCACATAGGTTTGTACTTCTCGGTTTTATTGACTGAGTAGGCATAACGAGCAAAATAGTAATATTTTATCCGCAGAATTATGTAGGCTACTTTCTTAAACCCGTGGAGCCACAGAACAAAACAGGAAAGTAATTATTTTCTCTTTCGCACCCATAGTTTATACCGAGTTGAATTAAAAATTGTCCGTCTGATGCCTCAACGGAATTAGCCCTCCTTCCATTGCATCAATAACGCCAATAATCTCGGTCGTTCCATAGTGTGCATTATTCGCTAAATTTATCTCCTTGGCAAACGTTAAATACTCGTATTACGTGTTTCAGCATGCATCCGAGAGGTCCGACGTCGGCAGCGTGTATCCACAGGTTCAACGCATGACTTCGGATTACGACTACAATGCTTCCGACTCTGTTCATGCATTATCTAATCATTACAATAAGTTGCCGGCATTCGAGCCTAATTTGAACTCCTTCGTATTGCACGCCCGTGCAAAATTGACGGATTTAATTAGTGTAGCTGTTGCCTATGGAGGATTCCTTCTTAGCGAACGTTCGTGTCTCGCAACTTTAACCACAATCTCGGCTCAATCGCAGTTGTCACTAAAGATGATCTTCTTGCTAAAAAGTCGAAATTACAAAACGAAAACTGCGGCAAAACAATAGCGATTTGGCGGAACGAGTTTCCATGCTCCCGCACTTTGATAACTCACTCGACATGTTCAAAGTTGGAAGCTTCGACGATGTTTTCAAACTTCGTATCGTGTTACCATTTGCATCTTTAACCCGCTCATACACAGCTCTAGATTGGCCAGGGCCAACACCGGCAATATTCCAGTCGAAGAACTACGATCGATCGCCTTACATCTTCGAACGGCCCTTTTGGGGAGATGTTACACTTACATACTCGTTAGGCCGCTCTACGTTTTCGTTTTGATTTTCTTCCAGTAATTGGTTTTATTGAAAGCATATCTAATATAACGAACAACCTCTCAGATTCAGACGGCGAACGTGTCGTCAAGCTACGTTTCACAAATGTGATAAGATCACTTCCGTCAATCGAATATCCTACTATTAACTTGTTCTTCAATTTAAAGATCAAAATGCTGAGTGGATTATGGAACCCAATGCCACAACGGGATGCTTCAAACGTTATCATGGTGCTGTCTGGAACCATACTGAATAAGGTTAAGGAATCAATGGTTATTTGATTGAAGTCCAACCGGGCGACTGAGTCGTTGAATGTTATCACTTTCCCTTTATCGATACTGGAGCATTCTTGAATAACAGTGCTACGTTCGAACCCAGTACTGACAGTAATCATTGCTACATAAAAATCTTTATTCTTATTCAGAGCAATAAGAGTGTCTAAATTGACGATCTCGCTGATCTGCAATGATCGCTTGTCAGCAGGGGTGTAGATGCATGTATCTATTTGTGTTCGTGCACAGACGGTTCGGGTAATCACGAATGATAGTGCCAAACAAAGAATTGCTTTCATAAACTAACGAATGGGAGATACCCCGTGATCTGAATGGATATCAATTTTATTGTTATAGTAAGATAAAGGAACCTTATTTGAATAATCCGTATACCCCAAATTATATGTTGGGTTTCCTGAAATACTGAGTCCTGGCACGGCCATTGGCCCGGCGTCGGAGCGGCAATTCCATCGACAGGGTATATAAATCGGTCTTAGCAGGTATTGATAGGCGCTATTTGCATTTTTTTCTGGATTGGGATCCGGTCCAGTCACGTTGCCGATAATCAAGGGGTGGACCTTGCGGTTTGTAATAAACGGTAGCGTCGGTATTATTTTCAACAACCGGCTCATTCGTTCGCCACCAGCATCTTCGATGGTTTCCCATGCCTTTTTCCTTTATTTTTAATCCTTCACCATACTCTGCCAACATCGTAGAAGACTTTTTTTCTGGCTCGTATGTTCTAGTTTGTGTTGTATGAATGTTCATCACTGAAGGCCTCGAATTTATTTTTTGCCATGCAGTTTGATAGTTTGCGGTGATCAAACCTTTTTACGATAATTGTATGGTCCTTATGTTTTTTTACATTTTTCAGTTCAACGCCAGTAGTGATGTTCTTTGAGAAATCCCTTATAGAGACATTTGTTACAAAGTCGCGTCGACAACGCTACCTCAATTTGATTAACAGTGAACGAGGAAGGAACAAGTTTCGAAAGTATATTGCGCATTTTGATGACTTCGATGAACGTTATGTTGTCGCAATGAATAGTACCCACAACGTAGTTGACCTCCATCAACAGCTTAAAACTCGGAATGCGCCGGAAGTTTGTTACATAATTTCCGAAAATTCTTTATATGACGCTAAATCAATGGAGTTGACAGCCGCAATTGACAGATTACACAACTCTGGCATTTCCTTTTTTTTATGCTGCATTGCTGGAAAACTTTACTATTACGAGGGTGAAGATTTCAATAGCCGACGACTATTATTTCTTCCATCATAACTTCCAGGCGGAACGTAGAACTAAAGTCCTTCAGCGTCCGGATAAGTATGCAACGTCCCAAGAAACAAATCTAAAAGACCCCGTGAAATGTTTTCAGAAGCTTCTATGAGCTCTTTTGAAACTGCTCCTTTTTTTGAACGGTCTTCAAATCTGTCGACCTCTTCCAGCCGAATTAGCTTCAATTTGAATTTCTCGTTCAACTTCATTGACAGCTGTCGTCGAAGATCTGCGCGGTTTTTCGCTTTAGTTAGGACGATAACATATGCTGCGGTCTTCGAACCAAGTAGTTTCTCGTCAAAGTTCTTTCCTGGCTTCACATTTGCTAATCCGATAAACAGTATCTCTTCGCCGTCATTCTGGGTATTCATGATGTGTGCTGTTAGGTTTCTTATTACCTTCTCTATCAGTTGCGTGATAGTGCTGTTTGCCTTTATTGGGGTTTGTGTGATTTTCCGGCGCGCCCTGTCCTTCATTTCTTGCCGCATCTTTGGCTTTCTTTCGCGTGGGGTGCTCAACCTTATTGACTTGCGGCTTACCACTCGGGCCTAACTTATTGCCAAATTCATCGGTCTTCCCCCCTCCCGCTGTCGATCCTGTTTGCTTGCCGTCTTGGGAATCTGAGCGTCGTTGCGAACCTTCATCTGATTTTTCTTTAGGTTTTCCATTCACAAGATTCTTCATCCCCAACGCAATTGATGAGGCTCCGTGTGCAATCACTGGAACAGCAAGTGCAGTCGCAGCACCTCCGGTTTGAACCTCTGTGTACGTGCCCCCAGCGACCTCAAGTGCTCCGGTAATAATTGAGACTACATCACCGATTTGCTGACCTACTTGTGCTGCAATTCGATCACCATCTGTCAACCCGGATTGTGTGCTCACATCGACCCTTCCGACCCCTCCGATTTGATTGCTCGACCACGCATTCACGGCAGCAGAAACCGCAACTGTGGTTGATCGTGTAACGGTATTCACAGCATCGACGAAATCAGACCAACCGCAACATTGGACAGCTTCTTTCCCATCTGCATCGCTAAACCTTATTGGATTATTAAACGAATAGTGATATGGCGTTATATACTCCTGATCCTTCTCCAATAATGGATCAATCTGAATAAATCGTCCAATTTGTTGATAATATGTCCGAGCATTGAAATCATACATTTCGATGCCGGATCCGTCTGAGAATTCTTTATTTTGAAGTTCGTTCCCAGCGAAGCCGCGCTTGTTCTCAATCGTCCCAAGCGCCTGTGTCGAGATCCCCGGCATCGTCAATCCAAACGGATAGTAATGGGTCTCTTCAATAAGTGGCCCGGTATAATGGGTCACACTTAGGTTATCAAAATAAACGTCCCATCCATTGGATTCATTGCTTACGTATATGCACAAATAGCCACTTCTAGGAATTATTAACCCGGAAAGTGCAAGCGTATTCAGTAAGTCAGCGCCGCCTACAGGTATTGCCCCACTGCTGGGATAAGTCGTAACTGGCTTTAGTTGTTCATCGAGCAACATCCAATTCAAATATGCCTTCGGCTTGTTGCTTTGGGATGGGTTGTGCGCCGTTCTGAAATCATTTACCGCGTTCAACAACGGACCACTTGAGCTGTTTGTCAGTTCTCCCAGCGTTCCTTTGCTGTCACCAGCTATCCCTATTAACCCAGTTGCTATAGAAGTAAGGATGTCGCCAACCGGCGTTGTGGTAGCCGGTGTAGAAAGCGGTGATTTGTAAAAACTCTTTGCCGCAACATCAATCTTGTCGCCGGTCATCACCTTAAGCACCAGTGTGGGGCCGACCTTTTGTCCATTGCCGTTTAATCTTACAATGTAATCGTTGGGATTCGTAGTTGCGTCCGCAGGATACCCTGCAACCGAAGCCTTGGGATAAACGGATGCGGCGATATTGCTGAACAGCTGTTCTTCTTTTGTCCGGGCTGCGAGCTCCATCGTGGCGAAGTAAGAAGATGTGTCTTTTTCTTCCGTCACCACCACTCGTACATTGCCAAGATGATCCTTCAGGAAATAATCATAGTTGAAGATCTTGGTCTCCGCTGCGGTTTGTGTCTGGTCATATCTTGCTCTTCCTTCTTCGTGCGTAAAAAATTGTAGCGTATCATTTTTATATACGAAATTTTGTGTGTACTGATATGTGGTTGTTATATCTGGATTTGCCTCAGTATCCAGCACCACCTTTTTCAATTTGTTGCCAAGATTATCGTAAGTGTACGTGATCTTACCCTTGCCTGCGATGTTGATCTCGTACGGTTGGTTTAAATGTGTGTAGAGAATGGAAGTGATGCCTTTGTTTTTGTCAGCGATGAGCCTTCCATTCACATCATACGTATAATCATCGTCGACGTTCATTCCATCCTTGAAGTCGCCAAGCTTTTTCGTATTCGTCGAAACATCCTTAACCCTGGCGAGCTTATTCGAATTCGCCAGATATGCATAATCCATCTGATCCAAATAGCCGGTAACTCCAACTACGGTCGCCTTTTGGTTCATGTCCGTAATGTTGCCGTTGGCATCATAACGAATAGTATCAATTGAGTAGTCTAAACCCGCTTGCTTATTGAACCAGCCGTTGGTATGCTGGTTGAAGTCGGCGCTCAGCAATCGGTTTGCCGGATCATACTTAAATTCGAAGTGGCGCACTTCTTTGTCTGCGCTCCCACGCCATACCAGTGCACCGATGTTGCCGTTATACAACGGAATTCCAAATGTGCTGCCCGGAGTAGCCATTGCATTTTGATCGAAACCAAGTTCATAGGCGAAAAAGTTTGTCGCAGTTTTCCGAATAAAATCCCGGTTCATGCCAAACACCCAGCCGCGGACATTGTATTCAAAAGACTGTGTTTCCAAATTGTTTCCAACCATCTTTGTCTTCAGTCGGCCGAGCTCGTTATACGTATTCGTTGCAATGTTTACATCCGAGCCGTTGTGCGAGACCTTCTTCTTAACTGCCAGAACCCTCCCTGCGTGATCATAAGTATATTTCGTAAGCTCCTTTGTAAACCGAGCCGGCCCGCCCCATTTCTCATTTACATGCAGCACACGAAGCGGCCTTCCTGCAAAGTCATACTGGGTGGTATACCTGTCGTAGGCCCCAGAGATATTTGTCGAACGCGTTTGAATCACTCTTCCCTTTTCGTCATACCAATTGATCGTATATAGGTACGTGCCGGTGCCGAGTACCCGTACCTTCATTCCCGTTACCTTATCGCGCAGATTTACCAAATCGGCAACGACAGGCTGAGCATACTCCGGCGCTGCATTGAAGGTTGTGAAGAAATATGCCGACCAGATATCACCAGTATGCATGGTGGCTGCAGGTCCCAAAACCGATGCCCAGTTATAGTCATCGTAATAATTTTCCTGCATGACATCAGCATTATTCAAAGTGGGGTAATTGAGATCGGCATTCGCGCTTGTTTGATGAACGGTCCGCGAGGAAGCGTTTGCAATCAAACCAATTTTAATCAGTCTGTTTTGCGCATCGTATTTGTTAACCTGCCAGTAACCCTGTTCTGCAAGCTTCGCATGCCGCGACATGATAAGGCGGTCACGCTTGTCGTACACCATTTCTTCAATACCTGCACCGGGAACTTTTTTAATGATCATCCGGTTTTGGTCATCATACTCATAATAAAAGCAGAGCTCATTGGCTATAACTGAAGCAGTATAGTTTGCGCCCCCGAAATTCCATCCGGCGCCAATGAGTTTCTCGACAGCAAGAGGTGGAAGAACCCACCGCAGATTGTTTAGATCATCGTATATATAATATGTCGATAACCATCCGGTATGTGAATTGAAAGACGCCTGCCCATCCATTTTCACTTCCACTTTTTTGAGAATCAACTGGCCGTCCTTGTTCTTATATTCGATTGTATTTTTCCCGTGCTCGTCGGTGCTGATTGTTCTATACAATTCGCCAGCAGTGTAGTCTCCTGATGAAAGCGGCACATTTCCCGCGGTTGCAGAAACTGTCAAAAGCCTTACTTCGTTCGCAACGTTCACATAATTATAGATAGTAACTCCACGATTTGCACCCGCCCAGTTGCTGCCCTCCGGTAAAATTTTTGCCATTCTATTTAGCGGTGAAGGCTCAAAATCCGCACGTCCGTAGTAATGCGTTTGGCTTTGCCCCGACAAATACTGATCGTAGAATTGGTCCTGCTGAACAAAGGGGTTCGCTTTCATGTTCCCATCGTTCGTAATGTCTCCCACTGTTGCAACAACACTTTGAAACGGCAGAAAGCGATACCTCTCGCGACCGAAATCGTCGTAAAACTGCGGCGTTACAATATCGTTTCTCGAAGGACTTTGTTGTTTTCCGACGGTTTGTATCAAGCGTCCGAGTCCATCATGATATGTGGTGGATTGAGAAAAGCTATCGACGGTAGTGCTTGCAACGATCTTGCTATTGTCGGATTGGGCCACATTTGCCGACCAGATCCTGACAGAATTTGGTCTGCTGGTACTTGGGTAAAACGGGGGCGCCTGACCGGCAACAAATACGGGATTGATGACCGCGGCGATGACTGCTATTCTGAGAATTGAAAGCATGTTAAAGGTTTAACGGTTACGACTTGAAGGATTAGCCTTTACGTTTTGATTTGTACGATTGACCTGCAACGGATGCTATAACCGTTTGGGGAGTGCCAGGCGCAAGGACAGCGTACAGCGCGCCTTCCTCGTTTACGATATACAACGTCCCGTCCGTTGCATCCACATCAAAATGCCCGTTCCGCGAGTGTTTGGTCAGCCAGCTAAACAATGGATCCTGTAACTCGACATCTGACTTCGAAGCGTTCTGCGCTTTAGAAACTAGCGCCTTGTCACTTGTCTTTTTCCTGACTTCCTTAATCTTCGAATCAAATAAATCGCTCTGTTGTGTTGCGGACTTTGAAGCAAATACCAACAGCCTCAGCTCCGATTTTTTGTTTTGCAAATCATCAAGGAACTCGAGCGTTTCAAGGTCTACATTGTTGGGATCTATTACATAAATCAGGAGCTTTTGGCCTTTGAGGTTTGACATGCTGTAGGTCGACTTGTCCTCCAGTTGTATGACATAATCATAAAAGCCCTGCAGCTCTGAGCAGATGCCAAGGACAACAGAAAAGAAGATTGACAACATAGATTAAGGGTTTATCGTGATTGCGTTTGAAGTTGGTTCGAGGTAAACGGAATAAAACGTCACAAGTGTTCCCACTTGAGTTAAGCCGTCGATTGCAATGGTCCGGTTTGTACTTCCGTTTGTGTTAATCGTCACATTATAACTTCCGTATGGAACATTTCCCGCTACACTACCAAGTGAATTAATTGGCAAGCTCATATTGTACGTGACGCCGGTCGATCTGTTATAGAACGATGCACTTGCAGCCGTGGTTGTCATGTTTACGTTGTGGATTGCAACAGTGGGCAAAGGACATGCGACTGTATTTGTTCCTGCAACGATCCATTGTGTATTGTTGTACGTAGGACTGCAGGGGTTCATATCCTTTTGCTCTCGCTCCTGTTGTCCTGTGTTGTAATTGCTGTTATTTTTCTGGCATCGTAAGGCAGTAGCAGTATTTTGAAAATCTGCTGCTGGAGCACATTGCGAAGCAACTCCTGCATCCACCCATTGCAATTGATTGAACGTTCCGCTTAACGGATTGACATTAATTTCCTGGCTTTGTAACACGTTGCTTATATATGCGGCATTGGCCGGACAAGGCTTGCAGCGTGTCATCCCGGTTGCTTCCCATACGGGATTTGCATGCGGAAATTGCTGGTATTTATATTCAGCCTTGCGCGCAATATTCTTGTTTTCGTCTTTGATCAATTGTAGTCTGTTCAATCCGTCGTAATCAAAATATGTGACGATGTTCCTCTGGTCCATCGAACTTGTCATCCCCTTCAATGGCTCATACGTAAATGTGCGCATGGTGGCATCTGCAGGGAACAATCGAACTTCATCAATCCATCCGGTTCCCGACAAGGTAACCTGCGTTTGCCCCGTGATCCTGTGTTCAAAGTATTTCCAGCCGTTAACTGTTCTGCCGGTTGCGGGAGTTCCCTGCGTTCCCGTGACCGTGAAGGCACTTGCATTCTTCGTCCAGTATGACAGGATGTAGGTTGTTGCTGAAGTGAGCCCTGTTTTTTGCAGGCCGGCCGGAGCATTGCTTAGTTGGAAGGCTTTGGATCCTGTGATTGTTGTCGCATCTATCGTTGCGGTTCCCGTGTACGACCAGTTGCCTTTTCCATCTGATTCGAAGGAAGTATGTGCAACATTGGGGTAAGTTGCATTCGTTGCCTCTGCTATCGGATGTTGATTGTTATAATCCCATATATAACTGACAGTGATATCATCTGCTTTTTTCATTTCAAGGACGTTCCCGAGAGCATCATATCTTGTAGTCAGTAGTTTTGTGGTAACATTGGTCGGATATGCATTCGTACTAGGTACGTAAACCGGAATTGATGAAGTGAGAACCGGCTGCACCCGATCCAACGATGCAACCTCAGCGGGAAGCACTTTTCCCGAAACTGGATCAATTACATATTTTGTAATCTCGAGCGACTCAGTGCTGGTCGTACCGCCGGAAGTAACAGTCTTTTCTGTTACGATCGGAAGCTGATGCAGATGAGACGTCGTTTTCATGCTTGCAATTGCGTTATCGTCATTGGCATCCGAAAAATCTAGTGGGTACTTAAAAGTTGTAGATTTCGTTCGACCTCGACTATCTGTTCTTGTCTCTGATACGAGCTGAAGGTGCGTTGTGTTATTATAAGATTTTGTACTTGATGTGGTCAGGTATTGAGCAACCGAGTTTTGATCGTATTCCGTTACGGTTGTGCCCGTGAGAATCTTTCTGGATCGCACCATTGTAGGATACATGAACACTTCGTACCTGCAATTGGCCTGAGGCACCTGGTTTGCCCAGTCGCGACGATCCATTCCAAAATATTGTGCTACTCCTGTGTTCTGTAACTCGGTGTACGTATTGACAGTACGGGTAACCGGAATAAAACTGCCACCGGCATTTCGTTCTATCGTTTCGTCAAGGAGGTTGCCGTTACCGTAATTTTGAAGGAAACCTACGCTCGGCGGCTTTCGCGGAATTCGCGTTGAGGTTTGAAAAATGTAGTCTTGTTGACTATAATCAAGGATGGTGTGCGGCTGATTTTCGTAGTGATAAATCGTGCGTCCGTTTTCACCATTCTCACCTTCATATACTAAGACCGTGTCGTACGCTACCGCAGCACCCGCGATTGTGTGCTCAAGGCTGATAGTGCTTTCCGATTGGATATGTCGCGTCCACGTGTAGAAGGTTGCGAACACATTTGTAGTTCCGCAAATTTGATGATACCAGGTCTTGTCAAAGTATGCATAAACCGGCCGCGCCATCCGCCTTCCGTAGGAATACTTTTTCCCGTTGAACGTGTAGTTGTACTGAAATCTTTTAACATTGATGGGGGTACTGCTAAAATTGTCGTACTGCTTGATTCGCTTGACCCGCAAGCCACCGCCGAACTCTGCACCAGAAAGAATTTCTCCGTTGTTGTTGATATCCTGCTTCTGTTTGTTCGCATAATATTCGATTTTCAGTCTTACGTCTTGCAGATATGTTACGTCCTGGCTGATCTGAAGTTTCCAGATATATTTTCCCGGTGGCAAAATATATGTATTCCGAAACTCAGCCCCGATATAATACGGGGAAGAGCCCGCGCACGTTGTAATCGGCCCGTTTGGGTTGGATGAACCGAGAAAGAAAGCGATGTCTGCAGACGAAAGTACGGTGCCGTCTTCCTTACAAAGATTTGCGACCACGCCTGAATGAAGGCAAACATCCGATTGCGACCCATCTCTGCGGAAAAAGGCAGTCAATTGAACAGCGGCTGTTGGGTATGGATCGTTTTCATCGACCATTAAATCTGAAAGATCGAGGATGTAATTCGCCGTTTGAGCTGCTGCAGGTTGTTGCGTATACACATTTCCGGCGTAGTTTTTCTCGATTGTCTTTTTTAAAATTTCCGGGAAGTTTGCGAAGAACGAGTTGTCGTTGACATTTGATTTTTTAATGTCAAAATCGTGTGTCTCATACTCGAACACCGTTCGCCCTCCGGTCGGGTATTTCAATTCCTTCAGTATGAATAATTGGTTGAATTGCGGATCAGCGTCGCGGTTATTTCCAAATGACCCGATCACCTTGGCGGCAACGTTCGTGGTATAGTTCGGCAATATCTCCGGCGCATAAATTCCGTTTTGAAATTTGCCGTTATAATATCCCCAATGGTCAACAGCAAATGAAGTTTTTTGCGGAGCATTGGAAGAGGACATCGCTTCATTGTAAACAAAACTATAAGGGGCGGTTTCTTCGTTATTTGGTCCTTTCTCGGCAATCTTCGAAAGCTTTAATCTTTTTGATCTTGTTGCGAGGGTTCCTACTTGCCTGTCCTCATCCCCGGTGCCGGTAAAGTAGTCGTAATAAAACAGCCACCGCTTAATGACTTGGTTGGATGTCTGGCAAATATGAATACTATCTATCCTGATATCGCTTTGCAAATCATCCCGGCCGGAAGTATGAAACTTTACATAGCCATTCCGAAAATTGATCCGGTCTACATAAACCTTAAGATATTCCTTGCTGGGAGTGTTGATATTTTGGTTCGGGACGTTAGGACTCGGTATGCCTTGCTGGTTGGGCCAACAACTGAAAGCGCTGGGACTTCCGGTATTTTCTATAGGAGGCAGTGTTTGAAAAACACCACCTTGCACCAATACCCGGCTTCCTGAAACAACCTGATAAACAAACGTGACCTCTTCGCCGGTGGCAGATGTTATTTTCGTCAGATGCCAGGCACAAACTGTGGGTGCGCCTGCACTATATGGACTGTAGTAGTCAAGGTAGTCTTCTTTTTGCTCGAACAGGTAAGTTGCTCCATCAGGAGTCTTTATCTGAAAGCTTCCCGTCGCATTCAGATACGTTACTTCGAGTTTCTCATTTTTAAGAAGAACGGGAGTCTTGTTACGTCTTAAAATGAAGGACCCGGAATAGCCGCTGAAACTAAAGTTGTAGACATCCGGTTCCATATCATATTTGCTTTCGGCGTAGGAGGTCACGTTTGGCCCACCGGACGGAGCAGCAATCGTACAATTCCCAACGTCCCCCTGTATTTTCTGGGTCCCAAAGTCAGTCACCGGTCCGGCATGAGCGTCCGGTACGGCCGTTGCAACATGGTAAGCGTCGGTTCTCGATAACCAGTCGTCCATGCCCATTATGGTTCTCGTAATTGCACCACCCGCCTGCAACGCCCACCCCAGGCCCACCCGACTTGCTTCTTCTGCTACCTTAATTCCAGCAGCATGGTAGGATAAGGATACTGGCAATTGAACATCACGGGAGGAAATCGTGTAGAGTGGAATTGAAATATTCGGCAAGCCCGTATACGCCGAAACCGGGTAAACTGCATATTTTTCGATTGCCGCGGTATTCGGCGATTGCGGAATGATTTTGGTCGGCTGCGGTTGTGCATTACCGAGAGCAAACATGCACATCAGGAGTGAAAGCGTTGAAAGCTTGGGAAACATATCTGAGTTAAGGTTTAAAGTGTTTAGAGGTTATATCCAAGTCTATATACCAATGCCTGCGTCACCGGCACTTGCTGCTTATGCAAAAAATCATAGAGCAACTGCATCTTGCCCTTCCACTTTTTTCCGATGCTGTATTTCTTACTTACGCCAAGCAATGCACTCTGCTGCCATGCAGAATAATTACTCAGCACGTCGAACGATCGGAATTGCGCACGATAATTCAGTTCCGCTCCACCGCTAATCCAAAAGCTTCCTTTCAATTTGATATCGACAAAAGAGCGCACTCCAACTCCCTCATGAGTCAATCGTATATTTCGAAAATCTTTTCTTAACCCAAGTTTGTAGCTCGCTCCAATGCCTGCAATACTTTTTGAACTGAACCGGTAGCCGAGCGATAATCCTAGATCTGTTGTGGTAGGAAAAAACGTGGACGACTTTGTTGTTTGCAGGTTCGCTCCAACTTCTATTCTCTGCAGGAAAGTTTTTGTTCGTTCGTTGTTCGGTTTGAAATCCGGAATCTCAAGTTCCTTTTCACTTCCACCCAGTTGGCGTATCCTGTCTCGAATAGAACTTAATTGGCTTTGCCCCGCAGCCATTGCTTGGTTGAACTGCTGCATGCCTCCCTGACCTACCTGGGTCTGGATCATTTGCTGAACCTGTGAACGGGTTTGAAGGCCACTTATCGAAGCGGAACCCCAATCCGTTGGAACATTGAACAACCCTGCGATCAGCGAATTCTTTTTCATGAATTCTGCAAACGCCGGTATTTTATTGAGTAGCGCAAGCGCCTTTTGTTGCAACTGCACTGGGTCGTTCAGTATTTCACGGTAACGTTGTACTTCCTGTGTGTAGTAGTAAGCATGCTCCTTGTATTTGCGGAAGTCTTTGAGCAACCCGGCGCTCAGAGCGCCTCTTGACTGAAAGAGTTCTGTGAGTCTTTGTTTGCGTTCGCTGATGAGCGACTTGATCTTTTCTGCCTGCCTAAGATTTGAAAAGACGTTCTGGTATCGGCCCAGTGACTGTTTTGCACGGTCCACTACATCTCTGGGAAATAATTGCGGTTGTGATTTAATGAAATTGAGAAGTCCCTGTATCGAGTCTACAGAAGGCAGGTATTCCCCAGATAAGTTTAGTGATCCATCAGATGTTAGCTCATCTGCATTCAGTAACGATTTATACGAATGTGTGCCTTGAAGCGAGCGATAAAGCGTACTGTCCTGCTTTGCAATTTTCTTAAGGAGCGCTTGTTCCGATCTCTCCAATCTTCGCAAGAACTTTTCGGCCCTCTTTTGAATTTTGCCAGAAAGTTCGTTAGACTTCTTATCAATAAATGAGAACAGGCGGTCGGGGAATTGAATGATCTTGTCAACTGCTGTAGTATCCGTTGCGAGTGAGACGCACGGTACCCAAAGGGCAATAAAGCACAGGTACGCTAAACGGGAGAGTTTAGCCATAAGAAGTCGGTTTAATGGTTACAACAAGAGGGTAGGAAAAAAAGAAGGGCGGATCCTTCTATTCTCAGTGGCGAAAAACCAAAAGGCAGGGATTAAAAAGGGTGGACTACAAATTCTTCTCAGTGAGGAAAAACTAATCTAGAAACTTTTTTCGAATTTAATATTAACAGAAGATGAAAATATTTCGATGTAATCGTTTACACTTAGACGTGAGTCTTGTTCGCGATGCACTACGCGAATGTCGAATTCCCTGGGAAATGTTTTTCCAAAAAGGACTTTGTCTGTGGGAGTAAAAGCTTTGCAAGTAGAGAGGACGTTATCCAACTTTTTGTAGTTACAAAGCGTTCCGGAACCTTATATAATCTTGTCGTGTTACAATTTCATAATACATGTTGATGCGGTCATCCTTGCTGATAAACTCGATGGCGTGCCGGTATCTATCGGCAATTGGTATATCGACGCCTTGCGAAGTATAATCGAAACTGTCTGCCATGCTCGGTTGAACAGTTGACAGCAGGTGATTTTGTTTATCCAGATTATGGATAAAAAAGCGGTCAAAGCCGAACAATTCAATTTGATCTTTCTCACATTCCTGGATTACTTGAATTGCGTCCGGTCCATGGAATAATATTAGAGAGGGCCGATAATGGGCGGCCTTTTTCAATAACTCATCGTTCAGCTCCGGCATGGGGAAATTACTTTAGCTGTGATGCAGACAATCGTATTGGCGCAATGATATCGTAAAAGTTGGAATCAGTACTACAATGACTTCTTACACTAAATGATCAGTATTCCATTTGACAAATGAGGACGAACCTGAGTTTCAACTTATTCACCGACCAAATCTTGAAGGTTAATCCAAACCTGGCCCGACAAGATATGGTTGACGTTTTGAGCATTTTTCCGGCTTTGAGTGATTGACCGCCAGTCCTTCAGCATCTCTATTACGTCTTTGTCACGGTAATTACGGATGATTTGATATTTACGGTTTAAGCTATGGAAAACCGCTGTCACCATAAGGTGTTCCGAAACACCTGCAGTCCGGACTGCCTGGATAACATTCCTGCAAAATGAAATGTAATTTTGGTCATCTAACTTTTGCATAGAATAAACAGCAATTTGTTTCAGCTCATAAACTACTGTTGTGTCGTGTAACACAGCAACTGCATCTTGCATGTAGACAACTGGGTGTTCATAAATCCCAATAAACCGGTCAGAAGTGTACAAAAGTTTTGCGACTGTTAAATCTGTAACATCTTTGAGAATCCAGTCGAGCGTTTGCACAAAGATTTTTTTTGAAGCGTCGGATGTTATCCGTTCGTTAGGTTGTCGGCCACCTTCCTGTTTCTTGCGATGACACGAAGCCATCCCAGATGCGAATAAAAAAAAGCTGATTATGAGAATTGAAATTTTCATTTTACGTTATTGTGCAGAAACCTGCCGGCCCCGTTATTATTTGAATTTTTGAATTTCCCTTATCCAGACCGTCTGGTCGATATAATAAGATCTTCGGCTTCTAGTCAATAAGGATTGACAGCAACCACTGTTTTAGTTGTATCAATCGTGAAGTCGATCCATTCTGAAGAGCCATAAGGTGGATTGTAAAAGTACATAGTGGTTTTGCCTTTGTATCCCGGGTCGTTGTCTGGATACTCGCGAACCTCATCGGGAGGCCCCATTATGCTCAAGGCTTCGTCCAATTTCATTCCAACTTGCAACCGTTGTGAGTTGTTTGCATTAGCCTCTCGCCTGGTATTTGAACAGCTTGAGGTCAAGATACTCAGCACTATTACAAGTATGAACATTGGACAACATACCTGTAGCATTAGACTGGACTTCATTGATCTAAAAACAATTGCTGCTTATTCACCAATTTTCAATTGCTTGTTGTTGCTGTTCCAAACCTCGGTGACCGCGAAACTATCCACATTGTCTTTATTGAAAAGCTGCCATAAATCATCGGGAATGGTATAAGTGAACGGCAAGTGTTGAGCTTGCCGCTCACTGAGTTTTTTAAAAGTGTGTATCAAATAAACTGCAGCAATAAGGGAGAAGACTATGAAAACAGCTCGTTCAATTTTGTTGAGGCGCCTATTCCTGTAACCCAAGGGCAAGTTAACTGACAGCCGACAGCTGATTGCTGAGCTCACAGCCCACAGCCCATAGCTCAAAGCTCACAGCCCAAACCCCCCTCACGGAAAATTCACTCCCGCCTTCGCCCTCCTCCTCAACTCCTCCGTCGTAATCGTATTCATCCGCCCCACAGGCCTTCCATCCCTATACGTGATCACCCGCAACATCACCGCTTCCTTAGGAATCGTAAGCGGCTCGGAATACTTCGGATAAAAATTGTCAGGAAACGTATTGTCGAATGTATAATGAATGTCCAACCCCTTCACCTCCGTACTCAATTTGATAATCGGACTACCATCCGCAGCCTTCGTAACATTAAAAATCGGATCATACATCGCACGCGCATACTTTACTTGCGCCGCATCAAACCTGTCGAAATGCTTTTCAACTTTCGAAACAAAGTTGTCCCAATTCTTCTTCTCCTTCGGCGACCAAACCGACTCACTGATTGCAAATCCGCGAGGCCATGTCATATAATGCGCCGCACGCATATTATAAATCTGTTCGGTCCACAAATTCGCCTGACCACCTTTGATAAACTTCGCATCCACTCCCTCGGGCACCGGTTCAAATTCGTACGACTTGCTCAACCTCAAACTCGAATACACACGTGGCTCAATCGCCGGATCGGCCTGCATGTAATCTATGTATGCAAACGTCGTCGGACTCATCACCACTTCATGTCCCATCTTCGCAGCTTCGATACCACCCTTGATCCCGCGCCAGCTCATCACTGCCGCACCGGGTGCGAGACCTCCCTGAAGTATCTCATCCCAGCCGATCAATTTCTTTCCCTTCGCTTCAACAATCTTTCCTACCCTCTTTGTAAAATAACTCTGCACCTCATCCATCGTCTTCAATCCTTCCTTCTTCATCAATGCCTTGATCTGCGGATTCTTCTCCCAATAATTCTTCGGACATTCATCGCCACCCAAATGCATGTACTCGAACGGAAACAATTCCGCAAGTTGTGTTATCACTTTGTCCATGAACTCATACACTTTTTCGTTCGCCGGACACAGCGTGTTGTCAACAAGTGCGATCGGCGGATGCCCCCGCGACCAGTCCATGATCGCTTCGCCAGACCGAACTTTGTAGTTCTTCGCCTCTGGTGTGCATGACAATTCGGGATACGACACTACCGTTGCAAGACTGTGTCCGGGCACATCAACTTCGGGTAAGATGTTGATGAACCTTTCTCCTGCATATTGAACAAGTTCCTTGATGTCGTCCTGAGTATAAAATCCTCCGTAATCTTTCGGTTCATTGTCTGCCGGCTTTTTGAACGTTCCAAAATAACCGACGCGCTTCACGTTCCATGCTCCGACCTCCGTCAGTTTCGGCAATCCCTTGATCTCAATTCTCCAACCTTCATCATCTGTTAAATGCAAATGCAGAAGATTGAATTTGTAACGCGCCATCACGTCCATGTAATTCTTCACTTCTTCCTTCGTAAAGAAGTGCCGTGATACATCGAACATCAGTCCCCTCCAGCCGAAGCGTGGATAGTCTGTAATCTCAACAGCGGGTATTTCCCATTTCACTCCCTTCGCTGCCTCGCGCCCTTCGATCGCGGCGGGCATCAATTGCAATAGACTTTGCACTGCATAAAATACTCCTGCCGGCTTGTTCGCAGTGATAGCGATGAATGTCGGTGTTACCGTCAACGTATAACCTTCGTTGCCAATCGTTGCGTTGCTGTTCTGATTTAAACTGATTCGAATTGTGGCATTCGCATTATTGTCGGAAATCGTGACCGTCGCGCCGGCAGCGTCCTTCAACCGTTGTGTAAGTATCGACAATGATTGTTCCAGCTCCTGTTGAGACGGCGCCGACACCGTCACTACTTGCGGCAATGCAAACGTGCCGCTGGTTGTCTTTACTGAAACCGGTTCAGGTATTATCGCGATCTGAGGTTGTGATGTCTGAGAGAATCCCTGAAAGCAAAGGAATATAATAATGAATAGAAGATATCTTTTCATATGCATGCAATTGATCACAAGATACGCGATGCATGCTATCGTTTCGCAACAACAGAAGTGTGACCGCTCAAAAGTTTCCATCCACTTTTTCTCCTGATCATAATGCCTGTTTCGAGGAGATCAATCTCAGTAGTGTCGCCTTTCTGACCGACCACTAAGGAATGCAGTTTTCCCGTATAACTTCCCAATGTCGGGGTAAGAGGATGAATAGCGAGACTGTCCCAACGGATACTCACTTTCTGAAACAATGGTGCCGCGGCTCGCAGGATGCGTGCTACCGAGTCGTACGAAATCGCAGAGCGTCGACCAGGCGGAACCCAATAAAAATTTTCGGAGCTGTCGAGATAACGGAACTCTGCCAGATAACCTTCGCGACCGATGTCTGTCACATAATTCTCAAGCGTTACACGAATGCTGTCGGAGATCGATATTCTTTCCGACATTGACAGACCCTGCAAGGCTGGTTTACATCCAACCACAACAAGGACAGCGAAGAGAATCGTGATTATATAACGCACAAAAAAAGGTACCGTAAGGTACCTCTTCTTCATTCTGTGCAAAAATTTTTTGATCACGCGTAAGCCGGAGTTTCCTTCTGTCCGAGTCGTTTCATGGTAAGTATATGAGATGCGACGGCCTGGGAAAGTTTCGGAAAACTGTGGTATGGAACGTTGAAGCGTTCGCAATGTTCCCTTACGATCGGACTGATCTCCGGATAATGTACGTGACTGATGCGAGGGAACAGATGATGCTCGATCTGATAATTCAACCCGCCTACGTACCAGTTGATGATCTTGCTTCCCGGCGAGAAGTTGCAGGTGGTTCTCACCTGGTGAACTGCCCACTCGTTTTCAATCATCTTATCCTCGATACCAACAGCGTCGAACTCCGGACCTTCAACCGCATGCGCAAGTTGAAACACATAGCTTAGTACGATTCCCGCAGTCAGACCCATGACGGCGAAACCCGCCAGCCATGCCCAAAACCCAACGGCAATGATGGGTATCACCATATAGAACAGCGCATACAACACTTTACTGATCCAAAAAGTGACATGCTCTTTGGTGTTCATGGGTTGCAGCGTGGTATTATGGATCTTTCTCGTGAAATATTTTTTGAAATCCCTTGCACATACCCACATGAACAACGTCAATGAATATGCGACCGGAAGGTAGATATGCTGATACTGATGAATCGGCTTCCACTCCTGCGCGGGACTCTGACGCAATAGTTTGCTCTGCGCGATATCATCGTCGAGACCCGAGATATTCGTATACGTATGGTGAAGTACATTGTGTTTCTGTTTCCAGAAAAATGCGTTTCCGCCCAATGCATTCAATGTTAGGCTCAAAGTATTGTTCACCCATCTTCTGCTCGAATAACTGCCATGACATGCGTCGTGCATAACGTTGAAGCCGATGCTTGAAATGATCAGACCCATAGCTGCGCAAAGTAACAAAGCGAGCCCTGCCGGCATACTCACCGTCAACAGCACTACATACGTAGCAATCGCGGCAGGTATTAATATCAGCGTCTTGGAATACAATTTCCAATTGCCGGTCGGCTTGATGCCCTTTGTATTGAAATGTTCATCAACGGCTGCTTTCAGCGATTTGAAGAACATTCTGTTTGAATTATCGAAAGTCACTTTTCCCATCACCTAAATATATTTCAATTTCAATTTTCAAACGGATGCTTGAATGCAGGAATTTTTTGCCCAATGAGCCTGTTAATGCTTTTAAGGGTTCCTATTTCGTCATGATCACAAAATGATAAGGCAAATCCGGCCTCGCCGGCCCTGCCCGTTCTTCCGATCCGGTGAACATAGGTTTCCGGCTCAGCAGGTAAATCATAATTGATCACATGTGTTAATCTATCAACATCTATGCCCCGGGAGGCGATATCGGTTGCAACGAGAACTTTAACTTTTCCGGACTTGAATTGGTTGAGCGCATATTGCCGCTCGTTTTGTGATTTGTTGCCATGAATGGCTGCACAATTCACTTTAAGCTTTTTCAAATCTTTGGATATCCTGTCTGCACCATGCTTCGTTCTTGTGAAAACCAGCGTGCGGCTGATCTTCTTTTCCTCAAGCAAATGCAGGAGCAGCGAAAGTTTGTTCCTCTTATTTACGAAGTAAACCGATTGATCGATTTTTTCTGCGGTTGATGAAACCGGCGTCACCTCAATGCGAACCGGCTGGCGAAGCAATGAACTTGCAAGTTTCGCGATCGGTGGAGGCATCGTGGCCGAAAAGAACAAAGTCTGACGTTCGGTTGGGATCTCACGAATCACCTTCTTCACATCGTTGATGAATCCCATGTCGAGCATTCTGTCTGCCTCATCGAGAACAAGAATCTCGAGATGATCGAGGTAAACATACCCCTGGTTCATCAGGTCGAGCAATCTTCCGGGCGTGGCAATTAATACATCGGTGCCATTCCTAAGGTCGATGGTTTGCTTGCTTTGAGGAACTCCGCCAAAAATTACCTGCTGCGTAATGCCTGTGAACTTTCCATATTCCTGGAAGCTTTCCATGATCTGAACTGCGAGTTCACGGGTTGGCGTAAGAACCAACGAACGAATATGTTTGTAGCCGTTGCTTTGATTGGGTTTGAGATAAAATTGTTGAAGTATCGGAATTGCAAAAGCCGCGGTTTTTCCGGTACCGGTCTGTGCACATGCAAGCACATCTTTTCCTGCGATCGCCGCAGGGATCGCCTGTTCCTGAATAGGGGTGGGATTAGTATATCCCTGGTGGTTTAATGAGCGCAAAATGGGCTCTATCAAACCTAATTGTGTAAATGACATATTTTGTTTTTAATCAATCGCTGCTACCAAAACGTAGAAAGGCGAGAATAGTTGCTCATCAATACGACTTGATGAACTTGCGAAGCGAAGAATATCCAGTCTTTTATTAAGAGTTGTATAAAGATAGTCTATTGAATCTAAATAGATTGGTAAATATCGGGTTTAGCGGTTATACCTTCTTTTTTACCGCAACAGCATTGTAACCTCGTGCACCGCGTGCAATTTCGAAGGTTACTTTATCACCTTCAGCAATTTCTTCGGTGATCTCGCTGATATGTACAAACAGGCGTTCGTCGCTATCTGCATAGTTGATGAAACCAAAACCTTTTGAGTAGTTAAAATAGTTGACGGTTCCTTCTTTGCGTGGTTCGTCGTCGCCTTTTTCAAATTTGGGCACTCCGATCTCGATGTCTTCAGCGCTGAAAGTTCTTTTCTTGGATGGATCCGGAGGAGTGGACGAGAGGTTTCCATCTTCATCGAGGTACGCCATCATGTCTTCAAGTTGTTTTCCTTTGTTCGGATTGGCTCTGCGTTCTTCCATTTTTTCTTTCTTCTGCTGAATTTCCTTCAGCCTCTTCATTTCCTTCTGTCTTTTAGTGGACGTTTCTTTCGATCTTGCCATTACTTTTTTTATTTAATTTAAGAATTCCTCTTCGAATAGCTATAAAAAAACAAGACCCCATTGAAGGGGTCGTGTATAACTTCTTACCACTTCCTCTTCTTGAAACCGCCGTCGGAACCCTGAGGTCTGTCTTCACGAGGGCGCGCTTCTGAAACTCTCATAGACCTTCCCTGGATCGAACCGTTATCAAGTTCCTGGATCGCCTGTTTCGCAGCGGTATCATCGGGCATTTCAACGAATCCAAAACCACGGGATTTACCGGTAACCTTGTCGTTGATAACCTTCGCCGAAGTGACTTCGCCATAAGGTGTGAAATAACCGCGTAAATCCTGATCCTGAACGTCGAAGCTGAGATTTGAAACAAAAATGTTCATACTAAAAAATTGAATGATAATAAATCTGAGAAGGCAAAGAGTAAGAAGACTAACTAAGATGCAAACTGCAGAATAATTGACCGATTACTGAGTGCGAGGCTCAAATGACACAATGAAGATAGGCAATTAATTCGAAACCCCTTTGTCCTGTGGTTGTCACAATTACAGCGAGATGTCGCGCTTCCAGGGGAGAAAATCGTCCTGGCCCAGTGCTACAGCCTTCGGAACAGCTTCGCCGCTCGCCACGCGTATCACCATATCAAGAATCCTTTCGCCAGCCTGTTGAATGCTTTCCTCGCCATCGATAATTGTTCCGCAGTTGATGTCGATGATGTCCGACATCTTATTATATAACGCGGTGTTTGAAGATATTTTTATTGTAGGTGCAACAGGATTGCCTGTTGGGGTACCCAAACCAGTTGTAAACAAAACCATATTTGCCCCGGCACCCACCATTGCTGTAGTACTCTCTACATCACCTCCCGGTGTGCAAAGCAATGTCAGTCCATTCCGCGTTACCTTTTCCGGGTAATCCAGGATTTGCGCAATCGGAGATGTTCCTCCCTTTCGTGCCGCGCCGGCAGATTTTATTGCATCAGTAATTAGTCCGTCGCGAATGTTGCCAGCGGTCGGGTTTGCATAGAATCCTGATCCGAGTGCCTCTGCTTTCGCATTGTAATTCTTCATGAGGTGCAGAAATCGTTCGGCATCTTCCTTTCTTACACATCGCTCGGCAAGTTCCTGTTCAACGCCGCACAATTCAGGGAACTCCGACAAAATGGAAGTGCCGCCCAATGCAGCCACCAGATCCGATGCATGTCCGACAGCAGGATTCGAAGAGATTCCGGAAAATCCATCCGAGCCACCACATTCAAGGCCGATGCAAAGCTTCGACAACGGTGCCGGCTCACGAACTGCCGTGTTTGCAATCGCCAATCCTTCGAAGGTTCTTTTGAGTGCTTCATTCATCAGTTTCTCTTCGGTACCGATCTTTTGTTGTTCAAGCAAAACAAGTGGTTTCGAGAAATGTGGATCGCGACTGTTGAGTGCTTCAAGGAGTAATTCTATCTGTGCATTCTGACAGCCCAAACTCAGCACAGTTGCTCCGGCGACATTTGGATTGGTAATATAACCTGCAAGAAGTCCGCATAAATTTTTTGTGTCAAGCGCGGTGCCGCAGCATCCGAGTCCGTGTTTCAAAAACTTGATGCCGTCGACATTTTCGAAAAAACGGTTCGGTCGATTCTGCCGAACATCTTCAAACTCGACCACGCCAAGGTCCGACACGGTGCCCAGACGCTTGTAATGATCCATCAAAGCGCGTGTGCGTTGACGGTAGACATTCGCTTTTGCATATCCAAGGTTTTCTTCAAGCGCTTCTTTCAACACATCGAGGTTTCTGTTCTCACAATACACAAGTGGAATAACAATCCAATGATTTGCGGTTCCTACCGACCCGTCTTTTCGATGGTACCCGTTGAATGTCATGTTTGCATACCTGCTGATGTCCGGCGGCTGCCACGAAGTACGTAGTTCGTTCAATGATACATCTGCTGTTGCATGCCGTATGTTTCTCAGCGACACCACCCTACCCTGTTCAATCTTTTCAATCGCTTTTCCAACAACCACTCCATACATCCTAACATAACCGCCCTGCTCAACCGGGTGAATGGTGAACTTGTGTTTTGCCCGAACCGGCTCACGAAGTATCAGTTCACGGTCGCGGTAGCTGATCCGCGTACCCTCCGGCATATCATTCAATGCAACAAGTAAATTATCGTCAGGGTGAATTTGAATAAATCGTGGAAGAACGGAGGATGATGACATGGATGGAAGCAATTGCGTTTCACGCTGCCGTTTCCGGCAACTTGTTGTCAAGATAGGGCAGTCATTCGCGTAAACTTTCCTGCACAGTCGGCTGCCTATGTATATTTCAACACGCCGTTCCACAATTTGCCAGCCGGCAATTGCAATACTTGTATGCCTTCAGCTTTCCTAATAACCGGTAAGTCTGTCGATTCCTTCTCATTGAGCCACAATTCCCCATCACAGCCATTCGGAAGCTGTATTTGCATGCTGCGGTTTCCCTGGTTTCCGCTCCAGCCCAGATCTATAGGGCCACGGGGTGTGAAATTCGAAATTGAAAAACTTTCAAGATCCCCCGGCAATGGCCTGATCCTAACTTTTGAATAGCCCGGTTCAAGCGCCGCTATTCCTGCAATGCTCATGTACGCGACGTAAATCGGCGCGATGGCAGCATGACTATACTGCGCATGCTCATCCGGGATTGTTACCCATGTTTCGGGCAATGTATTGTTTTGCTGAACTGCGGGCATATTGATCCACCTGTTTCTGAACTCAGTTAATATTGAATTCATCTCGCCATTCGCAGCAAGTGCCCAATAACGCCATTGCGCATTGGGTGGATAACATTTGCCTAATCTTGCAGGATTCGAAAGCAGTTCCTTCATCAATAATGACGATTCATTACGTGTTGCGAATCCACTCAAAATGAAATGTGCAATGGACCGTTCACAGGTTCTTGGCTCCTTCTCCTTTTTTATCCACGGCAGATTCACGATCAGCATCTGGTGGGCACTGCTCCAGAATTTATTTCGCACTGCTTTCACTATGGCGCGCGACCATTCAACGGCGCTGGCTGCAAGTTCGTTTTCATTAAATGCCATGCACACACGCGAGAATGCATCCTTCAACATTCCAGCCACATACAGGTTAAACGCACATTGTTTGTGCCGCTGTAGTTTGTACGAATCGGTATCCATCCACACGGCCGGTGTTCCGATGTTCTCTACAGGCAGCAGACCATCTTTCAAAGTAAGCTTCCGCAGGTAATTGTAGAACTTCACGAGTCTTGGAAACACTTCTTCAATATCATCGCGGTTTCCCGAATACAGGTAATGATACCAAACGTCGTAGTTGAAGCCCACGCCATGATCCAGCAATGGTCCCCATGGTGTAAGGCCCAGTTGCCGCTGTGAGATCCTGTTGAGCCTGTCGTATGCCGGCCAGCTGTCCATAAAATAACCATCGAGTGTTATACCCTGGCTGAAAGTGTTTACGAACCTTGAAGGGAGAAGAACTTCATTGTATGCGCGGTGCAACATATGCACCACGTGGCCGATATCTCCGCTGTATTGCTGGCGTTCGCGTCCCATGCAGTCAACGATAGTATCCTGCGAGTTGTTCAAAATGGTATTGAACGAAGCATTGAACAATTTTTGAAGTGCCGGATCCGATGTGTTGATGCGCGGTACTTCCGGGAACGGGTATACGCGACGCAACACACCGGGTGCAGTCACCCTGATATTTCCGGTTGCACCATGTATATGAAGTTGTATCCACTTCACACTTTCATAATCGAACGTGATGAAGTCGTTCTTTCCTTCTTTACAAATGAAACGAGTCCACGAGTGAAAATTACTATTGATGAGCGCAGGACCACCACTGTTATGTGGTACGTGCCCCTGCTGAACCATCAATTCGATAACTGTATTTTCCGGAGCCTCTATTGAAAAGTATGGCCATCCTACCACCTGTTCCGTCATCTCATAGGTTACGACGGCCGTTTTTCGGTTATCCGTTAACGTGAGTAAGCAGTCGGTACCGATCGATTGTATCACAGGTCCTGGTTCGCTTGCAAATGCGTCTGAGGTTACAAGGTCGAAATATTCATACGGTGAAACTCGCCAGCGCAGCCAGTGTCCCTCCACGAAACGGGCAGCAGGTATTCGTTGTTCTTTGATGAGAGGTATCGATCGTTTTCTTAGTTCGCTTACTTCCGGCGAGCCACAGTCGTACAGGTAGTCTCTTACCGATGTAGTGAGCGATGTTGCATTTGCGGCTCCATTGATGAGTGCAACGGTACGCCAGGTATCGTCGGGCTGATAACCGGCGCTGTTCCAACCATGCGGATACTTCCGGTTATCGAACGACTCCTGCAGTGACCGCAAATACCAGCGCTTGTACATCCCCGGCTGCCAGCTGTCCGCTAGCTTCACCTTCCAGCTTTCGTCCGACACAATTACATCTTCGGATCCATCAGCATATTGAATCTGAAGTTTAAAAATGAACCCGGGCTTGCCGGCTGGCCAGGTGCCGTCTCCGAATCCGTAATACAATACAGTTGCTCCAATCGTGTTCGATTTGCCGGTCAGATGGTTTGTCAAATCCATCGGATCGGCTTCGCTGTACCGCGGGTCGTTCGGAGCGGGGCCGAACTGAATTCGATTGCCGTTGCAGAACAAAATATACCGGCTGTCTCCGAGTATCCATCCGGTTGCAGCCTTTATTGCTTTGCGTACTTCAACAGTCTTTCTGAAATGAAAAAAAGTATTTGCCAGTGTCCGTTGGGCGGGATACCATATCCATTTTGCAGGAGCGAGATCGAGCAACCTTTCTTTTGCCGTGATCGACAATGGCGTCTGGCGCAGACTCACTTCCTCTGCTCTTGCAGAAAGGACCGGAAGTCCTGCTGTGGCAGCGGTTGCGGCAATGGTAGATGCGTTTGAAAGAAAATGGCGACGCGTTAATTTATCTGCAGACATATCGGTCCTAAGATAAGTTTCCCGTAAACAATATCCATCATGTTGTTAGGGACGAAAACGCCACACATGCACCGTGTTATCGACACTTGCTGTGGCGAACAACTTGCCGGTAGTGCCAAACGCGATATCGTCCGCGTCGTTCGAATGTTCGGTGAACGTCTGAAGCAATTCTCCGGTTCGCACATCGTACAATCGTGCTGAAACACCTTTATTCATTTCTGAATTTCCAAACAAATTCTGGAGAAACTCTCCGATCATCGGTTTGTCCCTGCCGCCCGCGAGGAGGTAGTTACCATCCGGACTGAACGCGAGCGACTGCACATGTTCGGCGACCTTCATCTGCCTCACCATCTTGCCTGATCGAACATCCCAAAGTTTTACAGTGCAGTCGTCACTGCCACTTGCGAGCATTGTGCCCGAATTGTTGAATGCGATATCAGCCACAGTGGAAGTATGAGCAGTATTGATGCCTGCGGGTTTACCAGTCTTTGTGTTCCATATTCGGACACTGCCGTCGAAACTGCACGATGCGAGGCTGTCGGCACCGGGGAAAAATTTCACTGACCAAATTGTAAGCGTATGCCCAGAGAATTCGGATGAAAGAGCGCCTGTTTCAGTGTTCCACACCCTGACGAATTTGTCATCACCGGCAGATGCGATGCTTTTACCATCTGCGCTGAAACTTACGGTCCATACGGTTCCGTTGTGCTTTTTAAACGAACGAACAAGGGCACCATCCAATATGCGCCACAGACGAACGATGCCGTCGTATCCTCCGGTTACAATGAATTCGCCATCACTGCTGACATCCATGAATGAAACACCGGATGGCTGATTGATTGTTCTAAAAATACTGCCGTTGGGCGACCAGATAATAATGCTGCTATCTACACTGCCGGAAATAACCAGCGAATCGTTCTTTGCAAACCTCACAGAGGTAACTATATGCCGGTGCCCGCGGAATACATGATGCAACGAGGCTTTATCGCCCTGCACACGAGGAGACCGATAAAAGAACTGATAAAAGGCAAGGGTCAGAACGATCAGCGAAAAGATTACGGCAATACCTAGCCGGATCACTTTCCTGTAAGAGAAGGTGTTCATAAAAAATTTGATTATGATGATTGATTATTTCACTGCACTGTGTCTTGCAACCTGGAGGGAATGAATGGTCTAACGGTTATCAGGTTTGAATTCAAGTATGTCGCCAGGCTGGCAATCGAGTTCTTTGCAAATTGCCTCAAGCGTCGAAAAACGGATCGCTTTGATCTTACCTGTTTTCAGGATCGAAAGGTTTACGGGTGTTAACCCAATCTTTTCAGCCAGCTCATTGCTTCGCATTTTTCTTTTTGCGAGCATTACATCAAGATTTACGATGATTGGCATATTAAAGCGTTAAGTCCTGTTCATCCTGCAACATCAGGCCCTGCCTGAAAATTGCAGCCATAAAAAATGAGAACACTCCAATGATGATATGAAGCAGGCTGATTCTTAATACATCATCAATGTCGAGCCCTAGTATTGTTAGCAATGAAAACGATAACGGCAGCAGCAGGTTCGTGACGTAAAACCTAACAAGGCGTAAGACACTTCTTTGGGTAAATAACTTCTGTTGGCGAAAAGCATTGAACACGTCCGCAAGCAGCCATAAAAACAGTCCGTAAAGGAACATTACCGACAAGTAAGGGACAATATAATTGCTCGAGTATTCGCCGATGAGGAAGTAAGTATTGGTGAATGGAAACAACAATCTAAAAGTTCCATCTTCAATCACTCTGATTGGCAATGAAGTATCCGCCGATGAGTTGTACGCCAACAAAACGATTGCGGCGTAAATTGTAATTACAGCGAGAATGATTGAAAGTATTCTCGAGATGGTATATAAACCAGTCGCTATTAAACGCACCGAATGCATGAATGTAGGTTGTGAATACAAACATACAATAATTATTGATAAACGATAATTAAATATTGTACTTCACTAAAAAATTATGAATTCGTCAGATGGGTTCGGCGTGCAGATCCGACAATTTCATGGTAAATGGCCCATGGCTCCTCAGATGTCAAGGTCATCAGGCAATGAACTGCGGGCGGAGCTTCGTTGATTTGCGATGATTATTTTTGATTGACAGGCGTTTCGATGATGATGAACTCCGTCTCTTCGGGAGCGGACATCAGTAGTTTGTCTGTGTTCCAAACACCGATCGCATCGCCGGTGGAAAGCAATTGATCCGACACATTCAGTTTGCCGGCAATAACGAATACAAACAGGCACTTGTTGACCGGCGAAAAATGGTAATCGAGTTGCGATCCGGCGTCGTAATATCCGAGACTGATAACGGCATTCTGATTGATCCAGCAATGACCAAGGCCCTCTTCATGCGAAACAATTTTTACGAGCCGGCCTTTCCTTTGAGCCCTCGGAAAACTTCTTGTCTGGTAACGCGGCCTGATATTCTCAAGCTTTGGCTGAATCCAGATTTGAAGAAAGTGAACAATATCTTCTCCGATGTTATATTCTTCGTGAAATAAACCCGTACCGGCACTCATGATCTGTACGCCTCCTTCCTCGATGATTGTGCTATATCCCATACTGTCTTTATGGTTCATTTTGCCACTCAGCAGTACCGAAATGATTTCCATGTTCTGATGCGGGTGCGTGCCGAACCCCTTCCCGGCGTTCAACAGGTCGTCGTTGAATGCGAACAAAGTGCCGAATGCCGACCTTGCTGGATTGTAGTAGTCACTGAAAGAAATATGGAAACGGCTTTCGAGCCATCCACTGTTCTTATATCCTCTGGACGCCGCCGGGAACACCTGTGTTTGCATTGCTTGGTTTTGAACGATCAATTTACTTCAACCATCGCTAGCCTCAAAAAAGCATGCATTGGGTCTTGATTCATTCCGAAGAAAAATATTTTTTCGACCCGATAATATTTATCGTAATATTGCGATTGAATGGGCGCTTCTAAAACAAATGAGTTTTCATCGAAGGAGGTCAAGCTTGCAAAATATGCAAAGGCGCTTGGCCATCCTGCGCGAATTGCAATACTGAAATTCCTTGCAGGGAAAGCTGCGTGTCAATGCGGTGATATTGTTGATGAACTTCCACTTTCACAAAGCACGGTGTCGCAACATTTGAAAGAGTTGAAAGAAGCAGGTCTGATCACCGGTGAAATCGAAGGCGCGAGAGTATGCTATTGCATTGATGAAAAGGAATGGCGGGCGGCACAAACTGCGATTAATCACTTGTTCGATTCGTTGAAGATGCGCGATCGCTGCTGTTAAATTTTTTTTGTATTAATCATCGTAATATACCGATAACTTTTAAACAAGTATAGTCATGAAAACAAATGCAGAAACAAAACAAATGGTAATCGAAAAGTATTCCGACATCGCACTTCAAAGCAAGGAAGCGAATAGCAATTCGTGCTGTGGCTCGACGGGGTGCTCATCGGAAGTTTACAACATCATGTCCGATGATTACTCAACAATTGAGGGGTACGTAGCAGACGCCGATCTCGGTTTGGGTTGCGGATTGCCGACGGCGTTCGCAAAAATCAAAAAGGGCGATGTGGTGGTTGATCTGGGCAGCGGGGCGGGCAACGACGCTTTTGTTGCACGTCATGAGACCGGCCCGAACGGTAAAGTGTTTGGAATTGATTTCACGCCTGCGATGCTAACAAAAGCACGGAAGAATGCGGAATTGCGTGGTTTTACCAATGTCGAATTTTTACACGGCGATATTGAAAGCCTGCCCTTGCGCGATGGACTCGCAGACGTTGTTGTCAGCAACTGTGTATTGAACCTGGTGCCCGACAAACAAAAAGTGTTCGCTGAAATATTCAGAGTGTTAAGACCCGGCGGGCACTTCTCCATCTCCGACATCGTGCTTGAAGGCGAACTTCCGCCACCGATCCGCGAAGCTGCAGAAATGTATGCCGGCTGCGTCTCTGGTGCGATCCAAAAATCCGACTACCTCGATATCGCCAACGCTGCCGGTTTCATCAACATAGAAGTGCAAAAAGACAAACCAATCGTAATTCCCGATGATATACTAGGCAATTACCTCAGTGGCGCGGAAATCGCGACTTACAAAACTTCGGGAGCAACGATCAGAAGCATCACACTTTACGGTGAAGCGCCGGTCGCAACAGATTGCTGCGGTTCTTCATGTTGCAATTAATGACTGGCGGAAACTTCTGATCGATACCCGATCATCACCACGAAATTTTTTGCGAATCGGGTACGCTCGAGATGTGATGCATTTTTCCCTGATTGTACTCGTGGTATAAGCGCCTGATGTCTTCCTGCGTGTCTGCGATAAAAGGTCCGTAAGAAACGATCGGCTCGCCCTGGGGCGGTGCTGCGTACAATACAAAACGCGCACCTTCCTGTCCCGCCGTGAATTGCAGTTCGCTGTTCGCGTCATCGGGAAATATGTTCAACCAGGCAACCTCGTTGCGTTGAATCTGTTGTTGATTTGTTCCAGCCGACAATGAACCACTCAACACGTACAAAAATGTGTTGAAGTTTGCAGGTACCGTCTGCACGGAGGAAACGCCTGCACCGACCGTAACATCTGCAACGATCAGTGGCACGTGGTTTTTGACCGGCGAAACGAGGCCGGCTAATGAACCGCTGTATACTCTCACATGAAGTCCGTTGCCTTCACGCTGAGGAACACTCTGCATCCGGATATCCTGAACACGCGGTGTGGTCCATCTCTTCGACTTTGGGAGGTTCAGCCATAATTGAAGAAGTCGCAGCCTGGCCTTCTTGTCAATGGTTTCGGTATGTATCACGCCGCTGCCTGCTGTCATTATCTGAAAATCGCCAGTTTGCATTTTGTGCTGTGAGTCGCCGATCTCGCCTTCGAGAAGCAACGAGACTGTTTCGAAACCAGCATGCGGGTGAGGACCACCGGCAGGTGAATCATCTTGTTTGTCAAGAACATCGTCCATCAACAGAATGAATGGATCGCTTTCTGCAAAAGATTTATAGATCAGGGGCCGCGCCATATGTCCGGCCCCAAGGAAGCCCGGTTGTTCGTCCGGCGCCTCAACTCTTGCAACTTTTCTTTTGATACTCATATTGTCTCCTTTCATTATGCAGCCGTTGCAGCGACTGCCTCTTTGATCAATTCTACTTCACTGTGTATTCTCACCTCATCGCCCAGCATCAATCCGCCGGTCTCAAGTACGCCGTTGAAATTCATTCCCCACTTGCTCCGGTTGATTTTTCCATCGATCACGAAGCCCGCACGCTTATTGCCCCACGGATCGTTTACCAAACCGCCATATTCAACATTCAATTCTACTGTGTTCGTCACACCTTTCATCGTGAGATCGCCGGTTACTTTGTAGGTGTCATCGCCTGTTTTTTCAATCTTCCGTGAAATGAAATCGATGGTAGGAAAGGCGTCCGCTTCAAAGAAGTCGGAGTTCAACAGGTGCTGGTCGCGCTGTGTGTTGTTTGTTGAAACCGACGAGACCTTTGCAGATGCCCTGATCGTTGCGTTTGTAAGATCATCGCCATTGGTTTCAAGATCCGCGGTGAAGTCCTGAAAACTTCCCGAAACGTTGGTGATCATCAGGTGCTTTATCTTAAAGGTTAACTCGCTGTGTGTAGGATCGAAAATCCATTTTGTTGTTTTCATGTTACCTAAGTTGTTTTGTCATGCAAACTTATGTACATTTGCTTTCTTTTGTATAGTACTATCCTAAAGGATAGCGCTATCCTTTAGGATAGTAACACGAAGTCACATGGCAGAAACAACGAAATCAGCGAAAACGGTGCAGTTTGAAAAAGCGGAATGTATGGGCGTACTGCTTCCGGTAAGAGATGCATTGGAAGTGTTAAATGGAAAATGGAAGCTTCCGATAATCGTGGCATTGTCATTCGGACCACGCCGTTTCCGTGAAATTGCCAAAGAGGTTCATGGCATCACCGACAAGATGTTGTCCAAAGAATTAAAGGATCTTGAGATGAATAAGTTGATCCGTCGAAATGTATATGATACGTTTCCTCCGACGGTTGAATACACCATCACAGAACATGGTCAGTCACTGAAGCGTGTGATCAACGAATTGAGAGACTGGGGCATGAAGCACAGGAAAAAGATCACAGGCAAATAAACCTTGTGTCTTAAGATTCTTATGCACCGGTTGAATGTGTTTGGTTGGAAATATTGAACATCATCTTCCTCTGTTATAAAAAACCGACAGGCCATCTTTTCCGGCAACAACGATATCACGAAGTCCATTTCCATCAACATCGGCGACGGCGAACTGGATTCCTGTGCCCTTTCCTTTCCCATCCACACCCAGCGAGATCGTCTCTTTATCAAATGTTTTTCCGTTCCAGCGGAAAATATATAACCCCACCGGGTCGAAAGAGCCGGGATCTTTTTCATTGTGAGCACGAAACCTTTTGCCGGTGATCAACTCAGACACGCCATCGTTGTCTATATCCACCCACTCCATCGTATGAAATTGCGAATTGCCGGTATCGATAGCATGTTGCTCCCATTGTGTTGATGCACCAACACGCTTTTGCTTCATCCAATAGAGCCCGTAGTCGTGAGCCTTTCCATAAATAAGGTCCGCTAGCCGGTCGCCATCAACGTCGGTAACGACAATCGGCACGCTTGCAAGCCCAAGTGTGAATTGACGATGATAAATCCATTTCCCCTGATAAGGATTTGATGGAGCCTGCAACCATCCGTCGGCAACGATCAGGTCACCCCGACCATCACCGTTTACATCTCCGAACCCCAGCCCGTGGCCATGGCTCGATGCTACTTCGTGAACTGAAAATTTTCGACTTCCTTTTTCCTTACGATAGATCTTCAAAGGGTGACCTGGAGTGTTCGGCACAAGTTCCAACGCTCCATCAGCATCTATATCCCATGCCCTCGTAGTTTCTACATTGCCGGTTGTGGCGATAACATGTTCTTTCCAGATGGTATCCCGACCCGGATTTTCTTTCCAACGTATTGTATTTCCCCACCAGCCGCCGGTAACGAAATCCGTTCGTCCGTCGGCATTAACATCGAGCGGTATCGTTGAAAAATCGTCATAGTACTCGCCGTAGCGTGGTTGTTGATCGATCAATGTTCTTATTCTGAAGTCGGGACCTTTGTACCAGAAACTACCCGACACGATATCAGGAGTCCTGTCGCCGTCTACATCGAATACCGCTACCGACTCGAAGGATTCTGATGCAATTACTTTCTGCTCGAACCGAATCGCTGATGTCTGTGTCATCGATTGCTGAAATGGTAGTACAATGAAACAAGAAGTTAGTGCAATGCCATACCATTGTAGCCAATGCCGATAATAGCGGAACATGGTAAATCTGAATATTTTATTTTTCAAAGCTGACGGATTCCAAATTGAGAAGATTGAGTACATACAGCCGGTTGCGGAACACGAAGTAAATGTCGTGCAAACCTTCTGTTTTCGGGACCGTGGTTTTAAGGGTCTGCCACTCGGACCACCTACCCACCGGTACGTCGAGGGTTGCAAGCAATGGTCCATCAGGACCACCAAGTCGAACCTCGATCGAACTTCCCTGTGTTTCGGTTGTCACCCGAAAGGCGATGCTGCTTATTCCCGAGAGGTTGATCTGATTCAATTTCGCATACCCTCCTTTATTGATGCTTGTAAGGATCTCGGTTCTGCGCATCTCGTATAGATCAGTGAATTCCTTTGCTGATATTGTCGGCGACCGCAGCACTTTCGAAACACGGGTGGTCAGGGGTCCGGTGAATTTGGTCCCATTATCGGTGTACGCAGCGGAAAGTACATACGCGCCACCAGCTTGTTGCGTTGCTCTGGTCGATATCACCCCTTCTGTAGCGAGTTTTTTTATCTGCGGTTTCGGAGCACGAAGCGACAGGATATAATTTACAATTTCAGTTGCCGCTTCCTTTGATAATTGCGGATGCGGATTCATTGCAACGTCACCCCAGGATCCCTTACCTCCTGTAATAACTTTCGATGCGAGCGAGGACACAAATTTTTTATCGGTTCGTTTCGAATAATACCTTGTCGAAATTGCATTGAACGACGGACCTACAGACTTCGCAGAAAACGCATGGCACGCCTTACAATCGTTTTCATTGATCCAGGTGGCACCGCGGTGGTAAGGATTTAAAATTTTTGCCGATGACTGTTCCTGGAAAACGCCATCGGGAAAGTATTGAACCGTGACCAGTGCTCTCTTTTCATCGATCTTCACATCTTCGGCGTCCCTTACTTGTATCTTATAATTGATGGCGTCGTCATAGAACATTTCATCATCGGTGTTGATCGTGACTTCCGGCATCGAGTTGCCGGCACGGATGGTAACCGACGATGAGTCGACGAGACCTCCTGCATCAATCACCCTGCATTTCACTTTGAAGGTTCCCGGCCGCGTGAACGTATGTACCAGAGCAGACGAATCGGTGGATTTGCGGCTGCCTTCAACGATCCACTCGTATTTCAACCGGTCATTTGCGTCGCGATCAAACGAACCGGAAGCAGAGAGTTCGACGCTGAGCGGCAGACTGCCTGAAGTTTTATCGACACTGACCTTTGCAATGGGAGCACGATTGCCGCGGATGTATTCAACGCGAACAAGTCTTGAATCTTTATTGCCGCCCCACAACGATCCGAATTCAAGTACATACAACGCGCCGTCGGGTCCAAACTTCATGCTGATCGGCTTTTGAAATGTTGTGGAAGGCATGAAGTCTTCGATAGAATCCAGTTTGTTCTCGCTGTTGATGCGAACCACTTTGATCCAATTGCGCATCCAGTCTGCGATGAAAAACGCGTGATCGAAATATGAGGGGAATGCGATTGAAGATGCAGCGTTCCGATCCAACTTGTAAAATGGTCCGGCAATCGCTGTGCGGCCGCCACTTCCGAGTGAAGGAAATTGTTCTGATTTGTCGTACGGATAATAAATGATCGGCGGTTTGATGGAAGGAAGTGTACGGTGGCCGGTGTTGTTGACGCTCGCATTTACGGGGGCAAGAGGATCGAAACGCTCGCCGGTTTGATTCGTTATGAAATCAACTTCATTATACGCTTCGTTGTTTCCGATAAAAAAAGGCCATCCATAATTTCCCGCGCTTAACCCCTGGTTGATCTCGTCGTAACCCCGAGGGCCATGCGCATGATAATCACTCGCGTCGGGACCTACTTCACCCCAATATGGAATGTCAGTGGTCGGATCGACGGTGATCTTGTAAGGATTGCGGCAACCCATTGCAAAAATTTCCGGACGACCAATCGATGTGTCTGTAAACAAATTTCCCTGAGGGATGCTGTACGTGCCGTCCGCTTCAGGATGTATCCGCAACACCTTGCCTCGCAAATCCTTTGTATTTGCTGAGGTACGTTGCGCATCAAAGTTGGTTTTGCCGGGTCGTTCATCAAGGGGCGCATAGTTGGTGCCAAAGGGATTGGTGTTGTCTCCTGTGGTGATATACAGGTTGCCCTTCGAATCAAATACAAGCCCGCTGCCCGCATGACAGCAAGCGCGTTCATCCGGGATTCTAATAATTATTTTTTCAGAAGTCATGTTCAAAGAATCGCGGGACCACACGAATCTCGAAACAAAATTTTCTTTTCGTTTGCGTGGCGAATAAATGATGTATACATACTTGTTCGATGCAAACCCGGGATCAGGAACTATCGCGAGCAGGCCGGACTCAGGTGCATTGTCCACTGCAATGTGATTCGTTTTGACAACCTTCTTTGACTTTGCTTTGAACAATTTGACAGCGCCGCTCAATTCAGTGATGATGATGTCGCCATTCGGTAGGATGGCCATATCGGTGGGGTCGGCCACATTTTTTGATAACACAACTTTTCTGAACCGATACTCATCGGGTTTTTCGTTTGCAGGTTGCCGGGCAGGTTTGTGCCATGAAAAAAGCATTGGCATAAATAACAAGGCAATCGTCATGTGCTTCATCGGGGGAAAATAGAGAATTTTCGGCTTTGAGCTGTGAGCTTTGGGCTATGAGCTATGAGCTATGAGCCATGAGCTATGAGCTATGAAGTCTCAAGCGAGTCTCTGTAAGCGAAGCGAGCAGGACTCGTCGTGGCGAAGTTCGTTGCGGAGTCTCAGACGAGTCTTTGTGAGCGAAGCGAGCAGACACGTCGTGGCCCAGCTTCGGACGACGAGTCCCCTCGACATTCGTCTCGGGTGACTCGTCTGTGACTTGAGATTTTACTCTCTAGGGTGGAGGATATCGGACTCGAACCGATCACCTCAAACATGCCATGCTTGCGCTCTACCAAATGAGCTAATCCCCCATTATATTCCACGATCACCATCGGGACGCTCTACCAGATGAGCTAATCCCCCATTATACTTCAATAATCACCTTCGGGACGGCAAATATCAAACTCCTCAATCAAAAAAACTTCACTCGCCCCAAATTTCATCCTCACCTTTCAGCCACCTCTTCACCAGCTGCGTCGTTACCGACTTCGGCCTTTCGATCGGGAAGCCGAGCGCCCTGTCCCAAATCAGACTCGCAAGCACGCCCAGTGCGCGGCTCACGCCAAACAACACCGTATAAAATTCGTACTCCTTGAAACCAAAATGCACCAACAACGCTCCGCTGTGCGCATCCACATTCGGCCAGGGATTCTTGATCTTGCCTAACGACTGAAGTATCGGCGGCACCACCTCGTAGATGTTCCAGACCGTCTGCACCAATGGATCGTCGGGCATATGTTTCTTCCCAAATTCCATTTGCGCGGTGAACCTGGGATCCGTTTTACGCAACACCGCATGGCCATAACCCGGAACCACTTTGCCCTGGCTCAGCGTTTTCTGAACGTATTCTCCTATTTGTTCCTTGGATGGTGATGTAGTATTCAGTTCTTCCTGCATCTCGAAAATCCATTTGATCACTTCCTGGTTTGCAAGTCCATGAAGTGGTCCCGCAAGTCCGTTCATACCCGCGGCCAGTGACAGATAGGGATCACTCAATGCAGAGCCGACAAGATGTGTCGTATGAGCAGAAACATTGCCGCCTTCATGGTCAGCATGAATGGTCATGTACAGGCGCATCAGTTCCTTAAAACTATGGTCGTTGTAACCCAGCATGTGTGCGAGGTTTCCTGCCCAGTCGAGCAATCCGTTCGGATGAATATGATCGTTGCCCTTGTACTTACGGCGATATATATACGCTGCAACCCGGGGCAACCGGGCAATCAGATCCATGGCATCGTCAAACACCGCATCCCAATAATCCTTTTTGTTCATTCCTTCTGAATACCGCTTCGAGAAGTTGCATTCGGTTTGAAGAGCCATGATGCCGACAACAAACATCGTCATTGGATGCGTCGTAACAGGAAGCGCATCGATCGCCGCAAAAACATGATTCGGTACATGCGAACGTCGTTGCCATGTAGAAGTAAGGTCTGTAACATCCTGTTCGGTGGGCAGTTCTCCGATGAGCATGAGGTAGAACAGGCCTTCGGGGAGCGGTTCGCTGCCGTCTTTAGCTTTCGGCAGTTTTTGCTGAAGTTCCGGTATCGAGTATCCACGGAACCGTATGCCCTCCTGCGAATCCAGGAGTGAGGTTTCGGTCACAAGTCCTGTCATGCCGCGCATACCCTGGTACACCTGCGACAATTGTACTTCTCCGATCACTTTTGAGCCGTGCTCCTTTATCAATTCCTTTATTTCTACGCTTGCTGCTTCTGCTTTTTCCCTGAACCTGTCTTTAAGAATAGCCATGTGTATTTATTTCGGATGCTGTTGATCAACAATTGAAAGCAGTTAAAGTTATAACAAAGAGTCCAAGCCGGAAAACAGCATTACCGGTTATTTCGGTGCACGACGATAGAGGTACAATGCAACGAAACTGAAGATGATATTTGGCACCCATGCAGCAAGCAGCGGAGGAAAATTTCCTTTCGTTGAAAAGGTGAGCGAGAATTTGTCCATCACAACAAATACTGCGGCAAGGATGATCCCGATGGCCATGTGAAGTCCGCTCCCACCGCGGGTCTTGCGGGATGCAACAACAGCTCCCATGATGGTAAGCAAAACTACCGATACCGGCGTCGCGTCTCTGCGGTACCTTTCGACTTTATAATCGTTAAGCCCTTCCGTTCCCCGTAATTCTTCCTGCCGGATGAAATAATCGAGCTCGGGTGTGGTCATCTTATCCTTCAAATACTTATCCGGACGAATTTCCGACGGCTTTACATTTAAACGGATCGGCATCGAATCTTTTACCGTGAGTGTTTCTTTCATTCCGTCGATCTTTCGCTCCATCACACGCTCGAGTTTCCATCCCCTTTTCACCGAATCCCATTTCAGCGTTTCGGCTCGCAAATTATACGTCACATTTGTGCCGTCGAGGCGTTCAAGAAAAAATCCTCCGTATGCCGTTTTTGAAGTCGTGTCGTAGTTGCGTAGTCCCGCATAAGTATTGCTGTCGATACGGATATACAAATTACTGCCGCGGCTGAGGTATTGTCCAACTTCATACGAACTTTTACTGTCGATATACTTCGCCTGGAAGTCTGCACGCAATGCGTTGGCTTTGGGAATAAGGTATTGGGCCGAGAACCAAAATATTGAACCGAGGATTAGTGCACCTATAAGATAAGGTCGCAACATCCTGTTGTATCGTATGCCACCGGCGAGCATTGCAACGATCTCGGAACGTCCAGCCATTTTCGACGTGAAAAAAATCACCGCGATGAATACCATCAACGGGAAGATCATTGAGATAATAAATGGAATGAAGCCAGCAAAATATTTGGTAAGAATGTAATACCCGGAGAGTCCCGTCTTTACAAAATCGTCGGCTTTCTCACTTGCATCGATGACACCTGCAATGACCGAAAAGATCAACACCATAAATACGGTGGTCGACAAAAGCTTTTTGAGTATGTACCAGTCGAGTTTCTTGAGCATGCAGGTGTTGGAATCGCTGCGCGAAGGTAACCAATCGCATTGTCAGCAATCGGATGAACTATCGGACAGGGGCGGATTTTACAAAAGATTGCCGAAAAATTAACGACACGACTATATATGCCACGAAGATCAGCGGTACAGCCAGCCACTGCAGTGCGAAAATTGCAGCGATTGAAACTCCGGCAAGGATGAGGAGCGGAATATTCTTTCCTAATTCCGAAGGTTTTATTTTCAGTGATATCAGCGGCATCGTGCTTACCATCAGCCACGACAGAAGAAAAGCAAGTGCATAGATCACCCATTTGTTGATAAGAACCGGTGTGAGTCCGAAATAATTGTTGAAGAGGATAAGAGGCAGTGAAGCAACAAGTAAGCCCGCGGCCGGAGCAGGTACGCCGCGGAAATAGTGTGATTGGGTTTCATCAATATTGAAACGGCCCAATCGCCACGCTGCTGCGCACGCAAAAATGAAAGCCGGCGACAACAGCCATATAGAAGTTTCGAGTGCAGTCTCTTCCTGGATATACGCGATACGAAGCAATTGATAGAATATAAGCGAAGGTGCAACCCCAAAACTTACCACATCGGCAAGTGAGTCGAGTTGCTTGCCCAGCGACGACGATGCGTTCATGAGCCGCGCAACGAACCCGTCGAAGAAATCGATGATCCCTGCTATTCCGATGAACAGTGAACCGTACCACAACTGCTCCGGAAATTGGGCAACCCACGTGCCTTCTTCAGATTGCGTGATCAGGCTTTCACCGGTTTGAAGAATGCTGACGATTGCCATGCAACCAAAAAAAAGGTTGAGCAGTGTAAAGAGATTTGGGATGTTTTTCATTGAAGAATAAAGAGGTTCGAAGGCAAGTTAACGAAACAAAGCTGGCATCGGGCGTTCATCGCTTCATCAGCATTTCAATATCATCCGCTTCAACCGGTATTTGCGCCATTAGGTCACGGGTTCCATCCGAAGTTATCTGAACATTCGTTTCGATGCGAATTCCCATTTGTTCCTCTGCGATGTATATACCGGGTTCAACCGTTAACACCATTCCTTCCTGCAAGGGTTCGGTCCTCGGTCCAAGATCATGCACATCGATACCAAGATGATGTGAAATTCCATGATACAGAAATTTGCGGTAGCTGCGATGATCTTTATCATCATTCTTTACTTCCGTCTCGTTCAGAAGACCGACAGCGATGAAGGCACGCGTGGCTTCGTCCCCCACCTGTTCGGTATAATCGGCCAGTGTAATGCCGGGACGCAACAATGATTTCGCATAACGGTGAATCCGCAGACATGCGTTGTAAACTTCTTTTTGCCTCGGAGTGAATTTGCCGTTCACTGGTATCGTCCTGGTGAGATCCGCACAGTATCCGCCATATTCAGCGCCAAAATCCATCAGTACGAGTTCTCCGTCTTTGCATTCCTCGCTGTTGAAGATATAATGGAGTGTACGCGCACGGTCGCCGGAAGCGATGATGGAGGCATAAGCCGGACCTGTTGCGCGGTTGATCAGGAATTCGTGCAATACTTCGGCTTCGATTTCGTATTCCATCACCCCCGGCCTGACGAATCGCAGAACGCGTTGAAACGCTTTGGCCGTAATGTCAACAGCGATATCCATCACCTTTATCTCGTAGGGAGTTTTCACGGCTCGCAGTTGTTTCATGATTTTCGCGCTTCGCTCCAAACGGTGAAGGGGAAATTTTTGTCGAAACTCTTTGATGTAACGGTAATCGCGTGTCGGAACGCTGCCGGATTTTCTGTCGTTCTCGTTTGTATTAAGGAGCACGATGTCCGCCGCATTTACCCAGGTCTGCAGCATACTTTCAATGGAATCCAGCCATACAACGGTTTGTATGCCGGATATCTTTGTTGCCTCCTCCGCTCGCAATCTTCTTCCGTCCCATTTTTCTTTTGCTTCGTTGGGCCTCACCAGCACTACAACTTCACGGTATTTGGGATCTGTGTTGCCGGGAAACAGGATCACCATGGTATCCTCCTGAACGATCCCTGAAAGCCAGTACAGATCTGAGTTTTGACGAAACGGATGAAACGCATCTCCGTTTGAAGGCATTTCGTCGTTGCTGTTGAAGATCGTGATTGATCCGGGAGGCATGCGCTCGATAAAACGCTTGCGGTTGGTGATGAAAAGCTGGGGATCCAGAGGCAGATATTTCATGGGCAGCAAAAATAGCGAACGGGCTTTAGAGTTTTCGGGATAGACGACCCGGGAAGTACCGGAGTTATTTTTTCGTAATTCTCTTTTTTCCAAGACGTTCAATAATAAAATCAACCAGCACAACAATCGACAAACTAACGTTTGTTAGTTTGAAGGAATGAGCGAAGATTGGAGAAATGATTAGAGAATCTTCAATTTCAATGCGTGTTTCCACTTTTGTATTAGAAAGTTTTCAATCTATCTTTGAAATCCACAAAAACTAAATCGATCTATGTCGATACCAACGATCGCCGTGCCCAAGTCGGAGCTGATGAAGTATGGTTTGAAAATGTCGGGATCGGTGCATTACCAATGTACCCCGCAGGAACTCATTGCGCAAACCATTGAACTGGGAGAAGGAACGCTTAGCGATACCGGCGCGCTCGTTGTAAACACAGGAGAATTCACGGGCAGAAGTCCCAAGGACAAATACACGGTTCTTGATGACCTCACGCGCGATACCATTGACTGGAACGACTTCAACATTCCGATGTCGCCTGCACGATTTGAAAACATCTACCGTAAGGTCAGAGAATATCTGAATCAGCAGAAAGAGATTTGGGTTCGCGACTGCACGGCATGTGCCGACCCTCGTTACCGGTTGAACATTCGACTGGTTTGCGAAAAGCCATGGACGAGCCTATTCGCACACAACATGTTTTTGCGCCTGACTGATGAAGAGGCTGAAGACTTTTCAGCCGACTGGCATGTGCTTTCAGCGCCCGGTCTGAAACTTGATGCTTCCGAATGCGGTACTCGTCAACACAATGCAACGATCATCAGTTTCACGCATAAAGTAATTTTGATTGCGGGATCAGGATATACGGGAGAAACCAAGAAAGGGATCTTCACCATCCTAAACTATATTCTTCCGCAGCACCACAATGTATTAAGCATGCATTGCAGTGCAAACATGGGTGCAGAGGGCGACACAGCATTGTTTTTCGGACTCAGCGGCACTGGTAAAACAACGTTGAGTGCAGATCCTTCACGCAAGTTGATTGGCGATGACGAGCATGGGTGGACGGAAGACAATGTGTTCAATTTCGAGGGAGGCTGTTATGCGAAAACCATCGACCTCAACGAAGAAAAAGAACCGGACATTTTCAAAGCTATCCGCAAAGGTGCGCTTGTTGAAAACACCCCGTTCTTGCGGGGAACACGTACAATCGATTTCAATAGCCGTGCTATAACCGAGAATACACGCGTTTCATATCCTCTCAATTTCATCCGCAATTCGGTCATTCCTTCAATCGGGAACATTCCTGAAAATATTTTCTTCCTAACCTGTGATGCGTATGGCATCCTGCCTCCTATCTCGAGGCTCACACCGTCGCAGGCAATGTACCAGTTCATATCAGGATACACTGCAAAAGTTGCGGGAACAGAGACTGGAATTAGTGAGCCAAAAGCCACGTTCAGCGCTTGTTTTGGAGCGCCGTTCCTGCCGTTGCATCCTGCAGTTTACGCCTCGATGCTTGGTGAAAAACTGCGCAAGCATAAAGTAAATGTTTGGCTCATCAATACTGGTTGGACCGGCGGACCATATGGAACAGGCAAGCGAATAAAGTTGTGCTACACGAGGGCAATGATCTCGGCTGCTCTTAATGGCGATCTTTATAAGGTAGATTTCGTAAAGGATCCAGTGTTCGGTTTGTCGATTCCTACGTCATGCCCGAATGTGCCACCGGGTGTATTGAATCCGCGGAATACCTGGGCCGATCAAAACAAATACGATCTGCAGGCAAGAACATTGGTAAATCTGTTTACCGAAAATTTCAAAAAATATTCTTCCGTTGTGTCCGAAGAAGTGCGCAACGCAGGACCTGCACTGGACTAACTCGCAACTGTCCTTACAGTCGCGTCTTATATTGTGCTATTGCCGAAGCTTTCCAGCTTGCAAAGTCGCCGAGGAGTATATGCTTCCGCGCTTCCCCTATCACATGCATATAAAAGGCGAGATTGTGAACACTTGCAATCGTAAGCCCTAGAAATTCTTTTGATTTCACCAGGTGGCGGAGGTAGGCCCTTGAATAGTGATTGCTGACGACCGCGTCGATTCCGGCATCGATCGGAGAAAAATCATTCGCCCATTTCTGGTTGTCGATGTTGATAATGCCTTCGCTGGTAAACAACATTGCATTCCTACCGTTCCTCGTCGGCAGCACGCAATCAAACATGTCAATGCCATAAGAAATGCATTCAAGAATGTTCCAGGGCGTGCCAACACCCATGAGGTAGCGCGGCTTGTCAACGGGCAGATTATCGCAACACATCTCACAAAACTCGTACATCAGTTCTTCCGGTTCGCCGACGCTCAAACCGCCAATTGCATTTCCTTCCGCATTTTTCGACGCGATGTATTCACATGATTGCTTTCTCAGGTCGGCATATGTACCGCCCTGAACGATCGGAAACAAATGCTGCGCATATCCATACCCGTTAGTTGTAGAATTGAAACGTGCAATGCACCGATCTAGCCAGCGATGAGTGAGCTCCATCGATTTGCGGGCATATTCGTATTCACTTGGATACGGCGGGCACTCATCGAAAGCCATTATAATATCAGCACCGATCATTCTTTGGATGTCCATCACCGTTTCCGGCGTAAACATATGCTTGGATCCATCAATATGCGACTGGAACAATACACCTTCTTCTGTGATCTTGCGCGACGAGGCGAGCGAAAACACCTGGTAGCCGCCACTGTCCGTCAGCATGGGCCTGTCCCACCCTATAAACTTATGAATCCCTCCGGCCTGTTTCATGATATCGAGACCGGGGCGTAGATAGAGATGGTAGGTGTTGCCCAGAATGATCTGGGCAGCAACTTCGGTCGTAAGTTGTTGTTGGGTCACGGCTTTCACGGAACCTGCTGTGCCGACCGGCATAAAAATGGGTGTGAGAACTTCTCCATGGTCTGTTTGAAATCTGCCTGCCCTTGCTTTGGAATTTGCGTCCGTCATTTCGATCCTGAAATCCAGTGAACCCATAAGGCCGCAAGTTACACCTTAGATGCAGCAAAGCCTGCTGCATGCCTGTATCTAAACTTCTTATCTTCGGCGTCCTTATGAAATTGCCATCGAACAGGCAGATTGTAATGAGCGGGATCCGATCAACCGGATTTCTTCACCTCGGAAACTATTTCGGAGCCATCCGCAATTATGTAAGAATGCAGGAGAATTACGATTGCTTCTTCATGGTAGCGGATCTGCATTCGCTTACGACACATCCCGAGACGAAAGAATTGAAAGCGAATGTGCATCGTGTTCTCGCCGAAAACATTGCCTCCGGCCTGGATCCAGAGAAAGTATCGCTGTACTGCCAGAGTCATGTACCGGAAACTGCCGAACTGTACCTGCTGCTGAACATGCTTGCGTACAAAGGTGAACTCGAAAAAACGGTAACGTTTAAGGAAAAAGTTCGTCAACATCCCGAGAACGTGAATGCCGGTTTGCTTACATATCCTGTCCTTCAAACCGCCGACATATTACTGCACCGGGCTTCGCTTGTGCCTGTCGGTAAGGATCAGGAGCAGCATCTTGAGATGGCACGGAATTTCGCAAACCGGTTCAACCATCGTTATGGAGAGGTGTTTCCGGAGCCGTATGCTTTTAATTTCGGAGAACAACTGATCAAGGTGCCTTCACTCGATGGTGTGGGAAAAATGAGCAAGAGCGAAAATCAATACAGCACCCTCTATCTTGCCGACGACGACGAACTGATCCGTAAGAAAGTGATGAAAGCAAAAACCGATGCCGGTCCAACTACAGAGGATTCAACAAAGCCCGATTACATCGAAAACCTGTTTGCCCTGATGCGCCTTGTTTCAAGTGAGGATACCGTTGCAACTTTCGAAACCGCTTTCAGCAAATGCACCATCCGGTATGGCGACATGAAAAAGCAGCTTGCCGAAGACATGGTGCGTTTCATTTCACCGATCCGCGAGCGCGCCGAAGCCATACGAAATGATGTAAAGTATCTGAATGAAGTAATGGAGTCGGGCGCCTCAAAAGCAAGAGCGAGCGCAGCTGCAACAATGTCCGAAGTAAAATCCGCTATGGGTCTTGATTATTATACTATTTAAATTTTACTTTGGAAATGCCGAAGAACAGGAAGCCAAAACATATTGCTGTAGCAGGAAACATAGGAGCCGGAAAGACGACACTGACGGAGATGCTCAGTAAGCACTACAAATGGATCCCGCAATTTGAAGACGTGGATCACAATCCTTACCTGTTCGACTTTTATGAAGACATGCCTCGATGGAGCTTCAACCTCCAGATATATTTTTTGAACAGCCGGTTGAACCAATTGCTGGATATACAATCCGGAACGGAAACGGTGATCCAGGACCGTACGATTTATGAAGACGCGTACATCTTTGCCCCCAACCTCCACGAGATGGGCCTGATGGGCAAGCGCGATTATGACAACTACTTTGGTTTTTTTGAAACGCTGAAGCGGATGGTGCAGGCGCCGGACCTGTTGATTTATCTGAAAGCATCTGTTCCCACGCTGGTTGCCCAGATTCAAAAGCGAGGAAGAGAATATGAAGAGAACATCCGGCTGGATTATCTGAAACGACTGAACGATTACTACAACAAGTGGATCGAAGGTTATAAAGAAGGCCCGTTGCTGGTGATCGATGTTGACAAAAACAATTTTGCGGAGAACACCGAACACTTAGGAGACGTGATCCGCCGCGTGGATTCGGAATTGTTTGGGCTTTTTTGAGCTGTCCTTCCACCCCCTACCCCCGCCAGCGGGGGAGATATGCTTTCAACCGTCAACTTTCAACTGTCAACTTACTTATATACCGCATACGCCTCATAGCTCTTCAGCAACTCCTGAATCTTTTCCTCCCATTCGCCCTGTTCCGGAAATTTCCTTGAATGATCGGTCTCCTGGTCGTATTGCTGCTGAAGTTCCTGGTGATCCGACATGATCTTCTCGTATATCCGGTTCACATCGTCGCTCACCGTTTTACTGTTGAACTTGTATTCTTTCAAGGCCTTGTTCAATTTTCGCGCATGGATTTCGGCAATGTCGAAATGACCCTGCTCGTGGCCGAGTATGTAATCGTTCTTTACGCGTCCCCACGACAATGCTTTACTGAACCGGCACCTGATGGTGTAGCGAAGCCTTGTTTGGTTATATCCAAACTCGACTTTGATACTGCTGCTCGTCAACGCTGCATTCGTTGCGTTTGCATTGGGAGTTCCGGTGAAGTCGTCCCAGGTAAGCCGGCGTTGTGAACTCCAATCAATAAGACCTTCATCCGATTGAACATGGCTGAAGATTGCGAATACTATGGCAAATAAACTGGTAAGCATCTGTGTCCTCGTTTCTGTCAGCAAAATTTAGCAAACAGATCGTTTGATAAAAGTTAAAACGTTGCCGTTGATCTGTTTTTAGCGGGCAGCCATTACCTGACGATAAGAAAATCCATGTAATTACAACTGTCCGTCGCGACCGGGCCAGGTGCCGGATGCCTCTCACGCCGCACATCTTCAGCGAAAATGTATTAGGTTTGTTCATCAAATCACGAGAATGAATTTCACAGTAGACGTTAAAGTGATGCCTCTGAAAGAATTGCTGGATCCGCAGGGTAAAGCCGTTATGGGTGGCTTGCAAAGTCTCGGGCTCAACGGTGTGAACGATGTTAGGATCGGTAAGCACATCAACCTCCAGATCGAGGCGGAGTCGGAAGAAAAAGCAAGGCAACTTGCAGAGGAGGCCGCAAAGAAACTGCTGGCCAATACCGTTATGGAATATTTTGAAATTTCAGTGAACTGATCATTGCGGACATCTCCGCCTCACGAATAACCAGGGATGCTATACATTGTCCCGACGCCCATCGGCAACCTTCAGGACATTACCTTCAGAGCAATTGAGATTCTCAAAAAGGTTGATCTTATTCTTGCTGAAGACACACGTACTTCATCACGATTGCTTACGCATTACCAGATTCAGAAGCCGATAACTCCGTTCCATCAACACAACGAACACCAGGTACTGGCCCATCTTATTTCGCAGTTGCTCGACGGAAAATCCATGGCGCTTGTTTCGGACGCTGGTACTCCCGCAATCTCAGACCCAGGCTTCTTGCTCGTACGCGAATGCATCCGCAATGGTATAAAAACCGAAACACTTCCCGGTGCGACAGCGTTCGTGCCCGCTCTCGTCAACAGCGGACTTCCTGCAAACAGATTTTGTTTTGAAGGCTTCATCCCCGTAAAAAAAGGGAGGATGACGCTTTTAAAAAAACTTGCAGAAGAAGAACGAACAATGATCTTCTATGAATCGCCAATGCGTCTTGTACGGACATTACGGGATTTTGCAACCTACTTCGGCGCTGATCGCGCGTGCAGTGTAAGCCGCGAACTGTCGAAAATGTTTGAAGAAAATTTCAGAGGAACAATCGAATCAGCCATTGAACATTTCGAAAGCAAAGAGGTGAAAGGCGAAATCGTTGTGGTGGTTCAGGGCACCGGTTCGTGAATCCAAATGGTGGCTTCAAATCGATTTAACCTTTCGTCAACTACATCCGGTACAATTATTTACCAAGTTTGCACATAATACTCTTATTATGAAAAAGTTTTTCCCCGTCCTTTTGATCTTTTCATTTTTGATCAGTGCAACTTCGTATGCGCAACTCCGTAAGATCCCGGCCGAAGTAACCGAAAGTTTTAAAAGCAAATACCCCGAAGCATCGGACGTGGAATGGCGCGATAAATTGAAAGGGTTTTCGGCCGACTTCAAGGTGAACGAGATCACGTACACCGCACATTTCAGCAACAAAGGAGAATGGGAAAGTACCGAACAGCAAATTGAGGCGGATGAACTGCCCGACGTTGTCAAAGACGGTTTTGAAAAAAGCAAGTATAGCGAATGGGAGCAGGAACGTGTCGATAAAATAGAACTTGCCGACGATACAATACAATACCGCATCGCCGTTGCAAAGAACGACATCAGGAAACGCAACCTGTACTTCAGCAGCGAAGGTCGTCTTCTAAAAGATAAGCTGACGTTATAGGTGATGTTACAGGAAGTTTGGTATTTTCATCAATACCAAATTAGTGATCGCAGAACATGAGCATCCATCTTAGAGCAATCTCCACGTACCTGGCCTGCAGCCTTGCATTTATCACGGCTTCGGCCCAATCCGGCTATTTTCAGCAGAAGGTAAAGTATACGATGAACATTGATATGGACGTAACGACGAACCGTTTCAATGGATCGCAAAAATTGGAGTATACCAACAACTCGCCCGACACACTTCGCAAAGTGTTTTACCACCTGTACTGGAATGCATTTCAGCCCAACAGTATGATGGATGTTCGAAGCCGCGAGCTTGGAAAAGCGAGGGTGAATGGTAATCCCGACTGGGATCCGCGCGTTCGCGATCGCATCCAAAATCTGAAGCCGGAAGAAATCGGCTATCAAAAGATATTATCATTGAAGGTCAACGGTGCTGAACAAAAGATCGTTGAACATGAAACGATACTTGAGGTTCAGCTTTCGCGACCAATCCTTCCCAAAACGAAGGTGGTGCTCGACATGAAGTTTGAAACCCAGGTACCGCTACAGGTTCGCCGAGCCGGCAGAGATGCGGCCAATGGCGTGCGTTACAGCATGAGCCAGTGGTACCCAAAACTTTGTGCATACGATGAAGATGGATGGCATCCGAATCCGTACATCGCAAGGGAATTTTATGGCGAATGGGGCGATTTCGATGTGAAGATTTCAATCGATAAAAACTATGTAATCGGAGGTACGGGCTATTTGCAAAACGCCAGCCAGATTGGGTACGGATATGAAGCAACCGGCGTTGCAGTTCAACGTCCGGCGGGCGAGAAACTGACCTGGCACTTCATTGCACCACAGGTGCATGATTTCATGTGGGCAGCGGATCCCGAGTATCGGCATCTCACGAGATCGATTCCGGGAGGTCCAACGATCCATGTACTCTATGACAGGAACGAAGATTTCTTACGCGAACGTTTCAACCGTCTGAAAGATTCGGACAAGGCCAGGTACAACAACGACTTCAATTCGTACCTCGCCGGAATCGATGCGCAATGGAACGAAATTGCCGATGCGGCCGTCGCGGTTTATCCATTCATAACAAAAACATTCGGCGCATATCCATACAAGCAATATTCGTTTATACATGGGGGTGATGGCGGGATGGAATATCCAATGTCGACACTTCTTGCCGGACCGAGTCTCGGAACGGCGTTTCATGAATGGATGCACACCTGGTATCAGATGCTGCTTGGCACCAACGAATCCTTGTACGCGTGGATGGACGAAGGGTTTACAGAATGGGCGACGGACAAAGTGCAGGCTTACTACCGCGAGAATGTCGTAAAAAAGAATCCAAATGCCGATAAGAACTACGTGCGTCAACTCGATTCACTCGCATCGGTGAAACCAATTGAACACGCGGGCAACTACGACAATTATTTTTATCTCGTCGAATCCGGACTTGAGGAACCGCTGTCGACGCACTCAGATCATTACAATACGAATCTCGCATACAGCATTGCATCATACAGCAAGGGCGCGGTGTTCCTTGTTCAACTCGGGTACATTGTTGGGAACAAAAAACTCGACCAGATCATGCTTGAGTATTACCGGCAATGGCGCTTCAAACATCCGGATGTAGACGACTTCATGAAGGTTGCTGAAGATGTGAGCAATATTCAGCTGGACTGGTACAAACAATATTGGGTGAACTCTACGAAAACAATTGATTACGGTATCGACAGTTTATGGGAGGAGAAGGGAGAAACGAGGATCAGACTTAAACGCATCGGACGTATGCCAATGCCGATCGATGTGTTGGTGACATATAAAGACGGCTCGCGTGAAATGGGATACATCCCGTCATACCTGATGTTCGGATCGAAGGAGCAGGAAGATGCAAACGTTCCGCAACTGAATTTTGAGCCGTGGAAATGGACGCATCCGGTGTATACATTCAATTTGAAGAAACGACTGTCAGAGATCCGTTCAATAGAGATCGACCCTTCGTATCGCATGGCGGATTTGGAGAGGAAGAATAATCGGTTGGAGATTAGGTTGTGAGGGGCTGTCGGCTGTCGGCTGTCGGCTGTCGGCTGTCGGCTATCAGCTATCAGCTATCAGCTATCAGTTCATGCTTTCAACTCTCAGCTATTCCAATTCGTCTACGACGTAGAACCACGACGAGTCTTCCCGATATTCATCGGGAAAGACTCGTCTGAGACTGAAAACTTTCAACTGTCAACTGTCAACTGTCAACTTTCAACTTTCAACTTTCAACTCTCACATACAGCATATACTTCTCCCTGAAATATTCTTCTTCGAACATTTCGGATATCTCGATCATCCGCGGACGGCAACCACTTTCTGAAATTTCTTTATTCAAGTCGCCACCTTTCAGGCAAATCAGTCCATTGGGAATTACAATCTCCGGATCATCAGAAACATAATTCCGCTTTCTCAAAATCGGCTTGCTCCATTTCCATAATTCGCCAAGCGGTGCGACCGCGCGCGACACCACCGTGTCGAACTTTTCTTTCACCGCTTCAACCCGCGTATGGGCTGTGGTAACATTCGTCAAACCAAGTCCCGCCACCACTTCATCCACTACTTTTATTTTTTTTCCGATACTGTCAACCAGGTGAAACCTTGCACCCGGAAAAAATATCGCGAGCGGAACTCCGGGAAATCCACCTCCCGTACCAAGATCCAGTACCCTCATTCCTTCGCGGAAATCAAACGCGGCAGCAATTGAAAGTGAATGCAACACATGTTTCAAATACAGCGCATCCATGTCTTTCCTCGAGATCACGTTTATCTTGGCGTTCCAATCGTGATACAACCCATGGATCAACCGGAGTTGTTCGAGTTGACGCTCGTTGAAGTCGCCGAAGTAGCGTGTGATCAGTTCCAGTTCTTTTTCGGCTTGGTCCATAATAGCGGCGCAAAGATCAGATAGTAAAAGAACATCCAGATGTCGAACAGCCACCACCATGCAAAGAGGTCGCGTTCATCGAGCCTGCGCATCGACCTATGATAAATGATCGCCTGCGAAATCAGACGCACCAAAAATATCGCGAGCGCATATCGCCAGTCGTACACAATAACAGACGCAATCAACAATGGATAAAACAGAAAACCAGTGAAAGAATATAACCCAAGGAGGAATTTATGCGAGCCACGATAAAACCTGGAAGTGGTGTAATGCCTTCGCTTCTGCTGGTACCATGCAGCGAATGTTTTTTTCGCCTCCGAAAGCGTGAACGCCTGCGGATCGATCACCACATTGGTGTTCGATTTGTTGGCTACTTTATTGATGAACAGATCGTCGTCTCCGCCGGGAACATGATTGATCGAAGAGAATCCCTTGTTGTTCAAAAAAACAGATTTCTTGTATGACAAATTCCTCCCGACTCCCATATAAGGAACACCTGCCAGCGCAAATGAAAAATACTGCAAGGCCGAGTGAAAAGTTTCGAACCGGATGAGTTTGTTCAGCACTCCCGGACGTTTATGGTAGGCTCCGTAACCCAGTACAATCTCGGTATCGTCGAAATAAGCGGCCTGCATCTTTTCGACCCATAATTCTGTTGCCGGAACGCAGTCTGCATCCGTCAACAAAACAATCTCATGCTTCGCTTCCTTGATACCTACCGACAAGGGATATTTCTTTCCGGGAATACCTTTCGCTTCCTGTTCAAGGTTTACGATATGAAGTCCCCTGAAAGTTTTTTTGAATTCGTCAAGCAGGTATCGTGTCTCATCCTGACTGTTGTGATTGATAACGATAACTTCATGTGTTGAGGGGTACGACTGAACAAGAAGCCCAGGAAGGTTTTTCGCGAGGTTCGAAGCCTCGTCGCGTGCACATACGATGATGCTTACCGGATGCTGCTGCGACCTTGACCTGTCCGCCGGCTTGAAATTGGCCACCCTGAAAAAAAAGAACCACAGGTAAAAAAGTTGAATGACGGCAACAACTACGAACAAATAAAACACAACAAGCTCCGCCGAAATCAAATTCAAAATTTCATTCATACTGCCCGGGGTTTAGGAGCGATTCCGTACTGGACGGAACGAACGCCAATATTAATATTAAATGAAGGAATGTGCCGGTTGTCTATTAACATTATTTCACCATGCGGCATCTGTTAAAAATCGGTGCGGCCGGTTCCCACAGCCTTTATTCATTACATTTGTCGCCATGGAAGTGAACGACGAACTGATTGAAAAACTAGCGACTTTGGCCAGACTCGGGTTCACCGATGAGGAGAAAAAAGAGATCAGGACGGACCTGCAAAGCATGATTGCCTTCGTTGAAAAATTGAAGGAGATCGATACTACAGGCGTAGAACCCCTTCAGCATATGAGCGAAAACATCAACATGTATCGCGACGATGTTATTACCGGGTCGATATCACGTCAGGAGGGGTTGTTGAACGCCCCGGATTCAGATGGCATCTATTTCAGGGTTCCAAAAGTGATTAAAAAATAACGGCGATCAAACACATGAATCAGGCCATCATTCACCTCGAAGATATCCGCAAAAGCTACTTCATGGGCAAACAGGCAATTTCTGTCCTGAAAGGCATTTCGCTGGACATCATGAAAAATGAATACGTGGCGCTGATGGGCCCCTCGGGTTCCGGCAAGAGCACGCTGATGAACATCCTCGGGTGCCTCGATTCACCTACGTCCGGGACTTACATCTTGAATGGACAGGACGTGAGTAAAATGGCCGACAACGACCTGGCTGATGTTCGCAACAAAGAAATTGGCTTCGTGTTTCAGCAATTTAACCTTCTTCCGCGGCTGAGTGCTCTGGAAAACGTTGCGCTTCCACTTGTTTATGCCGGTATCCCGAAAAAACAACGGCATGAGATCGCGATGGACGTTGTACAAAAGGTGGGCCTGGAGGATCGAAGTCACCACAAACCAAACGAGTTGTCGGGCGGTCAGTGCCAAAGGGTTGCGATCGCGCGCGCACTTGTCAATCAACCTTCTATTATTCTTGCGGACGAACCTACCGGAAACCTCGATTCAAAGACTTCGGTAGAGATCATGGAAATCTTCAATGCCATTCATCAAGGAGGCAATACGGTTGTGTTGGTAACGCATGAAGAAGACATTGCGAATTATGCGAGAAGAGTCATCCGTTTGCGCGATGGCGTAATTGAAACCGACAGAAGAAAATCAGAACAATCTATCCCCGCGTGATGTTCTGCCATTCACATTGATACTTTATGGCTTCAAAAATATATACACGCACCGGCGATAACGGTAAGACATCATTGCTCGGAGGAACAAAATTGTTCAAAAGCAATATCCGTATCGAAGCCTATGGAACAGTCGACGAACTGAATTCGTTTATCGGATTGCTGAACGATCAGCTTGGTATGGATGAGAAAGGCGTGTTGCGTGAAATCCAGGACCGTTTGTTCACCATCGGTTCATCGCTTGCATGCGATCCTGAAAAAGAACCGTCGATGCGATTGCCCGACCTGAAGGATCAGGACATCGAGCTTCTCGAGAAAGAGATCGACAGAATGAATGAACACCTTGCTCCGATGCGCTCGTTTATTTTGCCGGGCGGTAACGTTCCGGTGTCGACGGCACATGTTGTACGTTCGGTATGCAGGCGCGCCGAAAGATGTTGCGTCAGAATGATGGAGCATGAGTTGTTTGTGGACCTCAACATCATCAGGTACCTGAATCGCCTGAGCGATTACCTGTTCATCCTGGCACGTTATATTGCATACAGGCACAACGTGGAAGAAATAAAATGGGTTCCAAGAAAATGATGGTGAAGCGCGGCTTTCTGACGTCAAAAAGGATTAAGCAATTTCCCTGATACATGTTACAGGCAAAGAACATTCATAAAAATTTCGGCGAACTCTGGGTATTGAAAGGAGTAGATCTTGAGTTGAACAAGGGTGAAATTGTTAGCATTGTGGGGCCCTCCGGATCCGGGAAAAGTACCTTACTGCATATTCTTGGTACACTCGACCATCCCGACAAGGGAACGGTAACCATCCAGAATTACAAGATCAACTTCAGCAACGACAAACAACTCGCCGCTTTCCGCAACCGGAACATAGGCTTTGTGTTTCAGTTCCATCACCTGCTGCCGGAATTTACCGCTATTGAAAACGTTTGCATTCCGGGCTGGATGAGCGGGCGCGACAAAAAAGAGATCGAAACACGCGCTGAACAACTGCTGGCCGCATTGGGACTCGGAAAGAGATTGCAGAACAAACCAGCAGAATTGTCGGGAGGTGAGCAGCAACGTGTGGCTGTCGCCAGGGCATTGATTAACCAACCGGCCATCATTTTTGCCGACGAACCGACCGGGAACCTCGATTCAGCCAACGCGCGGGAACTTCATCAGCTCTTCTTCGATCTGAGGAAAGAGTACGATCAAACCTTCCTGATCGTTACCCATAACGAAGAGCTTGCGCAGATGAGTGACCGCAGTTTGTACATGCGGGACGGGCTCATCGAGTGACGTGGAAAAACATTTGGTAGTTTCTGTTGAAAATTTACTTTTGCGAAAATTCAAAAATCCCGTTGGAAAGCAACACTTCAGAGGGTAAACATCAAAAAGGGCAAACATGTTTTGGACATTAGAATTAGCATCGTATCTGGAAGATGCCCCGTGGCCTGCAACGAAGGACGAACTCATAGATTACGCCATAAGAAGTGGAGCGCCTATTGAAGTTGTGGAAAATTTGCAGGAACTCGAGGACGAAGGCGAGATTTATGAAGGCATCGAAGACATTTGGCCCGACTATCCAAGTCAGGACGACTTTTTCTTCAACGAAGACGAATACTGATCAGTTTATTCATTTCCGGCTTTTACTTCCATCTGGTTGATTACGGCTTCTGTAACTCCGGTAAATGAGAAGCCTCCGTCGTGAAATAAGTTTTGCATCGTAACCATCTGCGTGAGATCGCTGAACAGCGTGACGCAATAATCAGCGCATTGATCCGCGGACGCATTGCCCAGGGGACTCATCTTTTCGGAATATGAAATAAATCCGTCGAATCCTTTGACGCCGCTGCCCGCAGTCGTTCTTGTGGGAGATTGAGAAACCGTATTTATCCTTACTTTTTTTCTGACTCCGTAGTGATATCCAAAGCTTCTTGTGACGCTTTCAAGAAGAGCCTTTGCGTCTGCCATTTCATTGTAATCGGGGAACACACGCTGCGCGGCAATATACGTGAGCGCCACCACGCTCGCACGTTCATTCAGCGCATCCATGTCCCAGGCAGTGCGCAACACGCGATGCAGCGACATGGCAGAAATATCAAGAGTCTTTTGATTGAAACCATAGTCCATTGCAGTATAGTGTTTCCCCTTGCGCACATTCAGGCTCATTCCAATTGAATGAAGAATGAAATCAATGCCTCCGCCAAAATGCTTCATCGCTTCTTCAAATAACTTCTTCAGATCATCCATGTTTACCACGTCCGCTCCGATTACAGGAGCCTGTACGGCGTCGGCAAGTTTATTGATCTCTCCCATACGAAGCGCTACTGGTGCATTCGACAATACGAGCGAAGCACCTTCTTCATGACAACGCAACGCAGTACGCCACGCGATCGATTTATCATCCAGGGCTCCGAAAACAATTCCTTTCTTTCCTTTCAATAACTGGTATGCCATATTGTTTCAATTACAGATCGGCCGTAAAATAAACACTTATTCGCATTTTAATTCATCACCATTTCGCGTGCATTTTGCAGTGCCGCCGCTGTCGGCTTCTCGCCACTCAGCATTTGTGCAATGGCAGTGATGCGTTCGTCGTATGTGAGAGTGCGGATATTTGTTTGAATGGCGTCGTTCACTATCTGTTTGAACACAAACAGATGTCGTACCGCCTTACCGGCAATTTGCGGCTGATGCGTAATGCAAATGATCTGACGGTTTGATGAAAGTTGTTTCATGATGATTCCAACCTGGCGGGCGGCCTCACCCGAGATACCGGTGTCTATCTCGTCAAAGATCATTGTGGGCAGATCCACTGATTCTGCAACGAGTGATTTTATGCAAAGCATCAACCGGCTGAGTTCTCCGCCTGATGCAACCTTGCGTAGCGATTCGAATCTTCCGGTCTTGTTCGCATCGAATTGAATTTCGATGTCGTCGGAACCGTCTATATCCGGCTCACGGGTTGCGATCGCCATCTTTATCCGTGCATTCGGCATTCCTACTTTCCGCAACAGATCATTCACCCGAAGCTCGAAATCGGGCACGACTTTTTTCCGAGTCTCACTAAGTTCCGCTGCGATGGAAACGACAAGCGCATGAAGGTCCTTCAACTTCTTCTCCATCGCCTCTATTGAAGCTTCGGCTGAATCGCGACTAACAATCCTGGCCTCAAGTTCATCGCGAATACTCAATAGCTCGCGGGTTGATTTCACGTTGTGCTTTTTCATCAGCCGGTATCCTTCTGAAACGCGCTCGTTCAATAACGCAATACGACGCGGATCATACATCACGCGGCTGGCTATATGAGACGCTTCCGAAGCGATGTCCTTCAATTCGATGTTTACTGCCGCGAGCCTCTCTGAAAGTTCCGCAAGCGAACCGTTCATAGAACCATATTGACGAAGCGCCGCAGAAAGAGTTTTTATTTGTGTCGTCACTGCTTCATCGCTTCCTTCCAATATATGAGTTGCCTTGTCGAGAACTGATGTGATTGACTCGGCATTATTGAGCATCAGGAGTTCCTGATCCGCGCGCTCGATTTCATCTTCAGAGAAATTTGCCTTTTCCAGTTCGCTGAAAAGGTATTGGTTATAATCAAACTCTTTTGAATCTGCTTCTTTTCGGTTATGCAAGATCGTTAGCTCCTTCCGACAATCGAACCATTCAGTGAAAGCGGCGCGGTAGTTTTTGAGGATGCGACCCGTTCCGGCCAATGCGTCGACGACTTTCAATTGGAATCCGGCAGCAGCGACATTTTGTGTATCGAACTGCCGGTGCAGATCAACAACAATTGCCGTCACCTGTCGGAGCAGGTCGAGAGTGACCGGAGTATCGTTGATGAATGCACGGGATTTTCCGTTAGGCGAGATCTCACGTCGAACGACAAGTTCGTCGGATGTTTCCAATTCATTTGCGACAAGCAGATCGTTGAGCTCAGTATGCGACGCTAAGGGAAAATATCCTTCGATGAAACACTTCTTCGATTTGTCGAGGAGTATCGTGCTATCAGCCCTGTCGCCGAGAATCAATGCAAGGGCACCCATCAGTATCGACTTCCCCGCCCCCGTTTCGCCGGTGATCACATTCAACTGATCCGAAAATTCAATCTCGATCGAATCTATGATCGCGTAATTCCTGATCAGGAGGCGGCTGAGCATGATGCAATGCTACAAAAAAAGGGTGCAGCAAGTGCACCCCTCAATGAATTTAAAAAGCTGACGTCATTTGATGTCTACAGCATCAAAAAGGTCGCGGTCCACTAGAATGCGGCCGCAGTTTTCGCAAACAATGATTTTCTTTCTTTGTTTGATTTCGCTTTGACGTTGAGGCGGAATCGCGTTGAAACATCCGCCGCATGCGTCGCGCTCGACAGGAACAACGGATAAGCCGTTGCGGTAGTTTGTCCTGATCCTGTCGTAAGAATGCAATAACCTCGGCTCTACTTTTTCCCGTGCTTCGGAAGAAAGCTTGTTGAAATGTTTTTCTTCTTTCTCAGTTGCAGCGATGATCTTTTCCAACTCGCTTTTCTTCGTTGAAAGAACCCCTTCCTTGGCAGCAAGGTTCTTCTTGGCCTTGTCGAGAACAACAACTTTCTCTGCGATCTCTTCGTTGGCGTCCTTGATATGTTTTTCAGCAAGCTTCATTTCAAGCTGCTGCATTTCAATTTCCTTGTTCACCGCCTCGAACTCACGGCTGTTTTTTACGTTCTCGGTTTGCTTTTCGTATTTCTTTATCAGCGCCTCGGCCTCTTTGATTGCTTCTTTCTTCTGGTTGATGAATTCCTGGATACCATTGATCTCTTCCTCGATTCTCGTTTGACGGGCATGCAAGCCGGTGATCTCGTCTTCGAGGTCGCTTACTTCCATTGGAAGTTCACCTTTCAGAACCTGCACTTCATCAATTTTAGATTCAACTTTTTGGAGAGAGACAAGTGAGGACAATTTTTCCTCGACGGAGTAGTCTTTTACGTTTGCCATATGAACTTTATTCTGTGAACACCACCGTCAGATAAAATAACGAACGGGATTGGTGTTCGTTTCAGATTTAAGGACGGCAAAGTTAGGAAATTCCGAGCGCAATCTTTCAATTATTAGGTCGCTCGTAAACTGTTCACTTTCAAAGTGTCCGATGTCGCAAACCATCATGCTTGCATCGGTATTGAAAAAATCGTGATACCGGATGTCGGCAGTTACAAAAACGTCGGCTCGCCGTTTAAGCGCCGCGGGTATGAGAAAGCTGCCCGAACCTCCGCAAACAGCCACCCGCCCAACTTCTTTTTTTGCGGTGTTCGTATGGCGTATGCTGGCTACAGAAAAACGGGATTTAATCATTTGCAGAAAATCGGGAACGGACAAGGGTTGGGGCAATGTGCCGATGAGGCCGGAGCCGGTGCGCCGATATTGATTGCGAAGCTCATAGACATCATAGGCCACTTCTTCATAGGGATGAGCCGCCATCATGGCCGCTACTACGTTGTTGAGCAGGTATTGCGGAAGGATTGTTTCAACACGTACCTCCGGTTCAACTTGGCGCTGCCCTACCTGCCCCGAAAAAGGGTCCGTTCCTTCACCCGGCTTGAACATTCCGGTGCCCGATACCTCGTATGCACATTCGGAGTAGTTGCCAATGGTTCCTGCACCGGCAGCAAACATGGCGTCCAGCACCGGGTTTGCGAATTTTTCGGGCACGAAGCACGCTATCTTGAGAAGCTGGCCGGGTTTTGCCTGCAATGTAGTACGGTGCGAAAGACCCAACAGATCAGCGATCCGGCCGTTCACTCCGTCGATAACATTGTCGAGGTTGGTGTGGATTGAATACACGCTGATGTCGTTTTTTATGGCAAGCATGACGGCGCGTTCAACCCCATTTGACCCTGTCAGTTTTTTCAGTCCCCGGAAAATTAGCGGATGATGACCGATAATCAGGTTACATCCCCTGTCAACTGCCTCAGCAACCACTTCTTCGGTCACATCCAGCGAAACCAGGGCCGATGCACAATCAGCTGCCGGGTCACCCAGCATCAGACCTGCATTGTCGTAGTCCTCCTGCAACGACAATGGCGCCCAGCTTTCAAGGGCAGAAATGATCTTGCTGATGTGCATGTTTCAAAGATAACAGAAGGGTCAGGCATCGTGGTCTGATATTTTGTATAATTCTGAGGAGGAATTATTGGAATTGACGCGAGGGATTATCGGAATTAACGCCGAAAAATCACCCACTCGTTGTGCGCATAGTGTTTTCTTACTACTTTTAAGCTGGTTCTATGGGCTTTAACGGGATGCCTGCAGCTTCAGACGAATTCTTTAACTCCAATCTTACGAAACCAACGACGTGAAGTAACATCATTCATATTGCTCGAACCGTTTTGTTATGGATATCGAAGAAAAAGCGTTTGTAGCCCCGAAAACCGGCGAAAGAAATGCATTGCGTAAGATTGAATTGCCGACCTCGAAAGATATGACCCAGGGAAGCCTGTTCAACCTCATTTTGAAAGTTCTCGGGATATTTTTCCTGAAAGACATACTCGCTTCCTTTACCCAACTATTTTCCACAGCTCTGTATTTTTCCGACTATGCATCCGGTAGCGAGGCTGCAAAGAATCTCGCCATCGCCTTGGTGCCGATGCTGTTCTTTTCGGCAATAACGTATCTCCTCATTTTCCGGACCGGCCTCGTTCTCCGCTGGCTGAACCTTGATAGCCGTTCCGAAGCTTTTTCGCTTCAGGTACACCGCTCCGTGATATTGTCCATAAGCATTATCGTGATCGGTGGACTTCAACTTGTTAACGAAATACCGGAATTGTTCCGCCATGTAACGTATTACGTACAGGAGCGCAAACTGTACACGAGGATGGCGCGCCCGGACATCAGCTATCTCATCCTCTCGATTACAAAGATCCTCATCGGATTGCTATTGATCGTGTTCAATCGCCGTCTTGTCGGTCTCATCGAAATGCGCCGCAGATCCACCACTCCATGGCATTGGCCGGTAAAGCGTGTTTTCCGCCAACGTCCCCGTTCACCCAAACGCATGTCTGGTCACCCAAGGGGGTAAGGTTTTTGCATAATTCATGAAAAACATTTCATGAAGGCTTTAGCTTTTTCAACATTAGCAGTCTTTTTTCTTTCACTTACTTCCTGCGAACTTGTAGGAGACATCTTTCAGGCGGGTATGTGGACTGGCCTGATCGTGATCGTACTGGTGGTTGTAGTGATCCTATGGCTGGTGAACCGCATACGCAGAAAGTAAACTAACGGCGACGCACACGGGAAGGCTGCTCTGCCGCGGGGTTTGCTTACATTACAGGCCATTAGCCGGTTATGCTGAAGCGTTCTACAGTTCAACTTCTGCGGTTTCATTTTTCTTTCTTTCTGCTCCCGGTTTATCTTTTTGCGCTGAGCCAGGTTCCAGACATTAACTGGTTTAAAGCCATGCTCATCTTCGTCATTCTTCATTTTTTAATTTACCCCGCGAGCAACGGTTACAATTCATACATGGACCGGGACGAGAGCAGCGTCGGCGGAATAAAGAATCCCTTGCAGCCGACACGCGAACTGTTTGTTGTTTCAGTCGTTTTCGACGCGATCGCTGTTCTTGCCTCACTGTTCATAGGCGTGGTATTCGCAATTGGCGTGCTGTTTTACATTCTCGCCTCCAGGGCTTATAGCTATCGCGGCATCCGTCTTAAGAAATTTCCCGTAATCGGATATCTGACGGTAGTGGTGTTCCAGGGAGCCGTTACGTTCTGGCTCGTTTATACCGGGAGTTCACAAAGCACCTCACTCGATGCGCCCTCGGCTGCAATGATTGCCAGCAGCTTTCTGATCGGTGGCTTTTATCCGCTGACACAGATCTACCAGCACGAGGCAGACAAACGGGACGGGGTAACTACGATCAGTTATCTGCTTGGCTATCGCGGCACATTTATTTTCACGGCAATAGTGTATAGTGTTGCAATGGGCCTGCTGAACTGGTATTTTTTTCAGACCAACCGAACAGATCAATTCATAATTCTGTTGGTGTGTATGGTTCCGGTTCTGATTTATTTTTTCATTTGGGCGCATAAGGTCTGGCAAAACACAAGCTTTGCCGACTTTACCCGTACGATGAGAATGAACATGCTTGCCTCGTTGTGCACCAATCTCGCATTTCTGATATTATTAATGATGAACGTGATTGAGTAAGGTCATCTCCATAGGAACAGCATTGCCTCAATTCAGGCACCCGCAAAATGAGATCCTTTCATTTATGCAGCGGATCTACGCGTTCAATGATGCCGAGCGCAGAAAATTGCGGTTTTTATATCATCAGAGCGGGATACAGCAACGATATTCGGTGATACCAGACTACACCCGGGAACCGATGGAATGGAAATTTTACGCTGACTCCGAAAATCTTGAACCGTTTCCGTCCATCGAAACGCGTATGCAGCTGTTTTCGAAGCATGCACCGGCACTTACGCTTGAGGCATCCAGAAAATGCCTGGACGGCAACATGCGCACCTCAGAAATTACACATCTTATTACCGTAAGCTGCACAGGCATGAGTGCTCCCGGGTTAGACCTTCAATTGCTCGAGTTGCTGGACCTGCCCAAGTCCACCTTCCGAACCTCGGTAAATTTCATGGGTTGTTATGCGGCCCTGCATGCGATGAAGCTCGCAAACGCGATCATTGGCTCTGAACGCAATGCAAAGGTTTTGATCGTGTGCACCGAACTATGTACGCTGCATTTCCAGAAAGAAGCGACGGCCGATAATATCACGTCGAGTCTTTTGTTTGGTGACGGCAGCGCGGCGGCCCTCATCGTTGGCGACGATGATCCGAAACGCGGACTTTCATTGAAGTCGTTCTACTCCGAAGTGATCCCCAAAGGAAAAAAAGACATGTCTTGGGAAATTTCGTCCACCGGATTTCTGATGACTCTCAGTGGTTATGTGCCGGATTTGATCAGCGAAGATCTGAAAAGCATGTGTGAGAGAGCGCTGAACGGCACTGGCGAAACAGTCGCTTCAATTACCAACTGGTGCATTCATCCGGGCGGAAAGAAAATACTTGACTCGGCAGCTCTTTCGCTCGGAATCAAAACAGACGAACTTCAGCATTCATACGATGTGCTGAAAGAATACGGCAACATGTCGTCTGCGACCATTCTTTTTGTTTTGAAAAGAATTCTTGAACAGGTGAGAGCGTCAAAAGCCGGCGACAACCCGGGCAACAAAACGAATTCTATTTTCGGAGCCGCGTTCGGCCCGGGCCTGACGATGGAAACCTTCCTGGCTGAATATTCAGCATAATGTTCATGAACTTGGTGCACCGTTCATACGAGAAAGAAATTCTTGATGATCCTTCTGTTCCATTTGAGGAGATCAGACGGAACATGGAAGAACTTGATACCATCAACACCTGGCTTGGTGGGCATGCAATAAATTTCATGGGCCTTTCCCAATTAATAAAATCCACGAAGGCAGGTTCGCAGCTGCACATATGCGAAATTGGCTGCGGCGGCGGGCATAATCTGCTTGCTATTTCAAAATGGCTCGCTAAAAAGAAAATCTCTGCACGGCTTACAGGTATCGATATCAACGAGCATTGTATTCAGGTGGCTTCAACTCTCATGAAGCCCCCGCAGGCGGAATTCATTGTTTCAGACTACCGCGATGTAATTTTTAGCCATAAGCCTCACATCATTTTTTCTTCCCTGTTCTGCCATCACTTCAATGATGAAGAATTGATTGAAATATTCCACTGGAAAAAAAACAATTCCGAACTTGGGTTCTTCATGAACGACCTTCACCGGCACCGGCTTGCTTATGAAAGTATCAGGCTCATCACACGGGCATTTTCGAAGAGCCGGCTGGTTAAAAATGATGCGCCGGTTTCGGTGACAAGAGGATTCCGGCGACCGGAGCTTACGCATGCATTAACGGCTTTAAATATTCACGATTATTCCCTTCAATGGAAATGGGCCTTTCGATGGTTGCTGACATGTAGTACAAAATCAAAACCTGAACGCGATTGAACCGCGACTATGATATTGCTATTGTCGGAGGAGGGCTTGCAGGCCTGGCCCTCGCGATACAAATGCGTCGGGAAGGACACCGCACAATACTTTTTGAAAAGGAAACGTATCCGTTTCATAAAGTATGTGGTGAGTATATCAGTCTCGAAAGCTGGAACTTTCTGCAGGAGCTCGGAGTTCCATTGAGCGATATGAATCTTCCGGTGATAGAACGCCTCATGGTTTCGGCACCGAACGGCAAGTTCATACATCAGCCGCTTCCGCTTGGTGGTTTCGGTATCAGCAGGTTTACGCTTGATAAAATTCTCGCGGGAATCGCCTCGAGAGAAGGAGTAGTTCTGATGCAGAACACGAGAGTGAACGATGTGCAATTTTCGCAATCACAATTCACGGTACAAACAACCGGAGGAGATTTCAAATCGAAGGTTGCAACCGGTGCATTTGGGAAACGAAGCAACCTGGATATGCGCCTGAAGCGTGACTTCCTTCAAAAAAGAAGAAACCGCCTCAATCATTACATCGCGGTGAAATATCATATCCGCATTACGCACGATGCAGATCTTATCGCACTTCACAATTTCGAGAATGGGTATTGCGGCATTTCACAAGTGGATAACCATCGGCAGTGTTTGTGTTACCTCACGAACTCCGAAAATTTGCGGAAGAACGGGAACAGTATCAGAGCGCTTGAAGAAAATGTGCTGATGAAAAATCCCTTCTTAAAAGAAATTTTTACGAAGGCTGAATTCCTGTATCCCGAACCGCTTACCATTTCGCAAATTTCTTTTAATCGCAAAACGCAGGTGCAGGATCATATGTTGATGGTTGGCGATGCCGCCGGCATGATCACTCCTTTATGCGGCAATGGAATGAGTATGGCGCTCCATGCGAGCAAGATTGCCTGCGAAGTAATTTCAAGATTTCTCGACAACGATATCGATCGATACGAAATGGAAAAAGAATACAGTGAAGCATGGGAACAGTCGTTCGCCAGGCGCCTTGCAACCGGTCGGTTCATTCAAAGATTTTTTGGGAACACTGCGCTCACAAACATTTTCCTGTCAAGCCTGAAACCGTTCCCTGCTTTTACAAGTTTTCTGATCCGGCAAACACATGGTGTACCCTTTTAAAGGCACGAGTATTGTAAATTGAGGTGAAAACATCTTATGGCGCAAGAAAAAAAGACGATCGTACTTGGAGCATCTGCAAATCCTTCCAGATACAGCTTTCTTGCGATCAACAGGTTGCGCAGCAAGGGTCATCCGGTGGTCGCGGTCGGCAGAAAACCGGGCGTCGTTGCCGACGTTGAGATCATCACCGCCAAGCAACCCGTCGAAGGTGTTGACACAGTAACACTGTACCTGAACCCTCAAAACCAAAAAGAGTATTACGATTATATCCTCTCACTTCGTCCTAAACGCATCATCTTCAACCCGGGAACTGAAAACGAAGAGCTTTACAAACTAGCCGATAAAAATGGAATCGACTACCAGGAAGCCTGTACGTTGGTCATGCTCGGAACCGGCCAATATTAGCCTCCATTACTGCAACTCGCACCCGTAGCGGCTTTACGGAGACTGGCACGGAAAAGAAGGTATGCCTTTTGCAACTTTAGTTATTTGGGGAATGCTGGGAATGTTCGTAACTCTGTTAGGCATCCTTTCTAGTCCCGCACTGTACCTTTTATCTACCTTCCATGAAGCTCCGGTATTTATTGTTGTTTCTGCTTACGCTCGTGTTCTTGAATGTTGGAGCTCAGCAGAGAAGCATCGGAGAAAATGACCAACGCCCCGCACTATTTGCAGCTGTTCCCTTAAAATCTCACATAGTATCTGAAAAGCTTGCCCGGGTGCGCGCTCTTGAACCCGGAAAGCCCTTCCTGCTTGAAATCACACCCGGAACTGTGCTGGAAGGAAGTGTTGTTGAGAAAATTCAACACTCTTCGAATTCTACCAGCATCAACATCCGTCTCACGAACTACTCAAACGCATTGTTCAATATTTTCTTCGTAACAAAAGAATCAGGCAAAACGGAAATACACGGAAGGATCGTTCATCCGAAGTTTAAGGATGTTCTGGTGCTTTCGAAGGAAAACGATCGATACGTTCTGGTGAAGAAAGAACAACGTTTATACGTTACAGAATGAAGTGTCCGGTAATCACAGATCGGTCTTTAATAACAATGTTGCAGGCATATGCAGCTTGCTCCGTTTTAATGCTTTGCCACTACCAGTCGTCTTCACAATCTCATGTTGCCTACACTACACAAAGCACCGCAGGCGCTACTGTACTCCTTGATTTCGACGGTCACTATGTGTCGGGCACTTCATGGAACTGGGACAGCTCAATTAACGCAGCGCCATCCGGATTGCCAGCAACTGTAATCAAAGAAATATTTGACAGGGTTTCGGAAGACTTTCGCATTTTCGAATTGAACATCACCACCGACTCACTGCTCTATCTTGCCGCTCCGCAGTTTCAAAGAACCAGGATCATCATCACTCCATCATCGAAATGGTATGGTCAGGCGGGTGGAGTTGCTTATATCGGTTCGTTCACCTGGGGAGATGAAACACCAGCCTGGGTGTTCAATAATCTACTTGGCAACGATCCGAAATACATCAGCGAAGCAGTGGCTCACGAAATCGGCCATACACTTGGCCTGCAGCATCAAAGTCAATTCAACAACACCTGTGCGCTTACGACCGAATATTTTGAAGGAATCGGTGATGGCGAAATCGGATGGGCGCCGATCATGGGCGTCGGGTATTATAAGAACGTCACCACCTGGCACAATGGGCCCAGTGTTGAAGGCTGCTCAGTTTACCAGGACGATATTCAGAAAATCCTTTCACTCAACAACCTGCAGTTGCGCAACGACGATCATGCAGATGAAGTTGTAAGAGCCAGTGATATTTCTGTTACCGGCGGTGCTTTCGTGGTAAAAGGAATGGTAAACAATGATCTCGATAAAGATGCCTTCAAATTTACATTGAACGCGCCGACACAATTCCGCGCTTCCGTTGTTCCCAACAACGTAGGTGAAAATTGCGCAGGTGCAAATACCGATATGAAACTCACCCTCCTCAACAGCCGCTTTGATACGATCGGAGTATACAATCCTTCGACACTGTTAAGCGCTGCACTTGACACCAATCTCAATGCCGGAGGGTATTATGTGGTTGTCGAAGGTGTGGGAAACAACTACTTGCCGGAATATGGAAGTATTGGTTATTACACATTCTCAAGCACCGCGTCAAATGCATTGCCCGTCAACGCTTTTACATTACGTGCAGATAAAAACGGTGATCAGCATCAGTTAAAATGGACATTCTCGGCAGATGAACCTTTGAAAGAAGCGTCTGTAGAATATTCGGAGAACGGCAGACAATTCAGGACATTGAGCTCTTTACAATCATCCTCGCACGCGTACAGCTATCGTCCGTCGCATTCACGAACGCTTTATTATCGTGTGAAGCTGGTAACCCAGGCAGAGGAAAGAAATTACTATTCGAATATTGTATCCGTGAATGGAATACCAGGCGAGATGGTTCGCATATACAACAACGTTAGCAGCTCCAATATGAGCACTGTTTTGGTTGCACAGGATTCGCGATACAACGTTTACGATGCAACCGGCAGGTTGCTGAGCCGCGGACAGTTCCGTACCGGCATGAACGCCCTTCAGCTTTCTTCATTCCAACAGGGAATTGTTACGCTGCATGTATTGTGTGGCGAAGAACGATACCAGTTCAAATTAATAAAACGATAAAGCGTCCGGGTTTTGTTATAACTGTGTTTTTCGTTAAATTCGAAAAACCCATTTAAACATGATTTGGAGAAAATTTAATGGCGACCAGATCGACATACCGATCAAGGAAGCCGTTGAAAATGCCATCAAACGCGAAACACAAAAAGGCTACCGCCTGAAAGTTTGCATCGGCACCGACTCACAGGTGAAAGGAGCCGAAACCGAATTCGCCACAGTGATTGTATTTCTTCGCGAAGGTCACGGAGGTTTCATGTTCATCCACAACGAAAAGACCAAGCAGGTTTACAGCATCAAGGAACGCATGCTGGTTGAAGTGGCCAAGAGCATTGAGATCGCTTATGATCTTTGCAACCTCTTCACGAAATACGACGTGGACATGGAAGTGCATGCCGACATCAACACCAACCCGCATTTCAAGAGCAACGACGCATTGAAAGAAGCCATGGGTTACATCCTCGGTATGGGATTCGCGTTTAAAGCAAAACCAGAAGCGTTTGCCAGCAGCAGCTGCGCGAACAAGGTTGTGAACTGATTTTACAGCAGTCGAAAGTGACCGGCCGGAAGCCGCATTGTTTCCGGGTTAAGAAGTATTCTCCCTGTATATCCGGTTGCAGTTTTCAATAATCGTAAGCAAGTTTTCCCGTCCCATGCTTTTAATCGCGCTGGTCACAATATGAGCGGGCAGCGATTCCCAACTTTTGCTCATCTCACGAAGAAAGGCCCTTACATTGTTACCTACGGTACGCTGATTTTCTTTGTCGGCCTTGGTAAACACGATAGTGAACGGCAACTGCCATTTGCCAAGGAGATTTACAAAATCGAGGTCGAGCTGTTGCGGATCATGTCTGCCATCTACCAGCACAAACACATTCATTAGTGACTCCCGCTTTCTGAGATAGTCATCGATCATTTTGCTCCATTGTTTGCGCGAAGCCTGAGACACCTTTGCAAACCCATAGCCGGGAAGATCCACGAGGTACCAGTCTGTAACCAACTCCTTTCCCCGCTCGTCCTTTTTCGCGGAGCGGATCGAAAAGTGATTGATCAATTGTGTTTTTCCGGGTGTTCCCGAAGTTTTTGCGAGACCCTGTTTGCCGACGATCATATTGATCAGCGACGATTTGCCAACATTGCTTCTGCCAATAAACGCATATTCCGGCCGGTCGGCGGGAGGACACATCGTATAGTCAGGACTGCTGATAAGATAATCGGCCGACTTGATCACCATTTGTGCAAGATATAGCGTTGAATGGGAATCTCTTAACAAACAACTACAGGCTGGTACTGCATATAACGATATTTTTGCGCAATGGCCGGGCTTACCCATGATGAGATAGTTCCCTTTCCTTCTTCGGCAGACACCAAGAAGAGACAGGTGGCAACGATGTTTGACCAGATATCTGGTCGTTACGACTTTCTGAATCGCTTTTTGTCAGCAGGCATCGATCAGTGGTGGCGCAAACGCGCAATCTCCGAACTACGTGACCTACAGCCGCAAACCGTGCTTGACGTCGCGACGGGCACCGGCGATCTTGCTATTTTGACCTACCGGATGATAAAACCAGGGAAAATTGTTGGTATCGATATCTCGGAGGGCATGCTCGAAATTGGCAGGCAAAAGATTGAAAAACTTGCGTTAAATCAACACGTTGAGCTGTTGGCGGGCGACAGCGAAGCAATAAATTTTCCCGGCGATTCGTTTGATGCGGTGACCGTGGCGTTCGGCGTCAGGAACTTCGAAAACCTTCATAAAGGTCTAAGCGAATTGTTCCGGGTGCTACGTCCGGGAGGGAAGGCGGTGATACTCGAATTTTCCCAGCCGAAGTTGGGCATTTTCAACGGGTTGTATGAATTTTATACCGCCCGTATCGCACCGGTTTTCGGAAAATGGTTTTGTAAGAACCAGCAGGCATATCAATATTTACATTCATCCGTAAAAGCATTTCCAGAAGGCGAAACATTTCTACACATTTTGAAAGAGGTTGGATTTCAAGAAACGACATTTAAACGG